>Ga0268248_100025_pt1 | contig 199300 bp, 207 predicted proteins | sample AgamicAtAme_FD_200856 | JGI IMG/M metagenome (GOLD analysis project Ga0268248, IMG submission 200856) | Agave microbial communities from Guanajuato, Mexico - At.Am.e (v2) (version 2) | ecosystem: Host-associated > Plants > Phyllosphere > Phylloplane/Leaf | place: Guanajuato, Mexico | collected... | reverse complement strand
GGGAGCGGTAAGATTAATAATGCCAAGGGCCTGTGAAAGTTCCATGAAAAAGGGTCCATGTGAAGACATGAACCCTTTTTACATCAGCCACCGGATCGGTCAACCGATCCTTAAACGATCGGCATTAACCTCCGGGTCGCCTTTTTTATTTACAGCAGTTCCCCCGCGGCGGACACAATATCCTGCGCCGTCAGCCCATACTCTTTTTGCAGAAAATCCTGCGTTCCGACCTGACCATAGCGCTCCTTCACACCCACGCGCCGCATCGGCACCGGGCAGCTTTCCACTAATACTTCCGCCACGGCCGAACCCAGCCCGTTATGAATGCTGTGATTCTCGCAGGTAACAATCCGCCCGGTCTTCTCGGCGTAGTTCTTCACCAGCATGCGGTCGATAGGTTTTAAGGTAAACATATCGATTACCGCCGCACTAACGCCTTCCTGCGCCAGTTGCTGCGCCGCAGCCAGCGCTTCAGCCACCATAATGCCGTTGGCAATCAGCGTAATATCCGTACCGTCACGCAGAACATTGCCTTTGCCGATGGTGAAATGTGAACCCGGTTGATAAATGGTTGGCGCCTGTTTACGAATGGTGCGCACCCAGTAGAACCCTTCCAGGTGAGCCAGTTGGTTCAGGATATCGGCGAACATCACCGCATCCGTCACCTCCAGCACTACCGAATGAGCCAAACCTCGCACAATCCCCATATCCTCAAACGACATGTGTGTCCCGCCGTTGTGGCAGGCGGTCACACCGGCATCGGAGGCGATGACTTTGACATTGTTGCGCTGGTAATCGAGCGACATAAACAATTGGTCGAAGCAGCGGCGGCTGGCAAACGCCGTAAAGGTATGCACAAAGGGTTTGCGCCCGGTCAACGACAGCCCCGCAGCCGTACCAATGACGTTAGCCTCCATGATGCCGCAGTTAATCACCTGCCGCGGATACTTTTTCTGCACGCCATCCATTGCCATCGAACTCATCAGATCGGCTTCCAGCGCAATAATGTCGCTGCCCGCCGCAATCTGATCGCTGATAAAACCGGCATAAACTTTGCGCATCTCGATGCTGTCTTTGCCGCCGACTTCAGCCACCTTAATCATGCGCCGCCTCCAGTTGTTCGATGGTTTCGTTAAGCGCCTGCTTCATCTCTTCGGTCAGGCGTAAATGGTGCGAGTTGCTCAGCTTTTCGAGATACGGCACCCCCTGCCCTTTAATGCTGTCGAGGATCACCAGCCGTGGCCGGGTATCGGCAGCCGGAACCGGCTTCACCACTTCCAGAAGTGCGGCAATATCATCGCCCTTCACCGTACAGACATCGAAACCGAAGGCGCGGAATTTCCCCTCCAGATCGAAAGCGCAAATAATCTCGTCCAGCTCGCCGTCCAGTTGTTGCTTATTCCAGTCCACAAACACCGTCAGGTTGTTGAGCTTGTGATGCGCAATAAACTGGAACGCTTCCCAGCACTGCCCTTCATTCAATTCGCCATCACCGACGATGCAAAACACACGGTTGGGCCTGCCCGCCAGTTTATGTCCCAGCGCCATTCCTCCGGCGATAGAAATACCCTGGCCAAGCGATCCGGTGGTCGCATCCACGCCGCGGGTTTTTAAGCGATCCGGATGACTCGGCAAGCGGGTGCCGTTCTCATTGAGCGTTTGCAGCATCTCCTGCGGGAAATAACCTTTCAGCGCCAGCGTGCTGTAGAGCGCCGGGCCTGCGTGGCCTTTCGACAGCACGAAGTAATCGCGCTCCGGCCAGTCCGGATCGGCAGGATCAATTCGCATAACGTCGCCATACAGTACGGCAAGCGTTTCCACCACCGACATGCTGCCGCCATAGTGTCCAAAGCCCAGGTGCGTCAATGCTTTCAGGGTTGCTACGCGAATATCCCGCGCAAACTGTTTCACTTCTGCAATCGTGCTCATGACTTCGCTCCACTCTTTTCTTCTGTGCCACTGGCAGATGGTTTGCCCTTCGACATCAGATTCCAGATGACCAACGCGACGAACAGCGCCACCACCAGCCCGGTAATTGCCAGCGGCGACAGGTAACGCGCCAGATTGCCCAATACAATGCCGATAAAGCCAAAGTCCGCGTCCGAGAAGGTGGTATTGGCAAAGCCCAGCGCGCCAAGCACCGGCAACAGCAAGACAGGCAGGAAAGTGATGAGTAAGCCGTTGGCGAACGCGCCGATCATCGCACCGCGTCGTCCGCCGGTAGCGTTACCAAACACACCCGCCGTCGCACCGGTGAAGAAGTGCGGCACCACGCCAGGCAGGATCAGCACTAGTTTCATCTGGCCGAGCAGGAATAACCCCACCAGCCCGCCGAGGAAACTGAACAGGAAGCCGACCAGCACCGCATTTGGCGCATAGGGATAAACCACCGGGCAATCCAGCGCCGGGCGAGCATTCGGCACCAGTTTTTCGGAAAAGCCGGTAAAGGCAGGAACAATTTCCGCCAGAATCAGGCGTACGCCTTGCAGGATAATGAATACCCCTGCGGCAAAGGTGATGGCCTGAATAATCGCGTAGACGAGGAAGTTCTGTCCGGCACTGAGCTGGCTCTCAACATACTCACGCCCGGCGCAAACAGCTAAGATCATGTAAATAATGATCATCGTCAGCGAGATGGAGATCGAGCTGTCACGCAGAAAGCTCAGGTTTTTCGGCAGGTTCATCTCTTCCGTTGAGCGTGAGCCCTTACCGCATTTACTGCCGATCCAGCCTGACAACACGTAGCCAAGCGTACCGAAATGGCCGAACGCGATATCATCGTTGCCGGTGATCCGTTTCATATAACGCTGCGCAATCGCCGGGAAGAACGCCATCACCAGGCCAAGGATCAGCGAACCGGTAAACACCAGTCCGACACCTTCAAAACCAGCAACGGTGAGGATCACCCCAATCATGCAGGCCATATAAAAGGTGTGATGTCCGGTCAGGAAAATGTATTTCAGACGCGTAAAGCGCGCGACAATAATATTCGCCACCATGCCGAATGCCATGATTAGCGCCGTTGACGCACCGTATTTCTCCAGCGCAATTGAAACAATTGCTTCATTATTTGGAATGATTCCCTGAATATTAAAAGCATGTTCAAACATGCCTCCCAGCGGATTTAACGAGCCGACCAATACTGTCGCACCGCCGCCCAATACGATAAAACCGAGAATCGTTTTGACCGTCCCTTTCACGACATCGGAAAAGGATTTTTTCTGCGCCACCAGGCCAATCAACGCAATTAACCCCACCAGTACAGAAGGGACTTTCAATATATCAACAACAAAGTTTAGCGTTTCAAGGATAAACATATCCACCTCGCTTTATGCATGCCGCACCGTTGTGCAGCGCATCCGGTTGATGTTAACGGTTGGCGAAGAAAGCGCTGATTTTCGCTTCCAGTTCATTGATATCAATGATGTTGCTGAGGACAACTAACTGGTTTTCCGGCACGCTGGCGCTGGCGGCAATATCTTTTGCCATGACAAACACATCGGCAGCACCTGGCGTGGCAGAAGAGAGATCGGAATGCTCAACCTCAGCTTCGATATTCAGTTTTTTGAGGACTTTCTTAATATTCATTTCGACCATAAAACTACTGCCCAGGCCGGATCCGCAAATTGCCATTATTTTCATTGTATTTACCTTTTTTGAGTAGAGTACGACCGCATCGCCCATAGCAGGCAATGTGTAATCACTGGTGATGAAATAAAAAATCAGAAACGCTGAATGATGTTTTTAATTTCCTCCAGGCTGTTTGCACGATGTAATTGCGCCATATCTTCATCACTGGAAAATAGTTCCGCCAGCGCAGCAATCATTTCGATATGGCTGTGTTTATCCGGTGCGGCCAACATAATAATGGTGTCAACCGGATCCGCATCCTCTGCGCCAAAATCAACGCCGCGAGACAATTTTAATAACGATAATCCTAACCCTTTTGCCCCCTCTTCCGGCCTGGCATGCGGCATTGCCAGCCCCGGTGCCAGCACATAGTACGGTCCCAGTTTCTGGTGCTGGGCGACAATGGCAGTCACATAATCCGGCGCAATCGTGCCGGATGCGAGCAACGGTCTGGCACAAATTTCCAGCGCCTGCGGCCAATTCTCCACACCATCAAGCACCTGAATCGTCTTGTCGTTAAGCCATTGGTCTAACACTTCACACTCCTTATCAGGGATAAGATGGGCAAACTTTATGCAAGTCAGCGGCGCTTATCCGTGATGATAGTCGCAAAGATAGCGCTACCAACAGGAATGATCGAAAAATGTGATAGCGCTATCAGATATGAAAACGCAGGGGAATTCGCAGAAAAAGCAGGGCTTTCCGGCGTATACTGCCTTGAGATGACTCATAACTCAGCGCCTGAGATATCAGGGCTGTCAGGAAACGGAATGGCAATTACCCGAAAACGTCGGAGCACAGGAAAAGTCACCCTTGCCGATGTCGCGCAGCTCGCTGGCGTTGGCACTATGACCGTCTCGCGGGCGTTACGCACCCCGGAACAGGTTTCAGATAAATTGCGTGAAAAGATAGATGCTGCCGTGCAGGCGTTGGGGTATATGCCCAATCTGGCGGCCAGCGCGCTGGCTTCGGCGTCATCCTGGACTATCGCGATGGTGGTGCCGAGCCTTGCCGAATCCGGCTGCTCGGAGATGTTCGCCGGTTTGCAGCAGGTGTTGCAGCCTGCCGGCTACCAGATCATGCTCGCCGAGTCGCAACACCGGCTGGAGCAGGAAGAAAAATTGCTGGAAACGTTGCTCGCGTCCAATCTGGCCGCCGCCATTCTGCTCAGCGTCGAGCACAGCGATATGGTGCGCCACTGGCTGAAAAACGCCTCCATTCCGGTGATGGAAATTGGCGCGGTGCGCGCCGATCCGATTGATATGAATATCGGCATCGATAACGTTGCAGCGATGTTCGAGCTGACACAGATGCTGGTGCAGCGCGGTTACCAGAATATCGGCCTGCTGTGCGCCAACCAGGAGCAGTGGATTTTCCAGCAGCATTTGCAGGGCTGGTACAAAGCGATGCTGCGCCACCATATGTCGCCGAACCGGGTGATAAACGCCGCTGCGCCGCCGGTTTTCTCCACGGGCGCGGCGCAACTGCCGGAGTTTCTGCTGGCGTGGCCGGAACTGGATGCGCTGGTGTGTGTCTCGGATGAACTGGCCTGCGGCGCGCTGTACGAATGCCAGCGGCGGCGTATTAAGGTACCGGATGATTTAGCGATAGTCGGCTTTGGCGACAGCGACGTCAGCCGGGTATGCCAGCCGCCGTTGACCACCATTTCCGTGCCGCATCGCAAGATTGGTATTGAAGCAGGACGCGCGCTGCTGGCGCGCCTGAATGATGAAACCTGGGAGAACAAAACGCCGATAGCACCGACGTTTTGCCTGCGGGATAGCTGCTAGTCAGCTTCGGGGGCTTTTTCCGCATCGTTGCTGGCATTGCGGCTCATCCACAACGCAAGCGCTTTCAGGGAATCAGGGGTGAATTCATCGCAGCGGGCGGTAATCTCTTCCGGCGTCATCCAGAAAACCTCGCTCACCTCTTCTTCCTGCAAAGCGAAAGGCCCGTGGGAAACACAGCTGAACAATCCGCCCCAGACGCGGCAATGTTCATCTTCAAAGTAGAACTGGCCATGTTCAGCGAAGGGAACGCCGGCGATCCCCAGCTCTTCTTCGGCTTCACGGCGTGCGGAATCCAGCAAAATTTCACCGGCCTGTACTACGCCACCGGCGGTGGCATCCAGCATACCGGGCATAAAATCTTTGATTTCGGTACGGCGCTGCACCAGAATTTTGCCCATCCCATCATGCACCACAATGTAGGTAGCGCGATGACGCAAACACTGCGCCCGCATCTGTTGCCGGCTTGATTGCGCGATCACCTCATTGTCTTCGTTGACAATATCCACCCACTCCATGCCTGCAAAATGACTCTGTTCCACCATCGGGAAATCTTCTCTTTGTGGCGCTCTTTTGGCGCGTTTCGGTTGAAAGGTAAATTACGGATTAATCGCGACCTGCGCAATAACCCGCTGATCATTAAGTGCGACAACGCGCAACACGCCCTCTTCCAGCATACCGTAACTGGCGGCAAACCCACCTTTGGGAATACTCACCGAGCCGGGGTTGAAGTGGAAAATGTCGCCCCGCAGCTCCGCTACCGGAATGTGCGTGTGACCATAAACCAGTACATCGCCTGCCGCCAGCGGCGGTACATCATCCGGGCCAAACAGATGTCCATGCGTCAGAAACAGACGGCGTTGTGCCAGCAGCACTTGCTGCCAGGGCGCGGTGATCGGGAAATGCAGCAACATTTGATCCACTTCGCTGTCACAGTTGCCGCGCACGGCGATGATGCGGCTGGCCTGCTCGTTCAACCGCTCAGCCACTTGCGCTGGCGCATAGCCCTGCGGCAGCGCGTTGCGCGGCCCGTGATTTAGCACATCGCCGAGGATCACCAGCCAGCGCGCGTCGCTTTGGGCAAACAGTTCCAGTACGCGTTCCGTCGCGGGCAACGACCCATGAATGTCCGATGCAAACATCAGTTTCATCACTACACCTCATGCGGAAGAAAACAGCCCATGATAACGGAAGTCTGCGGGCTTATCAGCCTGCACGCTTAGCGGAAAGTGCAACATAGCGCTGAACGGACGAGCGCTGCCACTGAAACGTGGCGTACTCCGCCAGCCGCTCCGGCACTGTGTCGCCATTCATCACCAGCCGATTGAGCATTAAGGCCAGATCGATATCCGCAATACACCACTCGCCAAACAGATTCGGCTTACCGTGCGCCAGCAGATCGCCGGCGATAGCAAACAGTTTTTCCGCACTTGCCTGCCCGGCTGCGCTGAGCGGCGCTTTTTTCTCGCCAGCAAAAACGACCTCTGTCGGGCGCTCCTCGCGGATGGGCATTAAATCGCTGCGCAACCAGGCCTGGATTTGCCGGGCGCGGGCGCGTTTTTGCAAATCGTGTGGGTAGATGCGCTCCCATTCCGGCGGCGCGAAACGCTCTTCGAGATATTCCGCAATCGCCGTCGATTCGCTGAGTTCGAAACCCTCAATCGCCAGAACCGGCACGCGATGCGTCAGATGGTAACCCGGCCAGCCAGGCGTATGTTGCGCGCCGCTGGCTAAATCGACGGTTTTAAGCGAGAAAGGCAGAGCTTTTTCATGCAGCGCGACATAGGCCGACAGCACATACGGGGAGAAATAATTGGCATCGGACCACAACGTGATAGCCGGTTCGTTCATAACATCCTCGTTTAATGGTGAGTTTTTCCTTCAAAATATAACGTCCTGACCAGGCTGTCACTTAATGAAAACTCAGCAGCCAGAGGGAACACCTATACTCTGAGAGTGACGATTATTCTTATACCGGGAGTATTGATGATAGACCTCTATTTTGCGCCCACGCCAAACGGTCATAAAGTAACGCTATTTCTCGAAGAGAGCGGGCTGGAATACCGCCTGATACACGTCGATATCAGCAAAGGCGACCAGTTTCGTCCGGATTTTCTGATTATCTCTCCGAACAATAAAATCCCGGCCATTATCGATCACCTGCCCGCCGATGGCGGCGCGCCGCTGAGTCTGTTTGAATCGGGTGCGATTCTGCTCTATCTGGCGGAAAAAACGGGGAAATTGCTCAGCGGCGAATTGCGTGAACGCCATGTCACTTTGCAGTGGCTTTTCTGGCAGGTTGCCGGTTTGGGGCCGATGCTCGGCCAAAACCATCACTTTAACCACTTTGCGCCGCAGCCGGTGCCATATGCTATTGAGCGCTATCAGGTCGAAACCCAGCGTCTGTATCAGGTATTGAATAAACGGCTGGAGCGGGTGCCGTGGCTGGCAGGTGAGCATTACAGCATCGCGGATATCGCCGCCTGGCCGTGGATCCATGCCCACCAGCGTCAGCGCGTGAATCTTGAGGATTATCCCGCGGTGTTTAACTGGTATGAGCGCATCCGTACCCGTCCGGCCACCGAGCGGGCGCTACAAAAAGCACAGCAGCTATGAAAGCCAGGTAACCTGTTCTGATAATTAAAAAATCCGTGAAATGTGTTCGGTATCGCACGCGGATTTGAGCCGCTCACTTATGCTGAAATGGAACATTACCAAAGGAGGGAAACATGAAGATACTGATTACCGGCGGGACTGGCCTGATTGGTCGTCATCTCATCCCTCGGCTGCTGGAGCTTGGGCATGCCGTTACCGTTGTGACGCGTAGCCCGGCCAAAGCGCAACAGCTACTTGATGCCCGCGTGACGCTGTGGAAAGGGCTAAACGATCACACTCATCTCAATGAGTTTGATGCGGTGATCAACCTGGCAGGCGAGCCAATCGCCGATAAACGCTGGAGCGAAGAGCAGAAGCAGCGTCTGTGCAACAGCCGCTGGCAGATAACGCAACAGTTGGTGGATTTGATCAAGGCCAGCGACACGCCGCCGCAGGTGCTGATTTCCGGATCTGCAGCGGGCTATTACGGCGATCTCGGTGAAGTGGTGGTCACTGAAGAGGAGCCGCCGCACAACGAGTTTACCCACAAACTTTGCGCCCGCTGGGAGCAAATTGCCTGCGAAGCGCAAAGCGATCGCACCCGCGTTTGCCTGCTGCGTACCGGCGTGGTGTTCGCGCCGCAGGGCGGGATCCTCGGCAAGCTGCTGCCGCTGTTCCGTCTCGGACTCGGCGGCCCGATTGGCAATGGCCGTCAGTATCTGGCGTGGATCCATATCGACGATATGCTGAACGGCATTCTCTGGCTGCTGGATAACGATCTGCGCGGGCCGTTCAATATGGTTTCGCCCTACCCGGTGCGCAACGAGCAGTTTGCTCACACGCTCGGCCACGTGCTGCATCGCCCGGCCATTATGCGCGCGCCCGCTTTTGCCGTGCGCCTGATGATGGGCGAATCCTCTGTTCTGGTGCTGGGCGGCCAGCGCGCGCTGCCGAAACGCCTCGAAGCCGCCGGTTTCGCTTTCCGCTGGTACGATCTGGAAGAGGCGCTGGGGGATGTTGTGACCTCTTAATTTTCGTGGCTCCGCCAGCGCACTTGCAGTGGTAAGCTAAGACGCTTTATCACCGTAAAGGCGCTGGCATGACGTTGTACACTTCCCGCTTGACTCTCTCCCCGTTTGAGCCTTCCGACTGGCCATTTTTCCTGCATCTGCGCAGGAATGGCAGCGTGATGCGCTATATGGGCGAGATCGCCTCTGAAGATCAGATCCGCACCCTGTTTGACGATCGTCTTGCCGATCGTCACGCCTTTATTATTCGCAACACCCGGCATGCTTCGGTGGGTGATATCGGCCTGCGTATCAGCCAGCACAACCCGCAGGAAGCCGATGTCGGCTACTCGATTGCGCCCGCCGCGCAGGGGCAAGGCATTGCATCAGAAGCGCTACAGGCACTGTGCGATTACGCGTTTGATAGCGAAGTGCAGGCACTGAACGCCTGGGTGCTGGCAGAGAATCAGGGGTCGGTGAGGGTGCTGGAAAAAAGTGGTTTTCAGCGCGTACAGGTGCTGGAAAAAGCCTACCTGCTGCGCGGCGAATTTCATGACGACTGGATTTACCGGCGGGAAAAAAGCCTGGATTGAGGCCGCCTGTACGGCGGCCTTATATCACTTCAGCGAACCTTTGAGGAACTGCTGCAAACGCGTACTTTTCGGGTTGCCGAACAGCTCATCCGGCGCGCCCTCTTCTTCAATCTTACCCTGGTGCAGGAAGATAACGTGGGTGGAAACATGGCGGGCAAAGCCCATTTCATGCGTCACCACCACCATGGTTTTCCCCTCTTCCGCCAGTTTCTGCATGATGCGCAGCACTTCGCCCACCAGTTCAGGATCGAGCGCCGAAGTCGGTTCATCAAACAGCAATACTTCCGGTTCCATCGCCAGCGCGCGGGCAATGGAAACACGTTGCTGCTGACCGCCGGACAAATGCACCGGGTACTTTTGCTGCTGCATCTCATCAATACCGACTTTCGCCAGATATTTCACCGCGCGCTCGCGGGCTTCCTGCTTGCTCAAGCCCAGCACCTGAATCGGCGCTTCCATGACGTTCTCCAGCACCGTCATATGGCTCCACAAGTTGAAATGCTGGAACACCATCGTCAGACGCGTACGCAGCAGACGCAACTGGTGTTTATCCGCAACGCGCAACTGACCATCTTTATCGCGTACCAGATTGATATTCTGGCCGTTGACCACGATGGTGCCTTCGCTCGGTTTTTCGAGGAAGTTAATACAGCGCAAAAAGGTACTTTTACCGGAGCCGGAGGAACCGATAATACTAATCACATCGCCCGCGTTGGCCTGCAACGAGACGCCCTTCAGCACTTCATGTTCGCCGTAGCGTTTGTGCAGATCGATAACGTTTAATTTATTCTCAGACATCGTGTTCTCAGTGCGTCGAAGATGGTTTCATATGCTGCAACCAGCGCTTTTCCGCCTTGCGGAATAAGCTAATCAGCACATAAGAGATAATCAGATACAGCACCGCAGCGATACCAAACGCGGTAAACGGCTGGTAAGTTGCGGAGTTGATATCACGGGCAATTTTCAGCAGATCCGGCACCGTAGCGGTAAAGGCCAGCGCCGTTGAGTGCAGCATCAAAATCACTTCGTTGCTGTACGCAGGCAGCGCAATGCGCAACGCCGACGGCAGAATAATGCTGCGGTACATTTTGAACGACGAGAAACCATAGGCACGCGCCGCCTCAATTTCACCGTGCGGCACCGAACGGATCGCCCCGGCGAAAATCTCAGTGGTATAAGCACAGGTATTGAGCGTCAACGCCAGAATCGTACAGTTCAGGCCGCTTCGGAAGAAGGCATTCAGCAGCTCGGTACCCTTGACGATCTCCAGCGTGTACATGCCGGAGTAGAACACCAGTAGCTGAACATAGAGCGGCGTACCGCGAAACACGTAGGTAAATAACCAGATCGGGAAGCGGATAAATTTATTGCTGGAAACACGCCCGATAGCCAGAAACACCGCCAGCACGCCGCCCATCGCCACCGATGAAATCAACAGCCACAGGGTAATTGCCACGCCCGTCAGGCGATAACCGTCGCTCCACAGCAGCGATTGCCAGTACTCCTGAATGATCTCGATCACAGGTCAGCCCTCTTCACACCCACGGAGTAGCGACGTTCGAGAAGAAGCAGCACACCATTGGAAACCGTTGTAAAAACGAGGTAAATCACCCCGCAGACGATAGCAAAATAGAAGGGCTCCCAGGTGCTTTTCCCGGCGAGCTGAGTCGCTTTGACCACATCTTCCAGCCCAAGCAGCGAAACCAGCGCAGTCGCTTTCAGGATCACCTGCCAGTTGTTGCCAATACCCGGCAGCGCGTAACGCATCATCGCCGGGAACAGGATGCGGCGGAAGATTTGCCGACCGGTAAAACCAAACGCCGTTGCCGCTTCAATATGCCCTTTCGGCACCGCCATAAAGGCGCCGCGGAAGGTTTCCGTAAAATAGGCACCGTAAATAAAACCGAGGGTAATAATACCGGCGACCATCGGATCGATATCCAGTTGGTCCATACCCAACGCATCCGTGACGCTGTTAAGGGCGATTTGCAGGCCGTAAAAAATCAGCAGCATCAACACCAGATCCGGAACACCTCGAATAAGCGTGGTATAGCCTTCAAAGATCAGCGCCAGCGCCCGGTTTTTCGACAGTTTCGCCCCTGCGCCTACCAGACCAATAATTACCGCCAGCACCACCGAACTGATGGCCAGCTCCAGGGTGACTAACGCACCGTGTAATATAACTTGAGAAAACCCGTACAGCATGCAGCCTGTCCTGTCGTATGTGGTGTTTTGCCGTGTCTTTTCCCCTCCCAATGTGGGAGGGGCTGCACGTTAAGCACGGGTGGGATTAGCCACCATAAACATCGAAATCAAAGTATTTCTTCGCCAGCTTTTCGTAGGTGCCGTCCGCGCGCATTTCAGCAAACGCTTTGTTCAGCGCATCGCGTAGCTCGGTATCACCTTTGCGTACGCCCATGCCGGTTCCGACGCCAAACAATTTCTCATCTTTGATGGACGGGCCACCAAATTTGTAATCTTTACCGACCGGCGTTTTCAGGAAACCTTCGCTCGCCGCCACTTCGTCCTGGAACGCGGCATCAATGCGGCCGGCAGTCAGGTCAGAGTAGATGTTGTCCTGGCCCTGATAGGAGACGATTTCCACCCCTTTTGGCGCCCAGTTTACGTTGCCGTAGGTTTCCTGCGTGGTGCCCTGCAACACGCCAATGCGTTTGCCTTTCAGCTTGTCCAGATCCGGCTGAACGTCAGAATTTTTCGCCACCACCAGGCGGGAATCCGCCGCGTAAAGCTTGTCGGTGAAATCAATTTCCTGCTGACGTTTTTCGGTAATAGAGAGCGATGACATGATGGCGTCGATTTTTTTCGCTTTCAGCGAGGGGATCAGCGCATCCAGCGGGTTCTCAACAAACACACACTGAGTTTTGATGCGTTTGCACAGCTCTTTCGCCAGATCGATGTCAAAACCGATCAATTCCCCCTGCGCATTCTTCGATTCGAAAGGCGCATAAGTGGGATCGGTACCAATACGTAATTTTTGCGGAATGGCTGCGAACACAGTAGAAACGCTGGAAAACGCAAGCACCAGCGAAAGGGAGAGCACCAGTTTTTTCATCATTATCCTCAACAGACTGTCTTTCCTAAGGGAATTCTCGTAACAATACGGTGCCGTTATCGTGCCATCATATGCCCGGGCAAGGCAAAAAATTATGCCCGCGCGCTGGCTTTTTTTGCAGTATGAATGCTTAACTATGCATCCATGCACCACTATGGTGCGTAACGCGCACCACAACGAGACATTTACCGTATAAATGCACCACGCCATTTATTTAACGTGGTGCATATTTCCCTCATCCCGGATAAGCCGGGTTATGCAGCCTTAATCGCCGTAGACGTTAAAGTCGAAGTACTTTTTGGCGAGTTTGTCGTAGGTACCATCTTTACGCATTTCGGCAAACGCTTTGTCGAACGCGGCTTTCAGCTCAGTATCATCTTTGCGCAGACCAATACCGGTGCCGTCGCCGAAGTATTTCTTATCTTTCACTGACGGACCAGCAAAAGCGAAGTCTTTCCCGGCCGGTTGTTTCAGGAAGCCTTCGCTGGCAGCGACTTCATCCTGGAATGCCGCGTCCAGGCGACCCGCAGCGAGGTCAGAGTAGATCAGATCCTGGTTCTGGTAGGCCACCACATCGATGCCCTTGGTACGCCAGTTGTCGTTGGCATAACCTTCCTGGGTAGAACCCTGCAGCACGCCAACGTGCTTGCCTTTCAGCGAATCCAGCGTCGGCTGAATCGGTGAACCTTTGGCGGCAATCAGGCGGGAATCAGCGGCGTAGAGCTTGTCAGAGAACGCAATTTCCTGCTGACGTTTTTCCGTAATCGACAGAGAAGAGATGATGGCGTCGATTTTTTTCGCTTTCAGCGACGGGATCAGCGAATCAAAATCGCTGCCGACCCAGGTGCATTTCACATGAATGCGTTTGCACATTTCGTTGCCGAGATCGATATCAAAACCCACGAAGTCCCCTTTCGCATCTTTCGATGAGAACGGCGCATAGGTTGCATCAGTACCGATGCGTACCGTGTGGGGAAGCGCTGCATAAACGCTGGCTGTCGCTGACAGGCCCAACAGTAAAGACAGAGCGAGAACCGTCTTCTTCATACATTACCCTCAAGTGTTCTGTTTTTATTCTGTATTACGTTGTGTTGTGTGTTGCTGGCAGTTACCTTGCACGTCTTATGCCAGTTTCCCGCAGCCGGAAAAAGACCGCGTTAAATTTGTTAATAAAACGTTGCAAACTTACTTAATGATGAAAGATAGCAGGTCTGCTGAACGAACCGGAGTGTTAGCACGGGGAAAAGAGGATTAAATGTTGAGGATATGATCGCGCTTGCAGAATTGCCCCAAAAAAGCGCATACCGGATAGCAGCGCACTATTTTGCGGCATCGCTCCCTTGCCAGCGGGTAAACAGATCTTCCGGCAACTCAATAGCAAACTGATCAAGAACGCGGTTAACGGTCTGATCAATTACCGCATCCAGGCTTTGCGGGCGGTGATAAAACGCCGGTACCGGCGGCATAATTACCGCGCCCAGTTCCGCCGCCTGAGTCATCAAGCGCAAATGCCCAAGGTGCAGCGGCGTTTCACGCACGCACAGTACCAGCGGCCTGCGCTCTTTCAGCACCACATCTGCCGCCCGCGTCAGCAGGCTGTCGGTGTAGCTGTGTACAATGCCGGAGAGGGTTTTGATCGAGCAAGGAAGAATCACCATGCCTGCGGTTTTAAACGAACCGGACGAGATGCTGGCAGCGATATCGCGCGTATCGTGCACTACATTCGCCAGCGCCTGTACATCGCGCAGAGAAAAATCAGTTTCCAGCGCCAGCGTCTGGCGGGCCGCCTGACTCATCACCAGATGGGTTTCAACCTCTGCCACGTCGCGCAGCACCTGCAACAGGCGAATGCCGTAGATCGCGCCACTGGCGCCAGAGATCCCCACAATGAGTCGTTTCATGATTGTTGCCCCTTTTTTATCGGACGAACTTTGCCTGATTATAGAGGGCGTTGCAACAGATTGCACCCCTCACGATGGAGGGGCGCGACAGGATTAACCTTCGTTATGCATCTCTAAGCTTTCCACTTCGTTCTGACGCTGCACCGCTTTGGCATCGTCATTACGCAGGGAGTCGAGATAATCAAGGTACTGCTGATCAACATCTTTGGTGACATACACGCCGTTGAACACCGAGCATTCAAACTGCTGGATATCCGGGTTTTCAGAGCGTACTGCCTCGATAAGATCGTTGAGATCCTGGAAAATCAGGCCGTCAGCGCCGATGATCTGGCGGATTTCATCCACTTCGCGCCCGTGAGCAATCAGCTCATTGGCCGTCGGCATATCGATACCGTAAACGTTCGGGAAGCGAATCTCCGGCGCAGCGGAAACGAGGTACACTTTTTTCGCCCCGGCTTCGCGAGCCATCTCAATAATCTGCTCGGAAGTAGTGCCGCGCACGATGGAGTCATCCACCAGCAGCACGTTTTTATCGCGGAACTCGGCACGGTTTGCGTTCAGCTTACGGCGTACGGATTTGCGGCGCAGTTGCTGGCCCGGCATGATAAAGGTACGACCGACATAGCGGTTTTTCACAAAGCCCTGACGGTACGGTTTACCAAGGATACGCGCAATTTCCAGCGCGATATCGCAGGAGGTTTCCGGGATAGGAATAACCACGTCGATATCCAGATCTTCCCACTCGCGCGCGATTTTCTCGCCCAGCTTAGTGCCCATATTGACGCGGGCGCTGTAGACGGAAATTTTGTCGATGAAGGAGTCCGGACGCGCGAAATAAACGTATTCGAACAGGCACGGGTTGCTGACCGGGTTATCCGCACACTGACGGCTGAACAGCTGGCCTTTTTCGGTGATATACACTGCTTCGCCCGGCGCGACATCACGCAGGAATTCGAAGCCCAGCGTATCCAGCGCCACGCTTTCAGAGGCCACCATATATTCAGTGCGGCCATCGCCGATTTCACGTTTGCCCAGCACCAGCGGGCGAATGCCATTCGGATCGCGGAAAGCCACCATACCGTGACCGATAATCATCGCCACGCAGGCATAAGCACCGCGGATCTGGCGGTTAGTGCCGGCAATGGCGGCAAAAACGTTGTCAGCTTCCAGCGGGTAGTGGCGGAAGTTATCCAGCTCGCTGGCAAACACATTGAGCAGGATTTCAGAATCAGAAGTGGTGTTAATGTGGCGGCGCTTCTCTTCGAACAGCTTTTTACGCAGTTCATGCGCATTGGTCAGATTGCCGTTGTGCGCCAGCGTGATGCCGTAAGGGGAGTTAACGTAAAACGGCTGCGCTTCAGATGCGCTGGAACTACCCGCGGTAGGATAACGTACGTGGCCAATCCCCATATTGCCTTGCAGGCGCTGCATATGGCGGGCCTCGAATACATCATTCACCAGACCATTCGCCTTACGCAGACGGAAACAGTTGTTTTCGTCGATGGTGATGATGCCTGCGGCATCCTGCCCACGGTGCTGAAGCACCGACAACGCGTCATAAATCGACTGGTTTACCGGCATAAAACCGGCGATACCGACAATACCGCACATACGTCTTTTCCTCGTTAAGCCACATCTCAGGGCCTATGCCCTGGGCAAGAAACTCGACGAACTTTGCAGATAGTCAAAGAACCATCTGATGATGAAGCTGAATTGTGGGATAAGCTGCGACTTCTGCCAGTCTTCACTTTTCGACAGCCCGGTAAAGGTATCGAGAAAGAACAGAATGGCGGCGACGATCAGTACGCCGCGTAGCGCGCCAAAACAGATCCCCAGTACTCTGTCTGTACCCGACAGGCCAGTCTTCTCGACCAGCGCACCGATCACATAGTTAACGATAGCACCGACAATCAGCGTCGCGATGAACAATACCGCGATGGCTATCCCATTGCGCACCAGTTCGTCTTCAAAGCCCGTGAACCAGACAGACAGGTAAGTGTAGTAATGACTGGCGACAAAGAAAGCACAGCCCCATGTCACCAGCGATAACGCTTCACGAACAAAGCCGCGGATCAGGCTTACCAGACAAGAAAAACCAATCACCGCAATGATGGCGTAATCAATCCAGACCATATGTGTCCCACGATTTTACGCCCTGTCGTCCAGTTCGGGGCGCATTCTAACAGAAAAAGAAAACGTTTGCGTAGGGATTTCCTTCCCGCGCGGAAATAAAAATGGCGCTGAAAAAATATTCAACGCCACGGTTCCGGTTGCCTCTCGTCAGGGCTTTATTTCCCCTCATCCCTGCCCACTTTGCCGTGCAGAGAGGGATGAGAAGTGGCGCTGTTTTTTCTCTTCGGCCTTTAGTTCGGCGTATAGCCCATCACCACACCGCTCAGCCCGGAGAGCTGTTTCAACTCCTCCAGCGATCCTTTCAGCTTATCCCGTGACGCATCCGGCCCCACCAGAATACGGGTGATTTTACCCTGAACCGGCGTCGTCGGCGACGTGTAAACGCGATAACCTGCGCCACGTAATTTACCAACGATTTCATTCACTTTATCCGCATTCTTCAGCGCGCCAAGCTGTACCACATACGCTTTACCGGTTGGCACCGTTTTGTCGTCCTGCGCTTTCGCTGGCGGCGTCGATGTTTCGTTTGCCACAGCGAGTTGCTCGCTGGCTTTATCACGCGTTGCAGGCGGCGCGGTTTGTTGCTGCGCCTGCGGTTTTGGCTGTGGTTTAGGTTTCGGTTGTTCAACCGGCGTGCTGGTGACTTCCGGTTGCGGAGTGCCGTTCGCTGCCAGCCTTGACGCATCCAGCGACGGTGCTTCTGCATCGCCAGCGCGCACCTCTTCCGCCGCGCCTTCCGGCGGCTGCGCCGGAAGTGCCTGCGTCGCAGCCGGCATCATGTCCGGCTCATCACGATCGCCAGGTTTCGGCACCAGCGGGATCGCGGCAAACTCATCCTGATAATGTTTTTTCTGCCCGTCGAGAAGCCCGGGAAGAATAATCACCCCGAGCGCAACCAGCACAATGGTACCCATCAAACGGTTCTGAAACTTACTTGCCACCGGTTCTCCCCGCATCCATCGCTTCCATGACATGTGCCACCGTGTGGAACGATCCACACACCAGAACAGTATCGTTGGCGTCGGCATCGGCCATCGCCGCCTGCCAGGCCTGCGCAACATCCGGCCACGCGCGGCCAGAATTCAGATGCACCAGCAGTTGTTCTGCCGTTGCGCCGCGCGGCCCTTCCAGTGGGGCACAATACCAGCTATCGACCACCGGCTCCAGACAGGCAAGCGTCCCGGCGATGTCTTTGTCATGCAACATACCAATCACCGCCAGTACGCGGCCCTTCTTCGGTAACGTGGCAAGACGGCTGGCAAGGTAACCGGCAGCGTGAGGATTGTGGGCAACATCGAGGATCAGACGCGGCGACTCGCTGACAATCTGGAAACGTCCCGGCAAAATAGCACCAGCGATGCCGTCGCGGATCGCCTGCTCGCTGACCGCCAGCTTACTGGCGCGTAGCGCAGCCAGCGCGGTTGCCGCATTTGGCTGCGGTACCTGCGGCAGCGGCAGATCGGTAAGCTCGCCCTGGGCATCGCGAAAACGCCAGCCCTGCGCGTTAACGTCATAATTCCAGTCAACGCCCCGGCGCAGCAGCAGCGCGCCCTTCTCCTGCGCCACCTCGGATATGCTCTGCGGCATATCCGGTTCGCCGACCACCGCCGGTTTACCACCGCGGAAAACGCCCGCTTTTTCGCGGCCAATGCTTTCACGATCCGGGCCGAGCCAGTCGGTGTGATCCAGCGCAATGCTGGTGACCACAGCGACATCCGCATCCACTATATTAGTGGCATCCAGACGACCGCCCAGCCCCACTTCAAGGATCACCACGTCGAGCTGCGCCTGCTTAAACAACCACAGCGCCGACAAAGTGCCATATTCAAAATAGCTCAGTGAAATCTCGCCACGAACGGCTTCAATCTCCGCAAAAGAGCGGGTATGTTCGCTTTCAGCCAGCTCTCCGCCCTGGATGCGCACGCGTTCGGTATAGCGCACCAGGTGCGGTGAACTGTAGACGCCAACCCGATAGCCCGCCGCCAGCAGAATCGACTCCAGCGTACGGCAAGTGGTGCCTTTGCCATTGGTTCCGGCTACGGTAAAGACAAACGGTGCGGGGCGGAGCACATCAAGGCGTGCCGCCACCTGGCTTACGCGCTCAAGCCCCAAATCGATGGTTTTACTGTGCAGGTTTTCCAGATAAGAAAGCCACGCGGCCAGGGGCGACGTGGCTTGCGGAATGCGTTTAATGTCCATGATGCCCGTTGATAATGTACGGTTTGAAAAACAAAAGGGCAGCGCCTGGTGGCTCTGCCCTTCGGTATTATCAGGCTTCGCCTTCCTGACCGGCCGGTGACGGAGCCACCGTGCCAACATGCGATTCATCCGGATCCGGCGCAGGCAGATTCATCAGCTTCGCCAGAATACGCGCCAGCTTCAGACGCAGTTCCGGACGGCGGATGATCATATCAATCGCGCCTTTTTCGATCAGGAACTCACTGCGCTGGAAGCCCGGCGGCAGTTTCTCACGCACGGTCTGCTCGATAACGCGCGGACCGGCAAAACCGATCAGCGCTTTCGGTTCGGCGATGTTCAGATCGCCCAGCATAGCAAAGCTCGCGGAAACGCCGCCCATGGTCGGGTCGGTCAGCACGGAGATATACGGCAGACCGCGCTCCTGCATTTTCGCCAGCGCCGCAGAGGTTTTCGCCATCTGCATCAGCGACATCAGCGCTTCCTGCATACGTGCGCCACCGGAAGCGGAGAAGCAGATCAGCGGGCAGTTGTCTTCCAGCGCCTGCTCGACGGCACGCACAAAGCGTGCGCCAACGACGGAGCCCATAGAGCCGCCCATAAAGGAGAACTCAAATGCCGCAGCCACAATCGGCATACCGTGCAGCGTGCCTTTCATTACCACCAGCGCGTCTTTCTCGCCGGTCTCTTTCTGGGCTGTCGCCAGACGGTCTTTGTATTTTTTTGAATCGCGGAACTTGAGCACATCTTTCGGCTCAAGCTCGCTACCCAGTTCTACCAGCGAACCTTCATCCAGCAGGCTATGCAGGCGATTACGCGCTGACATCCGCATGTGGTGATCGCATTTCGGGCAGACCTCAAGGTTACGCTCCAGCTCGGCGCGGTATAGCACCTGGCCGCAGCTATCGCATTTTGTCCACACCCCTTCAGGGATACTTGCCTTGCGGGTGGGGGTGATGTTGCTCTTAATTCTTTCAATCCAGCTCATTGATAACCTTTATACATGAACCTGGTAGCCCATAAATGGTGCACATTAAAACATAACAGTTCGCAACTTGGGATAAAAAAGTGGTCGAACCGCCATTGCGCCCTTATTTTATCTGCTTTGCCGCAGCGCGTCGGTGACGAATAATCTCAATCACACCCGGAAGTATAGACACCACGATGATTGCCACAATCAACAGCTTAAGATTTTCCTGAACCATCGGCAGGGTGCCAAAGAAATATCCGGCGTAGGTAAACAGCAGTACCCATAACAGCGCGCCCGCTACGTTGAAAAGAGCGAAGTGGCGATAAGACATATGCCCCATCCCGGCGACAAACGGTGCGAATGTCCGCACAATCGGTACAAAACGCGCCAGAATAATCGTTTTGCCGCCATGCCGTTCATAAAACTGATGGGTTTTATCAAGATAGCTGCGACGGAAAATCTTCGAATCCGGATTACTGAATAATCGATCGCCAAAGAGTCGCCCGATGGTGTAGTTCACCGCGTCACCGGCAATGGCGGCAATAAGCATCAGTACAATCATCAGATGCACGTTCAGATCGTTCGTGCCGAGAGAGGCCAGCGCACCGGCGACAAACAGCAGCGAATCCCCTGGCAGGAAAGGCGTGACCACCAGCCCGGTTTCGCAAAAGAGGATCACAAACAGGATCGCATAAACCCAGATGCCATACTGTGCCACCAGCTCCGCCAGATGCACATCAATATGCAGGATGAAATCAATAAGGAAGCGTATTAAGTCCATATTTACTTATGCCTTTTATGAATTGCGACTAGTCCGCCAGGAACAGCGGGCCCATTGGCGCAACCGGAAGGTCGAAGCGCGCTGGATAATCCACCGCCACCAGATATAACCCTTCCGCTTTCGCCGTTGCTGCCGCCAGCGTGCGATCCTTGACCGCCAGCAACTCTGCTATCCAACTCTCCGGCTGGTTGTGGGCGCCTACTTCCATCAGGCTGCCGACAATATTCCTGACCATATGATGTACAAAGGCATTGGCTTTGATATCAACCACAATGTAATTCCCGTAGCGACTGACGTTGATATGCATCAGATTGCGCCACGGCGTGCGCGACTGGCACTGCACCGCGCGAAACGAGGTAAAATCATTTTCGCCAAGCAGGCACTGCGCGGCGCGATGCATCCGCCCGGCATCCAGCGGCTGGTGATAGTGCGTAACACCGTGGCCTAACACCGCCGGACGTAAACGATGGTTGTAAATAATGTAGCGGTAACGGCGAGCCGTAGCGCTGAAACGAGCATGAAAATCATCGGCAACAGTTTTTACCCAGCGCACCGCGATGTCACCAGGCAAATTCGCATTTACCCCTAACGTCCAGGCGGCATCTTTGCGCAGCGCAGTCGTTTCGAAATGCACTACCTGCCCTGTCGCATGCACACCGGCGTCAGTTCTCCCGGCGCAGAATACATTAATCGGCTCATTGGCGACCTGCGAAAGGGCTTTTTCCAGCTTCTCCTGCACACTGCGCACTTCTTGCTGACGCTGCCAGCCGTAATACTTGCTGCCGTCATACTCAATACCCAGCGCAATTTTGTAGACCGGCGCTTTGACTTCGTCCTGCATCAGTACAGATACTCCTGCACCAGTTTCTCGGCGGTTTTGACCGCCATCAGCGCGCCACCGAAGCGAACGTTATCGGCCACCGACCAGAACTGGATCTGCTCCGGCATGCCGTAATCATTACGGATGCAGCCCACAGAAAGATGAGTCTGACCGGAAGCATCGCCCACCTGGGTAGGAAATTCGTTCCCTTCAGACAGCACAATTTCGTCAAAACGGGCAAAGGCATCGCGCGCTTCTTCGGCAGCCAGCGGACGCAGCGCTTCAAAACTGACCATCTGCGCATGGCCGTAAAATACCGGCGACTGTACGCAATTCGCGGAGATCATCAGACCGTCATCCTGCAAAATTTTGCGCATCTGATCGATAATCACCCGCTCTTCACGCACGCTCCCTTCGCTATCCGGCAGTAGCGGCAGCATGTTGAATGCAAGCTGGCGGCCAAAATAGTCATCCTCATCAATCGGGATGCCGTTCAGAAGCTTGGCGCTCTGCCCTGCCAACGCATCGACCGCCTGTTTGCCGCTGCGTGAAACAGACAGCATGCAGGTGACGGCTACGCGTGAAAAACCGCCCTCGTCGATCAGCGGTTTAATACTGGCCAGCAGCTGGCTGGTCAGGCTGTCTGGCACGGCAATAATATTGCGGTTGCGGTAATCCGCGAGCACAAACGGGTTAACGTCCGGCATGACCAGCGGCACATCCGGCTCCAGCGCAAACAGACCGCTGGTATCGATCACCAGGCAACCGGCGTTGGTGGCCTCTTCAATCCAGGTCGCAGATGCCTGCGCACCAGCGACGAAAAACGCCAGTTGCGCCTGCGTCCAGTCAAAACTGGCAACGTCTTCAACGCGCACGGTTTTACCCGCGAAACGCAGGTTTTCGCCCGCGCTCTCTTCTCTGGCCAGAGCATAAAGTTCGCCTACCGGGAACTGACGTTCCGCCAGCGTTTCGAGCAAAGCTTCTCCGACAGCGCCAGTTGCGCCAAGAACGGCAATATTCCAGCCTTCAGACATGATGATTTACTCCAGGAAATAAAGCGTCCCTGCGGCATTTTTCCGCAGGGAGCATTAAGAAGACATTAACGGGCCGGGGTGTACGTGGCGTTAAAACCCAGTTGCTGCAACAGTGCGGCGGCACTGGCATCATCGCACTGCACATACAGTGATGACCATTCGCGACGCTCAAGATAGTTTTTACGTAACTTATCAAATTCACCCGGCGTGCCTGCCACTTTTCGCAGCAACGCATCGTCACGGCGCACATCATACACCAAATGAACCAACCTTTTTAGCGTTGACTGATCGAGAGGACCGTGCAGCGTTATGCGGCCAAATTCCGCTGCAGGCAGCAGCGTATCGAGCGCTATTTGTGTACGCTTACCGATAAATTCACTATAAGCTTCAAACACTTGCGTTGTTCCGCGCGCTTTACCTTCAAGGGTGTACCCGGCGATATGCGCGGTGCCAATGTCAACGCGTTGCAGCAGCTCCACGTTGAGATCAGGTTCCGGCTCCCAGACGTCCAGCACCACATGCAGCGCCTGTCCCGCCTGCAAACGCTGCAGCAGCGCCGCATTATCCACCACCGGGCCACGGCAGGCATTAATCAGAATAGTGCCAGGCTTCAGACGCGCCAGCAGAACATCATCCGCCAGATGCAGCGTCTTATACGGGCCATCTTTAAACAGCGGCGTATGGAAGGTCAGCACATCCGCTTCACGTACCAGCTCATCAAGCGAGCGGAAATCACCGTCATCGCCACGATCGGCGCGCGGCGGATCGCATAGCAGCGTGCGGATCCCCAGCGCTTCGAGGCGCTTCTGTAAGCGTCCGCCCACATTGCCCACACCGACAATCCCGACCGTACGATCTTTGAGAGCAAAGCCTTCGCGCTCCGCCAGCATCAACAGTGAAGAGAAAACATACTCCACAACCGCAATGGCGTTGCAGCCTGGCGCTGCGGAAAAGCCAATCCCCGCTTGCTGCAAATACCCTTCATCAACATGGTCAGTTCCCGCGGTTGCCGTACCGACAAATTTGATCCCCGTCCCCTGTAATAATGCCTCGTTGACTTTCGTCACGGAGCGCACCATTAACGCATCAGCATCGGCCAGTTCCGCAAGCGGGATTGGACGACCGGGAACCGCTTTCACTTCACCCAGACGGCTAAAAAGATCGCGGGCATAAGGCATATTTTCATCAACAAGGATTTTCACGCTACAGTACCTGTTTGAGAACGGGAGTTGAGCGCGCAAGTGTGCCATAATCTCGCCGCCAGGCATACCTGCAATGCCGACCACCGCCATGCGAGAGTAAGAGGAAATCCATGATGCAACCCATTCAGGGGACGCCCGCGCGCCCTCCCGGGCAAGAGCCGACACAAGCCGCGAATAATGCTGGCGAACAGCCCTTATCCACCCTGCAACGTACCGTGCTGGAGCGACTGGTTATTCGCTTGATCGCGTTAACGCAGCAGCAAAGCGCGGAAGTATGGGCTGGCATGAAACACGATTTAGGGCTGAAGAATGACGCCCCGCTGCTCTCGCGTCACTTTCCGGCTGCTGAGCAGAACCTCAACCAGCGCGTGGAAACTGCAACGCAGAACCACACTAACCGCCAGGTGGTTTCACAACTGACGGAACTGTTAAGCCAGGGAAATAATCGCCAGGCGGTGAGTGATTTTATTCGTCAGCAGTTTGGTCAGACGGCGCTCAGCCAGTTGACGCCTCAGCAGTTAAAAACCGTGCTGACCATGTTGCAGAATAACCAGATTACCATTCCGCAGCCGCAGCAACGCCCGGCCACCGAGCGTCTGCTGCTGCCTGCCGAGCACAACTCGCTGAATCAGGCGGTCACGAAACTGGCGGCAGCAACAGGCGAATCCGGTAAATTGATCTGGCAGTCGATGATGGAGCTTTCCGGCGTCAAAACCGGTGAGCTGATCCCGGCGAAACATTTCGCGCCGCTGATGACATGGCTACAGGCGCGCCAGACGTTAAGCACGCACAGCGCGCCCACGCTGCACACTATCCAGACCGCCCTGAAACAGCCGCTGGATGATATGGAAATGCGCACGATTACCGAGTACGCCCAGCAGACATGGCAGGCCACGCCGCAGACGATCCTGACGACGGCGCAGGTTCAGGACATTCTTAATCATGTCTTTTTACGCCGCACAGAACGTGCGACGGGCACCTTTGAGGTTCGCGATATTCAGCCCATTTACAGCCCGTTTGTCGCACCCATTGTCGAAACAATAAAATCGATTTCCACGCGACCGGGATTCTTTTTTATCGCCCTGCTTATCGCATTAGCGCTTTTCTGGCTGGTGAGTTAAAAAATTCCCCTCCGTCTGGAGGGGAATTTATCGTCAAATATTCTCGCCGTTGTGTTTGATAACGTCCTGATACCACCAGAACGATTTTTTACGGCTGCGCGCCAGCGTGCCGTTACCCTCGTTATCTTTATCAACGTAGATTAAGCCGTAGCGTTTTTTCATTTCGCCAGTGCCCGCAGAGACCAGATCAATACATCCCCACGGGGTATAACCCATTAAATCGACGCCATCTTCCACCACCGCTTTTTTCATTTCGCGGATATGGTTGTGCATATATTCAATGCGGTACTGATCGTTCACTACGCCGTCGCTTTCGGGCTGATCAATAGCACCAAAACCGTTTTCCACAACAAACAGCGGCAACTGGTAGAGATCGTAGAAATAGTTCAGAGAGTAACGCAGGCCAACCGGATCAATTTGCCAGCCCCAGTCGGAAGCTTTCACGTACGGGTTTTTCACCAGGCTTTTCGTCTCGTCGTAATCGAGGTGTGGGTTGTTTTCCTGCGCTTTTGTGACAAACGACATGTAATAACTGAAGCCAATATAGTCAACGCGTCCGCGCGTCAGGATCTGCAAATCCTCTTCGGTGATATCGAGTTTGAACTGGCGACGAGCAAAATAATTGAGCAGGTGCTGCGGGTAATAACCGCGTACGTGAACATCGGTAAACCAGTAGCGCCGGTGCATCGCAGCAACCGACATCATCATATCGTCCGGCGCGCAGGTGAGCGGATAAATCGGGCACATGGCGATCATGCAGCCGATTTTAAAATCCGGGTTAATTTTATGCCCGGCTTCCACCGCCAGCGCGCTGGCCACTAATTCATAGTGGGCGGCCTGATACATGATCACTTCGCGATCTTCACCTGCTTTATATTTCACGCCAGAGTTGGTGAAGGGCGCAAAATCTTCGTGATAGTTGGCCTGATTATTAATTTCGTTGAAGGTCATCCAGTATTTCACCTTGCTGCGATAGCGGGTGAAAACGGCATTGGCAAAACGGACAAAAAAGTCGATCAGTTTGCGATTACGCCAGCCGCCATATTCGGTGACCAGGTGATAAGGCATTTCGAAATGGGAAAGGGTAATAACGGGTTCAATATTGTATTTCAGGCATTCATCAAAAAGATCATCGTAGAATTGTAACCCGGCTTCATTCGGCTCCAGTTCATCACCCTGAGGAAAAATACGCGTCCAGGCAATGGAGGTGCGAAAACATTTAAACCCCATTTCGGCAAACAGCTTAATATCGTCTTTATAGCGGTGATAAAAATCGATGGCTTCATGGTTAGGGTAATTTTTACCCGGCAGTACGCCGTCGGTAATTTCACGCGGTACACCATGCGCCCCTGCGGTCATGACATCAGCAACGCTGATCCCCTTGCCTCCTTCCTGCCAGCCGCCTTCCAGTTGATGCGCAGCCACCGCGCCACCCCATAAGAAATCCGCTTTAAACCCAGCCATTGTTTTCTCCTTTCGCGTAATGATGGCAAAAGAATAAACAAGCCCGCAGTGAGATGACATCACCACGGGCTCATTCTGTGAAACCGGTTGCAAAGAGTTTTATCGGGCGATCATTTCCGCGCGCGGAAGGCCACCAGGGTGATCACAATACCGGTAATGGCAGCAATTGCTCCCGCGAGGAAAACCGACGGGTATCCCGCAGACGTTGCCAACAGCCCGGTTAACGGGCCGCTAAACGCGTAGGAGATATCCTGAAATGCCGCATAGCCGCCAAGCGCCGTACCTCGCACCTGCGGCGGCGCGCGCTTGACGACTTCAACACCCAAAGCCGGGAAGATAAGCGAGCAACCGCTGCCGGTCAGAGCCGCGCCCAGCAGCGCCATCCACGCGCCATGCGCCTGCCATAACAGCAGCAGCCCAACGGTTTCGATTACCAGCGAAGCAATCGCCACCCTCACGCCACCAAAACGGTCCGGCATCCAGCCGAACAAAATGCGCATCAGCACAAATGCGCCGCCGAAAGCCGTCAGGGTAAAACCCGCCATTGACCAGCCCTGGCTGGCAAAGTAAAGCGAAACAAAGGTGCCGATCACCGCAAAGCCAACGCCCTGAAGCGCCAGCCCCAGCCCCGGTTGCCAGATAAGTCCGACCACGCTCCACAGTGCAGGACGATCGCCCGGATGCGCTGGCGTTTTGCGCACGCCACCGTTAAATGCGAAGGCCAGTAGCGGCAATACCATGGTGATCGCTGCCAGGGCAGCAAAACCAAAGTGGCTGTGAACCAGCAACCCAAGCGGCGCGCCAGCAGCCAGCGCACCGTAAATCGCCATTCCGTTCCATGACATCACTTTGCCGGAACGCGCGGGACCAACCAGCCCCATTCCCCAAGTGAGCGTGCCGGTAAGAAGCTGGCTTTCACCGAAACCGAGGATCAGGCGCCCCAGAATCAACAGCGCAAATTTGGCAGCGGGCGCAGCCGGCAACAGCGCCGCCAGCAGCCACGCTGCTCCGGCCAGAGCACAGGCGATCATGCCCTGTATCACCGAACGTTTCGCGCCATATTGATCGGCAAGACGGCCGGCATAGCCGCGTGTTAAGACGGTGGCCAGAAACTGAATACCAACGGCAATTCCCACCATGGTATTGCCGTAACCCAACTCATTGTGTACAAACAGCGGGATCACCGGTAGCGGCAGGCCAACGGTCAGGTAGGTCAGAAATACCGCAAAGGCGATACGAAACAGCGACATATTCGCTGATGAGGTTTTAACAGATTGAACGTCTACAGACATGCATTACTCCATAACACAGAGTAAGGCGGGATTTGGAAGTACCACGCCCCCTCCACCTGAGTACCAGGATTAAGGTGCGTTGGTTAACGTTAAACGCTTACGCATTATCGTGTTGATAATGTTGCGCCGGGGAGTTTGCCTGCCGCAACGGCAGCTTGTCAATGCATAAAAAAAGAGAGCCAGTGGCTCTCTTTTTCTGCTTACAGACAAACTTATTTCAGTTTGCGCATCACCAGCGTGGCGTTAGTCCCGCCAAAACCGAAGCTGTTGGACATGACCGTCGTCAGCGCGGCTTCCATCGGTTTTGTCACGATGTTCAGACCAGCAGCCTGCTCGTCCAGCTCTTCCACGTTGATGCTCGGCGCGATAAAGCCGTGTTCCAGCATCAGCAGCGAGTAGATCGCTTCCTGTACGCCTGCAGCGCCCAGAGAGTGACCGGTCATCGCTTTGGTTGCAGAGATAGCCGGGCTGTTGTTTCCGAACACTTCGCGGATGGCACCCAGCTCTTTCACGTCGCCAACCGGCGTGGAAGTACCGTGGGAGTTCAGGTAGTCGATCGGTGTATCAATGTCTTGCATTGCCATCTTCATGCAACGCACTGCGCCTTCGCCTGACGGCGCTACCATATCCGCACCATCAGAAGTCGCGCCGTAGCCAACGATCTCTGCGTAGATGTGCGCGCCACGCGCCAGTGCATGTTCCAGCTCTTCAACAACAACCATGCCGCCGCCGCCCGCGATAACGAAACCGTCACGGTGTTTGTCATAGGTACGGGAAGCTTTTTCTGGCGTTTCGTTGTATTTGGTGGACAGCGCGCCCATCGCGTCAAATTCGCAGGCCATTTCCCAGCACAGCTCTTCGCCGCCGCCAGCAAAAACGATGTCCTGTTTACCCAGTTGAATCTGTTCTACCGCGTTACCGATGCAGTGCGCGGAAGTGGCGCAAGCAGAACTGATAGAGTAGTTAACACCGTGGATTTTAAATGGTGTTGCGAGGCAAGCGGACACCGCAGACGCCATCGCTTTGGTCACCACATAAGGACCCACAGCTTTCAGACCACGCGGGCTACGCATCGCATCAGCGCCGAAAACCTGAGATTTAGAAGAGCCGCCAGAACCTGCAATCAGGCCCACGCGCGGATTGTTCTGATAAACCTCGTCTTTCAGGCCAGCATCTTCGATCGCCTGCTGCATGGAAAGATAGGAATAGATAGAGGCATCGTTCATGAAACGAACCACTTTACGGTCGATCAAACCAGTGGTGTCCAGTTTAACGTTACCCCACACGTGGCTGCGCATGCCGGAATCTTTAAATTCCTGAGAGAATGTGATCCCTGAGCGTCCTTCACGCAGAGATGCCAGGACTTCCTGCTGGTTATTACCAATGCTGGAAACGATGCCCAGGCCAGTAATCACTGCACGTTTCATTCAATACCCCTAAGTCGCACTAATTAAGTTTCGTGTCGCAAGATAGCGTACACTTGTACGCCGAACAAGTCCGATCAGACATTTTCGGCGGAAATTTGCGCCTTTCTTTGTCCCTCGTTAAGATCGGGACACTGCCTGATGGACGAGTAACTTACGTGAAACAAACCGCTATACAATCCGCCAACCTCGAATTCAACGCTGAAGGTACACCTGTTTCCCGAGATTTCGACGACGTCTACTTCTCTAATGATAATGGACTGGAAGAGACGCGTTATGTTTTTCTCGGCGGCAACCAACTGGAACAGCGTTTCCCTGACCACCCGCGCCCGCTGTTTGTGGTCGCGGAGAGCGGGTTTGGCACCGGTCTGAATTTCCTCACGCTGTGGCAGGCATTCGCGGCTTTTCGCGCAGCCAACCCTGACGCTACCCTGGAAAGGTTACATTTCATCAGTTTTGAAAAATTTCCTCTCACCCAGGACGATCTGCGCAAAGCCCACGCGCACTGGCTGGAACTGGCACCATGGGCGGAACAGTTACAGGCGCAGTGGCCGTTGCCCTTTGGCGGTTGCCACCGACTGCTGCTCGATGAAGGTCGTGTGACGCTGGATTTATGGTTTGGCGATATCAATCAACTCACCGATACGCTCGATGATTCATTAAACCAGCGCGTCGACGCCTGGTTCCTGGATGGTTTTGCACCGGCGAAAAACCCGGATATGTGGACGCCAAACCTGTTTGCCGCGATGGCTCGCCTGGCAAGACCGGGCGGCACGCTGGCGACTTTTACCTCGGCAGGTTTTGTCCGTCGGGGTTTGCAGGAAGCGGGCTTTACCATGCGCAAAAGCAAAGGTTTTGGCCGCAAACGTGAAATGCTGACCGGCGTAATGGAAAACACCGTTGCGCCTGCGCCGCGTACGCCGTGGTTTGCCCGCAGTGGCACAGAGGCGCGCGATGTGGCGCTGATTGGCGGCGGTGTCGCCAGCGCGCTGTTATCGCTGGCCTTGCTGCGACGCGGCTGGCAGGTGACACTTTACTGCGCCGACGACGCACCCGCCGAAGGCGCATCCGGCAACCGCCAGGGGGCGCTTTATCCGCTGCTCAGCGCTCACGATCCAGCTCTGGCCCGCTTCTTCCCCGCGGCGTTTACCTTTGCCCGCCGTCTGTACGATGCGTTACCCGTGACGTTTGATCATCAGTGGTGCGGCGTCACACAGCTTGGCTGGGATGAAAAAAGCCAACAAAAAATCGCGCAAATGTTGACGCTTGATCTGCCGCCGGAGATTGCCTGTGCGGTTGATGCCCAGGCGGTGAAAGCCGAAACCGGCGTGGAAACGGAATGCGGCGGCGTGCATTACCCGCTCGGCGGCTGGCTCTGCCCGGCGCAGTTAACGGCCGCCGCGATTAAGCTGGCTTGCGAGCAAGGCCTGCAAGTGCATTATGGACATGATGTTGAACGCATGAGCCGTGAAGATCAGCGCTGGCAACTTCATTTCCGCCGTGGCGACAAGCAAGCGCACGCAGCAGTAGTGCTGGCCAACGGGCATCGCATTCATCATTTCCCGCAAACGGAGAAACTGCCCGTCTATCCTGTTGCCGGTCAGGTCAGCCATATTCCGACCAGCAATATGCTCTCTGCGCTTCGCCAGGTGCTGTGCTATGACGGCTATCTGACGCCGCAGAACCCGCATAACCAGCAGCACTGCATTGGAGCCAGCTATCATCGCGGGCAGCAGGAGGCAGATTACAGCGCGGCGGATCAGCAACAGAATCGCCAGCGGCTTATCGACTGTTTCCCGCATGCGGCCTGGGCAAAAGAGGTGGATGTCAGCGCTGGAGATGCGCGCTGCGGCGTACGCTGCGCAACGCGGGATCACCTGCCGATGGTCGGAAATGTTGCCGACTTTGACGCCACGCTGGCAGCTTACGCCCAACTGGCAGAACGGCCGGAAGAAGCGGTCAGCGCACCGGTCTACGAAGGTTTATTTATGCTTGGCGCACTCGGTTCGCGCGGTTTGTGCAGCGCACCGCTGGCGGCAGAGATTCTGGCTTCGCAGATGAGTGACGAGCCGATTCCGCTGGATGGCGAAACGCTGGCAGCCCTCAATCCGAATCGTTTGTGGGTCAGGAAGTTATTGAAAGGCAGAGCGGTGAAGTGAAGGTGGGTACATTTGCCGGATGGCGGCGTTGTTTTATCCGGCCTACCAACCCGTAGGCCCGGATACTGGCCGGATAAGCGTCAGCATTACCCGGCAAAACGCCCCTTAATGCGACTTCGCCTGCTGATAGAGGTTTTCCCACATGCCCATCACCAGCGCCTGATCGCGCGGTGACAGTTCCCCGGCCTGAATGGCGGTTTCCACGCTACCGGTGACTTTCTGGTACAGATTTTCCGGCAAATGGTTATCCTCGCCTTCCAGTTCAGCCACCGCCAGCGTCAGGTGGCCGCGCAGATAACCGCCCGCAAACAACTCATCATCACTGGCGTGATCCACCATATTATCGATTAACGCCAGAATGCGTGATTCAAACTCCGCGATCATCTCTCTTCCTCTTTTGACAACATGGCTTCAAAGATCTTCCGGCCATGGGAACTGTTCTGCCGCTAAAGGCGGCGTTTGATAATAATCCTGTAATGCCTTGATAAAACGCGCCGGGCGCGGGGGAATACCCTGCTCCAGATACGCCATGACCTGCGCATGAACGCGGCGCTGGAACACGATACGATCCGGCTCGACATCGCCTTCCAGGTTGTCGCAACTGACATTAAACGGGAAACCCGCCGCCACGCAGAACAACCAGTCAAACGCCTGCGGTTTTACCTCAACATCCTCGAACTGCCCCTGCGTCGCCGCATCGCGGCCGTCAGGGCAATACCAGTAGCCAAAATCCACCTGCTTACGACGCTCGGCACCGGCGATACACCAGTGCGAAATTTCATGTAACGCGCTGGCATAAAAACCGTGAGCAAAAACAATGCGGTTATACGGCGCGTCCGCATCAGCAGGAAGATAGATCGGTTCGTCGTCGCCTTTAATCAGACGGGTATTAAAATCGTCGGCAAAGCAGCCATCAAAAATATCAATCAATTGTTGGTAGTGATGTGTCATACGTTCACCCCCAGAAAATGGAGGATCTCCTGGCCGTGACTGTCATAAAGAAGTTTTGCACTCATCACCGCCGAGACAATCACAATCATCGGACGAATGAGTTTTTGCCCTTTGCTGAGCACCAGACGTGAGCCCATCCGCGCGCCGAGAAACTGCCCGGCCAGCATGACGAAACCCGTGCCCCACATAACTTTGCCGCCAATAATAAACAGCAGCAGACCGCCGATATTTGAGGTGGCATTCAGCACTTTGGCGTGCGCGGTGGATTTCGCCAGGTTGAACCCTGCGAGCGTCACAAAAGCCAGCGCGTAAAATGAACCGGCGCCGGGGCCGAAGAAACCGTCGTAAAAACCGACACAGCCGCCGGACACCAACGCAAACGGCAGCCCGTACAAACGACGCTGACGATCGTCCTCACCCAGCTTCGGCATCAACAGAAAGTAGAGACCGATACAGATCACCAGAATCGGCAGGATTTGGCGCAGCACATCTGATTGCACATGCTGCACCAGCAGCGCGCCGGTGGTTGAGCCGATAAAGGTCATCAGAATATTGAGTTTCTGATCGGCAAGGTTCACCACTTTGCGGCGAACAAAGTACAGCGACGCAGAAATCGAACCGCCACAGGACTGCAACTTATTCGTTGCCAGCGCCTCGGCTGGCGTCATGCCTGCCGCCAGTAACGCAGGCACCGTTAACAGGCCGCCACCGCCCGCCAGAGAGTCAATAAAACCGGCCAGCAGCGCGACAAAAAAAAGCACCACCAGCAGTAATGGCGATACCATAAACAGTTGTTGAAAGAGTTCCATCAGAGTGCGTGTTCATCCAGTAAAGCCTGACAAGACGGCGGCAATGGCGGCGGCGTCTTTTTCTCAGGGATGGTGCTGCCAGGTTTCGCCGGTTCAAACCAGCTTTGCAGTTCTGCGCCGCAACCGTCGCCAGGCGGCGGCAGAGGTTGATCCTGGCACTCCAGGCTATCGGCCGGGCAGCGCAAACGCACGTGCATATGGGCGCGATGCTGGAACCACGGACGCACTTTACGCAGCCAGTCGCGATCGGTTCCGGCATCGAGGCAAAGTTGCTGTTTGATCGCCGGGTTAACGAAAATGCGCGTCACGTCGTTATCTTGTGCCGCCAGCTTGATCATGCTACTGATTTCCGGCTTCCACAGCGCGGGCACGACCTGCTTACCATCGCTGGAGACGAGATCCAGCGCCTGTGGTTTCAGCAACTGCGCGGCGCTCCAGCGCGTTTTCGGCAGTTGCAGGAAGATATCAACATCCAGCCCGGATTGATGGCTGGCGTGGCCGCCGTTGAAACGCCCACCTGCCGGCATCCCCATGTCGCCCACCAGCACCGTGCCCAGCCCCAGATTGCGCACCTGATTGCTCAGACGCTGGATAAACAGCACCAGATCGGGATGACCAAAGTAGCGCCGCTGGTCAGTGCGCATCACCTGATAGTTGTCCGATTGCAGCGGCAGCGCATATGCGCCAACGATACAGCCATTGGCGAACGCGCCAATGGATTGCGGGCTACCGGCGACCGGATGCGTCAGTTTTTGCCACGGTGTCGCCGCCGTCGCGGCGGCGCACACCAGCAGAGTAAACAGCGCAATTGCCGTTTTTTTCATTGTTTACCAGCGTGGAATATCAGTGGTGACATCAGCGTTTTGCGCACGCTGACGCAGGAAGTGATCCATCAGCACGATCGCCAGCATCGCTTCAGCGATCGGCACGGCGCGAATACCCACGCACGGATCGTGACGGCCTTTGGTTACCATCTCCACTTCTTCGCCAAAACGATTAATCGTGCGACCCGGTACGGTAATGCTCGAGGTGGGTTTCAGCGCGATATTGGCAATAATTTGCTGCCCGCTGCTGATGCCGCCAAGAATGCCACCCGCGTGGTTGCTCTTGAAACCCTGCTGCGTGATTTCGTCGCGGTTTTCACTGCCGCGCAGCTTCACGACTTCAAAGCCGTCGCCAATTTCCACGCCTTTCACCGCGTTGATGCTCATCAGCGCGTGCGCGATATCAGCATCCAGACGGTCAAACACTGGCTCGCCAAAACCAGCCGGAACGCCATCGGCCACCACGGTCACTTTCGCGCCGATGGAGTCGCCCTCTTTTTTCAGGCCGCGCATCAGTTCGTCCAGCGCCTCGATTTTGTCCGGATCCGGACAGAAAAACGGGTTCTGTTCAACCTGCGTCCAGTCGTTGATCTCCAGCGGGATCTCGCCCATTTGAGTCAGACAGCCGCGAATAATAATGCCGAATTTCTGCGCCAGATATTTCTTGGCGATAGCGCCAGCGGCCACGCGCATGGCGGTTTCGCGCGCAGAGGAACGACCGCCGCCGCGATAGTCACGCAGACCGTATTTTTGTTCGTAGGTGTAATCCGCATGGCCCGGGCGGAACAGATCTTTAATCGCGCCATAATCCTGCGAGCGCTGATCGGTGTTTTCGATCAGCAGACCAATGCTGGTACCGGTGGTAACGCCTTCAAAGACGCCGGACAGAATCTTCACCTGATCCGCTTCGCGACGCTGGGTGGTATAGCGCGATGTTCCCGGACGTCGTCTGTCGAGATCGTGTTGTAAATCGGCTTCGGTCAGCGGAATACCCGGAGGTACGCCGTCAACGATGCAACCCAGCGCCAGGCCGTGCGATTCGCCAAACGTGGTTACGCGGAAAAGTTGTCCAATTGTGTTACCTGCCATCACGGCTCCGTTGTCGTTGTTGGTGTTGAGCGTCGTTTTAATCTTTATAGATGCTGAAGTGTTCGCGAGCGGCAATCAGCTGCGCTTTGGTCAGCATAAAGACGCCGTCCCCGCCGTTATCAAACTCCAGCCAGGTGAACGGGACGTCCGGATATTGTTCCATCAGATGTACCATGCTGTTGCCGACTTCACAAATCAGGATGCCGTGATCAGCAAGGTAATCCGGGGCGCAGGCCAGAATGCGGCGAGTCAGTTTCAGGCCGTCGCTGCCTGATGCCAGGCCCAGTTCCGGCTCGTGACGGTATTCCGACGGCAGATCGGACATATCTTCTTCATCAACGTACGGCGGGTTGGTGACAATCAGGTCGTACTGCACTTTCGGCAGATCGCGGAACAGGTCGGAACGGATCGGCGTAACGTGGTGAATCAGGCCGTGCTCTTCAATATTGTGTTCGGTTACCGCCAGCGCATCCGCGGAGATATCGACCGCATCCACTTCGGCTTCCGGGAAGGCGTACGCCGTCGCAATAGCGATACAGCCGCTGCCGGTACACATATCCAGAATATGTTGCGGCTGTTGATCAATCAGCCCGGCAAAGCGGTTGTTGATCAGCTCACCAATAGGAGAACGCGGCACCAGCACGCGCTCATCGACATAAAATTCGTGGCCGCAGAACCACGCTTTGTTGGTCAGGTAAGCGACCGGAATACGCTCGTTAACGCGACGGATCACGCGCTCAACAATGCGGTGACGCTCGCTGGAAGTCAGGCGCGCGGTGCGCATATCTTCCGGGATGTCGAGCGGCAGATAGAGCGTCGGCAGCACCAGTTGCACCGCTTCGTCCCACGGGTTATCCGTGCCGTGACCGTACCAGATATTCGCGGCGCTAAAGCGGCTGACCGCCCAACGCAGCATGTCCTGAATGGTGTGCAGCTCATTCACTGCTTCATCGACAAAAATTTTATCCATAGTATCCCCCAGGCACATGCTCGCATTAAATTCGGCGGCTAGTTTGCCATGAAGACGGCGATAAATCAGCACCTCACGCGCCAGCCGGAGGGAAAAATGCATTTTGCTTCACCGGAGCCGCAGTGAGTCGGGTAAACTGAGGAAAAGAAAAGATGAGACGCACAGATGAAAAAGAAACCATCGCTTAGCGAGGAGGAACAGGCGTTGTTCCGGCAACTGATGACCGGTACGCGCCAGCTTAAGCAGGATACCGTGGTACATCGCCCAGCGCGGAAAAAAATCAGCGAAGTGCCGGTGAAACGATTGTTACAGGAGCAAGCCGATAACAGTCACTACTTTTCCGACGAGTTTCAGCCGCTGCTCAATACCGAAGGTCCGGTCAAATATGTGCGTGAAGATGTCAGCCATTTTGAGCTGAAAAAGATCCGCCGGGGCGATTACTCGCCAGAGTTGTTTCTCGATCTGCACGGTTTAACACAGCAGCAGGCGAAACAAGAACTGGGCGCGCTGATCGCCGCCTGTCGCCGTGAACATGTGTTTTGCGCCTGCGTGATGCACGGCCACGGTAAACACATTCTGAAACAACAGACACCGCTGTGGCTGGCGCAGCACCCGCATGTGATGGCGTTTCACCAGGCACCGAAAGAGTATGGCGGCGACGCCGCAATTCTGGTGCTGATTGAAGTGGAAGAGTGGCAGCCGCCGGAGCTGCCCTGATGCCAGAAACGCCAAGAGCCGCATAAAGCGGCTCTTCGTTTTTTCAGGGTCCGGCGAATTCAGATGGCTTTACGCATCTTCAGGTTGCAGGGACTCATTTGCCAGTCGAAAACCCCTTTACCGTTTTCACCCAGCGTAACGCAGGCGATGGCGGAAGTGGTAAACATCGGCGGTGCTTCACCCGGGCAGAGCTCGGACACCAGGTAACCGACCAGCGGCAGGTGAGAGATCACCAGCACAGAGGAGGTACCTTCATTCGCCAGCGCCTGCAAATAGGCACTGACAAGGCCGATATCGCCGCAAGGCGTCAGTTCCGGCAGGACCTCCACGTTGTCAGGCAGGTTCATACACTCCCCTACCTTTTCCAGCGTCTGTTCAGCACGTAAAAAAGGGCTGATCAGAACACGTTCAATATCCACTTTTTGGCCTTTCAACCATGTTGCCATTTGACGGGATTCGTCACAGCCACAAGGGGTTAAGGGACGAACCGAGTCACTGGCTGCATCGAGGGCAGCGTCGCCGTGACGCATGATAAAAACTTGCATATTGCACCGCTTTTGTTAACCAGAATCATCAATACCTTCACTGCGAAATCATTTCGCGACGACGGAAAAGTATCGATGGCCGGGCATTGTGCCTGATCCATTCCATGAATGAAACGCTGTTTTTTACCTCAATGGTGTAAGTATAGTCAATCACTGTTTACAAAATAACCGCGAACGCCATGAGGAATAACAGAATTAAATTTTTAGACCTTAATTCACATCTTCAGTTTCTTTTTCCAACCAAAAAATTACCCCCTGCTCCGCCATACGTAACAGCGGTTCACAAGGCGCAAAACGCGTGCCGTATTGCGCTTCCAGCCGCTGCAACCTCGCCACGATATCGCCCGCACCTGATGTCGCTATATAGTGGAACGGCCCGCCTAAAAACGGCGGAAAACCGATGCCGAATACGGCGCCAATATCGCCGTCTCGCGCGCTGCGAATCACTTGCTCATCAAAGCAACGCACCGCCTCGTTCAGCATCAGCAGCACACAGCGTTCCGCCATCTGCTCTGCCGATAATCGCCCGCCGCCGGAAACACCAATCAGGGGATAAATCGCCGGATCGGGTTGTTTTTTGCTTTTACGCCCTTTCACAGGGTAAAGATAGAAACCACGACCATTTTTTCGCCCTTTGCGATCGTCGTTCAGAATTGCGCTGACAATACTTGCAGGGGCGCTAAACCGTTCACCATAAGCGCTTTCCAGCACCGGGATAATTTTTGTACCGGTATCGATGCCCACTTCATCCAGTAACTGGATCGGCCCGACCGGGAAGCCAAATTTCACCAGCGCGCGATCAATATCGTCGATGCGCTCGCCTTCACTCAGCAGCCGGATGGCCTCATTAATATAGGGAGCAAGAATGCGGTTCACGTAAAATCCGGCTTTATCCGCCACCACAATCGGCGTTTTGCCCTGTTTTTTCGCCAGTTTTACCGTGGTAGCGATGGTCTGCTCATCCGTTCCGGCGTGTGGGATCACCTCCACCAGCGGCATTTTTTCCACCGGGCTGAAAAAATGTAATCCGATAACCTTTTCTGGTCGCGCGGCCTGGGCCGCAATATCGCCGATCGGTAAAGAAGAGGTATTGGAGGCAAAAATAGTATGAGCAGAACAATGGGCTTCCACTTCAGCCACCATTTTCTGTTTCAAAGCGAGATCTTCAAACACCGCCTCAATGACCAGGTCACGCTGAGCAAAGCCGCTAAAATCCAGGGTGCCGGATATTTTCGCCAACTGCTTATCGCGCTCGCCCGCTTTCAGGTAGCGACGACGCACTTTTTTATCCAGCTCTTCCCAACTGTATTTCAGCGCGTGGTTGATCCCTTTCGCATTAATATCTTTTATGCGAACTGGCAATCCTGCTTTGCTTGCCGTGACGAAAGCGATCCCGCCGCCCATTAATCCGCCGCCCAGCACGCCGATCGTATTCAACGAACCAGCCTGCACCTCGCTGCCCGGATCTTTTTTAACGCCGGTACTGGCGAAGAACAGGTGGCGTAACGCCTGCGATTGCGGCGTCATCGCCAGTTGGCCAAATGCGCGCGCTTCCGCATCGTAACCGCTACTGCGCCCCTGCGTCAGCCCGGTTTCAATGACCGATAAAATGCGCGTAGCCGCAGGATAATTCCCCTGGGTTTTTTGTTCGGTTTTCTTACTCACCATACGGAACAGCAACGCGCGGCCAAGCGGCCCGGCGAGAACCCGTTCACGAACCGGCAGGTGACGACCGGTCGGCCGCCCCTGTTTGGCCAGATCAACAGCGGCCTCGAGTAGAATTGAATGCGGTACGACCTCATCCACCAGCCCGACTTTTAATGCCTGGCGCGGACGAAGCTGTTTTCCGGTGAGGATCATTTCCAGCGCCGTACTGACGCCAATCAGACGCGGCAATCGCTGTGTCCCGCCGGAACCGGGCAGCAGCCCTAACTGAACTTCCGGCAATCCCAGCATCGTTTTCCCGTCGTCGGTACAAATCCGGCGATGGCACGCCAGCGCCAGTTCCAGCCCGCCGCCCAGGCAAGCGCCATGAATTGCGGCAACCACCGGAATCGACAGCGCATGGATCTCCGCCATCACTTGCTGCCCCTGACGGGCCAGATCCTCGGCCTCTTTTGCCGTCTGGCAACGGGCGATCATATTGATATCCGCGCCAGCGATAAAATTGTCTGACTTGGCCGAGATAAACACCACGCCACGCAGCGCCTTGTTGTCGCGGATCTGTTTCAGCATGGCGCGCACTTCACCGGCAAACTCCGCTTTCAGGGTGTTCATTTTTTCATTCGGTACATCAATGGTAACGACCGCAATATTGTCGGGACGCACATTAAGCGTAAATGCGGACATCATTGTCATTATTCAGCCTCCAGAACCATTGCCGCGCCCAGACCGCCCGCAGCACAGGCCGTGACCAGACCAAAGCCTCCGCCCCGTCGGCGCAGTTCGTGTAACGTTTGGGTGATCATGCGCGCGCCGGTGGCGGCAAACGGATGGCCGTAAGCGATGGACCCACCCAGCACGTTAAACTTGCTGTCATCCACCTCGCCGGTTGCCTGCGAACGCCCAAGAACCTCACGGGCAAAACGCTCGCTGGCCATCAATTTCAGGTTGGTTAAGGTCTGCGCGGCAAAGGCTTCGTGCATATCGAGAAGCGTCAAGTCAGCCATCGTCAGCCCGGCCCTTTCCAGCGCCAGCGGCGTTGCCCAGGCCGGTCCAAGCAGCATGTCCTGTTGCACATCAATGGCGGTGAAAGCGTAGCTGCGCAAATAACCGAGCGGCGATAATCCCAGTTCCCGCGCGCGGGATTCGGTCATTAAAATGACAGCCGCAGCCCCGTCGGTTAGCGGCGTACTGTTCGCCGCCGTCACCGTGCCATGCTGGCGATCGAAGGCGGGACGCAGCTTCGCGTAATCGGCCAGGCTGGAGTTATGACGAACGTTATTATCCTGTTCAACCGGATCGCGAAACGGCGGCGCATACGCAGTCATCACTTCATCACGCAATTTGCCTTCTGCCCAGGCCTGCGCGGCTAACTGGTGTGAACGGTGGGCCAGCGCATCCTGCTGTTCGCGGCTGATACCGTATGTTTTCGCCATCTGTTCAGCCGTATCGCCCATTCTCAGGCCGGTGGAATACTCCGCAACGGCGGGAGGAACCGGCAACAGGTCGCGCAAGCGCAAGCGGGAGAAAAGCTTCAGTTTTTGCCCCACAGTGCGGGCTTTGTTGGCATCCACCAGCGCACGCGCCAGCCTTTTACTGACGCCAATCGGTAAAACAGAGGAGGAATCCGCCCCGCCAGCAATACCGGCGCGAATGGTGCCCGCCAGCAAACTTTCGGCGACGTTAGCTACTGCCTGGAAACTGGTTGCGCAAGCACGGCTGACGCTGTAAGCATCGGTATGGACGCTCATGCCGGTGCCAAGTACGATTTCGCGCGCGATATTTGGCGCTTCCGGCATCTGCACAACCTGGCCAAACACCAGTTGTTCAATCACGTCTGGGGGAATTTCGCTGCGCGCCAGCATCTCTCCCACCACCATTTTGCCGAGATCGATCGCCGGAATGCCGTGAAAAGCGGTGGCCTGGCGGGCAAACGGGGTACGTAACCCACTGACAATGGCAATGCGGTCGCCCTGGCGGGTGACAAGCGGTAATGCCTTCATAACACTCCCCTGTTAACAGCGTATGCATAAAGTGGTCTGACCTGATAACAGTCTTAACCAATTTTTTACATATAGCCAATGGGAGCGAGAGAAAAATGCGAGCTAAGGCACAGAGATGCTTAGCAAAACGCCTCCGTGAAAGGAGGCGTTGGCGGGAAGATTAACGCAGGCCAAGCTGGAAAATCAGGGTTTCCGCTTCGCAGGCGAAAACAAAATCGATATCGAGACGCACGCCGTCCGCCACTTCGGTGAAGGTGGAGGTGATTTGGCAAGGCTCGGATTCCACGCTGCGGGCTCTTGCGCTCAGCGCATCCAGCGTTTCGTCGGCCTCAGCACGGTTGGTGAATACGCGACTGTAAGAGGCGGTGCAGTCGGAGTTGTCCATAATGGTGCCAACATCCATACAGCAGCAAACCGGGGTTTCATCAGCACTGCATTTGCTCATTGTTGATTCCTCTGAATTAGCACCCTGGGTGCCAGATAAACGATGGACATATTTTACGCCGCCGTTCATATCGTCTCCAGTTGATAATCTTCCGAAAGTGGATAAGTGACCGAAATCACGCTTAAAAATGATCTAAAACAAAAATCGCCCAATTGACTGATTACTACCCCCGGCGATTTTGCCACGCAGATCTCGTTTCGAAGATCACAATTGAAAAAACTTATATACAAACTTGCAACATTCCCTCTGGTCGGACCTATACTTCCGCCACTGGTCTGATTTCTCTGCTGTAACACAGACCCTACACTTCGCGCTCCTGTTACAACACGTAACATAGTTTGAATAAAAATAAATCGATTTCGAATGAGGTTATGGTCATGAGCCAGAAAACCCGTTTTACCAAGTCTGCTCTGGCAGTCGCAGTGGCAATTGTCTCTACCCAGGCCTGGTCCGCAGGCTTTCAACTCAATGAATTTTCGGCTTCTGGTCTTGGCCGCGCCTATTCCGGTGAAGGTGCCATTGCAGATGATGCGGGTAACGTCAGCCGCAACCCTGCATTGATTACCATGTTTGACCGCCCGACGTTCTCCGGCGGCGCGGTGTTTGTGGATCCGGATGTTGATGTCACCGGCCGTTCCGCGATTGGTAATGATGCAAGCCAGAAAAACATTGCGCCGACAGCGTGGATACCAAACCTGCACTTTGTCGCGCCGATTAACGATCAGTTCGGCTGGGGGGCTTCGCTGACCTCCAACTTCGGGCTGGCAACAGAGTTTAATAATGACTACGCAGCCGGGTCGATGGGCGGTAAAACCGATCTCGAAACACTGAACCTGAACCTTAGCGGCGCGTATCGTCTGGACAGCCACTGGAGCTTCGGTCTGGGTTTTGACGCCGTTTATGCTCGTGCGAAGATTGAGCGTTACGCTGGCGATCTGCCGCAGATCATTGGCACCAGCCTGCCAGGCCTGGTGCAATCCGGCCAGCTTAGCGCCCAGCAAGCTGCCGCTATTGGCGCGCAGGCGGGCGGTATCAGCCGTGATACGCAAATCGCACATCTGAAAGGCGACGAATGGGGCTTTGGCTGGAACGCCGGTATCCTTTACGAGCTGGATAAAAACAACCGTTACTCATTAACTTACCGCTCAGAAGTGAAGGTCGACTTCGACGGCGATTATAAGAGCAACCTGCCGACAACGCTTAACCCGATTAACACAGCATTGGGTCTTGGCTTGCCGTATGGTACTGGCGGCTCGACCACCAATGGTTCGCTGTCGCTCCATCTGCCAGAGATGTGGGAAGTTTCGGGTTATAACCGCGTCGCTCCGCAGTGGGCCATTCACTACAGTCTGACCTATACCAGCTGGAGCCAGTTCCAGGAACTGAAAGCGACCGGTGATAGTGGTCAAACGCTGTTCTATAAAGATGAAGGCTTTAAAGATGCCTATCGCATCGCGCTGGGTACCACTTATTATATGGATGATAACTGGACCTTCCGCGCCGGTATCGCCTTTGATGACAGCCCAGTTCCGGCTAACAAACGCACGATCTCCATTCCTGACCAGGATCGTCTGTGGCTGAGCACGGGTGCGACCTATGCCTTTAATAAGGACGCTTCCGTCGATGTTGGCTTCTCTTATATGCATGGTCAGAAAGTGAAGTTCACCGAAGGCCCGTATACGTTCCAGTCTGAAGGCCGCGCGTTCCTCTACGGCGCTAACTTCAACTACGCCTTCTGATAACGCATCAATAATAAAAAAAGGTGAGCCAGGCTCACCTTTTTTATTTGCTGCGACCGGTTTTATTCCGAATCGATATCTTTTAAATCGCCCTGAATCGCCTGCGCATTCGGATTTTCCTGCGGCTTCAGCTTGCCACCGTTGGCGATAAAATCGTGACGCTGGAAATAGGCTTCCCGCACGAGAATATAAGGATCGGAAGACTGGCGCAGTAAGCCGTCGGAATCGAGCAGTTGCGCACGGGATTCGACACCTTCAAGGGTCCATTTACCGACAGAAAGCGGCCATGTCAGCCACGAGAGCACCGGATAGAGCGTATCCGCCATATCGCCACCATCTTCACGCAGGGTGAAACTGCCGTAGAACGGCAACTGCATATACGGGCCGTAACCCACGCCATAGTGCCCCAGCGTACTGCCGAAACGGTGCGGATCCTCACGCTGCAATTTGCTGTTCGACATACCGGCGACGTCCATAAAGCCGCCCATCCCCAACAGGGTATTCAGGAAGAAACGCGTAAAATGCACCATGCCCTGATAGGGATCGCCCTGCAGGAAGTAGTTCACCATCTGCGCAGGCTCTTCAAGGTTGCTGGTGAAGTTGCTCAGACCATTGCGCGCAGGTTGTGGCACATAATCACGCCATGCTACCGCCACAGGGCGAACAACGTACGGATCCAGTACGTTGAAGTTGAAGTTGTACATAGTCCGGTTGAACCCTTCCAGCGGGTCCGAACGTCCCTGCGTCTGCTGAGAACTGGCGCAGCCGACCAGTACAGTGGTTGCCAACGCAAGCGCCGACAGGCGGTATTTCATAGGTGTCTCCCTGAAGAAAATGACCAGTGCTGAAGGCCATCCATAATAGTGCGAACGCGACGCCGGGTTTGCGTCGGAGTTATGCAACGCATTGTATCAGCGCATATTATGATGTCCACGCAGTGAACGAGACTCAAACCAGCATAGCCGACATTATCTATACGGCTTATTAACAATTCTATACAAAGTTTGCTTGCGCCGTATCGCCATTGTTGCTTTTCCCGGCACTTTAAGACGATGCCGCCATGGAAAGCAGTGTAAAACCGCTACGCTTTAGACATCAGTGCAGCAGAAGCGAGGTCAGTATGGAAAAAATTGATAAGCACAGCGATGAAATCGAGGTCAAGAGCGACGAAAAAAAGCGCGGCGAAAAAATCGAACTTGATGAGGATCGCCTCCCCTCCCGGGCCATGGCTATTCATGAACATATTCGCCAGGATGGTGAAAAAGAGCTGGAACGAGATGCCATGGCGCTGTTCTGGTCTGCCATCGCCGCCGGGCTGTCGATGGGGTCATCATTGTTGGCAAAAGGGATTTTTCATGTGCAACTGGAGGGCGTTCCGGGCGGTTTTCTGCTGGAGAATCTGGGTTACACCTTCGGTTTCATTATTGTCATCATGGCCCGCCAGCAACTCTTTACCGAAAACACCGTAACGGCCGTGCTGCCGGTAATGCAGAACCCGGGCTGGGGAAATTTTGCCCTGATGGCGCGGTTATGGGGCGTGGTGCTGCTGGGAAATCTACTTGGTACTGCGGTTGCTGCCTGGGCGTTTGAATATATGCCGGTCTTTGACGAAGAGACCCGCGATGCCTTTGTCAAAATCGGCATGGATGTAATGAATAATACGCCGCTGGAGATGTTTTCTAATGCCATTCTTTCCGGCTGGATCATCGCGACAATGGTGTGGATGTTTCCGTCTGCGGGCTCCGCGAAAATTGTGGTGATCGTGTTGATGACGTGGCTGATTGCACTGGCAGATACCACTCACATTGTGGTCGGCGCGGTAGAGATTTTTTATCTGGTATTTAACGGCACCGTGCACTGGAGCGAATTTATTTGGCCGTTTGCCCTGCCAACGCTCGCCGGGAATATCTGCGGCGGTACTTTTATTTTCGCCCTGCTCAGCCATGCGCAAATCCGTAACGACATGATCAACAAACGCAAGGCTGAAGCAAAAGCCCGGGCGGAAGCACAGACAAGCTCCGACGCAGACGCAGAAAAAAACGCGTAAACGGCGACGGTTTAACCACTTGGCGGCAAACACGCTTAACGCAGCAGATAAATGACGTTATACTCCTGCCGCCTTGTCCCCTTAGTTAAATGGATATAACGAGCCCCTCCTAAGGGCTAATTGCAGGTTCGATTCCTGCAGGGGACACCATATATCCCTCTCCTGACGTCTACAATAAACGCCCTTATATTCAGCAATAAACTTCAACTTTGGCTATGCGATACCAGCTAATGTCTACCCGCTTCGTCGTGAATCAATTCGTGTTTGAGGCATATAAGATGCGCTTTTTTAGCCCGGCAGGTTAACCGGCCGGACTTAAGGTTTAACGCGTCAGGCGGGATAGCCAATCTGTTCCGCCTGGCGCTGCATGATGATTTCGCCATGACGAATTGACATCAGCACTTTGGCCTGGCGACATACCGCGTCATAGTCATTTTCCGCATCAAGGATCAGCAGGTTAGCCGGGCGTCCTTCGACAATGCCGTAATTATCACCCAGGCACAGCGCCCGGGCGCTGTTATCGGTAATAAGATCGAGGCAGCGCTGCAAATCTTTATACCCCAGCATATGGCAGATATGCAGGCCGGCGTCGAGGATGCGCATAATATTGCCGTTGCCCAGCGGATACCACGGATCCTGGATGGAATCCTGAGCAAAACAGACATTGATCCCGGCGCGGTCCAGCTCGGCCACCCGCGTCACGCCGCGACGTTTCGGCCAGGTGTCGAAACGACCCTGCAAATGAATACTCTCGGTCGGACAGGAGATAAAGTTAATGCCCGACACTTTTAGCAACCGGAACAGCTTCGAACAGTAAGCGTTATCGTAGGATCCCATGGCGCAGGTATGGCTGGCGGTAACCTGCGCGCCCATGCCACGTACCCGGGCCTCTTCCGCCAGCACTTCCAGGAAGCGCGACTGCGGATCGTCGATTTCATCGCAGTGCACATCGACCAGGCAGCCGTGGCGCTGCGCCAGATCCATAAGAAAAACCAGTGAACTGACGCCCTTGTCACGGGTGTTTTCGTAGTGCGGAATGCCGCCCACCACGTCGGCCCCCATCTCAATGGCGCGGGTCATCAACTCTCGTCCGCCGGGGAAGGATTCGATGCCCTCCTGTGGGAAGGCAACAATTTGCAGGTCGATAAGATGGGCCGCCTCTTTTTTCACCATCAACATGGCTTCAAGCGCCGTCAGGGAGGGATCGGTAACATCAATATGGGTGCGTACGTGCTGCACGCCATTATCACGCAGCATACCGATGGTTTTCAGCGCGCGTTGGCGCGTATCTTCAATCGTTACGCTCTCTTTTCGCTGACTCCAGCGGGAGATCCCCTCAAACAGGGTACCGCTCATATTCCACTCCGGCTCGCCCGCCGTCAGGGTGGCATCGAGATGGATATGTGGCTCGACGAACGGTGGGATAACCAGCTTTTGTTGCGCGTCGATATCGCAGCCCTCAGCCACCTGCGATGAGGTCTGCAAAGTGATGCTTTTAATCACAGCGTCCTGTAATTCAAGGGTATAGAGCGCTTCTTTATGGCGCAGGCGCGCGTTGATAATTTTCATGGATGTTCCCGTAAATGATTTTGCGACATACGCCAGATCGTTAAAGCGACCGAGGCGTTGAGATGGAATTGTGGATGGCTGATCGGATAGCTGGTCAGCTTTTCAATTCGTTGAATGCGTTGATGTAACGTGTTGCGGTGAATGCCAAGCCGCTCGGCGGCCCTGACTACGTTACCGTTCTCCTGGAGCAGCGTTTCCAGCGTCTCCATTAACAGCCACGGGCTTTTGCGATCGCGTTCTATCAGACAGCCGAGGGTGTCATGCATAAAATCGCTCAGCAGCGCAGGGTCGCCGATGGCAGAGAGCAGTTTGATAAAGCCCAGTTGTTGATAGTCGCTAATGCGTTGGGCCGGGCGCAGGTTATCGCTGAGGTCCAGCGCCTGGCGCGCCTGCGACAGCGCACGCTGATAGTCCTGTAATTGCTGCACCCTTGCGGAAAGGCCACACAGTAGCGACAGCCCGTCGTCGCCTTCCGCTAGCGCAAGCAGCCACTGCTGTAACCACTTTTTCTGCTGATAAAACTCACCTTCCTCATCCGGAAGCAGGAAGATAAACATATTGCTGCGTTCTACCAGCGGAAAGGTGTTGCCCTGCTGATTGAGCTGCTGCTGCAACCGCTGGCGTACGACACGGCGAGCCTGCTGTAACCATGCTTCGGCCTGCTCGGGTGGAAACTGACGAAACAGGTTCTGTATTCCCTCAAGGCGCAGTGCCGCGACCCGCAGCGGGCGGGTAAAATCCAGCCGCTGATGGATCGCGCGTTGCTGCAGGATTTGCAGATCGGGATAATCCCCGGTTAATAGCTGCATCAGAATATCGCGCTGCGACTGCAGGGCGTTTTCACTGCGTACCAGCGCGGTGCCAATGCGTTCGGTAACCATCACCATCTTCAGCAGATAGGGCTGTTCGATCAGGGGAATACCCAGTTCATCGGCGAGGGCGAGCAAGCGCGGCGGGATTGACTGGATATAGTCGCCACCGGTCAGGATCACCATTCCGGCGATCCCGCGCTGCTTGCCTTCCATCAGCAACTGGATCAGGTTATCTTCATCGCGGGGATGGTTGATCCCGGTGATAAACACCAGTTCCCCGCCCATGATCCATTCGGCGATATTTTCATTTTCTGCGACGTAGTACCAGCGAACCGCCAGTTGCAGCCCCTGCTTGCCCGCACGCAGGCGCATAGCGGAGAGTTCCTCAAGGGCGAGGATTTCTCTGACCGTCAGGCCCATGGTTACTGCTCCGCGACCGAATCAGCGGCAGGCTGACGTTTACTCAGGCGAGTCAGGGCGATGTAGCTCAGCGCAGAAACGGTAATGCCCACCAGTGGCGCGATCCATGGCGACAGATAAGCCACCACGGCTCCCACGGCGTAGGCGCACAGCCCCGACCAGTTAAAGCGCGGCAAACGGGCAGTTTGCAACAGCGGATAGCGGCCGCCGCGATAAAACCAGTAGTCGGCGAGGATAACGCCGCCGATGGGCGGAATGATGCTGCCCAGCAACACCAGGAAAGGGATCAGCATTTCGTACATACCGCCAATGGCCAACAGAATACCAACGCCAGCGGCGACAATAGTCAGGGTGCGACGGCGCTCACTGCGCAGCAGATGGCAGGCGGCAGCCGAGACGTTATAAATCGTCGGTCCCTGAATCGTCAGCAGATTGAGGCACAGCATCACTACCGCGGCGACAGACAAACCCTGCAAAATCAACACTTCCACGATATCGGCCTGCTGGTAGACGATAGCGCACCAAGCTCCGGCAATAATCATCAGCCCGTTACCAATGAGGAAGCTGCCCATGCTGGCGATGATGGCGGTGCGGCTGGAGTTAGCCAGACGCGTCCAGTTTGTCGCCTGGGTCGCCCCGCTGGCGAAGGTGCCGAACACCATGGTGATGGCCGCCGACCAGGCCATGGTTTCGCTTCCGCCCGGCTCGATTTTGGTCATCGCTTGCCAGCCGCCAGCATGATGAGCAGCGATATACATAGAAATCACCAGCAGAATGAACATCAGCGGCACCGACACGCGCGACAACGCATCCAGCCCCTTGTAGCCCACCAGCGCGGTCACGCAGAACAGGATACCGAACAGGATCATCAGCGGAATGGTCATGGCTTCGGGTAGGGCGAGGATTTTGACCAGCGAAATGGCGACGGTCGCCGTCCCCCAGGCGTACCATCCCAGTTCTGCGAAACCGAGGATAAAATCGGCGAGCTTGCTGCCTATTTCACCGAAGCAGAAACGCCCCATCAGCACGGTATTCAGCCCGCTGCGGGCAGCAATCCAGCCGAGCGATGCGGCATAGAGGGCCAGCAGAAAGTTACCAATAACGGCAATCCACAGCAGGTTAACGATGGAAAAAGAGACGCCGAGCTTACCGCCCGCGAACATCGTGCCGGTAAAAAAAGTAAAGCTGAACAGAACCATGGAAATCGAAAATATACCCTTGCGCCCCGATGCAGGCGCTTCGACGAGCGGAAAATCATTGCTGTTTGACATAGTTGAACCTCTGAGTGGCTATCTGAATGGCTATGCAATAAAGAGCAAGAGATATGCCAAAAATATCTGGGCAGAGGCCACACAACGAAGTGGGCACTTTGCACATAAACACTCATTAATCTGCAGGTAACTGTCAGGATATTGTGCATGGTGCAAACTTTCGCACCATGACAGGGCAGCGGTGGATACACATCGATATATGTACATTCACAATGGAAGGGGTATAGCGGCCCGCCTGGAAAACGAATAATCTCCCCTGCCGGGGCTACTTTTCAGGCGGTTAGCTTGGGTCAGAAGCGGATATTGCTAAATTCATGAATCCTGAAACTTTACGGTGACGTCCGCAGACAGACAGTAACGATGGTCCGAACGATCCTGATACCAAAAGTCTGTTCCCTGATTCCGGTTTTTTATATCTGAAATAACTGCCAACTATCTGGCAGCAGGCCAGGTTGTGGAAACCCGCCGCCGCCAGAAATTGACTGCTGCTGTCAGTGCAACTCACGCTGCGCAAGCTGCGTTGCGAGCGTTTCGATACGCTCGGCCATTTGCCGGGTCAGCTCGGTCAGATGCGTATTTTGTTTCAGCAATTCCAACAGTTGTGCCGACTGCTCCTCGGCCAGCATCTGGCGCTTCGCCATTGCGTCATCCAGATCTTCGCGGTGCTGCGCATCCGCCAGCGCATGCGCCTGGTCGCGCTCCGCCTGTCGGGTTTGCGCTAACAGGATCAGCGGAGCTGCATAAGCAGCCTGAATGCTGAACGCCAGGTTGAGCAAAATAAAAGGATAGGGGTCAAACTTGACGACGCCTGCAGCGTTCAGAGTAATCCACACGATCACCGCGATAGTCTGCCCAATAAGGAATGTCGGCGTACCGAAAAAACGTGCGAAGGCCTCTGCTTTCAACGCAAACCACTCTTCGCCGAAAGTATGCGTAATTCCCTTCAAGGGGCGATATAAACGAAACTCTTTATCTTTATGCATCTCAAAAACTTCCTGCTGCGGGGCGTTTGTCGGGGCTATCGGAGAAGTTTTCGGAACAAGGTAATCAGGGATTGTCCATTATCCTCAAGCGGCATAAAAAATTTTTTATCGGTTGCTTCTACAACTTGCACGGCTTGTTCAGCCAGCTCCCGACCCGCTGTTGTTACCCTAATCACTTTGGAACGCGTGTCTTTTTGATGCGGAATACGCTCCAGATAGCCTGCTTTTTCAAGGACACGAACGACCTGGGATATCGTCATCGTATCGCTCCCGGTTAGCTGTGATAACCGTATTTGTGTCAGCGCCTCCTTTTCCTCAAACCAACTGGCTACAGCCAGAACGACAAACTGTGTGTGTCAGGCCTAAGTGTTGCAGGGCATTTCGTTGTTCGCGTTGCCAGCTGTTTGACACTCTCCACAGTAAATAGCCGGGGCTATCGTCCGGCCCTTCGAAAGCGCTGGGAAGAGGCTTATTTTCTGATGTCATTTACATTGAACCTGTTTCGGCAAGGTATTTTGCCAGCCCCGCCATCACCTCTGGGAAGTCCGAGCTTATTCCCTCTCCGAAAGCCTGAGCCTGCGGACCTTGCGTGCTGATAGCATAAATCAACATGCAGTGACCAGTCGCTGATGCTTCAATACGGTGTTCAACTTTGACCAGCGTTTCATCTACCCAGGTCTCATCAATGAAATACTTTTCTTCAGAAACATCGATAAGCCGACTACGAACAATATCACCTTCAGGTAACTCCATCGTGAACCATGTTCCCGTATGAAATGGCCCCTCGATAGTGATTGACTTTACGCCAGGGTTCTATCGTTTCCAGTTATCTGTGTCGATAAATGCCTGCCATATTGCCTTCGGCTTGCTGTTTACAGTGAGCGTGTAGGACTGACTCCAGACGTTATCTTTGTTCATAAAATTCCCCCATCAGATGTAGTAAGTAAACATATAGTATGTGTACTTATAAATGATGTTCAGTCTCTTAACGGGCTGCCATTTATTCCGATGCACTCTGTTTTATTTCTGCATAACGGGTAATCAGTTGCTTCAGACGCATCTCCAGTTGGGTCTTATCAGCCAGAGATAAAGTCTGGCCAGCCGGGGTCAGCGACAGTGCCCGCAATTGTTCTTCGGCCGGTATGGTTTGATTAAAGGATTGCATGGCGGAAAATACGACTGACTTCAGTTCGCTGACCGTCATGTATCTTCCCTTCTGCTCGTCCAGCTTGTTCAGTCGCTCGCTCAGCTGTTTTAGCTTCGTCATCCCCTGATGCCAGCCGTCCAGGTTTTCTTTTGACAACGCACTGGCATTACGCTGTTGCTGCCATTGTAAAGTCAGAGATTTAGCCTGCTCCGGCCACAGCGCCTGAGCCTGCTCAATTAACTGCCGACTGTAGGCAATGTTCCAGTCAGGGGGAAGTTTATCCAGGCGGGTCAGTTGCTGCTGTGTTTGCGTAATGAAGCCTTGCTCCAGAGGAGCCTGCTGTCTCAGCAAATCCCGCTGCCCAGGGGTGAGAATTGCAGGCAACGGTGCCAGAGATGCTGCAAGCTGAGCCTGTAGCGGATCAGGTCGATGCAAAACGTGCCAGCCCCATAGCGTTGCAGCGCCGATCGCCAGCATGGTACCCATCCCCGCAGTGAAAAATTTCCATTTTTTTACCGGCGCCGGTATCACTGACAGAACGTCCACATTCGGCTGACGTTCCGGTTGGGGAATATATACCCACCTCGTCGTATTTTCCTGTGGAAGAGGCAGCGCAGAAGGCATTTTTAGCGTTATTTTCGCCCCATCCATTATCCCCGGGGGCAACAGGATGCCACGCTGAACGACAGCGTCGGAACCCGATGCGCCGTCGCTGTTTTCCAGCCTGACAGCATTATTGTGCATCAGCGTCCGCAAGGTATCGAACTGACTCAGGTGCTTAAGCTCCAGGCGCTCAAGTATCGTCCCAAGGCTGGTAAGTTGCTGTTCTGCTGTGTAAAGCTGGCTCAGGTCACTGTAGTGAAGTGGAAGAGTACGCATCACTTGCTGTATGCGCAGGCTCAGATTACTGAGGATCTCCATCCGCGCATGGACCGGCTGTGGCCAGAGCGCTACCCACTGGTGGCTAATAAGGGTCTCCAATATTGCCAGACCTTCATTAAGGCCGGACACTCCTGCCAGTTGGGTTCGTGCAAGCGTATACCAGGCCGCAGTTTGCAGTTCCACACCATTTTGCCCGAACAGTGAGAGGCAGAGTTTTTCTACATGCTGCCAGTTGACGTCCGGACGAGCCGGATGAGTCAATTTGCCCAGCTCATCGCGCAGAGCCGCATAATCCGCCAGCGTGCGTGGGTCACCGCCAGTTTTAATTTTACGGTAGGGAATGTCATTCATGACCAGTTGTCCATTTAATTAATATGCAGCACAGGAGGGTTATTATTTATGCAGCTTAGCTTTCTACATTGCCGATGCACATCCAGGATTTTTTGTTCCAGTTAAGGCGCTGTATTTCCAGATCTGCCCTGTGTGCGCCTTCTGCGGTAAGCGGGGCCTCTTCCAGTAATTGCTGATATTCAGCAAGATTTTACTGAGAGGTGTTATCTGGCTTTACATCCGGGTTGCCGTGTCGAGATACTGCTGTTGCTTAAGATGTCGCAACAGAACCCGTCCTTCGGGCATAAACTCCGTGCCATAGCGCACCAGGCCAATACCTTTAAGTTCAGCATCAATGGCATAGCGCAGCTCACCGGGAATTTCCTGTTCCAGCAGGACAACGGCGATTTTGTTCAGGCGTGGCTCGTATTTAAGCAGTACGGTCGATAATGTGCCCATCAGTTCATGGGCAGTCCCCGGCATGCCCTGGAGGATTTTGGTCATATCCGGCAGGCCATAGTCCGGCAGGTGTGCCAGAGTTCCGGCGCGACAGTTGAGGATCCGTTGCATGTTGTCGAGTACGGACAAGATCACCTGGTTTTGCTCGCTGACATGATGAAGGTCCAGACCACCGGCGAAGTTGCCGTAAAGAATTTCACAGAGAGAGGGAGTATTATGTAGCATCTTCTATTGTTTGATCATTGTGATTAATAAATACAATTACAAAAAATTAGCTCCACCATAAAGTCAAATTTTATGAGCTATTTTAGTTTTGTCCGAATCGATAGTGCTTTAAATTACTATAACGAACAGCCTGGCGTATTTTCCAATTCTGTTGCCCCCCTCATTTGTCGGAAAGAATAATTTATTCCGATCATGCTTAGAAAAATAAAATCCACCATAAACTACAGATTGGCTGGCACCGAACCATAAAGAAGGTTTAAATACAACATTCGCGCATTTATCATAAACCACAAAGAAATAGCCTTCATTATTTATATATTTGTATAATGAGTAAATATTGTATACCCCTGTTTTATATACTACCACCTTAAATGAATTGTCGGGGCTTGCATTTTCAAACAACTTATTATGCTCACCATAAAAAACAGTCGTGGGGAAAATCAAGTAAATAGCGACGAACACCAATACAATCATTCTGGTTTGAAGTTTATTTTTCATTAATTTCATAAATAAATTACCCTATCTGACTCCAGGGGTTTCATCCAATGCACGTCAGACAGAATGATATAATCCCCACCGGGAGCAGCGTCTGTTCATAGGGGGCGCTACAAGAAAGAGTGCTTATTGCCGTTGCATGTCTTTAATAAAACAATGAATAAAATATGCTCCACCATTTTTTGTGCTCGACCGGTATTGTATATCCTTCAGTAAAATCGTTGACTCCATTAATAGAAAATGACTTTTCGTTACCATCAGCGTCATCAGGAAAAAAGATAGCGTTTCCAAAAATATCAAATTGATCCGAAAACCAAAAAGGCGAACTTTGTCCTAAATAGTTATTATGCTTATCATAGAGAACTAAAAAAACATCACCAGTAAATATCCATTGAAAAAACGATACAGGCGTGGTCGGCAAAACATAATAGGCTACAATTCTATACATCCCATCCTCGCTTGTTTGCTCGTGCGCCTGGTTAAAATTCCCAAAAAAAGCTGTAGGTGATAGAATCACCCACAGAATAAAAATTAAAATGCATAGCAAAAAATTTAGCTTTTTATTTTTTCTCATAGAATCACCAGACAATCCTTTTCTAAAGGGGGGATCCACATTAAATCTGAAAACACTATATAGTCACCACCAGCATTGTGCTTTTATAGTCACCACCAGCATTGTGCTTTTTTTGCCACTTCCTGAAATCAGAGTTAAAAACAGGAACAAAGCCAGAGAACATTTGGACTAAATGACCAAACGCCCCCACACCATATGATGACATATACGAAATTGTTTCTGCTTTATTTAATATTCTTTTCTCCCCCAAACCCCTAGAAACTCAGGCAGATCTAGTCCGAATTTTTCATCATCCAGAAAATCATATGTGTCTTTAATATAAAACCCTAAAAATTTAACCGTTAGGTAATATTTACCCTCGAGCAACTTCACACTCCCGCGAACACATACCTTTAGGTTACACGTACCTATTGCACCATACCAGTCGTTAATAGTGTCAAATTTACCACCAATTCTTAGGTAATTGGCCTGAGCTACTGCATCAAGCTCTTTTACATCGTCAGAAAAGCCAATTGCAACACTTTCCCCCTCCAAAAGTTTCATGCTGACAATATGTTTTCTTAATTCTTTCCTTCCATTATATGTATTCCATGTAGCCTTTAACTTCTCGATACCATCCCTAACTAGTGGATACTGATTTGCCCATTTCATCTTTACGATATTGTCATTGACCTTTGAAGGAGGAATGTCTCTTGCGTCGTATTTAAGTAATGTTGTTTTTTATTCTTTATCAAATGAATAAGCTGAGGGAATACTAAACCAATGTTCCATTAATTTAGGAGCCGTTTCCCATCCCATTTTCCTCATCGCATCAGGGATCATATCTATATGGAAAAATTCCACACTGACTTTCTTTTCTTGCTGTTCCTGTTCTTTAGTTGTAGTCGTTGATGAAACTGCCATTACCTTGTCCCTGCTCTTAGCTGATATACATAATCCAGTGAAACGTTTTCTTCTGTATCTGAATTCACCGTATGTGTCAGGGCGGTGTCAGTTCTTCCCTGAACCGCACCTGTTGGAGTTTGCATTTGGTAGGCGAACTCCATATCTTCGGCACCTGTCAGTGCATCAGAAACCCTGAAGCACGCAGCATTTGGACCACAAGATAATGCAGGCAAGACAGCTGGCATTTCTGGTAGATTTGCTTCCTGAGCGGCACTTCCTGTTGTGGTCGTCCGCTTGATCTTACGCGTGTACGTCATATCTGTGCCGTATTCGATCTTTCCGCCTTCGATTTTCAGATAGCTGCCGCCACCGATTAGCGTCACTTTCTTCTTGCCCGCAAACAACATGTCGCTTGCGGATATCAGGCTCAGTTTTTGTTCTGCGGATAAGTGCATCGCGCCGTTCTGCGCCTGGATTTGCACCGGACCTTCGCTGGCGTTCAGGGTCAGAGAACCCGTGCGTGCGAACAGGCCTATCTCTTCACCGGCAAGAATTGCCGTGTTGCCTGATGCCCCACTGCTAAAATCCCCACCCACATTCATCGCAACGTTCTTGCTGGCGGTCATTTGCATATGTTCGCCGCTGGCGAAGGCCACTCCTTGCGGGCCATGGAAGTGAATCATTTCGTTCAGGGGTTTCAGCCGCTGCTCGAACATCGCTTTCTGACTTTCGATATCGGCTTCCAGCGCCTTCGCCTGTTCTGCGGCGGCGGCAAGGGCTTTGATTTGCTGCTGGCAGACTGCAATTTCATTCAGCGCCGTTTCCATATCTAACACGTCACCTGCGGCTTTCTGCTGACCATCGGCGGTAATGAACAACCCTTTAGCCACGCGGATGACGCCGTATTCATCGGTGCGCAATTCGAAGCCTGAGCCCCGCGGCTTATTTTGCTCATCAACGATATGGCCCTGATTCAACTGCGTGCCGCCGAATAGCGTGGCGAGCGCAATATGTTCCTGCCCGCGCTGGTCTTCCATTCGCAGTTCGTTGTTTGCCGCCGTGCGCAGAATGTTCTGGCTACGGTTATCGCGAGTGACGATATCCTGATGTTCTGAATCATGGAATGCGTGGGCGATATACGGGCGGTCAATATCCCCATCATCATAAGCAATGCCCACTTCCGTACCGTCAATCAGCGGCATATGCCAACCGTATATGTCACCGGAATACGGCTTCGCCTGGCGAATCCACAGAGAGTTGTAGCCCGGCTCTGCATCTTCGCGGCTGAAGTCCATCTCCACACGATAACGGCCCTGATTGTCCAGCCAGGCATAGATATCACCCTTCTCCCGACTTTCAATACGAGCCGGGAGCGTGCCATTTATCTTCGGACGCGGCTCTTCCTTTGGGCGGAAGGAGAATTGTTCGCTGTACGGTATGCCCCACACTGACACATGCAGGCGGCTGTCGCGCGCGGCCCGGTATGTGGTGAGTGTAATCAGCATGCCCTCTTTCAGATCATTAAGGTTGTTGCCATCCGCTTCCAGCACCATGCCCGGCGTCAGATATGCGGCGTTGCTGAACAGGTGCAGCCTGGTCGCTTTATTCAGTTCTCGCTCGTGGTGAATACGGGCATAAAACGCCCCGCTTTCGGTTTCCGGCTCAGACGTACCGTCATCACCGGCGACCAGAAAAGGAGCGGCGTAGTGGTAGTGTTCTCCCGTGGTGGTGGCATTGTTTTTGACGGTGACAGCAGAATCCATCGGCGTGGTCGCAGTGCGATAGTTGTAGTCCCGAGTGCGGACCAGCCCGGTCACCGTGTTGTGCCAGGCTAGCAGACCCCATACAGATTCGGCTGCACCGTCATACAACGCAGACGGATCTTCGTATGGCAGATACTCACCAAACTGGTAGAACAGCTGACTGTCGGCAAAGGTCACTGCATCCAGCCCGGTGACATCATTCACCCCGGTACGGAACCAGATGCCGACTTCTGAAAGAATTCGCCGGATAAACTGCAGGTCACTTTCACGCCACTGGGTGATGAGCTCGCGCTGCGGGTAGATCTTCTCCAGACGAAACTCAAAATCCGCACCTTCCAGACCATGCCTGCGCAGCACCTGTTCCACCAACTCCGGCACAGAAAGGTTCTGGTACACAGCACAGCGTCGGGTATACGAGAGCAGCGCCAGTCTGGATGAGAGCGTCACGCTGTAGTGCGTCTGGTCACTGGTCGAGCCCAGCCATTCAAACGCCGTAATCACGCCGTGGACTTCCCGGCCACTGAGCATGCGCAGCGTGGCATATTTCAGCAGGACATCTTCTGCCGCCACATCGCTGTGCCGCGTGGTGAACTCAATGCGCCACTTCGAGGGCTGACTCAACGCCTCGCGCCCATGAAAGTTCAGCACATCCGGTTTTACCCGGCTGTCGTTTATTTCAAGTATGTAGCGAGTCTGGCCGTCAAACAGGGCCAGCCGGTTATCCATCGCCATTGTTGTCACTCCTTAACAGGAAGCAGCATCAGGAAACCATTACCCAGTTCGATGGTACGCGGTTTGTCCGGGTCGAGGTCATCGCGGCTCAACACCAGCCGCCAGGTGTTGTTTTTCATATCCGGACGGTTGAATAACCCGATAACCGCGACATACTGCGCCTCTTCATCCATCGGCATATTGAGCATCATGCTACCTTTTGGCATCACCAGCAGGGATTTGCTCGCCACAATATCCTCTTTCAGTACCGTATCGGCTTCACGCAGCAGTATCTGGTAGTCTGCGGCATCCACCTTCTGGCGGTCCTTCAGTTGATAGACGCGAACCATGGTCGCCAGCGGCGTCTGCGCTTCATCGGCATTGGCCGCCGAGCGCGGTTCAAAATCGAGGCGCAGCACTTTTATTTTTTTGTAGAAAATCGATTTGGTCATGCTGATCGCGCCATCGGAGACGGACTGGCTCAGGCCGCAACCGGCGAGCAGTCCACAGAGGGCGAGCAGAACAATCTGTCGCAGGGAAACGGATGTCATTCAGAGATTCCTTTCAATAAATAGCAGAATTAGTCAAAGCGGTAACCGCCATCCTGGGCCGGATGCAGGGGTTTGCAATCCAACCCTTCATAGCAGCCTAGGCTGACAGTCAGATAGCGGCGCTTACCAGGTTTGCCGCTTTTCAACCCCAGAATGCCGGTACGGCCAAGCTGGATGCAGTGCTTTTGCCCAAGACGCGGCTCAGGCAGCAAACTCACCGGTACGGTCAGGCGCAGGCGAACATCTGAGCGATAGCCCAGATACACGCGCAGCAGCACCATCAGGTCAGTGTGTAGCTGACCACCGGGGAGCCAGCCTTTGGCTTCGATCGGGCTGTTGGTCGCCAGCATCAGCAGAATACGGCTACAGGCCTCTTTGCCGCTTTTCCCAAGCGTGGCGCGCTGCGACAGGTAAACACGATTTTCTTTCCCCAGCCCACTGCGCTGAGCCACCTGCACGTTGACCGGATCCGGGCTAATAATCGTTGCGGTGGTACCCGGTGCCAGCAGGCCAACCAGTTGGCGAATACCTTCGGCATTTCGGGTCGGCAGGCGCATAGCTCCCAGTAGTGCCAGAAAACGGGAAACCGGGGTTGCCACGTTTTCAGCAGTACCGGGAATACCCAGGCCTACCAGCCCCAGCAGACATTGCGAAGTCTCATCGGTACCGCCCGCTACAAACGTCGCCGGGTACGCATATTTACGCCAGATACGGTAGTACTGCGTAGTGATGCGATGGCTAAAGATATCGAGAAAAGCCGTTGTGGCTTCATATCCTTCCCGCCGCTGGGCGATATCGTCCAGATAAGCGGTCGGTAGCGGCGAATCTACGCCGTACATCCCGAGGAACGTGGTTCGAACCGTGGGCGGCAGCTCCGGATGCTCTTCATCCGTTTCAACGGTGCGTAATTCACTGGCCGGAAACCCCATCCCCGGCCAGGGGCGAAAGCGCACCGGATCGGCAGCTGGTTTCTCAGCGGTACCCAGCAATGGCGCGTCGGGATTATCCTGCTCAAGCAACTGGCAAAACCGGTAAAAGTTAACCCGCCAGATATCCTTGCCAAGGTGTTCTGTCAGCCCGGCACGTGCTGGCTGTGATTCTCTTTCCATCGCAGTCGTTTCCCTGTCGGTTGCAGTACCAATGTGAGCTGATTGAAGAGGTGAACATCGGCGTACAGCGCAAAGAAGCGGTGCAGCATTTCGCCAAAGAGATTCACATCCCCCTCCCCGGCAAAGTTGTCAGCATTGAGCGTAACTTCAATCTCAACCCCGCGCAGCATGTAGCCACGTTCAAAGCGGCGCACCAGCGTGTGCTTCACCGCCACAATGGCTTCCAGACGGCGGCGATTCATCTCATCGTCGCTCCAGTCATACAGCGCCAGCGTGCCACGCAGCACTTCCGGGTTATCCATCATGCTTAAGAAGCTGGAGCCCAGATGACTCATGACGCGCCAGTGAAAACGATCGTTTGCTGGCGGATAGAGCGGCAGGGTCGGCGCACTGAGATTCAGGACCTTCACCGCCACCTTACCGGCCTTCATCACCCGGTCGAGCAGCGTGCTTTCGAGCGCCTTGCGGGGTATTTGCCCGTTGGTGCAGGTGATGCGCATGGACAGCGATTCTGGCTTTTCAGAAAGCTGCGCCATCTCAAACGAACGGCCACCAAGGATAAGCCAGGTGTCATACAGCCCGGACGGGCCACGCTTCACGCGGGTGTGAAAATAACGCTCCGGCGCGTCGTGGCGCATCATGCCGCCGCGATGGCGGAAGCTGGTGAACGGTACATAAGGATGCTTACCGTTTTTCACCGCGCCGTGGATATTATCGACGCTGTAGATTTCCGTGTGACCGTCCTGCACGCGCAGCGGACGCAGCAAGTATTCATTTTCCAGAGGGTCGATGGTCAGCGGGTCCGCTTCCAGGGTGAAGAGGTTAATGACCGGCGAGCAGTGCAGGCGGAAGTTTTCGGTTGCAAACGGCATATCGGACGGCCAGCCGCCATCAAGCACAATATCGGTTTCAAACCAGGTGGTATCCGGGTTGAGCCCGGTCAACTCCAGCCCGCGCAGCTCAACGAACATAAACTTCTGGCGGAAGCTGAAATACTCCAGCAGCAACTGATAGCCGCTGAACGCAGAATCGCCTTTCGGCCACAGACGTTCGTTATCTTCAAAGCCCATCGGCTTGCACCAGCCGTTAAAGCGGATGCGCCCGGTGTGGGTCGCTGCGTGCCGGGCATACATCGCATGCACCCGACGGGTCAGCGCCAGATGCAGAGCAGACGCCACCGGGCTTTCGGCATCCAGGTAGAGAGCGACTTTATCAATGCCGCTTTTGGCCCAGTCCACCTTGCTGCCGCACTCAAAGCGCAGGCGAATGGCGGCGCGCCCGTCAGGCTCAGTCTGCAAACGGGCATCGGCCAGATAAAGTGGCTGCAGGGTGATATCGCGGGTCGTGCGGTATTGGCAGACGGTCTTGTCCGGACCAACCGGACGCGACAGCACCGAGAAGCCTTCTGGCAGAATTTCAGCCTGCTTCAGTTGCTGCCATTCCGGATCAAACGCCACCACGGAAAGTGACGGAATGGTGCGCATATAGTGTGGCCAGAGCAGGCTTACCAGCCCTTCGGTCAGCTCCGGCAGGTCATCGTCGAGCTTTTCGCGCAGGCGCCCCATCAGGAAGGCAAACCCTTCAAACAGGCGCTCGACATACGGATCGCGGGCCCCGGTTTTATCCAGATTGAGCATGGCTGCGCGGTCGGGGTGGGCGCGGGCAAATTCTTTACCCGCTTCGCGCAGGTAGCGCATCTCTGCTTCGTAATAGCGCAGGGTTAAATCATCCATGCACGGTTTTCCTGAATGTCGTGGTAGTCAAAAAAGAGAAAATCAGGTGCGGCCTATCAGCCGCATAGCACCATCGCCCGGGCGGGATCGATGGCAACCAGGCCAGCCAGCAGCTCGTCCATTTCAGGGGCGAGGCGGGTTTTATCGCTTTCGCTGCGGCCTGCTTTAAGGCGCAACAGCTTCAGGCGGCGGGCCTGCACTTCAAAAAGCAGCGCAGGCTCCCAGTCGTTGAGGGTGAGTTGTGGTGCGCTACTTGTGAGTTCACCGAGCAGGTGAAGCGCCATTTCATTGCGGCCGAACTGCTCGGCAACGCGGGCCATCAGCAGACGCAGCAACCAGCGCCTGCGGGGAGAATCCATACCCGGACGACTCTGAAGCCAGCCAAGCGCCGCTTCCGGGCCGTCGCTATCGCCCTTTTCCATTGCCTCGGCTTCCAGCGCGAGAATGTCATCCGTTTGCCCTCCGCCAGTAACCGCGGCAGATTCATTGCCAAACCCCGACATATCGTCGTTCACCTTTTCAGCAATCCACGTCAGCGTCACTTCATCAGCAAACGGCGTGCCATCGCTCCAGCATAGCTGTTCGAGACCATGCAGGCGTGCCAGCAGCAGTTTAAGATCGCTGAGAATGTAGTCCGCCCAGCCATCCCAGGGGTGTCCGGCTCGGGCCAGCCCTTGCCAGAGATACCACTGCAGATCGAGCCAGAAGCGGTTGCCCCCTTCGCAGAACATGGTGCTGGCCTGCTCCACCAGCTCCGTCCAGTTCTGCTGCAGATACAAGCGCTTAAGCTGAGCACGATAATCCGGTTTGGGCGATGAAAGACGGGTTCGGCCGCTGGCATCCAGCGCCGGGATTTGCCCCACAGTGTCCCAGCGAATCACTTTCATCAGCCGGTGCGAGGCCAGCCAGCCATCCTGCCGATCGGCCAACCAGCGGGAAAGCACTTTCGACTGACTTAAAAATTCGCCCTCGGACTTAACAACGATATCCGGGGAGGATTGCCTGACCGTTGAAACAGGGGAACTTTCGGCTGTACTGGTGTTTTGCGGCGTTAAACCATCCAACCCGCCGGAGCCTGCCAGACGGATTTCCAGCGCGCGGGATAAACCGTCGAGAGAGGGACGTTCGCGTTCAGGCCAGCGTTCCAGTTGGGTATCCAACAAACTCAGCACGGATGCCGTCCGTGAGGTCTGCTCACGGTTTGCATCCGGCCACAGTGAAAGCGTGTCCTGCATCTTTGTACTGTTCAGCCACTCAAGCGCGGACTTGCGTGCATTCGGGCGGCGCGGATGACATTGCTCACCGTATCGGGTCAACATGGCCACCAGCAGTTGCAGCCCCTCACACAGCCCGGCTTCGCCTTCCCGCTGCAGTCGAGCGAAGATATACCAGGTAACCACCCTTACGTCCCGGGCAGTGCGACAAAGAATTTTTTCAGCCAGCTGGCAAAGCTTTTCTGCATCGGTGCCGGAAAGTTTGTTGATCTCCTCACGCATCAACTGGAAATCGTCGTCATAGGCAGGGTCTTCCCCTGCCCCGTCACCATCAGCTAATGGTTTGAGCCAGTTATCCCATTGCGACAGGCTGCCCTGCTGACGAGCGAGCAGCGCTGTTTGTTGCGCCTCATCGGGCACACACAGTGCCAGCAGCGCTTTTGCAGTAGCCATATTATTTCTCCGCCGTGGATGCGAAGGTGTTATTCACGGTATCAGTGCTAACTGAGAAGATAGATTCCGGTAAGCGAAAGCCCTGCAGTTTCAGCAGCGCCAGCGGGCCATCACCCAGTTCGCTACGCATAATAAATTTCAGCGAGTTGCCGTCCGGGGTGATCCACATCAATTGAGTGCGGCTGCTGTCAAGCGGGGTGATCCGCGCTTTGTCCAGCAGGCGAATCAAGCCCCAGTTGCTCTGATTGTGTTCATAGAGGCGCATTTCTGCCGTATTGCTGCGCCAGCTCAGATCCACGCCGGGATAATAGGTGTTCCCGGGCCAGATAAAGCTCTGCCAGCTTTCCATCTGGTTGAAGTAATCCAGATTCTGACCGTCCAGCGTCAGCTGCATCCGCGCAACCTCACGTGAAGGGCGGGCCATTAGTTCAAAATGAACACCCGCATCACCCTGCGCGAAAATAATGTCGGAGATATCTGCCAGTTGGTTGATCGCCGCCAGAAACGTCGGGTTAACGGTCATGCCCTGGCTTGCAGAAGGATCGACCACCCAGTGGCTGCCTTCCTGATGCAGAATGCCGCCCAGGTTGGTTTTGAGGAATGCCGCAATACGACCGGAATCACTACGCAGGAACTGCGCCAGAAGAGCAAGTGAGGCATCACTTCCCGTGGCTTTAAATGGATAGCGCCCGGCAAACGCCGTGTTCCACTGAGATACAATCGAGCTCTGCCAACGAGCGTTCAGGCTGCCCGTCGCCGGAGCCAGCACCTGACGCCAGGCCAGATCCAGCGGCTGAACAAACAGTGCCTGAGCAAAGCCGTTCCACTCCTGTCCGAGACTTGCGGCTACCAGCCTGCCATAGTCGCGGGTATCGGTCAGATCGATAGCTTTGCCCTGGAAAACCGTCTGGGCCAGCCTCTGCGCCATTGCCTGCGGATCCGGGGCACTGGTAACCTGTTGAAGCTTGAGGCGCGCCTGCGTCACACGCGCCAGCCACGACTGGAAACTCAGGTTGCCATTGCTACCCGTGCCGTCTTTCCCGGCCATCAGGCCATTCAGCGGACCAAACACGCTATCCAGTGGGCCTTCCGGCCCCTGTGCCTGCTTGATGAACTGCTGGGCGTTCTTGTTGCGGCCCACCAGCTTTTTCGCGGAGTCCACCAGCGAATCGGCAAGCGCCTCACCTTTGGCCCCGGTCTGCCCCTGCCAGGCCAGCGTATTCATCAACGCCACCAGCGGCGACTGACGCACATCCGCCAGCAGGTTGAGTTGGGCAATCGCTTCAGGCAGAGATTCTGCTTCGTGCCACTGAATGCTGTTGGCCATGTTCAGCCAGGCATTGCCAAAGTCGGTGAAATAGCGCCCGGTCAGACGCAGCCTCAGCGCTTGCGGTGAAATATCACTGCCTGCCTGATGGGAGTTATCGGTCAGTACCCAGTCGATTTCATCGCGGCGGGTTTTCACTACCTCATCAATAGCGTTCTCGACCTGCTCTTCCCACGCCTGACGAGTAAACATTCCCGGCACCACTTCTTCGGTGCTGAAAATGATCGACTCGTCGGTATCACCGGTCATATCTGCAAGGGTTAAGTCTGGCCAGTTGCGGGCGATGCGCAGCAGCATCTCCTGATACAGGCCTGACTCAGCATTACGCTGTCCAATCTGCTTGAGCAAAATCTGACGCACGGCGCCAACCAGGTCTGTATCTGGCTTAATTTTCCATTCCGGATGCGCAGGCAGGTTCTGAGCATAGAATCCGAGCAGTTTCGTGGCCTGGGTCTGCCAGGCGCTGTCGGCAACGCCAGCGCGGGACGGCCAGACTTTCAGCATATTTCCGGCAAGCCAGATCGCATCCGCTTTATCCGGGCGCGCCAACATCAGGTAGCCCTTGAGCAGGTTATAGGCCTTTTGCGAGCCCGCAGTACGTGCATCGCTGGCTGGAGGGAGTTCCACAAATACGCTCAGTTGACGGTGGAGCTCATCAGCCAGCGCATCGCGCATCAGTATCTGGTTATTACGGGCATACAGTGGCCAGAGTGCATTCAGGGTCGCACGGTCCTGATTCAGGCCAAAGCGCGTATACCACGGCGCGCCGTGCGCTTCCCTCTCCTGTAGACGGGCAATAGTCTGCTGCAGAATAAGCTGATTACGCAGGCGCTCCGTCAACGGTTGCTTTGTATCGGCGGCAACGCGGGCGGTTTGCTGAGCCTGATAAATCTGAGCACGGTTAACCACCAGAGAAAGCAGTGTTCCCGCACCCCACAGCACAACCAGCGCCAGCAGCATCAGGCGCAGAGCGCGCTGCCAGTGGAAACCGATTTTGCGGGCGTGAACATGCAGACAATCATCTTCCAAAGCCTGCCAGGCCGGGTGGCTCAGACGCGCGTGCGGTAGCGTGGAGGTTGCTGGCAGCACAGGGCTGAACATCAAGCCGCGCAGGCGGTACGGTACCGGCCCGGTCATCAGGCTGGCCAGCAATGGGGCTAACTGTTGTTTAAGGCGGCCACGCAGTTGATCGGATAACTGCAGCAGCCAGCTGTGGCGAGTATCGCTCAGCAACACCGGCATACCCGCGCGACGCAGACGTGAGGAAAGCGTCGACAGTGACTCAACCGCAGCTTCCGGTGAAGCACCCGGGCCGAACAATGTGCCTGTCGCCGGAACACCTTCGCCTTGCTGGCTCCAGGCTTCCTCACGGATAAACCACAGCCAGACCGGCGCCTGCCAGCCAAACAGCGAATCACCTTTCTGGCGGCTGCGAACCAGCGTATCCAGCGCGGCGGCATCCGGGAGTTGTTTGTTGTCCATCACCTGCACAATGCCATCCACCGGGCGCTGAGAGCGCACCTCATTCAGCACGTCAACAAATTCTGGATCCGGCGTGATTTTTGCTGCCCCGGCATGGATCAGGACAATGCCACCGTTTTCCTGCCAGTGGTCACGCTTGAGCCCCGGAACCACTTTTTCGATATGGTCATCGATCCCCTGAACCAGCAGCAGGCGGACTTTCGATCTCCAGCGGTGGCCGTAGCGCAGACGGAGGTGGTCGATGAGCGCTGTACTATTGAAAAAGCCGTTCTCACTTTGATCCTTCAGAATCAAGGAAGTCTGATTTCCGGTAGACTTTCTCTTATTTTCCTCGAAGGCCGCCCTGGCACCCGTCTTTCCCGCGCGCTCAAATAATCTTTCGACCACCCAGCCAATAAGGCCAATAATAAGGATTAAAACCAGACTCCATATCAGCAACCGGGTATTGTCGAGCGGGCCGATACCCGTCCAGTGCTCCATTTTTTCTGGCCAGGCCATAAACAGGTATACAAAAATAGAGATAAAAAAAATAAGTGTGAGTACGATGCTCCCGATAAGTGTTTTTATTTTCACAATGTGTCCTGTCGTGTCCCTGTGTTATCTCCGGGCGTAACACCGGCAATCCAGATTTCATTTGTATCCGTTTCTACGGCTATTATTTGCGCCGCTCCTGAGCGAGCAACGATCGAGGATATGGCCACCGCAAGCCAGGGAGCAGAGACGCCTCCATAACCGATGAAACCATCTATGTTTTTATGTTCTTCAGCCATATTGAGAGATAATTTATTTTCTTCACACGCAGCATGCCATTCCCCGCCCTGTGAGAAATTCAATCCAGTAATCCAACTTCCCTTAACCTCTTCAGGTAGTAGTTGACTCCAGATCAGTGCCCGTGAAAGTGTTTTCGTCAGAGAATCATTCTTGTATTTTTCAGGTCTGCGTAATTGCACAGCCTCATGAATGCCGGGATGTTTTCTATTCAGCATTAATGCTAATGTTATTGCTTCACCTTCGCCTTCTCTGGCTACTTGACGTATCTCTGCACTGAGAGATAAAACCAGGGATGGTTTATGCCATGCATTATCAAGCCAGCAGTCGAGCGCTTCAAACCCATTGCCTTCGAATAAAACAAAAGGACGCCCGGTCTCTGACTGAATGAACTCTGATGCGATTTGCAATGCATCAGGGATCCCTGGCGTATCAAAGTCGGCTATCAGACAACAAGCAATATCTGATGGGATCTTATCGAGAACAGGCTCAATTTGCGTAATAAGCGTTTTAATGGCTTCGCTGAATTCCGCTGATTGCTGCTCTTCAAATCCAGGTAATTTTGAATGTCGAACCAGGGACCCTTCTCTTGTTTTTTGTACTTGTATGACCGGAGAAGAGGATTGTATTGCAGAAAGTATTTTATCTGTTCGGCTTCCAGATTGCGTTATAACACCTGAAGCGATAAGCCATGCATAACGTTGCCCACGAAGAATCTCTTCATTCCGCAGCGCATTGCGACTAGCATTCCAGGACTCAGCCCAGACCTGGTCTGTCTTGTATGCAATACGACGAAGGCCAAAAAATATCCCCCAAAAACACAAGGGAACGCCAAGCGCGGTAAACCAGAAAATAACCCCCTCTTTCGTACCAGTCCAAAATAAAAATGACAGCAGGCTGCCAACAATCAGAAAGAATACCAATAACCCTGACCATTTATGTGTATCCGGGCGATGGACTTTGGGGACTTTTGCAGGGACCTCATCCAGAAACACCGGCATATTTATGCTACCTTACCCGCCGAAAATGAACTAATCAGCATACAACCACATCCGCATTTATGGCCATGGAACGCAACTGGAACCCCCTGATCCAGATAGTCTGGATTTCCCTCAATGATTGTCGTAGGTCCATGCCCCTCTTTTGGACATGAAACCTTATCCCCTTTACGGGCAACACCAATACCGCCAAACTTCATCGTTCCGGAACCTGTTAATACAACACCACCGTGTGTGGTTTTATCACCAATACGAACAATCGCTAACATAGCTATATATCCTTAAGTTATACCGAAGAATTAACTTGAAAAATAAGCCCACTAACTCATTGTTTAATCCAGGAAATTAAAGGCTCGCCTTTTGCGTTGATATAACCAATATTTGCCCATTTCTTGTCTGGCGTAACCTGAATTATTTTGACTTTATCACCCGGTATCAGATACCCCTTTTTTTATCATTATCGCTCGGTGATGTATAAAGCGGTGTTTTGCTATCTAAAGTGAGACTTATTTTCAGCGAGTTCAGATAGTTCACAATTTCTACAGAAACATTTCTTTTAGAAATTGGGTTTTCCTTCATGAGTTTTTGATATTCGTTAATATTTTTATTATTAGGTGCATCACATCGCAATAAATTATTAACATCATAAAGATTATAGGATGATAATGGGTCTATTGACTCATTCATTTTGGGTCTAAATGAAAGAAAATAAAATTTATCACCATGTCCATCAGGAGACTCAGAAAGTACGTCTTTACCCTTTTCCCAATCATAACCACAAACTTCACCATCCCAGTCGCTTACCACACAACCACTTTTCATATCTATCACACTACAGTAGGCTCTATCGGTGTACTTTTTAGTACCGTCATCCATAGCAACATAATCTCCTGCTATGCTAGTTATTTTTAAATACTCCCAGGAAGGAGATACTTTTGAAGAACCATCTTCTGTGTAATATCTATCATCACGGCTAAGATCTAATCGCTGAGTTCCATGAATAAAATAAATTTTGCCCCACGCATTTGGATCAATATTATCACCTTGCTTCTTGTGGGAGAAAACGACCTCACTTCCATTAGGTGAAGTTATTTTTACATCCGCAAAACTTCCTGTTGAAACCGCAGTACCTAAAACAAGAAAAATACTTTTCTTGGATTTATTCATAATTTAGCCTTCAAGGCATTAAACCTTGCAACTGAGTTAGTCATTATTCGAGTAACCTTATGTCCTTCTAACAGTCGACTTTCATAATTCGTATGAGAAGTTCCCCATGTGTGTGGATCTAAACTTACAGATGGATTATGGGCGTGAAAATTGTCAAGGACTTCCTTAAATTCACGCCCTACATTAGCCGGCCGGGATCTCAAAAAATGCATGGAACTAAAACAGGTCTATTTACAATACGCGTCGCTATTAATACTGCGTATTGATTATCACATCTAACTTTGTTCCTGTATCGCTCTTATCAAACGAGTAATTAGTTTTTTCGGCATCCATTACAACTGATATACTTAGTTTATTTTTATCAATCCATTTATAGACGACAGAACCACCATTAATTTTATAACTGCTATTATTGTCAGGTAGATTATTTCTTAAATCACCAGAGACATTTTCATCGAGTGTAATAAACTTCTGATAAGCCATTCTTAAATCAAAATTGTTAAATTCACAAGAATACTTAGATGCCCCATCAAATTGACGGTCAGGATTTTCCTTATGACAATATTTCCCCCAATCGCCCCTTGAATTCAAATTACTTTCCTGAGGCACGAATTCATCTATCCGCTTATAAAATACAACATAATTCCGATCGGTAACGAACAAATTATCACCAGCCTTTACAATTACATCATAAGGCTCAGGACATTCTTTACCAGGAAATAATGATGTGAATTCATAAATATTTTCTGGAAGTTGGAAACCTTCATGTTTAAACAGAATACGATACATATTTACCGTATTGCTCGACATAAAGTATGAAATAGTACTTTTCTTCAGCTTAACATAGTCCGTTGAGCATACATCTCTATTTTCCAGAAAATCATTGGTTATAATGAGCTTCTTATCTCCAATATCCAAAATGGACTTATTGTAGATCATGTTAAAACGATCGATGACGTCGGTATTATGCTTACCCCAAAGATCATTTCCTGACACTTTATCAAACACCCAGCGAGTCCCTTTTGTATCATCATCTGAGTGTGCAATACCTGATAGTAACGATAAAAATAATAAGAAAATAAAATAAATTCGAATGCGCATATTTATATCCATAAAATTAATGTGATGAATCATAAATATTGTTCAAAAAAATTTTTTGCTCTGATAGTAGGATTCCCATCCTTTGATAAAGGATTCCCCCTCACTTGACAATGTTAAATTTTCAATTGCAGTTCTTTCACCTGCATCTATGTGAACATTTATCAAATGTGTTCTGATATCCTTCCATTAATATATCAATAGGGTCGTGTAAGTCGTTACGACGAAGGAATGGTGAGCTTGGTGCATTTTTAGGTGGTGGTACATCTCCACTTCCCGGATAATATTAAAAATGAAGCATATAAACTATTTTACCAGGAATAATATTTGGATGCTGGTCTGTAGATGGATTAATCATTAACCCTGTTTTAGAGATGGTCGTGCCTTGTATTACATGCTGACTAATATGTACAAAGATACCATATAGATCGACTTCACCATATCTAATGTAAAAATACCTACCATTCTCAGAAAAATATTTAACGGTAATTCCTCAAACTCCATAATAGTAATTCACTAATTAGCGACATCTCATCGCACTAAGTCAACAATGCCCCCAAAAGATTCAATACCATTACCTACAAAAAAACGTTTTGATTTTAAAAAACCGCATCTACTAAGGAAATTTGAATGCATTATCCCTTACTGAACTATCCAAAACATCTTCAATGCTTTTCATTTCAATACCTTTTTCACCAAATGAATTTGAATCGCATTGTTTAGTACTAATTAATTTCCCATTTTTCTTAACATCGAGTTGAGCTACTACATTTGGTCTTTCTTCAGGAATGCTCAGAATATATGAGTAGTGTCCTTGATTAAATCCAAGATATGTTGTGTAAGTCCCCAAGTCCACCCATCTTTTTAGTTTTTCTTTTGTATTAAAATTGACTATCAATTCTGATGTTCCCCCTTTGCTAAAGGTATATTTAACTGTGTCACTTTTCTTATTTGCACAAAAGGTTGCTTTGCGACTTACTTTTCCAGAAAGATCGCATGATGCAATCAATATTTCATCCATATCACAATCGCTTGCATAAGCATATGGTACAAAAACCATAGTTAGAATAAATATTGTTTTTTTCATAAAAAGACTCGTTCACATAATTTATAAGCAGCCTGCCGTTCTGCAAGTCCCATATTTCCACCATTGACTGCACCCAAAAACGCTACCGGATGCATATGCCACGGCTCAGCCACCATCCCGGAGACCTGCTTCAGAAGGCGACTGTAATTATACTGGTTCATCGCCTGGCTACTGTCCGTTTCATTTTGGGCAGCCAGATAAAGTTGTTCAAGGATCCCTTTTACAACGTTGTCAGGGTGATGGATACCATCTATAAGATCGAAGCTTTTTGGTGCCTTATCCAGGGTGACAAACCCCAGAGAAGCCAGGTCAAACTGCGCCACTTTTTTCACATCACTGGCAGCCATCCAGCCGCCTTCTGGCCTTATCTGAAAATACGCAGCACCGGTATTATCTGTCAGCACCTTCCCGCCGGCATCCGATATATACAGAACAGCTCCTTATGCTTATTTAAGGTAAGCCGTATTGTCTTTACTCACTTTATCCGGATTGGTCAGAAGTGATAATTACTCTAACTTAGCATTTCAGATCTGCCTAGCCAATGAATGGATAACTACAAAATATCCACAAAATTAACCCATGCAATAATAGCCTTTGTTTTTGATTTATATTTAATCTTTAACATTGAATTTTCATAATCAATTATTTCAACAACATCTCCCTTTATCAAATAGGGCTTATTTTGTTTTTGCTTTTTATTCTCGCCAAATAAAAACACCTTATCATTTCCTATTATCGTTTTAATATTCTCATCAAGAGTTAAATTATCAGCCGAAAATAATTTATCTATATCCGTGCTAGATAAAGTCATATTTTCTGTTACACTCTGTTTGGAACAAAGAGTTAGTAACGCTACAGCTTGTTGTTGTTCAGCGGAAGGCAACGTTATCCTTTTACAAGCAGACAATAATTTCGGAGTGTCTCCAGATGAAAATTTTAATATGTAAGTATCTTTAGGATAATCCATTACCAGAGACACTGCACCGAGAGATGCTGCATCCAGAAATAAATTACTCCCTTCAATGTCGGATGTAACTATTGTATTGTTACCGTACTCTTTTCCTTGCGCATTAATGTACTTTACATTGTAACTATCAACGTTTTGCTCCACTATCCACACACTACCATCATTATTCTTAACTTCATCCGCAATCACGACACTTTTCGCATGCACTGTAATCGAGAAAATTATTGACAGTGCAATAACAAAATATTTTCTATATATATTCATTTATCACCACTCATTCTTCAACGAATTATATGTATTTTCAATTTTTTGATCATATCCAATCTGGCCAGTTCCGTTATATTTCCGGGCTATTGCCAACTAATCTTTATCTATCATTGGCTGAAGCATCTTTTTTTCTTTAACCAAGAACACCTTGAAATACTGAAAATATTACATTGCGCAATAGTTTTGCGCATCAACCAATTCTTTTGTTGAACCATATAAGTGGTGATAATACTCTCCCATAGTCTGGAATTTACCCCATGATCACGAGATCCAATACGAACGTTCGCTAACACATTTATATATCATTAAATTATAGCAATGAATTAATTTGAAAAATAAGATCATTAACTTACTTTTTAATCCAGATAATTAAAGGCTCACCTTTTGCGTTGATATAACCAACATTTGCCCATTTCTTATCTGGTGTAACCTGAATTATTTTGACTTTATCACCCGGTATCAGATACCCCTTTTTTTTATCATTATCGCTCGGTGATGTATAAAGCGGTGTTTTACTATCTAAAGTGAGACTTATTTTCAGCGAGTTCAGATAGTTCACAATTTCTACAGAAACATTTTTTTTAGAAATTGGGTTTTCCTTCATGAGTTTTTGATATTCGTTAATATTTTTATTATTAGGTGCATCACATCGCAATAAATTATTAACGTCATAAAGATTATAGGATGATAATGGGTCTATTGACTCATTCATTTTGGGTCTAAATGAAAGAAAATAAAATTTATCACCATGTCCATCAGGAGACTCAGAAAGTACGTCTTTACCCTTTTCCCAATCATAACCACAAGCTTCACCATCCCAGTCACTTACCACACAACCACTGTTCATATCTATCACACTACAGTAGGCTCTATCGGTGTACTTTTTAGTACCGTCATCCATAGCAACATAATCTCCTGCTATGCTAGTTATTTTTAAATACTCCCCGGAAGGAGATACTTTTGAAGAGCCATCTTCTGTGTAATATCTATCATCACGGCTAAGATCTAATCGCTGAGCGCCATGAATAAAATAAATTTTGCCCCACGCATTTGGATCAAAATTATCACCTTGCTTCTTGTGAGAGAAAACGACCTCACTTCCATTAGGTGAAGTTATTTTTATATCCGCAAAACTTCCTGTTGAAACCGTCATACCTAAAACAAGAAAAATACTCTTCTTGGATTTATTCATAATTTAGCCTTTAATGCATCAAATCTTGCAACTGAGTTAGTCATTATTCGAGTAAGTTTATATTCATCTAACAGTCGACTTTCATTATTCGCATGAGAAGCCCCCCATGTCTGTGGATCTAAACTTACAGATGGATTATGGGCGTGAAAATTGTCAAGGGCTTGCTTAAATTCACGCCCTACATTAGCGGGGCGATTTACAGAGTGATCTAAAACTACAGCCCTACCAAAATTACTCTTCACAAAATCTCCAATTATTTTTCCTGATGATGTTACAACTTCTGATTCTGCTTTGTGTAGTCTATCTACAAAATCAATGATCTGGATATCTAAGTACTCAGGAAGCTTTATTATTTTGAGTAATGCGGCTAGTGGTTTGCTATGAATTGACTTGCCATACATACTTTCATCACAACCTGCCCTTATTAACTCTTTTAATTTTGTTGATGTTATCTTTTCATTATTAGTTAGAGAAGCATCGCGATAATAGACAACCGCAGAAGAACCACTCCCATCAACACTCCATCCACATGACATTCCATACTTCTGATAGAGCTCAGGATATAAATCACGAAATTTTGCTAATTGGGCTGAAAGCTCGCCTTTCCCTTCCAAATTCTTTGAGCATTTAACTGTTTTCTGCATTGCCCCTGCGGTAATAACTTCGCTATCGTATGATTGTATGGCATCCATTTTTCCTTCATTCTCAGACATAGCAATTAAAATTGATTTTTCATCATCAGTTAATGAACCGTCACCTATCAATTTGTCCCACCGAGAATACATTGCAAGAGTTATCTCCCCCCAATAAACTGGCCCGTACTGACTTCCATATCTTGTGGCCTTAAATTTATCAGCATAAAGTTTTTCACAATCACATTGTGTTCCATTGAAAGATGATAAAAACGCTATCGGATGCATATGCCACGGTTCAGCCACCATCCCGGAGACCTGCTTCATCCACGCCATCTTTTCGATAAAGCTTTCTGTATAGGTTTTCCATACTGCTAATGCAGGATCCGAACTTAGCGTATCCAGATACGTTTTCCAGGAGGTGTCATCTTTCCCGTAGTACCATTCGCTGGGGTGCCTGACGATAATGCGGTAGAGATGATCGCGATAAGACGGGTTATGCACTGCCTGCAAATACTCTTCCTCAGAATATTGCCCGTTCTTATTAGTATCGATCTGCTTCAGAAGGCGACTGTAATTATACTGGTTCATCGCCCGGCTACTGTCCGTTTCATTTTGGGCAGCCTGATAAAGTTGTTCAAGGATCCCTTTTACAACGTTGTCAGGGTGATGAATACCATCTATAAGATCGAAGCTTTTTGGTGCCTTATCCAGCGTGACAAACCCCAGAGAAACCAGGTCAAACTGCGCCACTTTTTTCACATCACTGGCAGCCATCCAGCAGCCTTCTGGCCTTATCTGAAAATACGCAGCACCGGTATTATCTGTCAGCACCTTCCCACCGGCATCGACACCAGACACTTTTGAGCGGGTCAGCACACCGGGGGTACGGCTTTTTCGCTCAGTACTCACCATTTTACCCGCAGCATCCGGCATATACAGACCGGCTCCTTCTGCATACTTCAGGTAAGCCGGGTTGTCCTGGCCTGTTTTATCCGGATTAGTCAGAAACGTCGGCAGATTGCTGTCGGCGCTCAAACATTCAATATGCACCTGGTAACGTGAGCGTTTGCCGTTTTCTTCCGGCAACTCGTAAAAGCCCAAGTGACCAATACTGTCACCGGCATTGATTGCCACCGGCGTTCCCGGAATAACTACTTCGCCGTATTTTCCCGCCCCTTCTGACGCTGCATTTACAGCTATCAGATTGTCATTGTCCGATACCACCCATACCCGATCGCCTTTTTTCAGGTCACTACTATTACGTCCGACATCCCTGTCCAGGGTCACAAGGCTGAAAATACGGTTATCAGTTGATCGGGTAAATGAGGCGATGCTCGGATCCACCGTGACAGGAAAATCTTTCGGTATCTTGCAGCGAGATACCCCGGCACGCACGTCCTCTGTACTGAAATATGCTTTCAGTACGGTGCTGGTTTTATACCCCTGCTCACTGCCTGTTTTTGTGTGACAGACTGGCGAACATCTTTTCCACCAGGAAGGTTGTGCAGTCTGGCTGGAAAGTAGTTTCAGCCAGCCCCTGTCTGACACCGTCCAGACTTTATCTCCAGCCGACAGCGAGCCGGTATCATTCAAGACCGTCACCTCACAGAACTGACGATGATGATGAGATGACGTCATTACCTTGTCACTCAGCTTCACCTGAGTGCCCGCAGGTAACGAGCCCGTTGCCTTACCCGTATTCACCTGCTCCGGGGAGGTGTAATAAGACTGACCTTTTATTGTCTCCCGGAGATTTATATCCTTCGGGCCGTAAGCTGAGACGGGAGCCAGATTCATATAAAGCGTATGGAACGTCAGTCCGCTGGACGCATGTTCTCCTGGCTGGATGTAATGCTTAACCAGTACAAATGCGGTTGAGAAATACAGCTTTTCCCCACGCCATGGAATGAAGTCGTAATCCTCACAGACGCGATATGCCACAATTTCACCGTCAACCATACACCCGACAGCCTGTTCCCCGGCATATGGTTTGTTAACATAGCTCAATTCCGAAGGATTGTTTCCGGTTAACGCACACCATGGAGCGGTAGCATCAGTAATATGAATGCCGCCATGCCACATACCCTGACTACCGACCAGATACAGACCTGTGCTCTCACGGTCCAGGAGACTCAACAGCTCTTCCGAATTTCCGAATGCCTTACCTTTTCCATTGGCAGGTATCGGGAAGCTGATTTTGGGTATTGAAGCCATAGTTTTCCTCCCTGTTATTCACTGGCCCATTTGGCTGAATTTTTTCCAGTAACACTGATATCGGTTTTTTTGAAGTCAGGTGTTTCAACGGGAAGAGTATTCCCTGTCCCAGGCACAAGATAATTTGAAGCTTTGGTAATAAAGTCCCCGTTCGTCCCGTGCTCAATCCCGCTTTCGCTCAGCTTCAGGTAGGAACCACCGCCGTTCAGGGTCAGGGTTTTCGGGGTGCTGATGGTGATTTCATCTTTACTGCTGGTGATCGTGAACTGCTGGTCGGCACTCATCTCAAGCGTGCTGTGCTGGGCGCGGACTTCTATGCTTCCCAGATTGGCGATGACCTTCGCCCCGGCTTTATGGGCAAACAGCCCCAGGGATTGTTCTGCACTCACCGTGACATTTTTCATTGCCCCGATATCAACATGCTGGCCTGCGGTTACCATGGTGTTTTTCGTGCTGGTCAGTTGCAGATGTTCCCCGGAGGTAAGGGCAACCCCCTGAGGGGCAGAAGCCAGCACCACGGCGGACTGCAGATCTTTCAGGCGGTTCTGGATCAGGTTGTTCTGTGTCTGTATATCGCAGGTCAGGGCTTTCGCCTGTTCGGCAGCACCGTTCAGCGCCTGCATCTCACTGTTGGCCTGAGTTATCAGACTGACCGCTGGATTCATCTCCAGCACTTGCCCCTGGCCTTTAGCCTGAGCATCTGCTGTCAGGTAAACCCCACGGGCAGCACGCACGGCGCCAAACTCATCGGTGCGCAGTTCAAAACCCGTACCGCGCTTTTCGCGCCGGGAATCAACCAGATGGCCGATATTGAGCTGAGTCTTGCCGAATTCCGTCGCAAGTTTGATGTGCTCTTCCTGGCGCTTATCTTCCATACAGAGTTTGTTGTTCGCCGGGGTACGCAGGACGTTACGCGTGTGATTATCGTCAGTGACGTGATCCGGGTGTTCAGAATCGTGTTGGGCATGGGCGATATAGGGACGGTCAGGGTCTCCCGCATCGAACATCACCGAGACTTCAGTACCATCGAGCAGTGGCGCATGGAAGCCGTAATTATCTCCGGCATACGGCTTCGCCAGACGCAGCCACAGGTAGGCAAAACCCTGCTCGCTGTCGCTGCGGTCGAAATCCAGCTTCGTACGGTAGCGGCCCTGATTGTCCAGCCAGGCATAGGTATCGCCTTTCTCGATGCTTTCCACCCGTGCAGGTAATGGACCGGCAATCACCGGGCGATGATGTAACGGTGGGCGATAGCACACGGCTTCGCTGTAAGGGATCCCGGTAAAGCTCATCCTAAAGCTTTGCTTACGCGAACCACTGCTTTGCACACCGGTGATGACGATGCCGTCTTGCAGGTTGGCAGGGAGCGAACCCTGCGGTTCAAGCACTTCGCCCGGTGCCAGCACCGGGCTGGTTGTCTTACCCATGACCGCCTGCTGCACATTCAGAATACGTTCATGGCGCAAGCGGGCATAATACGCCCCACTCTCCGGGGTTTCGGTATCGCCTTCGCTCAGGAACGGTTCTGCGTAGTGGTACACCTCGCCCGTGGTGACGCCATCATTGGTGCTGACAGACGCAGAACTGTCCTGTGGCGTCAGCGCCTCGCGGTAGTTGTAATCGCGGTTGGCTACGCTTTGTGACACTACCTGATGGCAGGTTTTAATATCCCAGACGCTGAGCTGCCCGTTATCGCTGGTGCGTGACGGCTGAATCAGCGGCAACGTCACGCCAAACTGATAGTGCTCCTGGCTGTCCTGGAAAATCACCACATCCTTTTCGAGGCGACCATCCATTTCAAAGCGCCAGAAGATGCCGACTTCGGCAAGAAGGCGCTGCACGAATTCCAGATCGGTTTCGCGCCACTGGGTGATCAGTTCGCGTGCCGGATAACTCTGCGACAGACGGAATTCAAAATCAGCACCTTCCAGCCCATGAGAGCGCAGGATCTTCTCCACCACGTCAACAATGGACTGATTGAGGTAAATCTCGCTACGCTTTGTATGTTGCAAAAGCGCGATGCGCGGCACAATCTTCAGCGAGTACCAGGTTTCATCAACTGAAGTCGAGAGGCGCTGGAATGTCTGAACCACGCCATAAACGGTACGTACTGGTGTGGCGGGCATACCGTTATATAACGGAACCTGGAGCGTGAACGACGCTGCTTTAAGCAGCATGCTGTCACTGGCAATATCACCTTCGGTACAGGTCACTTTGACGGTGTAATGCCACGGTTCGCTGAGTTTTTCTTCCGCCCTGAAATTGAAGACATCCAGAAAGTGCGGGCACTCGTGAACGTCCAGCCTGTAGCGGGACATTCCCCGAAGTTCGTCGATTTTGTTCTTCGCAAATATACTTACGGAATCACTCATCCTTGTAATCCTCTCTCCCGCACTTTCTCAGTAATCAACCTCTATTTAGATAGTCAGGCATTATTGCCCGTTAAATAGGAAATTCTTTCGTTGGTCATTTTTGTCTGGCACTGGTAAATATTAATCTGCTGCTGCATATTAATCGTCTCTGATTTACCTTCTGGAAGTTTTCCGCATTTCGCCACTTTGTTATTAACCCATGCAATCTGTTCTTTCTTCATTGAATTCCGTGCCGAGTCGGGTAATTCTTTCCATACAGAATTCAACTCACGATCTGCGCTTGCATAGGCAGACTGTGCTGAATTCAACGAGATCTGCGAAAGAGTACTAATAATCTTGTCTTTATTTACAGCCAGTACGCTCATGCTGTACAAAGCAGCAGAAGCATCCATTCTGCTGAAGTTGCTAAATAAAACATCCTTGTTATTATCAGCAAGTTTGGCGTTATAGGTAACACCGTTCCAGGTTACGCCGCTGTTGTTTACCTTTCCATACCCGCCAGTAACATAGCGAAAATAATCAGGAACCTTACTTATCACATCCAGCGTATCTTGCGGGATTTTAATTGAAACAGTAGCACTACAATCCAGACCATAGCTTCCTTCACTGGACGTTGATACATTCGCAACGATGACTTCCATGCTATTCAGCATATTTTCATAAACTGAAACTGGTTTATCGTAATCAAACTTACCCTTTACAAGGAAGTCACTTTGCAACATACTCGACGCATCATTCTTTATATAATCAGCAAGCGCTTTTACTGCATCATCTCTGCCACACTTAAAATCATTTGAATCAAATAACCCGGCATTTGCCGCACCAGAAAAAGCTACGATTACGCTTAATAAAGACATTTTTTTGAACATTTTTTCATTTCCCTTTTTTAGATATTAATTTAATTTGTAGTTTGTTTATCGCTTACGCAGTCCCAAACACCAGCTCAACCCCTTCTTCGTCACTCCACCCCAACGTCAGCGAGGTCGGCTTCTGCTTTGCCGCCATATAAGCCAACAACTGCTGGCTCAGTACCGGCAGAATTTGCTGGTTAAGCAGGCTGTCGATATTGCGCGCGCCAGTATCCGGCAGCAGGCAGGCGGCCGTCAGGGCGTCAAACAGAATTTCATTGATATGCGTGACCAGGCCGTAGTGACGATGTAAGCGCTTACTGACCTGTAACAACTTTATTTCTAAAATAGTGCGCATCGCCGCTTGCGACAGCGGACGGTAAATCACCGTCTGGAAGCGGGCGAGTAGCGCAGGCTGGAAATGGTCACGCAGAATCGGATGCAGCAGTTCGTGCAAATCGCCTTCGGTGGCCTGCGGTTTTGCATCCAGCTGTTGCATCAGGTGGTCGCTGCCAAGGTTGGAGGTCATCAGAATGACGGTGTTGCGGAAGTCGATTTCGCGTCCTTCGCCGTCGCGCATAAACCCGCGGTCGAAAACCTGATAGAACAGGTTCATCACGTCACGGTGGGCTTTTTCTACCTCATCAAGCAGTACCACACTGTACGGACGCTTACGCACCGCTTCAGTCAGAATACCGCCCTGACCGTAACCGACGTAGCCTGGCGGCGAGCCTTTCAGTTGGGAAACGGTGTGCGGCTCCTGGTACTCCGACAGGTTGATGGTAATCAGCGCCTTATCACCGCCGAACATCACATCAGCCAGCGCCAGCGCGGTTTCGGTTTTCCCCACGCCGCTTGGGCCAACCAGCAGGAACACGCCCTGCGGACCGTTCCCGGAAGTGAGGCCGGTTTTCGCCGCACGCAGGCGCCGGGCGATGGCTTCAAGCGCCACATGCTGACCGACCACACGTTTACCGATTTCATTTTCCAGGCTTAGCAGTTCGGTCTGCTCGTCTTTCATCAGTGAGGACACCGGCACACCGGTCCAGTCGGCAACCACATTGGCGACGGCGCGTACGTCCACATCCACGGAGAGCAGCGGGTTGCTGTGCTGCATGCCGTTCAGTTCCCGTTGCAGCTTGTGGGTCTCACTCTGGCGGGTGATATCCTGGCGGCTCTCCAGCAGTTGTTCGGTAAGCGTGAGCTCCTGGCCGTACCGGGCCTCCAGTTCGTCGAGTTCCACAGTCAGGCGCACTTCTTCCTGCTCAATCGCCGTCAGGCGTTCATCGTGGGTCTGATTACCGACGGCGATGTCTTCCAGCAATGCCTGCTTCTCCAGTGCAAGGGAGATAATTTGCGAGCGGATGCGGGTCAGCGGTTCCGGTACGGTATCGAGACTCATGCGTACGCGGGCGGCGGCAGTGTCGAGCAAATCGACAGCTTTGTCCGGCAGTTGGCGACCCGTCAGATAACGGCGGGAAAGCGTGACGGCAGCACGAACCGCATCATCGGTGATATGCACGTTATGGTGCTCGGCGTAGCGGGATTTCAGGCCGCGCAGCATCAGACAGGCGGTGTCATCGTCCGGCTCGTCCACTTTTACCATCTGGAAGCGGCGCTCCAGCGCGGCGTCGCGCTCGAAGTATTGTTTGTATTCAGACCAGGTGGTAGCGGCAATGGTCCGTAGCTCGCCACGCGCCAGCGCAGGTTTCAGCAGGTTGGCCGCATCGGCACCACCCGCCTGGTTGCCCGCGCCAATAATGGTGTGCGCTTCATCGATAAACAGCAGAATCGGCACCGGCGACTGCTGTACGGCGTCGATAACGTTTTTCAGACGCTGTTCAAATTCGCCCTTCACGCCAGCTCCAGCCTGCAACAGGCCGAGGTCGAGAGTGCGCAGAACAACAGGTTTGAGCGATTGCGGGACGTTGCCTTCGGCAATGCGCAGCGCGAGGCCTTCGACCAGCGCAGTTTTCCCCACACCCGGCTCGCCCACCAGGATGGGGTTGTTTTTGCGACGACGGGAAAGAATGTCCACCATCTGGCGGATTTCCGTATCGCGGCCAAACACCGGGTCGATTTCACCTTCTTTCGCTTTGGCGGTGATGTCGAGGGTGAATTTATCCAGCGCATTTTGCAACGCCGGGCTCAGTTCGCCCTCTTTCACGTCGGCATCTACCGGGCGGCCGACTATTTCAACATCGCCACCGTAGCTCTGGGCCAGCCCGGCTTGCAGTTGCACTTCCGGGCGTTCGTCAGACTGCACATCCAGCAACGGGCGCAGCCGCTTAAGCTGGCTCTGGCTCAGCGTCAGCAGCGGCCACAGACCATCACAGTTAATCAGTTTCGGGCTTTCGACCAGCGCGGTCAGCAGGTGCAGGCTGCGAATCTGTTCTTCGCCTTGCAATGACGCGACCATCCATGCCTGCTTCAGCAGAGTGTTGAGAGAATCTGCCAGCTGTGGGCGGCCGCGCACCGAGCGCGGAAGCGCATCCAGCCAGCCCAGTAGCGCTTGCCACATATCGTCCATATCCCACTCGTAACGTCGGGCCAGCACGGTGAGGTCGCTTTCGCCCTGCTCCAGCAGTTTCAGCAGCCAGTGCTCCGGCAGAATTTCTGCATGGGCACGGGTCTGACACAGGGATGCAGCCCCTTCCAGTGCACGGGCGCAGTAAGGATTAAGGCGACGCAACAGGACGGTTGAGTTTTCCATTTTTCTCTCTCTTAGGTTTTCCCGGGCACGCTACCGCCCATCGCTTTCCCTTTTGACAGGGAACCCAAAGCGCATCAGGTCAGGCAGATTGTGTGATTCTTTGCTAAGCGCCTGCCTGTAAGGACAGACGCTCAGCAAAAAACTGCGGACAGGTTGCGCTGTCCGCATCAGGCTTACGCAGTGGCGCGTTCGTTCCAGGAATCGGAATGAATGATGTTGCCGTCTTTATAGGTCCAGGTGATTTTTTCGTAGCGCAGCTCGATCTGCTCAAGGTGGTTATGCTTCTCGAAAGAAGGATCCTTGATGTCGTGCATCACCGGATTCACTTTCACCACTTTCACGTTTTCCAGTTTGGTGTTGAAGTACTCCACCTCCTGGCCCGCATCGTTGATTTTGTACCACCGGAATTCCGCAGACTTCAGGGTCTGACCGGTGGTCACCGCCTTGTACAGGTACGGGCTGGACGAGTCGATTTCCTTGGTGAGCAGAAACGGGGTGTGGATACGGGTACCGGTCAGCTTGCCGGTATTGTTGTCGGTCGGGATGTACAGGTTATGCTCCTGAGCCACCACTTCGATGCTGCCTTCACGATCCTGTACGTCAACAGAACCTTTAATGTCCGCGCCGCCGTCATCTTTCAGCCAAAGGTAAACAGGAATTGCCATCGGATTTACTCCATTTAGTGTTGAGAAACGTCATCATCCTGCGATGACGCCGGGGTTTTGCCCGGTATCAGACAGGCACTGGCCTGCGGTACCAGACTGATTTCGACACGGCGGTTGAGCGCACGGCCTTCCGTAGTGTCATTGGTTGCAATGGGGCGACTTTGACCGTAGCCCTGCACCGCAAAACAGCTTTCCGGCACATCACCGGTGTCACGCATCCAGTCGCGTACCGCGCTGGCGCGTTGCAGGGATAACGACTGATTGAGCTTCGGATCCCCGGTGCTGTCGGTATGGCCTGCCACTACAATCAGCCAGCCCGGCTTCGCCTTAATACCTACCAGGGAGTTGATCAGCATTTTTGTGGACCCGGCTTTGAGCGCCGATTTGCCAGAATCGAACAGCGACATGCTGTCGAGGAGGACAATTTTCGGTACCGGTTCGGACTTCGGCTGCGGTTTGGGCGGCGGCGGCGGTGGAACCCAGGTATCAATGGCCTGCTGAACGCTCAGCCACAAACGCTCGCCCGGATAAAGCCCCAGACCGTAACGCTGCGGCTCACCCTGGCGCTGCCAGCGCTCCAGCAGCAAGGCATCCTGTTGCAGGGCATGTAGTGACTGCGCTTTCGGTGCGTAGTGCGTCATCGGAATGGCGTACCAGCGCTGCAGATCGGAAGCGATCCGCCCGATAAGGGACTGGTTGTGGAGTACGGACAAGCCAAGCGCGCTGGCGATGCAAAGCAATAGAAACATCACCACACGACGCCCGGTTTTCCCGCCCTGAAGAGGCATGGCATAAGGCGCAAGCAATGGCAGAACTGGATCGGCAAAATGCCACAGCGCCGGATACGTTGAGCCGGCTGCCGTAGGTAACAGTTTCGAATGGCGGAACAACCACTGCGGCCAGATAGCCTCTGCCCGAGTACGGCCAGCCCCGCTTCGAACAACTACCGCAAACGGCGTGACAGCCGGACATAGCCTGTCGGTTTTCGTCAGTTCATCTATCACCACCTGTTGCAGTAGACCCATCGAATGAGACAGATACGGCAAACGGATCACGTTTTCAGGCAGAGCGCGCCACTCATCCAGGGTCAGCGCAGGCTCATCCGTTGGGTAGACCAGCGGCGTTTTACCCCGAATCACTATCCAGGGCGTTTGTGGGCCGGAAAACTCGCCAGCCAGCACGACAGGAGGCAGATAGCCGGAAAGATTCTTCAGCTGGTTCACCTGCTGGCGTAGAATCTTCAGGGAAGCACGCAGTAGCCCTTCGTCTTCTTGCAAATCCGGCAGGCAGCGGAACATCACCACAAGTTGCCCGGCCATACGTGGTTCACGCGCCAGTAAACGATCAGAAAATTTGCTTAACTGATCCGTTGAACCCACTTTCAGATAACAGCCCTGCGCTGTGGTTCGACACCCGCCTTCCGCAAACAGATGGTCGTTAAGATCGCCACACAGCAGCAAAACCGGCCCGGTAAAACCTGACGGTGGGTAAACACCCTCATCAGCATGCTGCCCGGCAGGTTGCTGGTAACGATAGCGGCGACATATCAGCAACAGCGCCACAATTATCCCTGCCAGCGTCAGCAGGCTTTTGGTCAGCACGAAGAAATTCAGGAATCCCCAGATCAGCCAGAGCGCGGCGACCAGACAAATCAGCACCGGAAATGTAGCCCGTAACAGTGCAGATTTTCGCATCAGCGCAGCTCCGGTAATTGCTGGCGCAGAAGGTCCTGCAACCACAGGTAACCACCAGCCCAGACCAGTGAAGTGAGCACCACAGCCAGAATGATCCAGAACCACACTGAACGCAGAATGTTGTACCGGCGCTTACCGGTCTTCTGTACAACCAGCTCAACATCTGCCTCAAGCGGCTGAACTCGCTCATTCAGGGCGGCAATAACTTCTTCACGTTGTTCCTGTCCGACGCCGAACAGGCTGAACTGCCCCTGGAACCCCAGCGCAAGAACACGCTGGTAGCAGGTCAGCACTGCCGGAACCGGTGACGGCTGACGTAGCACTTGCGCAATGCGCTCATACAAAGCCCCACCCGCACGCAACGAACCAAAGTAACGGGCCTGCAACGGAGCTGCGCGCCAGGCTTTGATGCCTTCGTCCACATCGGCCTTCTGAGGAGCCTCAGTTTCAGATTCAGAGTCCGGGGAATGCGTCTCTGCATCCGCAGACGCGGGCTTACGGTTCATCACCGCTTCATCCAGCAGGGCACACTGTGTAGCGCGGCGAAATTCTTTGCACTGAAACGCAATTTTTTTTGCATTAAAAATTACGGCACAAAGAACGGATTACGCACAGTGCAAAATTGAAAGCGAAAAAAATCAGACGAGCTGAATATCACCAACGTTGTCATCAATCCAGACGATGCCATAGAGGTCGTTCTGAACCGATGCCCGGTAGTGGCCGCCGGACTCTTCCACCGTCAGCACGGTAAACGGGCATGGCCCGTTGTCTTTATCAAGCGTGACGACAATCTGTTGCCCTTCCTGTAGTTCGTTCGTTTTCATAACACCCCCAGTAATGCCTGGCTTAAGCGCGCAGCGCGGAACGCATATCCCGCATCATTAGGGTGAACGTTGTCATACGCGGTGTATAGCGTCTTATTCCTGGCGTTTACCCAGTCAGACACATCAATAAAAGGAAGCCCGAGCGTTGAGCACAGCGCCATAATTGCACTGCGGATGGCGTTAAGCTGGGCGTTTGAGCCAATCGGCGTGGCCGGGCCTATTACAACGATTGCAACCTCAGGGCAATGTTGCTTGATCAAGGCAACTGACTCGGTGAAGTTCGTCTGAAGCAACGCGATACTTGTTGTGGCCCAGTCGTTGTACCCGAGGGACAGAAAAACGTATTCAGGTTTACGGGTTAACGTCCACAACTTGGACTTAATGCGCTGCTGCGGTTGCGTGCTGCCGGTTGATACCCAACCACTACCACCAACACCATCAGCAAGCCCGTCAAAGCCCAGCGTGTCACAGATGATACGAAAATCATTGAAACTAGACTGCGAAGCCATCGTGCCAAATGTGTACGAGTCGCCAAGTTGCCAGACAGTAGGCCGCCAGCGGGTCGGTGCCCATAAAGTGTAAGCCTGTCCGACGATCACCCCGCCAAACGCAGTATTCACACCCCGTAGGGTATAGGTACGGGTTTTAACCACACCGCCCCAGTCAATGGTGTAAATGTAAGGCGCGCCTGATGTGTCAGTCGTTACCGCTGCTGATGAAATTCTCTGCCCGTCAACATACAGATCGTACTGGCAGTTAAATCCAATGAGCCTGAAATCAAGGGCTGGGGCATCACTGCAAAAACTGATCGCACACTGTGTGCCGTTACCGTTGCCGTTCCCCATATAGCCGGATGCGTCAGGTAAGTTAGCAATATTGCTGCCAAGATAGCTAAACCATGCCCCACTGCGTGACCAGGTGGCACCATTGTAGATTGACGATGCGACGCCAGCATTCCATGTGAGGTTAAAGATAGCGCCAGTGCCGGAGCCGCCTGTAACCGATGCCGGGTTTGCGGGAGTGGCTGTGTATACGCCCGGTCTCCCAACCGCTGCCGCTGTAATCGCGCCCTCGGAAGACACGGAAACCACAGTGATCGAGGCTGCCGCAGCCGATGTTCCGCCGACCACAGTCAGCACATTACCGACGGTGTAGCCGGTGCCACCTGAGGAAATACTTACGGCTGACAGGCCGGTGCCCTTTGTCAGCGTATACGCTGGAGGGTTACTCATCACCGGAACGGGGCCGAAGTCCAGTTTCTGGTTACGGCGTAACTGTGAAAGCCAGTCAGCCAGCGCTTTATTTTCCGATGAGCCGCGCGCTGCCGCTGCTGTGGCCGGAATGGTCATCGGCATAATCAGTACCTCCCGGCGCTAAATGGGATGACCGAATCAGCATAAACAGAGACAGCCAGCGTGCCTGACCATTCGTAATACGCGCCGGGTGGCAGCAGGTATGATCCGGGGGTATAAGGTGCTGCTGCGCCGCCCATATCGTTAAACCACAAGTTGACGGTCGTAGACAGGTTCTGGATGCGATACCTGATGGCGTCCTGTTTTGCAGCCATTATCTGAACGCTGGTTGCTGCGACAGTATTGCCTGAGTGATCTTCCTGGCTGTTTGCAGGTACAGGCGCAGGTGTATTTTGAACAGGGAAAAGTGTACTCGTGCTCATTATGCGTCCCTCACCATTGCAAACCAGTATCTCGCATCATCTTTAAACAGGTATACAGACGGGTTCCCGCCCTTGGTCTCATCTGCCGATATCAGATACCATCCTGATGGACTGGCAGGAATGTCAGCATAAGTCGGGGCAGTGACTGCAGGATTACCGAGCAGCGACAACATCTGCTGATAGGCCTTCTGAATCGCAAGTAACATGGCATCCGTATGAGAAGTCATTCCTGCCAGCAGATAGTCATTCAATGTCCCATCTTCGGTTTCTTCCGAAACCAGAATCACCCCAAGTATCTGCTCGCTTGCAGTCCCTTTTTTCACTGTGACCTTATATCTTCCATCTGACAGGGATATCTGGTAGTGACCCTCAATGGTCGTAACCGTCGAAGAGGCGAGTTTCGAAAAGGAATCTGCTGTGGTTTCAAGTAACTCAAAACGGATTAACACCCCTGCAACAGGTTCACCGTCAGGATTCTGGTATGTCCCGGATAATATTTTCATAACTTTTTAGCCGTTAAGTAAAAAATACTCAGCCCCGACGCATATGATGCAGTGTTTTCGTTTAAGCAGGTTCCACAGGCCATACGATGTCCGGTGCGTTGTCTGTGTTTACCTGTTTCAGTAAGCGGATGTAATCCAGCCACTCTTTCAGGCTTGCCTTGTCCGCATCACCCAGAGAACCCAGCAGCAGTTCACTCTGCCATTCGCCAATGGTTTCACGGGCCGCAGCCAGAAGCGTGTCACGCCGGGCAACGGCGTCTGCAACCTGTGCCGCTTTCTCCGCCGCCTCATCCTTTATCCATTCCTGCCCGTCCCATTTCATAAACGGGCCGGAGGGTGCGGTACTCACCGTGTCAGGCGGCAGCGCACCAGGCGCATCGATGTATCTGGCTACACCGGTTGCGGTGCCGTAAACGGTTTCACCCCGGTGATCTTCTGTCAGCGACCATGTTCCGGCCTTCTCATCAAACACGGCAACATGTCCGGCGGGGATTTCCGGTGGTGCCGTTTCCGTACAGCAGGCCGGAAGGCCGGTATGGGGAGGAAGGTATGTATCACTGGCCCCGATAAATTCGCGGGTGTCAGTGCGCCAGTTATATACACGCAGGGTCTGTGGGATGTCCTTCATTTCAAAAGCCATTATGCGAGCCTCACTAAGTAATTAAATGCGATATTTTTCACGGTGTTTTCGGCATTACCGGTGGCATTCACAGTTACCGTATGGGCGTGAGCGCCGAGAGCGACGGTGTGGGCATGTGCGCCGATAGCCACGGTATGGGCATGGTCACCCACAATAGATGTATAGTTTGTTCCTGTACCTCCATCCCCCTGGTTCCCCTTCGGTGCGGCAGTACCGTCGTTGTTATTTCCCTTGATAGTGAAGGAGTGCTGATGGCCCCCGGCTGCGGATGTGCCTTTATTCCCGTAATCGAAACTGGATGTGGTCGGGCTTCCCAGGTCGGTCGCTGCGGTCGCGCCGGTATGCCCATGTGACAGCACACCATCAGCCTCAAAACTCAGCACAGCGCGACCACTGACAGGCTTGCCTTTGATGGTCTGCCCACGCATATCCGGAATAACGCCACCTGGATAGGCGATTGCAAGTTGTGGATATTGATTTGTATTAAAAGTCTGCCCCTGCATCAGGGCGTAACCGTCCGGTACGGTGTCTGATGGCCAGGGGATGGGAACCCCGACCGGCAGGAAGTTATCCAGTCCCAGAAATGAGACAATCTCGCCGGTACTGCTTTTTGATAGCAGGCTCCTTGCTGTGGCGGTTAAATCTGTAAGTGCTGCCGCACCGGGCCCGGTAAAATAAGGTAACTTATTTGCTGCACCGACCAGACCGGCAAGTGCACCCAAAGTGTCATTCTTTGCTGCGAAGATCTGTCGAAGCGCATCCAGTAATTGCCCGGTAGTTGTTTCAGGCTCAATACCCGCTGCAGCAAGCACAGCGATAAGCTCTGCCTGTGCATCACGAATCGTGTCCTGCACATTATTGAGATGCCCGGCGGTAACGATTGTCCCCAGCTCACCGTTCAGCGGGTTACCGTCATGGAATTTATTATCCGGTGTGCCAATGGGAGGCATTAAAGGCCGCATTATTCGTTCTCCTGATATGCGAAGTAGCAAAAGGTATGGGCAGGCTTAAGGTCACGGAACACATCCTCAATAACAGGGTCGCCGAATGCCGTCAGCCTTTCCCCGGCAGCAGAGCTACCAGCCCGGAAACGATAGACCTGTGTGCCTGAGTTCTGGACGTTGACACGCCACACCCAGATAATGTCTTCCACCCAGAGACTATCTCCTGCCCGGTTTACACCCGCCCGGAACGGCTGTGGCTCGTCAATCGTGATGGTGTAACCCAGGCTGGCGGCCAGTCGGGTGAAATAAGGAATACTGAGGCCGCCCACCTCAGCAAGCTTTGCCAGTACACGCTGCATGCGCTGCTGATAAGTCGCACCTTCGGGCGGAACCAGCTCAAGAACCCTTTCCCAGTCAGTGATAAGACTGCGGGCATAAAAGGGAGTAACCCCTCCCTCAGCCAGACCGGCGCTGGCATCAAGGCTCTGAAACATATCGGCCTCTGAGCGCAGGGAAGCATCAAGAAATGGCTCCCCCGGACTGTAGGAGACCAGGGGTAAAAGTTGATTAAGGAGGTTGTAATAGCTCACAGCGGCTCAACCTCCACATTTCCCAGGCGCAGCCATTCAACCTGTTCCTCGTCAATCACGGGCTGGATATTCGCGGCGGGTGTGACGATTTCATAATCAGAAATGCCCGGCAAAAGCGAAATCAGCGTGCCCGCCTGGCTTCGGATAAATGCCGCGCCAGGCTCTCTACGGGAGTCATCATCCTGCAGAACGGAGGTAATGGCCGTTGTTGCATCGGCAAGGGTAATACCGTCCAGACTCACCTTCACCACTACATCAAAGGTGTGGATCGCTGGCATGATAACCAGCGTGTTTTTGGCGGTGACCGGGCGGAGATCATCGATATAAGCCTGAGTCCTGTCGATTACATCCTGTGATGGCAAGCCTCCCGCAGAGGTGACAACCACATCCACCGTGCCAAGCCCTCGCCGCAGAGGGTACACATACGCCGCTGAAACGCCGCTGACTTCCAGCGCCCAGCGCTTGTAGTCGTATTTATTGCCGCCAGCGGGCGGGCGACGAATAATCTCAAGCAGTCGGGTAAGCAGCTCACCATCACTTTCCTCATCGGTTCCACCGCTCATCACCCCCACGCTGACTGTGCTGTCAAAACCGTCCGGTGTGGTGGTCAGAGTGGCAGTGGTGGTCGCTGTGGTATTACCGGCCGCACCGCTAAGGGACGATACCGCGCTGACGGTGGCGGTGCCGTCTGCACCAATGGTGATATCTTCTGTGGTTGTCCATGAGACGCTGTCACGCTTAAAAACCAGCCCAGCCGCTGCTGTGGAATCTGGATCACCGGTAAACCCGGCAGCCCCGGAGGCGCTGTTTGCGGCCTTTTTAGTCAGGCCACGCGTGCGGGCATGAAGATAAAGATATTCGGCGTCCGCCGTGTCGGGGAAAATCTGGCGGACAATCCAGCCCTGGTGCTGATACAGACCTTCGGCCACGCTGGCCACAGAGGAAGCCCTCACATACCAGTCGCTGTCCGGGCCCAGTTTTTCGTCAGACAGCTGCAGGAGGTTTTTGATATCCCGCAGAAGGTCATCGCGAATTTGTGCGGCAGTTTTGGTAATGAATGGCATCAGCTGACCTTAACCGGAAGTTTCCAGGTCTGCGACGTTCCGCTCGCAGCCGTGACGGTGACCAGCAACAGCATCCAGCCTGGCCGGTAATGCTCTGCGCTGATCTCAATGGACGTGGCGCGGCCATCATCAATGATGGGCTGCAGCGCCTGCTGTGCATACTGGACGGCCAGCTTTCTTACGCGCGAAACATCTTTCTCGCGCCGCAGAGTGTGCAACAGGGAACCCAGAGACGGGTCAGCCCACCATGAGCCGAGCGGCGTCATTAGCCGCAGATAAACAGCATTGGCAAGAGTGTCGGTGGTTTCCCCGGTGTAATCACCAGTGGCCGGATCAATAAGCATTTCCATGCCGCTATACTGGCGGCACGGGAAGATAAATTCGCGGTGAAGGGGTTCAGTGGGATGGATACCCGGACGGGGAAAATAACGTTACCACAAATTACATCGGCTGGTCAGGTATATCCGTGGTTCCCGCGTCACCTCCATGATGATGCGTGTGGTCATCATAAATATCGCGCATCCCGTTCATCGTCGATTTGCCGTCAGAGATGTCATCGCTGCCTTTTAATAGCGGTGTTTCAAAACTGGCCTGTTCCGATGCTGTGACATCGTAATTTACCGTATTGACCTGGTATTTATTTTTCGCATTAACAATATATTCATCGCAGCTCACTTCGATAATTTTGCCGCGTTTTAAAATAATGTGGCTGCCCTCGTCGGTATAGATAGCCAGCTCACCGCTTTTGAGGTTCTTCAGCCGGTATTGCGCATGCTCGGTGGCAATCACGATACTATGACTGGTTTTGCCATTAAGCGGCAGCATGATGGCCTTGGTGCCTTTGGGCGGGTTCGAGGTGAAGCCATATTGCTGGAACATTTCCACATCCTGCAGGGTCTCCGTTGCCAGCGCCTTTCCCTGGACAGTCTGAATGTCACCGCCACTGTTAACGCGGATTAAAACGCCCCTGAAAGCCATTCTTATCCGGTTTAACGCCCCGTTAATACGGGCATCAATTCTGTTCCACATCGATAATCTCCAGGTCTTTATTCACTTTGGCGCGGCGTTTGCGGGACTTGCGTTTTTTCGGGTAAGCATCCGGTATCCAGATGCCATCCTCTTTCAGGCGCAGTGTGGTGACGGTATTATCCGGGCGACCGCCGGAAAATTCACGCCCCATAAGGAAGTAGATAGCGTCAATGCCATGCGGCTCACTGCGTACACGAATACGCTGGCCGGGTTCCCAGAGCTGGCCACTTTCCATGCGGTGCCCTTTAACAATGGCGGTGAGGTCGTACCCGCTCAGCCGGGCATCAGCCATGGCCTTGCGGGCGCGGTAGTCCACCTGCGCCTGATTATCCGCGTCACCGGCAACCATAATCTGGGGGCGATAATAAGGCACTGTACTGTCACGAACGACGCTGCGTAGGCCGTGAAAACCGTTCTCTGCCGAGCCGGTGTTGTTAAATATGTCATCCAGATCACCATCATCATCGTCGTCTTCAGCAGCAGTCTCTGCACTGTCCACATCAATAATGTCAAGCTGGCCGGATTTTTTCCCCTGGCCGTGCCCCTGTGCCAGCACCGTAAGCTCAGAGAACGAGCCGGTAATGGATGACCGGTCACTCAGATCGAGCACGTTATTTCCGCGCCCGTCACGGTTGAGTACCAGTGTGGCCACCGGGTCTTTTGTATAGTCCGGGCCGCCGATAACCAGCGTCCCGTCCGGCTCAAACCACGGCCACAGACCGCGCGCAGCAGCGGCACGCTCCAGCGTGTCCCAGGCTCGTTCGCCGGGTTCAACACTGACTTTGTCATTACGTGTTGATGATTCAGCCTCAAGGCGGATATTGGTCACACCCAGCGGCCTGACGACCTGGGCTATCACTTCCTCAAGGCTGAGCTGGCGGGACGTGAATACCGGCGAGGCGCAGTCGACAAGAATCGCCGCACCATCGCGCCCGGAGAGGGACAGCGACACCTGCTGACGGGACACGCGCCGCTGGATTGTGTCCACGCGCCCGGACATGATCACATCGTTGCCCACCCTGACCAGCACCGGCACGCCGCGTGTGATGGCTGGCGGAAACACGCCATCGGGCAGGCCCAGCGTCACGCTCCAGGCATCGGAGGGCACCAGAAAATCAGAATCAATCTGGTAACGGCTCCAGGCGCTGTGGATTTTACCGTCAATGACCAGACTCACGGTGTTCTGCGAGTCCTTATCTTGAGTAAGCATTGAGCACATCCCCCGCGTTTAAACTGTTGGGGTCACGCAGCGACGGATTCAGGCGCAGCAGCTCGGCGGCGCGCGTGTAATCCTCATACCAGAGATGGGCGAGCAGATGCAGGTTGGTGTCAGCCGGAACCGTCCGGCTGGTCAGCGGCGGGCGGCTGGTGATAACGGCTGCGCCAAGTTCCTGAACCGTCAGGGCGATATCTTTCAGACTGCCGACAACCGGCTGCCAGGCAATCCCGCTGGCGGTTTCACCGGCGCTGACATTCTGGGTGTCGTCAGCGAACGCGGCGCGGGTCTGGTCGATAGCCTCCTGCAGAGCCGTGCGGGTGTCATTGGTGATTTGTTCAATATCGGTCGGTGACAGAATATCGCTGATGCTCTCATCGCTGAGAATATCCGAGGCATCGAGCGCGAGCTGCAGGGCAACCTGGATTTTGACGGCGGTGACCAGCTCAGTGATATCCGCCGTGGATGAACCTGACGGGACAGTGACCGGGGCCGTGGTCTGCCCGGTCACCAGTTGCTCCGGCATCGTGGCCACACCCTTAAGCTCTGCATGACCACTTTTCCAGTCGGCCATCACGATACCCGCCGTTCCTGCCACGTCCGAGGACTGCGCATAGCTCCCCGGATTGTTGCTGACGGAGGATTTTGACGTGAGCGAGGTCAGGCTGAGGGCGCTCTGCAGGTCGTTCATGAAGGCTTTGGGATAGTTCACAAAATCCGTGGTGGTACTGATAAACCCGGTCAGTTCCCCCTTAAGGACAGTCACCATGTTCAGCGCAGTGGTGGACAGTGATTTCGCCCGCTTCATCCACTTCCGGGCTGTTCTCAGCGGGGAAAGCAGGTTATCAATGGCGGTCTGCGCCTGGCCAAGTGCGGACTGCGCCTGGTTGAAAATGATATCCGCTTTTGAGAGCGGGAAGTCGCTGCCAAAAAAAGCAACATTGAGACCGCCCTGCAGGAAGACCACTTCCACGATGCAGTAATCCACGTTCTCCGCGTCATGAGATGCCTGATATTCAATGCACTGCATGTTTGGCATGGAGCCAAAGACAGGATGGATAAGCTCCGCGCTGCCGCGTGTATCGAGCGCGGCCAGAAATGCCTGTAGGCGGGTGTCATAATCATCACCCCAGAACAGCGCGGTTGCGCGAAGGTTGCGGGGCTTTCTCCCCAGATCGTCAATATCGCCGCCATCCACATACGGATACTCGTAGGTAGCAATATCCCGGCTGGCGCTGTCGCGGGTGTTGATCACATCAAAACGGACGCCCCGGAAGGACGCATCCTGCAACGAATCTTCCCAGCTCACTGCGTGCCTCCTGTCGAACCACGAACAGACTGCTCGCCGTTGTAATTGTTGACCGCTTCCGCAATTTGCCGCTCATCCAGCATCACTTTGGTGGTGATGGTCACTGGCTGGGGTTTCTGCTGTGCTGGCAACAGGTAAGACGGGACACCCGCTGTGGCGGGAGTGGACTGCCCTATCGTGGAGGGAGAGTTCCACCATGCTTTCACTTCATCAACGGCATCAAGCAGGCCCGGACGTGCTTTCACCGCATCAAGCATTCGCGCTTCGCTGCTTGAATAATTGTTCGTCTTGAGCCTTTCGCGTGCATCGGCATCGCCGCGTTCAACATTAACCAGAGGTGCATCCTGCGCCCCCTGATACACAGCAAGAGGAACGGCAACCTTCCCGAGAACCTTGCCTGCACCGCTGCGTAATAGTTGCCAGGTTCTGCCCAGAACTGAACCACCGGCTGGCGGAACTCCGCCCGGTGGTACAGTGGGCGGCACTGACGGTGGTTTAATACCACCACCGGTAAGGAAATTAAGACCGGCAAAAGTCACCGCTGCCGCTGTCATGGTTTTAATTGCAGTAGTTGCTCCTGAAACAGCCGTTGTTAACTCTGGATATTCCTTCGCATAGTCCGCCAGCTTTGTCGCGAGATCGCCATACAAATCAGCAACAGGCTTCATGGCATCCTGTTCGGCAAACATTTTTTCGGATTCAAGCTGTTGGGATTTGAAATCATTGGTTGAAGACATAACGTCATATGATGCTGCACCCGCGCCAGCTGAATTTTGTGTTCCAGCTTTCTGCTCTTTAATGAAATCTTTTTTCATTATGCTGGTTTTTAAAGCGGTGCTCGCCTGCTGGTCGGCAATTATTTTTGAAGTAATGGATGCGACCACAATATCTAATGCGGCAAGAATATCTTTTTCCCTGTCAGTTCCTTTATATTTTTGCGCGGCGGTACGCAGGTTTTTAACTCGCTTATCTGCAGACACAATACCTTCGACAGCATTATTAAATGCATCAGCAGTATTAACACCATTAAGCCTTTGCTCTGCCATATAGTCGGCATACTTTAACGGCTTTCCATTCTTACCTTTGAATCGGTAATTTTTAAGCGCGTTCTGTGTATCGGCACTGGTATATTTATCCAGCAGGTTATTTACGTTGGTGGATGCGGCACTGTTATCACCTGCAGTTTCAGCGTTGGCCTGTAACATCGCAAGAATAACATCCAGGTCTTTTAATCCGGACATGCCGACTGAGTTAGCTTTAGTCATTGTCAATGGTAACGAACCTGCCATATCTGCAAGTTCATATTTACCATTTTCACCAGAACGGATGGCCTTATCATAAACAGCAGATAACTCTTCTGGTTTAATATCAAAGTTTTTAATTGCGCCAATACCGATTTTCGCCAGGTCATTCGGATTTGCTCCGGATGCGGACGCGTAACGCGTGATATCCGGCAATATTTTCATTGCCGTTTTTTCATCCAGCCCACCTGCAAAAAGTGTATTCAACGTATCCTGGGCCGCCTCTGGCGTTCCGCCACCATAACGTACTGCGCCTCTGATAGCGTTATTTATCACAGGTATTTTTTTAATACGTTCTGGGGCCGAAAGGTTGTTATACGCCGTGTTTGCAATTTCAGCATTGCGGCGTTCGTAAGCCATCTGCCGCTGTACCGGGTCTTTAATAATCATACCCGCAGCGGTCAAACCACCCGCAACCGCCGCCACCGTTGAGCCTGCGGCCTTCATGCGCTGCATGCGCGTCATGGAGTCATTAACCCCGACCAGTTCGGTGCGCAGGTTTTTCACGCGGTCAGTCATGGCACGGAACGCACGGCCCTGCTCATTAGCTGACAGCATGCCGGTACGGGTCAGGCGATTATACGCCGCCATGGTCTGCTGAATTTCCCGCTGGATCTCACGCTCGGAACGAATGCCCAGCGCAGACCGGGCCGAACTGGCGCGACGGTATTCATCCTGCAGGGTACGTGATGCGCGAATGGCGGTGGTGGTGTTCTGTTGCCGGGATTTCGCCAGCTCATCATCAGTTTTTTGCGCCGCTTTAGTATCGCGGGTGATACTTTGCAGCGCCTGTTTCAGAACTTTAGAGCCGGTATCGCGGGCAAGCAGTTGCAGCGCCAGTTGTAGGTTACGCGCCATGGATTATCTCCGTTTACCGCCTTTTTTCCGGCGTTGCGATTTAAATGAGCGGGTGGTGCGGGTGGTGGTTTGCCCGGTTTTATGTCCATGTAACCGGGCAAGAGCATCGGTGTAACCGTCGAGTTCCGTACGGGTCATTCCCCCGATTTGCTGCTCGCTGATGCCGTACCGTCCGAGGGCGAGGACGAGGGTTCGGTAGCCGGTGAGCTGCTGTTCGAATCCATCCGCTTTTTTTTAATGGCTTCAATCTGCGCATCAATGATGTCGAAATCATCATCATTGAGTTCATCCAGCAACAGTTCCGGGGTGATCGCTTCTTTTGGCAAATCGCCGAGTGCAGTGATGGCCTGAGCCATGACGGCGACGCGGTAATACATCGTTGCGGCGGCACCTTCCGTGGTGCCGCAGGCCTCATCCGTGAGGCGCAGTGCTTCGATGGTGTCCCTGACCACCGGCATACGTACCAGAAAGTCCGTATGCACTTTGTCGCCGACCTTGACGCCGTAAAGCAGTGCGTGCTTCTTCATTTATTCCTCCACGCGGCGCAGCGAATTCATGGTGATATCACGCTTCGCCTCGTTATCCACGGTGTACTGCGCACCCACCTGGGTGCTGAAACAGTCCAGGTACGACACCCGCTTACCGCTGCTGTTGAGCGGGTACTGCGTGATTTTTGCGCCTTCGATCGCACCCCAGTCGAGGTCGCCGGACTCAGGGATAACCACGGAGACGGTCAACTGGATCTCTTCAATGCCACGGGAAAAGCCTTTTGCCCGCCCGGTTTTGTTCATCGTTTTGACCAGCTTACGCCCGGTTGTCACATCTTCCTTGAGGTCGGTAACCTCTATTTCCTGGCCGTCAACTTCCATGACGATCGCGCCAACATATTCTTCAAGTGCCATTCTGTATCACTCCTTACAGCAGCAGGTCGATGCGACCGGCGAAGACGTGGAGACCATTTACCACATCAGACGGGATGCGGGCGTTCAGTTGGCTCACATCCTGTGAGTCGCGCTCGACGATTAGACCGTCTTTGTTGGCGTCGACTTCCTCGATGATCTCCAGCTCTTCGAGTTTATAGAGCACATCCAGCAGCTCACTGCGCACCTTCGGCGGCGTCCTTGCGCTGAGCTTGTCGCGCGGGAAGCGAAGTGCGATACGCTCACGGCAGGCTTTACGGACGTAGTCCAGCGTGCGGATGGTGGTGATATCCAGCAGCGCCACATCGTCCACGCCCTGGGCGTTTTTGGTGTAGGTGCTGATGGCACGCACGATCTGCACCTTATCACCGGGGCCAGTCTCAAACGGGGTCAGGCCGTTATGCAGGGCACTTTCCTGCTCAGTACGCCCCGGGCGGCTTTCCAGTGCAGTAACATCCAGCGTACTCATGGCCAGCGTGTTAAGCGGGCGGGCCGGGTCTTCTTCGCTGGCGATGACGGCTGCATACGCTGCCGCAATCTGCGCCGGGGTTTTCACCGAACCGTTGTGCCAGCCCAGGGTGATGCGCCCCTCATTCAGGGATTCTGCAAGGGCAATGCCGGTGGACAGCGATTTGCGCCAGCCCCCGACACCGATCGCGCCGCGCTGTTCCATCGCGTTACTGACATTGGTCAGGTGGTTACGCAGCGCCGTCATCGCATCCTGCGTGGCGAACGGACTGACCACGATGTTATGACCCGCCGTAAACGCAGCAGCCAGCGCCGGTGCAATATCCGGATCAACATTCCCGCCGCTCATCGCGGTGGTGGCGACGGTCACACCGGACGCGGTGACACTGGCCGACAATGAGATGTCATTGCCGAGGGTGCCGTTATGGCGGCTCGTCAGCGTGACCACACCATCTGCCGCCGCCGCAGTGACGGGCAGACCATCTTTCTGGGTAATCAGCCCGACAAGCGCAGTGGCAATGGCCGCCGCAGTATCAGCAGCGGAAATACCCACGTCGATACGGGTACCGTTGATGATGACGCTCAGCGTACCATTGCCAGACGCCGGGCCTGTGATGGTGACGGTGCCGGTTGCCGCTGTTGCTGAGGCGGCATCCGCCACCCCAATCATCTGCAGTTGCAGGTAGGCATTGGCCCCGATAGCATCAGTCGCCATCAGGTGCCCCAGTGAGCCACGGCCAAAGTACGTCGCCGCCTGCTCATCCGAGAAAATATCCTGGATGGTCAGCGGCGCGGCAGTGCCGCTGTCAAGCATCTGCACCACCATCAGCACCTTCTGGGTGTTACCCGGCAGGGTGCGTACCGCAAGGCGCGTGTTGAATTCAATGTACTGCCCAGGCTTACGGTTAGAGCCGATGGTGTCAAAGCTGATATTAGGACTGGACACTGCTCACCTCCGTGGTGGCTGTCGGCGCTTTGGCCTTGTTTTTACCGATGGCCATCACCTCAATAAGGTCTCCGGCCATCACCTGACGCTGGTAGTAGGCGGAGTTATCCACCTCCTGGGGTTCCGCGTCGGTGATATAGCGGCGCGGGTTATCTTCGCGCGGCACCTTCAACCCCGGAGCGGCTTTAACGTTAATCTTGCTCATGGTTAATCATGTCCTCAGCTGCATTATCTTTGTCCGGCTTTTTCAGGTCATAACTCAGTCGCGTACTCAGCCACTGAGGATCGTCCTCTGATGTTTCACCACCGTAGGCACGGAAGAGACTGTCAGGATGGCCATCGGGGGCATCCGTCAGCGGGAATGCCCCGTTCTCCAGTGCGGACTCAATCCATTTGGTGTCAAATTCACAGGCAAAAACGGACATCGCCTTGCTTTCAACCGCCGTGTTGAACAGCGTGATCACACGTCCTGGCTGTAACGGGCCAATCCGTATCCCCGTATCTGCCATATCCTGGCCGGAGAGCAGGCGCCGCACGGCTTCAATCATCCGGTATGTGCCGACTTCATCCGCATTCACGCCCCCCATGCGGGCAGCTTCCTCGCTGCGCACATTGCGTTCACCGACAATCACAGCAAAACGCCCGTGCGTGACAAACTTCATGCGCGATGTGCTGTAAGGCTCTGTTTTCTGCACCCCGCCAAATGTCACCCACACTGCGGGTAGCTGGCGAAGCACCTCTTCGGGCTTCTCATCCAGTTCGCCGCCATAGGAACGAACGTTTCTGGCCATACGGCCCAGCCCCGCCTGCAGTCGGGCGATGATGGCGCGTTCGATATCGGCGATCACCATCAGAAACCACCTCCGCGAGTCTGGTCGCGACCAAATACGCGACCACCCGATACCACCCGTGCGCCGGTGCCGCTTTTCACCACGTCACCGCTGGCTGTGCGCCCCAGGTTGATTTTGCCGCCCGCTATCTTCTCCAGATAACGGATGGTGTCCTCATACCGCTCCCGGATTTCGACCGTCATCTGGGTGTCAGAACCGCACAGCAGGTAACGGGCGATATTGCAGCAACGGATCACCAGAACACGGGGTTCATCAGCCCAGGGCACCGGGTAACGACCGCAGAGATAACCGTCAATTTCAGCGCTGGCCTGCTCAAGAGCGCCGTTCAGCACGTCATTATTGATGGTTCCGGTATAGTCGCGGTCGGTAAGAGAAATACACTCTCGCTCACCGAACGCCCGTACCATGTCCTCGCGGTTCGCATACATGGCTTAGCCCTTTTTCTTGCCCGCAGAGGCGGTCTCGTCAGAGGTCGCGTTATCACTCTCACTTTCTGGCGCTGGCCCGGCATCTGTAGCAAGAGCAGTGGCAGCATCCAGTTTCACCTGCAGTGCATCACGCTCGGCGGTGATCGCCGTGATGGTGTTGTTGGCTGTATCCAGTTGCTGTTTAAGCTGGTCGCTGTCCTGGCTGAGTTGCAGCATCCCGGCTTCCAGCTCGCTAATGCGGTTCTGCATCGAAATTGCCTTCTGTCGCCACTGTTCGGCAGCATCCGGCACCGTAGCGTCAGACAACCGCACCACAATGAGGTTAGGGTCGGCTTCCAGCACGGCGAGATGTTCCGCTGTGAAGGCATCATCCGGCCAGGTGCGACCGGCGGCACTGTGGGCGATACCGAGACGGCGGAAACCGTCGCGGCGGGCTGTGATTTGAATTGGCATTATGCATCCACCCCTGTTGAGCCATACGCCATCTGCCAGAAACCGTAACCACCGTTGGCGCGGGCTTCTGCGCCGAAGATGAATTTCTTACGCATGAAGACGTTGTCGGCGGTGTAGTCGGTCTGCTCGACAAAGACCGGTTTTTTTCGCTCCTGGTAAACCAGCGGTTTTACCGGCTTGCTGGTATCCAGCAGAAACCAGGCGGTGTCGGAGGTCAGCTCCGGCACGACCAGCACTTCCGCTGTCCCTTTGTACGGGTTCGGGGTGTTGTCCGGGAAGCGGTCAGCCGTCATCAGGTAGTTCGCGTCATCTTCCAGCGCAGGCGGGACGACGAGAATATCCGGGCGAATTTTCAGGGATGCGCCTTCATCATCCTTGAGACTGCGCATGGCAACCCTTGCCGCACCGTAACTGGCTTTGGCCCCGGCAAGTGATGCCACATTCAGCTTCTTCGTGCCTTTATTGGAAACGGACTGCCCGCCGACGAGATGATCGGTATCAAAGAAGGGCTGACCGTCATAACAGAGGTTGGAGAAACCCGAACTCAACAGGCCAAACACGATATCGGATGGCAGTTCTGCCGCAGACTGGCCCGCTGATTTTGCCTGCAGGCCATACCCCATAATCTGGTCGTCTTCGATATCGTTGCGATCAACTTCAACCGTCGCTTCCCAGTCCTTATTGCGGATGGTGTAGTTGAATGCCGCCAGTGACTTGACCACCTTGTCGCCAATCCACTCGCGCATTTTCGGGAAACGGCTCAGCCAGCTGTAGTCGTTTTCCTTACCGGTCGAGGGCACCAGCATGGCCACCTTTTTCCAGTCCGAAGGGGTCTGATCGAACGCCCCCTGAAAGGTGGCTTTCAGATTAATGAAAATCTGACGCACATTTTTTACGTTAATTAACACGGCTTTCTCCTTTAAATCAGAACCCAGACGCCATCGTTTTCAAGCCCCAGCACCTTGCCAGCCACAGGGCGGGCGTTGGTATCGCTGGTCCTGGCCACGGTCTGGCTGTCCACCACATAGCAATCCTTACCAACCTGCGCCTGCGTGACAGGATCAGCAGTGCTGTTGGCCAGAAACCAGGCCTTATCACGGCGAACCAGCACGCTGGCATCACCAGCGACACCGGCGCTGTTATCCACCCAGCCATCGCAGATGCCCAGTGTGGTATTGGCTGCTGTGGCGCTGCCCGGTACGGCAAAGCCCGCAGCATTGGCAGCCACAATGTGCCCGCCAAAGTGTTCAGTCGCCGCAGCGACCGGGACGGCAAACAACTGGCCGTCACGATGAGGGGTATGACGATCCATTACGGGCTCCTTTATTTGTTGTACTTGGCCACGGATTCCGGGTCATTGCCGAACATGGAGCAAATTGCCGGGTCGATAGCGTCATCGTCTGCCTCGCTCTGACGTGGTGGCAGTCCCTCAGGGGGCAGGCCCTTTGTCTGACTGATGGTGAGGGCGGCAATCTTTGGCGCTTTCTCAATAAACGTTGTCAGGCTGGCCGGGTCGGTAGTGGCCAGTGATTCCGCCCACGCCTGCTGTGCCGGAAGCAAACGGCCATCGCTGAGCGCAACGGTAATCAGTGCCTTCGCTTCCTGCGTGGCCAGCGCCGCAGTGTTAGGAGCGCTGGCGCGTTCCACTGCCTGCTGAATGGCGGCATTCATGGTTTCCACCGCCACAAACTTCGCCGGGTCCGGGTTGGACACTCTGGCTGTCAGCTCGGCAATGGTCTGCGTGTTCTGGTTCAGGATCTGCTGCAGGTTGACGGAAGCGGCAGCGGTGCCCTGATTGCCGGACAGAATGCCGACAATTTTTTGCAGCTCTGCCCTGATATCTTCTTTCGTTGAGGCCGTTGGCAGGTTGAGCATCCAGCGCAGGTCGCTCAGCAGGCCATCAAGGCATTCATCCATATCATCCATTTCAGTGTTACCCTCGGTGGTCAGGTGGGTGGTCATCAGGGAGGCGGCAGCGAGCAGCACTTCCTCCATCCCGTCAAGAGCCGGTGTATTGGTCAGGGCGGCGTTAAGGATCTCCAGCACCTGTCCGGTTTTGTCATAGGAAAAAACGGGGGAAATAAAGCGGTACTCTTTGGCCTCCACCATGGCGGCAGCGGTGGCCGTCCATTCCACATCGATGGCAAACAGGCCTTCACCCTCACGCCACTCCAGCTTTTTGAAGAATGCGGAAGCCGGTGCAGGCTGGCCATTTTTGGCCGCACGCAGGGTCTGGTGTTCATAGTCCAGGACATACGGTGTTTCACGGGCGTCGGCTGCAGCAATGAGGCGCTCAGCGATTTCCCGCGACATTACCCAGGCGGCACACTCTGCCGGGCGGCCGTCGCGGGCACGGAATTCGCCCGCCGGAAACAGCTGGATGACACCGGGGGTGGCGGCGTTAATTTCCTGGGTGAGTGAGGCAATGAGTGTCTTTTTCATGATGCCGACGATACGGCACCCATGGGATGTGGATCAGATGAAGGGGTTCAGTGGATTTGCTGCCTGACCGGATGATAATGAAGGGGATTAATGAGAGTCACGGTGCATCAGACGCCAGGGCTTTTTAAACTGCTTTTAAAAACGCGCAAACACCGCTGAGACGAATCACTCTACCACAATCGCGCTGAACGCGTCAGGGAGGCTTACAGCGCGAATCTGCCCTCAGTCAAAAATCCGTTTAAGATACTGCTCTGCTGTGTTCTCCATGCGCTCCACATCGTCCTCGGTCAGATGCAGGAACGGACGGGCGGGCATCTTAATTTTATACGCCCCGATGGTGTTCCACTGCTCAAAGTTGGCCTGGGATTTTTTTGCAAAGCGATGGTTGAGCGAACCGTCTTTGTTCTGCCGGTAATACGCTTTCTGACTGCGGGCGGCAATATTGATCTCGCCGCCCTCCTGGTGGATGCGGGCATATTTAACATTGGTGCCAACCGTCGCCTCATCATTGGTGCTGTACTGCGTGATGCTGGCGGCCAGCCGCCCGGACTTCTGCAGAATTTTCCCGCCCCGGCGCTTTGCCCAGTAGGCATTGCTTTTCCATCCCATCCACGCAGGTCGTCCCTGCCGGGCAAAGTTCTCCTCCACCGCATCGCCCATGGCGGCGGCCATCTCCCGCATCAGAGGCTCACGGTGCTCCAGCTTTTTAATCAGCTCGCCAAGCGACCGCTCAAAGTCGCCAATGTCATACTGAATGGCATAACTCATGGTATCTGCTCCAGCAGCTGCGTCGCGCGGTCTGACAAAATATCGTCCGCTGCGACCGTGGCACCGCCATTGACCAGCGACAATCGCCAGCCATCAGCGGCAGGAATTCCCCGTGCCGCACGGGTGGCATCCGGCCCGGCAAGCAACCACACCACTGACTCGCCATCCAGCCAGACACCGGCAGGCTGGCGCAGCAGTGCAGGAAGTTCTGACCACATCGGGCCCGGAGACTGGCGCACATCTTCTTCATGGATACTGAGCGTGACGGGCTTACTGACGCCATGCTCCTCAAGGCGGTTCAGTAATGCAGGTGGTACTCCGCCGACGCGTTTCAGGTCACCACGGGCATTCTCCCGCACGCTGACCGCATCCACCCAGCGGCGAACGTCATCGCTGACGGCAACAAGTACCGCCGGTTCAGATAATGTTTCCTGGATAGCCTGCGCGGCAATACGCGGTGTGGTGGTGACGGATTTGTCCATCAGGCGCTGGCCCAGTGAGGACAACCAGCCCTGGCCGGGATTGTGGCCAAAGCCTGCATCCGGTGTGTAAAGCTCGCCGTTAAAGCGAAGCGCCTGCACTTCGCGGGTATCGTTCGGCCCCCATGCCTGCTGTACGGTGACAATATCCTGCGCCCAGGATTTCACCTCAATCCCCAGACGATCGGCATCTGCCTGCGTCCTGGCCCGGATGCGGCAGCGGCAGTGGTAGCCATCCGGCGGATACATAAACTGCCAGACCGGATCGTCATAGCGTGCGGTGAAACCATTGAGCGCGGCATGACGCGGGCGGGTGTGCATGTCCATAACGGCCACGCGCTCCCAGATGGGGCGAAACTCCGCGTTGGCCATCTGTTCGGCGTACCGCCCGGCACCGTAAGCGGCCTGCATATTGGTTTCGAAGATGGTGCGCAGACGGCGCGGCGTAAGTTGCTTGCCCTCCAGCACGCCATCCTCGTCTGCAACCAGTTGCGCTTTATCAGCCAGCCAGCCCTTGCGGGTCAGCACCGGCGTGAGCTGGCGTTCAAAATCGCGCAGCGTACCGCCGTTGCTGATATGGTCACGCATCGCCTGATGCACATCCTCCAGCACATCCTGTTTGAGCACGCCCGCCACCGTGAACGCCGTTGCGTGGGCGCGGGCTTCGACATCGTGCCAGTTAAAGCCCGTGGCGTAGCCCTTTGACTCAAAATAGGCAATGGCTTCTTCTGGCTTAAGACCGATGGCATAACCCAGATCAACATCAGCTTTCGGCATTGAGTCGTCCCCATACCTCGCTGACAAAAAGCGCCTGGGTAATCAGTTGCTGCAGGTGCGCGTCATCAAGTTGCGGATAGCTGGCGGCGATAATATCCAGCGCCTCATCCGGGGTCTGTCCCTGTTGCAGCGCAGCCACCAGCGGCGCAATCAGCTTCTCCATCGCCTGGCTGATAGCTGTACCAGGACTGGTGGCACTGTCCAGTGCATCCTGTGCCGGGTCAGTGATTTCCCCCGTGGTGCTGAGTGCCGTGAAATGCCGGTAGACCGGCGCAGTTCCCAGTGCCACAGGTGCCACCGGGGAAGATGGTGCTGGAGGCGTCAGTACCTCTTCGTTATCTTTCGGCTCAGGAATCCCCACTTTCTTGTGCACCCAGGACACCGGAATAGTTTTCATCCCTGCCTGAACCAGTGTGGATACTCCGGTCGCAAAGGTCTCAATGCTCTCCAGTTCACGGGTATCGAATACCAGACGTGGCTGACGGCGGGGGCTGACATCATAGCCATTGATGGCGAGCAGCATCCGTATCACTCCCCGGTAGAACCCTTCAATCTGTTTCGCATCAGCGGTAAGCAGGTCATGGCGGACTTCGTTATGTACGTTACCCAGCGCGTTGGTCGAGGTTTTACCATCCGCCTGCGTGGTCAGTGTGCCCCCCAGAATGACTTTAGATTCCGTGAGTTCCGCCCAGTTAATCATCGCCATAAACGGATCAGACTGCCCCTGAGCGGCGTCCTTGAATTCAATTTTTGTCCCTTCAGGAATAATCCCTGATGCGTTATGGCCGATGCTGACCAGAGCCTCCATGAGCCTGTCCTGCTCATCCTGCGTGGCACCCGACATATATGTACCGATTCGGGGAGGGAGACCGTAAATTTCCAGAAACTCCGCCATATCGCGGACACTGTAGTTTTTGAACAGATACGGCCAGACCAGTACGCGATAGAGACCGGACTGCGCGATGTATCCCGATTTGGCATTGTGGGTATGTACCAGCCAGCCAAACGGCCACAGTTCTTCCCCGTCCACTGAGCCGGTGTTAAGACGGATTTCATCTCCGGTAGTGGGTGTGGTGCGAAACCAGCGATGCGGGCGCAGTTTGATTTTAGTGGGCAGCCAGACGTTGCCGTCAAGTTCCCACTTCTCGATCTCCTGCGCCGCGAACCCATGCCCGATGGCCTCTGCCGCGTTCAGTGTAATGTCTTCCATCTCCGGCAGGTCAGCGAACCAGCTGGCCACCATGGCGGCCAGTTCTTTTTCTTCGGCAGTGGCGTTCGGCGGTGGCTCAATACTCCAGTCCAGTGTCAGCAGCGCGTTTTTACGCTTGGCCATCTCGGAGAAAATATGGCCGTCACGCTCCACCATATCTTCAAAAAGGTCAGCCTGTGCCGACAGGTCTCCCTGTTCGGCGGCTTGCAGCAGACGCGGCAGGCGCGCCAGCGTCATTCCGCGCGAGGGATGCGTCGGCCAGTCCCTTTGCAGCTCGAAGGTGCGGGAAGACTGAGGGGCTTTAAGCACCTCTTTATTGAGCGGGCGACCAAACTGATCGACTATCTGAACCATTATTTACCATCCTCCGGATGAGCCGAACCTGTCACCGCCATGGCCGTGGCGCGGGACAGCTTTAAAATCAAAATGACCAGCCCCTGATACGGCCAGTGCCCACAGCATATGCAGGGCATCGGGCCCGTCATCATGGTCAGCTTTGGGAAAGTGCCGGAGCTGGTCGATAAGGGTGGTCTGCGAGGCATGCAGACGAATAAGGCCATTCGCCATATGTGGCTGCAGGGATTCGATGCGCAGTATTTTGTCCGTGCCGGGTATGACGGCACGGGCGGGAACGGGAATGCCAAGCGCGGCGGAGCGTTTCACCAGTTCGGTGCGCAGGAACTCCTGGAACTGAACGGACTCCACCGCCCAGACCAGGCAGCCGTATTCACGCTGCAGCTCGATAACGTCAGAGATAATTTTATCCGGCACCCGCTTACGGATACGTGCTTCCACCACATCCAGAATACCGGTGAAGCGGTTGAAGCCACCGACCAGCAGCGCGGATGGATCGCGACTGTTGTTACCCTGCTTACCCAGACTGGGATCACACGCACCATAAAAACGCCACTCGGCCAGACGATTCACCCAGAAGGTGATGCACCCATTAAACGGCGCATCTTCACCGCTGACCGGGTCATTCTGGTATTCCGCATCAAAGGTGCTGTGGCCGTCACGGGCGCGAATGAGCATCAGCGCATACAACGGGCGGGCGGCCCAGGACACCACTGCACCTTCATCCATCTCGGCCTGATGCTCGCGATAGTACGCCAGCGCCAGCATCTCGCCGTCTTCGTCGTTGTTGCGTAATACCTCTTCCCACTTATCCCAGCACTCCATGTTGTGCGGCCAACTGATAAGCGCTTTGAAGCGGGCCCGCTTCCACAGCGGGTTTTTCAGCGTGCGGGACAACACGGAATCGTAGTGAAGGATCGTGCCGATATAGACCACATCAAATTTGGCACCCGCGCCCCCCAGCGGCAGCACGGTCTTTTTGAGCCAGTTATCCAGCTTGTCGCGCTGTTCAGGATTGCGTACCAGCTCATCGTTCTCGATATCGTCGAGCACAGCCAGGTCAGGACGGTACGGGCCATGGCGCAGACCACGCAGTTTTTTGCCGCTGCCCGCAACCTGCACCTTGATATCGTTTCGGGTCAGGATGGTGCCTGCCTGCCAGACGCGCCCGCCACCGGTAGCCTCCGGGAAGTCCATCAGCAGGCGCGGGTTAAACTGCAGCTCCGCCTTGATGGCCTCCAGCATGGGATAGGCCTGGTCGATGGAATCCATAATGATGACCGGGTAATGCTTGAGGGCCAGCACAATGCACCAGATAACAAAGAGCTGGCTCACGATAGTGGATTTGGCTTCACCACGCGGGGCAGCAATGGCATCGTTCTGGCCAGTGGTTGCCTGAACAATCTCCGGCAGGCGCTTATAAAGGTATTTGTGCAGCTCGCTGCGGGCAGCATGGCGGACATAGTGCGGAAAATAGTGCTGCACAAAGTATTCAAACCCCGTCACTGGATCAGCAACGAGGGTACGACGCACAGCAACAGCAGTGGCTGACGGGTCAAACCCCACGTCCTCCGCTTCGATGGTGCGGCGCAGACTGGCGGAAAGCTCCGCCAGTTCGGCGAGAAAATCCTTGCTGGATAATTTGCTGGTTCTGGCCACTGGCTTAATTCCCGTTTAACGCATCGTTAACAGCCTTTTCAACGCTGTCTCTTGTGCGGTAACAATCCCCCATGAATGAAACCTCATGGTGTTCACCACAGATGGTCGAGACAAAGCAGTAACCGGACGCGATGTAAACAGATGCCACGGAACTGGCCATGACACTGACTTTTTCGTTAACGCGGATTAATTTGTCAGCCATAATAAAAACCTTTTTTATTCACAGGAATGAAAGTTGAAATGCCACAAGTTAAAACACTCACTATTGACCAGCGTATTCAGGTTGCCCGTATTGCTGCTGACCTTTTAATGCATCACTGCGAAAATTTAACCTCGGCGAAAATGACATCCCCTTTATCAAGGCAGGTCACTCTGCGTAACGTGATGAACGAACGGGGTGAAGATCCCAATCCCGAGCGTTACATGGATGTTCTGGTTTTTGAGCAAACTTTTGACTGGCTCTTTGACACCGTGCTTGAGCGTGTCATCGGAGAATCTGACATTCCCGAATAACCATCGCGCTTTCTGCAGGGCCACTGAGTGACTGCACTGAGAGCCATAACGCCTCGATAAATTCTCTCCGGGCAAAGTCATCCGGAGAGAACTCATGAGTAAGTAATTCCTCAAGTTTTTTCTGGTATTTACTGCGTTGCTCATGCGGCAACATCAATTTTTCAAGAGCCATAATCTCTCTCCATCTCTTTACCGAAGGGTTCAAGGATTTCCACAAATGCCGCCAGATGCTTCGGATAATGCTCGGCCACAAAGGCGCTGAGCTTCTGGATCACATCCAGCGCCACCGCCAGTTGACTCACCTCTGGCAGTATTTTCTTGTTCGCGGCTACCGCTTTGTTAAACGCATCCGCCAGGCTTGCCAGCAGTTCCACGCGCTTGTCGGGAGGTAACTGAGAATCGCTGGTCAGCAACTCCAGCGTGGTCTGGTACTGCGTCATCAGCCCGGTCAGGATGACCAGGCCAATATCTTCAAGGCCGTTACCTGCCATGAGGTGAGCCGCGCGGAGTTTGTCCCAGTCATCGCCTGCATCCTGAGCTTCCTTTTTCCAGCGCCGTGCGGTGGCAAAAGCCACACCCGCCTGCGCGGAAGCAATCTCCAGCGACATCTGACCGAAGATGTACGATCGTCGCAGCCTTTCCCGTGTTTCCTGCGGATGCGCCATATCAGGACTCCAGTTTTGCGCGAATAAGCAGGATCGCGACGGCAATCAACCCACCGGCAAGGCCTCCCGTCATCGCTCCGGCTGTGGCTCCACGCCGGGTCGCATCATCACTGATGGTGGTCAGACGCACATCGATGCGACTGAGCTTGTCATTAATACCGCTGAGAATGTCCGGATTCACCGGAGCCTGCAGCCTGTCGAGTTGTGCTGAGATGCGGTTCAGCGTTTCCTGTTCGCCCTGGCTGATGGTGATGCGGCGGCTGCGGCGCTTTTGTCTGGCTTTCATTTGTCCTGTTTCCTGTCCAGTTTGTTATCGATGCGCTCGATAGCCGCACGCAGCTCCCTCATCGCATCCATGATTGCGGTGTAATTACTTCGGGCATCCTCGCGGCGCTGGTACTCATCCCGGATACGATCAACAGCCTTTTCAAGGTCGGTGATATCTTTCTGCAGGCGACGTATCCAGATGGTGCCGAACGTCGCGGCCAGAGCCAGCGCTATCTGAAATGCCATATCAAGAGTCATAAGGTTTTTCACTTCCTGTAATACTCATTAATTGCCTGTAGCCTGTCCTCAAGAAGCTGGCACCATTTGCCGTACTCCGTTGAAAACGTGATTATTCCGCCTGCGGAGAGTCCGCCACGGGTGCTGCCGGGCGTTCCGGGATAAGCAGCAGCGCTGCCGGAGGTTCCTGGCAGGTGCTGACCAGCGGTGACATTATCGGTTGGGGAGTAGCCGAGGGCTTCCCGGAAGAGCTGCAGCCCACCAGGGCCAATGCCGGTATAGCCAGGGCCATCATTTTTAAGCGCATCATTCAGTCTCTCTCTCAGGTCATGGACGGTTTTGTCATGGGCCTTTTGTTTTTCATCCAGTTGCCGGGTCAGCGTATCCGCTTTCTTATGCCACGCATCCTCTGCGGCCCGCGCGGCGCTGAGGTCTGCCGCATACTGATTCGCGGCACTCAGGCGCTCCTGATCCCACTGGCGCTCTTTTGCTGAAAAGTCATCCTTAAGGGCCTGCTTTTCCTGGCTGAACGCCAGCGCCTGAGTGGTCAGCTCGCTGTGAGTAATGAAGGTGCCGAACCAGACACCGCCGCCTGCCAGCACCAGCACGACCAGCAGGGATTTCCAGTTATCCTTAAGGATTTTCAGTGCTGTTTCCCACATGGGGCACCTCCCTGGCGCGTTTGATGGACATGTGCTTTGACGCCTGGCTCTGTGCCACCCATGCGCCGAGATAGGCAAGATACAGCTCCACTGGTGATTCAGTGCGGGTCACGGTCAGCCAGAGCAGCACGAAAGAACTGACCACAAAGGCCAGAAACACAATGGTGTCTGAGGTGGACAACCGCCCGGATGACGGGTTAGTGATGAGGTCGCGCAGGGACATTTTCATAGTGCGGCCTTAGCGACACTGAATCGCGCCACACGGTCAGACTGGCCTTCGGCTGACGGGTTAATACGCCGGGTGACGGCCAGAAAATCGCCTTTGTCGGCAAGCTCATTGCAACCGTTCGTCTGCCAGAACCACGCTGCACTGCGGGCTGCGTTGACGTATTCCAGCAGCAAATCGGGGTTAGCGATGAGGTCAAGCCCAAGCGCTTTACCACAGTGGTAATAGTTATCGCGCAGGGTCACCTGAATAAGGCCGCGACCACGAAAACGCCAGCCATCGCCGGAGGACTCGTCGCCATTACCGCCACGCCCGGCATAGGCCCGGTTCGCCAGCTTCTCCGGGTTACGGGTGTAGGCACGAGCAAATTCAATTTCCGCCGGTTCGATGACGCCGTTTTTGTTGTTGTCGAAGCCGCTGCGGAAGATACGCGCCACGCGTTCTGCATCGGAGTAGTAAAGGTTTTCGCTCAGGCGGCTAAGCCCGGAGCTCTCATGCCCGGTCTGGGCGATAAAAGCAGCGAGCCGCGCCGGAGTGTTAATCTGAAATTCAGCGGCGGCTTTATTGAACGGTTCAAACCAGCGCTGCGCCATAAGTGGCGACAGACCAGCAGCTCGCTGAAACTGGGGGAGTGTTAAAAGCATAACGCCATCCGGTTAATAAGGGATGGCGTCAGTATTTCATCGGGTTAGGGGAGGAATCAGGTGAAGGGGTTCAGTAGGTTATTTTGTTACATCTATTATTTCCAGTTCACCAGGTTCAGCCTCATCCTCTTTTTTTACCATATACTCGCCTTTCGACTTGGCATCCTCAATCATAGGGAGATACTTATATACTATTTGCCATACTTCTTCATCCTGCTTAAAGTCGAGATTTCGGCAAGAGAATCTTTCATTCATAGGATCAGAGGAATCAGTTTTGTCGGGATTAGCAATTAATAAGATTTTTCTCCAGGCACACGATTTAGTCTCGTTTTTCGCAATAAAATCGTATCCGCCCGCTTTAGCGTTACCAGTCTGATACCCAAAAGCTAAATTTCTTTGAACCTGATAACCATCGTTAATTGCTGCTTTTATAAATTCATCTTCATTATGAAATGGATTCTGCTTTTCTATAGTTGCATTGGCTTCTTTTAATAAGTTATCAAGTTCCTCATTTTCCTTTGTCTCTTTATTAACGACGCCGATGGCGCTGCAACTAAAGAAAATCAATCCCACTATAATTAAATTTTTCATACTCATTCCTAAAATAGTGAATCTTGTATCGATGTTCCGTTATTCTTCTGTGCCGCCAGCAACTGCCACCCAAAACGATCGCTGAAACCATACTTGGGACACAGCAGCGTCATGGCCATCAGGGATGAAGTCCCCTGGTCGCGAACCTCGGAGAACTCGGCCAGAAAGCGGCGGTTGCGTAATTCCCGAAGGGCGCGATCACAGCGAGGTAGATAAAGGACTTCACCGCCAAAGTTTTTGATGAGCAGCTGTGTTTTCTCATCGCCGATGGTATCGCGTAATAATGCCGCCCGGTTTGCGCCCATAGCACGCAGGCCTTTGCCAATGGGAAAAGTGGTGCCACCAAACGCAGATAATAACTGCTCGGTGGCCGGGAACCCTATCAGGTCAGCAATCTGTACCACTGCCGGGGGCAGCAGCTCTGTCACCTGTTCCAGATTCATTATTACTCTCCCGTTTTCTGCGCCGACTGGCATCAATAATAAGAGCCTGCATCAATTTAGTTAACTGTTCAGTGGTTAACCACTCAATGCGTTTGACCTGAAACATATGATCGCACATTTTCTCGGCATAATTCCACGGGCGATTTGCATCCGCAAGCAACGCAGTAATTTTAGCGAGAATGGTTTCACGGGATTTAGCCACTCTAGGACGGCGACCATGTTTTGCCGACTGGCGGGGGAAACCCTGCTCATGCATATATTCACGCACGGCCTGAAGCTCATCGATCGTGCATTTTGTTGAGGATGTTTTACCACCGCATAAACGCGCCAAAACGCTACGGTAAGTTACATCATCCCATCCCAGATGAGCCTGACCTGCTTTGATGGCCCCGATAAGACCTCTTTTGGCCGGAGTTGACATATTACCTCCTGTTGGTTGCTATTATCGCAGGCACTCGGATAAGTACCTGCTGTAATAACTCACTCAAGTGGTTCAAGCCGGTTGACTGAAAGACCACCTATTTTCCCTTCAACCCTGACAACCAGCCGTCCGTTACGAACATGCCAGGCGGTAGAGCGTGTGATAACTTCTTCCCTTTCCGGCATTCCTGGTACTGGGTGATAAATAAAACGGGAGCCGACAGGGAAACGCTGATTAAAAACCGTGGCCGTTAAGTTCCTGAGTAAATTTTTCATGATGAGGCCTCATACCCGTGAGGACATATTCCGGAGGAATAACGCCGTTAACATGATCGCCTTCCCCAAGGAGTCGGATAATCATTGCCAGTGTATCCACTATTTCGTTTTCAACCTTTTCCCATGTTTCCCGGCCTTCGGCATAATGCACTGCGGCTTTTGTTACCTCGCCAGATTCCTCACCAAATTTTACCAGGATGTAATTGGGCTGAGGGTATTTGCGCATGGCTTTATCGGCCATAATGCGAGCCCTGATAATCAACCCGAAAAAGTAATCTTCTCCGGAATGGATATTGAGCAGCGATCTTGCCATGAACACACCTTCTTCATGGCTCTGGCGAACACCACCAAAAGCGATCTCATTCAGACGAGTTTCAGTGATTTTCATTATTTGATACCCCGCAGTTTCTTAAAAGATTCAATGGCTTTTTTCATCTCAGCCTGTTCGCCTTTATCCCGAACGGTGCGGTTGCTGGCGTCGTAGAATTTAAAGCGGAGCTTAAGGGGCACGGACATAAGCTCCACTGCCTGGCTGTTATCGCGGAAGAACCAGACACGGCGAGTACCGTTGTCCTGGAACTTGCAACCTGACACGCTATGCATGATTTACCTCCAGAGCAGGGTTGCGTTTGCGCAGAACGGCAAACGGCACGCTTTCCCAGTCCTGATACAGAAACAACAGGCCAAGCTCATTGGCGCGATCAAACTCTCTGGTTGCACCAGCGCTCTTCTCCCAGCCATTAAGCAGAAATACCGCATCCGCCTGGGCCAGCATTGCCAGTGTGATTTGCAGATATTGCTGATGTAACAGGCCATCAGGAAGAATGGCCGGGTTAAGAACGGTGAAGCCGCGCTCTTCCAGAATTCTGGCCTCGGAATTGAACTCATCACGGTTGAAATTGTGATACCCGGTCATCGGCCCGGCGATGAAAACTACGGGCTTATGCTGCTGTTCACTCATAAGGTCTCCCGGCGCGGTGCTCCGCGATATTCTGGCTCAGGTTTATACTTCGGTTTGGCAATGACATGTTTAAGCAACGCATTCCACGTAGCCCGGTTGTTACGCAGCCAGCGCCCGTTGTCGTCGTCAAAGAATCCCGGCTTAACAGCGAAAGAAAGCGGCGCTGCGATATCGCACGGAACAGCCACGGTATCGCAGCCGTTGTTGTAATAATTGAGCTTCGCCATCACCTGGCTTTCTGTGTAGCGCCCAGCTGACTCAATACGACCGCGATAGCCAGAGTTATTAGCAGCCCATAGAACGATGTAAGGGTAATAACGTGGTGTATGACTAACGCTGAGAATAAAGAATTCGCGTTCACTCATGGCCTTCTCCTGCGTTGCCTTTCACGATGGGCCACGGCGCGTACTCACCGGGAGGAAGTTCGTCAGTAACGTCACGATCTGCCCACTCGCGAAACTTCTCGATGCTGATGCTGGGATAATGACGTCCCGGCGCGACCGCTGGCCCGTCATATTGCAGGGTGCTTAGCCCAATTCTCAGCACTGTTCTGTCATTAACGCATGGCTGGAAAAATCCCGCTGAACGTGGCTTTTTGGCCCGATAAGTGCGACCGACTTTGATTTCGAGTTCGCTCACGATTGCACCTCCCCGAATTTACTGGCGGCGCGGTCGATGCGCTCAATCTCTGCTGCGATGAGTGCGCCAGCCTTCACAAGGTCGCGGCGCGGGTTGGTTGGCTTCCACCAATTTCTATCCCACGGCCATGCTGCCGGAGCTGTATTGTGTAGCTGAGGGTGGCTATCGATAGCCGTTATCGCGTATAAGCCGCCAGCAATTGCCATTTCAAAATTTACATGCTGGTCATCATGCTCCGGCGTCCAGCCCTCTACAGACTGTTGGCGCTGGCGTTCGGCGATGATGTCGGTGATTGCTGCCGACGCCGTCAATTGCCGCACTATCGTCGACTGCACATCCAGCTCGGTAGCCAGGCGGCTGACCAGTTTTGCTATCTCAATAATTGGCGTGTCGTTGCCCATCGCGGCGGCAAACTCATGACCGGCGCGAACCAGCTCTTTGATGGCTGACTTGTCCTGCTGAGGTGAGTTTTTCATTTGGTCACTCCGATGCAATCAACGTTAGCTTTTGAACCCTTCACCGCGTGATGCAGTTGCGCGTTGCGACCAGCGCACCAGCCCTGATGAGCGGCATCATCGGTGCCCCTGGCCTTACCCGGTTTGCGAGGCTCCAGCGTTTTCATTCCCTGGCTGAATTTCCGTTCACGGTATGCATCCATCAGGGTGCTTTCCGTCTCAGTGACCATGAAGCAACTCACAACGGCATAAGCTCCGTTGACCCAGGCTGAGCAGAAGGTATCTGCACGGGCGATTTTGGTGGCGGGTTTGATGTTTTTACGCAGGGTTGCAATATATTCACGACGGGCTTTCTGCAGTTGTTTGCCCAGCACTTCAAATGAATACGCCGCAATTTCAGGGCGTTCATCTGGCCCGTAATAGTGAATGGTGCGTTTAGGTTTTTTGCCCCAGTCGCCACCATGGGTGGTATAGCATTTCACGCCAAATACCAGCGCAATCATATTTGACAGCAGCGCCACGTATTCCGGTGTTTTCTCCGCATGGGAAGGGACTTTCTGGGTTGAGGCTTCATTAATATCCATGCAGTCAACATCGACTTCGGAGAACTTGTGCAGTTCCATCAGTCGCCGCGCCCGGTTCAGCGCCAGTGCTGCCTCTTCGGCGCTGGAGTTATTACGGGCCATGGCCAGCAGTTTTTTAATTCGCTGTAGGTATTTCTCTTTATCAGACATAGCGGAACTCCTGAATTTGGCGTAAGCCAGCCCCTGCGGGTTTACGCCATTTTTAAAAGGGATTTAAATTACGGTTATTTTCAGTTAACTGATTTCAGCGATTTAATATTCGCGAAATAAGGCTCCAGATTAATTTCAACAACCGTCACTGACTTCATATCACGCGCAACCTCCACCGTTTTCACCAGGCGACCACCGCGAAGAAACGGTGACGGCTGGTAAATAAAGGTGCTGCCAACAGGGTATAGTCCGTTAAACTGTTTCGCTTTCATCCGGCACTCCCCAGCCGCGATGAACGGCATTAGCACAAAATTCAATGCGGGAACCCGCCCACTGCCGGTTAACTGCATTGCGTGCAAAAACCAGCGCTTTACTCCATACCTCCGCCGCTTTCTGAAAATCGCCGCGTTGCTCGGCGAGAACCGCAAACGATGCATACGACATAAACGGAGAACACGGTTTGCCGATATCGCTATCGCGAACAAAGGTCACCATCTCACACCCCCACGCCAGCGATATCGAGGGGGATTGTGCGGTATTGATCGCTGTCGCCGACACGCTCATAAACGCGGATGTAGGCGCGACTGCCCACCACCTGCACAGCCTCGCCGATGGCTTCCATGGCCTTAATCCAGCGCTCGTCCTTGATATCAAGCCGACGCAGCGCCAGCACCGCACCGGTATTCACTTCACCTTCTTTCTCTGTCTGAAAGGCGCGGGAGATAATGGCCCGGATTTCATCACGGGCACCTTCAGTCCAGTCGGCCAGACATTCATCAATCAGGGCTTTTGCCGCCTGCAGACGTTCGTCGAAGGCGATGCGATCCTGCATGGCCCGCTGAACTTTATAGCGGCCATCATAGCTGTACAGCGTGACATTGCCTTTTTTGCCGCCAAGGCTGATGCCATACTGACTGGCTGAGATATCGACGAATGCGCCGATATCAGAAAAGCCGCTGAGCTTGAATTCAGCGAGGGCCGCATTCAGTGCGAGGGCTTTTTCAACGATACCGCGTACCAGATCGTCACGCATCAGGTCGGTATCCCTGATGATATTGACCGGGGTCAGAACGCCTTTGGCGTCAATCCAGTAACCCTCTGGCGCGGTTTTATTAGTGAACTGTTTGTTTTCAGTGAACATTCTTTTTCCCCTTTCTGGTTTTGGTTAATGCGTTACGGACTTTATCGTGTACGTGCCCGGCGAGGCCGTAGCCCACAGCCGCCGCGACCGCCTGCAGGCGATCACTGTCATTACTGTCAGGCTCAACACGGCATCGCACATCGAGCCCTTTCCCCACATCGGTGAGGGTGATAATCACTTTTGCCATCTCACTTCTCCTGAGGCATCGCCGCTGTGGTGACACTGTTGTGGGTGACATACTTAACAAACATGGCACTGCAGAACGGGCAGGTACTGATGCTGTCCCACACGTCACCCAGCGGCGCAGCCGGTGTGTCAATTTTTTCGTGGCAACGTGGGCACGAAAACATCAGCACCTGGCCGCCACGCTCTTTCACCCTGGCGATAAACGCCTGATATTCCTGTTTGAGTGACATTGTTCCTCCTAATGGATTGACTCAGACCAGACGACGCGGCAACCGCTTTCGTCCTGATACATACCCTGGCGAAACCGTCCGTGACGGTCATTGCCCGTAATATCAAAACGCGCCAGCCCCTTTTTCTTCATCTGCTCGCACCATGAGTGGCGGGCAATACGGATGACCGGCTGCGCGTTTCGCAGGGTGACGCTTTTTACCTGCACGCCCTGAGATGACAGAAAAAGAATCAGCGTCTCTGCACGCATCAGTGCAGAAATAACCGCCGCGTTATGCACATTCTCTGAAAGCCTGACCATGGAATAATCCTCAGTTAATCAGCATTTCTGCGAACTTACGGACAGCACCTGCGCTGACCGCGTGGCCGCTGATTTCGCTGTGACGGCTGACACCGCGAATCAGCTTGAAAAGACGGCGGGCGTTGCCGTGGCTTGCCTTAAACAGTGCCTCGCTGACATCAGGGCTTGCCGCATCCGCCAGAATGTTGACCGCAATATCACAGATATCTGCCTGTGGCAGTGAATCACCAATGTTGAGTGCCAGACCGACGCGGCTATAAAGCTGCTGGTATTCACCGCGCTTGCCTTTGAGGTTGATGATGAGGCGAGGCATCCCGGCCAGAACAAGGCCGATACCAGACTTGTCATGAATACGGCGCAGGGTTTCCAGCGCCCGGTATGGCAGGTTCTCTGCCTCATCCACCATCAGCAGACGACCGGAATCACGCAGCGCAGAAATACAGGCTTCACTGAGTTCGTGCATATTGCCGCGCTTGCTCAGCCCCAGCAGGTTGCAGAGTTCTTCAAGTACCACGCGGGCGGTGTAGCCGGGGTCGGCCTCAATCAGTAGCGCATCGCGGTTCTGTGCTGCGTACTCCCGCAGGATCATGGTCTTGCCAAGCCCCGCAGCACCGTAAATAACGTTGAGGTCACCATCCATATGCGCGAGGCGGATAACCTCCATCCCTTTGCGCGAGGTCACAGTCGGGATAAAGCGGGACGTGATGCGGCGGGATTTTTCTTTATCCGCCTCACGGGCCATGAAGCTGCGGGCCAGTTCATCGATACTGCGTACATCACCGGCATATTTTCCCTGCAGGTACTGGTTAATGACTGCCGGGCTTTTACCCATAGCACGGGCTACCTGTGTCTGGCTGTAGCCCTTACGGCCCATCAGCTCATTCAGTTCTGTTTGTATGCTCATTTGTCTCTCACTTACCGGTATTGCCGGTTTTTCTCAGGTATTCATCGCGGTCTGTTTCGAGGAAGAAATAATGCTCTTCTTCCGTTGTGCGGCTGTATTCCGCAGGGATAAAACTGGTCAGATCATCAAAACGCTGCCCCGGCAGGACAGAGCGGCCTTCGGCCTCGATTTCCTGACGCTTGTCCTCAACGCGATTAAGGCGGCGCTGGCGACGTTTCTCAACGGCCACATCCATCGCGCTGACCGGAATAGCGGCGCGTTTGTTGCCGTTCCAGATGGCGGTGCAGACATAAGAGCCATCCATCCGCCGGACAATCACCGACTGAGGATCGTGAATATCGAAGGCAACGCGAACTTCTTCGCTATCAACCTGAATCAGCTCTTCAGAGAAATAATCGTTGTTGAAGAGGCGCAGCCAGCCACGCTGGGCGGTACGCACCATCTCCGGCATAAAGGCTTCGCGTAGCTCAACATCGGTCAGATACTCGATCTCGTCTCCCTCAGCCTCCAGAACGGCGCGGCGGTAAGCCGCTGGTGTCATGTGATGACCGTTGCGCTTTGGCAACTCGCGGTGTTCATGGCTGTTGTTGTAGGCGTCGACTTCTTCGGCAATGGCGTCAAGCAGCTGCTGCCATGACGGCAGTTTTCCCAGCGCCGCACGCTGTACCGGCGTCAGTTCGCGCCCGTTCTCCAGCGCCTTTACTGCAGACTGGATGGCGCGGGATGTGATGCGGGCATGTTCGCGGTCAGCGCTGTCGCCGCTGAAGGTGTCGAACTGCATGGCCACACGGCGGGGAACGCCTTTGTTAAGACGTTCGATGATGCCGCGTGACTGCGGACGCCCCGGAATACTGGTCGGGTGCTCAATACCGAGACGACTGAAAATACCTGTCACATCGGCATCAAGCGTTTTGTTGGTTTCACCGCCGCCGTTATCGGAATACACGAACAACGGTTTGCCAAAATGGCGCATGGCGTAGCGGTAAGCATCGGCCACCGCGATGACGCTTTCGGAAAGTGCCAGGCTCCAGCCCGTAATGAAGCGGGTGCGGCCATCAATAATCAGCGTCAACTCGGGGGTGAAGGGGCGGCCATGGTCAGGGTGTGCGACCTTCATTTCCAGTGACTTACCATCCGCAATCCAGCAGCCATTAACCGGCATCTGTGACCAGTCACGTTTCTGGAAGCATTCATAAGCCAGTGCAGCCGAGCCGCTGACGCGTCCACGGGCTTTCTCGCGGCGTGGCAACTTGTCCATTGCACGGCGAATGGCATCATATGACGGGCAGGCAGCGACCATTGCAGGCTGGTCGGCATAGACAACGGCCCATTCAGCCTGAAAATCGCGGTAAGCCTCACGCAGGTTCGGGCCTTTGCGGTTGCGCCAGTGAGCCAGAAAATCCGGGAGCCACTTAATCTGCTCAGGCTTCTTCGCTTTCAGGTGACCGGGTGCCAGCATGGCCATCCGCTCAACGCCTGGCTTTGTGGTTTCAAAAATGGTCAGCCATTCCTGCAGGCTGCGGGTGCCAACACCGGCACGGCTGGAACCCTTGCGGGCATTGGCCAGTTCCGCCGCTTTGAGCAAGTGAGCGGGGAGAGTTCCCTTGCGGGATTCGATTGATACGTAACTGACCGCAGCTGTACGGGACATACCTGCATCCCGCAGCTTTTCGACCTCCATCGCCAGCGTGGCGCGGGCATCAGCGATCTGTTTCTGCTTCTCTGTCAGAGAACCCACCTCACGGGTAAGCAATGCCGGGCACTGGCGAATCAATTCCAGCTCATCGCGTTGTTTGACCGTGGATGTTTTACGTGGGAGGACTGGGTTTGAATCGAGTTTACTTCCCAGAATGCTTTGATACATCTGCTCGCGTATTGCCTGCTGAGCTTCGCGGGGAAGGTTGTCAATGGGATAGATTAGACCGCCACCGACACCCTTCCTCTTTTGAGACGACCATCCCTCTCTTTTTGCTCGTTCACGTATATTCCGAGATGTGCCAGGCAATCCCGGCAAACTCATCTGAGCAAGTTCCTCAGCGCTAAAGTGAGTTTTTATACTCATAAGAAAATTCCCTTACTCGAAATTACTTATGTACATGAACAAAAGAGTCGTTAAAATCGTTCTGGTAACGGCTGGGCCAGATGATTTGTGGCGCGACACCAATCGCTTGCGCGATGATTAGCTGTCCTTTTGGCCATTTTCTGTCCAGAGCGTTATTAAGGGCAGTAGGGGTTTTATAACCGTGATGCTTTGAAAGCCCACGGAGTGACCAGCCACGTTTATGCAAAGCCGCGACAATATCAGCTCGATGCCAGTCGTGATCCTGATGTGTTTGCGGATTTTTTTGCGTCATCTTTTTTGCTCATTTAGTGAAATCATGAACAAAGACTAAGCGCAAATAAGATGAAAATCAACTCGGACGAGTGGATTAATTTGCTCATCCGAGATAGAAATCCAACTTAAATGAGTGCGATTATTGTGAAAAAAGAAGAAAATCAGAATGTTAAATCAAACTTGGATGCGATAGGAAATGAACTATCCACTCATCCAGGTAAAGCAAATCAACTCGGATGTGAAGGTTTTCATGAGCGATTGCGAGAGTTGTTGGCAAAATTCAAAAGCACAAACGCATTTGCGGTTGCTGCAGGTGTGTCTCCATCAGGCATAAACCGCTTGCTGGATGGTGGCTTCCCCACGTTGCCAATCCTTTTAGCATTAGCGAAAGCAGGGAATGTCAGTGTTGAATGGTTATCGACCGGGCAAGAGGTTCAAAGCAATAAACAAGAACTAGTGACCTCTCATAGCAACATGGCAGTAGATGTCAAAGGTAACGATGTTGATTTGAGCGAGTTTGTTTTTGTCCCTCGGTATAATGTCTCTGCAGCAGCAGGGTACGGTGCATGGAACGATGAAGAGACACCAATGTTCACGGTGAGTTTCCGCCGATATTGGGTAATCAATCACTTGAAGGCAGATCCATCAATGCTTTCTGTTATCGGGGTGTATGGAGATTCTATGGAAGGTGTCCTGAATGACAAGGATATTATCCTTGTTAATCATGGAGACAGAGACCCACGAGAGGGGATTTACGTACTGCGTATCGATGGGCAGCTTATCGTTAAGCGGGTTCAGCGCATCCCAGGATCGATGCTGCGTGTGAGCAGCACTAATCCAGCGTATGAGCCCTTTACAATCAATCTCGACAATGTCCCTACTGATTTTGACATTGTAGGAAAAGTCGTCTGGTATGGAAGGGTGATTTAAAACTGCCTTAAAAAGCGGTTAATAACGATCGCTCTGATATCAAATCAGTGCAGAATTTACCGCGTTTTTTCACATAAACACTCATTTTTCGGCGAGCCGTGCAAAATCATCATTGCGCCTCGCAGCCCGCGCAGTTCAAAGCCTCGGCTCGTTTTCCGTCACTCGATCCCTCTATGCAGAAACGATCACTCCCCCACAACTGCGCATAGGAAATATGCGTGATGCTCTCGCTGTCGTAACCGGCGAGCTCCAGCGCTTCGCGTACGCTTTCCACCTGTGCACAACAGTTTTTATAGAGCGCGTTGCCATCCGGGGCTCTGGCACCGTGACGCAACTGCGCCACGGTGAGCCAGGTGTCCGCCATCAGGCTGTCGATATCGATATCCTTTCTCATGAACGCAGCACCGCAAACAGTTCAAGTTCAAGCTCGCCCAGCAATGACGGTACGTAGAACAGGCACACGCCCTGTTCAAGCATGTCATGTGCCGCACGGCTCTCCATATCCAGCACGAAGTACTGATTTTCCAGGCGCACCGGCAGTGCTGCAGGAACACGGCTGAGAGGGATAAGACCAATACCTTCCATTGCCACGCCGGAAATCTGGCCCACATCATCCGGGGTACCGGCCATGGCCATTTCGGCAAATTTCTCAGCCACCTGCCAGGCAGGCAGATTTGAACGGACAGACAGGTAGAAATCAGCTTCTTCGCGCAGACGAATGTCGTGCAACACCGCTTTCCAGGTCTGCTCGTCCTGGCGGATCATGTTCACGGCAACAACGCGCGACGGTAGACTGGCTTCCAGCAGCTCACTGATAAGTTCAAATAATGGCGGGAAGGTGTTTTCCGGTACCTGATGGTCATAGCCCGGAATGGCATCCAGATCGCGGTCCAGTGAAAACGTCATCATACTGCCTGCAAGTCGCGCCAGCTCGGCCCATACCTGTTCAGGATGACGGGCCGGGAAGCGTTCGAACTCGGTCAGCACACGGGCGTGAGTATTCAGCGCATTCAGCAACCAGAACAGCGACACATCGGCAACCGCAAAGTCCGCCATACGGTCATTGCTTTCGCGACGCATCTCCATCAGACGCTGGCGACGGGAACGCAACTGGCGGTTCAGCAGCACCAGACGTTCGGACAACAGGATGCTTGCTGAGAACATTGCCATCGGCGGCACAAAATTCGGATCCTGACGCCAGCCTCCCTGACCGTCACGCACCAGACGAGCTACGGCACAGGTCTGCCAGGCATCGTTACTTTCGTGGTCAAAGCGGAAAGCAAGATTAAAACGAGCCACAGCCATTGGCTCTTCTTCCTGACCAAACGCATCCTGAACTGTCACCCACTCTTCGCGATAGCGCAGCGGGCGTTCGGCAGGCACATTTTCAGTCTGGACATTGGCGATGCCGGCTTGCATCACCGGTAGTGCAATCAGCACGGTCACACTGTCCGTCTGACCGGAATCCGGCAGCACCACTTCCCTCGGCTCAGGCGGCAAATCGCTATTTTGTGTGTCAATCAGCGTGCCATCCGGTAGCCACAAACGCAGGGTCTGCACCTGCACCCGACCGGACGCGAGAAGTGCGTCATTGAGCTCCACGCGCTCAACACCCCACGGAAAGGGGCTGGAAAGCAGGGACAATCCGGCACGGGAAAAAGATTCCCACGCGGACTGCTGCTGAAACTGTTGAGGGGCCAGAAGGGCCCCTTCATTCCATAACGGACGATAAATCTTCATCCCTGGTATTCTCTCGCCTTATGATTTGGCTTTCGGCATCTGGGAAACCAGTGACAGATTGACGTCCATGCCTTCCACCTGGAAGTGCGGGATGGCGTACAGCTTCACGCGGAAGAAACCGGGGTTATCCTCGATATCTTCCACCACCACCTTAGCGTCACGCAGGGGATGCGAGGCCTGCAGTTCGTCGCCCGGATCGGTCATTTCCGTTACCAGACCACGAATCCAGGTATTCAGCTCCAGCTCCAGCAACCGGCGATCTTTAGTGGTGCCGATGTTTTCGCGTTGAATAAGCTTCAGATAGTGCGCAATACGCGACAGCAGAAAGATGTACGGCAGACGCGAATTAATGCGGCTGTTAGCAGTCGCATCCGCTGTGTCGTACAGCGCCGGTTTCTGAGTTGAGTTTGCTGAGAAGAAACATGCGTAATCGCGGTTTTTGTAGTACGACAGTGGGATAAAGCCGAGGTTGGCAAACTCAAATTCGCGCGTTTCCGGGATCATCACCTCGGAGGGGATTTTCACCTGATTACCGGTACCCAGATCGTACAGATGAATCGGCAGATCCTGCACAGCGCCACCCGCCTGTGGACCACGAATCTGAACACACCAGCCGTTATTGATAAAGCTGCGTACCATGTTCGCTGCAAAAGCAAACGAAGCGTTGGTCCACAGATATTTGTTGTGATCCGGGCCTTTCACCTCTTCCACATAGTTGAAGCTGCGAACGGGTACAGTATCCGGGCCATAAGGCAGTCGGCCAAGTACCCGTGGCATCACCAGCCCCAGATAGCGGGAATCATCTGTTTCACGAAAGGATTTCCATTTGATGTATTCGGCACGGTCAAAGTAGTTACCGATATCTTTAATTGCCGCGACGTCTTCCATCGCCTCCTTGAGGAAGAATTTCGGACCCGCCGAACCGATAAACGGCATATGCGCCGCGGCAGAGACTTTAGCGATATTACGCATCAGCGCCACATCCTGCGCCGAAGCATCAAATTCATAGGCAGAAATCAGGGCTGCAATCGGCTCTCCGCCTGGGGTGTCGTACTCATCGATGTAGGTGTGTTTGTACAGTCCGCTCTGGATGATTTCCGGGCTGTCCTCGAAATCCTGTCGCAGGTCTTCTTTGGGCATGTCCAGCAGTTCAATTTTCACGTTCTGGCGAAAATCCGTTTTATCCACCAGTGACTTCACACCACGCCAGAGGCTCTCTGCAGCCTGAAACTCCTCATGGTGCATCACCGCATCCAGCTGGCGGCTAATCTGATAGTCGAGCTCTGCAATATGGTGGTCTATCAGGTTTTTATCGAGCTTTTCAATTTTAGAACCGGCTTTTGTCAGACACTCCAGAAAGACCTGCATTCCGGCGGTCAGACGCTCATCTGCGGTGGCATCAGACATTGCCTGCGCATCCTGCCAGATATCCAGAGCACTCAGTTCAGAAACCGGATTCAGGTTAATTTTTTCAAACAGAGAGGCATAAACTCCACCTGCCGCAGGACGATCCAGAACCACGCTTTCGCCACCAGCAATATTTTCATTTTGTACAGACATGAGCATTCCTTGATTAATCCGTTAAAAATAGTGAGGCGGTTAGGGTTGTTCAGGTGACAGCGCGGATAGCTCGCTGCGCAACTCAGCGCTAAGCGCCGGGTCGAGGAGGATTTTTTCCAGCTCTTTTCGGAAATCCTGGTTATCGACCAGGTTAGCCTTAAGATCGCGAAGGAGATTGCGCATGGCGAGCATGGCCTTAAGCTGGGGAATTTGGCGGGCCACCTGTTCCGGTGAGAAATCCTTCATGCTTTGAAATGTCAGGCTAATATTGTCTTCACTGCCATCATCGGCGAGCGTATTTTTAACGGTAAGATTAACTTTTGGGGAATATTCAGAAAGAACACTGTCGAAATTATTTTTGGAAATATTGACTTTACTACGCTCTGATAATGGCGCTGTTTCCTGTCCATTACTAAAATCACCTGCAACCAATAACTTCAGTGGTAATTCCGTTTTTTTACTCGCCCCACCCGTATGCAGATCAAGCTTTAAATTAATACGTGCCTTAGGCACTTCGCTCTGGAAGCTGTCAGCCATTTCACTGTCCCTCTGTTTATCGCTGTGCAATTTTATGCACGACATTTCCTGGTTCGCGATAATAGAACAATGATCTGCGAAATATCAAATATACAAATCCTTAAACTATTAAAATTAACTTATTAAGAACTTTCATCCATCAATTAAGAATTGAACAACCCTGATAAATCAGAAAAACAAACTATCATCACTGTTAAAAATGAATTTTTATAGCGAAAAAACAAAAAAAGATAGAGCATTGTTAAAAATGTGATTTCAAAATGACATGAATCAATATTAAGAAAATCAAAATACCCATTTGCGATAATAGGTGTCATTACAGAGCGAAGTAACGGAAAGGGCAATAAAATAGAAGAAGGAATGGATAAGGTAAACACGTCGAAAATGCGATTATATGGCAATAATTATTTTAAGGCCGACCTGAAATGCTAAATAAACCCGCAAACAGGCGTTTCCGTTCAACCGCCAAATTTAACGCACGGCAAAAAGGAGCCATACTGAGGGCTTAATCTCCTACCGAACAGAATGCAGTCAATAATTAACCGCCAAGAAAGAGCACATATTCCGGCCAGAAACGTCCTCATGCACTTTCATTTTCCACGCGCCGATAAACAGGCACGCGCCGTGTTGTTCCGGTCAAATTATCAAAAACGTCCGTTTCCGCGGTGACTATCTTCAGGCCAGTTTTTCTCAGCCGCTGCACATCGGCGGCGATTCGCTGAATACCAAACCAGAAAAGCCCGTCCAGCGCGGTTACCTGTAATCCTTCCGTCAGCGCAACTTTGAGACGCTCACGCGGCGCTTTCGTCTCTTTCGCAATCTGTTGATAAGGCGCGGCTGTATTGCCTTCGGCATCAATCCGGCGGATGCGCGTTGACAGCCGGTACTGAAATTCATCCGGAATACCGCTCAAATCATTTCTCAGCGTGTAGACGCAACCAAAACGCTTACCGTTGAACAGCACATTTTTCTGGCTGATTTGCAGTTCATCACGCAGGCTGGCGATCAGTTGCGGAGCGCGAATAAGCAGCAACCGGAAAGGTAATTCAAAGCTGGTGACATAATCGACATTCAGCAGCGCGATCCGCAGGCGTTCTTCGGATCCGGCCTGCGTCTGGCGGCACTCTTCTGCCACATCGGCCCATTGCTGCGTCAGGCGCGGCGTTTCACCCACTTCCGTAAAACTGTACTTTTCTATCTGGTAGTCGATTCTTCCGGTCACGCTGAATTCCCTGCTGGTCACGTTACAGTATGCTTCACTTTACCAACCCAGGCGTTTAACCGGAAGTGGGTTAACGAACCGCAATCCGGTGATGCTTTATGCCAAAATATCCGGTAGCAGCAGAGCCAGATGGCGCTCCGCCAGCATTTGCGAGGCCTGCTCGATATCCGGCGCGAAGTAGCGATCTTTATCGTAATGGGACACTCGTTCACGCAGCAGATGGCGCGCCTGCTCAAGTAACGGGCTGGAGGTTAATCCTTCCCGCATATCCAGCCCCTGACAGGCAGCCAGCCATTCCACGGCAATCACGCCGCGGGTATTAGCCGCCATCTCCCAAAGCCGACGACCAGCAGCAGGCGCCATCGAAACGTGATCTTCCTGGTTAGCAGAAGTCGGCAAACTATCGACACTGTGCGGATGCGACAACGCTTTGTTCTCGCTCGCCAGCGCTGCGGCTGTGACCTGGGCAATCATAAAACCGGAGTTAACACCGCCGTTTTTTACCAGGAAAGGCGGAAGCTGCGACATATGGCTGTCCATCAACAGAGCGATACGCCGCTCCGCCAATGAGCCGATTTCAGCGATGGCCAGCGCGATATTATCAGCGGCCATCGCAACTGGTTCCGCGTGGAAGTTACCACCGGAGATCACCTCATTTTCAGCAGCGAAAACCAGCGGGTTATCAGAAACCGCATTCGCTTCGGTCAGCAACACTTCGGCGGCAAAACGCAACTGCGTCAGACACGCTCCCATAACCTGCGGCTGGCAGCGCAATGAGTAAGGATCCTGCACTTTATTGCAGTTGTGATGAGACTGTGAAACCGCGCTGTCATCAGTCAGCACATGGCGATAGAGAGCCGCCGCGTCGATCTGCCCGCGCTGGCCGCGTACTTCGTGAATGCGCGCATCGAATGGACGACGTGAACCGAGCGCCGCCTCGGTAGTCAGCGCACCACAAACCACTGCAGAAGCGAACAGATCTTCGGCCTCAAACAGGCCGCGCAATGCAAACGCTGTCGAGGTTTGCGTCCCGTTGAGCAGCGCCAGCCCCTCTTTCGCCGCCAGCGTCAGCGGAGCAAGCCCGGCTCTATTCAGTGCTTCGGTTGCAGGCAGCCATTCGCCTTGCCAACGCGCTTTACCTTCGCCAAGCAGCGTAAGCGACATATGTGCCAACGGCGCTAAATCGCCGGACGCACCGACAGATCCTTTCGCCGGGATCCAGGGATAAACCCCCGCATTTACCATCGCCACCAACATCTGGATCACCTGCAAACGAATGCCGGAAAAACCACGTGCCAGGCTGTTGATCTTCAGCACCATAATCAGGCGCACCATCTCATCATCCAGCGGTTCGCCAACGCCTGCCGCGTGAGAAAGCACCAATGAGCGCTGTAAATTTTCCAGATCGTCGGTGGCAATGCGCGTCTGAGCAAGCAATCCAAAACCGGTATTAATACCGTATGCCGTTCGCCCTTCCACCATGATGGCATTGACGCAAGCGACGCTGTCGTTGATGGCGGTAAAGGCGCGCTCATCCAGCGTTAACTGGTGCGGTTGGCTATAGATATCACGCAGTTGGGTCAGTGTCAGTTGGCCGGGGATGAGGGTTACATTTTTCATTGTCAGCAAAGTCTCTGCAGTGAGGATATAAATACATATACTTGTCTATACATATCCACGCAAGCCAGCTTTTAACAAGAAAGATACAGTTTTGTTATATTGCGCCTGCAATCACGGTTTTACGCAATACTTAGTGAGATGCCGCTCGCCCAGCCATACGATTTAAGACCCTATTCTTAATCCTGACATAAGTATGCATTATGCCGTCAGTGTGTAAAACGTGACCACCATCAAAAAATAAGTCTTAGAATTCAAGTGGAAATGAACCGTTTCAGCTTAACGTTTTTTGCGTCGCTCAAAGGCTATTTATTTAGCAACGAAAGTATTGTGTCGCCAAAGCCCGACACATTGTAAGTCACTAAAATTTCATAAAAAAAAGCCTCTTGTAAGGCCAAAAAATTAAGCGTACATTAGCCCCCGTTGGTGAGGAATTCACCCGAAATTCTGAGATGGAGCTGTGGCCAGAATGGAGATAATTCTCAATTTGGTTTTGGCGTAGTTTCACCTCTCTATACTCAGTCCTTGTTAAGGTCATTAAGTGCATACTCAAACGTATGCGGAGCGATGAACGTGAAATATTTCTTTATGGGCATTTCTGTGATGGTCATTGTGTGGGCCGGCACCTTCGCCCTGATGATCTGACCTGAGCTATTGATGCGGAAAAAAACAGGAGCCTCGCGGCTCCTTTTTGTTAGGGTTCAATATCTTCTGTTGCGCTTTTTTGCGCCACTGGCAGTAGCCCGTCGTTGCGGAACATCGTCTTAATGCCGCGTACCGCCTGACGAATACGATCGCGGTTTTCTATCAAGGCAAAACGGACATGGGTATCGCCGTAATCACCAAAGCCAATGCCCGGAGAGACGCACACTTTGGCGTCTTGCAGCAATTTTTTGGCAAACTCCAGTGAGCCCATCGCCGCATACGGTTCCGGAATTTTCGCCCATACGTACATTGACGCTTTCGGCATTTCGACCATCCAGCCCGCTTCATGCAGCCCTTTCACCAGCACGTCGCGGCGGCGCTTATACTGCGCGGCAATATCGCGTACGCACTGCTGATCCCCTTCCAGCGCAGCAATTGCGGCGACCTGCAATGGCGTAAACGTGCCGTAGTCATGGTAACTTTTAATGCGCGCCAGCGCGTTCACCAGCACCGGGTTACCGACCATAAATCCAATGCGCCAGCCGGCCATATTGTAGCTTTTCGAGAGGGTGAAAAACTCCACCGCAACGTCGCGCGCACCCGGCACCTGCATAATCGACGGCGCTTTCCAGCCATCATAAACGATATCGGCATACGCCAGATCGTGAACCACCAGCACGTCGTAACGTTTAGCCAGCGCGACCACTTTCTCAAAGAATTCCAGCTCCACGCATTGTGCCGTTGGGTTAGACGGGAAACCCAGAATCATCATCTTTGGTTTCGGGTAACTTTCACGGATCGCGCGTTCGAGCTCGTTGAAAAAATCCACGCCTTCAACCAACGGCACAGAACGAACCTGCGCACCGGCAATCACCGCGCCATAAATGTGGATCGGATAACTTGGGTTCGGCACCAGGACGGTATCACCGTGATCCAGTGTCGCCAGCATCAGATGCGCCAGCCCCTCTTTCGAACCGATGGTCACAATGGCCTCAGTTTCCGGATCGATCTCGACCTGATAGCGATCCTGATACCAGCGGGAAATTGCCCGACGCAGCCGAGGAATGCCGCGCGAAGTGGAATAACCGTGCGTATCCGGACGCTGGGCAACCGTGCAAAGTTTCTCAACAATATGCGGTGGTGTTGCGCCGTCCGGGTTGCCCATACTGAAATCGATAATATCTTCACCGCGACGACGCGCAGCCATTTTCAGTTCAGCGGTGATATTAAAAACATAAGGGGGGAGACGATCGATACGCGTAAAACGACGTTCAGGACTGAAGTCAGCCATAGATTCCTCGGAGTAACGTTAGCGCCCGGACCGTCCGAGCGACGTCGCTGTCAACACAGCGTGCTTAAAACATAGCCTGAAAAATTTCCTGCTGTCGAGAGAAAAAACGAAAAATAACAGGCAGGTCTAAAAGGGGAACATTGATTTAGGTTAGGGAGATCAATCCTATCCTCTTATCGCTAAATTGAGCGCTAAATTTAACAATATGATATCAATATAATTACTTTTATTTTTCAGTATGTTCCGCCTTTCGCCGCCCTTCTTTGAGCATCTTTTAATCCCCTTTTGGAAATATGGTTTTTCCTCATTGATCTAATGAATGTGGTGACTGGTCATCTGCGACCGGGTTCCTTATCATAGCTTTTTGATGTCATTCACCGAGTCCCCCGTGCACGAAATATTCGATATGTTATTGGCAGTTTTCGATCGCGCGGCGTTGATGCTGATCTGCCTGTTCTTTTTGATCCGCATGCGCCTGTTTCGCGAACTACTGCATAAAACCGCCCACACGCCAAAAGAATTGCTTGCGGTTACCGCGATCTTCTCCATGTTCGCCCTGTTCAGCACCTGGTCCGGCGTGCCGGTTGAAGGTTCGCTGGTTAACGTGCGTATTATTGCCGTTATGGCCGGTGGGATTTTGTTTGGCCCGTGGGTCGGCATCATTACCGGCGTCATCGCCGGGGTTCACCGCTATCTGATCGACATTGGTGGCGTTACCGCAGTTCCATGCTTTATCACCAGTATTATTGCCGGGATTTTTTCGGGAATGATTAACCGAAAAGTTCCCAAAGCGCAGCACTGGCGCGTGGGGATCATTGGCGGGATGATTTGCGAAAGCCTGACCATGATTTTGGTAGTCGTCTGGGCGCCAACCACCGCGCTGGGGCTGGATATTGTCTCCAAAATCGGTGTGCCGATGATCCTCGGCAGCGTTTGTATCGGCTTTATCGTGCTGCTGGTGCAAAGTGTCGAAGGGGAAAAAGAGGCTATCGCGGGTCGCCAGGCAAAACTGGCGCTGGATATTGCGAATAAAACATTGCCGTTATTCCGTAACGTCAATAGCGACTCGCTGCGTCAGATATGCGATATCATTCGTCGCGATATAAAAGCCGATGCCGTGGCCATCACCAATACCGATCATGTGCTGGCGTACGTTGGTGTCGGCGAAAATAACTATCGCGACAGCGACGATATTCTCAGCCCGACCACGCATCAGTCGATCAGTACAGGCGAAATTATCATTAAAAACAATGATGAAGCCCACCGCACGCCTGAAATTCACTCCATGCTGGTGATCCCGCTGCGGGAGCAGAGTGTGGTCACCGGCACGTTGAAGATCTACTACTGTCATGCGCACCAGATCACCTCATCTTTGCAGGAGATGGCGGTCGGGTTATCGCAAATTATCTCGACCCAACTGGAAGTTTCCCGCGCTGAGCAACTGCGTGAAATGGCAAACAAGGCCGAACTGCGCGCGCTGCAAAGCAAAATCAATCCGCACTTCCTGTTTAATGCCCTGAACGCCATTTCTTCCTCTATTCGTCTCAACCCGGATACCGCCCGGCAATTGATTTTCAATTTATCGCGTTATCTGCGCTATAACATTGAATTAAAAGACGATGAGCAGATCGACATCAAGAAAGAGCTGTATCAAATTAAAGATTACATTGCGATTGAACAGGCGCGTTTTGGCGACAAATTGACCGTCATTTATGACATTGATGAAGAGGTCAGTTGTGTGATCCCCAGTCTGCTGATCCAGCCGCTGGTAGAAAATGCCATTGTGCACGGCATTCAGCCCTGTAAAGGCAAAGGCGTGGTAACGATAAGTGTGGAAGAGTGCGGCAACCGCGTACGTATCGCGGTACGTGACACCGGCAACGGCATCGCACCGGAGATGATTGCCCGCGTTCAGGCTGATGAAATGCCGGGCAATAAGATTGGCCTGCTTAACGTTCACCAGCGCGTAAAATTGCTCTATGGCGAAGGATTACATATTCGCCGCCTGACGCCGGGAACCGAGATCGCCTTTTATGTTCCGCGCTCGCCGTCCGCCACATTGTTGCCCTAACAGGAGAAGCCGATGAAGATCATCATTGTTGAAGATGAATTCCTGGCGCAACAGGAGTTGAGCTGGCTGATAAAAGAGCACAGCCAGATGGAGATCGTCGGTACCTTTGACGATGGACTCGATGTGCTGAAATATTTACAGCACAACAAGGTTGATGCCATTTTTCTGGATATCAATATTCCGTCGCTGGATGGCGTATTGCTGGCGCAAAACATCAGCCAGTTCGCACATAAACCCTTTATTGTGTTTATTACTGCCTGGAAAGAGCATGCGGTCGAGGCCTTCGAACTGGAAGCGTTTGACTACATTCTGAAGCCGTACCAGGAGTCGCGAATTATCAGCATGTTGCGGAAGCTGGAAGCGGCCTGGCAGCAACAATCGGGTACCACCAGCAGCCCGCAATCACGGGAAAACGCCACCATTAATCTGGTGAAAGACGAACGCATTATCGTTACCAGCATTAACGATATTTATTATGCGGAAGCGCATGAGAAGATGACCTTCGTCTATACGAAGCGGGAATCATATGTGATGCCGATGAATATCACCGAGTTTTGCAGCAAGCTGCCAATGGCGCATTTCTTTCGCTGCCACCGCTCGTACTGCGTGAATCTGGATAAAATTCGCGAGATCGAACCGTGGTTCAACAACACGTATATCTTGCGGCTGCGGGACCTGGATTTTCAGGTGCCCGTCAGCCGCAGCAAAGTTAAAGAATTCAGGCAGCTAATGAATCTTTAAAGGAAATGCCCCAGCGTCTGGCGCAGATGTGCGCCAGAGCCGAGCAGCCCGGGGTTATCGTGCACAATCAGATAGACCGGAATGTCCTGCACATAGGATTTGAAGCGCCCTTTATCTTCAAAGCCGCCACGGAAACCGGAGGCGGTAAAAAAATCGAGGAAGCGCGGCACGATCCCGCCCGCGATATACACCCCGCCGAACGTACCAAGATTCAGCGCCAGGTTACCGCCAAAACGCCCCATAATGACGCAGAACAGCGACAGTGCGCGGCGGCAATCAATGCAACTGTCCGCCAGCGCCCGTTCGGTAACATCTTTGGGTTGCAGATTCTCCGGTAAACGACCGTCAGATTTCACAATCGCCCGGTAGAGATTGACCAGCCCAGGACCAGAGAGCACACGTTCAGCGGAGACATGGCCGATTTCCGCGCGCAGTTCTTCGAGGATAATCCCCTCTTCTTCACTGTTCGGTGCGAAATCGACGTGACCGCCTTCGCCCGGCAGGCTCACCCAGCGTTTATCAACATGCACCAGATGCGCAACGCCAAGACCCGTGCCCGCACCGTAGACAGCGATCGGTTTGCCTTCTACCGCCTCACCGCCGCCAAACTGGATCAGGTGATCTTTTTTCAGCATCGGGATCGCCATTGATACGGCGGTAAAATCATTGATAATTTCCAGATGCGCAAAGCCGAGGTTTTTCTTCATTTCCGCAATCGAGAAAGCCCAGGTGTGATTCGTCATCGCCACCCAGTCGCCGGTAATCGGACAGGCAATCGCGATGCAGCCGTCTTCCACGCTGACGTCATGTTCATCAAGATAAACGCGCACTACAGCTTCCAGGCTGGGATAATCGAGGCCGGAATAGGTTTTGGCCCGGGAGATATCACCACTGTCGACATCGCACAACGCTAAGCGCGCGTTGGTACCGCCCACGTCTCCCACTAAAGCATACTTTGTCATTCTTTTACGGCTCCGCTAAAGTCAGAATAAATCTTTGGCACACTGTAAATTCAAGGCGCTTTAACAACAACGACCATAACACGAGTGCCCCAGGATAATCGATCTACGTCACAGATTAACCCCCGGGCTGCCGCCAGATTGTTCAGCGTCACCCCGACGTTTTTACAAGGACCTATGTATGCTTCATCCGCGAGCCAGAACACTGTTACTGCTGGCCCTGCCTGCGTTAACTATCGGCGTGGCCTCCAGCCTTATGCTGCTACTGGTAATGAAGATCGCTTCGCTGCTGCAAGCCATTTTGTGGAGCGGTATTCCATGGCAACTGGGCATTGCGCCCGATTCGCCCGGCTGGATCTTATTGATACTGACGCTGACCGGGATCGCCGTTGGTCTGGTGATCCGTTTCAGTCGCGAACACGGCGGTCCGGATCCGGTGACCGTCCCGCTGATCAATGCGCCGGTGTCCGTCAAAGCATTGCCCGGACTGGTACTGGCGCTGATCCTCGGGCTGGCGGGCGGCGTTAGCCTTGGGCCGGAACATCCGGTAATGGTGCTGAATATTGCGCTCGCGGTGGCGCTGGGCGCACGCGTCTTCCCGCGCGTAGCGCCGCTGGACTGGACCATCCTCGCCTCGGCGGGCACCCTTGGTGCGCTGTTCGGTACGCCGGTAGCGGCAGCGCTGGTGTTTTCGCAAACGCTGAGCGCCAGCAATGACGTGCCGCTGTGGGACCGTTTATTCGCGCCGCTGATGGCCGCCGCGGCTGGAGCGCTAACCACCAGCTTGTTCGCCCTGCCCCATTTTGCCCTGCCAATCCCCCATTATCCCCAGTTGCATATTGTCGATATCATTAGCGGCGCAGTGGTCACTGTTTTTGCCATCGCGCTGGGTATGGTTGCCGTCTGGTGCCTGCCGCGCCTGCACCGGTTGATGCACCGGCTGCACAACCCGGTACTGGTTCTTGGCGTTGGTGGCTTCCTGCTTGGCCTGTTGGGGATCATTGGCGGGCCGGTCACGCTGTTTAAGGGGCTGGACGAGATGCAACAACTGGCCTTCGCCCAGACGCTAACGGTGACGGATTACCTGCTGTTTGCGGTGGTAAAACTGGCTGCACTGGTGGTTGCTGCTGCCTGCGGTTTTCGCGGCGGGCGTATTTTTCCGGCGGTGTTTGTCGGTGTGGCACTCGGGTTGATGCTGCATGAGCATGTCGATGCCGTACCTGCCGCCGTGACGGTTTCTTGCGCGGTGCTCGGTATGGTGCTGGTGGTAACGCGCGATGGCTGGCTGAGCCTGTTTCTTGCCGCCGTGGTGGTGCCGGATACCACGCTGCTACCGCTGTTATGCATCGTGATCCTTCCCGCCTGGCTGCTGCTGGCCGGGAAACCGATGATGATTGTTCCCCGGCGCGATGAATAACGCTTAGCTGTTACGCGCTTCGAGTGCGTGGGTGACTTCCCGTAACAGATCCGGCAGATCGGTTTTTGGCAGCATCACTTCTATCAACGCAAGGCGGTGGTGATGCGCCGCCGCTTTCAGCGCTTCCGCCAATTGCACGGTTTCACTCACACGCCAGCATTCGGCCTGGCAGTCCACGCTTAAAGCATGGGGAAGATGAGTCCAGTTCCAGCGGGCAATGTCGTTATAGCGCTGTTTTGCGCCGTGAATAGCGCGTTCGACCGTATAGCCATCATTGTTGAGCAGTAAAATGATCGGCCGTTGCCCGTCACGCAGCATCGATCCCAGTTCCTGAATGGTCAGTTGCGCCGCGCCATCACCGGTGATCAACACTACCCGGCGTTCCGGGCAGGCGGTTTGCGCGCCAAACGCGGCGGGCAGGCAGAAACCAATCGATCCCCACAGCGGCTGAACCAGCAGCTCCGCTCCGGCAGGCAGACGCAGAGAAGCCGCGCCAAACGCCGCAGTACCCTGATCCGCCAGCAAGATGTCATCAGGACGAATAAATTGCTGCACGGTTTGCCAGAGCGTCTCCTGATTGAGCGTTCCCTGATGAACCGGGGCTCGAGCAGCCTGCGGCGGGCGATGATTCGCCGCGGAATGCGCCCTGGCACGCACGAGGGGAATCAATGCATTTATCGCCTCCCGCATCGGAATGCCGCTAAACCACACGTCGCCGACGCGGGCGGCAAACGGCTGGATTTCAATGGTGCGCTCCCGGGCAAATTGCTGGGTAAACCCGGCGGTCAGCGTATCTGTAAAACGCGTGCCGATGCAGATCACCGTATCCGCGCCCTCTATCGCCTCGCGCACCGGCGCCGGGCTGGCCGCGCCGCTGTAGGTACCAACAAAACCGGGTTGCGTCTCATCAAATACCCCTTTCCCCATCAACAGTGTGGCATGCGGCAGCGGCGAATCTTTCATCCAGCATTGCAGCGTCTTATGAACGCCAAAACGGCGGGCGAGAAAATCGGCCAGCAACGCCACGCTGGAACCGGCTGATAACATCGCCTGCGCATGCTGACGAAAAGCATTCCGGCATGCTTCGTTTACCGGGAACGGGGGAATTGTGAGAGCGTTTACAGGCGGAGTGGCAGGCTTTTTCGCCACGTCGGCTGGCAGCATCAGATAGCCAGGACGGGACTGCGTCAGCATCACTTCGAGCACACGATCGATCTCATAGCAGGCATTTTGCGCCGTTAAAATGGCACGAGCGGCGGTGACAGGCTCGCTCATCCGGTAAAAATGGTGGAAATCGCCGTCGCCAAGGGTGTGGTGCAGCAATTCACCCCGTTGCTGTACGCCGCTACAGGGCGCACCAACGATATGCAATAGCGGAACATATTCGGCATAGCTGCCGGCAACGCCGTTGATTGCACTCAGTTCGCCCACGCCGAAGGTGGTTAATAATGCGCCCGCGCCCCGGCAACGCCCGTAACCATCGGCGGCGTAGGCGGCGTTAAGTTCATTCGCGCAACCCACCCACTGCACGGCCGGGTGTTGAATCACATGATCGAGAAATTGCAGGTTATAGTCGCCCGGCACACCAAAAAGGTGGTGGATACCGCAGCCTGCGAGCCTGTCGAGTAAGTAGTCGGCAATTGAATAATCACTTTGCATGACGTTAATCCCAGAGCTTTGACATTGATCTGAGTATTAAAAGAAGTGTGATGGGAGTCCAGGATGGACGCTATATTCCAGGTGGAAAGTAAGCTTTACGATACAACCCGGTGTACTCTCGTGGAGGCCAATTTTGTGTAAACGTATACACTCACTCTACAACGACAAAAAAGGAGCACGGCATGGCTTATCAGGCAGATCCTGCGCGTTATCAAAACATGGCTTATCGTCGCTGCGGCGACAGCGGATTAAAGCTTCCGGCCATTTCACTTGGGCTGTGGCACAACTTTGGCGATGCCACTCTGCTGGGAAATAGCCGTCAGTTATTGCAGCACGCTTTCAATCTCGGCATTACACACTTCGACCTTGCCAATAACTATGGGCCGCCGCCGGGATCGGCTGAATGCAATTTTGGCCGCATCCTGCATGAGGATTTTCACTCCCTGCGGGACGAACTGATTATCTCCACCAAAGCCGGTTACACCATGTGGGATGGCCCCTATGGCGACTGGGGTTCCCGTAAGTATTTGATTGCCAGCCTCGATCAAAGCCTGCGTCGGATGGGGCTTGAGTATGTGGATATTTTCTACCATCACCGCCCGGACCCGGAAACACCGCTGAAAGAGACGATGCGCGCGCTGGATCATATTGTGCGCCAGGGCAAAGCGTTGTACGTCGGCCTGTCTAACTACCCGGCAGCACAGGCACGGGAAGCGATTGATATTCTTAATGATCTGGGAACGCCTTGCCTGATCCATCAGCCCAAATATTCGATGTTTGAGCGCTGGGTTGAAGAGGGATTGCTGGATGTGCTGCAGGAAAAAGGGGTGGGTAGTATTGCCTTCTCTCCGCTGGCTGGCGGGCAGCTAACCGACCGCTATTTGCAGGGGATCCCGGCGGATTCGCGCGCTGCCAGCGGCAGCCGTTTTCTCAACCCGGAGCAGCTCACCACGCAAAAACTGGACATCGTGCGCGCGCTGAATGCGTTGGCGCAACGGCGTGGCCAGAAGCTGTCGCAGATGGCGCTGGCATGGGTGCTGCGGGATGATAAGGTGACGTCAGTGCTGATAGGCGCCAGCAAAATAAGCCAGCTCGACGATGCGGTTGGTATGCTGGAAAACCGTCACTTCACTGCGGATGAACGTGCCGGGATCGAGGCAATTCTGAGCAGTACAAAATAAATACCGTTTTAGCAAAAAGTGCTGTCATTCACGATTTAAGAGTTCCGCCAATAATATGGGGTTTTGCCGCCCCGTAAAATTGTTGTAACAGGCCGTTTCGGCCCGATCGTGAGGAGAAGAGTATGTTCAGGTCACTGATTCTGGCAGCAGTGTTAATGGCTTCAGCGCCGCTGGTCGCTAATGCTGGCGAAATCACCCTGTTGCCGTCGATTAAATTGCAAATTGGCGATCGTGATAATTATGGTAACTACTGGGACGGCGGACGCTGGCGTGACCGGGACTACTGGGGTCGTCACTATGAATGGCGCGGTGACCGCTGGTACAGGCACGATCGCGGTTGGCATCGCGGCTGGGATAAGCACAATGCTTACGAGCGCGGCTATCGTGAAGGCTGGCGCGACCGTGATGATCATCGCGGCCCGGGGCGCGGCCATCACCACTAATTTTCGTGCCGGATAGCGCTCCGCTAACCGGCATTCAACATCCTGCCCGCAGCGCTAAACGCCTGCGGGCATTTTCATTATAAATCCGCAAGTGTTCCGACCAGCAGCCAGACATTTAAGCTCACCACCAGCACCACAATTAACCAGCCTGTACGTTTCACCAGCGCGCTGTTTACCAGCCCGCCCATCAATTTACGGTCGCTGGTAAAGACCAGTAACGGCACCAGCGCCAGTGCAATGCCAAAGCTCAACAGCACCTGGCTCATTACCAGGATGCGGGTCGGATCAAGCCCCAGCCAGATCACGATAAACGACGGCATCATGGTAACGCTGCGGCGCACCCACAGCGGAATGTGGAAGCGGACAAATCCCTGCATCACCACCTGTCCCGCCAGCGTCCCCACTACGGTGGAGGAGAGACCGGCCGCCACCAGACTCAACCCAAAAATGGTTGCCGCAGCATGGCTTAAAAGCGGTTCCAGCGTCAGATAAGCCTGATCGAGATCGGCCACGCCGGTATGTCCGTTAAAATGAAACGCCGCGGCAGCCGTCGCCATCATCGCCAGGTTAACAAAGCCGGCAATGGTCATGGCAATGCCTACGTCCCATTTTGTCGCAGAGTAGCGCTCGTGCTGCGTGCCCTGATGCAGATGCTGCGTCAGCGACGAGTGCAGGTAAATCACGTGCGGCATGATGGTTGCGCCCAGCACACCAGCGGCAAGGAACACGGCGTCAGTTCCCGGCAAGCTGGGGATGATAATGCCCTGCGCCAGTTGCGCCAGCTTCGGCTGTGAAAAGGCCAGCTCAACAATGTATGCCGCCGCCACAAACAACAGCAGCCCGCCAATGACTTTCTCGAGCGGTTTTTGCCCGCGGCGTTGCAGCATCAAAATAAGGAACGTCGCAATACCGGTGAGAACTGCACCTTGCAGCAGTGAAACGCCAAGGATCAATTTGAAGCCAATTGCGGCGCCAATAAATTCAGCCAGATCGGTCGCCATGGCGATGATTTCCGCCTGAACCCAGTAAAACCACACCAGCGGACGCGGATAGTGATCGCGGATCTGCTCAGCGAGATTTTTTCCGGTAGCGATACCGAGTTTGGCAGACAGTAACTGGATCAACATCGCCATGATATTGGCCCACACGACAACCCACAGCAACTGGTAGCCAAAGCTGGCGCCTGCCTGGATGTTGGTGGCGAAATTCCCCGGATCGATGTAGCCAATCGCGGCAATAAACGCAGGCCCCATTAACGCCAGCTTTAACTTGCGCGCTGCACGCCCACTGCTATTCTCAACGCGACTATTGTTCATTTATTGCCCCTAAATATAGCCTTTGCTATGTTTCATGTTAGCAAAATGAGAATGATTATCAAGTTCATTTAAAATGGATTTACCTGATTTCTCTGATAGCCAGAAACGATAGAAGGGCCGGATCTCAAGGATGGTGACGGCGATAGCAGGAACCATCGTCGAATTATGTTAAGAGTGTAGCATTTGAACGCAACTTTTCACTCCTTTACTTAACATAACAGAAATGTATGTTTGATCACTATTTTTGAGTCTGGTCACAGGACATCAATATAGTGTGTGTTTGATCTCGTTTTCTTTCCGCTTGTTACATAGAATGTGCACGAAATTTCTACCCGTCTCATATTTGGAGCAAATATGTCCCGCGTTCTGCACTTTGTCCTGGCGCTTGCTGTTGTGGCGCTGCTTGCCCTGCTTTTCAGCAGCGATCGCAAGAAGATCCGCATTCGTTTTGTTATTCAACTGCTGGTGATTGAAGTTTTACTGGCCTGGTTCTTCCTGAACTCTGATATTGGCCTTGGCTTCGTGAAAGGCTTCTCCGAAATGTTTGAAAAACTGCTCGGTTTTGCCAACGAAGGCACTAACTTCGTCTTCGGTAAAATGAATGACGAAGGCCTGGCGTTCTTCTTCCTGAAAGTGCTGTGCCCGATCGTCTTTATTTCTGCATTGATCGGTATTCTGCAACACATTCGTGTGCTGCCAATTATTATTCGCGCCATCGGGACGGTGCTTTCCAAAGTTAACGGCATGGGCAAACTGGAGTCCTTTAACGCCGTCAGCTCCCTGATTCTGGGTCAGTCCGAAAACTTTATCGCCTATAAAGATATCCTCGGCAAAATGTCACGCAACCGCATGTACACCATGGCCGCGACAGCAATGTCAACGGTTTCCATGTCCATCGTCGGCGCGTACATGACCATGCTCCAGCCGAAATATGTGGTGGCGGCGCTGGTACTGAACATGTTCAGCACCTTTATTGTTCTGTCGCTGATCAACCCGTACCGTGTTGAAGAGAGCGAAGAAAACCTGCAGATGGCAAAACTGCACGAAGGTCAGAGCTTCTTCGAAATGCTGGGTGAATACATTCTGGCGGGCTTTAAAGTGGCGATTATCGTGGCGGCAATGTTGATCGGCTTTATCGCGCTGATCTCCGGCCTGAACGCGCTGTTTGCTGCTATTTTCGGCATCTCCTTCCAGGGCATTCTCGGTTACATCTTCTATCCGATCGCCTGGGTTCTGGGTGTGCCGGCGCACGAAGCATTGCAGGTCGCCAGCATCATGGCAACCAAACTGGTGTCTAACGAATTCGTGGCAATGATGGATCTGCAAAAAATCGCAGCGAACCTCTCCCCGCGCTCTGAAGGCATCCTGTCGGTGTTCCTCGTTTCCTTCGCCAACTTCTCCTCTATCGGCATTATCGCAGGCGCGATCAAAGGCCTGAATGAAGAGCAAGGCAACGTCGTTTCCCGCTTTGGTCTGAAGCTGGTGTACGGCTCGACGCTGGTCAGCGTGCTTTCTGCCGCCATCGCCGCGCTGGTTATCTGATAGCGACGCAAGAGACAAAAAAACCGGGGAATTCCCCGGTTTTTTTATTCGCCAGCAGTCAACGGCTGCGGCTTGCCAAATAAATACCCTTGCAGATAATCCACTCCCGCCTCCAGCAGCAGTTCGCGTTGCGCTTCGTTTTCCACATACTCCGCCACAACGGTAAGAGACTTTGCTTTCGCCAGTTCGCAAATCGCTTTCACAATCATCACATCCTGCTGATCCTCGAGAATATCCCGCACAAAACAGCCATCGATCTTGATGATATCCGCTTGCAGCCGTTTCAGGCGCTCAAAGTTGGCATAACCGGTACCGAAATCGTCGATGGCAATTTTGAACCCTGCCTGGCGCAATTGCAGGATGTTAAGAATGCTGACTTCGGAATTGGAAAAGGCCTGCTCTTCGGTGATTTCGATGATCACCGTCTGCGGCGCTATCGCATAGTGCTCAAACAACGCCAGAAACTGCGGCGCAAAAGCTTTTTGCATCAGCGTCATCGGCATTAGATTCACTGAAAAACGCGCATACTGGCTGGTTTGTGGATGCTGCTGCATCCATTGCAACAGGCGTTCAACCACCAACATGTCAAAACGTGTTCCGAGGTTAAACTGCGCGATAACGGGGATAAATTGATCCGGCGTAATGAGCTCGCCATCGCTGATAAGCCGGGTGAGAATTTCCTGGTATCCCTTCCCTTGCGCATCAACAATCGGCTGGCCATAAAGCTGAATGCCATTTTCATCCAGCGCGCGTTTAACCTTGTTAAGCTGCAAGACGCGGTCCGTCGTCTGATCAGCTACCGTCTGTAAACTGTTAGTGAGCGCCAGTACCTGATGCCCGGCGCTGGCCTCCTCTGCCAGCCAGCTTAATTGCCCCAGCGTCTGATGCAGCGCTTCGCCGCACGCGTGCAACTCTCCCCAGGAAGCGCCAAATTCGATATCAAGGCCGACGTTGTTCCAGAAGATGCGACGGCTGTTCAGATAATCGATCATATGCTGTAAACGCGCCGCCGTTTCCGGCCCGTTTAACAGCAGCAACAGTTCACTGCCGGGCAACTGGAAAAAACGCTCGCCACTCTGCAACAGGGGTTGTAGCTGACGGGCAACGCTGCGCTTCACATGCACGCGCATCATCATGCCGAAATGCTTGCTGAGAAACTCCATATTCTTCATATGCAGGCAACACACCACGTCGTTGGGCTGTTGCTCCATCTGTTTTTCCAGCGCGCGAAGATTCGGCAGACCGGTCAGCGGATCGCTCATTGCCTGTAACTGCCAGCGTCTTTTCAGCCACTCACTGCGGTGAAAAACCTGCGTCATATACAACATGCAAATGGTAAAGCTGATCAACACTGACATGACAAATGCCAGCGAGTAGTCGGAATTCACACCCTGCAGGAAGTTATTGTTATAAGCCAACAGCATAAACGCCGAAACAGACCAGCTAAGTGTAATAAATGAATAACTTAACCTGCTTATCCCCAGCGTGAAAAGGATGAAAATAATCGGCACTAAATATCCGGCAATATAGTCGGTTTTAAAAGGTGAGCACAATATAATAACGGTTGCAACTAATGCCCCCAGCCAGCCCAGCATAAATAAGCGCTTTTTAGCCGATAAAAAAGGCTGGCGATTGCGATAGCAGAATGTCCGGGCAAAACGCGGATTGATTATCATCCGTAACGGATAATAGATAATCATAGTAAAAATGAGCGCTGCGCAAATCAGGCTTTGTACATCAATGATTGAGAAAATACTTGTTCCGGAGCCGAAAAAATTCGAGATATTAATCGGATAGTTAAACCAGACTCCGGCAATATACATTGACGCCTTAATACCGACAGGCGCAACAAATCCCAGCCACACCACGCGCACCGCCATATCTCTGTTTGGCATGCCGTGACGCCAGCGTGCGCCAAGCCGCCAGCGCACAATAGCGCAGACGGCAAGTACCGGGAATAACTGGCAGAATAACAATACCACCGCTTCCGTATGCGGGAGATGAAATGTGCTCTCATTCACCACGGCAAAGCTAATGATTATTGGAATAATCCCATGACGGCCGAATAAAAAAATAATCGCCAGCATTACGCTTAATGGTAGCCATGCCAGAAATAGCGTAGAGGCATCGACAACTGCACGCGGTGAAATAAAACGAGAAACAGGAAGTGCTACCAGGCATAAAATTAACGCGAGCAGGAATTTTCTTATACAACTGTATTTGTCATATGTCATCAAAGTTAATTAAATGATCCTGGCAGAAGAATAGAATAGCCAGAATAATAGGTTTATTCATTACATGAATCAAGTTATCAGACCGTCGAACACCTTTCATTACTGCGGCTTTACCGGACTACCACTTTTCCAGTTTTTGCTGTAATAAATTGACAAATCGGAAGCTTAAAAAGCAAAAACCCCCGCGTAAACGCGAGGGTTTGAAATTTTGGTGGAGCTAAGCGGGATCGAACCGCTGACCTCTTGCATGCCATGCAAGCGCTCTCCCAGCTGAGCTATAGCCCCACAATTTGTCTTTACGCACCAACTCCGTTGGGTTCGGAATTTGGTGGAGCTAAGCGGGATCGAACCGCTGACCTCTTGCATGCCATGCAAGCGCTCTCCCAGCTGAGCTATAGCCCCATTGCGTAAAGCGTGTCGTGTTGACGGGCGGCATAATATGAATTCCCTTGCCAGGTGTCAACGGCAAAATCGTACCGTGTCAATCAATCGCTGAAAAAGCATGCAAATTAAGGACATTGCGTAGCTCCTCGCAGTCAGTAGTTAAACGTGTCACATTTTCCCGTAAAATGGTGCTATAACATAAGCCACTAATTACCCTTACAACCATTCGGGAAATTACATGCTCAAGGAACGAATGACGCCAGAAGAGTTAGCCAGTCTTACCGGATACAGTCGGCAAACCATCAATAAGTGGGTGCGCAGAGAAGGCTGGATCACCTCGCCAAAACCCGGAGTGCAAGGAGGAAAAGCCCGGCTGGTGCATGTAAATGAGCAAGTCCGCGCCTTTATTCGCAGCGCACAGCGTAGCGAAGAGCCAGCCCCTGCGATACGTACTATCAGCAACAACTCACTTGAAGCTTTGCTTATTTCGTTGGCGAAAGAGATGACCGACGCCGAGCAAAAGCAGCTCACCTCTCTACTCTTACGTGACGGCATAACCGGGTTATTGCAACGTCTTGGCATCCGCAATCAGAAATAAGATGATGAAACTCGCTAACAAAATGACGACTGAAGAGCTAGCCGATTTTCTCGGTGTTGCCAGACAAACCGTTAATCGCTGGATCCGTGAACAAGGTTGGCAAACGGAAGCGCTACCCGGAATCAAAGGTGGTCGCGCAAGGCTAATTCACATCACCAAAGAAGTGCGGAATTTCGTGATGAAAACGCCCTCCATGCGCCAGCGTAATTCTCCTTACTCTATCGCGGAGCCGGCACCATCTTATGCGAGTGAAAACAACTCGCTGCGGGAGATTGTCAAAGTCTTACAGAACATGACGCCCGAAGAACAGAAGCTGTTGGCGGTGTTACTGGCCCGCGAAGGGATCTGCGGGTTTTTACAGCGCCTCGGCATAACACAGACGATCGATGAGTAAAAAACCGGCCTTAATGGCCGGTTTTAGTTTACGCGTTTAATGCGTATGCGGGTGGTTTTCCCGACGATACGCACCCGGCGGCTGGTTAAACGTGCGGGTAAAGGTACGTGTGAAGGTTTGTTGCGAATCAAAGCCGTACTTCAGGCAGATATCGTAAACCTTCTGATTGGTATTGAGTAAATCCTGCGCGGCAAGCGACAGTTTGCGCTCGCGAATATAACGTCCAAGACTCTCCCCTTTGTACTGCAAGAAGAGGCGTTGCAGGTGCCATTTGGAATAGCCCGCGTGCGCTGCAATATCATCAATACGTAACGGTTGATGGAGATTGTCGTCGATCCACTCGACGATAGTGTCGATAACCTGAGCGGAAATAGTCATACTGCGCTCCCCCTCTGCTCTTCGATTAATAAACGGGTTTATTCCCACCAGGCACGGAATTCCTGCGCATCGTTAGCCGCAAGAACCGGTTCGCCCAGCATCGGTGTTAGTAAACGAAAACTTTTGCCCCGACTTGCTGCCGCCAGCCGTTTGTACGGATCGTCCCATGTGTGTTTTGCCAACACAAAACGCCCCGCGTGGCCCGGCAGAACCGCGCGTGCATTAATCTCTTCCGCCGCCTGCGCGGCCTGTTCCGGCATCATGTGGATGTACTTCCAGTCTTCGTCATACTGGCCGTTCTCCATGATGGCGATGTCCACCGGACCAAACTGCTCGCCGATGGCTTTAAAATGCGGGCCATAGCCGGTATCGCCGCTGTAATAGATTTTGCGCTGGTCGGTGACGAACATAAAACTGGCCCACAACGTCTGGTTACGTTTCAGGCCGCGCCCGGAAAAATGGCGCGCCGGCAGCACATGTACCGTCAGTTCTTCGTCGATCGCCACCTTCTGCTGCCAGTCCGCTTCACGAATAATCTGCGGATTCATGCCCCAATAACGCAGGTGCGAACCGACGCCCAACGGCGTCACGACCTGTTTGATTTTCGGCATCAGCGCCTTGATGGTGGCGTAATCCAGGTGGTCATAGTGATCGTGAGAAATGATCAGCAGATCGATCTCCGGCAGGCTCTGCGCTGTCCATGCCGCATTCCCGGCAAACGCTTTATTGATAAATGAAAACGGCGCGGCGTAGTCGCTCAGCACTGGATCGATCAGGATGCGTTTGCCCGCCAGTTGCAGGTACCACGAAGAGTGCCCCATCCATACCAGCGTGTCCTGTGCCGCAGGCAGGCTGGCAAGATCCGTTTGCATCATTGGCAGCGGCTGCTGCGGACGGACATTTTCCCGTTTGGTGACCAGAAAATCCCACCACGCGGCCAGCATACTTTTCTTGCCGGTGAAGCCTGGCGTCGGCAGCGTATTTTGAAATTTGCCGTCACGGTAATGGGGTGATTTTTCAACTTCCGTAAGCTGTTCGCCTTGCGGCGCTTTGCCAAATCCTGCATTCAAAACAAAGGGTAAACTGGCGGCGGACGCAACGAGCATAACCATGACCACGCTGAAAATGAGAGGCTTCATATCCTGACCCGAAGAAATCGCTCCAGTCCGTAGAGACGATATGCACTAAACTTGATTATGAGTGAGTAAGCACTCATTATAGAAAGCGACAGCAAACCGTCAAGATCATTTTCTTTCTTTGACATTCGACGTTGCAGCCTCCTGGTAGGCATGTTTCAATCGTGGTTTTTATAACGTGTGAGGAAAAATGTAGTGGCTCGTCCAAAGAGTGAAGACAAAAAGCAAGCGTTACTGGAAGCAGCAACCGAAGCCATCGCGCAGTCCGGGATCGCCGCTTCCACCGCCTTAATAGCCCGCAACGCGGGAGTTGCGGAAGGGACGCTGTTTCGCTACTTCGCCACCAAAGACGACCTGCTGAACGCACTTTACCTGCATCTGAAAACTGACCTGTGCGGCACCATGCTGGAAAATCTCGATCGCACCATCAACGATCCGAAAGTGCATACGCATTCGGTGTGGGACAGCTATATCGACTGGGGAATTCGTCACCCCAACGGCCACTGCGCAGTGCGGCAAATTTCCGTCAGCGAAAAACTGCGCCCGGAAACCCGTCAGCAGGTTACCGCTATCTTTCCGGAGCTGCACGAGCTCTGCCACCGCTCGGTATTGCCGGTTTTTCTCGACGGCGAATTTGCGCCGTTTGGCGATGCCATTTTCCTCACGCTGGCGGATACCACCATCACCTTTGCCAGCCGCGATCCTTCCCGTGCCAAAGAGATCAAACGCCTCGGTTTTGAAGCGATGTGGCGCGCACTGACCGCTGAGGGGATAGATGGACAGTAAAACATTGCAGGCCTGCGCGCACCGTATTGCGCTTGAGATGCCATTTACCGAGCACTGCTGGCCGTTTGGCCCGGAATATGATGTGTTCAAAGTGTGCGGCAAAATTTTTATGCTGACCGCCACCGCCCACGGCAGGCCAATGGTGAACCTGAAAGCAGAGCCGCAAATTTCCCTGCTCAACCAGCAAATCTACCCCAGTATTGAACCGGGGTATCACATGAACAAAAAGCACTGGATTTCCGTCTATGCCGGGGAAGAGATCGACGAAGCGCTGCTTGCCTCTCTGATTCAGGCGTCGTGGGATCGGGTGGTAGACGGCCTTTCGCGTAAACAGCAACAGCGCCTGCGCCCTACGCGTTCTCAGCCAGCCAGCTAAGCGCCCGCTCGCCCGGCGCATCCACCGGCAGATAAACCAGCAGCCGTGAACCGTTACGCGGCGCTGAGTACCAGTACATTTGCTGTAAGGTAAACTCTCCCAGCTGCGGATGGGTAAACAGTTTCAGCTTGTTTTCCACGCCGCGCACATCCAGATATTTACGCCACAGCGTGGCAAACTCGCTGGATGCCGCGCAAAAACGCGCCAGCTTCGCTTCCCATAACGGATCGCCACGGTGCTCCGCCATCGCCGCACGAAAATAGGCCACAAATGTCTGCAATATGCTGTCATCGCTGCCAAGACGGCTACGCCACTGCGGATGCGTCAGATAAAGGTAGATGCAATTGCGCTCATCTTCGGGAATTTCAGCGAACTTAACCCCCATCAGGCGTTCAAAAGCGACATTCCACGCCACAATATCAAAATTGGGTTTCTGAATGCTGGCCGGTTGCGGCAGCAGGCTATCCAGCAGGCGGCGCGTACCTGCGCTAATTCCTTCGCATTGCGGCACATTCAGCGTTTCGGCGGGCGTTAATCCGGCGAGTAAAAACAGGTGCCGCGTTTCGGTGGGAGAACACTGCAACGCGCTGGCAATGGCCTGTAAAACCGCTGACGAAGGGTTCACATCCCGTCCCTGCTCCAGCCAGGTATACCAGGTAACGCCAACATCGGCCAGCAGCGCCACTTCTTCACGTCGCAGCCCCGGCGTGCGCCGCCTACCGCTGCGCGGCAGCCCCAGACGCTGCGGATCGAGGCTCTCCCGGCGGGCGCGTAAAAATGCGCCGAGCTGTTTGCGGTTTTCATCCTGGATGGTCACATCAACCATCCGATCGCTTATCAGCGTCATCACACCCTCCAGCATGGTAGTGCCAATACCAGTATAGGCAAGAACTGGTACCCGTTTTTCTAATCGGTGATGCTACGTCCATCTGATGAATGACGCAATGGAGTCACCATGAAAACGTCTGCTGTTTCACCAGGCCGGGCAGGCCTGATCCTTCTGCTGACCGGGCAGATGCTGCCCCAGATAGATACGTCAATCACCAACGTCGCGCTCGATTCGATCACCCAGTCGTTGCACACCAGCGCTACGCAACTGGCGTTGATCGTTGCCCTGTACGGCGTGGCGTTTGCCGTCTGTCTGGCGATGGGCAGCAAGCTGGGCGATAACTTTGGCCGCAAACGCCTGTTTTTAGTGGGCGTAGCGCTGTTTGGCCTCGCCTCACTGCTGTGCGGCCTGGCGAATTCCGTCTCCGCACTGTTGGCCGCCCGCACGTTGCAGGGCATCGGCGCAGCGCTGATCGTGCCGCAAATTCTCGCCACGTTGCATGTCACGTTAAAAGGCACCGCGCATGCCCGCGCCATTAGTTTGTATGGCGGTATTGGCGGCGTGTCATTCATTATTGGCCAGATGTGCGGCGGCTGGCTGGTTTCGGCGGATATCGCCGGGCTGGGCTGGCGCAACGCCTTCTTTATCAACGTACCGATTTGTCTGCTGATTCTGGCGCTGAACCGCTACCTGCCGGAGACGCGCAGCGACACCCGGACACGTATTGACTGGCAAGGCACTTTCGCGCTGGCGTTAATCCTTTGCTGCCTGCTGTTCCCGCTGGCGCTCGGCCCGGATCTGCACTGGCCGTGGTCAACGCAGGCCGCGCTGCTGGCACTGTTCCCGCTGGCTCTGTGGATGCGTACCAGCGCCTTGCAACAACAGCGCGCCGGTCTGGTTCCACTGGTACCGCCGCATCTGCTTAAGCTGCACAGCGTTCGTTTTGGTCTGCTGATTGCGCTGCTGTTTTTCACCGCCTGGTCCGGCTTTATGTTCTGCATGGCGCTGACGTTGCAGGCGGGCATGGGAATGACGCCGTACCAGTCCGGCAACAGTTTTTTGGCGCTCGGTATCGCCTATTTTGTCTCCGCCTGGTATGCGCCGAAACTGATTGCCCGTTACAGCATGCGTACGATTTTACTGACCGGGCTGGTCATTCAGGTGAGCGGCCTGCTGGCGCTGATTGCCACGTTACAACTCTCCGGGCGAATGGTCGGCGTGCTGGCACTGGCGCCTTCCACCGCGCTCATTGGCTACGGCCAGGCGCTGATTGTGAACAGCTTTTACCGCATCGGCATGCGGGATATCACCACGCAGGATGCGGGCGCTGGCAGCGCGCTGCTCAGCACGCTGCAACAGGCGACATTGGGTCTCGGCCCGGCCGCGCTTGGCAGCGTATTTCTCTATCTGGTAGGTCAGTCACACGGCAATTACAGCACCGCGCTTAGCGGCTTTCTGGTGACAGAAGTGGTCATGATGCTGGTACTGGCAGCAGCGGCAGTCAGTGCGCGCCAGCAACTGGCTCACCGCTGTCCGGCCAGCTAAAGAACGCTATCCGTTGTCGCAAAACAGGGGTAGTGTTATCACTTTGTTAAGAAAGGAGCGAAGCGGTGGAACTCGATATTTATCAGGTGGACGCATTCAGCGCGCGTCCTTTTTCCGGCAACCCGGCGGGCGTATGCATCACGCCACACGGGCTGGAGAGCGGGTTAATGCAGCAGATTGCCGATGAGATGGCGGTATCGGAAACCGCGTTTCTCAATCTTGCCGATAACAACCTGCGCTGGTTCACACCGCAGGCCGAAGTGGATTTGTGCGGCCACGGTACGCTGGCGACGGCACATATCCTGCGCCAGACCGGGCGGCTGCAAGTGGGTGAAACGATCACGTTTCAGACACTCTCCGGCCCGCTATCCGCCACGCTCGGCGCAGAGAGTATCCAGCTCGATTTCCCGTTACTCACCCCGCAACTGCACAGCGCGGTGCCGCCCGCATTACTTGATGCGCTGGGGCTGGAGCGCACGCAAGTGCGAGATTACGGCCAGTTTGGCCCAAAACAGCTGGTGGTGGTTGAGGATGCGCAGATCGTGCAGGCATTGCAGCCAGACTTCCAGACACTGAGGGCGTTACCGGGACGCGGTGTGGCCGTTACCGCGCCAGGCGATGAGGAATATGACATGCTGTCGCGATATTTTGCGCCGTGGGTTGGCGTCAATGAAGATCCGGTCACCGGCTCGGCGCACTGCGCGCTGGCAGCCTACTGGTCAGAGCGTCTGGGTAAGCGCTCGCTTACCGCTTACCAGGCATCACGGCGCGGCGGAGTGCTGGCGCTTCACTGCAACGACGATGGCCGCGTGCTGATGAGCGGCGCGGCACATACGGTGCTGGCAGGAACGTTACGCCTTTGAAGACAGGCGCGACACCATCCGCCAGCGGAACCAGATCTGCGCAAGCAGGATCAGCACTCCGCCGATAATTTTTTGCAGCGGCAGTCGCTCGCCGTACCAGAGGGAGGCGGCAATCACCGTCAACAGCGGCTCCAGCACCATAATAATGGCGGCGCTGGCAACGGCAGCATATTTCTGCCCCTGCAATTGCAGGCCAAAGCGCAAACTGGTGGCGATCAGGATGCTGGCCGCCAGCCAGCCTGCGGTAGTGGCGGTAAACGGCTGCGTCCACGACTCAAACAGCGCCGAAATCGCTAATCCGGCGATACCGGTAATCGCCAGTTGCACCGCCGTCAACGGCAGCAGCGGCACTTCCCGCGCACAGCGACTGGTATAGCAAAAGTAGATCGATTGCACGAAAGCCGTCAGCAGGAACCAGCCCTGGCTGGCGTGAAACGTAATCGGCATATGCAGGCTTAACAAGCCCAGGCCGATAATCGCCACCGGCAGGCACTCCCAGTATGCGCGTGCCGGGCGGGTGCGCATCATTCCCCAGGCAACCAGCGGCACAAACAGCATCGACAGGCTCATGATAAATGCCCCTTCGCCCAGCGACGCTGTGGTCGATACCGACCAGATCCACAGGCAGAGGTTAAGCGCCATCCACAGGCCGCTAATCACCACCTGGCGCATTTTCTCCCACGGAATCCGCTGCCCACGGCAAAACGGCAGCAGCACCAGCGCGGCACCGAAAAAACGCAGCCCGAGAAAGGCGAAGACCGGCATGCCAGAAATCGCCTCGCGGGAGAAAATCCAGCCGCAGGCGGCAATCATCGTGGTCAGAACGAGGAAGAGGTCGGCTTGTCGTTGCCGGGTCATGTCAGCTCCAGAGCAATAAAAAAGCCAGCGCGGACGGCTGGCGAAATTTCTCGTTATCATGCCTGAAATCTCAGGCGCTGGCGCGGGAAATATAACGCCAGTCCATCGTTACGCTTTCTGATATTACGTCAAAGTATGCAATGGAATTCAGCAAACTCGCGGGCAGTCGTGGAAATTCCCGCCGGATCCGGCGGGAAGAGAGCGGGATTACGCGCGCTGCGGTGCGCGACGCAGCAGCTTGAAAGCCACAAACAGGAATGCGATCCACGCTGGCAGCAGCACGGCTGACAGGCGCATATCGTCCATGGTGTACATCAACACGAGGATCATCAGCATAAAACCGATGCACAGATAGTTGCCCGCCGGGAAGATCAGCGCCCTGAACTGCGGATCGCGCCCTTTACGGCGCATCGCTGCGCGAAACTTCAGGTGCGCCAGCGAAATCATGATCCAGTTCAGCAGCAGGGTCGCCACCACCAGCGCCATCAGCATACCGAACGCTTTTTGCGGCAGCAGATAGTTCACCAGCACCACCAGCGAGGTAATGGCCGCCGAAAGAAACAGCGAGTTGATCGGCACGCCGCGACGGCTGACGCGGGTCAGAAACGCGGGCGCGTTACCCTGCACAGAGAGGCCAAACAGCATACGGCTGTTGGAGTAAACCCCGCTGTTATACACCGACAGAGAAGCCACCAGAATCACGAAGTTCAGCGCAGAAGCCACCAGATTACTGTCCAGATCGTGGAAAATCATCACGAACGGGCTACTGTTCGCTTTGACATCAATCCACGGATAAAGCGCCAGCAGCACCACCAGCGAACCGATATAGAACAGCAAAATGCGATACACCACCTGATTCACCGCTTTCGGAATGGTGGTGTGCGGCTCGCTGGCCTCGGCGGCGGTGATGCCAATCAGTTCCAGACCGCCGAAGGAGAACATAATTACCGCCAGCGCGAGAATCAGCCCATGCCAGCCGGTGGCGAAAAAGCCGTTATAACGCCAGAGGTTATCGAAGCTGGCGCGTTCGCCGCCGTGGCCGGTAAACAGCATCCACAGGCCAAAAACGATCATGCCGATGATGGCGATCACTTTGATCAGCGCAAACCAGAACTCGGTTTCGCCGTACAGGCGCACGTTCACCAGGTTGACGGCGTTGATAATGACAAAGAACGCGGCGGCCCAAATCCAGGTCGGCACCTGCGGGAACCAGTACTGCATATAGATCCCGGCGGCGGTCAGCTCGGCCATGCCCACCAGCACAAACATTGCCCAGTAGTTCCAGCCAGAGAGGAAACCAGCAAACGGTCCCCAGTATTTATAGGCAAAGTGTGAAAACGAACCGGAAACCGGCTCTTCTACCACCATTTCGCCAAGCTGGCGCATGATCAGGAAAGCGATAATCCCGGCGATACCGTAACCCAGCAGCACGGCTGGCCCGGCCATTTGAATCGCCGGGCCAATACCAAGGAACAACCCGGTACCAATCGCGCCGCCCAGCGCAATTAACTGAATATGACGGTTTTTTAATCCCCGTTGTAGTGTCGGCCCTATTTCCGGCCCGGCATCGGTTACCTTACCCGCTGCCTGTGACGCGTTTTTCACGTCCTTCCCCTTTCTGGTTTTATCGAAGGGGCACCTTTTAACATCTCAGGTCAGGGCTGGCAAGAAATGGAAAAGAGAGGAAGGATAAACAACCAGAATCGTCATATTATCAATCCTTACCCTTACACCCGCTCAAGGAGATAACAATGAAAATTGCCCACGTCGCGCTCTGGACGCGTCACCTCGACGCTCAGCGAACGTTCTGGCGTGACTTTTTTTCCGCCACCAGTAATGAAAAATATGTCAGTAAAAATCGCGCAGGATTCGCCTCCTACTTTATCTCGCTAAAGGATGGCCCGACGATTGAGCTGATGACGCTGCCGGAACTGGCCGATGCGCCAGCAAACCCGGAATTTGTCGGCTGGGCGCATATCGCCATTACCGTTGGCGGCGTCGAAACCGTGGATGCAATGGCAGAAAAAGCGCGCCAGCAGGATAAACTCGCCAGCCCGGCAAGATGGACTGGCGATGGTTTTTATGAAGCGGTGATCCTCGATCCGGACGGCAACCGCATCGAACTGGTCGCCGAATAGCGCGACCCGCGGCGTTACGCTTCCAGCCGGAACTGCTGCACGCTTTGCGCAAGCTGCTGCGCCTGATCCTCAAGCGAAGTGGCGGAAGCGGCCATCTGCTGCACCAGTGAGGCGTTCTGTTGCGTTACGCCGTCCATCTCGTTCACCGCGATGGTCACCTGGCCGATACCTTTGGCCTGCTCATCCGATGCACTGACGATCTCGGTAATGATCGACTGCACCGAGTTCACCGCCTGTGTCATCTCCTGCATGGTTTTCCCGGCGTCATTCACCAGTTGAACGCCGGTTTCCACCCGCTTGCCGGACTCTTCAATCAGTGCGCCAATCTCTTTCACCGCGTTGGCGCTGCGCTGCGCCAGGTTGCGCACTTCCGAGGCTACTACCGCAAAACCGCGCCCCTGTTCGCCCGCCCGCGCCGCTTCTACCGCTGCGTTCAGCGCCAGAATATTGGTCTGGAAAGCAATGCTGTTAATGATGGCGGTGATATCGCCGATCTTGCGCGCGCTGTCATCAATCTGCGCCATGGTAGATACCACCTGGCTGACCAGCTTCTCGCCACGGCTGGCGATCTGTGTGGCATTCGCCGTCAGCACCGTCGCCTGGTGCGCGTTTTCCGCGTTATGTTTCACCGTCGCGCTGAACTGTTCCATGCTGGCAGCCGTTTGCTCCAGCGCCGACGCTTGCTGCTCGGTGCGCGACGAGAGGTTGATATTACCGCTGACAATCTCCCCGGCCCCCTGGCGCACGGAATCGCTGGCCTCTTTTATCTGACCGACAATCTGCCGCAACTGCGCCTGCATGGTGTGCAGCGCATAGAACAGGCTGCTGCGATCGCCCTGTTTAACGTGGATAGCGTTATCCAGCTTGCCATCCGCCACAGAGAGCGCAATGGTCGCGCCTTCCAGCGGCTCGCCGCCAATCGGCTTCAGCACTTTGCGGCTGAAGAGAAGCCCCAGCAGCGCACTGACCAGCAATATGCTGATTACACCAAGAATAATGGCGCTGAGTAGCTGGCGATTCGCCGCCGCCATCACCTGGCTTACCGGCGCGACAACGCCGAGATACCAGCTATCGCTGCTGTTGCCGATAGTGATCGGCTGCCAGGTGATCAGGCCTTTCTCACCGAGGATCGGATCGTCCTGCTCCACCACGCTGCTGCTGAAGTTGTCCGTTTTACCGGGATAAGGTTTGCTGGTCAGGTTCTTATCCGGATAAGAAATCACTTTCCCGGCGGTCGAAAGCAGTACCGCGTAGCCGCCGCCCGCCCACGGTTTGATCTGATTCACTTTCTGCTGCAACGACGCCAGCGAAATATCGGATGTCACCACGCCGTGCAATTTGCCGTCGCTGACAATCGGCGCCGCCACCGAGGTCAGTAGCGTCGGCACCCCGTTATAGGCATAGCTGTAGGGTTCAATCAGCGTATCTTTCTGGCTTTTCTGCGGCAGCAGATAGTAGTCGCCCTGGCCCGGCGTCAGATAAGAGAGCAGCGGATGCATTTTGTAGTTGCCGGACTGATCGCGATCGACAAAGAAGGCATAACGCCCTTTTGGCGCCTGATCGGGTTTGTCGGTAAATTCCGCATCGCGCCCGTCATAGGCATTTTCTTCAAAAATGACCGAAATGGAGAGGTAATCCGGGTTATCGCGCAGGGTGGATTCCATGATCTTATCCACCACTTTACGATCGGTGACGCCGCCCTGCGGCAGGGCAATCAGGCTATGTCCGAGGTTATGCGCCACATCGCGGGCGTAACTGAGTTGCTGCTGGATTTTCAGCGCTTCGCTTTGCGCGATCTGCTGGAGATAGTGTTCGGCGAGACTTTTTTGCGCATGGCTGGATTGCCAGCTCAGCACCCCAATCGTTACCACAAAGCCAAGGGTGATGGTGATGGCACCCGTCAGCAGCATTTGCGCGCGGGTACTCATTTTTTTACTCACGGGTGGTCTGGCCATTACAGCTCTCCTGGTATAAACCTGCTACATCATTATTCCTTTCATCACATGCTCCCTGATACCTGCTCTATCGGCGTACATTTTTTGATCTTTAATTGTTAACAGCGAGGTTACACAGGTGTAAAAACGCGCGCGCAAAATCATAATCAGCGGTATGAAGGGGCGGGATGTTGTCGCGACGGTTAACTCACGGAGCTTGCCGCTTAATGCAGCAGTTTATGCTGTGGTCTTAGCAGAGGAATTTTTGCAACAGGAGAGCGCCCCGGCGCGCGCCAGGGCGGGAAGCGTTAGCCTTTGTCGTCTTTCGGGCCGAGGAAGTAAAAGCCAAAGGGCAGCGAGCCAATAATGGTAAACATCAGGCTGTAAATCGCCACCCAGGCGCCCTGGATGATAAACATCGAGGTAGTCCATGTTTCCATCGGCAGATTGTACTGCTCTTCCACGCCTTCGAAGGCAGCTTTCGAGATCACGCTGACGGCAATCAGAAATACAATCACCACCGCTATGATAAATTTTTTCCCCTCGCGGGTACGCAGTTTTTCCAGCATAGAAACCTCCTGTCATGTGGCTTTTCTGTGCTGCGAGTGTAACCGATCTGCTGTCGAATTGTTGTGAAGAGTGAAGAAAAACGGCTAACAGTGACGGCATTTGGCTTTTCCATCGCCGCTGAGCATCATGTCAGCCGCGCTTTAACGGCGCTGTTTTTATATTATTTTTACTGCCGCGTATTTTCTTTTTACGCAGCGTTTATATCAAAATAAAAAGGGCTCTTTTATGCTGAGTTCATCGCCGCAAGGCCTGACAGAAAGAACACCATGAACTCGTTGATGACTATTCCACTGCTGAAAAATATCCGCACGCTGTTTACTTCCATGCCCATTCCGGCGCTATCGTTCCCCTCTGACGGAACAGAAAGAGATAGTGAAATCAGGCAATTGCAGGAAACGCTTACTGACGAAATAAAAGACTACCTGAACCGTTACCCTGAAACAAAGCATGTGGATATTTATCTGAACGATACGCATGGCATATTCAGGGGGAAAAGAGTCTCCGTGGAAAATTTATTTTCCATGAGCAAAGGATGTTATTTTCCGCAATCTGTTTACGCCATGGATCGCGAAGGGAAAATAATCTCATCCGATACGCTGATTAACGAAGAACCGGATAATTTATGTCTGCCCGTTCCCGGAACACTGCGACCCGGCGCCCACGATCCGCAGCATAATGCGCAGTTGTTGTTAACCATGCTTGATGAAAACAACCGGCCTTATGCGCTGGAACCAGCGGCGATCCTGCAAAATGTGCTGCGGCGGTTTCATTACCACGGCCTCTATCCGGTCGTCGCTCCCGAAATTGAGTTTTACCTTGTTGATCCCGCCGCGCCGAAAACCCGCCCGCAGGGCTGTTTTCATATGGCGGTGCCCTCCACCTACTCGGCGTTTATCGAGGAGCTGGAAAGTCTGGCGGCAGCACAGCGGCTGCCGCTCTCCGGTGTGGTGAGTGAAGCCGAAGCCGGACAGTTTGAACTGAATATGCCCCACTCGCATCACGTCGTGGAAGCCTGCGAACAGATCCTGGCGCTGCGTCGGCTCACCGGCACGGTGGCCGGGAAATTTGGTTTTCAGGCCAACTTTATGGCGAAGCCCTTCTCCGGGCTGGCGGGTAGCGGCCTGCATTTCCATATCAGCCTCAATGATATTCATGGTGAAAATGTTTTCGCCTGCCCCGCAGAAGAACTCAACGACATGGTGCGCCTCTCGCTGGCCGGGATGCTGGAACTGATGCCCGCGTCGGTAGCAATTATGGCGCCTGGGGTTAACGGATTCCGCCGTTTACGCAAGAACCTCAGCGAACCGCTCTTTCATTCCTGGGGCTACAACAAACGCAATGCCGCCTTGCGCATCCCCTGCTCCGACGCCCGCAACCGGCGCATCGAATATCGCCTCGCAGGTGCAGATGCCAACCCCTATCTGGTGATGGCCACCATCCTCAGCGGCATCCTGTACGGTCTGGAGCGAGTCGATGACGATACGCTGGCGAATTTCACCCACACCGCGCCGACATTACCGCTGTTTCAGCAACCGGCGCTGGAGGTGTTTCGCCAGAATAGCTATCTGGCAGAACATCTCGGCAGCGCGTTTTGCGAGCAGTGGTATAGCGGCAAAATGGCAGAACTGAACTGGTTTGAAAGTCTCGTCACGCAGCAAGAGCTGGCATAACCCGCTGCGCCGCACTTAGCTGGCCTGTGGCAATGTGAAATCCCCTTCTCCCAACGGGCGCTGCATCAGCACGGTATCCAGCCAGCGCCCGTGTTTCATCCCCACGCTTTTAAGCGTGCCGATCACCACAAATCCGGCGCGGCTGTGCAGCCGTAACGAACCTTCGTTTTCGCTGTTGCCGACGTTGGCAATCAATTGCCGGTAGCCCTGCGTTTCAGCCCATGCCACCGCGCGGGCAAGCAGCGCTTTGCCTGCGCCCTGGCGACGAAACGTCTCATCAACGTAGATGGAATCCTCCAGCGTATACTGGTAAGCGCGGCGCTCGCGGTAGCGGGAGAGATAGCAATATCCCCGAACCTCGCCGTCCTGCACGGCCACAAACCACGGCAGCCCGGCAAGGCGGATTTTCTTAAGCCTTGTGCGCATCTCGTCGATATCCGGCGCTTCGGTCTCAAAAGTGGCGTTCCCCTGCGTCACGTGGTAAGCATATATCTGCGTAATCGCGCGCAGATGTTGTTCTTCTGCCTCAATAATTTCCATCATCCGTCCTCTGTTCTCGCTTGCGCACAGGTTATCTGCCGCGCGGCAAAACAGGCACCGGGCGGCGCTTATAACCGCGATAAGGAAAACTTTGCCATGGCGCAATTTAGCCTCGACCAGTTGGCGACCTACAAACTGGTGATCGCCCGGGGAAGTTTTACCGCAGCGGCAGAAGTGCTGGGTATTTCGCAACCGGCGGTCAGCCTGCAAATCCGCCAGCTTGAGCAGGCGCTCCAGACGCGACTGATTGAGCGCACCGGGCGCAGCCTGCGACCGACCGCCGCCGGAAAAACCTTTCTCGCCCACTGTGCGGAAATCGAAAACGCGGTCAGCGCCGCCGTGCAGTCTGTCGCACAGCACCAGCAGGAGATTAGTGGCAGCGTCACGCTCGGCACCGGCGCAACCACCTGCATTCATCTGTTGCCGCCCGTGCTGCAACAACTGCGCGAAGATTTTCCGTTACTGACCGTAGGCGTGCGCACCGGCAATACCACGGATATTGTGCGCGCAGTGGAAGAGAATCGTATCGATATTGGCCTGGTGACACTGCCCGCGAGCGGGCGCAACCTCGCCATTTCACCGCTGTTTAACGAAGATTTTGTCGCCATCAGCGCCAGCCGCTCGCCTGCGCTGCCCGCTGCCACGCCTGCGGCATTACAGGCCTTACCGCTGATTGTTTTTGAGTCCGGCAGCAGTACCCGCCAGTTGATTGACGGCTGGTTAACCGCCGCCGTCACGCCGGTGATGGAGCTTGGCAGTATTGAAGCCATCAAACGTATGGTGCGCGCCGGTCTCGGTTACAGCCTTGTGCCTGAAGTCGCCGTACAGGCTGATGAGGATAAATGCGGGTTGCGCGTACAGGCGTTACAGCCGCCGTTGCAGCGCACGCTGGCGCTGGTGATGCGTCAGGATAAAGTGGTCAATCGCGGGATGAAAACGGTGCTGAACAGCCTGAAACAGGCGGGCAAAACGCCCGCCTAAAGGCACGCTTAGAAGTCGTAGCTCATGGAGACTTTCAACTTCCGCGCTTCACCCTGGTAGATATAGGTGCCGTTGTCTTCGACGCTGGCCCAGTATTTCTCATTGGTGACGTTATCCACGCCGACACGCCAGACCATCTCGTTTTTATCCTGATTGAGGTGCATACGGTAGCGCACCCCCAGATCCAGCGTGGTGTAGCTGTCGAGTTTTTTGCTATTGGCGTTATCCGCATACTGCGAACCGGTATGGTTGATTCTTGCCGTCGCGGTCAGGCCGTCAACCGGTTTGATGTCGTATTCCGCGCCCAGCACACTGTAGAAGCGCGCCACGCCGATAGGCCGGTTCCCCTGGTTAATGCCATCTTCGGTTTTGGTCAACTCAGCATCGATCCAGGTGGCGCTGCCGTTCAGACGCAGGCCAAGCATCGGTTCACCAAACAGATTCAGCTCAACGCCGCGGTTACGCTGCTCGCCGTTCAGCGCATAGATATTGGTATCGCTGTTCTGAATGGCGGTCGGTTTCTTAATTTCAAACAGCGACAGCGTACCGCCCACGCGGCCAAAGTCCGTTTTCACACCGACTTCATTCTGTTTCGAGTGCGCAATGCCGGTGGTCTGATACTGGTTAGCGGCGCCTTCCGGCGCGGTGCTGCCCGGTTGCAGCGCTTCGGTATGGTTAGCATAGAAAGAGACCACTTCCCACGGCTTATAAACGATGCCGTAAGTCGGCATCCAGCGATCCTGGATAAAGCGCGCGGTGTCATCTTCTGCGCCCGTCGCATTGCTGTAGCTGTGCACCCACACTTTCTGGTAACGCGCGCCCGCTGTGAACAGCACGGTGTCGTTCAGAACGCCCAGCGTGTCGCTCAGCAGCCAGCCCTGTGAACGGGTGCGGCCGGTGGTCAGCGGATCGCTGTAGTTGCCGCCGACGTAGCTGTAATCAGGCATCGCAACCGACGAGTTATCATAGATGTTCACTGCCGGGTTATCCGCCGCAGCCGACATGCGCCACGCCACCTTGTCCCGCTTAATATTGGCCGAATAGCCCACGTTCACTTTGTGCGACACAAAGCCGGTATCGAAGTTACCGCGCAGCCCGGCCATGCCGCTCCAGGAGTCGCTGATACGGTTGGTGTCGAGGCGGCCAATCGTCGCATCGCCCTGCTCATCATTCACTTTCGGCGCGCCGTAAATCCCCTCTTCATGGGAGTGCTGGCCGCCGAACGCGGCATACGCCGTCCAGACATCGGTCAGATCATATTCCGCGCGCGCCAGGCCAAATTCGTTTTCGATATTGCTGTACGCCCACTGCTGGCTGTAGTTTTTGGTGTTGCTCGGGACCTTCGGAACAAAATCCACTGCGCTGATGTTCACGCCCATCGAGCCGCCGTGGAAGGTCTTTTTCTGATAGCCAAGATCCAGCGAACTGCGGAAGCGATCGCTGCGATAATCGAGGCCAATCGACGCCGCCGTCGTGCGACGGTTGTCATCCTCAACGGTGGCTTCGCCTTCGCGGTGCAACAGGTTGACGCGCACGCCGAACTGATTGTTATCACCATAGCGACGGCCAACGTCCAGCGAACCGCCAAGCTGTGAACGCGAGGAGTAATCGACGCCGACGCGCGTCAACGGCGTATCATCGGCATGTTTCGGTTCAAGGTTGATCATCCCGCCGACGCCGGAAGACGCCGCGCCATTCATCAGGGCATTGGCGCCTTTAAACACTTCCACGCGTTCGAGCATCTGAGTATCCACCACCTGGCGCGGCACAATACCGGCCAGGCCGCCCATCAGCATATCGTCGCCATCCAGCTCGAAACCGCGAATACGGTAGGTTTCCGCCATGTTGCCGTAACCCTGGCCGACCTGCACGCCAGCATCATTGCTGACCACATCGGCAATGGTTTTCGCCTGTTGATCCTGCACTAACTTCGAGGTATAGCCGATCACGTTAAACGGCACATCCATCGCCTTCTGTTCGCCCATCATCCCAAGGCGACCGCCGTACGCGACCTGACCATCCAGATACGCCGGAACCAGCGCATCGCCGCCCGGTTTGAAGTCGCTGCTGGTAGTCGACTGCACCACAATGGTGTCGTCTTTCGTCTGGCTGGTGTTGGCATTTGCCGTCGCGGCGTGCGCTGAGTGCGCCGCTGCGCCAATGGCCAGCGCAAGTAATGTCTTGCGCAAAGAAGGAGGGATCTTTTTGCTGTTATTCATCATCGACTCATATCGAAGTGTGTGGAAAAACGGCACGTTTCCGGGCCAGGTTGATTACTGGTTAAGGGCGATGCGAACGACGCTGTCCGGCCCGTTGGTAGAGTGATCTTTGTTGAATGCCTGTTTGACGGTGACAAACAGCGTCTGGCCGTCGGCAGAGAGCAGCAGGCTGTTCGGATTCGGCGGCAGATCCCAGCGCTGTTTTACCGCAAGGCTGGTGGCATCGAGGCTCAGCACTTTGCCCGCTTCACGCTGGGTGAGGTAAATTTCGTGGCGTTTCGGGTTGAATTTCACCGCCAGCGTACCGCCCAGATCGAGCTGTTTCAGCACCTTGCCGCTGTGGATATCCAGCACCAGCGTGGTTTTGGCTTTTGAGTTATCGGTAACGAACAGACGGCCGGTCTCGCTGTCTTCGGCAATATTCAGCAGCAGCGCCGGTTTATCACCGAGCGGTTTCCAGCGTTGTTCAATGCGGTTATTGCGCGGGTTGACGACCAGAATTTCGCCGCCGCCGTTCGCCACATACAGGCGCTGAGTTTGCTCAGACCAGTGCAGGCCCGTGACCCATTTCCCGGCATTTTTAATCCGTGCTTTCACTTTCAGGGTTTTGGCGTCAACCACCCATACCAGCGCCGGATCGGCCACCGCGCCAACGTACAGCGCGCCGTCGTGCAGCAGGATTTCACGCGCGCCGTACGGCAGGCCTTTCTCATTGCGTTCCGGGAACAGCGTGCGGGCAAGCACTTTGCCATTGCTGGTGTCGATAGCGCTGACGCCGCCATCAAGGGAGTGGGTAACGTAAACGGTTTTGCCGTCCGGGGAGATCGTCATCCCGAAATTTTTCAGATCGGTATGGGTGGAACCGAGGGTTTTCAGCGTCGCAGGATCCAGTTTGTAAACCACCCCGCCCTGCACATCTTTAAAGCCTTCCGCACTGGAAACGTACAGCGCATCGCCCTGCGGGCTTAGTGCCATTTCATACAGGCCGCTCGCCAGATCGCGTTTTTGTACATTCGCCGGTAATTGCGCGGCAGCGGTTTTTGGCGTTTCGGCAGCAGGTTGTGCCGATGTGGTGTGTTGAGCGCTGCAACCGGCCAGTAGCAGGGTTGCCAGCAGCGCCAGCGCGGGGGTTTTCATCGTCATCGGAAATCCTTACCGTTAATGTCATCAACAGGCGAGCCAGTGCGTAACGCTCAGGTGCGTACTTTTTTGATGAAGGCAATTTTGCCTGGCGCAGCTCGCCACTTCTCCGTGTCCCTGTAAGCGTTTACGCCTACTGTTTTTGCGGGAAAACTCCGTGCTGCGCCCACAAACACTAAAGAGAATGAGAACTATACTCATTATCTTCATTCAGGCAAGAACTATTGTCACATTGCGTTGTCAGGGGAAAAAAATGCGCCGGGCAGTAACAACCGGCGCATATTGAGGGTATTGGGGAGAGATTACAGGCCGAGCGCTTTTTCCACCGCCGGTTGCGCCGGTTGGCCGTCGCGCGTGGTGACGCCTGCAAGCCACGCTTTCAGCAGTTCCGGGCGTTTTGCCAGCTCGGCTTTGGCCGCCGCCTGCACATCTTCTTGCTTATCCAGCACGCGGGTAATCACCGCGTTTTCCAGCGCGACATCAAATTTCAACTGGCTGAAAAAACGGTTGGCGTTCGGGCACGCGGTGGCGAAATCTTTGCGGGTCACCGTATTCACAGTAGCGCTGCCGTAGTTGGGCCCGAAATACGCATCGCCGCCGCTCAGGTAAGCCAGCTTGAAACGTGTATTCATCGCATGCGGCTCCCAGCCAAGGAAGACGATCCACTGCTTACGCTCCACCGCACGCGTCACCTGCGCCAGCATGCCGCTTTCACTCGATTCCACCAGTTGCCAGTTTTGCAGGCCGAAATCGTGTTTATCGAGCATCTTTTTCAGGTTCTGGTTAGCAGGTGCGCCCGGCGCAATGCCGTAAATTTTGTTGTCGAATTTTGCCGCGTTCTTTTGCAGATCGGCAAAATCTTTCACCCCGGCCGCCGCGACATAATCCGGCACGGCCAGCGTAAAGCGCGCCGCAGGCAGGTTCGCGCCCAGCACGTTAATCGAACCATCGGCGGTAAATTTGCTGATTACCGGCGCCTGCGCAGGCATCCAGTTGCCGAGGAAGACATCGACCTGCCCGGTTTTCAGCCCCTGAAACGCCAGCGCAACGGAGAGGTTTTGCACCTTTTGCTGGTAACCCAGCGCATTAAGCACCACGCCGGAGAGCGCGTTTGTCGAAGCGATATCCGTCCAGCCCGGATCGGACTGGGTAATCGTCGCGCAACGGGCTTCGTCGGCGGCGTAACTGCTCAGTGAAACCCCGCCAGCCAGCGCCAGCAGTAAAAGTTTGCTCACACGTTTTTTCATTGTTATTTCCCTGCCGGTTGTTTTAAAGGGCGCGGATAACGGGCAAAAGCTTCCTGTTCATCCAGCGTTTGATGGTTACGAATGTAGCGTTGCGACGCCTCCTGATGCGGCTGAAAATCCCACTTCGGAATGGCATCGCTGCCTGCAATGCGGGTTAAAAACAGCCGCCGTTTCTGGCTCGCCAGCACCTGCTCGCGCAGCGCAGGCAGATCCCAGCAGCGGGCGACTTCGGCGGCAAACTCAGCGCTAACCTGCTGATAATCGCTATTTGCGGCCAGGTTTTGCCGCTCATCAGGATCGTTTTGCAGATGGAAGAGCTGCGGTGCTTCGCTGAAGGAGTGAATGTATTTCCACGGGCCGCGACGGATCATCAGCATCGGCCCCAGCGCGCCTTCAGCAAGGTATTCGCTGCAGGCACCGTCCGGCCCCGCTTCGCCGCGCAAATGCGGCACCAGGCTGTTGCCATCCAGCGGCGCAATCGCCTGCGCTTTGCGGTCTTCGCCGCTTGCCAGCTCAACCAGCGTCGGCAGCAGATCGACCAGCGAAACGCTGTGGGCAATCCGTCGCGGCGCAAAGCGCGCCGGGTTATGCACGATAAACGGAATGCGCACCGCATTTTCGAAGAAGGTCATTTTGTACCAGAGATCGCGCTCGCCGAGCATTTCGCCATGATCCGCCACCACCAGCACTACGGTATCTTCCGCCAGCCCGGTTTCTTCCAGCGTTTTGACGATTTCGCCAAAGCAGTCATCGACATAGGCCAGCGCACCGTAATAAGCATGGCGCGCGCGACGGATCTGCTCATCGCTGAGCAAGCCCTCTTCCAGTTGATACATCGCCCGCAGACGCGCGGAGTGCGCATCCTCCTCGACATCCTGCTTGCGGGTTTTCGGCATATCGATCGCTTCCTCGCTAAAACGGTCAAGATAACGGCGCGGAATAGCAAACGGATCGTGTGGATGGGTGAGCGACAGCAGCAACATAAAAGGGTGTTCCGCCGGACGACGCGCGGCGTCATACAGCCGCTGGCGCGCCAGAAACAGCGCTTCATCGTCGAAATCAAGCTGGTTGGTGCGCACGCATTCGCCCGCTTCCAGCACCGAGCTCATATTGTGATACCAGTCGAGGCGGCGCTCCGGTCGCTCCCAGTCCGGCGTCCAGCCAAAATCAGCCGGGTAGATATCGGTGGTCAGGCGCTCATCAAAACCGTGCAACTGATCCGGGCCGCAGAAATGCATCTTGCCGGAGAGCCAGGTGCGGTAGCCCTGCTCGCGCAGGTAGTGGCAAAAAGTGGGCGAATCGGCATGAAACTCGGCGGCGTTATCATAGACGGCGTTGCGCGAGATAAATTGCCCGGTCATCAGCGAAGCCCGCGACGGCGCGCACAGCGGGCTGTTGCAGTAGGCGGATTCAAACACCACCCCTTCGTCGGCTAATTTATCGATATTCGGCGTCAGGCTAACATTATTACCATAAGTTTTTAATGCGCTGGCGGTTAATTGGTCGGCCATCAGAATAACGATATTCGGTTTCTTTATAAGCATACAGCGTCCAACAATAAAATATTCAATTAAAACGTGATAGGTTTATCTCACGCTTATTAAACTCCGTGAAGGGGTTATTTCTTTATCATGAAATAAGGTGGATTTATGGCAGACAAATTACAGCTTCCGCCTTTACAGGCTTTAGTCGTATTTGAAGCAGCGGCGCGATTAGGTAATTTTACCGCCGCAGGCAATGAGTTAGGACTTTCGCAACCGGCGGTCAGCCAGCGTATTCAGACGCTGGAAAGCCGGCTCAATGCACCGTTATTTGAACGGCGGCATCGCGGCGTGCAATTAACCGAATCCGGCCACAGCCTGTACCTGATTGTTCGCAGTAGCCTGAACGATATCAGCGAACAACTGGAGCGCACGCGCCGCCAGCGCAGCGTACTGCGCATCGATACCGATATGGGCTTCGCCAGCTACTGGCTGCTGCCGCGCATGGAGCGGCTGCAGGCGCTGATCCCCGGCGTGGAAGTGCAGGTAACCACCTCACCAAATGACTACAATTTCCGCGACAGTAACGCCGATTTAGCGATCTATTTCGGCCTCGGCAACTGGCCGGGCGCGCAAACCCAGCGGCTGTTCCCGGAGATCGTTTTTCCTGTTTGTAATCAGGAAATTAAACAGAAAATTGGCGCTGAAAATAACGCCGAACAGTTGCTGCGCTACCCGCTGTTAAAGCTGCCGGAAACCCGCCCGCAGCGCTGGATAACCTGGGAAGACTGGTTCCGCCACCACCAGGTTTACGGCCAGAGCCACAGCGCCTCGCGCACCTTTAACGCTTACTCGCTGGTGATCCAGGCTGCGCTGGAAGGCCAGGGCATTGCGCTCGGCTGGCAGCCGCTGATCGCACCGTTTATCGCCAGCCGCCAATTGGTGCAGTGCGGTCCGCAGGTGCGTACCGAACGCGGTTATTATCTTATTTCCGCCAGCCATAAACCGCTCAGTACGCAGCAGGAAAAAATAAAAGCCTGGTTATTAGATGAAGCCTGGGGATTTCATGAAAATAGCGCATTGATTGCCGGAATATAAATAAGCTAATGCGGAAAAAGCATATCCGCAAAGTTAAAATCAATTCTCCCTCCATTTCTTTTACGCTAGGGTGTAAACATCCTTCCGAGAATAAAGCATGAACTATGTCACAACCGTTATTTGAGTTAAGCGCGGTTAATAAATCTTATTATTCCACGCGCAAAAAACGTCTGTTTTCCCGGCGCGATAACCGCACCGCAGTGCAAGCGTTGCAGGATATTAATCTGCAAATCTTTGCCGGTGAAATATTTGTCATCGTCGGTTTATCGGGTTCGGGTAAATCGACGCTGCTGCGCACGCTCAATCACCTTATTCCGGCCAGCTCCGGCGAGGTGCGCTTTCAGGGCCAGCCGCTTGCCGCGCTATCTGACCGCCAACTTATCGCGCTGCGTCGTGAGCAGATGGGCATGGTGTTTCAGTCGTTTGCCCTGTTTGACGAGCGCAACGTGCTGGAAAATGTGGCGTTTGGGCTGGAAGTGGCGGGTGTTCCGCGTGAAGCGCGGGAAGCGCGGGCGCAGGCCATGCTGGAAAAAGTCGGGTTGAGCCATGTGGCAAAACAGTATCCGCATCAGCTTTCCGGCGGAATGCAGCAGCGCGTCGGGCTGGCGCGGGCACTGGTGGTAAACCCGTCGGTACTGTTGATGGATGAAGCCTTTTCCGCGCTCGATCCGATTATCCGCCGTGAAATGCAGTCGCTGTTACTGGTGCTGCAGGCCGAGGCGCAGCGGACCATTGTCTTCGTCACTCACGATATGGAAGAGGCGCTGCGGCTCGGTTCGCGCATCGCCATTATGGAAAAAGGCAAACTGGTGCAGGTAGGGAAACCGGAAGCGCTGATCAACGCGCCCGCCACGCCTTATGTGCGTCACTTTTTCTCCGGCGTTGATGTTTCACGCTGGCAAATGGCGGAAAACTACGCCGATATCTGGACGACACGCTAAGGAATACCATGGCTTATCCATTAGATTTTAGTCGGCAGATTGACGATGCCGTCCACGCGCTGCTGGCCCATGCTGGCGGGTTATTTGACGGGATCGCCCGGGTCATCGATCTGTTTGCCGGTGGCCTGGAGCAGCTGATTAGCGCGCTGTCGCCGTGGGGGCTGGTGGCGCTGGCGGTGGTGATTGGCGCATGGCGGATCGGCAAAGGGTTTGCGCTGTTTGCCCTGCTCGCCACGCTGTACATTATTTACAGCGGTTACAGCGATCATGCGGCAATCACGCTGGCGCTGACCTTATCTTCCACCTTTTTCAGCCTACTGCTCGGCATTCCGCTTGGCATCTGGAGCGCCCGCCGTGCGGCCGTCGGCAGCGTGGTGCGCACCCTGCTCGATTTTATGCAGACCATGCCCGCGTTTGTTTATCTGATCCCGGCGACCATTTTGTTCGGCCTCGGCAGACCGCCGGGCATTTTCGCCACCATTCTGTTTTCCATGCCGCCAGTCGTACGTCTGACGGATTTAGGCATTCGCCAGGTGAGCAGCGCCCGGCTGGAAGCGGGCGTCGCCTTTGGTTGTACGCCGTGGCAGTTATTGTGGAAAGTGCAGTTACCCGCCGCGCAGCCGTCGATCATGGCCGGGGTGAATCAAACGATAATGATGGCGATGTCGATGGTGATCATCGCCTCGATGGTCGGAGCCGGTGGGCTGGGGAATGATATTCTCAGCAGCATTCAGCAACTGGAAATTGGCCTCGGTTTACAGAGCGGCATCGTGGTAGTGCTGATGGCTATTTTGCTGGATCGCCTCTCTGCCAGTTTTGCCCGCCGTCCGGCGGATCAATAACCACGAAATTGCGCGCGTTGCCAGGCGCCGTCGACCAGCTCGGCGGCCGCCTGCGCCTGATCGCGGAAGTTCGCGCCGTAGTGCTCCATCAGCGCGGCGTGGCGAGTCAGGTAACGCATCCCCTCTTCATCTTCGGCAATGCTTTCCAGAAACCACGCCGGCACGCCTTTTTCCAGCGTCTGCTTTGTTAGCGAAGCGTTGAATTGCGTGCGCAGAGAAGCGTCGGTAATCCACGATGGCTGCTGACGAACCATATTGCCCTTAATCGCCCGCAGCGCCCGCTGTGAACGTCGGTAATGTTCGTTAAGCCTCGCGGAATTCCACGCTTTCACAAATAACAGTAGCAGTACCGGGATCACACACCAGAATAGGCTCATCGCTCTCTCGCTATCTCTGTTTGCCGCTCCCCGATAGTACTGACAAAAAATTACAAAAGCCTTTACAAAGATCAATATTTGGCTTTAAGAACGATACCCGGCAAGCAACCTGCTGCCGGGCACAGAAGAGGAAAAAGGCGGGAGATTAACGCTGCATGCCCCAGCGTTTGACGGTGACTTTCTCAAGGCTTGCGAACACTACGCCTTCGACCAATAAACCGATGGCGATCACCGTAACCAGCCCGGCAAAAACGCGGTCAGTGAATAACTCGTTGCGGTTCTGGAAGATATACCAGCCCAGACCGCCCTGCCCGCTGGAAGCGCCAAACACCAGTTCGGCGGCAATCAGCGTGCGCCAGGCGAAGGCCCAGCCGATTTTCAGCCCGGAGAGAATGGCCGGTAAGGATGCCGGGATCAGGATCGTCACCACATAACGCGGGCCGCTAAGACCATAATTGCGCCCGGCCATGCGCAGGGTCTCCGGCACACCGCTAAAACCCGACCAGGTGTTCAGCGCAATCGGCCACATCACCGAATGCACCAGCACAAAGATCAGGCTGGCATTGCCAAGACCAAACCACAGCAGCGCCAGCGGCAATAGCGCAATTGCCGGTAACGGGTTGAGCATCGCCGTGAGCGTGCTGAGCAAGTCGCGGCCAAACTGAGTGGTCACCGCCAACGCACTGGCTACCAGCGCCAGCACGCTGCCAATCAGATACCCTTTCAGCAAAATACTCAGCGAGTTAATAATCTTCTGCGGCAACTCACCGTTGCACATATCTTCGCTGAAGGCGTGCCAGGTTTGCAGCACGCCGGGCAGCATCAAATCATTGTGTTGCACGCGCGCGGCAATTTCCCATAACGCCAGCACCAGCAGCACAATAAAGGTTTTACGTAACCACGCCATATTCCACAGCCGCTGGCTGAGCGGCAACGGCGCTTCAACGGCTACATCGCGCAGCGGCGGCAGTTCACGTTCAAATTCAGGACGAATGTAGGGTGGCTGCGACATACGCGGGCTCCTCACCAGAAACAGGAGATGTGCGGTTTCCGCCAGTGGGGAACAGCAGATCGTGAATATGCTGCGCGGCATGCTGGAATGCCTCGCTACCAAAATCGTTGAGCGTGAACTGATGGCAGTTCAGCTCGGCGCGAACCCGCCCCGGGTGCGGCGACAGCACCAGAATACGGCTGCCGACCACCAGCGCCTCTTCAATGGAGTGCGTGACAAACAGCAGGGTAAAGCGCTCCTCTTCCCACAGCGCGAGCAGTTCCTCCTGCATAGTGCGGCGCGTCAGCGCATCCAGCGCGGCAAAGGGCTCATCCATCAACAAAATACGCGGCTTCATCGCCAGCGCGCGGGCAATCGCCACGCGCTGTTTCATGCCGCCGGAAAGGGTATGCGGCATCGCATCGGCAAACCCGGCGAGCCCAACTTTATTGAGAAAGTGCAACGCCGTCTCTCTGGCTTCTGCGCGGCTGGCTTTGCGGCTGGCCAGTAGCGGGAACATGATGTTTTCCAGCACCGTTTTCCACGGCGGCAACTGATCAAACTCCTGGAACACCATCATCCGCTCCGGGCCAGGTGCTGCGATCGCCTTGCCCTGCAATGTGATCTCGCCGCCGCGCGGCGCCAGAAAACCGCCCGTCGCTTTCAGCAGGCTCGATTTCCCGCAGCCGGAAGGGCCGAGCAGAATAAAGCGGTCGCCAGGCCAGACATCAAAACTGACATCATGGGTTGCCCGCACCAGCCGTTCGCGGGTGCGGTATTCAATATCAACATGGCTGACCTGCAACAGCGGCCCGTCGTTGTGGTGAGTTGCCATCGCGGCCTCCTGAGGGGTTTAACTGCCTGGGTTTTCCCACGCTTCGTCGAAGAAATAGTCTTTCCACGAGGCGGCTTTGTTTTTCAGCACCCCAAGTTCATGGAGTTTTTCGGCATACACACCGGTGCGTTCCGGCGAAATGGTGAAGCTAATTTCCGGGTCGTTGACAATCTTCTGCACCAGCGGTAATGGCAGCCGTGATTTTTCCACGCGAATATAGGTTTCCGCCGCCGCATTTTTATCGGCGTTGATGATTTTGGCGGCGTCGCTCAGGGCGCGATAAAACGCCTTATAGGTTTTCGGGTTCTCGTCATGGAATTTCTGCGTGGTGTAAAGCACGTTAAAAGTGGCCTGTCCGCCCAGCACATCATACGAGCTGAGAATTTTATGGACGTTGCTGTGTTCCAGCGCCTGATACTGGAAAGGCGGGCTGGAGAAGTGGGTGGTAATTTCCGAACCGCCGGCAATTAACGCTGCGCTGGCATCCGGGTGCGGCAGGCTGACGCTAATATTATCGAAGCGTTTAAAATCGGCATCGCCATATAATTTGGCGGTTTCAATCTGTAATGTCCGCGACTGGAAACCGACGCCCGCGGCCGGGACGGCAATTCTGTCTTTATCGCTCAAATCCTTAATGCTTTTTACCACCGGGTTATTACTGAGCAAATAGTTAGGCATGGAACCGAGCGAGGCAATGGCTTTGACATTCTGTCGATCTTTAGTGCGATCCCACAGCGTTAATAGCGGCGGCACGCCTGCGGAGGCCACATCCAGCGCACCGGAGAGCAATGCTTCATTCATACCGGTAGCGCCGGAAATAGTGCGCCACTCAACCTGAATATCCAGCCCCTCTTTTTTACCTTCTTTTTCAATTAGCTGTTGGTCGCGCACCACGTCCAGAATTAAATAACCAATGCCAAATTGCTGTGCAATGCTAATTTTCCCTTCCGCCAGCGCGGACGGGCTGATACCGCCAAGCGTAGCAAGCGCCAAAACGCCTGCGAGCGTCTGGTGTAATCTTTTCATCTCTGTTCCCCGTTTTTTAAATTTTTCAAAAGAAAATGATTGGCTGGCGGGGTCAGAAAAAGGAAATGATTTAATCTGCAATGCTTAGTTAAAAATTAACAATAGCCAGATAAGGCGCAGGCGTTATTCAGTGAGCGGGAAAGGATAGTTATTTTTAATGGTTAGGTGACAAATATATCCTCGTTATAGTCGAAAGCTCCTCTTTATTTCCTTAATGAGTTCAGGGTTTATGCCGTTATTTTCACATCAACAATTGCGCACGCTGCTGCAACAGCATCTGCTGCGGGTGAATACGCCTGCCGATATTGCGCAAAAAGTCGCAGATAATCTGGTTGAAGCCTCATTAAAAGGCCACGACTCCCACGGCGTCACACTGCTGCCGCGCTATATCCGCGCCATTCTCGCAGGCGATCTGCAACCGGATGCACGCCTGCGCACTGTACGTGACGCAGGCGCGGTGCTCTCCTTCGATGGCGGGCACGGTTTCGGCCAGTTGCTGGGCGAACAGGCGATGCAGGCCGGGATCGATCGCGTGCAGCACTATGGCGTGGCGCTGGTTGGCTTATCCAATTCACACCATCTTGGTCGCATTGGCGCATGGGCGGAACAGGTTGCCGCTGCCGGGCTGGTATCGATTCATTTTGCCAATGTGGCGGCCCCTTCGGCAGTGCTGCCGTTTGACGGGCTGCGGGCCCGGCTCGGCACCAACCCGTTCTGCGTGGGGATTCCGCTGGCGGATCGCCCACCGGTGGTGCTGGATTTCGCCACCAGCGCTATCGCCGGGAACAAAGCCCGCGTGGCATGGAACGAAGGCCGCCCCATCCCGCCGGGCTGTGCGGTGGATGCTAACGGTGAGCCGACCACCGATCCCGGCGTGTTGATGAGCGAGCCGCGCGGTGCGCTGCTGCCGTTTGGCGGGCACAAAGGCGCCGGGCTGTCACTGATTTGCAGTTTGCTGGGCGCTGCGCTGACCGGCGGCGAAACCGAAAGCCATGACATTGCGCCGCGCGAAGGCATTATCAACAATATGCTGTCGATTCTGTTCGATCCCAAAAAGTTAGGCGCTGGCGAACGTTATCAGCAGGAAGTGCTGGCGCAGGTGGACTGGATACGCCACGACCAGCAGGGCCGCGACGTGCAGATCCCCGGCGAGCCGGAGCAGCGGGCCCGGGCGCGCCGGAGTGAAGAAGGGATCGCCATCGATGAGGTGAGCTGGCAGGAGTTTGTCGCGCTGGAATCCTTAACAGCATGAAGTCGCACAAAATTTGGGGTTGATCGGAAAGATGATAAAGATTATCTTTCTCATTACCGAATAGTTGAGTCAAACACTCAGGTATTCGGTACGACATTGCTCACATTGCTTCCAGTATTTTTTGCCCGCACGTCAAGAGCGGGCTTTTTTTTGTCTGCGTTCCCGCAGGCAGAGTTTATAGCGTGATCTGGGGATGTTTTATGCCGCATGCTTTGGCATAGCGAGCCAATGTGTCCAGGCTGGTTTTGATAACATTCGCCTCCATGCGGGATACCGTTGGTGGCGTCACTCCCATTCGTTCCGCAACCTGGGCACGAGTAAGCCCCGCGTGACGTCGCCATTCCGCCAGCATTGCCTGCAATCGCGCCTTACGCTCTTCAGCTTCATATGCAGCCTGAGTTTCCGGATCGGACATCAACCCGGCCCTCACAACTTCCCATTCCACACCTTTAGTCTTCTTCATTTAGCATCTCCTGTAGCCTTTCCAGGGCGAGGGTCATCTCTCCGGGAGGGGTTTTCTGTGTCTTTTTGATAAAAACTCTCAGCAGATAAATCGTCTTCCCTTTTTGATACACATACAGCCCCCTCGCGATATCCGTTCCCATTGTCCGAATCTCAAACAACCCATTACGAAGTGGTTTGCTATCAGGTTCCCTCAAGGAGGTCGGATTCATCTTTAACTTTTCGATTAACCGAATTTCCCACAACAGAAACGACCAATGTGTCGAGCCGTATCAGCAAACACAATCCGAAAAGGTATTTACCGTTTCGGTACGCGATCAACTACGCGTTTCACCCCCTCGCCGAACATCTTGTCGGGGTTTCACTTAAGTAGCAATAATCTTCCGTTATTCATCGAGTTACCTAATTGAAATCAAACCGTCACAAACGCCCCATAACCTAGGATTATTCTTAATACGGGATTTTGCGTGGATGATGGACATACCGATCTCTTCCCGGCAGCTTAACGCGGGCATTTTGCGCCTTGCCGTCCCGCACGTGACGCCGGACGCCAATAACCTGCAGGTGATGTCGCTGTTTAACGAACACAAATCGTTGATCGGTCTGCCGGTGCTGGAAAAAAACCGGCCTATTGGCATGATTAACCGACATATTTTCCTCTCGCAGATGAGCCGCCCCTTTTTCCACGAGCTGTACGATCAGAAGAGCTGCATTGCGTTTATGGATAAAAACCCGCTGATTGTCGATGCGGATGCGGGCCTTGAATATCTCTCCGGGCGGGTTATTGAAACCGGCGACAAAGCGGTGACCGAAGGTTTTATCCTCACTGAAGAGGGGCAATATGTCGGCATTGGCCTCGGCATCGATCTGATTCGTACCGTTTCCGATTTGCAGGCCAAACAGCACCTGCAAATTATGCAAAGCATTGAATATGCGCGCATTATTCAGGAATCCATGCTCAGTCGCTCACGCACTGCGATTGATAAAACCCTGGAAGAGTGGTGCCTGCACTGGCATCCGCGCGACTGCGTCGGCGGCGATATTTATGCTTTTCAGCGCGCGGAAAATGGCTGGTTGATGGTGCTGGCCGATTGCACCGGGCACGGCGTGCCGGGCGCGTTTATGACTTTTATCTTCTCCTCGGCGCTGGAAAAAGCGCTGACGCTGGCGCCGATTGACGCGCCGGAACAACTGCTGAGCCATATCAATCGACATATAAAACAGACGCTCAGCCAGATGCATCCGTCGGCGGACAGTGGCCAGTCAAATGATGGTTGCGACGCCATCGCCCTGTTTGTCGATACGAAAAACGAACAGATGTGCTGGGCCAGCGCCCGTATGCACGCGTTTTTGCTGGGCGCAGAAGCCCAACAGAGCGAGGTGCTGGAGAGTTGCCGCAAAGGCGTGGGCTATACCGATACGCCGGTGGATTACCAGTGGCAGCGTTATCAGGCGCCGCTGCGCCGTGGTGACACGCTGTTGCTGGTTTCCGATGGCGTCACCGATCAGCCCGGCGGCCCGCGCAAGGTGATGTTTGGTAAGAAACGTATTCAGTCATTGTTGGCGCAGCACCGTGCGCTACCGCTACCTGCGCTTTCCGACGCCCTTTTGACGGCGCTGACAGCGTGGCAGGGGCAGCAAACGTCGCGCGATGACATGACATGGTTTGGTTTTCGTTGGTAGATAAAAGCATGCAAATAAACGACCTGCAGGTCAAAGACGCCGTTCTGTTACCCCTTTTTACGCTGCAGCGGCAAAACGCCGTTGAGCTTTTTTATACCGGCTATTTTTCCCAGCAACATATTGTTTCGCTGGGTGAAGTGATCCGTGCCTGGCTGGATAAACATGAATCCTCCGCCGTGACGCGCCGCAAACTCTTCTCGGCATTTATCGAGATGGGGCAAAACATTGTGCGCTACTCCGCCGACGATCGGTTTTTATCGGCAGTTGAACACGAGCTGCGCTTTGGTTCGGTCTGTTTTCATATGGATCAGACCCATTACTACCTGGAAACGGCAAACCTGGTGGGACCGGAAGCCTCCACGCTATTGCAAACGAACCTTGAAGTGTTGCGCGGCATGTCGCAGGCAGAAATCCGCGACGCCTGGAAGCAGGGGCTGAAAAGCGAAGCGCCGGCAACCAGCAAAGGGGCCAATATCGGTTTGTTGACCATGGCGCGCGATACCAGTGTTCCGCTGGAGTATCGCATTCATCCACTGGCGGCAAGCTCCCTTTCCGCCTTTCACTTAAAGGCAACGTTTTGCCATGACTGATATGACATTGACGCCTGCTATTGCATTGTCCGCCACCGCCGCCACACCGGAGGTGAAATTTGATTTTGCCGCGCAAAAGCTGCTGCTGAAAGGCGAAGCCTACCCGGAGAATGCCGCTGCGTTCTTCCGTCCGCTGCTGGATGCGCTGGAGAGCTGGCTGCAAAGCGGCCAACAGACCAGCGCGCCGCTGCAATTGCACGTCGCGCTCAGCTATTTCAACAGTTCAAGCACCAAGCTGTTGTTTACGCTGTTTGAGATCCTGAATAACCACGCGAGAAGCGGCGCGCCGTGCGAGCTGCACTGGTACTACGACCCGGAAGATGACATCTCCGAAGAGTTTGGTCAGGAGCTGCGTATCGACTTCCCGTCACTGGCTGTGTTTCTTATCCCGGACATCACCGCATGCTAGATATTAATGAGCTCTTCAGGGAGGAGTATTCCGTACTCGAAGATGCCCGGCTGGCGGCTGCCGATGCGCAGCTTCCGGCGGAGGTCTGCCGCGAAAAGCTGTGGGCCGTTTCCAGACATTACCAGCGTCTGATCCGCGAATCCTATCGCCTGATCTCCCGCAGCGACCGCGCCGAACGCGAACTGACGCGAATGAACGAGCAGCTGCAGCAGCTTGCCGCGCGCCTGGAGTATGAAGCGACGCACGATCCGCTGACCGATGTGTTTAACCGCAGCGCAATCATCAACCAGATCAACAGCGGCCTGCTGAAAGGCGATGTGGCGCTGATCCTGCTGGATATCGATCATTTCAAACGTATTAACGACGAATATGGTCACCCGACCGGCGATCGGGTGATTTGCGCGCTGGTGTCGCGCGTACGCCGTGCCGTGCCGGAGAGCGCCGCTATCGGCCGCGTCGGCGGCGAGGAATTTACCATTGTGCTGCCGAACGCCCGGGTGGAAGAAGCGATGATTACCGCCAGCTATATCCACGCCTCGCTAAATGCTTCGCCGCTGGACGTGTTGCCGCAGCAACTGGTCACCGCTAGTTTCGGCGTCAGTCTCGGCGTGAAAGAGAGCAGCTTCGAAACGCTGTACAGCGAAGCAGACGGCGCGCTGTATAACGCGAAAAAACGTGGGCGAAACCAGGTGGCGCTGCATGAGGCTTTTTTTCATCTGCCGCCAGAACAGGGCTGCGCCGTGAGACCGGGCGGGATATTTAATTGAGCTCGGGTTGCATGCCGGACAAGCATAGCGCTATCCGGCAAAATGCTTATTGCTGCGAGTACGAAATTGTTCCATTCATTAAAACGCCGGGATTGTTCATTCCATGTCTCATCAAAAATGCATCAGCCAGAAAAACAGGAATTATCCGCCATAATTAATGTAATGAATATAAATAGGATTTCTGTTTACCATACCTACCTTTTCATCAGCTAAAGTAGACTGCCTCATTTGAATAACAAAGAGTTGCTCTTCTTTTGAGATGCATTTTTTATTTTTCAACGCACCGTTTAAACAAATATAAGAGTCGCCTATCCAGTAAGTTAACTCACTCTTGTAGTAGGGTGATGATGTTTTATTTCGTAGAAAAAGAATACTATCACATTCAGGAGTAATAAGGCGTGACTTTTCGAGTATTTGACTGCTGTGCTTAATCCACATTCTTCTCTGTGCATAACGAGACAAAGGTGCATCATCAACTAAAACAACAGTAGATATACAGTTCCAGTTTTCACTAAAATCAATGTGCTGATAAATATTGTTAACATGTCCCTGTCGAAGAAAATACGCATAGAACATATAAAGCGCGCCAAGAAAAAATACAGCAACGATGATTTTCAAATATTTCATGCGATCATCCATTTATCCATACGCTGAAATTTTCTTCATTAATAAAGGGCTTAAAATTATATTCATTATAACGTTGAAGCATAAACCATGAACAAAACCATGATATGTTCTCGAAAAGAATACAATTCATATCTGAAATATCCAGTCCAAAATGGTCTTGTATCTGGAATGTCAACCGAATCTGGAATTTTTTACGCAGAATCCCGCCAGATTCCTTTTCATCGATAATTAAATCGTCAATGTATATCCTGGTTGAGAATGTATCATGAATAGAAATCCCAAGCCCATTGAACCAATCTATATCAGTAAACTTGGGCAACTTAATTCCTTTTATATCGTTATTTATTGCTTTTAAATCTGATTTTGAAAGAGAGTAAAAGTTATTTAAATGCAGCCTTTTTATAATAAATCCTCGAATTTTAGTGACACATTCTTTAGTATTATCATGTTCCAAAAAAGCTTTATTCAGTAATTCATGTCGTAAAATACCCCCTTCGTTCTTTCTGAATTTATCCAGCATAACTCTGATTAACGGGGCATATTCCCCCCACGCGGTCCAGAAAGCCATACTCTCCATGCTGGCAAAGTGTTCCTCCACCGTTTTATTAAAGTTAAACAGGTTGACTTTAAATTTCTCACCCAGCCCCAGTCTTCCCTGAGCGAGTATTTTCTCTTTGGTTAAATCACCATGCCGCATGTCGTCGGCGGTGAAGTCATTCATCTTATTGTTCGTGTAATAAATCACTCTGCGTTCTGCTTTTTGTAACTGAATCATCAGTTCGCGAGGATCGAAATGCCAGACGAGGCCGGTTAACTCCATCTGATTTTCCACGGGAAGTTTGTCGAAGAAACACAGCGCCTGAGCATGTTCCTTTAAGCTCGCGTAATCCTCATCACTCATCGGCTCAGGCAATTCGTCATTCGGCGTTTTCAGCCATGAAAAACGCACATCAAATGAAGCGAAATTCCATTCGAGTGGAAACTTACAGATAAACCGGGTTAAATCGCTATCCTGCTTCGCCAGCGCTTTTTTAACCATCGCGGAATTGCACTGACTGTCTGGCGTGGAATCATCATCAACAAGCGTCCAGCCCGCCCAGTCAGGAAAATCGGCATCCGTCCAGATGTTTATCGTTGGGGATGACACATCAACCCACCCTTCGCCTCCGGGGTATGCCACCCGTATCCATTCGCTGTACGTTTTATATCCGCTGACTGCTGGCGGAGGTTCACAAATATAATCAACAGCAACCGCGGCTTCTCCCACGCTTTCGTAAATACCATCGGCTTTACGCAAAGTGCGGGTCTTACTCCCTTCATGGGCGATATAGAGCGCTTCTGAGATGAGGCAGCAAGGAGATGCCGACAACGCATAAGGCGTACCTCCCGCATAAATAGCGGTCCCTTCAGGAAGAAAAAAATAGCGATGACCATAAGCCGTTCTCTCTTCTCCGGGGGCGCTGACATCCAGAGTGCCCTGCTCACGGCCACACAGCTTCTTCAGCATTTCGCAAGGACAGCACATCTGGAAATGGTACGCATTGACCCCACTGACCATGCCAGATGTGCCAATCACCTGACCTCGCCTTACACGCATGCCCGCTTTCCCCTGAATTTCAGGTCGAACCTGTTTCATGTGCATGGTTAGCGAGTAAAACACGCACGATACCGGGTCTTCGCCAATCAGCATTTCATGGCGAATAAGGACACATCCATTGTCTGTTTTGCCATCGTAGTTGAGGGGTTTTCGATCCCGCGTCTCCGCCGGTGCAGGATCGTTCGCATAGACAATCACGCCATCGGCAACCGCACGTAGCGGATTGGCTAACGCGCCGGTATCGGTATGGGGAATATGAATGCCGCCATGCCACGAATTGACACCGTTTACCGGGTAAGCGCGGTGCGAAATAACAGGCATGGTGCGCATGACCCATGCGGCATAATCTTCATTGTCCTGGCGGGGAAACAGAATAGGCGGTGAAATTTGCATCAAAGCATTCCTTACTGATGAGTCAGCGCCAGGGAAGCGCTTCGCTGGCGGCTTGCCTGCGCCCGAACTGTTCCATGTCAGGCGGCTTAATCTGTTGTATGCAAACAATACATACAATAAATGCGGGTTATCGTGCGTTAACTGAATGGCTCAGGCAATCGGTTTGAGATTAATAATAAAAAATCAGAATATTTTTGCAGAGCCTGGCCATTTGTATTTCCGTGAAATCCTGACGTTGTCCCCAATAGTGAACGCCGCGGTACAAATGCCGCTGTTGCAACCTGTTTACTGATAAGAACCCAACGCGGATAGAAAGAAAACGCCCGGTGGCGCTAACGCTTACCGGGCCTGCAAAACACGCGGATGAAATGCTTTCTGCATTTGAATAATCAGTGCCTTCACCGGCTCGATTGCAAAAACTTCCTCACCCTATCCGAATCTGGATTGGTAAAAAACTTCTCCGGCGATGCCTTCTCGATCAGCAGCCCTTTCTCCAGAAACACCACTTCATCCGACACCTGGCGGGCGAAATCCATCTCGTGGGTCACCACCACCATCGTATAACCTTCTGCCGCGAGATCTTTCATCACCCCCAGCACCTCATTCACCAGCTCCGGATCCAGCGCCGAAGTCGGTTCATCGAAGAGGATCACTTCCGGCGACATTGCCAGCGAACGGGCGATCGCCACGCGCTGTTTTTGCCCGCCGGAAAGGGTAATCGGGTAGACATCGGCCTTGTGGCCCATGCCCACTTTTTCCAGCTGACGGCGGGCAATCTCGTTTGCCGCGTCGCGCTTCATGCCTTTCACATGCACCAGCGCTTCGGTGACGTTTTGCTGCACCGTTAAATGCGGCCACAGGTTAAAACTCTGAAACACCATCCCGACCCGCTCGCGGATATGGGAGAGATCTTTGTGCGACATCGCTTTGCCCGTCTTCTCATCCACCCCGATGCGCTGGCCGCTGATGCGCACTTCGCCGCGATCCGGCTGCTCCAGCCAGTTCATGCAGCGCAGCAGCGTCGATTTACCGGAGCCGGACGAACCCAGAATGCTCACCACCGTGCCCTTCTCCACCGTCAGGTTGATATCCCGCAGCACTTCAACGTTATCAAACTGTTTGGACAGGTTTTTGATGCTAACCGCGCTTGCTTCAGGCATGGCTCATTCCTCTTTTAGCTCCATAATGACTTAACCGCTTAATCAACAACTCCAGCAAAATGCTGATCCCCCAGTAGAGCGCAATGGCGACAATAAAGGCGTTAAACGGAATAAAGTAAGTTGACTGCACGCTATTCGCGGCGGCGGTAATCTCCTGCACGGTAATAATGCACAGAAACGCGGTATCTTTCAGGCAAATAATAAGCTGATTGCCCATTAACGGCAGCGACGACGAAAAGATATTCGGCAGAATAATACGGCGAAAAGTTTTATAGCGTGAAAAACCCTGCGACTGCGCGGCCTCAATATACCCGGCGGAAAATATCCGCCGCTGGCTGCGTAATATTTCGAAGAAATAAGCCCCGTGATAAATCACCAGCGCCAGCAGACCGGCGGTCCAGGCATCCATACTGATACCCACTTGCGGCAATCCGTAATACAGCAGATACGCCAGAATTAAAAATGGCACGGCGCGCATCAGGCTGACAAAAGCGATAATCAGACGATTAATAACACGATGCTGATACTCCATGACATAGCACAGCGTAATACCAATAAACAACCCGACAACGGCGGCGATAATAAACAGTTCCAGCGTTGCCAGCAGCCCGTTAAAAAAACTCTCACGCGCCGCCCAAATAATTCCCCACTGATTCATATCTCCTCCGCCTCTTATCGCGCCAGGCGCTTGGCTTTACGTTCGGCCGCGCCCTGCAACTTCAGCAGCAGGCCGATGATAATAACGTACAACAACCCGGCGGCCAGAATCGGCGACAGCGGTTCATAGGTCACCGAGGAAATACGGTTGGTTACGCGGGTTAAATCCACCACGCCGATGATCGCAATGGCCGGGCTGCCTTTAATCAGGAACGACATCTCATTGACCAGCGCAGGCAGGCTTTCAATCCACATCTGCGGCAGCATGATTTGCCGGAAATAGGTCCAGCGCCGCATACCGACGGATTCCGCCGCTTCCCGCTGCTCACGCGGGAAATTACGAAATGCGTTGCGCCAGATTTCGGCGTTAAATGCCGAGGTATTTAACGTCAGCGCCAGAATAGCGGCGGGCGTTTTATCGAGATTAATGCCGAGCGTCGGCAGCGATAAAAACAGAAACAGCACCAGCGTTACCAGCGGCGTCGCGCGAGCCAGGCTGATGTAAACCACCAGCAACTGATCAATAACCGGGATCTTCATCATGCGGATAAAGGCGATCACCAGGCCAATCACCACCCCGAAAGCAATCGCCACGCAAGAGATCCAGAGGGTCGTCCATGCGCCTTCAATCAATAACTGCCACGAGATTAAGTCCATGTTCCCTCCTGTTAAAACGTGCGGCGGTGCCCCGCCGCGTTACACTTACAGACCGGCTAACTTGTGGAACTGATCGGCGCTGGTGATCGCCTCTTTCGGTAATTCGTAGGTCTCACCGAACCATTTTTTCTGCAACTCAGTCAGCTTGCCGGTTTCGGTCATGTGGTTCATAAACCCGGTCATGAACTTCAGCAGTTCCGGCGAGTTTTTCGGGATTGGCCAGGCCATGTAGCCAGGGCCAGAAACTGCCAGCCCTTTGGCGAACACTTTCGGCTTCGCTTTCACCAGGTCGTTCACCGAAATCACCACGTTGATGACGTAATCGACGCGTTTGTTCGCCAGGTCAGCATAGGCTTCCGGGTAGGATTGATACTCAACCACCGGGCCAAGTTTGCCGCCCACTTTTTCCAGCATCGCTTTCAGTTCCGGCAAACGCGCCAGCAGTGCGCTGCCCGCCTGAACACCCACTTTTTTACCGCTGAGATCGGCAATGGTATTTAGCGTTTTGTCATCGGCGCGTTTCACGAAATAGTGCTGTGCGGATGCCCACGGCGGGGTGAAATTAAATACGTTGAGGCGTTCATCGGTAATTACCGCGCCAGTGAGGGCCATATCATATTGCCCGGTGGAGACCGCAGCGAGTAAGCCGGTCCACGGCAAAATACTTTGGTTGATATTGAATTTTGCGTATTTACGCAGCTCTTCAAGCATGTCCTTGTTAAAACCATCCGTCTGGCCGTTATTCATAAAGTTAAACGGCGCATAATCATCTTCGGTCGCGACTTTCATCGTGCCGGATTTTTCAATTTCAGGTAAATCCGCTGCCACTGCGTGTAATGAAAATGCCAAAGAGATCATGGCTGCAAGACAATATTTGCCGAATACTTTTTTCATTTCTCCACCCTTATTTAATTTGCCAGACCGGTACATTCCAGGGGTGCCGGAAGCTTTGCAAGATATATGCCGAATCAGAAACTCGCCCGACGTTTTGTGACTGCGTTTTTACAATAGGGAGGCAAAGTCGCTTCTGAATAGAGCCAGTTTCTGAAAGAGTATGTGTCAGTTTGCCGGAATCTGGTATGAAACTTGCTCAACTCCTGTAGAAGATATATCGCGAGGAGTGCAGCATGATTCGCCATCTACTGAACGTAAATTTTGACGCCCGGCGTGGACTGCAGGAGCAAGTTCGCGAATCACTGGTTAATGCCATTCTGAGTGGTATTTTCCCGGCTGATACCCCTCTCCCTTCGTGCCGCCAGCTCGCCAGCCAGCTTGGCGTCTCGCGCAATACCACGGCGCTGGTGTTTGAAAGCCTGGTCAACGAAGGTTATCTGGTTAGTCGCCCGCGCAGTGGTTACTACCTGCATCCGGATTATTACTCCGCTGGCCTGGCGAGTGGGCAGAGTATCGCGGCTGCACCCGAATGCGAGGGCGATGCACCACGATGGGGCAATCGCCTGAAAATTACCCCCAGCCAGCAGGAGTCGATTCTCAAACCCGCTGGCTGGATGCACTACCGCTACCCGTTTATCTACGGCCAGCCCGACACCCAGCAGTTTCCCCTCGCCACCTGGCGCGCGGCGGCAAACTGGCTGCACGGCGGCGTGCGCGATCCGGCCTGGGTGATTGACCATATCGACCAGGATGTGCCGATGCTGGTTGAGCAGATCCGTACACGCGTGCTGCCCAAACGCGGCATTGTCGCCGCGCCGGATGAAATTCTGATTACCCTTGGATCGCAAAACGCGCTCTACCTGCTGACACGCCTGCTGATGTCTGCGGAAACCCGCGTGGCGGTGGAGAACCCCAGTTTTCGCGAAGCCATCAACACCTTTTTATTAAGCGATACGCAGATTGTGCCGCACCCGGTAGACAGCGAAGGGCTGGTGCTCAATGACACGCCCTGCGACTACTACTACGTGACGCCAGGCCACCAGGTTCCGACCGGGGTGACGATGAGCAAAGCGCGGCGCACGCAGTTGCTGGACTACGCCACCCGCCACGATGCGGTGGTGATTGAAGATGATTACGACTCGGAAAGTAACTTTATGCAGAACCCGCTGCCCGCGCTGAAAGCCAGCGATCGCAGCGGACGGGTGATCTACGTCAGCAGCCTGTCGAAAGCGCTGTCGCCGGGGCTGCGCCTTGGATTTATGGTCGCCGCGCCGGAGATTATCGATGAGGCGCGCGCGCTGCGCCGCCTGGTGTACCGCCATCCGCCGACCAACATTCAGTATCAAATGGCGCATTTCCTCGCCCAGGGGCACTACGAAACCCATTTGCGCCGCTACCACGAGGATTCCGCCCGCCGCTGGGACAGCCTGCACAATGCGCTGCGCACCTTTTTACCGGAGTGTCAGATGATGGACGGCAGCGAGCATGCCAACGCGTTCTGGCTGCGCACGCCGGAGCATATCAGCACGCAGCAACTGACCTGGCGGGCCGCGCATGCGGGTGTACTGATTGAACCTGGCGCGCGCCATTTTCTCAATGCCGCGCCGCCGGATAACTTCTTCCGTATGGGCTTTCACGCCATTAACCCGCAGGCAATTGCCCCCGGCGTGGAAGTCCTGCGCGGGCAGCTTGAGCAGTTCTGCTAAACCGCCCCGATAAGGGCGGTTTTCTCACTGTGCTTTCGCGTACTCCATCATCACCTGCAACAGCACATTTGCCCCGGCAGTGACATGTTCCGGCGCGGCATACTCAATTTCGTTATGGCTGATGCCGTCTTTGCAGGGGATAAAGATCATTCCGGTCGGCGCAAGGTAGCTCATATAAACCGCATCGTGACCGGCGCCAGAGACAATCGGGCGCGACGGATAACCAAGCTGCTGCGCCGCGCGGCCAATCGCCTGCTGGCACTGCGCGTCAAACGGCGCGGCCGGATAGTGGCTGACCTGCTCCAGCGTGACGCCCAGCCCCGTTTCCTGTGCCACTTTGGCGATAAAAGCACGCAGTTGCGCATCCATCTCATCGACAGCAGCATCGCTGATGTTGCGCATATCCACGGAGAATTTCACTTCGCCCGGCACCACGTTGCGGCTGTTCGGGTGCACCTGCACCATACCCACTGTGCCGCGCCCCTGCTCGCTGCGCCCGGCAATCGCCACCACTTCCTGCATAATGCACGTCGCCACCTGCAACGCATCCTGGCGCAGGTGCATTGGCGTTGGCCCGGCGTGGGATTCCATCCCCGTGACGGTGCAGTCATACCAGCGGATGCCCAGTACGCCCTGCACTACGCCTATCACTTTTTCCTCTTCTTCCAGAATCGGCCCCTGTTCAATATGCGCTTCAAAGTAGGCTGCCAGCGGATGATCGCCCGGTGTTTGCTCGCCAATGTAGCCAATCTTCTCCAGCTCTTGCTGCACGGTTTTGCCTTCGGCATCGGTGGCAGCGTAGATTTTCTCCAGCGGGAAAACGCCAGCAAAGACGCCGGAACCCATCATCACCGGCACAAAGCGCGAGCCTTCTTCATTGGTCCAGAACACCACTTCCAGCGGATGCTCGGTTGCAATCTGCAAATCGTTGAGCGTGCGCACCACTTCCAGCGCGGCCAGCACGCCAAAGTTGCCGTCGAATTTGCCGCCGGTCGGCTGCGTGTCGATATGGCTGCCCGCCACAATCGGCGGCAGGTTCGGGTTGCGCCCTTCGCGGCGCATAAACACGTTGCCGATTTTATCGATGGTGATACTCAGCCCGGCCGCTTTGCCCCAGCCAATCACCAAATCGCGCCCCTGCCGATCGAGATCGGTTAACGTCAGACGACAGCAACCGCCTTTTGGCGTCGCGCCGATTTTCGCCAGCTCCATCAGGGAATCCCATAACCGCTCGCCGTTAACCCGGCAGTCGCTCAGCGCCAGCGCGTGGCTGTGCAAAACTTCGCTTGTCATCTTATTTCTCCTGCATAAAGGTGGTGGCCATCGACACCAGCAGCGCATCGCTGCCGCACGGGCCGATCAGTGAAATTCCCAGCGGCGCGCCGTCAATCGTGGTCACCGGAATGTTGACCTGCGGGCGACGAGTCAGCACCGCTATCAGCAACAAGTCGTGAGAGATGCGCCGCGTGGCTTCGATCTCTTCTGGTGCGGCCGTTAATAACGGCGCCGCATCCGGCACGGTCGGCAGCAGCAGAATGCGATCACCCAGTTGCGTCTGCCACCAGGCGGTAAAGGCTTCGCGAAGCTGGCACGCCGCAGCGAACTCCGCCTCCGTGACCGCTTTGCCGTATGCAAAGCGCTCCGCCACATCCGGCCCCAGTTGCATGCCCAGCCTTTCAATGTTGTGGCCCTGCGATTGCCAGGCTTCATAGCCCTGAATCTGGCGAAACGCGGTGTAAACGGCTTCGCGCTCCGGCAGCGGCGCATCCAGCGAGGCGATCTCGCCAAAATGTTGCGCGAGCTTTTCCCGTACCGGCAGCAGCGCCTGCTGGCTGTGCGGCGGGAGCGCGGCAAACAGCGCTTCATGGCAGGCCAGTTCAGTCTGCGCGGGCGTGAAGGTGTCGTCACCGAGCAGGCAACGGGCTGCTGCGCTAAACGCCTGTGGCGTGCGGGCGAAGAAACCGCAGGTGTCCATGGTGGCGCACAGCGGCTGGCAGCCTGCCAGCGAAATACGGCCGTGGGTTGGGCGTAGACCAAACAGGCCGCAATAGCTTGCCGGTGTGCGCACCGAACCGCCGGTGTCGGTGCCGAGCGCGATATCACACAGACTATGGGATACCGCCGAGGCCGAACCGGACGACGAGCCGCCAGGAATGCGCAGCGGCGCTGCGCCATTGCGCGGCGTACCGTAATGGATGTTATGGCCGCTCATCGAATAGGCCAGTTCGCTGGTATGGGTTTTACCGACAAACCTCGCCCCGCCGTCCAGCAGCATTTGCACGGCGGGCGCAGTGGTGGTTTTGATGCCCGAAGCGGCAAGCACGTGCGGGTTGCCGCCGCCCGTGGGATAGCCTGCGACATCAAACAGATCTTTTGCCGCAAAGGTCAGGCCGCTCAGCGGGCCGCTTTCCGCCTGCGGCACAGCGACGAAGGGATAAGGCATAAAAGCCCGTGGGTCCTGCATGTTACCTCCCCGATTTCAGGCGAATGCCTGCTGTGGTGTGATGTCGGTTGTCAGTTCGCGCCAGCGGTGGCAACTGACCACATGGCGTTCGGCGACCTGTTCCGTAACGGGTTGTTGCTGGTGACAGGCAGCCTGCGCGTGAGGGCAACGGGCGGCAAACGCGCAGCCCGGCGGCAGAGCGGCCAGATCCGGCGGCGAGCCGGGAATGCAGTGCAGCGCATCGCCCTTTTTCAGCCCCTCTTTCGGCCGGCTGCCGAGCAGTACGCGGGTGTAGGGATGGCGCGGCTGCGCGAGGATGTCGGCTATCGGTGCTTCTTCCACGATGCGCCCGGCGTACATCACCGCTACCCGATCGGCGATCTCCACCGCCGCGCCAATGTCGTGGGTGACGAAGATAATCGACAGATCGCGCAGTTTTTGCTGCTCGCGCAGCAGGATCAGGATCTGGATTTGCACGGTGGCATCCAGCGCAGTGGTCGGTTCATCGGCCAGCAGCAGTTCCGGGTTGCAGGAGAGCGCCAGCGCAATCATCGCCCGCTGGCGCATGCCGCCGGACATCTCATGCGGGTAGGCCTCAAGACGGCGCTCCGGACTGGGAATACGCACCTGGCGCAACGCCTCCAGCGCCCGCACTTTCGCATCATTGCGCGACAGCCCTTCGTGACGCCGCAAGCCTTCCACAATTTGTTGGCCGATGGTGTAAACCGGGTCAAACGCCAGCAGCGGCTCCTGGAAAATCATCGCGCAGATTTTCCCACGGTAGTGGCGCAACTGGCGGCTGTTCATCGCCAGCACCGCTGCACCGCCAACATTCATCGTGCCGCTAAGCTGGCTGCTCTGCGGCGGATGCAGGCGCATCAAGGCCCGCAGGGTGACGCTTTTACCGGAGCCGGATTCACCAATCAGCGCCATCACTTCGCCTTTGCGGACATCAAACGAAACGCCGTTGACCGCATTGACGGTCTGCCCGTCGCGGCGAAATTCGACACGAAGATCGCGAATATGGACGAACGCTTCATGCGACATCGCTCACCTCCTGTAACGGAATATCCCGGTGCCAGGGCGAATCCGGCTGCGCCATCAGGCAGGCGCTTTGATGCGCCTCGCCGACCAGCGCCAGTTGCGGCTTCACCTGCGAACAGACCGCTTTGGCGTGCGGGCAGCGGGTATGAAAACGGCAGCCCGCAGGCGGTGAAATGGGGCTGGGCGGATCGCCGGAGAGCGGCGAAACCTCGGTGCGGTTATGCGGGTCCATCGACGGCATCGAGCTGAGTAACGCGCGGGTATAAGGGTGCGCGGAAGCGGTAAACAGCGCTTCCGATGGGCCAATTTCCACCACTTCGCCGAGGTACATCACCAGAATGCGATCCGACAGCCAGCGCACCACATGCAGATCGTGGCTGATAAACACATAGGTGAGATCGAGGGTGCGTTTTAATTCCTGCAACAGTTGCAGCACCTGCGCTTCCACGGATTTATCCAGCGCGGAAACCGCTTCGTCGAGGATCACCAGCCGGGGTTTCATTGCCAGCGCGCGGGCAATATTGACGCGCTGTCGCTGACCACCGGATAAAGCGTGCGGATAACGGTGCGCAAACCGCGCAGGCTCCAGCCCAACGTGCGCCAGCAGATAGCGGGCATATTCATTGGCCTCTTTGCGGCTGATGCCGTGTACCTGCTGGCCAAAGGCGATGCTCTCTTCCATCGTCATGCGCGGGTTCAGCGAGGCGTAACTGTCCTGAAACACCATCTGCACCTGGCGGCGATAGGCTTTCAGCGGCAAGCGCGATGAACCGACAGCCTCGCCATCAAACACCAGTTCGCCGCTGTCCTGCGTCAGCAGTTGCATCAGTAACCGGGCGGTGGTTGATTTTCCGCAGCCGGACTCCCCCACCACGCCGAGGGTTTCCCCCTTGTGCACTTCAAAGCTGACGTTATCCACCGCCTGCACCACGTCATGGCCTTTACGCGCGCCGAGGTGAAAATGCTTCAGCAGATTGCTTACCCGCAGCAGCGGCTGCGCCGGGCCGCCAATATCGACATTGATAAAAGGTTGCATGCTGTTACTCCTTGATCGCCATGGCGGCGCGCAGACGATCCGCCAGAACGTTAAACGAGATCGAGGTGATAAAAATCATCATCCCCGGCAGCGCCGCCACCCACGGCTGGGTATAAATGGCGGTGCGCAGCGTGTTGAGCATCAATCCCCATTCCGGCTCCGGCGGACGCACGCCAAGGCCGAGAAACGACAAGCCGGAAGCGAGGATCATGCAGACGGAAATCAGGCCGGTAGAGAAGACGAAAATCGGCCCCAGCACATTGCCCAGCACCTGCACGCGGATAATGGTGAACGCACTGGCGCCGGTGGCGCGGGCGGCATCGATATAATCCATATGCCGCACCTGCGCGGTGACGCTTTCGGCAATGCGCGCCACTTGCGGCACAAACACCAGCGTCAGCGAAAGCAGCGCATTGCCAATGCCTGCGCCCATCGCGCCGGAGAGCGCAATCGCCAGCAACACTGACGGAAAGGCGTAGAAAATATCTATGGTGCGCATGATCAGGGTGTTGGTTTTCCCGCCGGTATAACCGGCGATAATCCCGATGGTGCCGCCGATAAAAAAGGCGAATACCACCGGCACAATCCCCATAAACAACGACAGGCGCGTGCCGAGGATCAGGCGTGAGAGCATATCGCGCCCCAGCTCATCGGAACCGAGCGGGAAGCCTTCGGTGCCGATCGGTTTCAGGCGCAAAAACATTGAGGTCTGGTAAGGATCTTTGAGCATCAGCCACGGCCCGAACAGCGCCATCAGCAGCAACAGCAGAATAATGCTTCCTACGACCACGCCCGTGGGATCGCGCAGTAACCGCGCGCCCACGCCGCGCCAGTAGCCCTGCGTCGCCGCAATCGGCGCGGCGGCAACGTTGATTTTTGGCGTTACGCTATCCACCATCGTTAGCTCCTCTTAATGCGCGGATCGAGAGAGGTTTGCAGCACATCCACCAGCAGATTGAGCAGCACGAAGAACAGCGCCAGCACCCAGATCGTTCCCTGCAACAACGGCAAGTCGCGCTGGAAGATGGCGGTATTGAGCAGCAGCCCGGTGCCGGGCCATGAAAAGACCGTTTCGACCAGAATCGAGCCGCCCATCAGGTAGCCAACCTGCAAGCCCATCACCGCCAGCGCGGTCGGCGCAGCGTTTTTCACCACATGCAGAAAGATGCGCGATTCATTGAGGCCGCGGGCGCGCAGCCCGACGATAAACTCCTGGCTCAGGATATCCGCCACCTGCGAACGCACGGTGCGGGCGATAATGCCGGTGGGGATCACCGACAGCGTGACGGCGGGCAGCAGCATAAATTGCAGATGCGCCCAGTCCCACTGCCAGCCGGTTTCGCCAATTGGTCCGCCGCCGGTGGCGGGCAGTAGCGCGAACTTGACGCAGAACACAATCACCAGCAGCATGCCGAGCCAGTAGTGCGGCACGCTGACGCCGAAGACCGAGAGCAGCGAGGCAACGCGATCGATAATGCTGTTGCGAAAGTAGCCTGCGACAAAACCAAACAGGCTGCCGAGCACAAAGCCAATCAGCGTTGCCAGCAGCGCAAGGCGCAATGAGTACGTGACGGCGGTCATCACCTCGCTCATCACCGGACGCCCGGTGGCGATCGACATGCCCAGATCGCCATGCAGCGCCCGCCACAGCCAGTGCACAAACTGCACCGGCAGCGGCTTGTCAAAACCGTAGGCCTGCATCAGCGTCTGGCGCATCGCTTCGGAGGCATCCGGCGGCATCACCGACACCAGCGGATCGCCCGGCGCGATTTGCACCAGCAGAAAACAGATTACCGCTACCCCTAACATGGTCGGAATAGCCAGCAAAACGCGGTAGAAAAGTGTGCTGAACATGGCCCCTCCTCGGTTACTCTTTCTTGCTCACCAGACTTAAATCAATAAACCAGCTCTGCGGTTGCACCACGCCGGTCACGGCCGGAGAGATGGCGCGCGGGCCAACGTCATGCGCCACAAACAGGAACGGCACCTGATCCACCAGTGCGGCATGCAGCTCACCGGCGGCTTTATCCATCTCGGCCGGGGTGAAAGCGTGTTTGACGGCGGCCGCCAGTTTTTCGGTTTCCGGCGAGGTGAAGTAACCCCAGTTGGTGGCGGTAGGCGGGAAGGCTTTTGCAGTAGAGAAGCGGATCATGCCGAAGTACGGGTCGGTCACCGCCGCGCTGACGTTGATGGCGTTAACCCCCTGCGCGGACGGATCTTTCGCGCCTAAACGCCAGTTGGTGAACAGCATGTTCCACTCGTTGACCTTGATATCAACATTGAAATAGCAGCTTTTCAGGCTCTGCTGGATGTATTCATTCATCGGCAGCGGCTGCATCTGGCCGGAACCCGAGGCGGATGTCGCCACGGTAACGTGCAGCGGTTTGCTTTCGCTGTAGCCCGCTTCAGTCATTAACTTACGCGCGGTATCGGGATCGTATTTGATCTGGAATGTCGGCTTGCCGCGCCACGGGTTGCCCTCTTCATACACTCCGGTCGCTTCGGACATATAACCGCCGAGATAGCTTTTCAGCTCGGAACGGTTGAGGCAGAGGTTGGCCGCTTTGCGCACGCGAATGTCACGCCACGGCGAACCTTCCAGGAAAGAGAACTGCCACGGCCAGAGGTGCGGCTGAGTGTTGGCGTAGATTTTAAAACCCTGCGCTTTGATCTGATCGACCGCATCCGGCGCTGGCGCTTCAATCCAGTCCACCTGTTTCGACAGCAGCGCAGCGGTGCGGGCATTGGCCTCCGGTAGCGGGATCAGCACCACTTTATCGACGCGTGGAATGCGCTCTTTATTCCAGTAATCCGGGTTTTTATCGAGGATCAACTGCTGGCGCGGCACCAATTTTTCCAGCTTGAATGGCCCGCTGCCAACGGCCTGCGAGGCAAAGGTGGTCCACGCTTGTTTGCTGCGTGCGGCGGTATCGCCTGTCGAAGCCGGAACCGCGTCATAGATTTTCTGCCACGCTGTCGGCGAGACAATAAACAGGTTGGTGATGTTGTACGGCAGCAGCGCATCCGGCTCTGAGGTGGTGAGCACGACCGTGTGATCGTCAATTTTTTCAGCGCCGGTCAGCGTCGGCATACGCGATAAGGTGTTGCCGATTTGCCCCGGCGCATATTGCGGCGCGGCTTTATCCAGCACTTTACCCACGTTCCAGACAATGGCATCGGCATTCACTTCCGTGCCGTCGTGAAACTTCACACCAGGGCGCAGCGTGAAGATCCAGCGGCTCTGGTTTTGCGGATCAACATGCCATTCGGTTGCCAGCCCCGGCACCAGCCCGCTCGGTTTTTCACCTTGCGACAGATCCCACTCCACCAGCGCGTCATATAGCGGAATACCGGTAAAGCGATTGCCTTCAAAGCCCTGGTCGGGCTGGCCCAGCGTTAACGGGATATCCGCTGCGGTCATGGCGATACGCAATGTTGAGGCCTGCGCCTGCAATCCCCCAGCCAGCGCCAGTGCGCCAATCGCGGCCGCAATACGGTGTTTACGCCAAAAAGATTGATTAAGCATCACAGTGTCCCTGTTAAATAAATGAGATATTTAACAGGCAAGATACATACCAGCCGAATAAACAAGAATTTATCGCATTCAGACGCAGAAAATATCAGAAAGGGTTATTACTCAGGGTATTATGCGGTGTTACGGATAACAGCTTTATATAGTTCACGGCAGTAGGCGCACCCATTTCGGGAAAAATGTTGCAAAAATGCACCATTAAATCGGGAGAATAGTGGTTTCATAGCGATATTATTTTCCTGTGCGACTATTTATTAAATCTTTTCATGATCATGCATAAATCATAAGCAATCGCTTCAATACGGGTAACGCGTGCGGCGGCAAAAGAGGAAGGATCAGTCATTCACTTCCATAATAATGGAAACTCATTTCATAAGGGACGACTATGCCGCTAGCCGATTTTCATGTTTCGGATCCGCTGACCCTCGGTATTGAAGTGGAATTACAGGTGGTTAACCCACCGGGCTACGATTTAAGCCAGGACTCATCCCGGTTGATAGAGGCGATGAAAAGCCAGGTGACAGGTGGCGAAGTGAAGCACGATATCACCGAAAGTATGCTGGAGATCGCCACCGGCGTCTGCCGCGACATCCATCAGGCGGCGCACCAGTTTTCTGCCATGCAACAGATAATTTTGCAAACCGCGTCGGCGCATCACGTACAGATTTGCGGCGGCGGCACGCATCCGTTCCAGAAATGGCAGCGCCAGTTGGTGTGCGAGGATGAGCGCTATGCCCGCACGGTGGAGATGTTCGGTTATCTGATGCAGCAGGCGACCGTGTTTGGCCAGCATGTGCACATCGGCTGCGCGAATGGCGACGACGCCATCTATTTGCTGCATGGCCTTTCCCGCTTTGTCCCGCACTTTATTGCGCTTAGCGCCGCTTCGCCCTACAACCAGGGCACCGACACCCGCTACGCCTCGTCGCGCCTCAATCTTTTCTCCGCCTTTCCGGATAATGGTCCGATGCCGTGGGTGGCGAACTGGCAGGAGTTTACCGGTCTGTTTCGCCGTTTAAGCTACACCTCGATGATTGAGAGCATTAAAGATCTGCACTGGGATATTCGCCCCAGCCCCAATTTTGGCACGGTTGAGGTGCGGGTGATGGACACGCCGCTGACGCTGTCCCACGCCATTAATATTGCCGGGCTTATTCAGGCGGTGTCGCACTGGCTGCTGGCCGAGCGCCCCTTTAAGCATCAGCCGCAGGACTACCTGCTGTACAAGTTCAACCGCTTCCAGGCGTGCCGTTACGGCCTGGAAGGAATAATTACCGACGTTCACAGCGGCGAGCAGTACACCATTGCTGAAGATCTTACGCGTCTGCTGGAAAAAATCGCGCCGTGGGCCGACAAGCTCCATGCCGGTAGCGCGCTGGATGAGCTGGCGGCGCGAGTCAAACGCGGCAAAAATGAGGCGCAACTGATGCGCGACTTTGTGGCGGATGGTGGCTCATTAATTGGCCTGGTGCAGAAACATGCCGAAATTTGGGCAGCAGGCTAATCAGAATTTACTCAACCGATAATTTTAGCGCAGCTTAATGCTTTGCTGCGCTAAAATATATTTTCAGCGTTACTTACAAAGTAATAATCATAAAGTGGTAGAACCCCCTGTCGGAATTGATAAATATCAACAAGCCTCGCGTTATAAATAAAGAATGCCTCTTTCTCCCCGATAAGCCATATAAGTTAAAGCCAACCTGAGGCATCTGTATGAGATGGATTTATCGTTTATCAATGAAATTGAAATTATTGCTGGCACTTTTCCCTTTATTGTTTGCACTCATAGGGTTAGCGTCTAATGGCATCCTGAGCCGTCTTGAAACAGGTCAGCAAATGCGTACCATTATGAACTTAACATTGCTGGCAAAATATGCCGGAAGCGTTATTCATGAATTGCAAAAAGAACGGGGATTAAGCGCCGGATATTTAGGCAGTAAAGGCCAACAATTCTCCGCTGAATTAAACGATCAATATCCACACTCTTCCAAAGTCATTACGCAATTAACTGAAGCGCTTAAACAATTTCCCCTCCAGCAAGCGAATGGCGATATTCGTCACGCGCTGGAACAATTTCAGCAGCATCAGCAGGGAATCGACACGTTTCGTCAGCAAATTCGCGGGCAGAGCGTTACCGGCACCGAATCACTGGTGTGGTACAGCGCAATGATTAACGACCTGCTTAATGTCGTCGGCGGGATCAGCCAGTTGACCGATAACGGGGCGATCGTCAACCAACTGGCGGCCTATTACAGCATCCTGAATGCCAAAGAGCAGACCGGCGTCGAGCGCGCGCTGATGTCGAACGTCTTCTCCGCCGATCGCTTTACCGACGGCCAGTTTCGCCAGTTGAATGAAACGGTGGGCAAGCAACTGTCGTGGTTCGCGGCGGCGCAGGCCTTCAACACGCCAGCAGTAAATGAAAAACTGGCCGCACAGTTGCGGACGCCGCAAGCGACGCACGCCCTTGCACTGCGCCAGCAGGCGATTGACCATGCGGCAAGCGGCAATTTTGGCGTAGCACCCGCAGACTGGTTCAGTGCTCAGACGGCGCGGATTAATGCACTCAAAGCGGTGGAGGATTCAGCCTCCGATACGCTGCTCGCCACGGCGCAGTCGCTGGCAGACAACGCCTGGCGCGGGGTGATTATCTTTGCGCTGGTTAGCGTTGCGGCACTGGCGGTGGCGCTGTTCTTCGCCCTGCTGGTCGCCAGCAGCATTCACCGTCAGTTGCACCACTCGCTGGCAACTATCGAAGGGATGGATGGCGATCTGACCCAGCGCCTCGACGTGCCCGGCAGCGATGAGCTGTCGCTGCTTAATCGCGCTTATAACCAGGCCATTGAGAACATTCAGCATATTGTCAGCGAGATAAAACAGGGCGCCACCGTGCTACGCAGCGCCAGCGCGGACATTGCCGATGGCAATCAGGATCTGGCTTCGCGTACCGATGAGCAGGCTGCATCGCTGGTCGAAACGGCCGCCAGTATGGAGCAGATAGCCACGGCGGTGAATCTGACGGCGGATAACGCCATTGAAGCGAAAAGGCTGACCGAAGAGATGGAGCAGCAGGTGCAGGAAGCGAGCCGCGTGGCGGCAGAAGCCAGCAGCAGCATGCTCGCCATTCGCGGCTCCAGCGAGCAGATCTCCAGCATTGTCAGCTCCATCGACGATATCTCTTTCCAGACCAACCTGCTGGCGCTGAATGCGGCGGTAGAAGCGGCCCGCGCCGGGGAGCTGGGCAAAGGTTTTGCGGTGGTGGCTTCCGAGGTGCGTAATCTGTCGCAGCGCTGCGCCAGCGATGCCCGGCAGATCCGCGAGTTGATAAGCAAGAACATGGAGCAGATCGAGCAGGGCGTGATGCTGGTGCAGGCTTCCGACCGGGCTTTACAGTCGGCGAAAGCCAATACCGGGCAGATGCTGGCGTTTGTCAGCGATATCGCCCATGCGGCAGGCGAGCAGTCGCTCGGCGTCTCGCAGGTGCATGAAGCGCTGAACCAACTGGAGCAGGTGACCCAGCAAAACGCCGGGCTGGTGGCCAGCGCCGCCAGCGCCAGCCAGATGCTGGATCAACAATCACAAACCATGACGACGCTGGTCGATCGCTTCGTGGTGGCATGATCACCGTTCGGGGAACGTTGCGCTGCGGCGTGCTTTCCCCGACAATGCGTTTTTTCACCAATGATTAACGCTTATGAAACACCCGCTCGAATCGCTGGTTACGCTGGCAGGCATTCTGTTGATGGCCTTTGTCTCTGTCCTGCTGCTGCCCGCGCCATCGCTGGGCCTGCAACTGGCGCAAAGCCTGATGCAGCGCTTCCATTTGCTGGATTTGAACCAGCTTTATACTCTGCTCTACTGCCTGTGGTTTTTACTGCTTGGCTGCATTGAGTTTTTCGTACTGCGTTTTATCTGGCGGCGCTGGTTCGCCGTCTGAGGACGTTTGTTCCCTCTCCCTGCCCTCTCTGCGGCAGGGCATCGCGACGCTTTTCGCGCAGAATTCATTCCATAGTTGTTCTAATTATTTGAACGTTATCCGCAAATAGTTCAGCTTTTTCTTCGTATTCATCAGGCATATGATTTATCACATCAGGGCAACACAGCCCTCCCAAACAAAATAATGCAGGAATACGACCATGAAATTCATCAAAACTTTCGTTGCAGTTGCCGCACTGTCCGCACTCTCTTTCGGTTCTTTTGCCCAGAGCATCAGCGCCAGCGCATCGACGCTCTCCGCCGCTGAAGCCAAAATCGCTGCGCAGGCGGAAAAAGCCAACGCGTCTTACAAAATCACCAGCGCACGTGCTGACAACGGCGTGTATATGACTGCTGAACTGACGAAATAAATTACCCAGCCGGAATAACAAACAGGATAAGGCGAGCCATGAACCCGTTGCAGAAACTTTTTAGCGCTTTGTTCCCGCAGGCCGCAAATAGCGACACCGTGGAATTACCATTAACTTCAGGAGCCGTTATGTCAGACAATTTTCTTGCTTTAGCGAAACAGCGCAGAACCATTTATGCCCTTGGTAAAGATCTGCCGGTTGCCGAAGAGGTTGTTATCGAAACCATTAAAGAAGCCATTCGCCAGGCGCCTTCTGCGTTTAACTCGCAGAGTTCCCGTGCGTTGATTCTGTTAGGTAAAGAGCATACGAAGTTCTGGGAGCTAACCCGCGAGCAGTTGAGAAAAATTGTTCCGCAAGAGAGTTTCAAAGCGACATCCGACAAACTGGATGGTTTTGCCGCCGCTGCGGGTTCAGTGCTGTTCTTTGAAGATCAGGACGTGGTGAAAGGGTTGCAGGAGCAGTTCGCTGCCTACGCCGATAACTTCCCCGTCTGGTCAGAACACAGTACCGGTATTGCCCAGTACGCCGTCTGGCTGGCACTGGCCGAAAAAGGCATTGGCGCTAACCTGCAACACTACAACCCGCTGGTTGATGCTGACGTGCAGCGTAGCTGGAATATTCCGGCGAACTGGAAACTGCGCGGCCATATGAACTTCGGTTCCATCGTGGCTCCGGCGGGTGAAAAAGTCTTTATGGACGATGACAAACGTTTTGTCGTTGCCCGCTAAGTATTCCTGAAACCACCCCGGTAAAGGTGAAATCCCCCGCTCGTTGGCGACAATGCGCGGGGATTTCTTTTTGGGTCGCTTTACTGCGTTTGCGTATCAAATATCAGCGTTACCGCGCCTTTCCACGTTGAACCTGGCGCTTTCACCATGGTTTCCACCGCAGGCCTGAGCACGCGGAAATCAACATGCGAGCGCCGGTCAACAATAAATGCATCCGGAGAGTCGATAGCCAGCCCATTTGCCACGCTCGTCATGCGCATATTTTTCACGTCCACGCCGTTACTTTTGAAACCCGGCATTGTCATCATGACTTCTACCGGCACCGTATCACTGTTCTGAGTGTTCTTCAGGCCGCAGTTCTGGTTACCGCCATCATGCTCGCACTGCATTGCCACGGTAAACTTCGTCGATGAAAAGAGTGAAAAAGGCACCTCTTTACTTAATGACTGCGGTATCTGGCCACCGTTAATCCACTGCTCCCAGCCGCCCTGTGCGCCGAGTATGACATTTTCACTGCTGCCGCCTGTCGGGAATTTAAGATTGAACTCGTGCTTCACCGTGGCTTTTAACACAATGCGGATTTCATCGTCCGATGTGCTTTGCGCATTGAAATCAATATCGCCGTTTGCACCGACGTGATAGACCAGTTCACCTTCATAATTCCCGCCATAGACGTCTAACGGGTTGGGCGTTATCAGGGTATAACCCAGACTAAAATTAGTGATACGAACGTCGCCCTGAAATGTTCCATTTTGGTCCTGAAGTTTTCTGTAACAGGTGACTTTCCTTTCCGGGATCCCCCAGCCAAACGAGTAACTCGAACCACTGGCAGTACCGACACCGGTGCGGCCAGAACAACCACCAGACGGAGAGGTACCGGTTGAGTTCATGGCAAGGTAAAGACTGCCGCTGTTCGCATTAACCCGATTAAAGGTCATACCAAAAAAGGCAATTCGGAATACAACGGTGATGGTATTCCCCGTTGCAGGATCGGCCAGAGTTAACGTGTGCGGCGTGCCATCAACAGTAATTGAAGTATGGTTCTGTTCGAGATCGGCAGAGGATGTATCAAGATATTTTTCAGCTTCCAGGCCAGGAATAATAATACTGAATTCCTCATTGGCACAATACGCTGAATAAGAAACACAAAACCCGGAAACTGGCGTGGTATTGGTAAATTTATTTTTATGCGGCTGACTGATATTTGCAGCAAAATCCGTGGTGATATCGATCGCGGCGGCCTGCAACAAGAAAGAGAGTGGCAATAATAAGAGGATAATAGCCCATTGCAGAAACTTTATAGTTTCGCAGTTTCGCAGTTTCGCAGTTTCGCAGTTTCGCAGTTTCGCAGTTTCGCAGTTTCGCAGTTTCGCAGTTTCGCAGTTTCGCAGTTTCGCAGTTTCGCAGTTTCGCAGTTTCGCAGTTTCGCAGTTTCG
>Ga0268248_100024_pt1 | contig 202878 bp, 182 predicted proteins | sample AgamicAtAme_FD_200856 | JGI IMG/M metagenome (GOLD analysis project Ga0268248, IMG submission 200856) | Agave microbial communities from Guanajuato, Mexico - At.Am.e (v2) (version 2) | ecosystem: Host-associated > Plants > Phyllosphere > Phylloplane/Leaf | place: Guanajuato, Mexico | collected... | reverse complement strand
GGATCAGCGAGATGACCGTCGCACCCCCGCACCGACGAGAGGAGACGCGCGATGACCGATGAAGACGACGACATGACCGTGTTCAGCGACAAGCGTCAGAAGCGCGTCAAGATCACCGCGTGGGTCGTGATCGGCGCGCTCGTGCTCACCGGCGGCGGTGCGACGGTCATCTCGCTGATCCTCGGCTGAACCCCGCGATCCCCGCGTGAGGGGTCATCTCCTGTCGCCTGGCGAGCGCCTCGGCGACAGAAGATGACCCCTCACGCTTGTGACCCACCGGTCCCGCCGCTGCGGATTCCGGCTCGACACCCAGCCGCACGTCGGACCCCCGGCATAGCATGGGGACCGTGGAACCGCTGATGGCCCTTCTGGTCGACTGGTGGTGGATCGGCCCGGCCGCGGCCGGTGCGGGCACCGTCGGCTGGCTCGGCGTGCGTCGTTCCCGCCAGCGGGCTCTTCCCGCGGGCACCACGACCACCACAGATCGCGCCGTTCGCGCCTGGTCGTCGCGCCCTCTCGGCAAGGCGGCCGCGCGCCGCCTCGAGCTCGACGCCGCCGTGCTCGATCTCCAGACCGCGCGCCATGCCGTCACCCGCGGCCGCGCCGACGTGAAGGTCGCCGACGCCGAAGTCGTGCGCGCCCAGGCCGAGCGGGCGGCATCCCGCATCCCGTCCGACGCGGTCGCCGCCGCGCGGGGGCGGTTGACCGACGCTCAGCGCGACCTTCGCGCCGCCCTGGCCGAGGTGCGCGCGCGCCGCGCCGGGGTGAAGGCCGCGAAGGCGATGCTCCCCGCTATCCGCTCGGGCAGCGCGCCGTTGCCGGTCGCCCGCCTGCTGGCGGAGCACGACGCGATCCTCGCGCGCTGGATGGCCTACGAGACCGACCCCGGGCTCGCAATCGACTATCCGCAGATGAGCGACTCCCGCTCCCCCCTGCTCGCGGAGTTCCTCCGCGCGCACGAGAAAGCGCAGTGGCTCCGGCCGGCCTCGGTGCAGACGCGCCTGTCTCCCGCCGACTTCCTCGCCTACCGCGACGCCGTGCGCCGCACCGCTCACGCGTTCGACCGCGCCGAGCGAGCGGCCCGCCGCAGTGCCGGCGAGCAGCCGAGCGTCGAGGGTAACGACGCGTGGAGCCGCGTGGCATCCGACCTCGCCGAGACCGCCCAGCGCGCCCTCGCCCGCTCGATGGAGTCGGTGGGGCGTGCTGCCGCCCGCAACTGGAGCGAGCGGGGCGCGAGGCGTGCCCAGAAGAAGTCCCCGGATGCCGGGAGCCCGCCGCCGTCGAGCGGCCCGGTCTGGCCGCCGCCCGCACGCGACCGGCCGCCGGCGTCATCTTCCTGAGAACCGCTTGAGGCAGCGGCGTAGCATGACGCTGTGACGGAGCTGTTGAACTTCCTCGGCCACTACTGGTGGTTGGCCTTCCCCGTGTTCGGGATGACGATGGGAGCCGTCAACGCGCGCGTGAAGCGTCGGGAGCTCGCCGCCCGCCGTCGCCACCGTGAACAGCTCGAGCTGATCCGCGCTCAGGGTGGTGCGATCGAGACACCGGGTGCGGCGCCGATGCCCCTCGCCGCCCCGACCGACGGTCAGCAGCGCCTGATCGCCGCGCAGGACGCCGTCACGCACCGCTGGCTCGAGTACGAACTCGACGCGACGAAGCTCATCACCTACCCCGCGATGAGCGACGGCCGCCAGCCTCTGACCGCCGCATTCCTCCGGGCGAAGAAGGCCGCGGACAACCTGCGCCCCACCGAGGGCGAGACCCTGTCGCCCGAGCGGCTGCGGGAGTACCGCGACGCGGTCACCGACTACGAGGTCGCCTTCGACGTGGCCGAGCGCGACGCGCGACGCGTGAAGGACGCGGCGTTCACGGCCGACGAGCGCAAGCGCCTCGACACCGCCAAACAGTTGCTGACCGTCGCGACCGATCAGGCTGCCACCCCGAACGAGCGCCAGCTCGCCTATCGGCGGGTCCGTGAGGAGCTCGACGGGCTGATCCTGCTGTCGGACGAAGCCGTCGACGTGCTCGAGAAGAAGGTCGCGCTCGAGCTTCCCCGCGAGCGCACCGCACCCCCGGCATCCGGGCCCCCTGCCGAGGCGGCGCCCGGCTCCGCCGCCTGACCGCGTGGGCTCCGCCGGATCCGACTCCGGGTGGCGTCCGCAATCACGCCCAGTCCCGGTCCACCGGCTGAACACGCGCGCCTTCAGCCCACCCGACGGATGCGCACCGGCCCCCGGGCGGTGTTCACGTCGACCACTTCACCCTTCTGCGTCACCTCGACCTCGCCGAGCTCGACCAAGGAGTGCGCCGCGTCCCGCGCGGACTGCATGAGGTCGCGCCAGTCGTCGCCGCCGACCGCCCGCGCGGCCTCGGAGGGGCAGATCGTCTTCCCGGCGTCGCGCGCCGCGAGCAGCTCGCGAATGGATGCCACGAGCCGAGGGTCTGCACCAGATGACGGGGCCATCTGTCCAGTGTCCCTCCGCGCCGAGGCGACGGGGCCAGAATGACCCGGTGATCACCGAGCGACACGCCCCCGACCTCCCCGGACGCGCCGTCATCGCGCAGCGATGGAACCGAGCGGTCTTCGTGCATTGGCGCATCGACCCCGACGAGGTCGCTCCGCTGCTTCCTCGGGGTACGCGTCCCGACGTGCACGACGGCTCCGCCTGGGTGGGGCTGGTGCCGTTCGTGCTGAGCGAGTTCCGGTTCCTACCGCTGCCGCCGGTGCCCCTGCTGGGCACCTTCACCGAGATCAACGTGCGCACGTACGCCGTCGACGACGAGGGGCGTCGGGGGGTTGTCTTCCGCACGCTCGAGGCCGAGCACCTCGCCCCGGTGCTGGCGGCGCAGGCCCTGTTCGGACTCCCCTACCGCTGGGCGCGCGCGGGGGTCCGCACCGACGACGCGCGGATCGAGTTCCGGTCGCGGCGCCACGGGGGTCGACATCCGGGAACCCGCGTGCGGGCCACCCTCGGCACCGAGACGGTCGACACCCCGCTGTCGCGGTTCTTGACGGCACGCTGGGGATTCCACGAGCGGCACCTCGGCCGCACGATCTGGGCCGCCAACGAACACGAGCCCTGGCCCCTCGTCGAGGCAGCCCTCGACGTGCTCGACGACGACCTGGTCGCCGACTCCGGCTTCCCCCAACTCGCCGGTCGCACGCCCGACTCCGTACTGGCGATGCCAGCCGATCACCCCGGCTTCATCACGCGGTTCACGGGCGCGCACGCGATCGCCTGACACGACAACGCCCCCTCCGCCGCGAAGCGAAGGAGGCGTCATCGAGCGGGGCGTCAGTCGCGCTGCGTCGAGAACGCCGAGGGGTTCTTCTCGAGCCAGGCGTCCACGGCCTCGGCCTCGCGGCCCTCGCCGTACTCGTTCACCACGAGGTCCTCGAGCGAGCCGTACTGCTCGTCGTCGAGCTGGATCCCCTTGATGAGCTCAGCGGCATCCGGGTACTTCTCGGCGAAGCCGGACGTACCGAGGAAGTGCAGCGCCTCGGGGTCGCCCATCAGACCCTGGGGGTCTTCGAGGTCCTTGACGTCATAGGTGTCGTTGGCCCAGAACGGACGCCACAGCGTGACGGCGATGTCCTTCTGCGCCGCGATGGCGTTGTCGAGCTCGGTGAGCATCGCCGCGGTCGACGAGGTGACGAGCTCGAAGTCGCCGTCCAGCCCGTAGCCGGGCATCATGGTCTCCTGCGTCTGCGTGGTCAGGCCTGCGCCCGGCTCGATGCCGTAGATGCGGCCGTCGAAGCGCGCGGCGTTGGCCTTGAGCTGTTCAATGGAGTCGATGTCGACGTAGCTGGGGACCGCGATGGTCAGCTTGGCGTTGTCGTAGTACGCGCCGAGGTCTTCGATCTTGTCGCCGTAGCGGTCCATGTACGACTTGTGCGTCAGCTCGGGCCAGGCCGAGGGGTAGATGTCGACATCGCCCTGGGCGAGGCCCGTGTACAGAGGACCCGCCTCGGTGAGCGTCTGCATCTCGACGTTGTAGCCGAGCTTCTCAAGCTGGTCTTCGAGGAGGTACGCCGTGCTGAGGCCGTCCGTCCACGAGGGCAGGAAGCCGAGCGTGATCGTGCCCTTGTCGCCGCCGCCGCCGTTGCCGCCTTCGGCCTGGTTCCCGCTGGCGCAGCCGGCGAGGGCGAGGGCGCCCACGGCGCCGAGGGCGAGGGCAGAGGTGAGGTGTCGCGTGTTCATTGCTGTGTTCTCTTCCTTTTCGTATGTGATTCCGTGGGTGCCTTCCCGCGTGAGGGGTCGATTCGTGTCGCCTGGCGCGAGCCGGAGCGACCGGAAGCGACCCCTCACGCGGAAGAGGGAGGGATGCCGGGACTCAGTGCCCCGTCGACACCGGCGCTCGACGCGGCGAGGCCTTCTCGCGCTCGGCCTCGCTCGCGGCATCCGACGAAGACGTGTCGGCGTGCGGCGCAGCGGTGGGTCCGGCCGTGGCGGCGGTCGCGGAGCGCGCGGCGCGGCGACGCGAGAGCAGACCCAGCAGGGAACCGCGGTTGTCGGCACGGTTGCCGAGGGCCGCGGTCAACCGGTCGAGGTAGACCGCGAGCACCACGACGCTCAGACCCGCCTCGACACCCTTGGGCAGGTTGACGGTCGAGATCGACTGCACCACTTCCTTGCCCAGGCCGTCCGCCCCGACGATGCCGGCGACGACCGCCATCGACAGCGCGAGCATGATGACCTGGTTGACGCCCGCCATGATGGTGGGCATCGCGAGCGGCAGCTGGATGCCGCGGAGGATCTGACCGGGGGTCGCACCGAACGCGTGTCCGGCCTCGACCGTCTCGGAGTCCACCCCGCGGATGCCGAGCTCGGTCAGTCGCACGCCCGGCGGCAGAGCGAAGATGACGGTCGAGACGACACCGGGAACGACGCCGATCGAGAAGAAGGTGATCGCCGGGATCAGGTAGACGAAGGCCGGCATCGTCTGCATGAAGTCGAGGATCGGCTTCAGGACCGCGCGGACGGTGGGGTTGCGAGCCGACCAGATGCCGAGAGGCACCGAGATGGCGACCGCCACGATGGTCGCCACGAGCACCAGGGCGAGAGTCTGCATCGCGGTGACCCACTGGCCCATCGCCAGGATCAACGCGAAGCCGATGACCGTGCCGAGCGCGAGCTTCCACGAACGCAGCAGCCACGCGAGGGCCGCCGCGACCACGATGACCACGATGATGGGCGCTGCCAGCAGCACGTCGCTGAGCCCGCCGACGAGAAAACGCACGACCAGGGCGACGACGTCGAACAGGCCCGAGAGGTTGTCGCGGACCCAGTCCACGCCGGCATCCACCCAGGATCCGACCGGAATGCGGAAACCATCCATCAGCGCACCCCCTCGGTCTCGGATGCCGAGACCCCGGCATCGGCGGGAGTCCCGTCGAGGGCCGCGTCGATCTCGGCGGAGGGAAGGGGCTGGGGCAGCACGGTGAGCTCCTCGGTCGCGGTGGGGCCGGGGCCGAGAGCCGCGAGCAGGGTCACGCGGGGGATGACCCCGGCGAGGCGCCCGTCGGCGTCGAGGACGGCGAGGGGAAGGGGCGATTCGACCGACGGCACGAAGAGGTTCATCAGGACGTCGTCGACGCCCACGCTCTGCGGCAGCGGCCTGAGCGTGCCGAGCAGCGAGTTCTCGCCGGCGCGCACGAGCTTGATGGCATCCCGATCGGTGATGATGCCGAGCGGCTTGCGATCGCGGTCGGTCACGTAGACCGCGGACATGTAGGCGTCGCGCATCTGACGGAGCGCGGTGCGGGGACCGGCGGAGGCGTCGACACGGGGACGCGCACGCTCCATGACGTTGCCCGCGGTGAGCACGCGGGCGCGGTCGACGTCCTGCACGAACTGCTCGACGTAGTCGTTCGCCGGGTCGGTGAGGATGTCCTCGGGGGTGCCGATCTGCACGATGCGACCGTCGCGCATGACGGCGATGCGGTCGCCGAGGAACATCGCCTCGTTGAGGTCGTGGGTGATGAAGACGATGGTCTTCTTCAGGGTGCGCTGGAGTTCCAGCAGCTGCTCCTGCATCTCGCGACGGATGAGCGGATCGAGGGCGCTGAACGCCTCGTCCATCAGCAAGATGTCGGTGTCGGCGGCGAGGGCGCGGGCGATGCCGACGCGCTGCTGCATGCCGCCCGAGAGGGCCGAGGGGAGCTTGTCACCCCACCCGTCGAGACCGACGAGGGCGAGGATCTCGTTCGCTTTCGCGAGGCGCTCGGTTTTGCCGACGCCGCGGAGCTCGAGCGGGTACGCGACGTTCGCCGCGACCGTGCGGTGCGGGAGGAGCGCGAAGTGCTGGAAGACCATCGCGAGGCGATCGCGGCGCAGGGACCGCAGGCGCGCGGCGCCGACGCCGGTGAGAGCGTCGCCCTTCACCTCGACGGTGCCGGCGGTCGCCTCGTGCAGGCCGTTGAGCATGCGGATGATGGTGGACTTGCCCGAGCCGGAGAGGCCCATGATGACGAAGATCTCGCCGGGCTGGACGTCGAAGCTGGCATCGATGACGGCGGCGGTTCCGTCGTCGGCCACGTCTTCTCGTCGGGCACCGGAGCGGATCTTGTCGACGGCGGCCTGAGGGGCTCGACCGAAGACCTTGAACAGATTCTTGGCGGAGAGAGCGGGCGCCGCGGTTGCGGGCGGCGCGGAGGCAGGCGGATGGGTCACTGTGTGCACCTCAGCGGCCTCGGGTGGCCGCAGCGGTCACGCCCGGGTGGCAGCCGTCGGCGCTCTCCGGGGGTGGAGCGCGTCAGCGCCGGATATCGGATCCGGCGCTCAGGCCGCCGACCGTACGCTCACCGGGTCGACTCCCCCGAGTCGTCACCGGCGACCGCGGACTGGTCGGGTGGGCGGCCCGAGAACGGGCCTCCACAAACGTTTCACGCTGATGGAATCCCTGGCAAATCGCCCACGACCTTGCGATCCCGGATGCTGTGTGGCACGCGTGCGCGTGTGGGTGAGGTGGCTCCGCAGCCCCTACCGTCGACGCCGCCGATGTCAGCCCGGGCGTGTCGCCGACCCCGTGCGCGGGAAGGGAACGGTGCGGCGACGCCTCAGTCGACGGCCGGCTGCGCGGCGGCGGAGCGGTGGTGACGGATGACCTCGGCCACGACGAAGTTGAACCACTTCTCCGCGAAGGCCGGATCGAGGTCGGCCTGCTCGGCGAGCTGCATGAGCCGGGCGATCTGCTGTTCCTCACGAGAGGGGTCGGATGCCGGCATCCCGTGCTTCGCCTTGAGCACGCCCACCTGCTTGGTGCAGCGGAAACGTTCCGCCAGCAGGAAGATCAGGGCGGCGTCGATGTTGTCGATGCTGCCGCGGAGCCCCTGCAGAATCGTCGAAGGATCGGCCTCGGTCATGTGTCCTCCTCAATCGCTCCGACCCTACCGGTCGGCGCCGCCGCCCGAGCACGACTCTCAGCGAGTCCTACAGTGTGAGCATGAGCCGATCCACGCGCCCCGACCCGACCGCCGAAGGCGCAGACGCCGGGGCCACCACGTCGCGCGACAAGCCGGTCTGGTCCGCCCTGGCCCGCCCGTACGCGGCCGGGTTCTTCCTCACCCTGGGCGGACTCACGGCGATCCTGCTCGCACTCGCTCTGTCGAACCTCTCGACGGTGCTGATCTACATCGCCATCGCACTGTTCATCGCGCTCGCCCTCGACCCCCTCGTGCGTCTGCTCGTGCGGCGCGGGCTCTCCCGCGCGTGGTCGATCGTCATCGTGTTCGGCGGGCTCGCGGTGATCCTCGCCGGCGCCCTGTGGCTGCTCATCCCTCCCGTCGTGCGCCAGATCGAACAGTTCGTCGGCGACATCCCGACGTTCGTGAACGACCTCATCGACAGCGAGGCCGTGCGCTGGGTCGAGACCAACTTCGGCGACAGCCTGGGCGACGTCCTGAAAGAAGTGCAGGGCTTCGTCACCAACCCCGCCAACATCGCCGCGATCGGCGGCGGGCTGCTTCAGGTCGGGATCAACATCGGCACCTTCGTCTCGGGTGCGATCATCGTGCTCGTGCTGAGCCTGTACTTCTTGGCATCCCTGCCGAAGATGAAGAACTCGCTCGTGCGCCTCACCCCCGCCCGCAGCCGGGAGACCGTCGCCGACATGACGGGCCAGATCACCGATTCCGTCGGCGGCTACCTCGCGGGGATGGTCGTGCTGGCCCTCTGCAACGCGGTCTTCGCGTTCATCGTGCTGACCATCCTGCAGCAGCCGTTCGCCGCCCTGCTCGCCGCGCTCGCGTTCGGCATCACCCTCATCCCGCTCGTCGGGTCCGTGCTGTTCTGGGCGACCGCGACGATCTTCACGCTCATCGTCAGCCCGAGCGCCGGCCTGATCTTCGCGATCGTCTACCTCGTCTACATGCAGATCGAGGCATACATCCTCACGCCCCGGGTGATGAACCGCACGATCTCCGTGCCCGGCGCTCTCGTCGTCATCGGCGCGCTGGTCGGCGGCACGCTCCTCGGCCTGCTCGGAGCGCTCGTGGCGATCCCCGTGACCGCGTCCGTGCTGCTGATCGTCAAACAGATCGTGATCCCGCGACAGGATGCCAAGAAGTAGCGCCTGAGCCGGTTCAGCGCATCGGCAGCAGGCGCGTCGGAGACGGAGACGGGGTGCGGTGGCGCACCTTGCCGGGGATGCCGGTGCGGCCATCGAGCGGCAGCGAGACGATCTCGTGCGCCAGCTGACCCGCGACGAGCAGGGTGTCGTCGACGACGACGTGATGTCGCGGCCAACGGGTGCCCGTCTCGGCGAGAGCGAGCAGCTGCAGCTCTTCACCGTGCCCGCGCACCGAGAGCACGCCCACGGTGTCGCTGCCGCGCACGCCGGCGTACAGCGTCGACCCGTCGCGACTGCTCGACAGCTCGGCGGCGGTGTCGGTGTCGAGGGTGCCGAGCAGCGGCTGACCCGAGACGAGGTGCCACCGTCCCGCGCGGTCGGGCGCGAGGACGAAGACCTCGCAGCTCAGCTCGGTCACGACGTAGAGATGACCCGAGGGATGCCACAGACCGTGGCGTGGACCGCTGCCCTTGGGGAGGGCGACCTCTTGCGCGAGCCGTAGCCCGCCCTCGTGCGTGCGCCAGAACCGCACGAGGTCGAAGCCCATGTCGGTCGTCGCGATCAGGCCGCCGGGCAGGAACACCGCCTGGTGAGCACGCGACACGCGGGCTCCCGCGACGGCCTCTTCCGACTCGGCGTCGGTGACGGGGACATCGTCGTACGCGGGCACGAGGTGGGAGTACTCCTCCCCGGCTGCGTCTCGAAGAGCCCGTGCCGCGGCGGCCAGGTCGGGCACCACCGCGCCCGAGACCCGGGCGCCGGTCGAGACGGTGCCCTCGTCCGATGCCGCCCCGTGCGGATCCGCGGCCTCGGCGGCGACGACCGGGCGCGACGGCCGACCCTGGGCGTCGAGCGCGATGCGGACGATCCGGCCGTCCCCCCAGCAGCTCGCCACGAGGAACGAGGCGTCGGACGCGACCGCGATGTGGCAGACGGCACCACCCGCCTCGACGGGCGGTCCGAGAGATGTCAGGCGGGTCTCGGCGGTCCGTCGGAACGCCTGCACGGTCCCGTCGAACTCGACAGCGGCGTAGACGATGTCGTCATTCGACGGGTGCGCGGCCACCCACGAGGCGGAGCCCGGCACGGCGGCGGCGGTCGCGACCATGCCGAGGGGACCGCCGGCCCCGAGCGAGTCGGATTCGCCGGCCTGCAGGATGCCGATGCCCTCGGCCACCCCGGTGTCGGGGGCGTAGGCGCCGACCCAGAACCGCATCAGTCGATCAGGTCGTGGCGCACGATCACCTGGTCGCGGGCCGGGCCCACACCGATGACCGAGATCCGCGTGCCGCTCATCTTCTCGAGCGCGAGCACGTAGTCCTGCGCGTTCTGCGGCAGGTCCTCGAAGGCCCGCGCGGTCGAGATGTCCTCGCTCCAGCCCGGGTAGTACTCGAGGATCGGCTTCGCGTGGTGGAAGTCCGTCTGATTGACGGGCAGGTCGTCGAAGCGCTCACCGTCGACGTCGTAGGCGACGCAGACGGGGATCTGCTCGAGCCCGCCGAGGATGTCGAGCTTGGTCAGCACGAGGTCGGTGATGCCGTTGATCCGCGTCGCGTAGCGCGTGATGGGCGCGTCGTACCAGCCGACGCGACGGGGGCGTCCGGTGGTCGTGCCGAACTCGAAGCCGCGCGAGCGCAGCCAGTCGCCGCTCTCGTCGAACAGCTCGGTCGGGAAGGGACCCGAGCCGACGCGCGTCGTGTACGCCTTGACGATGCCGACGATGCGGTCGAGACGGTTGGGACCGACGCCCGAACCCGTCGAGGCGCCGCCGGCCGTCGCCGACGACGACGTCACGAACGGGTAGGTGCCGTGGTCGACGTCGAGCATGGTGGCCTGGCCGCCCTCGAAGACGACGACGTCGCCGGCCTCGAGCGCGTCGTTCAGCAGGAGCGAGGTGTCGGCGACCATCGGGCGCACGCGCTCGGCGTACGAGAGCAGGTCGTCGACGATCTCGTCGGCCGTGATGGAGCGGCGGTTGAAGATCTTCACCAGCAGGTGGTTCTTCTGGTCGAGGGCACCCTCGACCTTCTGACGCAGGATGTTCTCGTCGAAGAGGTCCTGCACGCGGATGCCGACGCGGTTGATCTTGTCGGCGTAGGCCGGGCCGATGCCGCGACCGGTGGTGCCGATCATGCGCTTTCCGAGGAAGCGCTCGGTGACCTTGTCGAGCGTGCGGTGGTACTGCGTGATGATGTGCGCGTTGGCGCTGATCTTGAGGCGGCTCGTGTCGAGGCCGCGGGCGTTGAGGGCCTCGAGCTCGTTGAAGAGCACCTCGAGGTCGACCACGACGCCGTTGCCGATCACGGGGGTGACCCCCGGAGACAGGATGCCGCTGGGCAGCAGGTGCAGCGCGTACTTCTCGTCTCCGATGACGACGGTGTGCCCGGCGTTGTTGCCGCCGTTGAACTTCACCACCCAGTCGGTGCGCTCACCGAGCAAGTCGGTGGCCTTGCCCTTGCCTTCGTCGCCCCACTGGACGCCGACGATCACGATTCCGGGCATGTGCGCTCCTCGCGTCTGATTCCGGCGGTACACCCCATCCTATCGAGCGGGTCCGATACGGCCCGCGCGCGCCCTATGCGCCGAAGGTGCTCGTGATGTCGTGCCAGGCGATCGACGCCGGGACGCTCGCGCCCTGCGCCGATGCGAGCACCAGGGTCACGGCATCCGGAGCCGACAGGACCTCGTTCGGCAGGACGCGGAACGAGCGCGTCGCGCCCGGGAGATCGACGAGGTCGCCCGCGGTGCTGGCCGAGGTGGCGGCGACCGTGTGCCGGAACCCGGGCGGGGTGGCTGCCGGCGTGCGCCTCTCCACGGTGAGACCGTCGCGCCCACCCGCGTACTGGACGTAGTCGTCCTCGCCGAGGTTGAGGATCGCGAATGCAGGCCCGCGGTGGTCGGCGATCCAATCGACCGACGCCGCCAGCAGCGCGGGGCTCGGATCGGCATGGGTTCCCCCGTTCTCGACCGTCAGGCTCGCTCCCCCCAGGGGGGTGGGATCGACCTGACGCGCGGGATCCGGACGCCAGAGCATTCCGTCCGTCACGCTGACGTCGTCGAAGCCCCATCCGTGCTCCGTGGCAAGACGGTGGACGACGGCGGTGAGGTCTTCGGCGTCGTACCACGGCGCGGAGAGGGACAGGAGCGCACCCTCGGGGGCGTAGTCGGCGAAGTGCTCCCCCTCCGTCAGGGTGTCAGGGGCCTCGGACAGGGGCCGGTAGAACTGCTGCAGGACACCGACGGCCCGGGTGATGAGCGCGCTGGGCTGCTCGTCGCGGGCGGGTCCAGCGAGCCATGCCCGCAGCGCCTCTCGTCCGATGGGGGCGGCGGCGGGGTCGAACACGTGGATGTCGTAGCTCACGTCGCACTCCTGGGTCGGGGTGCGACCACCCTAGCGGCCCGCTCGCGCGGGCCGCCCCGCCGCAACCCCTGCCCCCGCGTGCGGCCACTCACTAGCCTGGGGCAATGCAGACATCGCGCGGGTGGACGACCGGGTGGAACGCGGCACGCGTGGCGATCGCGGTGCTCATCCTCGTCGCGGTGGGGGCGCAGTTCTCGTCGTCGGTGGCCGAGGCGGTGGCGCGCGACCGCGACGTGGCGACCGTGACCGCGAATTTCTTCAGCTTCTTCACGATCCTGTCCAACGTCTCGTCGGCCGTCGTGCTGGTGCTTCTGGGCGTGCGGTTCTTCGCACGCGGCCGCCGGGTCGAGGTCGATCCGCCGGCCCTCGCGACCGCTCTCGCCTTCGTCTCCACGTACATGATCGTGACCGGCATCGTCTACAACCTGCTGCTGCGCGGCATCCCCCTCCAGCCCGAGACCGTGCCCTGGTCGAACGAGATCATGCACGTCTGGGGTCCGCTCTTCCTCCTGCTCGACGTGCTGCTCGGGCCGACGCGACGCCGCTTGCCCTGGTCGGCGGCGTTCGCCGCGGCGATCTTCCCCATCGTGTGGATCGTCTACACGCTCCTGCGCGCGCCCCTGATCACGAACCCGACCACGGGGGCGCCGTTCTGGTACCCCTACCCCTTCCTCGACCCGAACACCGGCGGGTGGGGCAGCGTCGCGGTCTACATCGTCGTCATCGCCGTGGCCATCATCGCCCTCGCGGTCGGTGTCGTCGCGATCGGTCGGGCACGTGGCATCCGGATGCCGATCGACCCGACGCCCGCGACGCGCGCACGGCCCTGACGAGTCGACGTCGACGCCCTACCCTGGAACCCGTGCGCACTCGACTGATGTCTGCGGCCCTCGCCGCTTCCACCCTGCTCCTGCTCGCCGGCTGCGCCGGTGGCACGTCGTCCGCCCCCGCCCCCGCGGCGAGCGCATCGAGCGCGAGCACCGCCTCGGGCGAGTGCTCGTACCCCGCCTCGGGACAGCCGTCCGTCGACGTGACTCCCCCGTCGGCGGGCACCGAGCGTCCCACGGGCACCGTCGACGCGACGCTCGAGACCTCGGCCGGGGCGATCCCGATGACCCTCAGCGGCGAGCGCACCCCCTGCACGGTCGAGAGCTTCGTCTCGCTGGCCCAGCAGCAGTACTTCAGCAACACCGAGTGCCACCGCCTCACCACCCAGGGCATCTTCGTCCTGCAGTGCGGTGACCCGACCGGCACGGGCCGCGGTGGCCCCGGGTACCGCTTCGCCGACGAGCTCGACGGCAGCGAGACCTACCCCGCGGGCACGGTCGCGATGGCGAACGCGGGCCCCGGCACGAACGGCTCGCAGTTCTTCCTGGTGTACTCCGACTCCCAGCTGCCCCCGGACTACACGGTGTTCGGCACGATGTCGCCCGAGGGGCTGCAGGTCGTGAAGAACATCGCCGCGGCGGGTACGGCCGGCGGCTCGACCGACGGCGCCCCCGCCACCCCGGTGACGATCAGCGCCGTGACGATCGGCTGACGCTCCTCATCATCGCTTTGGGCGCCCGATCCTCCCCCGGAGTCGGGGCTCGGCATCCCTCCGCTCTAGAATCGAGGGCATGTCCAAGGTCTTGCAGTCCCTTCCCGTCGGCGAGCGCGTCGGCATCGCCTTCTCGGGTGGTCTCGACACCTCGGTGGCCGTCGCGTGGATGCGCGACAAGGGCGCCGTCCCCTGCACCTACACGGGCGACCTCGGGCAGTACGACGAAGACGACATCGCGTCGATCCCGGGCCGCGCGACGCAGTACGGCGCCGAGGTCTCGCGCCTCGTCGACTGCAAGACGGCGCTCGTCGAAGAGGGCTTCGTCGCCCTCGCGTGTGGCGCGTTCCACATCCGCTCGGGCGGACGCACCTACTTCAACACCACGCCGCTGGGCCGCGCCGTCACCGGCACCCTGCTCGTGCGCGCGATGAAAGAAGACGGCGTCGACATCTGGGGCGACGGCTCCACCTACAAGGGCAACGACATCGAGCGGTTCTACCGCTACGGCCTGCTCGCCAACCCCGCGCTGCGCATCTACAAGCCCTGGCTCGACGCCGACTTCGTCACCGAGCTGGGCGGGCGCAAAGAGATGAGCGAGTGGCTCGTCGCGCACGACTTCCCCTACCGCGACAGCGTCGAGAAGGCGTACTCGACGGATGCCAACATCTGGGGCGCCACGCACGAGGCCAAGACCCTCGAGCACCTCGACGTCTCGCTCGAGATCGTCGAGCCCATCATGGGCGTGCGCTTCTGGGACCCCGAGGTCGAGATCGAGACCGAAGACGTCACCGTCGAGTTCGAGGCCGGTCGCCCCGTCGCCGTCAACGGCACGCGATTCGCCGACCCCGTCGAGCTCGTGCGCGAGGTCAACACCATCGGCGGCCGTCACGGCCTGGGCATGAGCGACCAGATCGAGAACCGCATCATCGAGGCCAAGTCGCGCGGCGTCTACGAGGCCCCGGGCATGGCCCTGCTGTTCCTGACCTACGAGCGCCTGGTCAACAGCATCCTGAACGAAGACACCCTCGCCACGTACCACGAGCAGGGCCGCCGCCTCGGTCGCCTCATGTACGAGGGCCGCTGGCTCGAGCCGCAGTCGCTCATGCTGCGCGAGTCGATCCAGAAGTGGGTCGGGTCGACCATCACCGGGTCGGTCACCGTGCGCCTGCGCCGCGGTGAGGACTACACGATCCTGAACACCGTGGCATCCGGAATGTCGTACTCGCCCGAGAAGCTCTCGATGGAGCGCGTGGGCGACGCCGCGTTCGGCCCGGTCGACCGCATCGGTCAGCTCACCATGCGCAATCTCGACATCGCCGACTCGCGCGCACGCCTCGAGCAGTACGCCGCGATGGGCCTGCTCGGCGGACCGACCGGCGAGCTCGTCGGCGACGTGGCCGCCGGTGGCGCGCAGGACATCATCGAGTCGGCCTCGCCGCTCGACGCGGCCGGCGAGCGCCTCGCCGACGCGACGGATGCCGCGGGCGAGGGCGCCGCGTTCGACGCCGGCACTGACTGACGCTTCCTCTCGGAAAGAGCCCGCGGTGCCCCTCCGGCACCGCGGGCTCTTTCGTGTCAGGGGGGCGCGTTGCGTGAGGGGTCGGAAATTGTCGCCGACGACGACGCCAGGCGACAAAACGTGACCCCTCACGCGCGGGGACGCTGACGCGGTGGCAGTAAGTTGCACACGAGCGTGCACTTTCGGCGTACACTGGTCACCCGTGAGTACCCCCACCCGCCGCGACGCCGTCGAGAACCGCGCCGGCATCCTCGACGCCGCGACCGCGGCCATCGGCCACGACCCGCGCGCCTCGATCGACACGATCGCCCGCCGCGCCGGCCTCTCGCGCCGCGCCCTCTACGGCCACTTCGACGACCGCAACGCCATCGTCCGCGAGGTCATCGCCGCCGGAGCGACCCGCTTCAACGCCATCGCCGCCCGCGTCGACGACCAGGACTCCCGCGTCGCGCTCGCCCGCCTGGCATCCGAACTCTGGCGCGAAGCCGCCCACGTGCAGGCCGCCGCCGCCCTCGCTCTCGACGACGCGCACCTCGCCGAGACCTCCGACGCGCTCGCCCCGCTCCGCCGCCGTATCGACCAGATCGTGCGCCGCGGGCAAGAAGCGGGAGAGCTGCGGACGGACCTTCCCGCGCCGACCCTCGCCCGCCTGCTCGAAGAGACCGGCCGCATGGTCGTCGCCCGAGTGGATGCCGGCTCCTCGACGGCCCGCTCGATCGCGGTGTGCGCGGTTCTGAGCATCGCCGGCCTGTCGTGGATCGAAGCGCGCGCCCTGCTGGAACAGCACCCCGACCTGGAGGCGCAGTGAGAATCGTCCTGACCGCCGTCGCCAAGGGTCGCGCGCAGAGCGCCCTGCCCGAGACGTCCACCGCGTATGAAACCGGCGGCGCGACCCTGGTGGTCGCCGAAACCGAGCAGCGTCCCACGGTGCTGGGCCTGGTGGCATCCGGTCGCATGAAAGTCGACAGCGGAACGGTCACGATCGACGGTCGCGCCGACGCGTCGGCCATCCGCCGACGTGTCGCCCTCGTGGACGCCCCCGTGGTGTCGGAACCCGAGTCGAACGTCACCGTGACCGGTGTCGTCGCCGAAGAGCTGATGTTCGCCGGACACGCCCCCAACCCGTTCGCCGCCGCGCGGTGGCTCGAGGGCGTCGGGCTCGAGTCGCTCGCCACCACGGCGATCGGCAACGTCGAGCCGGCCGCCCGCGTGCGTCTGCTGCTCGAGCTCGCGGCGCTCCGAAAGGACGTCGAGGGGCTCGTCCTGGTCGCCCCCGATCGCCACGGCGGAGAACCCCTCGCCTGGTGGCGGATCGCGCAGGAGTTCGCCGAGCGCGGCTACGCGGTGCTGGTGATCGCCGGCCACGCGTCGAAGACGACGATCGACGCCCTCGACGAGACGGTGGAGGCCGCCCGATGAAGATCCCGCAGATGATCACGGCCGAACTGCGCCGACTCACTTCGACGCGCATGTCGGTGATCGCGTTGATCGCGCTGCTCGCCGTGCCGATCCTGTACGGCGGCCTGTACCTCTGGGCCAACCAGGACCCCTACGGCAACCTCTCGAGCGTGCCGGTCGCTCTCGTGGTCGACGACCAGGGCGCCGACGTGAACGGTCAGCAACGCAACCTCGGCGACGAAGCCGCTGAGCAGCTGCTCGACAGCGACACCTTCGAGTGGCACCGGGTCTCGTCCGACCAGGCCGACGCCGGTCTGCAGGCGGGCGACTTCGACTTCATCGTGACGCTGCCGGCCGACTTCTCCGAGGCCGTCGCGACGCTGTCGAGCAACGCTCCTCGCCAGGCCGACATCGAGCTGCGTACAAACGACGCGAACAACTACCTCGCCTCGACGATCGGCACGCAGGCGGTGGCGAAGATCCAGGAGTCGGTGGCGAAGAAGGTCGTCAACGAGGCGGGTCTGTCGCTTCTCGACGCCCTGCACACCATCCGCGTGAAGCTCGTGGATGCCACGAACGGGGCGACCCAGCTCGTCGACGGCCTCGCGACCGCGAAGAACGGGTCGTCGCAGCTCGCGAGCGGCTCGACCACCCTCGCCGACGGCGCCGCGACCCTCGCCGACGGCAACGCGCGACTGGCGGCGGGCGCCGATCAATTGCGCGACGGAACCGCTCAGCTCCGCGACGGCTCGGCCCGTGTGGCTGACGGCGCCCAGCAGGTCGCCGGTGGCGTGGACCGCCTCGACGCCGCGGCCCGTCAGGTGGGCTCGGTCGCGGGCGATGCCGCATCGCAGCTACCGCAGGCCCGAACGGACATCGCGAAGGCGCTGGCCGACTCCGGACTCGACCAGTCCCGCATCGACGAGATCCTCTCGCGCCTCGACCCGGTGGGCGAGCGCCTCACGACCGCGAACTCGCGCGTGCAGGACACGGTGAAGCAGATCGATCAGCTCGACGACGGCGCCCGCCAGGTCGCCTCGGGAAGCGCCGCCCTGGCCACCGGCGCCGCCACCGCGGCCGATGGCGCATCGGCCCTCGCCGACGGCGCCGCCACCGCGGCATCCGGGGCCTCCCAGCTCCGCGACGGATCCGCTCAGCTGCGCGACGGAGCGACCCAGCTGGATGACGGCATCGGGCAGCTCTCGACCGGCGCCACCCAGCTGCGCGACGGTCTCAGCGCGGGCGTCCAGCAGATCCCCGACTCCGACGACGCCACGCGCCAGGCGCAGGCCTCGGCCATCTCGGACCCCGTCGCCGTGGGCACGAGTTCGGTCACGAAGGCGCAGAACTACGGCGCGGGGCTGGCCCCGTTCTTCGCCGCGCTGGCCGGATGGATCGGCATTTACGCGCTGTTCCTCATCGTCAAGCCGGTGTCGAAGCGCGCCGTGACGGCGCTGCGCTCGCCCTTCCGCGTCACCCTCGCCGGGTGGCTCACGCCCGCGGGCCTGGGGGCCCTGCAGATGGTGGGGCTGTTCACGATCCTCGCGTTCGCGCTGCAGTTCTCGTTCGCGAACCCGTGGGCAGCGCTCGGCATCCTGCTCTTCGCCTCGGCGACGTACGCGGCGATCGTCCTCGCGCTGAACGTCTGGCTCGGGTCGGTGGGTCAGTTCCTCGGCCTCGTGCTGATGGTGCTCCAGCTCGTCACCGCCGGGGGCACCTTCCCGTGGCAGACCCTGCCCGGGCCCCTCGCGGCGCTGCACCACGTGCTGCCCATGGGTTACGTGGTGGATGCCATGCGCCAGGTCATGTACGGCGGAGACGTCTCGAGGGTCGGTCAGGACCTGTTGGTGCTGGGTGCGTGGATGGTCGGCGGCGTGCTGGTCGCGGCGATCGGCGTGACGCGCATGACGCACCACCGCACCCTGCGCGACCTGCAGCCGAGCCTGATCGGCTGAGCAACGACCTCAAGTCACGCCCCTTGTCGTCGCACCTCGGCGGCGGGGTCCGCGCGACGTCGTCCTCTCGCGGTGTGGAGGAGCACGAGCGCGCCGCCGACCAGGACCACCCCCGCTCCGCCGACCATCAGCATCTCCGGCGCCGCGGTCCCGGTCTTCGCGAGCGTAGCGACCACGTCGGGGCCCGTCACGCTTGCGGGTGTTGCCGTCGGCCGCGGCGTGATGTCGACATCGACGATCACGGACGCCTCCGCCGGTGAGGCCAGCATCAGCGGCATCCCGAGTCCCCACGCCACGAGGAGCGTCAGCGCCGCGCCGAGCTGAGCCGCGTGGAGACCCTCGCGTCGCGCCTGCTCGACCTTCTGCTCCCACCGGCGCCGGCGCCGGAGGCGATCCCGGTGCGCGAAGAAGACCAGGATCGCGATGGCCGCGAGCACGACCAACTGACTCCACGGAACAGTGGCGACGATCGCCTGCGACTCGGCTCCGGCCGTCTCGCTCGCATCGGTCGCCGAGGTTCGTACGAGGGCCGTCGTCGCGAAGATGGGCCACACGTCGTCGATGACGGTCGTTGTCTCGCGCACATCGCCGGGGGCCATCTCGGGCAAGGGTCGATCTGGCGCGGACTGAGAAGCGACGCCGAACGGTCCTGCGGCGGCAACGGACTGTCTGACCGCGAGGCGCGTGTTGCCGCTGTTCGTCGTGGTGCTCACGACCGTGAGGCGTCCGGGTAGAAATGGATTCCACGAGGAGGCGTAGTCGGCGCTCACGGTAGAGGCGACGGCGGGAGCCAGCTGGCCGCCGACCCGCGTCATGACGCGGAACCCGATACGAGATTCGACGGCGACGCGCTCTCGCTCGGAATACACACCCGCTGCCACTCCGGCCAGATGGTCGCCCGGCGTGGCGTGCGCGGGCACGGCGAGCACGAACGGGACGACGGCGCTCGCGCTCGGGTCGATCGAGACCGAATCGGCCAGGGTAATCCACGTTCCCGCGTCGACCGACGTCTTGTCGGCGGGGAGCATGGAGAATCGACCCGAATCGGTGAAATACCCATCGGCGGCCGACAGCGCGAACGTCGCCCGCTGACCCCCGCGGTTTGTGACGCGCATGTATCCCTCGACCCGCTCACCGGGGTCGAGGGTGTATTCAGCCCACGGCTTCCCTGTGGGCTCGCCGTCCTCTCCGGCGGGCTCGACCGACCAACTGACGGCGGCGAGGACCGCGGAGTCGGCTCCTACGGGCGCCGCGGACGCCGCCGCGGTGGGCGAAGGGGCCGGGGTCGCTGCCGCGGCGGGCGGCGCGAGGTTCAGGAACAGCGCGGCGGCGAGCACGGACATAGCGGTCGTCGCCGTGAGAAGAGAGCGCATCAGAGATCCTTCGCGAAACGGCGCGCCCGCACGCAGAGCTGGCGCGCCGCTTCGATGCATCATTCGAACAGGGAGAGGGTGATGACCGACGAGTACGCGCCCGCGGGCACGGTGGACTCGACCTTGAGCGTGAGGTCAGCCGTCGCCGTCGAAGTCACTCCCCCGTCGGGCAGCGACTGCGGGTCGCCGAGCGCCAGCAGCTCCTTGTCGACGAGCCCGCGGTTGGTGTTGGCGTTTGCGCCGGTGCTCTCGTCGAGAGACGTTCCGACGTCACCGCCGATGGAGACCGCATCGGCATCGCCGGTCACCAGCTTGGGGCTCCACCCCAGGTGATCGGCACCGATGCTGGCGCCGCCGGCCCCGGTGAACGCGCTCGCACTGCCGAGCACGTACCACCCGGAGCTCGTCGCCAGCTGCGCGGAGTCCCGCGTGTCGGTGACGGTCACCTGAGGCAGCGAGCCGGTGAAGCGACGCACCGTGTCGGTCGACCCGTCCTCCGCGAGGGTCGCGCGACCGGGAGCCACGGTCATGACGAGCGCTCCCGGGGTCGTGACGCGGGTGATGTCGACGTCGACTCCGACGTCGCTGCTCCCGCCTGGTTCGACGGCCACCGCGATGGCCGATCCGCCGCAGACGAGCAGGGTTGCCGTCAGCGCGCCGACGCCGACAGCGAGGTGAATCCTCATGGGCATGTCCCTTCGAGTGGGGTGAATGAGTGGGGGCGGCGGCCCGCCCCCACTCGATGTCAGTTCTGGGCGTTGTACGAGGCGGTGATCTTCTGCGTGACCGGCCCCCCGTTGACGGTTCCGCTCAGCGTGATGGTCGCCTGCCCCGCGGGGATCGACGACTTCGTCGTGTTGATCGAGACGCTCACCTTCTTGCCGGGCTGCACACCCGTGAAGGTCTTGCTGCCGTACGCGGTCGCGATCGCGACATCCGTCACGACCGACGAGGTGTTGGTGACGTCGACCGTGATGTAGACCTTGCCCGCGAGCTTGCGGGTGGATGCCGTGGCATCCGCCTTCAAGACCGCATCGGCCGCGTTGGTGGTCTTGGTCACCAGAGGCGAGAGCGCGAGCCAGTCGATGTTCGGGGCGTTGCCGGTGGTGTTGCCCAGGCGCAGCGACCCGCTTGTGGTGGACACGTCCAGCGGAACCGTGTGCGTCCAGAATCCCTTCCACGAGTAGTTGTTGCGGAACGCACCGCGGGTGGTGGCACCACCGTCTTCCGTCACGTCGAGGAAGCGGGTGATGACGTCGGTGTTGTACGCATGACCGGTGTTCTTCTCGGCGTTGGAGTAGCGCACCGTCAGGTCGTACTGTCCCACCCCGAGCCCGCTCGGGCGGGTGAGGGTGGCGTAGTTGTCGGCGCCGCCGCCGAGGTAGCCGAGCTGCTTGCCCGAGACGTTGGTCGGCGCACCCGGGGTCTCCAAGCGGGCCGCCCCGTGCAGGGCGATACGCGAGGAGTCCTCGCCCTCGACACGCACGCTGGATGCGTCGCCGTCGACGGCTCGGGTGATCGTCACCGACTGCACGGCGGCCCACTCGGCCGATGCCAGACGCAGTTCGCTGATGCCCTCGGCGAGGTGCACCCGTGCCGTCGACGTCCAGGTGCCCGCCTTGTCGGCGCCGAGTCCGGTGACCGTGCGGTCGTTCAGACGCAGGCCGAGACCCGCGGCTCCGGTCGTGGAGTAGCGCACGGCGACGTCGTAGTAGCCCGTCTCGCGCGCGGATGCGAAGAACGTGGCGCTCTTGTCCCCGCTCAGCACCGCCGCGCCCTTGCCGTAGTCCAGCGGCGCGTCGGTGCGCGAGAGAACCGCCGGGTAGGTCGTCGTCTCGGGGCCGTCGATGCGCGTCAGGTCGAATCGGTCGAGCGAGATGTCGGAACCGGGGAGCAGTGTCGAGCCGTCGGCGCTCATGCGCACGGACAACTCGTGGCTGCCCTGGGTGAGCGAGACGAGGGTCTCGCCGCGACCCCGGTAGCTCCAGTCGAAGCCCGCCTCATAGTCGATCGTGGCCGCCTTCTGGCCGTCCACGAACAGCGCGTGCGAGCCCGGGCCGATCTTGCTGCCGTTGACGCCCGCGATCGCGCCGAAGCGGTACGTGCCCGTTGTGGGAACGTCGACCTTCCAGGTCAGCGATGACGTGACCTTGTTCGTCGACCCGACGTCACGCCCCCCGGAAGCCGAGAACGTCCAGTCCGCGGCCGGATCCTGGGCGTACGCCGTCACGTCTTTGAGGGCGGTGTTCTCCGCCTCGATGCTCGTCGACCACGTGGAATCGACGGCGGGGGCGGTGGGCAGGGCCGGCGTGATGACGGCCTGGTAGGCGTCGAGTCGGTTAGAGCTGGGCACGTCGATCTGGACCGTACCGCCGACGGCCACCCGCTTGGTGACGACGACGGGCGGCGCTTGGGCCTCGCCCTCCTGGCCCGACCACTCGGCCTCGCGCACCTGCACGTCGACGGTGCTGCCGAAGACGGCCGGGTCGAGACCGGACAGGTCGAGACGCGTGGCGTTGTTCGTGCCGCCGAACAGCACGGTCGCCTGCTTCTTCGCGGTGTCGACCGCGCCGATGCCCTGCAGGGTGTCGGGGGCGTTGAGGGCGGGCGGGGTGACCGAGACGGTCTGGCCGGAGAGGTCGCCGTACCACTTCAGGAGCCACCACGCGCCGTTGGCGCTGTTGTTCTTGGCCATGTTGTCGTTCAGGTTGCCGGCATAAGTCCAATACGCGGTCTGCGCGTCGACCTTCTCGTCCTCGAACATCGCCAACCACTGCACGAGGTTGCCGGGCACTGACATGTCGCGGCGCATGGCGTACTCGGTGATGTTGACCGGGCGCGCCGAGATGCCGAGGTCGCTCTCGATCTTGCGGTAGTCGGTGAGGTGCTGACGGAAATACTGCAGGCTGCTCCGGCTGAGCTCGTGCCACGTGAACATGTCGGGCAGCACGTTGTTGGCCTTGGCGTACGTGAGGAAGTCGCGCGTGCGATCGGGCTGCCAGCGGGTGTCGCCATTGCCTGCGATCTTGGCGTCGGGGTAGACCTCCTTGATGGCCTGGTAGACGGCCTTCCAATCCTGGAGGTAGGTGTCTTTCATGGCACCCCAGTCGCCGTACCAGTTGCCCCCGTCGGGCTCGTTGAACGGCGTGAAGACGTACTTCTCGGGGTGGTCGGATTCATCGACGACGCTCTTGACCACCTTGCGCACGATGGTGAGGTAGGTCGAGAAGTCCGACGGACGCTTGCCGCCGTTGTACGCCCAGTCGGGGTAATAGTCCTGGATGTTGGTCATCAGATACTGCCCGCCGTTGTCGAAGAACGAGTCCTCGACCTGGAGCGGGTCGCCGTTGGGGTGCTGCGCACCGTGCGGCGCCTTCTGGGTGACGTTCTTCGGGCTCGCGCCCGCGATGATCGGGTCGGTCGGGACGCCGTCGTCGGACAAGCCGTACAGCATGCCCGACGCGCCGCCCTTGACGGCCCCATCGGTCTTGCTGAAGTCGACGCCGATCACATCGACGGTCGCGGCGTTCGCGGGTGCGGCAGCTCCGACGGCGAGGCCGGAGATCACCAGCGCGGAGAGCGCCGTGCAGGCGGTCACTCGCGCGAGGTTCGGGCGGGGGCGGGTCACGTGTACTCCTTCGTACGGTGGGGCGGGTTCGGGCGGTGGAACGCGAGGCGATGATTCGTGGTGTTGGATGCGCCGGTCGCGACGGAAAGACGGATGCCGAGCCGGGGCGGGACGGATGGATGCCGAGCCGGAGAGCGGCGACGGGGAGAGGGATTCCGAGCGAGGCGCCGAGACGAGCGACGTGGTCCCGGGGTGCCCGACAGGGAACGGGCACCCCGGTGTCATGTCACTTGAGGAGGGCGTTCACCTGATCGTTCGCGGTCTTCAGCGCACTGGCGTCGGATGCACCCTTCAGGTACGACTCGATCGCCGCCTTCATGGTGTCGTTGACGTCCGACCAGTGGTCGGCGATGGGGAGCAGCTTCGTGGTGCCGTCGGTCACCTGGTCGGTGAAGCCACTGACGTCCCAGCCCTTGGCCGTGAAGGCCGCTTCGGCCTTTGCCGTCGACGTCTTGACCGCGGGGAAGACCACGGCGGCTTCGCCGATGACGTCCTGGCAGTCGGCCGAGGCGAGGTACTTGACCCACTTCCATGCGGCATCCTGGTTCTTGCCTCCGGCCCAGATGCCGTCGGAGAGACCGTTGAAGAGGCTGGCTCGCTGACCGCTCGGGCCGACCGGGGTGGGGGCGACCTTCGTGGCGACCTTGTCCTGACCGAGGTACGAGCCGTTCATCCAGCTGCCGTCGGTGACGAGCGCATAGCGACCGGCGAGGTAGCCGTTGAGGGGGTCCTGCTCCGACAGGGCGATGTCGACACTGGGCATGTAGCCCTTGTCGATCAGGCCCTTGTACCAGGCGAGGGTGTCGCTGAAGGCCTTGTCGCCGTAGTTCCACGAGCTGGTCCACGGCGTTTTGTCGCCGTAGTACCAGTCGTTGCCGAGGGCGTAGGGCGACCACGTCTGCTGACCGGCGGCGTTCAGACCGTTGCCGCTGAGGGCGAGACCGTAGACCGCGACCTTCGACTTGTCGAAACCGGCCTCGTCGCCGCGCACGCCGTTCTGATCCACCGTGAGATGGGCCACGAGCTTCTCGAACGAGCCGTTGCCGGCCGTGTTCCACGCGAGCTGGGACAGCTGGTCGGCCGTGTAGCCGGCATCCGCCACCATCTTCTCGTTGTAGAACGTCGCGACGGTGTCGAAGTCCTTCGGCAGTCCGTAGCGGCCGCCCTCCTGCGTGGTCCACAGGTCGGCGAGGCCGTCCTGGTAGATGCCGAGGTCGACACCGTCTTTCTCGACCCGGTCGGAGATGTCGAGCAACTGACCCTGCGAGACGAACTCGGGGTAGTACGACAGGTGGTCGGCGAAGACATCCGGGGCGGTGCCCGACGCGAAGCCCGTGGTCAGGCCCTGCCAGTAATCCGACCAGCCGTACTGCTCGATCTTGACGGTGATGCCCGACGACTTCTGGAAGTCGTCTGCGCACTGCTGGTAGGCGGGCTGCTGGTTGCTGTCCCAGAGCCAGTAGGTGATCGAGTCGCCGCCGGATGCCGCGGTTTCACCCGCGGAGGAGCACCCGGCGAGGATGACGGGTACGGCCGCGGCGACGACGGCGACCGCGACGGTGCGGCGCGCGCGTGAGGTGGTGCGCATGGAGTTGCCTTTCAGGGAGTGGAGGTGCGGGTGGGGCTCCCCGCCCGACGTTCGGGTCGCCGGGCGGGAGATGAGGGGCGGGGGAATCACTTGATGCCGGAGTAGCCGAGGTTGTCGACGAGCTTGCGGCCGAAGAGGACGAAGAGGACGAAGATCGGCAGCGCCGCGATGAGGGTCCCGGCCATGAGACCGGCCCAGTCGGGGCCCGTCTGCGGAGTCTGCGAGCGGAAGATGCCAAGAGCCACGGTGAGCACGCGCGATTCGTCGGCGCGACCGACGAGGAGGGGCCAGAAGTACTCGCCCCACGCGGTGATGTAGGCCAGCAACGCGAGGGTGAACACCGGTGTGGATGACATGGGCAACACGATCCGGAAGAAGATGCGTAGATGCCCGGCGCCGTCGATCTTGGCAGACTCCTCCACCTCACGGCTGATGCCGAGGAAGAACTGGCGCATGAAGAAGATCGCGAACGGGGTCATGAAGAAGAACGGCAGGATGATGCCGGCCAGGGTGTTCAGCAAACCGAGATCGCGGATCAGGATGAAGTTCGGCAGTTGCACGAAGATCGGCGGGATCATCAGGGCCGTCAGGAAGAGGAAGAACACCGCGTCGCGGCCCTTCCACTCCAGACGGGCGAAGGCGTACGCCGCCATCGAGGAGAACAGCACCTGACCGACGGTGATCACGGTGGCGACGATCACGGTGTTGCGCAGATACAGCCAGAAGTCGATCGATCCGGTCGTCCCGCCCTCGGCCGCCGCCTGCTCCGGTGACGACAGTCCCAGGACGCGCGCGAAGCCGCCCCAGCTGAACTCCACCGGAAGGAGGCTGCCGGCATTGGTGTAGAGCGCGGTGTTGGTCGAGAGGGCGGTGCGCAGCATCCAGTAGAACGGGAAGAGCGTCACCACGAGCAGCACGATCAGGGCGGCCCAGGCCAGCATGCGGCCGAAGCTCGCGCGGCGACGTCGGGGTCCGCGGGGTTCTTCGGCGACGGTCGGCTCAGGCCGAGTGACGCGGGGAGGAGTTGCGACAGCGGTCATGAGGGGCTCCTATGCCAGATCCGACGAGTTCGAGCGCATGATCTTGAGCTGGAAGTACGCGACGACGGCCAGCACCACCAGCAGGAAGACCGACATGGCCGAGGCGTAGCCCAGGTCGAACTTCTCGAAGGCCTGTTGGTAGATGTAGTAGTAGATGACCCGGGTGGAGTTGATCGGTCCCCCCTCGGTCGTGACCGCGACGGTGTCGAAGATCTGGAACGATCCGACGACGGTGATCACCAGCACCAGCGCCAGCACGGGGCGCAGCAACGGCAGCGTGATGGAGCGGAACATCCGCACTTCGGACGCACCGTCGAGAGCTGCCGCTTCGTACAACTGCGTCGGGATGGTCTGCAAGCCCGCGAAGACGAGCAGCGCCGTGTAGCCGACGTACCGCCACACGTTGATGAGCGCGATGGTGGGGATCGCGAGCGACTCGCTGCCGAAGAACGCCATGCGGTCGCCGCCCAGGGCGTCGAGGAAGACGTTGATGATGCCGGTGGAGTAGTCCATCATCCAGAACCAGACGAGGGCGACCACCACGTTGGCGACGAGGTAGGGCAGCAGGATGATGCCGCGGATGACGGCCGAGCGGGTGAGACGGTGCATGAGCACCGCGATGCCGACGGCGAGCACCGTCTGCACGCCGATGTTGATGACGACGTACTCGACGGTGACGGCGAGCGAGTTCCAGAACAGCGGGTCCGCCAGCATCCGGGTGTAGTTGTCCAGCCCCACGAAGGTCCCGGCGCCGATGAGGTTCTGATCGGTGAAGCTGAACCAGATGCCGCGCAGGGACGGGATCAGGTAGAAGGCGAGGAAGCCCAGGGCGGCGGGAGCGATGAAGAAGAGGGCGATCTTCGCGTCACCGCGCCGACGGCGCTTCGTCTTCGGGGCGACGATCGCGCGCGTGTCGAGCGAACGCGTGTCGACCGAGCGGGTCGGAGTGCTCATCGCACGGCCTCCACTTCGAGAAGGGCACTGTTGTCGGGGTCGAGCGCGGGCACGTGCAGACCGATCTGCTGCAGCACTGCTCCCGTCAGGGTGGTGCCGTTGCGGAACCACGACGGGTGGATGCGGGGGTCGTACGTCGGCAGCGGTCCGGGGCCACCGATGCGCACGCGGTATTCCTGGTCGGGATCGAGGCCCGGCAGTTGCACGCGCCCGGCCGGCCAGGTGACGTGACGCTCGCGAAGGACGACCGCGAACAGCGCCCGGTCGCGATCGGCACTCACGGCGCCGTTCAGCCACACATCGCCACCCTCGAGCTCCCGGCGCACGGTCATGCCGGTGTGGATGAGCTCGCGCACGTCTTTGTAGTAGGCGACCCAGGCTGCGAGTCGCTCGATCTCGTCGGCGGAGGCGGCGACGAGATCCCACTCGATGCCGAAGTGCCCGAACAGGGCTGTGGCCGCCCGGTAGTCGAGGTCGAGACGCCGGCGGGTGGTGTGCGCGCGGTCGGCGCCGACGTGACTGCCCACGAGCTCGGGGGGCAGCAGCTGCGCGGTCCAGCGCTGGATCTGCTGCCGTTCGCGGGCGTCGATGCAGTCCGACGCCCAGACGCGGTCGGTGTGCTCGAGGATGCCGAGGTCGACGCGCGCGCCTCCCGATGAGCACGACTCGATCTCCAGCCCCGGGCAGGCCCGGCGGATGTCGTCGAGGAGACGGTAGGTGGCGAGGGTCTGCTCGTGCACGCCCGCGCGCCCGGTACGGGTGGACCCTGCCTCCATGAGGTCCCGATTGTGGTCCCACTTGATGTAGTCGATGCCGTACTCCCGCACGAGCGACACGATCTGGTCGTGCACGTGGTCGAACGCGCCGGGGTGCGACAGATCGAGAACCTGCTGGTGGCGGAAATCCACCGGCAGGCGACCGGGCACCTGCAGCAGCCACTCCGGATGCGCGAGGGCGAGTTCGGACGCGACGTTGACCATCTCGGGCTCGAACCACAGGCCGAACTGCATGCCGCGGTTCTTGACCCCGTCGACGAGGGCTCGGAACCGTCCGCCGCCCCAGACGTCTTCGGCGATGACCCAGTCGCCCAGACCCGAGGTGTCGTCTCGCCGCGAGCCGAACCATCCGTCGTCGAGCACGAACCGCTCGACGCCCACGTGCTGGGCGGCGTCGGCGAGCTCGAGCAGACGAGTGAGGTCATGGTCGAAATAGACCGCCTCCCACACGTTCATCACGACCGGACGCGCGGAGCGCGGGTGCGACGGGCGCGATCGCAGGTAGGTGTGGAAACGTGCAGCGACGTCGTCGAGCCCGCTGCCGTATCCCGCATAGATCGCCGGCGTCGAATAGGACTCCCCCGGCGACAACGGCAGCTCGCCGGGCAGCAGTAGCTCGCCGCCGTAGAGCAGGCGCTCTCCGGAGAACGCGCGCTCGGCGAGGACGCGGTGATTGCCGCTGAAGGCGACGTGCAGGCCCCACACCTCGCCCCGTGCGAAGTCGAGATCCGTCGTCCCGGCGGAGAGGAAAGCAGCCGCGTCGGCACCCGTGCGTCCGTGCCGCCCCTCGCGCACGTGTGAGCCCACGGTGAACGGCCGGGACTGGGCAACCTTCTCCTTGCCCCAGCGACCGGCCATGTCGTGGACGATGTCGGCGCGGGTGGGAACGGGCAGAGCGAGCTGCAGGGCGTCAACGGTGTAGACGTCCGCGCCGTCGTTGCGCAGCTGCGCCGACAGGCGCAGCAGCCCGCTCGGGAGCATCTCGATCACGAGTGTGAGCGCGAGCTGCGCGTCGGGGTCGAGCGCTTCCACCCGGACGGTTCCCCCGACCGGGACGTCATTGACGATGTCGACGTTCACCGGGACGAACCGAGTCGACCAGGCCTGGCCGGCACGGTGTCCGGACAGTCCGGGCGTGCCCGTCCACCCGGCGGAGTTCTCGGGAAGGAGCCCGACGATCACAGGGATGTCGACCCCGTTGGTGGCGAGGGGAGGCTGCGCGTGGAGCGAGAGTTCACGGAGGGAGTCGGCATCCTGTGCGCCAATGTCGCCGCCCCAGTGGATGACGAAGGGAAGCGTGTCTGCGGGCAGACCCAGGATCACGGCCACCCCCGCCGCACGCAGCGTCACGGCCGCCGGCCAAGAGGCTGCGAGGTCGTCTGCGATCTCGGTCATCACGTGGGTGGTCACTGCGTCTTCGCCTTCCGTGGGGACCCCTCGTCGGGTCCTGCAAACGTTGGTCAAAGTAGCACGGAGACCGCATCCCTGCAAACGTTGGTCAGAGAAAGTCGCCACGGACAGAAAACGTTGGTCACTAGGATCGGGTGATGCCACTCGATCGAGATGTCCCCGGAATCGTCGACGTGGCCGAGAAGGCGGGGGTCAGCCTGTCAACGGTGTCACGCGTGCTGTCGGGCCGCACCCCCGTGAGTGATCGGCTGCGCCGGAAGGTGGAGGCCGCGGTCGCCGAGCTGGGCTATCGACCCAACGCGGCAGCGCAGTCCCTGGTGAGCGGACGCCGCTCGACCGTGGCGGTTTTCGCTCGCAACACGATCCGCTACGGCTACGCCGCGACCCTCCAGGGAATCGAGGAGGCCGCGCGGGCTGCCGGCTACGTGGTCATGATCGCCGTCGTCGAATCCGACGACCCCGCGGCCATCTCGGCGGCGGTCGACGGCGCCCTCTCGCAGCCCCTCGCCGGGGCGATCGTGATCGAGTTCGACGAGCTGGGTGTGGCCACTCTGGCGGCCATGCCCAAGACGGTGCCCGTGGTGGCCGCGGCGGGTGCCCGCCGCCCGCCGGGCGAGACCCCCCACGCGTTTCTCGACGACTACGTCGGCGGCCACGAGGCGACGACGTACCTGCTGGCCCAGGGACATCGCACCGTGCATCACGTCGCCATCCCTGCGACCCGGCCGGGCACAGGTCGAGCTTGGGGCTGGCGCGCCGCGCTCGAGGAGGCCGGCGCGAGCGTTCCGCCCCTGCTCCAAGCGAACTACTCCCCCACGTCGGGCTACGACGTGGCGCAGAGCATGATCGACGACGCTTCCGTCACGGCCGTGCTGTGCGGCAACGACGAGCTCGCGATCGGCGTCGCCCGCGCCTACCAGGAGGTGGGGCGTCGCATCCCCGACGACGTCAGCATCGTGGGCTTCGACGACCAGCCGTTCGCGCGCATGTGGACACCCGCCCTCACCACCGTCCGCCAGGACTTCGTCGACCTCGGCCGACGCACTTTCGCCCTGCTGGGCGAGTGGCTGGAGCACGGACGCGCCCCAGAGGACTCCGCCGTCACTCCGCAGCTCGTCGTTCGAGAGAGCGCCGCGGCGCCGCGCCCCACCGCGATGTCCTGAGTCGGATGCGGTGCGTCCCGCCGGCGCGGGGCGAGTGTGCACACGGCCCCGGGGTAAGGGAGGGCCCCCCGGACCACCCTCGTCGCCACCCGCCGGCGTGCCTCACATCGGCAGCCGCACCGCGAACACCGTCCGCGCTGGCACGCTCTCGATCGAGATGCTGCCGCCGTGGGCCTCGGTGATCGCCTGCGCGATCGAGAGCCCCAGCCCCGTGCTGCCGTCATCCCGGTTGCGGGAATCGTCGGCGCGCGCGAACCGGTCGAACAACCGGCCTGCCACCCCCGGGTCGATACCGGGTCCGTCGTCGGCGACGCGCAGCACGGCCTCCGCCCCGTCGCGAGCGAGCGAGAGGGTCACGGTCGTCCCGGGCGGGGTGTGCGTCTGGGCGTTCCGCAGCAGGTTGGCGACGACCTGGCGCAGGCGGTTCTCATCGCCCGTGACCGAGATGAGGTCCTCGCTGACGTCGAGCCGCCACTCGTGCGTCGTCGCCGCCGCCTGCGCGTCGCTCACGGCGTCGACGGCGAGCAGCGTCAGCTCGACCTCTTCGCGGCGCAGGGGCTGACCGGCATCCAGGCGAGCCAGCAACAGCAGATCGTCGACGAGCGAGGCCATCCGTTGCGCCTCGGACTCGATGCGGTCGAACGAGCGCGCCTGGGTCGGCGTCATCGGGGCGTCCTCGCCCAGCGAGAGCTGCGCGTAGCCGCGGATGCTGGCTAACGGCGTGCGCAACTCGTGACTGGCGTCCGCGATGAAGCGTCGCAGTCGATCCTCGCTGTGCTGACGTGCGGCGAGGGAGGACTGCACGTGACCGAGCAGCTCGTTGAGCGACGAGCCGACCCTCCCCACCTCGGTGTCGGGATCGGTGTCGACGGTCGCGACCCGATCGGGGATCTCGACGGCCCCCGCCCCGAGCGAGAGGGTCGACACGCGCCCGGCGACGGCGGCGACGCGGTCGAGGGGGCGAAGACTCCTGCGGACGAACACCGACAACCCGACCACCGCGGCGAGCAGGACGAGAGCGCCGACCGCCGCCAGGATGACCGTGAGCGCGGTCGTCGTGGCGCTGACGTCAGCCTCGGATTCCCCCGCGAACACGGTCGCGCCGGAGTTCTCGGCGGCGGCCACGCGGAAGGCGCCGAGGTCACCGCCCAGATCGACCGTGGTCGGTTGCCGATCGGTCGACACCGAGGAGCGCAGCAGGGCGATCTGGTCGGTCGAGAGCGACACCTGCGTGCCGTCGGAGCGCGTGTATCCCGAGCGCTGCACCGACCCGTCACCGGCGAGGACGAGCTGCAACGACCCGATCCGCCCCGCCGGACGATCGGTATTCGACCCCGGAGGGCGCGTGGCGCCGCCGTCGCGCCCGGCGAATCCCGCCGAGAAGCTCAGGCCCTCGCGCACCTGGGCGTCGAGTCGGTCGAGAGCGAACGAGCGAAGGGCGACGATCGTGGCGATGCTCATGACGACGAAGGCCAGCGCCACCAGCACGCTCGTGCCGACGACCAGGGTGCGACGCAGCGTCCACCGGCGGCGGGTCATGACGCCTTGATCGAGTAGCCCACGCCCCGCACCGTGTGGATCAGCGGATCGCCGAGGGTGTCGACCTTCTTGCGCAGGTACGAGATGTAGATCTCGACGACACTGCCGTCGCCCCCGAAGTCGTAGCTCCACACCTGGTCGAGGATCTGCGCCTTGCTGAGCACGCGGCGCGGGTTCTGCATCAGATAGCGGAGCAGCTCGAACTCCCTCGCGGTGAGTTTGATCGGGATGCCGCCGCGCTCGACCTCGTACGACTCCTCGTCGAGCGTGAGGTCGCCCACGCGCAGGCGGGGGTCGGCGTCGGCGACTGCGGCGACGTGCCGGCGCGCCATTCCGCGCAGCCGGACGACGACCTCCTCAAGGTTGAAGGGCTTGGTCACGTAGTCGTCGGCTCCGGCGGAGATCCCGGCGATGCGATCTTCCACGTCGTCCTTCGCCGTGAGGAACAGGACGGGGGCATCATTGCCGGCCGCGCGGACGCGGGTCAGCAGTTCCATGCCGTCGAGCCCGGGCATCATGATGTCGAGCACGAGCAGGTCGGGACCGAATTCGCGGATGGCTCCCAGGGCCTCGTGCCCGTTGGCGGCGGTGCGGGCCTCCCAGCCCTCGTTCTGCAGGGCCATGCGCAGCAGGTCGCTCAGGTTGGCCTCGTCGTCGACGATGAGCGCGCGGACGGGGGAGCCGTCGGGGCGGGTGAGGGGGGCGGGGCGGGATGCCATGACAGCCAGCATGCCCTGTCGATGCGGCCCCCGTCACCCGGCATACCCGCTTCATAGGAACGGTGAGGGAGCGGTGAGGGTGCCGTTCTTACGGTCGGTCCGACGGCCGCACCCCGCGTCCGGAAGGAGAAGCATGTACGGCACCTACCTGCGGCGCGAACTCGTCGGCCGCACCAAACAGACCGTGATCGTCGCGGTCGGCCTCGCGATCGCCATCGCGCTCGTGATCGTCGTGAACGCCCTCTCGGCCGGGGTGCGAGACGCGCAGTCGCAGGCCCTCTCGTCGGTCTACGGCGTGGGCACCGACCTGACGGTCACCGGTGCGCAGACCGAACCGGGTCAGGGCGGCGGGGCGCGCTTCGACTTCGGCGCCGGCGAGGGCGCCACCTCCGACGGTACGACCACCCTCAACCAATCGCGCCTCCTCACCGAGCGCCGTCGAGCGACCCTCGACGCGTCGACCGTCAGCACGGTGAGCGGCGTGGACGGCGTCTCGGCCGCGACCGGAGCCCTCGCTCTCACCAACACGACGTTCTCGGGTCAGGTTCCCGAGCGCCGCTCGCAGTCCGGAACCGACACCGGCACGGGCACAGCGCCCGGAAGCGGGACGGGCGAGCCCCCCGCGGGCGGGCCGACCGGCGACGGGGGCAGCGCCTTCGGCGTGGACTCGTTCAGTGTCCTCGGCGTCGACCCCTCGGCATCCGTCGGTCCGCTCTCGTCGGTCACGGTCAGCGCGGGGCGCGCCCTCGCCGCGAGCGACGCCGGCACCGACGTGGCCGTGGTCGACGCCACGTACGCGGCGAGCGCGAGCCTGAGCGTCGGCGGCACGATCGACGTCGGCGGAACCGCCATGCAGATCGTGGGGATCGTCGCCTCGACCTCGGCGGACGCCGACACCGCGGCCAACGTGTATCTCCCCCTCGACGTCGCGCAGGCCCTCTCGGGCGCCGGGAACGTCGTGTCGACCGTCTACGTACAGGCGGAGTCGGCGGATGCCATCGACGCGGTGCAGTCGAAGATCTCGGCGGCTCTCCCCGACGCGACCGTGAGCTCGCAGGCGCAGCTCGCCTCGAGCGTCTCGGGATCCCTCTCGAGCGCGTCGTCGTTGATCTCGAACCTCGGAACCTGGCTGTCGGTCGTCGTGCTGCTGGTCGCGCTCGCCCTGGCCGTGCTGTTCACCATCTCGGGTGTCGCGCGGCGCACGCGGGAGTTCGGAACGCTGAAGGCGATCGGCTGGTCGAACGGCCGCATCGTGCGCCAGGTCGCGGGAGAGTCGCTCGTGCAGGGTCTCATCGGCGGCGCGGTGGGACTGCTGCTCGGGCTCGGCGGCATCCTGCTCGTCAACGTCATCGCGCCCACGGTGTCGGTCGGCTCGGCGGCCACGGCGGGACCCGGTGGCCAGGGCGGACGCGGCGGCGGCTTCGGCCAGGCCGCGGCTCAGGCGACCGACATCGTCCTCCACGCGCCCCTCACCCCGGTGGTCATCGTCGCCGCGGTCGGGATCGCCGTCCTCGGCGGGGTCGTCGCGGGTGCCTTCGGCGGGTGGCGTGCCGCTCGTCTCAGCCCGGCCGCCGCCCTCCGTTCCGTCGCGTGAGCGGCATCCCCCATCCTCCGAAGGAGACATCATGACCCTCACCGCTCCCCCGTCCGTCACCACCGCGTACCGCCTCGAGGGAGTCACCCGCACTTACCGCCAGCGCGACCGCACGGTCCAGGCGTTGGCGGGCGTCGACCTCGAGATCGCCGCGGGCGACTTCGTCACCATCCAGGGCCCGACCGGCGGCGGCAAATCGACGCTGCTGCAGATGCTCGGCGCCCTCGACCGCCCGTCCGCCGGGTCGGTGGTGCTGGGTGACCTCGATGTCGCCCGGGCCTCGAACGCGCAGCTCGCCCGGCGGCGTGCCGAGGAGATCGGCTTCGTCTTCCAGGGGTTCAACCTCATCCCCACCCTGACCGCCGCCGAGAACGTCGACACGGGGCTCGAACCCCTCGGACTGGACCGCGACGAACGCCGCCGCCGGGTGACCGAGGCCCTCACCCGCGTCGGGCTCGCCGACCGCGCCGACCACCGACCCGGCGAGCTCTCGGGCGGACAGCAGCAGCGCGTCGCGATCGCCCGCGCCGTCGCCAAGCAGCCGCGGGTACTGCTCGCCGACGAGCCCACCGGAAACCTCGACGAACGCATGCGCGACGAGATCCTCGACGTGCTCGAGGCGCTGAACACCGAGGGGCTCACCCTCATCGTGGTCACCCACGATTCGGCGGTGGCGCGCCGCGCGCGCCGTCGCCTGCGCCTCGACAAGGGGATCGTGACCGACATCACCCGCGGCTGAGCGGGTGCCTCCCGCCCGCCCCGGGCCGTGCCTGGCGCCACACGCGTGAGGGGTCAGTTCCTGTCGCCTCGGGCACCTCCCAGGCGACAGTTCTCGACCCCTCACGCGAGGAGAAGGGGCAGTGCGTCAAGGGGCACGGGCGGGATCGAGGCGGCGGAATAAGGTCGGAGTACGCCGACCGGAGGGATGCCATGGCCGCCCGCAACACGCGACTGATGCGCTGCACGCCCGACGATCTGTTCGCCGTCCTCTCGGACGGGTGGCTCTACCCGGTCTGGGTGGTCGGTGCCGCGCGCATGCGCGACGTCGACGAGCAGTGGCCGCGAGAGGGCTCGCGCATCCACCACTCCCTCGGAGTGTGGCCCGTGATGATCCACGACGAGACCGAGATCGTCGAGTGGGATCCCCCGCGCCGGATGCGGCTGAGGCCCGAGGCCGGCATCCTGGGTCGCGGCGTGATCCGCATCGACGCCCGCCCCCACGCCGGCGGCACGGCGGTCACGATCGTCGAAGAACCCGTCTCGGGAGCCGCCTCGCTTCTGCCCCGACGTGCCTGGAAGCCGATGCTCGTGGCCCGCAACCACGAGTGCCTGAACCGCCTGGCCTTCCTCGCAGAGGGGCGACGGGAAGAACGCGAGGCACGCGAACTCGACCACCGCACCTCGACACCCGACCCGGCCGAGGGCACCGCCTCACCGCAGGCGCAGGACGACGTGCGCGAAGCGGGGATCTGAGCGCGGGTCAGCTCTCGGGTCGCGACTGCGCCCCCGTGGAGCCGGGTTGCTCGGTGCTGTGGTGGAGTTCGTCGATGAAGAGGTTCTCTTCGTCGGTCGTCCGGTTGCGGTACGCGGCCCGCCCGACCATGTGCGCGGCGAGCGGCGCGGTCGCGAACTGGATGAGGATGATCGGGATGCCGAAGGCCAGGGCCTCCCACTTGCGCGTCGACAGCGCGACCGCCGCGACGATGAGCAGCACACCCAGCACCTGCGGCTTGGTCGCCGCGTGCAGACGTGTGGGCACGTCCCGCCACCGGAGCAGTCCGATCGTCGCGGTCAGGCAGAGGATCGCGCCGAGCAGGACGAGCACGAGCGCGACCGTGTCGAGAACGTCGTCGAGGGTCATCTCGGGTTCTCCTTCCGCGCGACGAAGCGGGCCACGGCGATCGAGCCGAACACCCCGACGGCGGCGATGATGAGCATCGCCGGCAACGAGCGCGTGTGGTGGTTGATGACCATGTCGGCACCGAGGATGCAGAGCACCTCGGTGAGCAGCACGTCGGCGGCCACGGCTCGGTCGAGGATCGACGGGCCGATGACCAGACGGATCAGCGCCAGCACGGCGGCGACGGCGAAGACGACGACGATGACGGCGACGAGGGCGGTGTTCACAGCAGGGTCCTCCCGTCGCGCGGCGTCTCGGCGCCGTGACGTGCATCGGCGTCGGACTCGGCGATCTTGGCCCGCAGCTCCTGCAACTCTTCCTTCGAGCCCACGGCACGCGTGATGCGGGCTTCCCACCCGAGCACGACGCGGCGCTGGTGTTCGGCATCCGCGTCGCTTCTGACGCCGATGGTGTGCAGGAACAGGGTGCGGTTCTCGCGGTCGACGTCGACGATGAGCGATCCCGGAATGAGGGATGCCGTGACGGCGGTGTGCGCCATGATCACGTCGTCGTCGACGCGCAGCGGGACGGCGATGATGGCGGCGCCGGGCTGACGGCGGACGTCGATCACCTGCCACGCGACGATGAGCGATCCCTTGATGACCGCGCCCAGGAAGGTGACGACGAACACGAGGCCGTACCAGAGGTTGATGCGACCCGAGAGTTCGACCGGGGGCAGGCGGAAGACGCGCGTGACGAAGACCGCCATGACCAGACCGGTGAGGAACGCCAGCCAGGTGAACTGACCCCACAGCAGCATCCACAGAGCGACCAGCCACACCAGGAACGGCAGCTGGTGCAGGAACAGCGATACCTGCGATCGGCGGGAGGGGCTCATCCTTGACCCACCTGTTCCTGGATCTGCACGAGGCTCACGCCGTCGGTGATATCGACGCCCGCCCGCAGGCACATGTCGAGCAGGGGTCCGGCGAACACGGTCAGCGACACCGTGACGGCCACCATGCCGACCGTGGCGAGGGTCATGATCTTCGGCGTCGTGCGGCGCTCGGTCGAGATGGTCGCGGCCGGGGCGTTGCCGAGGTAGGCGATGCGCTCGGTCGTCTCGGCGGAGTCGTCGTCTTCGCGCCAGAACGACAGGTTCCACGCGCGCATCAGGGCGTAGAGCGTGAGGATCGAAGTGACGACGCCGCCGACGATCAGCACCATCATCACGGGGGTGCCCACCTGCGCCGCCGCGTCGAACAGGGCGTACTTGCCGATGAAGCCCGAGAACGGCGGCAGACCGCCGAGGTTGATCGCCGGGATGAAGTACAGCACCGCGAGCAGGGGCGCCGCGCGCATGAGGCCCTTCACCTTGAGGATCGAGGTGCTGCCCGCCCGGCGCTCGATGAGACCGACGGCCAGGAACAGGGTCGTCTGCACGATGATGTGGTGGACGATGTAGTAGATCGTCGCCCCCACCGCGAGCGGCGTGTTGATCGCCAGCCCGAAGATCATGTAGCCGATGTGGCTCACCAGCGTGAACGACAGGATGCGCTTGAGCTCGGCCTGCGCGACGGCACCCAGGATGCCGACGATCATCGTCGACAGAGCGACCATCATCAGCAGGAAGTTGAGGTCGTTGGCGACGAAGAGCTGCGTCTCGGTGCGGATGATCGCGTACACGCCGACCTTGGTCAGCAGACCCGCGAACACCGCCGTGACGGGAGCGGGAGCCGTCGGATACGAGTCGGGCAGCCAGAACGACAGCGGGAACACCGCCGCCTTGATCGCGAAGGCGAGCAGCAGCATGAGGTGCAGGATCGTCTGCGTGTCCTGCGGGAGCAGGGCCATCCGTTCGCTGATCTGGACCATGTTGACCGTGCCGAGCGCCCCGTAGACCATCGCGATCGCCGCGAGGAACAGGATCGACGACACCAGCGAGACGACGATGTAGACGACGCCGGTGCGGATGCGCGACTCGGTACCGCCCAGGGTGATCAGCACGTACGAGGCGACGAGCAGGATCTCGAAGCCCACGTAGAGGTTGAACAGGTCGCCGGCGATGAAGGCGTTGAAGATGCCCGCACCCAGGATCAGGTACGCCGGGTAGAAGATCGAGACCGGGGTGTCTTCGTCGTTGTCGGCCGCGCCCTGCCCGATCGAGAAGAGCAGGACCGCGAGTAGCACGATGCTCGTGACGACGACGAGAAGAGCCGCGAGCACGTCGACGTAGAGCACGATGCCGAACGGGATGTCCCACGCGGCGATCGCCACCGCGATGGGCCCGCTCGTGTCGACGGTGACGAGAAGGATCGCACCGAGCACGAGCACGGCCGCGAGGGAGGCGACCGACACGACGATCTGCGTCTTCTTGCGCCGACCAAAGATGAGGTTGATCGCGGCACCGATGAGAGGGATGCCGACGAGCAGGGGCACGAGGGCGCTCACGAGCGATCACCGTCCTGGGGGTCGCGGGGGGCGTCGGTGTCGTCGTCTCGCGCCGGGTCGGACTCGCGCGAGACGGCGACGCGATCGACCGGGGCGTCGTCGACGAGCTGCGACAGGTCGCCCTGGTGCAGCACGCGGATGGGCGAGGCGACGTCGCCGACGAAGTCGGTGGTGACGTCCTCGTCGTCGGAGCGGGACTCTTCGTCCATCGCGTCCTCGGGCTCGTTCGCCGTGCGGGCGCGCAGCGCCACGTCGTCCGCGTCGTCGATGACCGTGTCGGCCTGACCGAGCTGCCAGGAGCGGTAGATCAGGGCGAGCAGGAACGCCGAGATGCCGAACGTGATGACGATCGCGGTGAGCGTCAGGGCCTGGGGAAGAGCGTCGGACATGTCCGCGGCATCCGTCTGCCCTCCGTCGTAGAACGGGGCCCGGCCGGGCGCGCCCATGACGATGAGGAGCAGCAGGTTCGCGGCGTTCCCGAGCAGAAGGAAGCCGATCAGCACGCGGGTGAGGCTGCGCTCGAGCATGGCGTAGACACCGCAGGCGAAGAGCACGGCCATGACGATGACGAGGACCAGCGAGATGGTCATGAGCCCACCACCTCCGCGTCCTCGGGGAGTTGCGACTGGCGGTCGACCTCGGCGCCGAGGCTGCGGAGCACGTCGAGAACGAGGCCGATGACGACGAGGTAGACGCCGACGTCGAAGATCGTGCTGGTCACGAACTCCCAGTGACCGATGATCGGCAGTTCACCCTCGAAGGTGAAGCTCTGCAGCGGCGCGAAGCCGAACACCATCGGAACGAGGGCGCACAGCACGGCGATCGCCATGCCCGCCCCGAGCAAGCGACCCGCGTCGGTGGGGGCGGCGGCGCCGAGCTCCCAGCGACCGCCCGCGATGTAGCGCATGACCAGGCCCATACCCGCGACCAGGCCACCGGCGAACCCTCCGCCGGGCAGGTTGTGGCCCGCGAAGAGCAGGTAGAGCGACACGATCATGATCGAGTGGAAGAGCACCCGGATGATGATCTCGAGCAGGATCGAACGGTTCTCGGGCTGCACCTTCGCACCCGAGATGAGCCACGCGCGCGGGGCACCGGTTTCGCCTACGCGCTGCGCACGCACGCCGCTGTCGGTCTCGACGAGGGGGCGACGACGGCCGAGTCCCACCCGCGCGCGGGCGGTGCCCGATCGACGTGCGAGATTGTCGCTGCGGTTGGTGATGAAGACGAGGGATGCCACGCCGGTGGCGGCGAGGACCAGCACCGAGAGCTCGCCCATGGTGTCCCAGCCGCGGAGGTCGACGAGAGCGACGTTGACGACGTTGCGACCGTGACCGATCTCGTAGGCGAGGGGCGGCCACTCGAGCGAGACGGGGAGGTCCTGCCGCGCGCCGGTCGCCACGATCGCCACGAGGGCCATCGTGAGGCCCACGCCCGCACCGAGGACGGCACGCGCCAGCGGGGCGACCGACTCGTTCTGCTCGCCCATGCGGGCCGGCAGACGCCGGAGCACCAGCGCGAACACCACGAGGGTCACGGTTTCGATGAGCACCTGCGTGAGGGCGAGGTCGGGGGCGCCGCTGGTGGCGAAGAGCACCACCATGCCCAGGCCCGTCACCGAGACGAGGGCGACACCGGTGTACCGCTTGCGGGCGCGGACGGCCAGGATGCCGGCGGCGATCATGATCGGTGCCGAGATCAGCTGCGCCGGCGACTGCCACGCGGCGAGCTGGGCGCGCCACTCGCTCGAGGCGAGCAGCGCCGTGCCTTCGGCGACGACGAGCACGACGAAGATCGTTCCGACGTAGAACGGCAGAGAACCGCGCTGGAAGCGGGCGGTCACCCACTCGGACGAGTGGTCGATCCCGCGCAGGGCCACGTTGTAGGCGTCGTTCGCCGTGAAGGGCAGCACGCGACGGCGCTTGTGCAGCTGCGTCTTGCGCACGACCCAGAAGATGCCGGCGCCGAGTGCGAGCGTGCCGAGCGAGATGAACAGCGCCGGCTCGAGGCCGTGCCAGAGCGCCAGGTGGTACGGGTACGCGGGAGCGGAGACGCCCGCGGTCGCTTCGGGCAGGCCGTCGGCGTAGGGCGCGAGCCAGTGGTCGACGATCGGGGCGAGGAATCCGAGCCCCAGTGACGTCGCTGCGAGGAGCACCGGCGCCGACAGGAAGCCGATCGGCGGGTCGGGCCACTCGGTGGTCTCGACGTCGCGCTTGGTCCCATACGCCCCCCACAGGAAGCGGATGCCGTACGCCGCCGTCAGCGCCGAGCCCAGCACGATGCCGATCAGGGCGACCCATCCCCACGCAGCTCCGCCTTCGGCTTCGTGCAGCAGGGCCGTCAGCGCGGTCTCTTTCGCGACGAACCCGAGAGTGGGGATGACCCCCGCCATCGAGAAGATCGCGATGAACGACGCGGTGGCCATGACCGGCGCCTGTCGGCCCAGGCCGGAGAGCTGGCCGATGTCACGGGTGTTCAGCTGACGGTCGATCACACCGACGACGAGAAAGAGACACGACTTGAACAGCGCGTGGCTGAGCAGGAGCGCGGCGCCGGCGAGAGCGGCATCCCTCGTCCCGTATCCGAGCATCACGGTGAGGAAGCCGAGCTGGCTCACCGTGCCGAAGGCGAGGATGCGCTTGAGGTCGCGCTCACGCAGAGCCTGGAACCCGCCGAGCAGCATCGTGAAGACACCGAGGGCGATGAGGGTGGGCCGCCAGAACGGCGTATCGGCGAAGCCGGGGGCGAGGCGGGCGACCAAGTAGATGCCGGCCTTGACCATGGCAGCGGCGTGCAGGTACGCACTGACCGGGGTGGGGGCGGCCATGGCCCCGGGGAGCCAGAAGTGGAACGGGAAGATCGCCGACTTGCTGAGCGCTCCCACCAGCAGCAGCAGGACGGCGATGTCGACGACGGCGCCCGTGGGCGGGTCGGCGAGGATCGTCGACAGGCTCGAGGTGCCCGCCTGGACGACGAGCAGAACCACGCCGATGAGCATGACGAGTCCGCCGAGCGTGGTGACGAGCAGCGCCTGCAGGGCGGCTCGACGGCTCGCGGAACGGCTGTGGTAGTACCCGATGAGCAGGTACGACAGCACGCTCGTCGCTTCCCACAGCATGACGAGGACGACGATGTCGTCGGTGAGGACGAGGCCGTACATGGCGCCGGCGAAGCCGAGCAGCACGGCGGAGAACTGCCCGACACCGGCGGTCTTGCCGCGGAAGTACCACCGGCAGTAGAGCATCACCAGCGCACCGACGCCGGTTACGACGAGCGTCAGCAACCAGCCGAGCACGTCCATGCGCATCGACAGCGAGACGTCGATCGCCGGAATCCAGCGATATTCCTCGAAGGGAATGTCCCCCGCGAACACCGCGGGGGCGAGGACGATAGCGTGCGCGAAAGCGAGAGCCGGGAGCACCGCCGCCACGTAGAAGGCGCGGGCACCGATGCGCGAGACGAGCCACGGCAGAAGAAGGGGCACGGCCGCGAAGGCGCCGAGGAAGATCAGCACGGTCGGGCCTCCTCGGGGTCGACGGGCGGGTGCCCGGGCTCTCGGGGTGTCGTCCCTATTCTATGCGGAGCATGAGAGTCCCAGCACCCGTCGACTCATGTGGTACGCGGCGGAGCGGTCGTGGTCCCCTCGCGGAAGGTGCACCGCAGGTCGAGCCCCGAGGGCGTCTCGTCCTCGAGCATCGCGGCGACCGCCTCACCGGCCGCCCGACCTTTGGCGGTGGCGGGTTGGACGAGCGTGGTCAGCACGTGCGGGGCGAGGCCGTCGACGACCACGCCGTCGAATCCGGTGACGCTCACGTCATCGGGGACGCGGAGCCCCGCCTCTTCGGCCGCGCGGATCACCCCGGCCGCGAGCAGATCGCTCTGGGCGATGACAGCGGTCGGGCGGTGGTCGGGATCGGCGAAGATCGCCCGACCGGCGATGGTGCCCTCGTCGATCGAACTGGTGGCGGCGGCCACCGCGGGCGCGTCGGGGAACACCGCGCGGGCTCCGGCCAGACGGTCGGCGGTCACGTCGACGCGCACCTCGGCGTCGTCGGCGATCCAGCCGCGACGACGAGCGGTGTCGGTGGGGAGGGTGACGATGACGACGTCGTGATGGCCGAGCGCCGACAGGTGGCGCGCGGCCGCGCTCTGGGCCTCGGTGTTGTCGAGCAGCACCTGCGGCACGCCCTCACCCGCGTCGCCTTCCACGACCACGACCGGGATGCCGCGGCCTCGGACGATCTCGAGCGAATCGCGCATGCGCGGGCTGCAGCCGATCAGGACGGCGGCGTCGATGGGGGCGGTGTGCAACGAGGGTTCGCTCACCGTCTCGCCGTCGTCGCGCAGCAACAGGAGCGCGGCACCCAGGCGCGAGACGCCGTCGGCCAGTCCGTCCATCATGTGGGTGGTCACGGGATCGAGGAACGCGGTCCCGAGGTGCTGGTCGAAGACCACGCCGACGATGCCCGAACGTCCGCGACGCAGCGAGGCCGCGCGCGGATCCGGTCCGGTGTAGCCCAGGCTCTCGGCGGCGGCCAGCACGCGGGCCCGGGTCGCCGGCGAGGTGGGCGTCTTGCCGCTGAACACCACCGAGGCGGTCGACGCCGAGACGCCGGCCTCACGGGCGACATCGCTGATGGTCGCGCGACGGGTGCTCACGGGCCGATCGTACCTGCCGACCGGGCGCCCTGCCGAATCGATTCGATATGCGTCGAATCGATTCGGTACAGTGTCGACATGCACTCGACGCTCACCCGATCCCAGCTCGTCCGCTGGCACATCGCGATCTGCGCCATCTTCCTCGCGAGCGGGCTCAGCATCTCCACCTGGGCGTCGCGGGTGCCCGCGATCCGCGAATCGCTCGGCATCGAGAACTCCGGCGTCGGGCTGCTGCTGTTGGGCATGGGCGTGGCATCCATCATCGGTCTGTCGATCGCCCCCGCCGTGATGGCGCGCATCGGCGCGCGCCGCGGAATGCTCGTGGCCCTGCTGCTCGTCGGCATCGGGCTCATGATCATCGGCTTCGGGGCGGACTCCCTGCAGCTCTTCGCCGTCGCCCTCGTGGGCCTCGCGCTCTTCGGATTCGGCAACGGCGCCGTCGACGTGATGATGAACGTCGAGGGAGCGGCACTCGAGAAGGCCACCGGGCGCACGATCATGCCCTTGCTGCACGCCTTCTTCAGCTTCGGCACCGTCATCGGAGCGGGCCTCGGCTTCGTCGCGGTGAGCCTCGGCATCCCGGTGATCGCCCACTGCGTCGCGATGGGGGTCGTGATCATCGTCGTCGCCTTCGTGTCGGTCGCGAACGTGCCGCGGGCAGAGGTCGCGATGGACGCCCCCGCCGATGAGGAGCGCGCCCACTGGCGCGAGCGCCTCTCGGTGTCGCTGCAGGCCTGGCGCGAGCCGCGCACCTACACGCTCGGCGTCATCATGCTCGGCATGGCCTTCGCCGAGGGCAGCGCGAACGACTGGTTGCCCTCCGCGGTGGTCTACGGCCACGGCGCGCCCGAAGAGGCGGGGCCGGCGGTGCTGGCGGTGTTCTCCGTCGCCATGACGGTCGGCCGCATCGCGGGCGGTCCCGTCGTCGATCGCCTCGGGCGCGTGCTCGTTCTGCGGGTGCTCGCCGGCACCGCCGCCGCCGGCCTGCTGCTGTTCATCCTGGCTCCGTACGGCCCGCTCGTCTTCGTGGGCGCCGCCCTGTGGGGCCTCGGCGCCTCGCTGGGCTTCCCGATCGGCATGTCCGCCGCTGCCGACGACCCCGCCAAGGCCGCCTCCCGCGTGGCCGCCGCCGCCACCATCGGCTACGTCGCCTTCCTCTGCGGTCCCCCGATCCTCGGATGGATCGGCGACCACATCGGCCTGCTCAACACCCTGCTCATCGTGGTCGGCCTGATCGTGGCATCCGGACTCTTCTCCGGCGCGGCCAAGCCGCTCGTCGCCTCCGAGAAGGCGGAGGCCGAGCCCGCGCGACGCGACGCGGCGGGGCGCAATTAGGCTGAGTGGGTGCGTCTCGTCATCGCCCGTTGCTCCGTCGATTACACCGGCCGCCTCAACGCGCATCTCCCCCTCGCCACCCGCCTGCTCGTCCACAAGAACGACGGCAGTCTGCTGGTGCACTCCGACGGCGGCTCGTACAAGCCGCTGAACTGGATGAGCCCGCCGTGCTCGCTCACCCTCGAGCAGCCCGACGAGGTCGACGTCGAAGACGGCGTGATCGAGCGGTGGCGCGTCACCCATGCGAAGACCGGTGATGCGCTGCTGGTGCGCATCCACGAGGTCATCCACGACACCGCCCACGACCTCGGCGTCGACCCGGGCCTGATCAAGGACGGCGTCGAGGCCGACCTGCAGCGGCTGCTGGCCGAACAGGTGTCGGTGGTCGGCGAGAACCTCACCCTCGTGCGCCGCGAGTACCCCACCGCGATCGGCCCCGTCGACCTGCTCCTGCGCAACGACGACGGCAAGGGAACGGTGGCGATCGAGGTCAAGCGTCGCGGCGACATCGACGGCGTCGAGCAGCTCACGCGCTACCTCGAGCTCCTCAACCGCGACCCCCTGCTGGCGCCCGTCACGGGCGTCTACGCCGCGCAGGAGATCAAGCCGCAGGCCCGCGTCCTCGCCACCGATCGCGGCATCCGGTGCCTGGTCCTCGACTACGACGAGATGAAGGGCGTGCAGTCGGGCGCCCCGCGCCTGTTCTGACCGCGCCGGATCGAGCCGGGCGGATGCTGCGCCGGTAGCGTGGACGCATGTCTGCACGCTCTCCCTTCTCCTGCGTCCTGTGGGACGTCGACGGAACCCTCGTCGACGCATCGGAGGGCATCCTCCGCCGGTTGACCATCACGCTGGAGCACTTCGGGCGGACGCCCCCGGTGCGCGGAGAGCTGTCGCGCTGGATCGGTCCGCCGATGTACGAGTCGTTCCAAGTGAACGTGGGCATGACGCCCGAGCAGGCAACCGAGGCCGTCACGTTCTACCGCGGGCTGAACAAGAGCGAGGGCTACACGGTCAGCGCGCGCCTGTACCCGGGTGTCGGCGAACTGGTGCACCAGCTGCACGCGGCGGGCATCCCGCAGTCGACGGCGAGCTCGAAGCCCGAGGTGCAGGTCGTCGCCCTCATGGACCACTTCGGTCTCGCCCCCTCCCTCGAGGCCATGGTCGGCGCCACCCTCGACGAGCGCACCCTGAGCACCAAGGCCGACGTCGTGCGCGAGGCGCTGCGCCGCCTCGAGGCCGCCGGAGCCGACACCTCGCGCCCCATCCTCATCGGCGATCGACACCACGACGTCGAGGGAGGGGCGGATGCCGGGGTGCCGGTGATCTTCGTGCGCTGGGGCTTCAGCTGGCCCCACGAGGCGGACGGCGCCCAGGCCGCCGTCGACGACGTCGACCAGCTCCGCGCCCTCCTGCTGATCGACGACTCGTCGGAATCGGACGCCTCCGCCGGTGTCTGAGCTCGAGGGGGTGATCCCCGCGGCGGTCGCCCTCCTCGTGGCGGCCCTGGTCGTCGGGGTGATCGTGATCGCCGTGCGGTTCTCTCGTCGCTCCCCGCGGGCGCGCGCGACGGCTGCCCGGGCCGTGACCGCAGCGGGCGAGGCGCTCCTGCGTCTGGATGACGCTGTGTCCCGGCTCGACGTGGCCTTCCGCGCCGTCGATGCGATGGATGCCGCGGACGAGCCGGCCGATCTCCGCCGAGCCCGCGCGGCGGCCGTCCGGGCGCGCGACCGCGGATTCGCCGACCTCTCGCGGCTCGAGGCCGACACGGGCGTCGCGGCCCGGCGCGCCGACGACGCGCGCAGACTGCGCGCCGGGTTCGACGATCAGATCCGACGAGTCGAGCGCACTCGGGAGCAGTTGCAGGAGTGGGCGCGGGCGCACCGTACCCCGGCCGACCTCCTCGAGCTCACCCGCCGTCGACGCGACGAGCTGATCGAGACGACAGGCGACCCCGAGCCCTTGGTGACCGCTCTGCGCGATCGCTTCACGCGCGAAGACCGAGACGATGCCGAGACGGCCGCGCGGGCGGCATCCGACGCCCTCCGTGAGGTCGACGACGCCCTCGAGCGCGCGGCCTCCGAGCCCGATGGGGGCCACCTCGTCGCGGCCACCGCCGCGCTCCTGCGCGCCGAACGGCAGCTGCGCGCCGTCGAAGACGCGCATCGCATCGCCCTGCAGGCGGCCGAGAACGCGGACGCCGAACTCGTTGCCGCGCGGGCCGAGATCGAGGCGGCGACCGCGTCGGCATCCCGCCGCCCGACCGAAGCGGCACCCGACGCCCTCGACCGTCTGCGCGCCGCGGCGCGCGACCTCGACCTGGCCGCCGCGGAGGCCGTCCGTCGGCCGCGGTGGGCGATCGCGACCGTCGCCCGGGTCCGCGAGACGCGCGACGACGCCCTCGGCGAGGCGATGAGCCCCCGCGAGCGTCTCGAGGCCGCTCGTGCCGCCCTCCCCGGCACCCTCGCGTGCGCGCGCGCCGCTCTGGCCGCCGCCGAGGCACGCGGGTCCACCGCCGCGATCGGCGAACGACTGCGCCTCGAGGACGCGCGTCGGCAGCTGGCCGCGGCTCGGGCGGCGACCGATGCGGAGCAAGCCCTCGCCCACGCGCGTGCCGGGTGGCACGCCGTCTCCGATCCCGTGGCCTGAGCCGCCGCCCGCCGCACCTGCTCCCCACGGGCGGGTCGACCGTGCCCTATCGTGAGCGGCATGGCGGAGAACTCGACGTTCCGACGGGCGACGCACCTCGCGCGCCGATTACCGGCCACGCTCGTCCTGGTCGGCATCCTCGTGGTCGTCGGTGTCGCCACCGGCGCCCTCTGGAGCCCGTTCGCGGCCTCTGACGCCTTCGCCTCGCTCGCCTACGGCCTTCCCGCCCTCGAGGCCGGTCGCTGGTGGACGCCGGTCACCGGCACGTTCGTGGTCGGTGCGCCCTGGCTGTACCTCGTCGGCATCCCGACGCTCGTCGGGATGGGCTTCCTCGAGGTGCGCCGCGGCACCCGCGTCGCCGCCGCGTACTTCACCGTGGGACAGCTCTTCTCGATCTTCGGCGCGTCGCTGCTCCTCTGGGTGGCGGCCTTCCTGCCGTGGCCGTGGGCTCAGCAGCAGGCCATGGCCCTCGACGTCGGTCCGTCCGGCGGCGTCTTCGCGTGTCTCGCCGCCGCTCTCGCGCTGCTCCCCTCGCCGTGGCGCCTGCGCGGCTGGACGGTCATGATCGCGGGTCTGGCCCTCACGTTCCTCTACTACGGCTCGCTCCCCGACCTCGAGCGCGTCCTCGCCGTCGCCCTCGTGCTCGGTGTCGACCGGTCGTTGCGCCCTCAGCGCGTGAGCGTCCGCGAGCAGCGCCTGATCGCTTTCGTGGTGCTGTGCGCCCTCGGCGCGTTCGAGATCCTCGGGTACGTCGCCCCGATGACCGGTCCGTTCGGCTCGTCGGCGGCGACCTCGGGCTCGTGGATCGACGTCGCCGTCAACACGCTCGTCGTCCTCGTGGTGGCAACCGCCCTGCGCCGCGGCCGCCGCTGGGCGTGGGTCGTCGTGATGCTCTACAGCGCCCTGAACCTCCTGCTCGTGGTCCTCCTCTTCGCCGTCCTGCTCCTGGTGGGCCTCACCGGGGTCGAAGCGGATCTGGATGCCGATTTCACCAGCGTTCTGGCCTCGTCGGCGCTGTGGCTCGTGGCATCCGTGTACTTCTTCCTCGTGCGGGCCGCGTTCCGCTCCCGGCCGCGCGCGGCGCTCGGGGAAACGCCTGCGCCGACCGTGGAGGACGTGAAGAAGGAGCTGCACGCGAGCGGCGGGGGCACACTGTCGTGGATGACGACGTGGGACGGCATGTCGTACGCCCGCTTCGGCCGCGGAATCGTGGCCTACCAGCGACGCTCCGGGGTGGCCCTGGCGCTCGGGGATCCGCTCGGCCCCCCGTCCTCCCGCGATCGGACCGTCCGCTCGTTCATCGACGCCGCCGAGGCCGCGGGTCTCGCGCCGTGCTTCTTCAGCGCCGGAGACACCACGGCCGACGCCGTTCCGGGCGACTGGCGGCGCATCGTCGTCGCCGACGACACCGTGGTCGATCTTCCGGGATTGCAGTTCACCGGAAAGGCGTGGGGCGCGGTGCGCACCTCGCTCAACCGCGGCGAGCGCGAGGGCATGACGTTCCGCCTGTCGAGACTCTCGGACGAGACCTGGGGCGTGCGCCAGCAGCTTCGCGCGATCTCCGAGAGCTGGGTGGGCGATAAGGGGCTGCCCGAGATGGGCTTCACCCTGGGCACGCTGCAGGAGGCGGCCGATCCCGAGGTGCGCCTCGCGTTGGCGGTGTCACCGCAGGGCGACGTCGACGGTTTCCTGTCGTGGCTCCCGATCTACGGCGAGGGCGGGATCCGCGGGTGGACGCTCGACCTGATGCGCCGGCGCGACGGCGGTTTCGGGCCCGTGATGGAGTTCTTGATCGGTGCGTCCGCCCGGCAGTTCTCGGCAGAGGGGGCACAGATCATGTCCCTGTCGGGTGCTCCGCTGGCGCACGAGTACCCCGCGGATGCCGGCGCCATCGCCGACCTGCAGGAGCGCATGGCCGCGATGCTCGAGCCCGTCTACGGCTTCGCCTCGCTGCACCGGTTCAAGCAGAAGTTCCACCCGCGCTACGAGACGATGTACCTGCTCTACCGCGACGAGGCGGATCTCACCCGCATCGGCGCCGCCCTCACGCGAGCGTTCCTTCCGCACGCGACGCTGGGCCAGTTCGCCGCTGCGGGGGTCGACCTCGTGCGCCACGAACGCTGAAGGCCCCGGCCGACGCGAAGAACGCGCGCCCGGGGCCCGACCGGCCGGAGCCGGAGAAGATCAGAGGGGGCGGATGTTCTCCGCCTGCAGGCCCTTGGGGCCCTGGGCTACCTCGAACTCGACGCGCTGGTTCTCTTCGAGCGAGCGGTAACCGCCCGACTGGATCGCGCTGTAGTGCGCGAAGACGTCCTGGCTGCCGTCATCGGGGGCGATGAAGCCGAAGCCCTTTTCGGAGTTGAACCACTTGACCGTGCCCTGCGTGCTCATTCGTTGTGCCGTTTTCCGCTTGAGCCGGCGCCGAGCGCGCCGGTCTGTGCCTTCACGGTAACGGCCGGACTCTTCTCGCGCACGGGTCCGTGACACAAACGTTGCGCGGCGTCATACGCCGTAAGCCCATACGACGCCCGGGCTGAGCAAGCTCGAAGCCCGGGCGTCGACGGATCCCCCCGGATATGTCACGCGAGGCGTGACGGCGATCACTTTACCGGCGCAGAGGCCCGCGCGCGACACGAAAACGAAGAATCAGCAAGTTCTGTCCATGTGCTGTGGTAACCGAGGGCCGTAAAATCCGGCTGATGGATAGTCGTCGGCGTGCTTCCGCCCTCGTCGACGAGGCCTATAGGGCCCTCGGCGAGGCGATCGTCGACGGTCGGCTCCAGGCGGGTGACCGGCTGCGGGATGTCGAGCTGGCGACGCTCATGGGCATATCCCGCACTCCGGTACGCGAGGCTCTGCAGAGGCTGGAGCGCATCGGGCTGGTCGAAGTCGCGGCGAACCGGTACACCCGCGTGGCCGCCCTGACCGATCGCGCTCGCAACGACATGCGCGAGTACGCCGCGCACACGATCGCCGCCGTCCTGCACGTGGCCCTGCCCCGCTGCTCCGACGACGAACTCGTCGAAACGGCGCGCATCGTCGAAGAGCTGCATTCCGCCGAAAGCTCGCCCGAATACGTGAACGCGATGATGGCCCTGGCTTCGCACCTCGTGGCCATTTCGCGCAATGTCGTCTTCCAGAAGACCTTCGTGCAGATCGATCTCGTGCTGCGTCGCAATCTCGAGGGATGGATGAGCGTCGACGACGGCACGCGCGACACCCTGTTCCGCCACCTGCACGAGCAGATCGCCCGTCGCGACACGAACGGCGCCACGTGGACCTTCCTCGCCCTGCACGGTTTCGCCTGAGCGCACAAGAGCGGTGACCCGCTCCCCCGCTCCCGTTAGCGTGACGCCATGCCCCACATCGAGCTGCGAGCCCTTCAGGACGACGACCGGGATGCCGCTTTCCGTGCGGTGTCGGCGAGCACCTCCGCGTGGCCGCGCGCCGCGTTCGACGATCGGGCGGCCTTCGACCGCTGGAGCGACGACGCGAAGGTCGACGCACACGTCATCGTCGAGGACGACGCCGTGGTCGGGCTCGCCGCCGCTCTCGACGTCGACGGGGAGCGCGAGATCCTGCTCGCGATCTCGCCCTCGGCGCACGACGACGCCCCGACCGAAGCGCTGCGCCTGCTCACGTCGCACGAGGCCGAGCGTCCCCTCTACGCGTGCGTCTCCGTCGACGATCAGCCCTCGCACGCGGTCCTGGCCCGCATCGGTTTCGTCGAGCACGAGCGCGATGGCGACGACGTGGTCTACGTGTTGCCGCCGACGTTAGAGTGACGCGGTGCCGACGAGTGACGAAGAACCGAACCCCCGTACGGCGGATGCCGAGGGTTTCACCCGCATCCTGAGCCGTCCGCGCGGGGTCGGGGTATGGCGGGCGGCCCCGCGCGGCAGGCGCCAGCGGCTGCCCGGTTGACCGCTCTGATCATCCGTGTTGGGCTGAGGGCATGACGAGCGAATGGGCGTGGAGCATTCTCGTCGTCATCGGCGCCGCGCTCTGGTTCTGGTCGATCCGTCTAACGCTGCGGGCTTATGCCGGTGAGCGCCTGCCGATGTGGGCGAATCCGCGTAAAGCGCCGGGCCGCGCCGTCGCCGCCCGCGCGTTCGGTATCGGCGCGGCGATTCTCGGCGTCGGCATGACGAGCAGGGCCATCGACAGCGAGCCCTGGATAGCTGCGGTCGTCTCGGCGACCGTGATCGCCGCGGTCTTCTTCGTGCCGTTGATCGTGTCCGTCGCAGCGCACAACGCTCGCGTCGACATCACCCGCACGACCTGACTTGTCAGTTGCGGCTGAGCGTCGCGACGATGGGGCGGTGGTCGCTGCCCGCAGCGTCGTAACCGTCGAGCACGGCGAAGCCGTTCACGCGCCACGCGGAGCCGACCAGCACGTGGTCGATCGGCGATGCCAGCCCCACGGGCATCCGGACGGGCCAGGTCCCCGCGGCGGCCGAGCCCGCGTCGGCGGCGGCGTCGCGGCATCCGCCGATCAGTCCTCCCCCGCGTCCGAGGCCGCTGAAGTGATCGACCGTGGAGTTGAGGTCGCCCGCGACGATGACCTGGCTCTCGGCGCAGCGTCCGGCGATCCACTCGAGCCCGAGTTCCCAGCGGTCGGTGACGCCCGGGAGCGGCGGCATGGGGTGCGCGGCCACGAGGATCGGTCCTGAGCCGTCGACCGGTCTCCACACGCCGCTCGGGAGGCCGACGGTCGAACCGATCCCGGCGTCGAGTGCGTAGTCGCCGAGTTCGCGCGAGATGAGGATCGATGTCGGGATGGTCTCGCCGTCCGGCGCAGCGGCCACGGTGTCGTGAGTCATGGGAATGCCCTCCCGGCTCAGGATGCCGACGACCTCGGCCGCCGCGATCGCATCGGTCTCGGGAAGGCTGACGACGTCGGCCCCGGTCTCACGCACCATCCGGGCGATCGTCTCGGGAGAGACCGATCCTCCGTACGTGTTCCAGGCGGCGATCGTGAGCTCACCCGGCTGCATGGGACCTCCCCCTCCGCGGGTCAGCAGCACGGCGCCGTTGCCCACGGATGCCGCGGCGAGCGCGATCGCGAGAGCCGCGGCCACTCCCCATCGGCGGCGCCACACGGCCACACCGGCGACCAGTAGCGCGAGAACCCCGAATCCGAGAGCCAGCAGCGCACGGAGCGAGATCGCATTCGCGATGAGGGGAAGACGATGGATGCCGACACCTTGCGGCCACACCACGAGGAACGCCGCCACCGATCCCCCCGCGAGAACGAGGAGGAAACGGAGGCGGCGGTGTTTCGGCATCCTGCCCAGTAAAGCGGGTGGACGACCGAAGACAGGGAAAGGCCCGGGACGCGGTCCAATCGCCCCGGGCCTTCCGTCGTCGATCAGCGCGCGGCGCGACGACCCACGATGAGGCCGTAGATCAGCAGAACGATGATCGAACCACCGATGGCGAGGAGCCAGGTCTGGAGCGAGAAGAAGTCCTGCAGCGGAGCGTTGAACAGGACACTGCCGAGGAATCCGCCGAGCAGAGCGCCGACGACGCCGAGCACCAGGGTGATGAGCCAGCCGCCACCCTGCTTTCCGGGGAGGATCAGCTTGGCGATGGCGCCGGCGATGAGGCCGAGGAGAAGAAATCCGAAGAATCCCATGATGTGTTCCTTTCGCGAGTGTGAACCGATGCCCGCTCGAGGCGGGACTCTCGTTGCATCCAGCTTCCTCTCAGGAAAGACATTTCCAGGGTGGGTTGCATAAGCCGCTCATTTCTGGTGCGATCACGCGTCCGCGCGAATCGCATTCCCGAGCGGTCTCGCATAGCGTTGTCCGAATGGCCGACACCCTCGCCGACCGACGTTCACCTCTGCGCCCCCTGGGAAACCTCGTGCGCGGCACGCTCATCGGGGCGGTGGAAGTCGTCCCCGGGGTCAGCGGCGGCACGGTCGCCCTCATCGTCGGGGTGTACGCGACGTTGATCGACGCGGCCAGCCACATCGTGCGCGGGCTCGTCGCGAGCGCCGACGTCGTGCGCGGTCGAGGCATGACACGAACCGCCGCGCATTTCCGGGCCGTGCGCTGGAGTGTCGTCGCCCCGGTGCTGCTCGGAATGGTGGTCGCCGTCGTCGTGGGGGCCCGGGTCCTGGCGCCGCTGGTGTCCGCGTATCCGACCGAGACGAGAGCCGTGTTCGGCGGGATGATCGCGGCATCCCTCCTCATCCCCGTCCGCATGCTCGGCCGAGGCTGGACGTGGCGTCTCGGTCTCATCGCGCTCGTCGCGAGCGCCGCGGCGTTCGCCCTGACCGGTCTGCCGACGGCCACCGTCGCGGAGCCGCCGCTGGTGATCGTCGCCCTCGCGGCCTCGGTCGCAGTGTGCGCCCTCGTCCTGCCCGGCCTGTCGGGCGCTTTCCTCCTGCTGGTGTTCGGCCTCTACGAGACGACGCTCGTGGCCCTCAACGAACGCGACCTGCCGTACATCGCGGCCTTCGCCCTGGGCGCCGTCGTGGGCCTCAGCCTCTTCGTCAACCTGCTCCGCGTGATGCTGCGCCGGTACCACGCCCTCATGCTCGCGCTGATGACCGGGCTCATGTTGGGCTCGCTCCGCGCGCTCTGGCCCTGGCAGGACGAGTTCGGTCAGGCGTCCGCTCCGGGCGCCGACGCCGGTGCGATCGCCCTTCTCGCGGCGGCCGGGGCGGCGGTCGTTCTTTTTGTCGTGGCGCTGCAGGCGGGGGTGGCGCGCGGTCGTCGCGCGACCTGACGAGCCGGGTCCCGCCCGGGCGGGGGGTGCGAAACTGGGAGAGGCCCGCTCCACGTCTGCGGGTTGAAGGGCATCCCGTGAGCAGCACGATCCGATCGAACGGCCCCTCGCCGTCCGTGCGCGAGGCGACCGCGCAACGGGATCGCGTTCGTTCCCTCCGCCGACGAGAACGGGCCGAGGTCGTCCTGGTCGCGGCCTGCTTGGTCTCGGTGATCGTCGCGGTGATGCTGTTCCTGACGTCGGGGCGACCGGCTCAGATCGCCGACCTCGCCAGCGCAGTCACCGCCGCAGGGATTGTGACGGGCCTCGTCGGCTCCGACCTCCTGCTGCTGATGCTCGTGCTCGCCGCGCGAATCCCCTGGGTGGACCGTACGTTCGGCCAGGACGCTGCGATCCGGCTTCACCGGCGCCTCGGCAAACCCGCGGTGTATCTCATCCTGGGTCACGGCGCCCTGATCATCGTCGGATACTCCCTGCGAGACGGCCTGTCGCTCTGGCACCAGACACTGTCGTTGTTCTCCGGCGCCGACATGCTGCTCGCGTGGCTGGGTACGGGTCTGCTGCTCGTCGTCGTCGTGACCTCTCTCGTCGTCGTGCGTCGCCGACTCGCTCACGAGGTGTGGCACGCGGTCCACCTGGTCAGCTACGCGGCCGTTCTCGTGGCGGTCCCGCACCAGCTCTCCGCGGGCCAGGTCCTCGCCGGGAGCACCGTGCAGACCTTCTACTGGATCTGCCTCTACGTGCTGGCGTTCGGATCGATCGCGTGGTTCCGCTTCGCCGCCCCTCTGCTCGCCACCGACGAACACCAGCTCCGCGTGACCGCTGTCGAGCCGCTGAGCCCCGGTGTGTTCTCGATCCACCTCTCGGGCCGCGACCTGTCGCGCCTCGGTGTGCGCGGGGGCCAGTACGCGATCTGGCGGTTCTGGAGTCGCCGCACCTGGTGGCACGCGCACCCGATCTCGTTCTCCGCGGTGCCGATCGACACGGAGGCCCGCCTCACTGTGCGCGCACTCGGTGCGGGAACAAAGCGTCTTGCGCGGCTGAAGGCCGGAACGAAGGTGTCGTTCGCGGGCCCCTACGGAATATTCACGGATGCCGCGCGCACCGCGCCGCGCCTCGCCGTCGTCGCGGCCGGGATCGGCATCACGCCCGCGCGGGCGCTGCTCGAGGACACCGACCTGGCACGGGGCGAGGCGACCGTCGTCCTGCGTGCCACCGATCGATCGCAGGTCTTCCTGTGGGACGAGACGGAGAGGCTGGTGGAGCAGAGCGGCGGCGCGGTCGTCGAGATGATCGGCCGGCGCCCCTCCGGGCAGTCGTCCTGGATGTCGGCGGATGCCGTCACCCGAGGAGCTTCGATCGTCGCCGTCCTGCCGGACCTGCTGGACTCGGATCTCTTCGTCTGCGGTCCCGGCGACTGGGCCGACCTGGTCGTCGGCGAGGCGAGAGCCGCTGGCCTCCCCGAGCGTCGGATCCACGTCGAGAAGTTCGTGTGACGACTGCTTTCCGCAATGAGAAAGACCCCCGGACGAACCCGGGGGTCTTTCTCATTGGTGCGCGAGGGGGGACTTGAACCCCCACGCCCTTGCGGGCACTGGCACCTGAAGCCAGCGCGTCTACCTATTCCGCCACTCGCGCGTTGCGTGGCACAGGATGCCACGCGACCAACTTCCCGAGAATATCACGGCCGCGACCGCGTCACGAAACGCGGCTCCGAAGCCCGCGTCCATGACCTCCCCAGCCGCGCTGACTACGATGTGCCTACTGGTCTGCCTGCCTGAAGGAGTCTCGTGGGGCTACTCGACAGTTTCGAGAAGGGTCTCGAACGCGCCGTCAACGGTGCGTTCGCGAAGACCTTCCGCAGTGGCATCCAGCCGGTGGAGATCGCGTCCGCTCTGCGCAGCGAACTCGACAAGAAAGCCGTGGTCGTCACGCGTGAGCGCATCCTCGCGCCGAACACGTTCGCGGTGCGCCTTTCGCCCGCCGACGACGAGAAGATGAGCGCGCTGGGCTCGACCCTGGTGTCCGAGCTCGACACCCTGGTCAAGAAGCACGCCCGTACGCAGGGCTACTCCTTCGCCGGTCCGGTCGCGATCACGATCGAACGCGACGGGTCGCTGTCGACAGGCACGCTCCGTGTCGAGTCGCAGACCACCGAGGGGCAGGTCGCGTGGCGCGGGGTCGTCGACATCGACGGCACTCGTCACCCTCTGACCGCTGCCCGCACGGTGATCGGCCGCGGCAGCGACGCCGACATCACCATCCCCGACGCCGGCACGAGCCGCAAGCACGTCGAGATCCTGTGGGACGGCGAGCGCGCGATGGTCCGCGACCTCGGTTCGACCAACGGCACCACCCTCAACGGCCGCAAGGTCTCGGAGGCCGCTCTTCCGCCCGATTCGACGATCTCGATCGGCCGCACCAATATCGTGTTCCGTGTGGTCGCCCAGGCGCAGCCGCCGCGACGCCCTTCGGCGTCCGACGCCACGAGCATCTTCGACGTCCGGGAACGGGGACCCCTCTCATGAGTCAGCTGACTCTCCTTCTTCTTCAGGGCGGCTTCCTCGTCCTGCTGTGGTTTTTCGTGTTCGGTGTCGTCTATTCGCTGCGCGCCGACCTGTTCGGCGTCAAGGTGCGCAAGCTCCCCGAGCCCACGGCATCCCCCGCTCCGGCGGCAGCCGCCCCCACGTCATCGCCTGACGCCGTGACCACGCAGGTCAAGCGCCCCGCCCCTCCGGCCCCGGCGCCCGCGGGGGGTCTGGCGACCACGTCGGCCGTCTCGCGCATCGTCATCACGAGCGGTCCCAAGGCCGGCCTCGAGCTGCCCCTGGGCACCGAGCCGCTGACGATCGGTCGCTCCAGCGAGTCGGGTCTGGTCATCCGCGATGACTACACCTCGAGCCACCACGCCCGACTCGTCCTCTGGGGCGAGCAGTGGATGCTGCAGGACCTCGACTCCACGAACGGCACCTCGCACGACGGCGTCCGCGTCGCCGCACCGGTTCAGGTCAAGGTGGGGGCTCCGATCAAGGTCGGCGCGACGACGTTCGAGTTGAGGAAGTAGCCCTCCTCCATGGTCTTCCAGGGCTCGAGCGCCGCCATCTCCCACACGGGCAAGGTGCGCTCCAACAACCAGGACTCCGGCTACGCCGGGTCCAACCTCTTCGTGGTCGCCGACGGCATGGGCGGCCACGCGGGCGGTGACGTCGCCTCGAGCCTGGCGATCCGCCGCCTCACCGAGCTCGACCAGCCCTTCGGCTCCCCCGCCCAGGCCGAGCACGCCATCCGCGACTCCCTCGCCGACACGGCGGCGGAGCTCATCGACACCGTGGCCCGCCGCCCCGAGCTGGCCGGCATGGGAACGACGGTGAGCGCTCTCGTCATGGTCGACGACTACGCCGTCATCGGCCACATCGGCGACTCGCGCATCTACCTGTACCGCGACGACACGCTCACGCAGATCACCGCCGACCACACGTTCGTCCAGCGTCTGGTCGACTCGGGCCGCATCACGCCCGAAGAGGCCCGGTACCACCCGCGGCGCTCGGTGCTCATGCGGGTACTCGGCGACATGGATCCCGACCCCGAGGTCGACAGCTTCATCATGCCGACGCAGGACGGCGACCGCTGGCTGCTGTGCTCCGACGGCCTCTCGGGCGTCGTCGACGACGCCCACACCGCCAAGACGCTGGCCCTCGGTATGCCCCCGGCGCGCACGGCCGACGCCCTGCTCAAGCAGGCGCTCGACGGCGGCGCTCCCGACAACGTGACGGTCGTGCTCGTCGACGTCGGCGGCCAGCACCCGGTCTTCATCGGAACCCCCACGATCGTCGGCTCCGCGTCCACCCCCAGCGGCGTGGTCGTGCCCGCCGCCCGTCCCAGCCGGTCGGGGTGGCTGCACCACGCCCGCCAGGTCGCGAACGAGCCCACCCACTTCGAGCCGGCGGCCGAGTTCCTCGAGGAGCTCATCGAAGAAGACCGTCGCCGCGCCCGCCGCCGCCGCTTCGGCTGGCTCGCCGCGCTGATCCTGGTACTTGCCGGCATCGGCGTCGGCCTGTTCGCCGGCTACAACTGGACGCAGACGCTCTACTACGTCGGCGCCGACAGCGACTCGGTCGTGATCTACCGCGGCATCCAGCAGTCCATCGGTCCGATCTCGCTCTCGACGGTCTACCAGGACACGAACATCCCCCTGTCCGAGCTGTCCGATTTCGATCGGCAGACCGTCCAGGCCACCATCTCCGCGCCGTCGTTGAACGACGCGGAGAAGATCGTCGAACGCCTGCGTCCCGCGGCGGAGGGAAGCGGATGACCGACCAGAAGCTCACCCGATCGGGCGACGCCGTGTCCACCGACACGGCCGTGATGCGCGCGCTCAAGAAGATCCGCGTCCCCGCGAAGCAGCGCAACCGCGAGCTGGGCCTGCTCCTGTTCGCGATCGCCGTCTACGGCGGCGCCATCGTCCTCGTGCAGCTCGGTGTGAACAACACCGTCGAAGCCGGTTACCTCTCGGTCGCCGCGATCCCCGCGGTCCTCGCGCTGATCATGCACGTGGTGCTGCGCCTGCGCGCCCGCGATGCCGACCCGTTCGTGCTTCCCATCGCCACCGTCCTCACGGGCCTGGGCATCGCGATGATCTATCGCATCGACCTCGCCGACAAGGCGAGCGGGTGGGATGCCACGGGCAACCGCCAGATCGCCTGGGCGGCCATCGCGATGGTCGCAGCCCTCGCCGTGCTGATCTTCGTGCGCAATTACCGGGTGCTCTTCCGCTACACGTACCTGTTCGGCCTGATCGGCATCCTGCTGCTCCTACTGCCCTTCGTCCCGGGCCTCGGGACCGACCAGAACGCCGACGTGTGGGTGTCGCTGGGCTTCGTGTCGTTCCAGCCGGGTGAGCTCGCCAAGATCTGTCTGGCGATCTTCTTCGCCGGCTATCTCGTCCGCACCCGCGAGAGCCTCACCTCGACCGGCACGCGGTTCCTGTTCATGACGTGGCCGCGCGCCCGCGAACTCGGCCCGGTGCTGATCATCTGGCTCGTCTCGCTCGGCATCATCGTGCTGCAGCGCGACCTCGGCACGGGCCTGCTGATCTTCGGCATGTTCGTTGCGATGCTCTACGTCGCCACCGGCAAAACGAGCTGGGTGCTCATCGGCCTGGTGCTGGTCGCGAGCGGTGCCTTCCTGGCATCCCGGGTCCTCCCCTACGTCAACGGGCGCTTCGCCAACTGGCTGAGCGCCTTCGACCCCGAGGTCATCAACCGCGACGGCGGCAGCTACCAGCTCGTGCAGGGCATCTTCGGCCTCGCGCACGGCGGTCTCTTCGGCACCGGTCTCGGTCAGGGCCGGCCGTACATCACCCCGCTGTCGCAGAGCGACTACATCGTGCCGAGCCTCGGCGAAGAGCTCGGTCTCGTGGGCCTGTTCGCGATCCTCGCGCTCTACATGGTCTTCACCAGCCGTGGCATCCGCATCGGTCTCGCGGGGCAGGACGACTTCGGCAAGCTGCTCGCGACGGGCTTCTCGTTCACGATCGCCCTGCAGGTGTTCATCATGGTCGGCGGCGTCACCCGCGTGATCCCGCTGACCGGCCTCACCACCCCGTTCCTCGCGGCCGGTGGATCGTCGCTCATCGCGAACTGGATCATCGTCGCGTTCCTGCTGCGGATCTCCGACGCGGTGCGCAGCCGCCCCCGGGTGGTGATCGGCTGATGACCCGCCCGTTCGCCCCCGTCGACGCCCCGATTCCCGAGGAGGCACCGTGACCAAAGAGCTCCGACGCCTCAGCATCGTCATGCTGGCGATGTTCCTGGCCCTGTTCGCCTCGACGAGCATCATCCAGGTCGCCCAGGCCAACTCGTTGACCAACACCACCGGCAACACGCGTGCGCTGTACGACTCGTACCAGATCCAGCGCGGATCGATCATCGCCGGCGGCACCGCGATCGCCTCTTCGGTTCCCTCGAACGACGTCTACAGCTGGCAGCGCCAGTACACGGATGCCGACATGTGGGCGCCCGTGACCGGCTACATGAACCCGGTGCTCGACGCGAAGACCCAGATCGAGGCAGCCGAGAACAGCGTGCTGAGCGGGTCCGATTCGAACCAGTTCTTCTCGCGCATCGACCGCGCCATCACGGGCCAGGCGCCGCGCGGTTCGAATGTCGAGCTCTCGGTCGACCCGAACGTGCAGAAGGCCGCGTGGGACGCCCTCGGCGACCTCCAGGGCGCCGTCGTGGCGATCGAGCCCTCTACCGGGCGCATCCTGGCGATGGTGTCCAAGCCCAGCTACGACACGAACATCCTCGCCTCCCACGACACGGATGCCGTCAACGCGGCGTACGACCAGCTGGTCGCCGATCCGTCGAAGCCGATGGACAACCGCGCGATCGGCGGCAACCTCAACCCTCCGGGCTCGACCTTCAAGCTGGTCGTCGCCTCGGCGGCGCTGGCATCCGGTCGCTACACGCCGGACTCGGCCTTCCCGAACCTCGCCGCCTACACGCTGCCCCAGTCCACGAACGTCGTGAGCAACGCCGGTGGCGGCACCTGCGGCGGCGGCGACACCGTGACCATCGCGACGGCGCTGCGGCTGAGCTGCAACATCCCGATGGCCGAGCTCGCGGTCGAGCTCGGCGACGACGCGATCCGCGCCGAGGCCGAGAAGTACGGGTTCAACACCTCGTTCAGCCTGCCGCTCGAGTCCACGCCGTCGACCTACCCGACCTCGCCGAACGCTCCGCAGACCGCCCTCAGCGGCTTCGGTCAGGGCGACGTCCGCGCGACCCCGCTGCAGATGGCGATGGTGTCGGCCGGCATCGCGAACGACGGCGTGGTGATGAACCCGCGGATGGTCGATCGGGTGATCGAGCCCAACCTCTCGGTGAAGGACGAAGCGAGCAGCAGCGAGTTCGGACGTGCTCTGGACTCCTCGATCGCCGCCCAGATGGTCACCATGATGACGGCGAACGTCCAGGACGGCGCAGCATCGAATGCAAGAATAGACGGGGTCGCGGTGGCGGGTAAGACCGGCACGGCGGAGAACGATTCCCGTCCCTACACTCTCTGGTTCACCGGCTTCGCACCGGCGGAAGACCCCAAGGTCGCCGTCGCCGTGGTCGTCGAAAACGGTGGAGGCCAGGGGCAGAACGGGAGCGGCAACGAGATCGCCGCCCCGATAGCGAAGAAGGTCATGGAGGCGGTGCTGGGTAAATGAGACCGACGCAAGGTGTGACCTTCGGAGGACGCTACGAGCTCGATTCGCGGATCGCGATCGGCGGTATGGGCGAGGTCTGGGAGGCGACGGATCACGTCATCGGACGTACCGTCGCCATCAAGATCCTCAAAGACGAGTACATGGGCGACCCGGGCTTCCTCGAGCGCTTCCGCGCCGAGGCGCGCCACGCCGCCCTCGTCAACCACGAAGGCATCGCCAGCGTGTTCGACTACGGCGAGGAGGACGGCAGCGCCTTCCTCGTGATGGAGCTCGTCCCGGGTGAAGCCCTGTCGACGATCCTCGAGCGCGACGGGTCGCTCTCCACCGACAAGACCCTCGACATCGTCGCCCAGACGGCCGCCGCGCTCCAGGCGGCGCACGCCGCGGGCCTCGTGCACCGCGACATCAAGCCGGGCAACTTGCTGATCACGCCCGACGGTCGCGTCAAGATCACCGACTTCGGCATCGCGCGCATCGCCGACCAGGTTCCGCTGACCGCCACCGGTCAGGTCATGGGAACGGTGCAGTACCTCTCCCCCGAGCAGGCGTCGGGTCACCCCGCGTCGCCCGCGACCGACACCTACTCCCTCGGCATCGTCGCGTACGAGTGCCTGGCCGGCAAGCGTCCCTTCACGGGCGAGTCGCAGGTCGCGATCGCCATGGCGCAGATCAACGAGCAGCCCGCTCCCCTGCCCCCCACGGTGGCGCAGCCCGTCCAGAACCTCGTGATGGCGATGATCGCCAAGAAGCCCGACGACCGTCCGGCCTCGTCGGCCGCCGTCTCGCGCGCCGCAACCGCTCTGCGTCGCGGCGACCTCGCGGCCGCGGCCGCCGCCGTCCCCGCGATCGCGGCGGGTGCCGCTCTTGCCGATGACGCGACCCAGCTGCTCACGGCCGGGGGGCAGACTTCGGCGACCACGCGTCTCATGCCCGCCCCGGCGGCGGCGACGTCGCTTCTCACCGAGGAACACACCGAAGAAGACCCCGCGCCGCAGAAGAAGAAGCGCAGTCCCTGGACGTGGCCGCTCATCGCGCTCATCGCCCTGCTCGCGCTGGTGCTGATCGGCACGCTCGTCACGCTGTTGACGAACCAGGGCGACTCGAACGCGGCTCCCGCCAGCCCGTCCGCGTCCGCCTCGACGCCGGCTCCGACGCCGTCCTCGCCGTCCCCGAGCCCGACCCCGTCGAGCACCCTCGTCGACGTCGATGCCCTCAACCTCATCGGCAAGACCTGCGACGAAGCGCGCACGGCCCTCCGCAACGCGAACCTCGGTGCCACCTGCACCACCGGGAACGCGGCCGAGAACGCCGACCAGGTCGGCAAGATCTACGTCGTCGATCCGACGGGACGCAACCCGCAGGGTACGAACATCGAGGTCACGGTCTACGGCGAAGAGACGCCGCTCTCGACGCCCGGCACGCCGACCCTCCCCGGCACCTCGGTGACGGCGGGCAGCGACATCCAGGTCTCGTGGCAGCAGTACTCGTGCCCCTCGGGCACCGGGTCGGTCACGTCGTATAACTTCACCGCCACCAATGGCACCTTCGACGCCACGGGACAGTCGACCGCGGTGTTCGCGCCCGACGCGCGCAACGCGAAGCTGACGGTCAACAACGCCGCCGGTCAGACCCTGCGGGTGACGTACACCGTCAGCTGCTCGGGCGCCGGCGACCGGACGGCCGGTCCCTCGGGCGAGGCGTCGGCGACGATCACGGGCGGCAGCTCGTCTTCGCCGTCGGCGACGCCCGCGGCGGTTCCCACCGTCAAGCCCTGATCCCCATCCCCCACGCCAGGAGCTCCACCCGTGACCACTGAGACGCGCGTCCTTTCCGGGCGCTACCGCGTCGACGACCTGATCGGTCGCGGCGGCATGGCCAGCGTCTATCGCGGGTACGACCAGACGCTCGGGCGCACGGTCGCGATCAAGGTCCTGAAGGCCGATCTGGCGGGCGACGCCGCTTTCCGCACGCGGTTCAGGCTCGAGGCGCAGGCGGCCTCGCGCATGGCCCACCCCACGATCGTGCGGGTTTTCGACGCGGGTGAGGACGTCGAGACGGGCGTCGACGGCCACGAGCGCCCGGTTCCGTACATTGTCATGGAACTCGTGCACGGCCGTCTGCTCAAGGACGTCATCGCCGAGGGACCCGTGCCCACCGATGACGCGCTGCGGTACGTCGACGGCATCCTGGAGGCTCTGGAGTACTCGCACCGTGCCGGCGTCGTGCACCGCGACATCAAGCCCGGAAACGTGATGATCACCGACTCCGGACGCGTCAAGGTGATGGACTTCGGTATCGCCCGCGCGGTGTCCGACTCCTCGTCCACGGTCGCCGAGACCACGGCCATCGTCGGCACGGCGGCATACTTCTCGCCCGAGCAGGCCAAAGGCGAGTCCGTCGACGCCCGCGCCGACCTCTACTCCACCGGCGTCGTGCTGTACGAGCTCCTCACGGGTCGACCCCCGTTCCGCGGCGACACCCCCGTGGCCGTCGCCTACCAGCACGTCAGCGAGGCCCCGGTCCCGCCCAGCGAGATCGTCGAGACGGTCCCTCGCGCGCTCGACGCCATCGTCCTCCGCGCCCTCGCGAAGGACCCGTTCCAGCGCCCGCAGGACGCCGCGAGCTTCCGCGAAGCCCTCGACGAAACCGTCGACGGCAAGGGCCCCACCAAGCGCCAGATGTCGGCGCTGTCGAACGAACTGTACGGCCCGAACCCGCGTCAAGCGGCTGAGACCGCGCGTTCGCTGCGGCAGCTCAGCACCGACACCACGATGCGCCGCACGCAGCCCGGCCCCCCGGTGGCCTGGATCTGGGCGGGCGTCACCGTGCTCGCCGTGCTCCTCGTGGCCGTCCTCATCTGGGTCATGCAGATCCAGCCGAGCAACGACGTGCCCACCAGCGCGTACACGGTCCCCAACGTCGTCGACATGTCGTACGACCGCGCGGTCGAGACCCTCGAGGGCCAGCAGCTGACCACCAGTCGCGTGAACGAGTCCGACGAGAAGGTCGCCGCCGGAAATGTCGTGAGCACGGTCCCCGAGGCCGGGACGAACGTCACCGCCGGGCAGAGGATCACGGTCTACGTCTCGACCGGACCCGATACGGCCACGGTTCCAACCCTCGACGGGATCACCGAGAGCGAGGCGCGGGCAGCGCTGCAGAACGCGGGACTGTCGGTCGGCTCGATCCGCCGCCAGGACGATCCCGCTCTCGCCGCCGGAACGATCATCTCCTCGAGCGTCGAGTCGGGCGCCGAGGTCGCGAAGGGCACCACGGTGAACCTCGTGGTCGCCAGCGGACAGGTGGTCATCGTCGACTACACCGGCTACACCCTCGAGGCGGCCCAGCGCGAGCTGGAGTCCGACGCGAAGCAGTTGACGGTCAAGACGCAACAGGATCCCGGCTGCAAGGCCGCGACGCCCCCGACGGTCAAGACGCAGTCTCTCGCCCCGGGTGAGGTCCCGGTGCACAGCGAGATCACGCTGACGGTGTGTTCGGGCGCCTGACCCCGCGCGGGTGAAGTCGGGAGCCGCGTACAGCGGCGCCCGAAAGTCCGGCGTTCTCGAGCCAGCGGCCGAGCAGCACATGTCCGCCCTCGGTCAGCACGCTCTCGGGGTGGAATTGCACGCCCTCGATCGACGCGGTCCGGTGCCGGAGGCCCATCACCACTCCTGCGTCGGTCCGCGCCGTCACCTCCAGCTCCGCCGGGAGCGACTCCGCGTCGACGGAGAGCGAGTGGTAGCGGGTGGCGACGAAGGCGTCGGGAAGATCGGCGAACACCCCGTCTCCCCCGTGCCGGATGACGCTCGTGATCCCGTGCAGCAGTTCCGGCGCATGCCCGACGCGTCCGCCGAACGCCGTCGCGATGGCCTGATGTCCGAGACAGACCCCCAGAAGAGGGATGCCGGCACCCAGCGCCGCGTGCACCACGGCGACCGAGTGCCCGGCGTCGTCGGGGTGACCGGGGCCGGGTGAGACGAGGATCGCCTGTGCGTCACGCACGGCGAGATCCGGCAGCCCGGGATCGTCCGCCGCTATCATGATGGTCTCGGCCCCGAGGTCTCGGACGTAGCCGGCGAGGGTGTGGACGAAGCTGTCGCGATTGTCGACGACGACGACGCGCCAGGGACTCACTCGACCGTGACCTCCTGGGGATAGACGAGGTCGCTCACCCAGGGGAAGACGTAGAAGAAGAGGCCGTACAGAACGGCCGCGAGCAGCACCAGGACGATCAGCAGACGCACCCACCACGGACCGGGGAGGACGCGCCACAGGGCTCCGTACATCAGGCTGCTCCAGAGGTCAGAGACGTCGGCGGACCGGCGTCGGTCCGCGGGGTGAAGGACTCGAACACGCCGTAGCCGATCGCTCTCTCCGAGAAGCCGTAGCGCGGGCTGCAGGTGGTCATCGTGATGACGCGGTCCGTCGCCTCGATCTGCGGCTGCTGGGGTGTCGGCAGCAGGACGTTCACGCCGTCGGGACGCACGTATTCGATGTTGCGGAACCGGTAGGTGTACCACCCGCCCTCGGTCTCGACGACAATGGCATCGCCGATGCGCAACGACGGCAGGTCCGCGAACGGCGCCCCGTGGCTGCCGCGGTGGCCGGCGATGGCGAAATTGCCCACCTGCCCGGGCATGGCGGAGTCGGGGTAGTGACCGAGACCGATCGGATCGAGGGTGCGGGACGAGCTGACTCCCCCGGCGACCGGGAAGTGGTAATCAGGGCCGAGGCGCGGGATGTAGACGACGCCGAAGATCTGCGCGTCTTTCGATTGCTCGAGGGCGGGCGGGTCGGCCGTGGGGGGTGCTGCCGGTTGAGCGGGAGCGGTCGTCGTGGGCAGGGGCGCCGACGGCGGCGGATTGGTGGCCCACTGCTCGCTGATCTCTCTGCCCTGATCCTTGAACTGCGCGCCGATGATGGCGTCGCCGATCCAGAGCTGCCAGACGACGAAGAGCAGGACGAGAACGCCCGCGGTGACCAGCAGATCACCGATGACCCCGATCACGGACACCCGCCGGCGCGGAGCGCGACCGCGCCGTGATCCCCGGCGGGTCTGCGGCTGGTCGATGGTCTGCACGGGGGCAGTCTAGTTCCGCGGGACCACGCGCACCTGACCGTTAGACTGTCCGGCATGGCTCGAACTGGCAAAGGCGAAGACCCGATCGCTGAGCGCAACGAAGGCGGATCGGCTCCGAACCCGGTGTGGTTCCTGCCCATCATGATCGGCCTCATGCTCATCGGCCTCGTGTGGGTGTTGGTGTTCTATCTCAGCAACTCGCAGTTCCCGATCCCCGGCATCGGTCCGTGGAACCTCGTGATCGGCTTCGGCATCGCGTTCATCGGGTTCCTCATGACCACGAAGTGGCGCTGACTTACACACGTGTAATTCATCCCCACCTGTGGATGGGGCTGTGGATAACTCTCAGACGTAGAACACAGCAGGGATCGCGAGCAGTGCGATCAGGAGCACGCTGAGAACGACGAGCAGGACGATCTGTACCCGCTTCTGCGTCGCTGCGCGCGTTCGCGCGTAGATCAGTCCGACGCCGGCGCCGGTGATCAGTCCGCCCAGGTGCGCCTGCCACGAGATCCCCACCGCGGCGAGCGAGCCGGCGAAGTCGCCCGACCCGATCGCGTTGATGCCGGCGATCGCGAACGGCCACGCGAAGTTGATGGTGATCAGCACGGCGATGACGCGGATGTCCGCGCCGATGTGGCGTCCGATCACGAGCAGGGCACCGAAGAGCGCGAAGATCGCGCCGGACGCTCCCACGGTCCACACCCCGGGGGCGAGGAGCGCGACGGCGACCGAGCCGCCGAGGGCACCGATCAGGTAGAGCGCCAGGAACCGCGCGCGACCGAGGAGCGGCTCGAGGCTGCGCCCGATGAACCAGAGCGCGAGCATGTTCAGGCCCACGTGGAAGAACCCGCTGTGGACGAGGGCCACGGTGAACAGGCGCCACGGCTCGATGAAACCGGCCTGCGGCAGCACGTAGAGGCTGTTGAACGCGAGCAGGTTCGACACGACGCCGCCCACGCCCGGGATGAGCCCGATGATGTAGACCAGGCCCGTGACGGCGATGATGCCGAGGGTCATCTGCGGTCGGCCGGACGACACGACCGACATGGGCCGAGAGGCCCAGCGGCGCTGAGCCTTCTTCTGCGCGGGGGTCTGCGCGGCGCGTTGCTGCGCCATGCACTCCGGGCAGATGACGCCGACGGCGGCGGGTGTGCGGCACTCCGAACACACGGTGCGCATGCACCGCTGGCACAGCACGAAGCTCTGCCGGTCGGGATGCCGGTAACAGAAGTTGTCGCTGTTGCGACGGAACTCCTCAGTCGTGGACACCCGCCGCCGCCTGAGAGGTCAGACCGAGACGACGTCGACCGACTGGAGCACGACGGGCTCGATCGGACGGTCGCCCGCGGCGGTGGGGACGGAGGCGATCTTGTCGACGACGGCCTTGGACGCGTCGTCGGCGACCTCGCCGAAGATCGTGTGCTTGCCCTGGAGCCACGGGGTCGGGTCGGTCGTGATGAAGAACTGCGAGCCGTTGGTGCCCTCGGCCTGGCCGGTGATGGCGTTGCGGCGCAGACCGGCGTTGGCCATGGCCAGCTTGTAGGGCTGGGTGAAGTCGAGCTCGGGGCTGATCTCGTCGTTGAAGTTGTATCCGGGGCCACCGATGCCCTGACCGAGGGGGTCGCCGCCCTGGATCATGAAGTTGGGGATGATGCGGTGGAAGATGACGTCCTTGTACAGAGGACCCTCACCCTTGGCGCCCGTAGCCGGGTTCGTCCACTCCTGGGTTCCGTCGGAGAGCCCGACGAAGTTACGGACGGTACGCGGAGCGTGGTCTCCGAACAGGTTGACGACGATGTCGCCGTGGTTGGTGTGCAGGGTCGCGACGGCGGTGTGGTTGGCCATGAGTACATTCTCTCAGAGTTATCTGCAAGGGTCGGCGGCGTCAGCGACCCGTTCTGGCAAGATGAACGAACGTACATCCCATCGACAGGGAGGATGAGCCGTGGGCCTCAGCCGCAAGAGCAAGAAGGAACTGCGCAAGCTCCAGAAGCACGCCGCGAAGGTGTGGGAGTCGCAGCAGGTGCTGCTGGGCGAGAGCGGGAAGGTCGCTCGTGAAGCCGGCCACCAGCTCGGTCGCTTCAGCCGCGAAGACCTCGTCCCCGCCGTGCAGGACGGGTACAACAAGTACGCCGCTCCGTACGTCGACAAGAGCGTGAAGTACAGCAACCGCTTCCTCAGCCACAAGGTGGTCCCCGCGGCCGGTGCCGTGGTCGGCGGAGCGATGTCGGTGTGGGACGCCGCGGGCGACACCCGCGACCGTCTCGCCAAGGGTCGCGGCTTCGAGCTCGACACCCACAAGTACGCCAAGCGTGCCGAGAAGTACGGCAAGCAGGCGTCGAAGCGTCTCGCCAAAAAGCTTCCCTCGCAGCACGACGGCATCGGCGCCGGCGGCGTCATCGCCATCATCCTGGGCGTGGTCGCCGCTGCCGGCGTCGCGTACGCCGCGTGGCAGACGCTGCGCGCCGACGACGAGCTGTGGGTGGCGGACGACCCGCTGCGCGCGCCGGACGCGTGAGCGATCCCACCATCAGAGTCAGAGAGGCCGCGCGAGAGCGCGGCCTCTCCGTCGATGTGCGCGAGCGTCCCGCGGCGTCGAGCCTCGACGAGGCGGCCGAGTCGCTCGGCATCCCCTCTGCCTCGATCGTGAAGACGCTGGTCGTCAAGCGTTCGGACGACACCTATCTGTTCGCGCTGGTCCCGGGCGATCGCGCCATCTCGTGGCCGAAGCTGCGCGCGGTGGTCGGCGTGAACAAGCTGCGCCTGCCCGAGCCCGAGCTGGCCCTCGCCGCGACGGGTTATGAACGGGGCACCATCGTTCCGATCGGCAGCTCGACCGACTGGCCCGTGTACGCCGACGAACGCATCGTCGGGTCGCGGATCGCCATGGGCGCGGGAGCGCACGGATACAGCTTGTTCGTCGACGCGGACGATCTGATCGCCGCCTACGGCGCGACGGTCGCCGACATCACCGCCGAACGCGCCTGAGGCTCACGAGCCGAGGATGCCGGCCATCCGCAGAGCCACGTCGACGAGCTGAACCCGCCGGAGCTTGCGGGTCGCGGCGAGGGTGAACCACTCCGCGCGATCGGTCGAACCGTCCTTCTCGAACCGCAGGCGACCGCCCACGACGCGAGCCCGGTAGACGATCCGGAGCGCGTGCAGAGGGCCTGTGGCGCCGTCGGCGAGCCGCGCCTCGGCGGGGATGACTCGAGAATGGATGCCGAGCAGCTCGTCGACCACGACACGAAACCCCGTCTCCTCGCGCACCTCCCGGCGCACCGCCTGGGCGGGGTCTTCACCGTCCTCGAGGCCGCCGCCCGGCAGGGTCCACGCTCCCCGTCGTCCGTCGATCCAGTGGGCGAGCAGCACGCGGTCGTCCGCGTCGGTCACGACGGCGTACGCGGCCACGCGCATGTCCATGACCGAACTCTAGCGACGGGTTTCACCCGCGTGTCGGAGTTGACGACGGACGTCCGGGTCGCGCCACGATGGTCCCATGCGCACTGAGCTCTCTCCGTCGACGCCCGACGTCTCGCGCCGCGACCTCACACTGGATCTCGCCCGCGTCACGGCCGTGTGCTTCGTGGTCGTCGTGCACCTGCTCCAGGTGGGCGTCGGTCGGGGTCCCGACGGCGCCATCGTGACCTCGCGACCCGCCGAGATACAGCCGTGGTTCGACACCGCGACCTGGTTCGGGCAGATCATGCCGCTCTTCTTCGTCGTGGGCGGTTTCGCCTCGGCCGCCGGCTGGGCGACGTGGACGAGTCGGGGTGGCGACGCGCGCGGCTTCATTCGCTCCCGCGCTCTGCGACTCGCGCAACCGGCGCTTCCGCTGTTCCTCGTCGTCGCGGCCGTCCTCGTGGTCGCCGCCCTCGTCGGAGTGGATCCGTCGCTCGTCGATGCCGCGGTGGTGGGAGTGGGGATGCCGCTGTGGTTCCTCGCGGCGTACCTGCTCTGCCAGGCCGTGGTTCCGCTCACGACGCACTGGCACGAGGTCGCGCCCCGCCGCACGGTCGCGATGCTTCTGGTCGCGGTGATCGCGGTCGACGCGCTGCGCTTCGCCTCGGGGGTCCAAGAGCTGGGGTACGTGAACCTGTTGTTCGTCTGGCCCCTGATCCAGCAGCTGGGCTACTGGTACCGCGACGGATGGTTCGACCACCGTTCGTCGCTGTCTCTTCTCGGTCTCGCGGCCGGCAGTTACCTCGTCGTCGGTGCCGTCGTGATCTGGGGGCCCTACTCGAACAACATGCTCGCCAACCTCAACCCGCCGACGCTCCCGCTCGTGCTGTTCGGGCTCGCGCAGGCCTGCCTGCTGCGTCTGGCCAAGCCCCTTCTCACCGCCCTGATGCGCACGAAGGCCGCCCAGGCGGTCGTGTTCGTGATCGGCTCCCGGCTGATGACGGTGTACCTGTGGCACCTGCCCGTCATCCTCATCGTCTCGGGTGTCGCGCTGCTGATCCCCGGTGCTGCGCCGACCCCGGCGAGCCCGGAGTGGTGGGCGACCCGCCCGCTCGTCTTCGCCGCGACGGCCGTGGTGCTGTGGCTGCTCTCGCTGGTCCTGGTGCGGTTCGAGGCACTGGGCGAGCTGCCCCCGCCTCCGGGCGCTGTGGTGCTCGCGATCGCGTGGGTGTGTGCGTTCCTCCCGCCGTTCGCCGTCACGCTGGAGGGCATGAACACGGTGCTGGCGGTATCGGGAGCCGTGCTCTCCGCGGTATCGGTGATTCTTCTCCGTGCGGGGCGACGACGCGCCGCGGGGTGATCCACGGGGAAAAGGCGAAGAGCCGGTCCTGAGGGACCGGCTCTTCGTTCTCGAATGTGGAGCCTAGGAGATTCGAACTCCTGACATCCTGCTTGCAAAGCAGGCGCTCTACCAGCTGAGCTAAGGCCCCGCGAGGGAAAGGGGTGGGGCTACCAGGACTTGAACCTGGGACCTCTTCATTATCAGTGAAGCGCTCTAACCGCCTGAGCTATAGCCCCGTCTCGCTGACGTGATGTCAACCTCGAAGACTTTACCGGACTCGCGAGGTTTTGACGAATCGGCGTCAGTTCGAGGTGAACCCGACGAGAAGGCCACCGGTGACCTTCACCGCCAGGTTGTAGATACCCGCCATCACGGCGCCGAGCACGGTGACGATGACGAGGTTGAGGATGGCGACGATGGCGGCGAACGCCATCACCTGCGGCAGGCCCACGTACTGCGACAGGGTCGCCCCACCGTCGGTGAAGCTCGTGAAGAACTCATCGAGCTTCGTCAGCAGCGTCGCCGAGACGACGAGGTAGATGAGGAAGTACGACACGACGGTGACGATGGCCAGAGCGACCGCCGCCAGGAACGACAGCTTCACCGCCGACCAGAAGTCGATGTACACCAGACGCAGGCGGACCTGCTTGGCGGGGGTCTTGTGAGTCGACTTCTTGGCGAGCTTGTCGGCTACCGTGCTCATGCGTCAGTACTTTCCTCGGGGGTCTCGGAAGAGGAGGCGTCGGCCTCATCCGCGGAAGAAGCGGTGGGCTCCGTGATCGTCTCCGTCGTCTCGGTCAGGTTCCGCTCTGCGTTGCGAGCGATGGCGATGATCCTGTCATCACCTCCGGCTCGTGCGAACACGACACCCATGGTGTCGCGCCCCTTGGCGGGGACCTCGGCCACGGCAGAGCGTACCACCTTGCCGCTGGCAAGAACCACGAGGACCTCGTCGCCCTCCGACACCATCATTCCGCCCGCGAGCACGCCGCGGTCGTCGGTCAGACGGGCCACCTTGATGCCCAGACCGCCGCGATTCTGCATCCGGTATTCGGTGACGGCGGTGCGCTTGGCATAGCCTCCCTCGGTCACGACGAACACGAACTCGTCGTCCTTGGCGACGGATGCCGAGAGCAGGCTGTCGCCCTCACGGAAGTCCATGCCCTTCACGCCCGACGTCGACCGGCCCATGGGGCGCAACGCGCTGTCGGTGGCGGAGAAGCGCAGCGACTGCCCCAGGCGGCTGATCAGGAGGATGTCGTCGCCCTCGTCGACCAGCATTGCGCTGACCAGCTCGTCGGCACCGCCCTGCTCGGCGTCGTCGGTGTCGTCCGCGACCTGGCCGCGGAGCTTGATGGCGATGACGCCGCCCTGGCGGTTCGTGTCGTACTCGTCGAGACGGGTCTTCTTGACCAGACCGTTGCGGGTGGCGAGCACGAGGTACGTGGCGACGCTGTAGTCGCGGATGTCGAGGATCTGCGCGATCTCTTCGTCGGGCTGCAGCGCGAGCAGGTTCGCGACGTGCTGGCCCTTCGCATCGCGCCCGGCCTCGGGGACCTCGTACGCCTTGGAGCGGTACACGCGGCCTTTGTTCGTGAAGAACAGCAGCCAGTGGTGGGTCGTGGTGACGAAGAAGTGCTCGACCACGTCGTCGGCGCGCAGCTGCGCACCCTTCACGCCCTTGCCGCCGCGGTGCTGCGAGCGGTAGTTGTCGCTGCGCGTGCGCTTGATGTAGCCGTCGCGGGTGACGGTGACGACCATCTCTTCTTCGGCGATGAGGTCTTCGATCGAGACGTCGCCGTCGAACCCGTGCAGGATCTCGGTGCGACGGTCGTCGCCGAAGCGATCGACGATCGCCGTGAGCTCGTCGCGGATGATGGTGCGCTGGCGGGAGGGAGTGGCGAGGATGTCGTTGTAGTCCGCGATGCGGGCTTCGAGCTCGGTCGCCTCGTCGACGATCTTCTGGCGCTCGAGGGCGGCGAGACGACGCAGCTGCATGTCGAGGATCGCCTGCGCCTGGATGTCGTCGATGTCGAGGAGCTTCTGCAGCCCCTCGTTGGCATCCTGAGCAGTCGGCGAGCGACGGATGAGCGCGATGACCTCGTCGAGCGCGTCGAGCGCCTTGAGGTAGCCGCGCAGGATGTGCATGCGCTCTTCGGCCTTGCGCAGGCGGTAACGCGTGCGGCGGACGATGACCTCGACCTGGTGGTCGATCCACAGGCTGATGAAGCCGTCGAGCGAGAGCGTGCGCGGCACGCCGTCGACGATCGCCAGCATGTTGGCGCCGAAGTTCTCCTGCAGCTGGGTGTGCTTGTAGAGGTTGTTCAGCACGACCTTCGCGACCGCATCGCGCTTGAGCACGACGACGAGGCGCTGGCCGGTACGACCCGAGCTCTCGTCGCGGATGTCGGCGACGCCCGTGATCTTGCCCTCGCGGGCGAGGTCGCCGATCTTGACGGCGACGTTGTCGGGGTTGACCTGGTATGGCAGCTCGGTGATCACGAGGCACGTGCGGCCCTGGATCTCTTCGATGTTGACCACGGCGCGCATCGTGATCGAACCGCGCCCGGTGCGGTACGCGTCCTTGATGCCACGAGTACCGAGGATCTGGGCGTGCGTGGGGAAGTCGGGGCCGGGGATGCGCTCCATGAGCGCCTCGAGCAGTTCCTCGCGCGTGGCATCCGGGTTCTCGAGGGCCCAGAGGGCACCGGCCGCCACCTCGCGCAGGTTGTGCGGCGGGATGTTCGTGGCCATACCGACGGCGATGCCGACCGAGCCGTTGACCAGCAGGTTCGGGAAGCGCGCCGGCAGGACCGTGGGCTCCTGCGTTTGGCCGTCGTAGTTGTCCTCGAAGTCGACGGTCTCTTCTTCGATGTCGCGCACCATCTCGAGCGCGAGGGGGGCCATCTTGGTCTCGGTGTAACGCGGGGCGGCCGCGCCCTGGTTGCCGGGTGAGCCGAAGTTGCCCTGGCCGAGCGCCAGCGGGTAGCGCAGCGACCACGGCTGCACGAGACGCACGAGGGCGTCGTAGATGGGGGCGTCACCGTGCGGGTGGTAGTGCCCCATGACCTCGCCGACGACGCGGGCGCACTTCGAGAACGACTTGTCAGGGCGGAAGCCGCCGTCGTACATGCCGTAGATCACACGGCGGTGCACGGGCTTGAGGCCGTCGCGGACGTCGGGCAGGGCGCGCCCGACGATGACGCTCATCGCGTAGTCGAGGTAGCTCCGCTGCATCTCGAGCTGCAGGTCGACCTGGTCGATCTTGCCGTGGTTGTGAGCGCCTTCTTCGCGCGCGTCGGCGGGCCCGGGAGTGGTGTCGTCAGCCATGTCTTCTCAGTTTCGTGAATACGTCGGAGCGAGATCTGTCGTGCGGATCAGATGTCGAGGAAGCGGACGTCTTTGGCGTTGCGCTGGATGAAGCTGCGACGCGACTCGACGTCTTCTCCCATGAGCACCGAGAAGATCTCGTCGGCCGAGGCGGCGTCGTCGATGGTGACCTGCTTCAGCGTGCGGGTCTCGGGGTCCATCGTGGTCTCCCACAGCTCGTGGTCGTTCATCTCGCCGAGACCCTTGTAGCGCTGGATGCCGTTGTCCTTGGGGATGCGGCGTCCGGAGGCCTGACCGTCGACGAGCATCGCGTCGCGCTCGCGGTCGCTGTACGCGTACTCGTGCGGGTGGTTCGACCACTTCAGGCGGTACAGCGGGGGCTGCGCGAGGTAGACGAAGCCCGCCTCGATGAGTCCGCGCATGTAGCGGAAGAGCAGGGTCAGCAGCAGCGTGGTGATGTGCTGGCCGTCGACGTCGGCATCGGCCATGAGCACGATCTTGTGGTACCGGGCCTTGGCCATGTCGAAGTCTTCGCCGATACCCGTGCCGAAGGCCTGGATCATCGCCTGCACTTCTTTGTTGCCCAGTGCGCGGTCGAGGCGCGCGCGCTCGACGTTGAGGATCTTGCCGCGCAACGCCAGGATCGCCTGCGTGTGCGGGTCGCGACCCTGCACGGCCGAGCCGCCGGCCGAGTCACCCTCGACGAGGAAGATCTCGCTGATCGAGGGGTCCTTCGAGGTGCAGTCCTTGAGCTTGTCGGGCATCGCGGCCGACTCGAAGACGCTCTTGCGACGAGCGGTCTCGCGCGCCTTGCGGGCGGCGAGACGAGCCGTGGCGGCGTCGATCGCCTTGCGGATGATGTTCTTCGCCTGCGCCGGGTTGCGGTCGAACCAGTCGCCGAGCTTGTCGCCGACGACCTTCTGCACGTAGGCGCGGGCCTCGGTGTTGCCGAGCTTGGTCTTGGTCTGGCCCTCGAACTGCGGCTCCGACAGCTTCACCGAGATGACGGCGGTGAGACCCTCGCGGATGTCGTCACCGGTGAGGTTGTCGTCTTTCTCTTTGAGTAGGTTGTTCGCGCGCGCGTAGCGGTTGACGAGAGTCGTCAGCGCGGCGCGGAAGCCCTCTTCGTGCGTTCCACCCTCGTGGGTGTTGATGGTGTTCGCGTAGGTGAAGACGTTCTCGGTGTACGCCGTCGTCCACTGCATGGCCAGCTCGAGCGCGATCTTGCGCTCGGTGTCCTCGGACTCGACCTCGATGATCTCGTCGTTGACCACGTCGGCCTTGCGCACGCGGTTGAGGTGCTCGACGTAGTCGACGAGGCCGCGCTCGTAGAGGAACGTGTCGTGGCGGGCGTCGGTGACCTCTTCACCCGGCTCGCCCTCGGTGATCAGCGACTGGGGGCGCTCGTCGCGCAGGCTGATGCGCAGGCCCTTGTTGAGGAAGGCCATCTGCTGGAAACGCGTGCGCAGCGTGTCGTAGTCGAAGTCGATGGTGTCGAAGATCGTGGCATCCGGCCAGAAGGTGATCGTCGTGCCGGTCGCGTCGCTCTCTTCGCCCTGCGCGAGGGGAGCGAGGGGCACGCCGCCGTCGCGGAACGACTGACGCCACACGTGACCCTGACGCTTGACCTCGACCTCGAGGCGCGTCGAGAGGGCGTTGACGACGGACGAGCCGACACCGTGCAGACCGCCCGAGACCGCGTAGCCCCCGCCGCCGAACTTGCCGCCGGCGTGCAGGACGGTGAGGACGACCTCGACGGTCGACTTGCCCTCGGTGCGGTGCATGTCAACCGGGATGCCGCGACCGTTGTCGACCACGCGCACGGCGCCATCGCTCAGGATCGTCACCTCGATGGTGTCGCAGTAGCCGGCGAGGGCCTCGTCGACGGAGTTGTCGACGATCTCCTGCACGAGGTGGTGCAGGCCGCGCTCACCGGTGGAGCCGATGTACATGCCCGGTCGCTTGCGGACCGCCTCGAGACCTTCGAGCACCTGGATGGCGTCTGCCCCGTACTCGTTGGGAACCTTCTTGCTGGTCGCTTCGGGTTCCTCGGAAACGCTGTCGGGGTTTTCGGACGTCATGGGTACGCGCGCTCCAGATCGGTTCGTCGGAACCTCCATCCTATCGCGGAAGGGCCTTCGAAATGGCTTGTACGCCCCAATGCGGGGATAAATCACGTCAAGCCGGGATCGACCATGGCTCAGCCGTAGGTATCGCGCGGACCGCGGCCTGGAACGGCTCTGGGCCCCCATTTCCAAGAGGGGACGTCGGGGCCCACGAACCGGATCGCCTCGACACCGGCATCGGGGAAGCGGCGGAGGATCTCCGAGAGGATCTGCGCGCGCATGAACTGCAGTTGCTTGGCCCACGCCGTGGAATCGGCCTGGACGGTGAGGGTTCCGCCGTCCAGGGCGACGGGACGTGTGTGCGCCGCGGTGTCGGCTCCGGCGACTTCGTCCCACGTGCGCACGAGGTCCTCACGCGAGAGCTGGGGGTCCCATCCAGCGGACTTGGTGAGCGAGGACAGCACATCGCCCAACCCGCGCGGGTCCCGCCCCGGGGTGAACGGGGCGTTCTCGCCGTCGTCGGCGCGGCGCCGACGCTTCTTCTTGCGATACGGCGACGGCTCGAGACCGCGCAGACGCAGATACGTCGACATGGTCTCGGGGATCTCCGCGTCGTCATTCATCGTCGATGTCCCGAATGCGCCCGGCGTCGACGCGCACGACATGGGCGCGCAGCCCGTCGGGGACATCTTCTTCGACGGCGGCGGTCACGATGACCTGCTCGTACCCGCCGGCGAGCTCCGCCAATCGCGTCCGGCGTCCGGCGTCGAGCTCGGCGAAGACGTCGTCGAGGATGAGGACGGGGTCCCCCAGCCGCGACTCCGCGCGGAGGATCTCGGCCGAGGCCAACCGCAGCGCGAGCGCGACGGACCACGATTCGCCGTGCGAGGCGTAACCCTTCACCGGCAGGCCGCGCACGCGCAGCACGAGGTCGTCGCGGTGGGGTCCGACCAGCGTGAGTCCGCGCTCGAGCTCGGCCGGTCGCTTCGCGACGAGGGCCGCGCGGAACTGGTCGGCCAGCGGCTCGCTCGAGCCCGCACCATCGACCGCGTCGCCCTCTTCGGGGTCGCCCCCGCCGACCGAGAGCGCCCACGACAGGCGCGGTTCGTGATCGGCGCCGGCGATCGCGGCGTACGCCCGGGCGACGGGATCGGAGAGATCGGATGCCAACGCGCTCCGCGCCTCGATCACCTCGGTGCCGAGGGTGACCAGCTTGTCGTCCCACACGTCGAGGGTGCTGAGCGCGTCGCCGCGGAGGCCGCGGGCGCGCGCCGATTTGAGCAGAGCGCTGCGCTGGCGCAGGACCCGGTCGTAGTCGCCGAGGACGGCGGCCATGCGCGGGGTGCGCTGCACGATCAGCTGATCCGCGAAGCGACGACGAGCGGAGGGATCCCCCCGGACGATCTGCAGGTCTTCGGGCGCGAACAGGACCACCTGCGCGTACCGGGGAAGCTCCGATGTCCGCACATTGACGCCGTTGACCCGTGCCTTGTTGGCGCCCTGGCGATTGAGTTGGAGCTCTAGGAGCACGCTCCGCTCGCCGTGGGCCAGTCGCGCGCGCACGATCGCGGCATCCGTTCCGTCTCTGACGAGGGGCGCGTCGTTCGAGACGCGGTGCGAGCCGAGGGTGGCCAGATACGCGACGGCTTCGACGAGATTCGTCTTGCCCTGACCGTTGCGACCGACGAAGACGTTCGCTCCCGGAGAGAGCGAGACGTCGGCTTCCGCGTAATTGCGGAAGTCCTTCAGTCCCAGCTGCTCCACGATCACCGAGTCAGACTACCCGCCACCTCCGACACGGCAGCGAGACGCAGCTCAGCGGAGGAGGAGGTTGGGCTGCAGGAGGTACTTGAACGTCCCCTCGCCGCCCTTCTCGACCGACGTCTGCGGAGTGACCAGCACGGGGCTGAGCTTGTTCGCGTTGTCGCTCGAGGTGAAGGTGATGCGCGTGAACTCGCTGCGCACGGCACCCAGCGACTCGATCAGGTACTGCGGGTTGAGACCGAGGGTGACCTCGTCGCCGACGAGCGTCGCGTCGACGGACTCGGTGGCGCGAGCCTGCTCGGTGCCGGACGCATCCATCGAGACGCCGTCGGGACCGAAGGTGAAACGCAGCGGCGCGGAGCGGTCGAGCACGAGTGCGACACGACGGACAGCTTCGATGAGCTCCGCGGTGTTGACCACGCTGTGGTGCTCGGTCTGCGCGGGGAACAGGCGACGGACCGGCGGGAAGTTGCCCTTGATCAGCAGCGAGGTGACGGTCTTGTTGCCCGACGAGAAGGCGATGATCTCGCGATCGCCCGAACCCGAGAACGCGATCGAGATGTCGCCACCGTGGGCGAACGTCTTACCGACCTCCTGGAGAGTACGGGCCGGCACGAGGGCCGAGGTGGGCTCGTCGGATGCCGCGGCACCGCCGTCCCACGGGATCTCGCGCAGGGCGACGCGGTAGCGGTCGGTCGCGACCAGGCTCAGCCGCGTGCCGGAGACCTCGAGCTGCACACCCGTGAGGACGGGCGTGACGTCGTCGCGCGACGCCGCGAAGGCGACCTGCGCGATGGCCGTGGCGAACTCGTCGGCCGGCACGAGGCCGGATTCTCCGGTGACCTCGGGGATGGCGGGGTATTCCTGCACCGGCATGGAGGCGAGCGTGAACCGCGCCGATCCGCACGTGAGCAGTATGCCGCCGTCGTCGTCGACGGCGATCTGGATGGGTGCGTTCGGCAGACGGCTGGCGATGTCGCTGAGGAGGCGGCCGTGGACCAGGATCGTGCCCGGCTCGTCGACGGTCGCTTCGATCGTCGTTCGCGCGGATGCTTCGTAGTCGAAGGCGGCGAGGGTGAGGCCCTGCTCGTTGGCCTCGATCAGCACACCGGCCAGGATCGGCTGCGGATTGCGCTGCGGCAGGAGCTTGACCACGAACGAGACGGCTTCGCTGAACACATCGCGATTGACGTGGAACTTCACGGGTGCTCCCTTGACGGCGGGTATGGCTTACCCATGCTAGTGCCCACGTCCGACCGAGCCTGTCGACCGACGTCTCCACGGCAAGGTCATCGAATCTCTCTTAACAATGATTTGGGATCTTCATCTTGTTAACAGCTGTGGAGAGTGTGGATAACTCTCGACACGCGTGTTAACAGCAGGGATGTCGGGCTCCGTTAACTGTGGAGGAGCTGCGGACAGCCTGGGCACTTAACGCGTCGGGGTCGCGGGGTCGATCGCCCGTCTTCCACAGTGTTAACAGCGCAGTGCACAGATCATCCCGAGGAAAAGAGAGTTATCCACAGGTTTTCCACACTGTGCAGAACCTCGGTGAAACTACTGCTCAGCGCCCTTCAGGACCTGATCAGGGGCCGAAAACGAGAAAAGGGGCCCGAACCACGATCGTGGTCGGACCCCTTCCGCAGACGGGCGCTCAGCGCATGCGTCCGAGTTGGCTCGTGATCTCGGACACCTGGTTGAAGATCGATCGACGCTCCTTCATCAGGTCGCTGATCTTCTTGTAGGCGTACATCACGGTCGTGTGGTCGCGGTTGCCGAAGAGCTGCCCGATCTTCGGCAGCGACAGGCTCGTGCGCTCGCGGCACAGGTACATGGCGATCTGTCGGGCGGTGGCCACGGCCTGGGAGCGGCTCGAGCCGTACAGGTCGTCCACCGACAGCTTGAAGTACTGGGCGGTCGCCGTGATGATGTCGGTCGGCGAGATCACGTTCGCGTCGTCCTGGTCGATGATGTCGCGCAGCACCGTCTGAGCCAGGGACATGTCGAGCGTCGAGCGGTTGAGGCTCGCGAACGCCGAGACGCGGATGAGGGCGCCTTCGAGTTCACGGATGTTCGACGACACCACCGTGGCGATGTATTCGAGCACGTCGTCGGGGATCAGCAGGCGCTCGCTCTGGGCCTTCTTCCGCAGGATCGCGATGCGGGTCTCGAGGTCTGGTGCCTGCACGTCGGTGATCAGGCCCCACTCGAAGCGACTCCGCATGCGGTCTTCGAAGCCGGTGAGCTGCTTCGGCGGAAGGTCGCTGGTGATGACGACCTGCTTGTCGTGATCGTGCAGCGTGTTGAAAGTGTGGAAGAACGCTTCCTGCGTCTCGGCGCGACCCTGCAGGAACTGGATGTCGTCGATCAGGAGGATGTCGACGTCGCGGTAGCGCGCTTGGAAAGCAGAGCCGCGGTTGTTGGCGATCGAGTTGATGAAGTCGTTCGTGAACTCCTCGCTCGACACGTAGCGGACACGGATGCCGGCATACATGCTCGCGGCGTAGTCGCCGATCGCGTGGAGGAGGTGGGTCTTGCCGAGCCCGGAGTCCCCGTAGATGAACAGCGGGTTGTACGCCTTCGCCGGCGCCTCGGCCACGGCGACCGCGGCGGCGTGGGCGAAGCGGTTGGACTGGCCGATGACGAAATTGTCGAAGGTGTACTTCGGGTTGAGGCGCGTGTCGTTGCGGGACGCGGGAACGATCGGCTCGGGTGCCTGCTCTTTGAGGGCGGCGTGCGTGGGGGCGGCCTGTATCGCGCGCTCTTCACTCGGCGCCGCCGACGAGCTGCGCTGGGTTTCGATAACGTCGGGGTTGACGACGACTCGGAACGTGCCGATCTGCGGGTCGTCTCCCTGTACCTGGGCGAGCGCCTCGAGGATGGGGGCGCGCATGCGCTTGTTGAACTGCGCCGCGGTCAGATCGTTCGGCACGTCGAGATAGAGCGTCCCGCCCATCACACCCTGCGGAACGGCGAGGTTCAAGAAGCCGTGGAGTTGCGGGGTGACGCGATCATCGGTGAGAAGCTGGTCCAGCACGGATGACCAGACGGGCACATCCGGTGCTTCGTGCAGAGACATATCCCCTCCGGGATCTTGACGCGACGGCAGATCGACGTGTCGCGTCGAACCTGTGGATAACTTCCGGGGCCACGCTAGTTCGCGGCTCAGTCGGAGCAAAATCCACTGTAGGACTCGGTCGCGTGTCTTTGCCACGCTTGTGGACAACGCCTGGGGATAATAGGCGGTCGCGTTCTCGGTTTGAGTTAACGCCGCTCGCGACGTAGCCTTAGTCGGTTGACTTATGCCTATACGGCAGTCCCGACCCCCGTCCCCGGCAGAAGAGCATCGGGCGACATCACCTCCGGAGTGACCCATGAGCAAGCGCACCTTCCAGCCCAACAACCGCCGCCGCGCCAAGAAGCACGGCTTCCGCGCCCGTATGCGTACGCGCGCCGGCCGTGGCATCCTCGCGGCCCGTCGCGCCAAGGGCCGCACCGAGCTCTCGGCCTGACAGCCCCGGTGCTCGCGAAGCCGAACCGACTCACCCGCGGATCGGACTACAAAGCCACGGTCCGACGGGGCACTCGCTGTGCCGGAGCGCACACCGTGACCTACGTCGGAACCTCGGCCGAAAGTGGTTCGCCCCGGTTCGGCTTCATCGTGAGCCGCCAGGTCGGCTCCGCGGTCACCCGCAACACCATTCGCCGCCGCCTCAAGGCGGTGTGCGCCGAGGCGCTCCCGTCTGTTCGCGGGGGCGCCTCGATTGTCATCCGTGCGCTGCCATCGGCGGCGACCGTCGACTACCCGACGCTTCGCGCCGATGTGGTGCGATGCCTCGAACGAAAAGCATCGGTATGAGCGCTTCGACTCTCCCGACCTCCTCCACGGGGGCTGGCCGTCTCTCGGCCGACGGTGTCGTGGCGTCCATCCCGCTCCTCCCCCGCAATGCGGGGCTGGCGCTGTTGCACGCGTATCGAGCGACCATCTCGCACGTCTACGGCGACGTGTGCAAGTACTACCCGTCCTGCTCCGCCTATTCGGTGGGCGCCGTGCAGCAGCATGGACTCGTGAAGGGCATCGCGTTCACCGCGGCCCGTCTCGCACGCTGCCATCCCTGGGCTCAGGGTGGCATCGACGACGTCCGTCCTCATCGGGCCTTCCGCCACGAACTCACTCGGCACGGATTCGTCGTGCCCTCCCGAAAGGACTGATCGTGCAATTCGATCTCATTGGGACCATCCTCTGGCCATTGAAATGGATGGTCGAACTCGTGCTGGTCGGATGGCACGCGCTCTTCACCGCGCTGGGCATGGCCCCGGCCGCCGGTCTGACCTGGGTGCTGTCGATCGTCGGCCTCGTGCTGATCGTGCGCGCCGCTCTGATCCCGCTGTTCGTGAAGCAGATCAAGAGCCAGCGCAAGATGATGGAGATTGCTCCTGAGCTGCGCAAGGTTCAGGAGAAGTACAAGGGCAAGCGCGACCAGCTCTCCCGCGAGGCCATGAGCCGCGAGACGATGGCGCTGTACAAGAAGCACGGGACGACGCCCGTCTCGAGCTGCCTCCCGCTGCTCGTGCAGATGCCGATCTTCTTCGCCCTCTTCAGCGTGCTGAACGACGTCTCGAAGCACGCGGCGAGCGGCATCGGTGGCGTGGGCCTGCTCACGCCCGAGCTCACGACCGAGTTCTACGACGCGCGCCTGTTCGACGTGGCATCCATGCACGTCAACCTCGTCACGGCGTGGAGCCAGCCCGACGGGCAGGTCACCGTCGCTATCCTGCTCACGCTCGTCGTGCTCATGATCGGTTCGCAGTTCTTCACGCAGCTGCAGATCATCTCGAAGAACCTGTCGCCCGAGGCCAAGACCGGTCAGGCGTACCAGATGCAGAAGATCATGCTCTACATCCTGCCGCTGGCCTTCATCTTCTCGGGCGTCTTCTTCCCGCTCGGTGTCGTCATCTACTGGTTCGTCAGCAACCTGTGGACGATGGTGCAGCAGTTCGTGGTCATCCGTGAGATGCCGACGCCCGGTTCCGACGCCGCCAAGGCTCGCGAGGAGCGCCTGGCGCGCAAGGGCAAGGCCATCGACTCGTCGGGCAAGGTCGTCCCGGTCGAGAAGTATCGCGCCGAGCAGGAGCGCCTCCTCGAAGAGGCTGAGAAGGCTCGCGCAGCCCAGCCGAAGCGTCAGCAGCCGGTCGGAAAGCAGCGCGCGAAGAAGCAGCAGTCCACGAAGAACACCGGTGCCGCGGGTGGATCCGCCGGCAACGCCGGCTCCGCACCCGCCTCCTGAGAACCGGAGATCACGATGACGACGTCCGATCAGATCGCCCCCGACCAGACCGCCGCCACCGAGGAGCAGCTCGAGCAGGAGGGCGACATCGCCGCCGATTACCTCGAGGGTCTCCTGGACATCGCCGACATCGACGGCGACCTCGCCATGGACGTGCGCGCCGGCCGCGCGTACGTCTCTGTGGAGGCCGAGGATGCCGCGGCGCTGTCCACTCTGTCGCACCCTGACACCGTGCAGGCGCTGCAGGAGCTGACGCGTCTGGCGGTGCAGAACTCGACGGGACGGTTCTCGCGCCTGATCCTCGACATCGGCGGATCGCGCGACGCCCGTCAGCGGCAGCTCGAGAACCTCGTCGACCGGGCCATCGCCCGTCTCGACGAGGGAGCATCGCAGGCGTCGCTGCCGGCCATGTCGAGCTACGAGCGCAAGCTGGTGCACGACATCGCCGCCGACCGCGGGTTCACCTCCGAGTCGTTCGGTGAGGGTGCCGACCGCCACACCGTGATCCGTCGCGGCTGAGTGATCGGATGCCGGAACAGCTCGAGGCCGAGCCGGGCGCAGCGCTGACGCTGTTCGGCGATCACATCGAGAAGGCCCGTCGTTTCACGAGGAATCTCGCCGTTCACGGGGAGGAACGCGGGCTCATCGGCCCGCTCGAGGTGCCGCGACTGTGGACACGCCACATTCTGAACAGCGCGATCGCCGCGCCCTACTTCTCGGGGCGCGCCGTCGACGTGGGATCGGGTGCGGGTCTGCCGGGACTCGTGCTCGCGATTGCCCGTCCGGACGTGGAGTGGACGCTCATCGAACCGATGGAGCGCCGTACCGCGTGGCTGTCGGAGCAGGTGGCTGAGCTCGAACTCGAGAATGTGACCGTCGCTCGTATGCGTGGCGAGGAGTGGTCCGAGGGACGGGTGTTCGACGTGGCGACGGCCCGCGCGGTCAGCGCTCTGCGCACGCTTCTGCCGTTCACCGCTCCCCTGGTTCGACCCGGCGGCAGACTTGTCTTCTTGAAGGGCGCCAACGTGGGCGCCGAGGTAGACGCGGCCGCGAAGCAGGTGCGGAAGTTCGGGCTGACTGACGTCGCGATCGAGGTCGTCGGCGAGGGAGTGCTCGACGAACCCACGCGCGTGTTCGTGGCCACTGTTTCGCGCTGAGAGACCTGCGAGTCGGACTGACGGTCGCGAGCGAGCCGAATCACACGGCACCCCCGCCCTCACGGGTCGTCGTCGACGAGCGCGCGAGGGCGTGGTCGACCGCCGGCGGGGCGCCGGTCCGAGCTACGGGTCGTGCGGACGTGACACCTCGGGTGCACCCGGGTCGATGCTCCGGAGGAACATGGTGAAGGCCTGATCGACGCGGCGGAAGTCCGCCGTCGCATCCAGGTCCATGATTAATCCGCGGATGACGGCGAGGACCAGCGTTGCGGACGGCGGCGGGTCGATCGTTGACAGACCCTGGGCGAGCAGCGGGAGCCAGTCGGTGGTCGCTCGTGCGTGAAAGCCCGGCCACAGCGAGTTCTCGCGCTGCTCAGGGAGGTGCGTGAACATCCGCAAGAAGGACTGGCCCTCGGGTTCGGTCATGCCCACCCAGGCTGTGGCCAGCGTGCGCGTGTAGCTCTCCCCCGGGACGACCCGGAGCAGCTCGCCGTAGGAGGCGAGGTGCATCTCGCGTGCGCGACGCAGCACGGCGCGGAACAATTCGTCGCGGGTGCCGAAGTGGTAGAGCAGCATCCGAGCGGATGTGCCCGTCGCCTGGGCGAACGGCCCGAGGCCATCGGGGAGCCCGTGAGTGAGAGCGTGCTCGGCGCACTGGTCCAACAGGTCTTCTGCGATTGCCGGCTGCTTCTGTCTGCCCACGGTGCGATCATTTCACGTAATATCAGGTACGTCTAACCTTGACGCGGGGTCAACACGAACGGGCGTGACCATGGAGGTCGTGTCTGCGCACGGAGCATTGGTGCGGGGTGGCGCGTGGTGATGGAAGCCGACGGCTGATCTCCTACGGGACCGTACCGGGATCGTGAGCCGCGCTGTCGCGCTTCCTTCGTGCGGTGAGACGGCTGGCCCGCGTCTGGAGGTCTGGTGGCGGATGCCGCGGACCTGCGTTTCGCTCTGATTCAGGTGGATGCGGCGGTTGTCGTCGGCCCCTCCTGCGGTCGCACCGTCATCGCAGAGGCGGGCCATCATCCTGCGGTGAAGAAGCCGCCGTACGTAACCTCCTATCTGCCGCAGGTGGGTCAATCTCAAGGAACCATCATGAGCGATGACCCTGACCTGGTGCGCGCGAAGCTCGGCGGTGGAGGGCTCCTCGAGCTCGAGGGAGAGGATGTCTCGTCGTTCGGGCGGCGATTCCTCCAAGACGCCGATGCCGCCATCCAGTCCCGAGCCTGGGACCGAGTCACGATGCAATCCACGGCGGCTTTCGCGACTCCGGTCTCGTGCGCGGGCTGGCACGGGGTGGATTCGACGTACATCGTGTGCCAAGAGGACCGCAGTACGTCTGTCGTCCTGCAGCGCGTTGATGCTGCTCGTGCGCAAAGGTTCGTCGAGCTTGCGCCCGGCCACCATCCCTTCGTCCCGGGTCCCGATCTCGTCGTCGATCAGCTCGAGCTGCTTCTGTGAGACGCGAACGTGATGCTTGCGCTTTCAGCAGGATCGAGCGCGCGTGCCTTGCAGTGGTGGGACGGTGGGACACCAAGAGCGAGACGCGTGCGTTTCACGTGAAACGGGAGCTGAACAAGGCCGGTGGGGAGGTTGTCTCGACGTGGCGGTTGTGTGGAGCGAACCGGGGTCCGGGTGTCAGCGCCTGGTCGTTCGCAGGACCTCGCGTCTGGTGGGGTCGGGCGGCCTTTCCGCTGAGAGTGGTCCACGCTAACTCGGCATTCCATGGGTATGGATGTCTCGTGCGCTCTCTCATGGTGGTGATCGAACGACTGTCCGGGTCCGGGTGGGTGTTGTCGGCGATCGGGGACAACACTCTGCGGCTGTACTCGGGGAGTACGTTAAGTGTCCCGAGCCTTTCAGCAAGCCGCCGGTCGGCCGCTAGGGGTTTCGTCCTCGATGGGTGTGTGCCGGCCGCGGGTGGGGTGGGATGCCGGGTCCTGGTCGCATACCGAATGCTGCGCTCCCCCCGGCCGGCGGCAGTGCGAACGCTCGGCTCTGATTGCGATGTTTCACGTGAAACCTTTGACGATCGCGGATGGTGCTGGAGCTGGGCTTCTCTGCAGACGATCTCGAGCTCGGCGAGTGGTGGAGATCATCCTGGTGCAGCGGGTCCCTGTCGGCTCGGTCCATGTCGAGAGGTGTGGAAAGAGTGGATCGCTTTAGCGATGGGTGATCTGTTCTGCTCCGCCGGCCTTCGCGCTCGTTCGCGGCGACCCTGCGCCTATCGGTGGGCCGAGTTCGTCGTCTTCCGAGATTGGCGCGATGCCATCCGCGGGGGTGAGGCATGAGGCCCTCCTTGGGGCTGCGGGGAGTCTCTAAGGGCGGGCTAGCCAGCGTTTGGCGGTCCGATGCGTCCTCGAAGGTCGAGGGCGCTGCTTCACAGCACCGAATCACCTTTGGTCGCTCTACTCGTGTTGGTATGGGGAGCGCGGGGTGTCGCAGTGGTGCCGCCCTCCTCCCTGAAGTGCTTTCCGCCACGGAAGCGCGACACGGACGGCGCTCTGACGTAGGCACGCAGCCCCTCCCCCGACACCGCTTCGCGTGGCGCTCGGGCCGCCACCTGAAGAAGACTGCTCCCCCGGCGAACGTCATGCACCGAGAAGCGGGAATCCCCTCCCCCGGAACCCGTCGTGATGGAGTGGGTGTCACGGACCGGGCGCTGCAGCCGTGCGCGATTGATCACGCGGAGCCGGCAACCTTGCTGCGTCAGAAGGTCAGCCACGACCCACCTGGTCGCTTCGTGCGGAAGGCGCGGGGGTATGTTTCACGTGGAGCATGTCGTCGGTCATGTTTCGCGGGACGAGCCGAAAGGCAGCAGGACCTCCCTTTGACAACGTGAAGCGCGGCTTCACGGCCGTCCGTTCGCGCCCACGAATACGACCGCGACCGTCGGGATGGCACCACGGTGAAGGACGCGCGCGGCAGTGGCTCGCCTGCTTCCAGCGGTGGAGTGATCTGGGCTGGTGACCAACACCTCTTTGGGAGCGGGCTCAGCGCGGACGGAGCGCGTGCGGTTGCTCTCCATTCGGGTATCCGTAGGCAATGGGTGTGACAAAGCCGTTCCGCGCTGGCGGTCGATCTCTTCTCGCTCGTGCACTGGTCTTCCTGGGGACGGAAGAGGGCTGCCTGCGTGCGGGCCCGAGGCCCACGGCCTGATGCTGTCGAGCACCGGGGAGTGCAGGGCACGCCTGAATAACGGACGATTTGATTGCCAACCCTTGGAAGAAGGCCGAGCCCTACTGGGCTCAACTCACGCGACGTTTCACGTGAAACATCGCACCGCGCGGGACGTGCGTGAAGCTGGTAGGCCCACGTCGGACGCGCGTGCCAATATCGACGCGTAGCGCTGTGGCCACATGGTGGCGGAGCTCGGCGCTTAGGTGGCCGTGCGCAGAACCCCTGATTTCCCCGCGCTGACGTGAACGCCCCAGGTGGCATCCGAACGCGCATGTATCGCCGACGGTCCGACGATCGAGCGCAGCTGTCGAGCCGCAGTCTGGAGACCCGGCCGGTGAGTCTCCGGTATCCACCCAATCGAGCCTGAAAGCCGGCGAGATCGCAAGGCTTTCGGCTCGTCTCGAGAGTGGCCTCAGTCCCCGGCCAAGGGGCGAAGGTGAGTCAGGCCTGGGCATTACCCGCCTGCGTGAGGTGCGTGCGTCCGTTCACCGCGCAGGCCTCGCGGGAGGACTGGTGGCGGGCGCGGCCGGCGGAGCGCGCTCTACGCACGGCGGCCGCGGGTTCATGCCGTTGTGGTGCGAGTTCTTCTCCCCTGCCGCTCATCGCCAACGTGGGCATCGAGCGACTCGCTGGTATCGGTGGCCGGCGGTCGTCTTCTGGCGGTACTGCTCGACGCGTCCTCATCTCGGTCCGCTCCCCTGCGTCGTGCCCTGGCACTTACGCCAGCGTGGCTCGCACCGGGTCGGCGGTCGTCGTTGCACGGAGCTGCTCAACCCCGCGCGATCCCGGCCGACCGCTTTGCCCCGCGCGGCTCTTACGAAGGCGTGGCTCGCACCGGGTCGGCGGTCGTCGTCGCACGGAGCTGCTCAACCCCGCGTGATTCCGGCCGACCCCCTGGGCCATGCCTGGCTCTCGCGGAGGTGTGGATCCCCTCAGGCTAGCGCCCGCCGTCTCGTGGAACTGCCCGACTCCGTCTGATTCCGGTTCGCTCCCGTTCGCGGTGCGTGATACCCGCGGCGCGCGGCTCGCATCGCACGTGCCAAATCCGCTGCCGTGTGATCTCCCGGAGCCATTGCCGGTTCGGAGGTCCAGGACGTGTGCCGCCAGCAGCCGTACGAGTGCTCTCGGGTGTGTGCATCGCGCGCAACCGTGCGTCACACGCCCAGGTTGTGAGGCCAGCCTGAAGACTGTGCGCTCGCGCGGGTGACCAGAACGTAAACGCCTCCCGGAGACACGGGCTGGCTGGTCGCGCTTGCGACGAGACTCGGAGTTCCCTGCTGTCACCAGGAGCCGCCGTCATCCTGTATCGCTGGGGCGCATCGACATCGGCTGATGATGGCGGTCAGTTCCTCGCGCCCCGATGGACTACGCCCTCCCCGTCCTGGGTGGGGTGTTCGCAGTGATCGCGAGACTGCGCAACTTTCGTGGATAGTCGCGGAAACATGAACTCCCCAGCCGAACGAACGCATGGGCGCGCTCACGGCGGTCGCACCAAGCCAGCCCAGCATGAGGAGGTGCGGAGCAAGCCGCGGCATCGCATGTTTCACGTGAAACGTCTACCAGCTCAGCTCGAGCAGAGAACCTGCAGCTGACGCAAAGCGCCGAACGCACGAAACTGGTTGTGTGGCGACCTTCCTCTGCGCATTTTCGGGTGAGTCTCAATTCTCCGCACACGTTTCACGTGAAACATCCCTCACAGGGCGACGCGTACTCAACTTTGCAGCGCGAGACCACAACCGCCGAATGGTCAGACCAGAACGCGACGTTTCACGTGAAACGAACACTGAAGCCCTCTCCGGGGGGTGCGACCCCCTTCTGAGTCGGGCTGAGCCCCCGGCGCTCATGCCTCTGCTGCACGTGATCCAATTCATCCGCCCATCAGGAATGTCAGCACCCGCGGGTAGACTGATCGGGTTGGCGACGGGAAGGTGTGTTTCACGTGAAACAGTCCGATGAGGCAGCCACGCCGTCATCCTTCGAGGACTCCCCCATTGCACGTGAGATCGCGAATCTCTCGGCGCGGAGGCGTGTGCTCGACGAGACCACCGTCGAGTTGTCCGGTCGAACCCGTGTCTTCACGGTCTCTAACCAGAAGGGCGGAGTGGGCAAGACCACGACCGCTGTTAACATCGCTGCCGCACTCGTTTCGGTCGGTGCTCGCGTCCTCGTCATCGATCTCGACCCCCAGGGAAATGCGTCGACCGCCCTGGGCGTTCCCCACAACGCTGATACGCCCAGCGTCTACGACGTGCTCATCGATGAATTCCCTCTCGCGGATATCGTGCAGGTCAGCCCCGAGTCCCCCGACCTGCTCTGTGCTCCGAGCACCATCCACCTCGCCGGTGCCGAGATCGAGCTGGTATCACAGGTCGCGCGTGAACATCGCCTTCGGGGTGCGCTGCGGGATTATCTCGCGATCGAGGGCAATCACCTCGATTTCGTCATCATCGACTGCCCTCCCTCGCTGGGACTGCTGACGATCAACGCGTTCACCGCGGCCGACGAGGTCATGATCCCCATCCAGTGCGAGTACTACGCGCTCGAGGGGCTGAGCCAGTTGCTCGGCAGTGTGCAGATGATCCAGAAGCACCTCAACCCTGGTCTTCACGTATCGACAATCCTCTTGACCATGTATGACGGGCGTACGCGTCTCGCACAGCAGGTCGCGGAGGAGGTTCGATCGCACTTCACGGACGAGGTGCTCGACACCGTCATTCCTCGATCCGTCCGTGTGTCCGAGGCGCCGAGCTTCGGGCAGACCGTCATCGCGTACGATGGCCAGTCAGCGGGCGCCATCGCCTACCGCGAGGCAGCAGTAGAGATCGTCGCTCGCGACACCACCAAGAAGGGCTCCTGATGGCCAAGAGGACCGGTCTGGGGCGCGGTATCGGCGCCCTCATCCCCACGATGGAGCCGTCGGAGGCGCGTCCCGTCGATGTCTTCTTCCCCGACGGGGTCGCCGCGGCGAAGGATGCGGCGGCGAAGACCGACGCGGGTCGCACCGAGGACGACGCGGCGCTGGTGTCGGTGCCGGGCGCACGCCTCGTGCACATCGACCCGAAGACCATCGTCCCCAACCCTCGTCAGCCTCGTACGCACTTCGATGCGGATGACCTCGCGGAGCTCGTCCACTCGGTCCGCGAGTTCGGTGTCCTTCAGCCCGTGGTCGTTCGCGACAAGGGCGACGGTACCTATGAGCTGATCATGGGTGAGCGACGCACGCGTGCCTCCCGCGAGGCCGGGCTCGAGAGCATCCCGGCGGTGGTCCGCGAGACCGATGACGAGTATCTCCTTCGCGACGCTCTGCTCGAGAACCTTCATCGTTCTCAGCTGAACCCCCTCGAAGAGGCATCCGCGTATCAGCAGCTGCTCGAGGACTTCGGCATCACTCAGGAAGAGTTGGCGACGCGCATCGGTCGCTCGCGTCCGCAGATCAGCAACACGATCCGCCTGCTGAAGCTGCCCGTCCCGGTGCAACAGCGCGTTGCTGCCGGCGTTCTCAGCGCCGGGCATGCTCGCGCGATCCTCTCTCTGGACGACCCCAAAGAGATGCAGAAGCTCGCGGATAAGATCGTCAACGAGGACCTGTCAGTTCGCGCGGCTGAGGCTGCCGCGAAGATGCCGGGTGTCGCCCCGGTTCGTCAGAAGCCGAAGGCCGGATCGCGCCGGTCGGGACTCGACGACATCGCGGATCGTCTCGGAGACAGGTTCGACACCAAGGTCCGCGTGTCTCTCAACGCCAAAAAAGGCCAGATCAGCATAGATTTCGCCAGCATTCAGGACCTCAATCGCATCCTCGCGACGCTGGGTGAAGAGGGCTACACCGGCTGAAGCGGGACCGTCGGCAAGCTGATCTCGCGGCGAGCGAACGCGGCCCCGCGCCCGGTGTCGGTAGGTCGACGTACGCTGGAACGGTGACAGCGAACGACGATACCCCGCGCCGTCGCGCCAGCCTCGAGCTCTTGCGCGCGGAAGCCTCCGACGAACTCGCGGTCCTCATTCACGAGCGTCTGCGCGGCGGTGAAGATCCGTGGGACTTCATGGAAGACCTGCCCAGTGTCGACGAACTCGTCGTCCTCACTCTGCGCGCCGACAACATCTTCGAGAACGGCGGAGTTCGCCCCAACCGCTCGCGCAACTACCGTGTGCTTCGCCAGATCGCGCTCGACTACCCCCCGCTCACGAAAGCCGTGTGGAGGATCCTGGGCGAGGAAGAACCCCACCGCCGGTGGGACGCCAACGTCAGGCTCGACGCCTCCTGAGCCCCTCGGTCGCCTCCGGGGTCGATAAAGGCTCGAACGGCCCTCAGATCGCCGGTGAGCGCTCGCACAGCGGGCGTCTGTGTGAACGACCCCGTCCTCCACGCCTGGTCGATCAGATCCGTCGTCATCGCCGTTGTCGGGGTGATGGCATCCTGAGTCGGCTTTTCTGCTTCAGCGGGGACCGCCCGCACATGCGAACGTCCCCGGCGCCCTGAGGCACCGGGGACGTTCAGTCAGAGGTCTCAGCCGAGGAACGCGGCGAGGTCCTGCTCGAGCGCGTACTTGGGCTTCGCGCCGATGATGGTCGTCTTGACCTCACCGCCCTGGAAGACCTTCATCGCGGGGATGGAGGTGATCTGGTACTTCATCGCGAGGTCCGGGTTCTCGTCGACGTTGAGCTTGAGGACGGTGATCTTTCCCGCATTCTCGTTCTGGATCTCGTCGAGCACGGGGGCGACCATGCGACATGGTCCGCACCACTCAGCCCAGAAGTCCACGAGAACGGGTCCGTCGGCCTGCAGGACGTCCTGCTCGAACGTTGCGGAGGTCGTCGCCTTGGCAGTCATTGCATTTCTCCTTAGTGAAAGCGTCAGTTGATGAAAACGCCGGTGAACCGGGTTTTGTTCCTCAGACGACCGCGGCGTCCGGGAGGCCCTCGATGGGGCTCTCGGCGACAGCGGGCTCGCCGGCCTCGCCGCGGGCGGCGAGGAAGTGCTCCACGTCGAGAGCGGCGACGGTTCCGCTGCCCGCGGCCGTGATGGCCTGGCGGTAGGTGGGGTCGATGACGTCACCGGCGGCGAAGACACCCTCCACCGAGGTGCGCGACGAGCGGCCGTCGACCCAGATGGTGCCCTGGTCGGTCAGCTGCAGCTTGTCGTGGACGAGGTGCGTGCGGGGGTCGTTGCCGATCGCGACGAACAGACCGTCCAGCGGCAGCTCACGCGTCGAGTCGTCGACCGTGGAGCGCAGGCGCACACCGTTCACGGCCTCGTCTCCGAGGATCTCGTCGACGGCGCTGTTCCAGATGAACTCGATCTTCGGGTTCGCGAACGCGCGCTCCTGCATGATCTTCGACGCGCGAAGCGAGTCCTTGCGGTGGATGATGTACACCTTCGACGCGAACTTGGTGAGGAAGTTCGCCTCTTCCATCGCGGAGTCGCCGCCGCCGACCACAGCGATCGTGCGGTCGCGGAAGAAGAAGCCGTCGCACGTCGCGCACCACGAGACACCGCGGCCGGACAGGCGCTCTTCGCCCTCGAGACCGAGCTTGCGGTAGGCGGAACCGGTCGCGTAGATGACCGAGACGGCCTCTTCGACCTTGCCGCTCCCGAGCGTGACCTTCTTGACAGGACCGTCGAGCTCCAGCGACACGACGTCGTCGTAGAGCACCTGGGCGCCGAAGCGCTCGGCCTGGGCCTGCATCTTGGCCATGAGGTCGGGCCCCTGGATGCCGTCGGGGAACCCGGGGAAGTTCTCGACCTCGGTCGTGTTCATGAGGTCGCCGCCGGCTTCGACGGAGCTCGCGACGACGAGGGGCTCGAGGTTGGCTCGGGCAGCGTAAATGGCGGCCGTGTATCCGGCCGGGCCCGATCCGATGATGATGACGTGACGCACGTTTGCGCCTTCCTCTCGTTGATTCCGTCGGATGAAACCCATGGTAGCCGCGGGGTATTCCACGGCCCCGGGGGCTAGCGCTTGGGGAGGAACCGCCGGCCGAGCGCGAGCGCCGGGGCGAGTTCGGGAGTGCGGAACAGGGCCAGGATGCCGATGTACACGGCGAGGACGACCAGACCCAGCACCGCGGCACCGGCGATCCCGGCCGCGACGCTGCTCGTCATCCATCCTTCGGGGCCGCCCAGCAGGATCAGGACGCCCCACCCGGCTGCGGCGGCGGGGATCGCGGCGAGGGCGAAACGTCCGAGTGCCGACAGCCAGGAGCCCGTGCCGATGCCGGAGAGGCGGCGGCGCAGCAGCACCGTCGCCACGACCACCTGCACGATGCTCGCGAACGACTGGGTCAGGGCGACGCCGGCGGCCAGGTCCGACCGATCGACGAACGCGCCGGCCGCGATGGCCCCTCCTGCGACGAGCGCGCACTGCAGCAGGGTGAAGAAGAAGGGGGTGCGAGTGTCGTTGTAGGCGTAGAAGGTGCGCTGGATGACGAAGAGCACGGCGAGGGGCACAAGGCAGACCAGGAAGCACCACAGGACGGGAGCGGCGGCGAGGGCCTGCTCCGATCCGTTCGTGAAGATCCGGCTGGCGGGGACGGCGGCCACGGCGAGGGCGGCGGTGGCCGCGACGATGAAGAACCCCAGGGTGCGGATGCTGCGAGCGATGTCGGCTCGTACCTCGTCGTCGCGTCCCGCGGCGGCGTGCTCGCTGAGCTGCGTGAAGTAGGGCGTTCCGATCGACAGCACGATGATCGAGTACGGCAGCATGAACAGCAGCCAGGCGTTCTGCGAGGCGAAGATCGCGGGATCGTTGCCGGAGGCGCCCGAGAGCACGTTCGACTGCACGATTCCGGCGAGCTGGCCGGCGACGACCATCAGGAAGGTCCAGCCCGCGAGGCGGCTGATGTGTCGGAGCCCCACGCCTCGCCACTGGAAGTCGGGACGCAGGGTCAGTCCCGCGCGGCGCCAGAAGAACATCAGCACCGCCGTCTGCACGACGATGCCGCCGGTCGCGGTGGCGGCGAGAACGGCGATCATCGAGGGCGTCCACGCGTCGACGCGCACCTGCTGTCCCCCGAAGAGCAGGATGAACGCACCGAAGCCCGCGATCGACACGATGTTGTTGACGATCGGCGCCCACGTGTACGGACCGAAGACGCGACGGGCGTTGAGGATCTCGCCGAGCAGGGCGTAGAGACCGTAGAAGAAGATCTGCGGCAGGCACCAGTAGGCGAATGCGGTGGAGAGGGCCAGCTGATCGTCGGTGAACTTGCCCGCGTACACGTGCACCAGGAGTGGTGCGGCGATCATCGCGAGAGCGGTGGCGCCGAGCAGGCCCACCGTGCCGAGGGTGAACAGCTTCGAGATGAACGCCTGTCCCCCGTCCGCGTGCGCGGCGGCCTTCACGATCTGCGGGACGACGACGGCGGTCAGCAGACCGGTCGAGATGATCGCGTAGATGTTGTTCGGCAACTGGTTGGCGACGGCGAATGCGTCACCCGCGCTGCTGATAGACCCGATGGCGGCCACGAGCACGATGGTGCGCAGCACCCCGCTGACGCGCGACACGATGGTCCCGGCCCCGATGAGCACACTGGCCCGTCCGATGCTGCTCACGGGCGTGTCTCCTGCTCGGTGTTCGAAGGGTTCTCGTGGGGGGCGTGCTCGTCGGTGAGGGGATCGTCGGCGTCCTCGGCGGGGCTGCGCCCGTCGGCATCCGGATCCTTCACGCCGATCCCATCCACGGGCTCGTCGTCATCGGAGACCGGGGACGACGCCTCCTCGGCGCGCAGCCGGCGACGGCGCGCGACCGTGCGGACGACCCCGAGGCTCAAGAAGCCCACGATGAGGGCGATGACGACGACGATGCCGATGTTCTCCCACTCCGCGCGCACCTCGACGTCGACCGCCTGGGGTGATCCGATCGGCACGCCCGAGGGGCTGTACAGCTGCAGGTCGACGCTGACCTCGCCGTTGGCGATACGCGCCTCGACGGGCACCTCGACGCGTGTGTTGGCCGAGGCCTGGGCATCGATCGTAGTGCGGTCCTGTACGCGCAGGCGGACGTCGTTGGTGCGGACGGACATCACGACGGTCACCGGCCACGGCAGGTCGTTGCGCACCCACGGGCGCAGCGGCGCGCTCGAACTGACCAGACGGAAATCGGATGACAGGATGCCGACGGAGTCGAGCGTCGTGCGCGTGGCGGCGCGGTGGTCGGCGACGGCCTGGCGGGCGGCATCCCCCGTCCATGACACGTTCGTGACCTGGAGGAGCTCCGCGCGTTCGCGTCCGGTGAGCAGCTCGGGCTGATCGAGGATCGACGCGAACCGATCGACGTTCTGTTCGTCGCTCACGAGGTTGCGGACCTCGTCGACGCGAGCCGCGTCGACGTCGGGCGCCTCGAGTGAGATGTCGGATGCCGGCACCGAGGCGACAGCGCGCAGGGTCGACGCCGTGTACCCCGGCGCGGTGGCGGCGAGGCCGAGGGTCGCGCGCAGGCTCACGCGCGAACGATCGGTGCCCCGGTCGAGGACGGCGAGGACCGGCTGGTCGGCGGTGACGGTGCGGGCGATGGAGAGGTAGGCCTGGGCGGCCGCCAGCGAGGCTCCGCGACGGGTGCTGTCGTTCTGACCGGCCGCGTCGGCGAGGGCGCGCGAGACCTCCGCGTCGTAGACCGGCGTCGAGACCCCTCCGACGCGGGCGGAGGCTTGCCGCCCCCCGCCGGAGACGCTGGTCGACGGGATGAGCACGTGGGTGGGGTCGTCGGCGCTGCCGAGCGCGCCGAGGGTGGCGACGGTGTCCGCTCCCGCGGTTCCGGTCGCGGGCCAGTACACGTTGGGGGTCGCGACCCCGATGTCGAGCAGCGTGGAGAGGGACGGATACGAGGGCTGGCCGGGCGTCGTGCTGGACGCCGGTTCGGGCGTCGACACGGCGGACACCGCCGGGGCGGGCTGCACGAAGTCGGCCGCGGCCATGTAGTTCTGCAGCGAGGTGGGGCCGAGCGGGGCCGTGAGCCCGGCGTGCAGCTGCGCGGCGACGTCGGAGTCGCCGAACTGGAGGGCGAACCGGTCATTCGGCAGGGCCAGAAGTCGCTGGAGCCACGCCACCGCGGTGGGCGGGGCGGCCGAGCCGAGCACCCGTATGGCCGCGGGGATGGCGGGATCGACGGCCAGGGTGGCCGCGGTGCCGTCCACCGCGTCGAGCTGCGCGGACAGACCGCCGTCGACCGCGGTCAACTCGGCCAGCTCGTTCGCGGTGAGAAGACCGCGCGTCAGGGGGGCCGCCGTGATCGGAACGACGAGGGCGATCGGCGTCTGCGCCCCCGCGTCAGCCGGAACGACGACCACGCTCGGTGCCGTCAGCCCGCCGCTCGTCGCGAGGACCGGGTAGACGCCGGTGGCGCGGTTCGCGAGGGCCGGGTCGGTCCCCGGTGCCGTGAGGGTGGTCATCGACTGGGCGCCGGAGGCGGTGGCATCCAGGGTTCCCGTCGCGACCTGCTGGAAGGCGATGCCGGAGGCGTCACCGCTGAGCCATCGATCGATGGAGGCGTCGTCGGCCAGAGGGGCGGACCCGATCGACAGGGCGACGGGACCGGCGGGCGCAGCCGATGACCCTGCCGCGAGACTCACGACGACCGACAGGGCGTCACCGGGACGCAGGATGCCGTTCGCCGAGGGAGCCGCGATGAGCACGGACGGCGAGCTCGAAGCCGACGGAGAAGGGCTCGGCGTCGCAGCGGAAGCCGCCGAGACCGGCAGCGCCACGCCCGCGACGATGGCCCCGGCGGCGAGGGTCGCCAGGAGCCGGCGCGTGAAGGAGCGCCGCGGCACGGGTGCGCCCGAAGGCTGGGAGGTCACGGTCATACGAGCGTCGGTGGAGCGAGGGGGCCTCGCACCGCCTGCGAGTCTAGGCCCGCCTACCTACAAGCCCCCCGATAGCCTCGCGCAGACGGTTGAATGGACCGGTGCTTCCCGAACCCGATCCCCAGCTGTGCCAGGCCCTCGCCGACGACCTCCGCACCGCGGACTACACGAGCGCCGCCCTCCGCGCCGCCTGGGGACCCCAGGCCGACGACGCCGTCGCGAGGGGTCTCCGCCGCCCGGCCACGCGCGCGTTGGGTGAGCGCGGCGATGCGCTCGCCGTGCTGGGTCGTCTGTGGGGGCTCGGGCTGCCCGTCCCGCGCGGTGACGCCGAGGCGGCGCTGCCGACGTTGCGCGTCGACGGAGCTGCCGCGCTCGGACTGCTGGAGATCTCGGGGGATGCCGTGACTCCCGCCGTGCTGGTGAGGCCTCAGGCCTTCGCCGACGACGAGGGAGAGGTCGAGTGGTGGATCGCCAGTGACCTCGACGAGGCGGCCCTCGAGGGTCCGCTCCCCGAGGACCACGTGCTCGGCGTCGGCGGGGCCTCCCAGACCCTCGCGCGCCTGCAACTCACCCGCCGAGCGCGCACGGCCCTCGACATCGGCACGGGCTGCGGCATCCAGGCGCTCCGACTGCGCCGGCTCGTCGACCACGTGGTCGCGACCGACATCTCCGAGCGCGCGCTGCGCTTCACCCGCCTCAACGCCCTCGTGAACGGCGTGGACGGGATCGAGACCCGCCTGGGCTCGCTGTTCGAGCCCGTCGCCGGCGAGACGTTCGACCGAGTGGCATCCAATCCCCCGTTCGTCATCACGCCGCGCGTCGCCGGCGTTCCGGCGTACGAGTACCGCGACGGCGGAATGGAGGGCGACTCCCTCGTCGCGGCGGTCATCTCGGGCGTGGGGGAACATCTCGCGCCCGGGGCGGTGGCGCAGTCGCTGGGAAACTGGGAGTACCGGTGGGGAGAGTCGGGGCTCGACCGCGTGCGCGGGTGGGTCGGCTCGTCGCTCGACGCGTGGGTGATCGAGCGCGAAGTGCTCGACCCCCTCGCGTACGCCGAGCTGTGGGTGCGTGACGGTGGCACCGTTCCCGGCACACCCGAGTACGCGCGGCTCATCGACGCGTGGCTCGACGACTTCGCGGCACGGGGAGTGACCGGCGTCGGGTTCGGGTACGTGCTGCTGCGGCGCCCCCTCGCGGGCGGGCCGACCCTCGCGCGGTACGAACGCGTCTCGGGCGGAGGCGAATCGGCGTTCGGACCGCACCTCTCGGCATCCCTCGCCGCCCATGACCGGGCCGCCCTGCTCGACGACGACGGACTGGCCTCGAGCGTGCTGCGCGTGGCTCCCGACGTCACCGAGGCGCGCCACCACCGACCGGGCGAGGAGGACCCCTCGGTCATCGAGCTCCGACAGGGCGGCGGCTTCGCGCGCACGCTCGAGGTCGACCCGGGGCTCGCGGCCCTTGTCGGCGCCTGCGACGGCGACCTGGCCGTGGGAGCCCTCATCGATGCGATCGCCCAGCTCATGGAGGTGGATGCCGAGGCCCTGCGCGCCGACCTGCTGCCGCGGGTGCGCGAGTTGCTGGTGACCGGGTTCCTGGGCTTCGCCGACGACTGACGCGCCCTCAGTGCCCGACGGAGCCGTCGGCGGCCCCGGATAGGCTCGAAGGCATGCTGAACATGGCTGAGGGTCTCGCGCGCCTCGAGGAGCTCGCCGCGCATCCCGTGGTCGCCACGCTCGCCCGGGTCTTCGCCGATGCCGGTCGCGATCTCGCGATCGTGGGCGGTCCCGTGCGCGATGCCCTGCTGGGGCGCGTGACCCACGATTTCGACTTCACCACCGACGCTCGCCCCGACGAGATCCTCGCGCTCGTGAAACCCGTCTCGAGCGTGCAGTGGGACGTCGGACGGGCGTTCGGCACCATCGGCGCCCGGGTGAAGGGCGAACAGGTCGAGATCACCACGTACCGCGCGGACAGCTACGACGGGGTCACCCGCAAGCCCACCGTCGAGTTCGGCGACACCCTCGAGGCCGACCTCAGCCGCCGCGACTTCACCGTGAACGCCATGGCGCTCCGCGTTCCCGCCCGCACGCTCGTGGACCCCACCGGTGGTGTGGAAGACCTCATCGCCGGGCGCCTGCGCACGCCTATCGATCCCGCCGTGAGCTTCGGCGACGACCCCCTACGCATGCTGCGCGGAGCCCGCTTCGCGTCGCAACTCGACTTCGTCGTCGACCCCGACACCCTCGATGCGATCCGCGAGCTGCGCAGCTCTCTCGCCATCGTCAGTCCCGAGCGCGTGCAGGCCGAGCTCGTGCGCCTCCTGCAGACGGATGATCCCGTCCGCGGCATCCGCGTTCTCGTCGAGACCGGGCTGATCGACGAGTTCCTCCCCGAAGTGCCCGCCCTGCGCCTCGAGGTCGACGAGCACCACCACCACAAGGACGTGTACGAACACTCGCTGACGGTGCTGCGCCAGGCGATCGCGCTCGAGAAGCAGCGACACCCGGATGCCGCCCCCGATGTGCCCCTGCGGCTGGCGGCGCTCCTGCACGACATCGGCAAGCCCGCCACCCGACGCCTCGAAGCGGGCGGGGGCGTCACCTTCCACCACCACGACATCAAGGGCGCGCGCATGGCGCGAAAGCGCCTGCAGGCCCTGCGCTTCGACGCGGCCACGACCACCGTCGTCACCCGACTGGTCGAGCTGCACCTGCGCTTCTTCGGCTACGCCGAAGGAGCGTGGACGGATGCCGCGGTCCGGCGCTACGTGCGCGACGCCGGAGACGAGCTCGAACGCCTGCACATCTTGACCCGGGCCGACGTGACCACGCGCAACAAGCGCAAGGCACAGCGCCTGGCATCCGCGTACGACGACATCGAGGCCCGCATCGCCGTGCTCCGCGAGCAGGAGGAGATCGACTCGATCCGCCCCGAGCTCGACGGCAACCGCATTCAGGAGGTCCTCGGCCTCACGCCCGGCCGCGAGGTCGGCGAGGCCTACCGCTTCCTGCTCGAGCTGCGCCTCGACGAGGGCGTGCTGGGCGAAGAAGAGGCCGAGAAGCGCCTGCGCGAATGGTGGGCGGCGCGGGGCTGAAGTCCGCGGCTTCGGGGTGACGGGGTTCGGGGCGCCCGGCGAGGGGGCGACACCCCCTGGTATCGGGCAGGGGCGTGGTCCGGTGATGCTGACATCGGGGCGTCGTTCGTGGACCCGGGGCGTGGTTCGCGGCCCCGGGGCCACGAACGCGCAGGGGGTGGCATCCATGATCCGGATGCCACCCCCTCGAGGTTCGCGTCAGGGCACGACGACGGCGCGGCCGCGCACCTGCCCCTTGTGCAGCTTCGCGTACGCCTCGACGGCGCCGTCGAAGCCGTAGCGCTCGACGTGGACGCCGACCGCGCCGCTGCGCGTGAGGTCGAGCACCTCGATGAGCTCACTGCGGGTGCCCCAATAGGGAGCACGCACCGCGGCGCCCATCGGCGTGGAGAAGAACCCGGCAGGCATGATGCCTCCGCCGATGCCGACGATGTGGATGAAGCTGTCCATTCCGGCGACCGCGCGCGCGAGGTCGATCGTGGGCTGCACGCCGACGAAGTCGAAGACCGCGGTGGCGCCGAGTCCGTTCGTGAGATCGCGGATGCGTTCGGCCGCGTGCTCGTCGGAGTTCACCGTGTGGTGCGCACCCACCTCGCGAGCGAGGGCCAGCTTGTCTTCGCCGAGGTCGACGGCGATGACCGTGGCCTGGGTGATCGCGCGGAGGATCTGCACACCGACGTGACCGAGGCCGCCGACGCCGATGACGACGGCCGTCGCACCGGGGTACAGCTTCTCTTTCGCCGAGACGATCGCGTGGTACGGGGTGAGTCCGGCATCGGTCAGCGAGACCGTCTCGACGGGATCGAGGTCGCCCAGCGGGGCGAGGTGTCGCGGGTCGTCGACGATCACGTATTCGGCCATGGCGCCCGGGCTGCCCAGGCCCGGAGGGGTGATGCCCATCTCGGCCGCGTAGGGGCAGTAGTTCTCGGCACCCTGGGCGCACGCGTGGCAGCGCCCGCAGCCCCACGGTCCGTAGATCGCGTAGGCCGCGCCGATCTCGACGCCCTCGACGCCCTCGCCGAGTTCGTCGACGATGCCCGCGCCCTCGTGGCCGAGGGTGAGCGGCAGGCCGTAGGTGTACTGGTCCTCGGGGAGGTCCATCACGAACCAGTCGGAGTGGCACAGCCCCGCCGCGGTCACCTTCAGACGCACCTGGCCCGGGCCCGCGTGGGGCTCCTCGATCTCGACGACCTCGGGTCCTTTGCCGATCTCGCGGTACTGCACAGCCTTCATGGCGTTCCTTTCTGTCGGTCCTTCCACCGTGCGCTCGCCGGCCGTGGGCGGTGACGGGGGTTGACGGCGTTTCGAGGGGATCGGGAACCGTTCTCATCGGCAGGGGACGAATGGATGCCTCGCACCGGTGCCGCTGGGCCGCGCGCACGTCGTGTCGTGGGAGGTCGCGCCGTGACGGGGCGCGTGTCGTGCAGTGGGGTGGTCGACGACCGCCCCGGTGCACCGAGAGCGCCCCAGTGATGCCCGCCCTCCCCCACGCGCACCACGCGACCTACACTGGGAGCCACCTCCGTCACCGCCGATGGGAGTCCCGTGCCCTCTCCATGGTCGCGACCGACTGTTTCCCCCGAGACCTCGGGGCTGTTGATCGCGCGTGCTCACGAGGAGCTCATCGCCGGCAACGACGACCGCCGACTCGACGACGTGCGACCGCTCGTGCAGGAGTCGTGGCGGAGGTCCTTGGCATCCCTCGTCGGCCCCGAAGGTCTTCCTCCGCTCGACCTTCCCAGCGGCGAGCTGGAGGCCTACCGCCGCGCTCACCCGCTCGCCGGGGTCATGGACATGGTGCGTTCTCTGCTCCTGCCCGGAACTGCGGAGGAATCGGGCGTGGTCGTGGCGGTCGGCGATGCTGCGGGCCGTCTGCTGTGGGTCGAAGGCGATCGTCACATCCGCGCCCTGACCGGCGACATGGGGTTCGTGGCGGGGGCGAATTGGGCGGAGGATGCCGTGGGCACGTCCGCTCCCGGAACGGCGCTGACACTCGACAGGTCGGTGCAGATCCGCGGTGCCGAACACTTCAATCGCCTTGTGCAGCCGTGGTCCTGCACCGCGGCGCCCGTGCACGATCCCGAGACGCGGCGTCTGCTCGGCGTGATCGATGTCACCGGAGGGCCCGAGGCCGTGACACCTCAAGCCCAGTTGTTGGTGGATGCCACGGCCCGGGCGATCGAGAGCGAGATCCTCGTGGGGCGGCTGCGCGCTCAGCAGGCTCCTCCCCCGCGGCGGTCCGCGCCGGCCCGGGCTCTGCTGCGCATCCTCGGACGAGATCGCGCGCTGCTCGAGGTCGGGGGTGCGTCGGTCGAGTTGAGCGCCCGGCACGCGGAGATCCTTCTGCTGCTCGCCGTGCACCGGGAGGGGCTGTCGGCCGAGGCCCTGAGCGAGGCGGTGTACGGCCACGCCGCCGTCGAGACGCTGCGCCCCGAGATGGTGCGGCTTCGGCGCGCGCTCGTGCCGGTGGCGCCGCGTCTCGTTCCGGCATCCCGTCCCTATCGACTGCCCGTGGGCCTCGAGACCGACGCCCAGCACGTGCTGTCGCTGCTGGACAGGGGTGCGCATCGCGTGGCGCTCGCCGCGTACGCCGGACCGGTGCTGCCGGAGTCGGAGGCACCTGGAGTGGTCGAGGTACGCGAATCGGTGCGCTCGACCCTGCGAGAGGCCCTCATCGAAGAGGCGGGGGTCGACGTCCTGCTCGCCTACGCCGAGACAGCCGATGCGCGCGATGACGAAGAGGTGCTGCGGCTCTGCCTCGAGCTCGTTCCCGCCCGCTCCCCCAAGCGAGCGGGACTGGTCGCTCGACTGGAGCGTCTCGCTCGGGGGTGACACTCCGCGCTCGCCCGGCGCAACCAGGGGATTTCCCGAGAGCGTCCCCGATGTCGGAGGCCCTCGTTACGCTGAACATATGGACGAAAACGCGCTCGACATCTTCTCGGCAGCACGCGCCCGTCGCGACGTGGGGCGTATCCGCGAGGCCCTCGCCGAGGTCAAGGCGGGTGACGTCGCGCGCGTCATCGTCCGCTCCCCGCGCTACGGCCTGTACGCGCTCGAGGGCACCGTGCGCATCGGCGTGGGCGGGCAGCCGCTCGTGGGCGACGTCATCCTCGCCACGAGCGCCGAGATCCAGCGCATCGACCTCGGCATCGAGGCTCCCCAGCCCGCGCTCGAGGCCGACGTCGTCGATCCCTCGACCCTCCCCCACGGAACGCCCGTGCGCGTGACCTTCCTCACGCCGACGCACCAGACCTTCGCCCTCACCGGCCCGATCACGGCGGGCAACGACCGCTTCCTGCTCGTCGGCAGCTGGATCGTCGCCGACGACCGCGCGATCGCGCCGCGCGTGCAGAGCATCGAGCGCCTCGACGGCGTCGACCTGCACGAGGTCAACGTTCCCCCGCTGCGCTCGGTGCTCGCCGACGCCGACGCGTAGACAGCGTTCGCTCGAACGGATGCCGCGGCCCGAGGGTCGCGGCATCCGTCGTTCTGTCCGGCCGTCCTGCCCGCGTCGGCGTCGGGCTTCTGGCGCGGTCCCCGCGCCCGCGTCGAAGACGCATTCGTTCGCCGACGACGCACCCGTTTCGCGTCGAACTGGTGCGGTCTCGTCGAACGAATGCGTCCTGAGCGCACGCCCGCTCGCCCGTGCAACCCGATGCAACCTCCTGCGGCGTACCGTCGGCGCATCGCCGCCCGAAGCCGACGCGGCGACTCATGACCGTCGAAGGAGACACGCATGACCATCGTCGAAGAAGGCGTATCCAGCGTCTACGCCGCCCCGGGAACCCGCGGGGCCGTCGCCGAGTACCGCTCGCGGTACGGGCACTACATCGGCGGCGAATGGGTCGAACCCCACTCCGGGGAGTACTTCGAGAACATCACCCCCGTCACCGGCAAGCCGTTCTGCGAGGTCGCCCGCGGCGACGCGCACGACATCGACCGCGCGGTCGAGGCCGGGTGGAAGGCGTTCGCGTCGTGGAAGAAGACCACTCCCGCCGAGCGCAGCGTCATCCTGAACAAGATCGCCGACCGCATCGAAGAGAACCTGGAGAAGATCGCCGTCGCCGAGACGTGGGAGAACGGCAAGCCGGTGCGCGAGACACTCGCCGCCGACATTCCCCTCACGGTCGACCACTTCCGCTACTTCGCGGGCGTGCTGCGGGCGCAGGAGGGCTCGCTCAGCCAGCTCGACGAGAACACCGTGGCGTACCACTTCAACGAGCCGCTCGGTGTGGTGGGTCAGATCATCCCGTGGAACTTCCCGATCCTCATGGCCGCGTGGAAGCTCGCTCCGGCCCTCGCCGCGGGCAACTGCGTCGTGATCAAGCCGGCCGAGCAGACGCCGGCGTCGCTGCTCTTCCTGTTCGACATCATCGGTGACCTGCTCCCCGCGGGCGTGGTGAACATCGTCAACGGCTTCGGCATCGAGGCGGGTGCACCGCTCGCGCAGCACAAGCGGATCCGCAAGATCGCCTTCACCGGCGAGACCACGACCGGCCGCCTCATCATGCAGTACGCGTCGCAGAACCTCATCCCGGTGACGCTCGAACTCGGTGGCAAGAGCCCCAACGTCTTCTTCGAAGACGTCGCCCTGCACAACGACGACGCGTACTACGACAAGGCGCTCGAGGGCTTCACGATGTTCGCGCTGAACCAGGGCGAGGTCTGCACGTGCCCGTCGCGCTCGCTCATTCAGCGGTCGATCTACGACCAGTTCCTCGGCGACGGCCTCGAGCGCGTGAAGAAGGTGCGTCAGGGCAACCCGCTCGACCCCGAGACGATGATCGGGGCGCAGGCCTCGAACGACCAGCTCGAGAAGATCCTGTCGTACATCGACATCGGCACGCAGGGCGGCGCGAAGCTCCTCACGGGCGGTGAGCGCGTCGATCTCGGCGGCGACCTGTCGGGCGGCTACTACGTCGCCCCGACCGTGTTCGAGGGCACGAACGACATGCGCATCTTCCAGGAGGAGATCTTCGGCCCCGTGCTGTCTGTCACGTCGTTCGACGACTTCGACGACGCCATCTCGATCGCCAACGACACGCTCTACGGCTTGGGCGCGGGCGTCTGGGCACGCAGTGGCGACACCGCCTACCGTGCCGGTCGCGCGATCGAGGCGGGCCGCGTCTGGACGAACACGTACCACCAGTACCCCGCGCACGCGGCGTTCGGCGGATACAAGCAGTCGGGCATCGGTCGCGAGAACCACCTCAAGATGCTCGATCACTACCAGCAGACGAAGAACCTGCTCGTGTCGTACGCCGACGGGGCGATGGGCTTCTTCTGAGTCGCAGCGGCGCCGGGGCTTTCGGGCCTCGGCGCCGCCTCGCCATGTCCCACAAATGGTCGTCTGAGCATTCCCCAGACGACCGTAAGTGGGACATCGTTCGAAAGGAACGGGACATGGCCGAGTTTTCTCGCGTCGATGTGACGGATGCCGCGGCCGCGCTGCTGCGCGAGCTCACGGCCACGCACGGGCCGCTGATGTTCCATCAGTCCGGCGGTTGCTGCGATGGCAGCTCCCCCATGTGCTACCCCGTGGGCATGTTCATCACGGGTCCGAGCGACGTGCACTTGGGCGACATCGACGCGGGTCTGGATGACCCGATCGAGGTCTACATGTCGGAGTCGCAGTTCGAGTACTGGAAGTTCACGCACCTGACGATCGACGTCGTCCCCGGTCGTGGCGCGGGCTTCTCGGTCGAGGGACCGACGGGCATGCGCTTCCTCATCCGCTCCCGGATGCTGACGGAGGAGGAAGCGGAGGCGTTCGGAGTGGGCGCCGACCGCTAGAGCCACCCGCGCTCGACGGCCACCCGCACGGCATCCGCACGATTCCGCCCGCCGGTCTTGCCGATCGCGCTCGAGAGGTGGTTCTTCACGGTGCCCTCCGAGAGGTGGACGGTCCGCGCGATGTCGGCGATCGAGCCGCCGTCGCGGGCAGCGACGAGCACGTCGGTCTCCCGCTCGGTCAGGGGCGAGTCGCCCTGCGCCAACGACTCGGCTGCGAGAGCGGGGTCGACCACGCGCAGTCCCTGGGAGACCCGCCGCACCGCGTCGGCCAGCTCGGCCGCGGGCGTGTCCTTCACCACGAAGCCCGAGGCGCCGGCCTGCATCGCCCGCGCCAGGTAGCCGGGGCGTCCGAAAGTCGTGACGATGAGGGCACGGCATCCGGGAACTTCGGTCCGCACCCGCGCGGCGGCGGCGATCCCGTCGATCCCGGGCATCTCGATGTCGAGCAGGGCGACCGTGGCCTCCGACGTGCGCGCCGCCTCGACCACCTCGTCTCCGCGCCCGACCTGGGCGACGACCTCGATGTCGGCCTCGAGTCCGAGCAGGGCGGCGAGGGCCCCACGCACGAGGGCCTGATCGTCGGCGATGAGCAGTCGGATCACCACGCCACCTTCACTTTGAATCCGCCGAGGTCGCTGCGACCGATGGTCAACCGTGCTCCGGAGGTCTCGACGCGCTCGCGGAGTCCCGTGAGTCCTGAGCCGGTGGAGGCCGTGGACGCCGGGCCGCAACCGTCGTCGGCGACCTCGATCGAGCGGTTGTCGAGTCGCACGCGGCAGGCGCTCGCGCCCGAGTGACGCACCACGTTGGTGACGGCCTCGCGCACGACCCATCCCGCGAGCTCGCGGCGGTCTGCGGGCACCTGGTCGGTGGAGCCGGGGAGGTCGGCCGAGACGCCGGCGCTCTCGAGCGCGGCGCGGGCCGCGGCGAGCTCGCCGCTGATGCTCACGCCGCGGTAGCCGTGCACGGTCGCGCGCACGTCGGCCAGGGCTCCGCGGGAGAGACCCTCGATCTGGGCGATCTCGTCGCGGGCGGCCGGGGAGCCGGCATCCATCAGTCGTCCCGCCAACTCGGCCTTCACGGTGATCACCGTGAGCGAGTGTCCGAGGATGTCGTGCACGTCGCGGGCGACGCGGCCGCGCTCGCGTTCGGCGGCGAGTTCGGCGATCTGCTCTTGTGCGGCACGCAGCCGCTCGAGGGTCGAGATGTTCTCGACGAAGCTGAACATCATGATCGAGATCGAGAGGATGATCGCCGAGTTCACGACGTTCGAGAACGCGTCGGCCCCCATCGCCTCGCCGACGACGAACGACAGGGCGCTGAGGGCGGGGACGAAGAGCCAGGTGGTCCTGCGGCCCATCGCCGAGACGGCGAACGCGACGCCGACGAAGGTCCACATCCAGCGGACGTCGGTGCCGAGCCACGGAAGCAGCGCGAGGCTCAGCGCGAAGAGCACCACCGTCGGCAGCAGCCGGCGAAGTCGCGACGTGGTGACGCGGGCGTAGGGAACCGTCGCCATGAACACGGCCGCGAACACGACGATGATCGCGGTGCCGACGAGGTGACCCGCGACGCTCGGACCCTCCCACAATTCGACGAGGACCGGGAAGGTCCAGATCAGCGAGATCGACGCCCCGATGAACCAGCCGCGGCGGAACGGACGGCGGCCCGGAACGCGGGTGCGCTCCGGGCCGGTCGTCGTGCTCACGTCGTTCACCCTAGGCGTGTCAGCCGCGACGCGTGTCGCGACGGAAGAAGGAGACGGTGCCGGCGACGAACACTGCGAGCCAGACCACCGCGTTGACGAGGGCGCCGAGGTCGAATCCGTCACCCGTGAGGGGCGAGCGGGCGAGCTCGCCGATGCCGTAGACCGGCGTCAGCTTGCCGATCACCTGCAAGAAGTCGGGCATCGACGACAGGGGGAAGAACAGGCCGCCGAGGAACGACAGCAGCACCACCGCGAGGCTCGTGATCTGCGCCGCGTTCTCGCCCGGCACCATGTAGCCGACCATCAGGCCGAGGGTGGTGAAGACGGCTCCGGCGAGCACCCAGGCCGAAAGACCCGTGACGATCCACTGCACCGGGGCGAGCTGCACGCCCGCGCCGGCGGCCACCGCGTAGGTCGCGATGACCGCGATCAGGCCGAACATCATGCCGGCGAGCATCTTGACGACGACGTTCGAGATCGGGTTGAGAGGGGTGAGCCGCAGTTGCCGCGACCAGCCCTGCGCGCGCTCGACCGCGACCGATGCCCCGGTCTGGGTCGCCGACATCATGGTTCCGTACATCGCCATCGAGACCATGATGTACGCGGCCACCGACACTCCCCCGGACGCCAGCGGCGTATCCGTCAGCGGGACGTCGAGGGTCTGGAACCCGACGATGAAGAACATCAGCACGGGGAACGCAACGGTGAAGAAGATGCTGCGCGGATTGCGCAGCTTGCGCACCAGTTCGATGCGCAGATAGGTCAGTGTGAAGCCGCCCATGGCGGGGAGCGGGCGGTCGAGGGCGATGGCGGTCATCGGAGTGCTCCCGTCGAGACGAGGTCGGATGCCGAGGGCTCGGCGGTGAGCGTCAAGAACACGCTCTCGAGGTTCTGGGCGGTGATCTCGAGATCCCGCGCCGAGGTGGAGGTGAGGAGGTGACGCGCCAGGGCGTCGGAATCCCGCGTGTGCACGGTGATGCGCTCGCCGGCGGCCTCGACCGAATCGACGCCCGGAACGGCCGCGAGGGCCGTGAGGTCGGCATCCGGAAGCGTCACCTGGACGACCCGCCCCGAGACGAGGTTCTTGATCTCGGTGGTGCTGCCGTCGGCCACGATCTGCCCGCCGCGCATCAGGATGATGCGGTCGGCGTACTCGTCGGCCTCGTCGAGGTAGTGCGTGGCGAACATCACGGTGCGTCCGCGCGCGGCATCCGCCCGGATCGCGTTCCAGAACGACCGGCGTGCCTCGACGTCCATACCGGTCGTGGGCTCGTCGAGGATCAGCAGCGCCGGGTCGCTGACCAGCGCCATCGCGAAGCGCAGACGCTGCTGCTCGCCGCCCGAGCACAGGCCCACCTTGCGGCGGGCGAGGTTCAGGATGCCGGCCCGCTCGAGGGCCTCGTCGACGGGGCGCTTCTCGGCGAACAGGCTCGCCGTCAGCTCCACCGTCTCGCGCACGGTCAGGTCTTTCAGCAGCCCGCCCGACTGGAGGACGGCAGAGACGAGGCCCCGGGCGACGGCTCCGCGAGCGCTGTGGCCGAACACCTCGATGCTGCCGGCGTCGGGGTTCGTGAGGCCCAGGATCATGTCGATCGTGGTGGTCTTGCCCGCGCCGTTCGGGCCGAGGAAGGCCACGATCTCGCCCGGTCGGACGGTGAGGTCGACGCCGCGGACGGCGTGGACGGAGCCGAAGCTCTTGACGACGCCCCGCGCGTCGATCGCGGCGGGGGTGGGGGTGGAGGAGGTCATGTGTTCATGCTCGCCCCGGGGCGCTCGCCGCACATCGGACGGCTGTCACCATTCAGAGGTGACGTTCGTCATGGGTGGATCAGCGGGTGAATTCTGCCGCGTACGCGGGTGATATCTGGGGATAACTCTCGAGGGTGGCCGCCGAATTCGTCTACCTTTCCGGCATGCGCGAAATCTCGGTGGACCCGGAAGACCTGCGTCGGGCGGCCGGAATCCTCGACGTGGACGTCCGGCGTGCCGAGGCGAAGACGACTGTGCCCGACTCCCGGAACCTCGGTCACGCCGAACTCAGCGCTGCCGTGGGCGAGTTCGTGCAGGCGCTGACGGGCGGGTGGATGGAGGCGGTCACCCAGGCTGATGACCTGGTCTCGGGTCTTCGGGACTCCGCCGAGATCTTCGAGAGGGCGGATGCAAAGGGCGGTGAGACGTTGAGGGCTCTGAAGGACGGGCGATGAGCGGGCTGGGGTCGACGTCGGTGGCGCAAGAGCTGGTGCCCGGCTCGGTCGAGGCGGCATTCGAGGTCGCTCATCTCGTGTCGGAACGCAGCGTCGCAGCGGGAATGTTGGCGGAGGCCCTCCGGTGGAGACGCGAAATCGAGGGCTGGACCGGCGAAGGGGCGGACGCATACACCGCGCGCACGGTTGCCGTGGCTCAGCGGTGGACGCAGATCGGTGACGGCGCTGCCGCGATCGTCGAGCCGATGCGCGTGTACGCGCTCGTCCTGAGGAAGGCGCAGGCATTGGCGGCCGAGGCGATCGAGGGATGGGCGTTCGCGGAGTCGTTGTCGGACCACGCGACGAATGCGCCGTTCACGTCGTTCACGCAGGGGTGGCCGGTCTTCGCAACCGATCCGCGACACGTCGGTGCGGCTCCCACGTCCAGCGGCGAGGCTCGGGTGAAAGCCGAGGCGATGCTCGCGGATGCCCGCGCTGACGTGCTCGCGGCCGGTGCCGTGGCCGCGGCGGCGGTACGGGCGGCCCTTGAAGCGGTTCGTGCACGGGGCGCGACTTGGGCGGCGGTCGGCGTCGAGCTCGGTGTCGCCGCGGTGGCCGGGGATCGGGTGCTGTCGGTGATGCGCTCCCTCGACGGCGCGGCCCTCGAAGCGCTGCTGAACGCCCGACCCGACCTGGCGACACGGTTGTCGCAGATTGCCCCGAGCGAGGTGGCGCCGTGGTGGCGAGAGTTGAGCGCAACGCAGCAGGACGCTCTGATCGCGACGGCCCCCGGCGTGATCGGCAATCTCGGAGGCGTCGCCTACGCCGCGCGGGACCGGGCGAATCGCATCGTATTGGCCCAGGCTCTGGAGGAGGCGCGGAACAGCGCGTGGGATCAGTCGGAGCAGCTGGCGGCGTTGGAGGCGCTGGATCGCGCGTCGCGCGGTAACACCCTCGCCTCGCTGGTGCTGGATCGACCGCCGTTGGCCCAGGTCGCGGTCGGGGACTTGGACGCCGCCGAGCATGTGAGTGTGATTATTCCCGGAATGGCTACGACTGTCGGCAATAGCATTGAGGACTACGTGATTGCGGCGCGCCAGCTGCGGCTGGCCGAAGCGCGGGCGGGTTCCGTATCGCTCGACGACGTGGGCGTTATTGCGTGGATTGGATACCATCCGCCAATGCCTGACCCGTTCACGAGTGCCGTCGAGGTCGCCTCCGACGAGCGAGCCATCGCGGGCGCTCAATCACTGGCCCATGATCTGCGTTCTTTCGTCGAGACGCGTGCCGCAGCTGGCGCTTCTAGTTGCTTATCGGTCATCGCGCATTCGTACGGGACCGACGTTGCAACTCTCGCAATTGAGCGAGCACCCGTTGATCACCTCGTTCTCTTGGGTTCTGCGGGGGTCTCGGATGAGGTGGAGAGCGTAGGAGCCTTGCGAGTTCCTCAGGGCGAGGTCTATGCATCGCAATCAACCAAGGACGGGTGGGCTCCTGTCGGCCAAGGCTTGTCGTCTCGGAAGGATCCCACGTCGCCTGACTTCGGTGCACGTCCCTTCAGCTCAGAAGAGTCGTTTGTGAACGGCGAGCACACGCTTGCCGTGGGGATGCACGGCCCATTTGGCGATGGAGAGGGGCGAGACAGTTACTTTGACTCCAACTCGACGGCACTGAGAAGCGCGGCGATGATCGCTATGAATCGAGGTTCCGAGTTGCCGGAGGTGGGAACTCCGGCGGACCGGTTTGAATGGCGAGTCGAGTCCGACATGAGACGGGTTGACAGATGAGAAGGTTGGCCGCGATTGCCGCTGGCGTGGGTCTGATATTGACCGGCTGTGCGGCGCAAGGGTCCGCCATGGAGCCCGATGCTGCCGAGCAGGATGCTCGGGATGTTCTTGCAAGAACGTCCGCGGTGGTACCCGCCGGAGGGTGGACGACCGAAGTCACCTGGGGACCCTGTGAGAAGCCCCGAGAGGGTCACGTGCAGCTGACGTTCGTTGCCCAAAGCCTGACCGAGAGGCCCGAACCGACTCCTGCACTTGCTCAGGCGGTGGTTGACGCTTGGCAGCTCGTCGGCAGGAAACCCACGGTGACTTCCGAAGTCCTCGCAGGAGGCGATGCGGGTCTTGTCGTCTCGGATCCCACATACCTGACGGGCGCCAATCCCGACGGAAGCCTCACTCAGCTCTCCCTCTCCACTAAGGCGATCTTCCTGCAGGTGATGAGCCCGTGCATCGAGGGGGACCTCGATCGACTTCTCGCAGGCTCCTGAGGTTGGACCCTACGCGTCCAAAGCTCTCGTGTATCTCGCCTCACCGTCATTTGGCTACGTCGAGCCCTTGCGTATTCGGCGACTGAGGAGTTTGGTCTCGCTGGTTGCTATGTCGATCATGGCGACGGGGTGTACCCCGAATGACTACGGTCAGGAAAATCGCATGACCGTCCAGACCGTCGAGAAGCGCGCACAACAAAACCTACGAGCAACTCAGGATGTTCTCGGAGAATCTGGTTGGAATCCGCGGCCAGCGTGGGTGGAATGTGATGATCAAGGCGGACGGCTCGTTCGGCTTCTCTTCTTTGTGGAACGCCTAGAACCCACGAAAGGTGATTTGGGGGCGCTGTCTGCGGAAGTCGCCGAGAAGTGGGATGGGCTCGGACTCTCCGCTCGCGCCGAACCCGTTTCCGACAGACCCGGGACCTATGTCGTGTCGGATCCACCCTTCCTGCAGGCTCGAAGCAGGACGGAACTCTGACCCAGCTGCAGTTCAGCGCCACGTTCGCCGGTCTTCAGGTGCTGAGTCCCTGCGTAGAGGGAGATCTGACTGAACTGAGTTCACCCCAGCCGACCCCTTCGCCGCCTTCGTCGCCCTGATCGTGTAGCTGAGCGGCATGACCGACGGCTGCCCGGTCAACGCGTATTCGCCGTTGTTGCGAAGCGTCATACGGCCGGGCAGCGCTTCCCACGGCACGCTGTCGTGCTCGACCAGCGTGTCGAGGCGCAGCCCGCGCTCGAGCAGGGCCGTGACGATCTCGCCGAGACCGTGGTTCCATTCGTACGTCCGCGTTGATTTCAGGGGCGCGGCCACCTCGACGTACGTGCCGTCGTCGTCCCACTCCAACGGGATGGTCTGCTCGAAGTACGGAAATGCCAGGGACAAGCCCGGCAGGTCCTCATTCATGGCCCACAGGACGGGATGCCCCTCGCGGATGTGCAGCGTCCCTCCCGGTGCGAGCAGCTCGGCCACGACGCCGGCCCACTCCGAGATCGATGGCAGCCAGCACAGAGCGCCGATCCCGGTGTAGACGAGGTCGAAGCTTCCGCGGGGCAGGACGTCAGCGGCATCCCGGACATCCGCCTGGACGAACTCGACGTCGACGCCCGCGTCGGCAGCGAGGCGGCGGGCCTCGACGACGGCGTTCTCGGAGAAGTCCAGACCGGTCACCGTCGCGCCGAGACGGGCCAGAGACAGAGTGTCGGTGCCGATGTGGCACTGCAGGTGCGCGGTGCGCTTGCCTGAGATGTCGCCCAGCAGCGGCCGGTCGAAACGCACGACGTCCGAGAGCGCGTCGGCGTCGTCGATGTAGCGCGCGATTCCGTATCCCGATCCGTCCCGGGCGGCGTGCAGCGTCGCGCGCTCGTTCCAGTTGGCGCGGTTGGCGTCGATGTAGTCGGAGGTCATGGCATCCCTTTCCGGGAATCGAGCCTAGGGATGCCATGACCCGGTGTCGCCGCGTGACGCGGGGCGGGCGTGATGTCGGAGGTGCGGGTTAGCCTGGCGGCATGTCGGGCAAGGTCTATGTCATCCACGAGAACCCCCAGTGGATTCCGCCGTTCGCGGCGGCGTTCGAGGCGGAGGGCGTGCCGTTCGAGGAGTGGCTGCTCACGGACGGGTCGATCGACCTCGCGGTCGAGCCTCCCGAGGGAGTGTTCTGGTCGCGGTTGAGCGCATCGGCGCACACACGTGACCACGCGCACAGCAAGGAGTTCGGTCGGGCCGTGCTGCGATGGTTGGCGTCGTGGGGACGAACGGTCATCAACGGTGCCGACGTCCTCGAGCTCGAGGTCAGCAAGGTGGCGCAGCATGCCGCGCTGCGTCACGCGGGGATCGACGTTCCGCGCACGGTGGCCGTCTTCGGCACCGACGATCTGGTCGCCAAGGCGCGGGAGTTCGGGGCGCCCTTCATCAGCAAGCACAACCAGGGCGGAAAGGGCCTCGGCGTGCGCCGTTGGGATTCCGTCGACGAGTTCTCGTCGTGGGTGGCCGGCGCCGACTTCGAGCCCTCCCCCGACGGCATCACCCTCCTGCAGGAGCTGCTGGTCGCGCAGGCGCCCTTCATCACGCGCGCCGAGTTCGTCGCCGGTGAGTTCGTCTACGCGGTGCGCGTCGACACGAGCGCGGGCAGCTTCGAGCTCTGCCCGGCCGAGGCCTGCGCGATCCCGGGCGCCGACGGTGTCGAGCCCGAGCCGCTGTTCCGTCGTCGCGACGACGTCGATCCGGCGCTCATCGACCGCTACCTCGCCTTCCTCGCGGCAGAGGGTGTGGGCATCGCGGGCATCGAGTTCATCGAGACGCGCGACGGCCGGACCGTCACCTACGACGTCAACACCAACACGAACTACAACCCCGACGTCGAGGCGACCGCGCCGCGCTCCGGGCCGCGCGAGATCGCTCGCTGGCTCGGCTCGCTGCTGCCGAAAGAAGCGGTCGGTCTCCGTGGCTGAGGCCGCTCCCCCGCACTCCGACTGGCGCGGCTTCGGCTTCGCCACGCGCCAGGTGCATGCGGGCGAGGTCGAAGACCTGACGCACGGCTCGCGCATCACACCGGTGCACCTGTCGGCGGCCTACCGGTTCGACTCGTTCCAAGAGGCGACCGACCGGTTCGCGGGAGCCGATCTGGGCCACCTCTACTCGCGCAACGCCAACCCCACCAACCAGGTGGCCGAGGCGCGATTGGCGTCGCTCGAAGGCGGTTCGGGCGCGATCGTCGTCGGCTCGGGCCAGGCGGCGATCACCATCGCCCTGCTCGGTCTCGCCGGCAGCGGCGAGCACATCGTCTCGACCGCCAGCATCTACAGCGGAACGCGCGTGCTCTTCGACCGCACCTTCGCCCGCATGGGCGTGACCGTCGAGTACGTCTGGGACCCCGCGGACGACGCCGAATGGGACGCCCTGATCCGCCCCGAGACGAAGGCGATCTTCACCGAGACGCTGCCGAACCCCAAGAACGACGTCGTCGACATCGACGCCGTCGCTCGCGTCGCGCAGCGGCACGGCATCCCTCTCGTCGTCGACAACACCATCGCGACGCCGTTCCTCATCCGCCCGATCGAGCACGGAGCCGACATCGTCGTGCACTCGGCGACGAAGTTCCTTTCTGGGCACGGCGCGAACCTCGCGGGCGCCGTGGTCGACGGTGGGACGTTCGATTGGGTGGCATCCACTCGGTCCTATCCCTCGCTCACCGACACGGCCATCGCCGGGCACGCGTCATTCGTCGATGCGTTCGGGCCGCGCGCATTCGAGCTGTCGCTGCGGTTCGGCATCGCGAACGACACCGGGCCGGCGCTCTCGCCGCTCAACGGGTTCTTGCTGCAGCAGGGCATGGAGACCCTGTCGGTGCGCATGCGCCAACACCTCGCGACCGCCCGCACGGTCGCCGAGTGGCTGGAGGAGCACGCCGCCGTCGAGAGCGTCGACTACGCGGGCCTGCCCTCGCACCCGCAGCACGCGCTCGCGGTGCGCGATTACGGCGGTCTCTCGGGTTCGGTGTTCTCGTTCACCGTGCGCGGGGGCCGTCCCGCAGCCGAGCGGTTCTTCGACGCCCTGCGCTTGTTCAGCCGCATGACCAACATCGGCGACACCCGATCGATGGCCCTGCACCCCGCGACCACGACGCACCTCGGCTTTACGCAAGAGACGCGCGATCGCCTCGGCATCGGTGACGGCCTGATCCGCCTGTCGATCGGCCTCGAAGACGCCGAAGACCTCGTCGCCGATCTCGATCAGGCGCTTCGCGCGTCGAGCTGACGCTCCCGTCACGGGGGGTTCCGGCGCCGCCGGGCCCCGGTGTGCGCACGGTCGGACCTTCGCGCACGGCCGGGTTCCCGGCATCCAGCCCCGGAGTCCCGGCGCAGGCCCCACCTTCCGCGGGGCCCGACCTTCGACACGCGCTCGGGTTCCCGGCATCCGGCCCCGCCACCCCCACGAGTGTCCAAAACACGCGGACGGTCTTCGATGTCGTCCGGGTGTTTTGGACACTTCAACAAGAAGGGAACGGCACGGCACGAGCCCGCACGCCGATGCGCGCCTCACACCGGACGAGCCCGCCTTCGCGACGCCCCGTCAGGCGTCGCGCTGCGCCTCCAGGCGCCGCACGCGCGGGATCACCTCGGCGGCGAAGCGCTGCAGCTCGGGCAGGTGCGGCGAGAACTGCAACAGCAGGGTCGAGACGCCGACGTCCGCGAAGGCGACGATGCGTTCCGCCACCTGATCAGGGGTTCCGACGAGGTTCGGCCGCAGGCCGCGGTTCGAGACCGAGTACTCCTTGAGGTCGACCTGGGTGTCCAGCTTCGACTTGCTGACGAAGTCCTGGTACGAGCCGTAGGCCGCTCCCCCGCGCACATCCGTGATGCGGTCGATCTCGGCCTGCGCCTCGTCTTCGGTGTCGCGCACGACGGCGTACGCCGCCATTCCGAACGCCTCGAACGGCGTGGCCCCGGCCTCGGCCCGGCGCCGGCGCATGTCGGCGACCTTCGTCTCGAGCTCCTCGAGGGTGCCGCCGTGCGTCAGATACGCGTCGGCGAAGCGCGTGATCGCGTTGCGTCCCGCCTCGCTCTCGCCGCCCGCGTACAGGCGCGGCCGCACCTGCGGCTTCGGCTCGAGGTACGTCCCCTCGGTGCGGTAGTACTCTCCCTCGTACGCGAACGGCGTCTCGGACCACAGGCCGCGCAGCACCTCGACCCACTCGATCGTGCGGGCGTAGCGGTCGTCGTGGGCGCTGAAGAGGCCGTCGTACTGCGTGGCCTCTTCGGCCCACCACGCCGAGACGACGTTCAGGGTGAAGCGTCCCCCGCTGATCTCGTCGATGGTCGCCGCCTGCTTGGCGGTGTGGAAGGGATTGTGGAAGCCCGGGCGCACGGCCGCGAGCAGCTCGAGCTTCGAGGTCACGGCGGCGAGTCCCGCGGTCACCGTCCAGGCGTCGAGCGACGGCGCCTCGACGCCCTTGATGTCGTTGAGATTCAGCTCGGGGATGAGCGTCAGATCGAATCCGCCCTCTTCGGCCGCCCGGGCGATCTCGGCGATGTGGGCGAACGACACGGGTGTCTGCTCGTCGTCGACGTTGCGCAGCCACCCGCCGAAGATGGGGGTCCAGTAGCCGAAACGCACGCGCTGGGGGGAGGTCATGGCTCCATCCTCACCCGGTCGGCGTCGCCCGGCGTCACGGGGCGAAACGGTCCGTCACATGTCGTTGACCGATGGCCGAAGCGGTGCGAAGTTTGCCGGGTTCCGATCCGCGAGGAGAACCCCATGACCGACTTTCCGCCCACCCACGAGCCGCTGAAGTTCGCCTACTGGGTGCCCAACGTCAGCGGCGGGCTCGTCATCAGCTCGATCGAACAGCGCACCGACTGGGACTACGACTACAACGTGAAGCTGGCTCGCACGGCCGAGCGGGTCGGGTTCGAGTACGCCCTGAGCCAGGTGCGGTACGCCTCCAGCTACGGCGCCGCGCAGCAGCACGAGTCCACCTCGATCAGCCTGGCCCTGCTGCTGGCCACCGAGAAGCTCAAGGTCATCGCCGCCATCCACCCCGGCATCTGGCATCCGGCTGTCCTGGCGAAGTTCATCAACACGGCGGATCAGTTCTCGCACGGTCGTGCGGCGGTCAACGTCGTCAGCGGATGGTTCAAGGACGAGTACACCGACCTGGGGCTGGAGTGGCTCGAGCACGACGAGCGGTACGAGCGCGCGGCCGAGTTCATCCAGGTGCTGCGCGGTCTGTGGACGCAGGAGAAGTTCTCGTTCCACGGCACGTACTACGACATCACCGACTTCACGCTGCGCCCGTTCCCGTTCGAGGTGCCCGGGCGGACGCACCCCGACATCTTCCAGGGCGGCAACTCCACGGCTGCGCGCTTCAACGGCGGTGCGTTCTCGGACTGGTACTTCTCGAACGGCAAGGACTTCGACGGTTTCACCGAGCAGTACGACGACGTCACCCGCGTCGCGGCCGAGCACGGTCGACGCACGCGCTTCGGGCTGAACGGCTTCGTCATCCAGCGCGACAGCCGCGCCGAGGCCGAGGCGCAGTTGCGCGAGATCATCGCCCACGCCGACTCGGGCGCCGTCGAGGGCTTCCGCAAGAGCGTGCAGGAGGCGGGCAATTCCACGGCCGACAAGAAGGGCATGTGGGCGGACTCTTCGCTCGAGGACCTCGTGCAGTACAACGACGGGTTCCGCACCCAGCTGTTCGGAGATGCGCAGCAGATCGCCGAGCGCATCATCGAGTACAAGAAGCGCGGGGTCGATCTCTTCTTGCTCGGCTTCCTGCACTTCCAGGAGGAGCTGGAGCACTTCGGCGAGACGGTGATCCCGATCGTCCGCGAACTCGAGGCGGACCTGGCGCGGACGGGCGATCCGATCGGGGTAGCCGCGCGCTGAGTTTCCGCCGAACGGCTCCCGAGATCGGTCCCGGCGCGCGTATCCAGGCCTAGCCTGGGAGTATGGGGGTATTCCACTCCGTGCATACGTCGAGAAGGGGGCCGCGCGGCGGCCCGGGAGGGACAGGTCGCATGAGCGGCGCACGCCTCGGATTCTTCACGCGGATCTTGGATGCCGGCACCGACGGCGACCGCTATCGAAAGGCGCTCGAGCAGGTCCGTTCCGCCGATCAGCTCGGATTCGCCTCCCTGTGGGTGGCGCAGCATCACTTCGATCGCGACGAGGGCGGCTTGCCGTCGCCGTTCCCGTTCCTCGCGGCGGCGGCCGTGCAGACCGAGCGCATCGCGCTGGGAACGGGGATCGTGACCCTCCCCATCGACGACCCCGTGCGCGTGGCCGAAGACGCCGCGTTCGTCGACGCCCTCAGCAGCGGGCGCGTGCAGCTGGGCATCGGGATGGGCGGCACACCCTCATCGTTCGCGGCGTTCGAGCGGTCGTCCGACGACCGCCGGGCGATTCAGGCGGCGCACGTCGAGGTGCTGCGCGACGCCTTCGCCGGGCGCGGCATCCGGAACACCGATCTGCGCCTCAACCCCCCGGCACCGCACCTCGGCGGTCGGCTCTGGCAGGCGACGTTCTCGGTCGATGGCGGCCGTCGTGCGGGGGCCGCCGGTGATGGACTGCTGCTCTCGCGCACGCAGCCGCGCGATGACGGTCACGATCTGCACGAGGTGCAGGTGCCGATCGTCGAGGCGTACCTCGCGGCACTCCCCCGCGGTGTCGCTCCGCGTGTCCTGGCGTCACGCACCGCCGTGGTCGTCGACGCCGATCGCCGCGAGGAGGTGTGGGCGGGGGCGGATGCCGGCATCCGGCGCCTCGCGCGTACATTCCTCCAGCGGAATGCCGACGGTGACCTGCGCGATCTGGCGGCGCTCACCAACACCCACCTGGGCACGGTCGACGACGTCGTCGCGTCACTCCACAAAGATCGCACCCTGGAGCTCGCGACCGATGTGGCGTTCCAGGTGCACTCCGTCGATCCGGTCCACGAGGTGACACTCCGGTCGATCGAGCTCCTGGCGACCGAGGTCGCGCCTCAGCTCGGCCTGCGGACGGGCGCCGAGGCTGCGGACGAGCTCCGCGCGCTGGGCACCGCGGCCTGACGACGCCTCATCCCACCCCGTCGAGCATCGCCTTCGACCACGCCGTCTGCTCCCTCAGCGCGTCGGCCAGGGCGACCACGGCGGGGATGCGCATCGAGTCGGCACGCACGACCATCCAGTAGGGCAGCCGCTCGGTCATCGTCTCGGGCAGCAGACGCTCGAGGTCGGCGTGGCGGTCGGCGACGAAGCACGGGAGCATGCCGATGCCGGCCCCGGCGCGCGTCGCCTCGACCTGCACGAGCACGTTCGTCGAGGTGACCCCGTCGCGCATGCGGGGCACGACGCGGCGGGGCAGATCGAGGGCCTCGACCTGGAGCATCGCGTCGACGAAGTACACGAGGCCGTGCGTCTGCAGCTCGTCGAGATCGCGTGGGCGCCCGTGGCGTTCGAGGTACGAGCGCGAGGCGTACATGCCGAGAGCGTACGAGCCCAGCTCGACGGTCGTCCCGCGCGAGGTCTGGGGCTGACCGACGACCACCTCGAGATCGAGGCCGGGGCGGTGCAGGGCGGCTCGGCGTTGGGCGGCGACGACCTCGACGACGAGATCCGGATGCCGTTCGCGCAGGCTCGCGATGGCGGGAGCGGCGATGTAGGCGCTGAACCCGTCGGTGGCCGACATGCGGACGACCCCCGACACCGGGTCGGGCTCAACTCCCCCGGCGGCGAGCTGCGACATCGCCGCCTCGATGCGCCCGGCGGTCTCGGCGGCGTGCGCACCCAGTGTCGTGAGCTCCCACCCGCGGCCGGATTGCGCGACGAGCCTGCCGCCCAGGGCCTCCTCGAGGGCGGCGATCCGCCGCGCGACGGTGGTGTGATCGACACCGCGCAGTTGTGCGGCCGCTGTGTACCGACCCGTGCGGGCCACGGCCAACAGCATCAGCAAGTCATCTGCGCGCACGCTTCCGGCATCCATGTGTGCAATTCTGCACAGCGGGGGAGCGGGACTGGGCATTGTCGCGCGCCGCGGACCACCTCAGACTGAGGCGCGGTCGTCACCGTCGACACCGAAGGAGCAGCATGGAACCCCCCACCGCCGCGTCGCGCCGCAGCGCAGACGCCCCCGCCTCGAACCGCATCCGTCGGGTCGTCGCCGCCTCGATGGCCGGCACGGTCGTCGAATGGTACGAATTCTTCCTCTACGCCACGGCCGCGAGCCTGGTCTTCGGCACGTTCTTCTTCCCCTCGTCCGGCTCGCCGCTCGACGGCATCATCGCCGCGTTCGTCACCTACGCTGTCGGCTTCATCGCGCGCCCCCTCGGCGGGATCGTATTCGGCCAGATTGGCGACCGCTTCGGCCGCAAGCCCACGCTGCAGGCCACGATCATCATCGTCGGCGTCGCGACCTTCCTCATGGGCTGCCTGCCCGGCTTCGCGAGCGTCGGCTACTGGGCTCCCGCGATGCTCGTCGCCCTGCGCTTCATCCAGGGCTTCGCGGTCGGCGGGGAGTGGGGCGGCGCAGTGCTGCTCGTGGCCGAGCAGAGCCCCGACCGTCGTCGCGCGTTCTGGTCGAGCTGGCCGCAGGCCGCCGTTCCGGTGGGCAATCTGCTGGCGACCCTCGTGCTGCTGATCACCTCGTTCGTGCTCAGCCCCGCCGCCTTCCTCGACTGGGGCTGGCGCATCGCGTTCTGGCTGTCGGCCGTGATCGTGCTCGTCGGCTTCTGGATCCGCCGCCACGTCGAAGAGGCCCCGATCTTCCTCGAGGCCAAGGCGCAGGTCGAGAAAGAGAAGGCGACGTCGTTCGGTGTCGTCGAGGTGCTGCGCCGCTACCCGAAGGGCGTCGTGCAGGCGATGGGCGTGCGCTTCGCCGAGAACATCGTCTACTACATCGTCGTCAGCTTCTCGATCGTCTACCTGAAGATCGTGCACTCGTACGACACCAGTCAGCTGCTGCTGGCCCTGCTGATCGCCCACATCGTGCACTTCGCCGTGATTCCGCCGCTCGGCCGCCTGTCCGACCGCGTCGGTCGCCGCCCGGTGTACCTCGCGGGGGCGGTCCTCAGCGCAACCTGGGCGTTCTTCGCCTTCCCGATGTTCGACACGCTCAACCCCGTGATGATCGTGCTCGCGGTGACGATCGGTCTGATCTTCCACGCCGGGATGTACGCCCCGCAGCCCGCGGTCATGGCCGAGCTGTTCCCGACCCGCATGCGCTACTCGGGCGTCTCGCTGGGCGCGCAGGTCACGGCGATCCTCGCGGGTTCGCTCGCCCCGATCCTGGCGACGCAGTGGCTGCGCGACTTCGGCTCGTGGCTGCCCATCGCGATCTACATCGTCGTGGCGTGCATCGTGACCTCGATCGCCGTGCTGTCGTTGAAGGAGACGCGGGGCATCTCGCTGCGCGACATCGACGCCGCCGACGCCGCACGCACCGCGGCGGCCCCGGCGACGACGGGGGTGAGGGGAGCCCGATGAGCACCGACCTGACCGGCCGCCGCGCCCTCGTCACCGGGGGAGCGAGCGGGATCGGCGAAGCGATCGTCCGCGCCTTCGCCGGCGCCGGGGCCCACGTCACCGTCGCCGACGTGAACGGCGAACAGGCAGAGTGCGTGGCGGCCGAGGTCGGGGGCGAGGCGTGGCACGTCGACCTCTCCGACACGGCGGCCCTGCGCGAGCTGCACCTCGACGTCGACATCCTCGTCAACAACGCCGGCATCCAGCACGTCAGCCCCATCGAGGAGTTCGACCCCGAGCGTTTCTCGTTCATGCTGCGGCTCATGCTCGAGGCCCCGTTCCTGCTGATCCGCGCCGCCCTGCCCGGCATGTACGAGCGCGGGTTCGGGCGGGTGCTGAACGTTTCGAGCGTGCACGGCATCCGCGCCTCGGAGTACAAGTCGGCGTACGTCACCGCCAAGCACGGCCTCGAGGGGCTGTCCAAGACCACCGCGCTCGAGGGCGGCCCGCACGGGGTGACGAGCGTGTGCATCGATCCCGGATACGTGCGCTCGCCGCTGGTCGAGAAGCAGATCGCCGATCAGGCCCGCACGCACGGCATCGCCGAGGGGCAGGTGCTCGAGACGATCCTGTTGAAGGATGCCGCGATCAAGCGCCTCGTCGAGCCCGCGGAGGTCGCCTCTCTCGCCCTATGGTTGGCGGGTCCGGATGCCGCGATGGTCACCGGCTCGAGTTACCTCATGGACGGCGGGTGGTCGGCGCACTGACGGTCGGGGACGCCCCGGGGCCCGCAGCGGGTGAATTCTCTGTTCGCGGTCATCGCGAGAAGGCCTCCCGAACAGGAATATTTCCGCTCCTGGGGGGCTGAACGCCGGAACGCATCCGACGGGAATCGGTACCCGGTGCCGTCTCCGGCGGGTTTCGGTCTCGTAAATATGCGCGGATCGGGTTTACCGTTGACACTTCCCCGGTCAAGGATGTCCGAGGGACTACGGCGCTTGTCGCAGTCGACACTTCACAGCAGAGGTAATTCATGACACTGCACATCAGTGGGCGGGGCCGTCTCGGCCTCGTCATCGGCGCCTTCGGCGCCTCGGCCCTTGTTCTGGCAGGTTGCACGACCACCACCGGAGGCGGCGCCTCCGACGGCGGCTCGACCGACCCCCTCGTCATCGGCACCACCGACAAGATCACCTCGATCGACCCGGCCGGCTCGTACGACAACGGATCGTTCGCCGTCATGACGCAGATCTACCCCTTCCTCATGAACAGCCAGTACGGCACGTCCGAGGTCACCCCCGACATCGCCGAGTCGGCCGAGTTCACCTCGCCGACCGAGTACACGGTCACGCTCAAGTCGGGCCTGAAGTTCGCGAACGGCCACGACCTCACGTCGTCCGACGTGAAGTTCTCGTTCGACCGCCAGGTCGCGATCAACGACCCGAACGGCCCCGCGTCGCTGCTGGGCAACCTCGAGAGCGTCGCCGCTCCCGACGACACGACGGTCGTGTTCACGCTGAAGAACGGCAACGACCAGGTCTGGCCCCAGATCCTCTCGAGCCCCGCCGCGCCGATCGTCGACGAAGAGGTCTTCTCGGCCACCGCCGTCACCTCGGACGACGCGATCGTCGAGGGCAAGGCCTTCGCCGGTCAGTACACGATCGACTCGTACAAGCCGAACGAGCTCATCTCGTACAAGCCGTACGCCGACTACATGGGGTCGCTTCCCAAGGCGGCCAACGGCGGCATCTCGACCAAGTACTACGCCGACTCGTCGAACCTCAAGCTCGACGTGCAGTCGGGTGCGATCGACGTCGCCTACCGCAGCCTGAGCGCGACCGACGTCGCCGACCTGCAGAAGGACGACGCGGTCAAGGTCGTCGACGGCCCCGGCGGCGAGATCCGCTACATCGTCTTCAACTTCGACACCATGCCGTACGGCACGAAGACCCCCGATGCCGACGCCGCCAAGTCGCTCGCGATCCGTCAGGCCGCGGCCGACCTCGTCGACCGCCAGGCGATCGCGACCGACGTCTACAAGGACACCTACTCGCCGCTGTACTCCTACGTGCCGCAGGGTCTCGCGGGTGCCAACGAGGCGCTCAAGGACATGTACGGCGACGGCAGCGGCAAGCCCGACGCCGCCAAGGCCAAGGCGACCCTCGAGGCGGCCGGTCTGTCGACCCCCGTCACGCTGAACCTGCAGTATAACGGCGACCACTACGGCCCCTCGTCGGGTGACGAGTACGCCGCGGTCAAGGCGCAGCTCGAGAAGGACGGCCTGTTCACGGTCAACCTCGCGCAGACCGAGTGGGTGCAGTACACCAAGGACCGCAAGGCCGACGCGTACCCCGCGTACCAGCTCGGCTGGTTCCCGGATTACTCGGATGCCGACAACTACCTCACCCCGTTCTTCGCGAAGGACAACTTCCTGCTGAACCACTACGACAACGCCGAGGTTCAGAAGCTGCTCGTCGACCAGGCGACGCAGACCGACAAGACCACGCGTGAGCAGGAGATCGGCGAGATCCAGGACAAGGTGGCCGCCGACCTCTCGACGCTGCCGCTGCTCCAGGGCAAGCAGGTCGCGATCGTGGGCTCGAGCGTCGAGGGCGCCGTCCTCGACGGGTCGTTCAAGTTCCGCTACGCACCGCTGCACAAGTAAGACCGAATCGGCGCCTCGCGCGATTCCGCTCACCCGACGACCGGGGTCACGTACCCTCGGTCGTCGGGTGAGAGCGGAGCGATGAGGCGCCGTTCCCCCGTTGAGTGAGGTCTCTCCCGTATGGTCACCGCCGTCGACGCTGCCGACATCGCCAAACCCGTCTCTCCCAAGGGCGGAGGACTGTGGCGTTACATCCTGGTCCGTCTGCTCCTGATCATCCCGACGGTGTTCATCCTCGTCACCGTGGTGTTCGTGCTCATGCGCATCACGGGCGACCCGATCACCGCCGCCCTCGGCGGCCGTCTTCCCCCCGATCAGCTCGCGGAGCGCATCGCGCAGGCCGGTTACGACCGGCCGCTGATCGTGCAGTACTTCGAGTACATCGGCGGCATCCTCCGCGGTGACTTCGGCACGACGCTCACCGACAACCGTCCGGTGATCGAGATCCTGCTGCAGTACGGCTCCGCCACCCTCGAGCTCGCGATCTACGCGCTCTTCGTCGCGTTGCTCATCGGCATCCCCTTCGGTCTGATCGCCGCGTACAAGCGCGACCGCTGGCCCGACGCGACCCTGCGCATCGGGGCGATCCTCGGCTACGCGACGCCCATCTTCTTTGTCGGGCTGCTGCTCAAGCTCGTCTTCTCGGTGTGGCTGAGCGTCCTCCCGGTCGCCGGTCGTGCGAGCACCCGCACCGAGTTGAAGTTCGCCTCGATCGAGAACCCCACCGGCATCTACCTGCTCGATGCGATCCGCCTGGGCGACGGGGCGGCCGCGGGTGACGTCCTCATCCACGCGATCCTGCCCGGTGTGGCTCTCGGCATCTTGACGGCGGGGATCTTCCTGCGTCTGGTGCGCACGAACGTCATCGGCACCCTCGGTGCCCAGTACGTCACCTCGGCGCGCTCGCGCGGCGTGGGGGAGTACCGCCTGGTCACCAAGCACGCCTATCGTCCCGCGCTGATCCCGATCATCACCGTGATCGGCCTGCAGATCGCCCTGCTGCTGTCGGGTGCGGTGCTGACCGAGACGACGTTCGAGTGGAAGGGCCTCGGATTCATGCTCAGCGAGTACCTCAAGGCCCGTGACTTCGTGGCGGTGCAGGGCATCGTCGTGATCATCGCCGTGCTGGTCGCCTTCACCAACTTCCTGGTCGACGTCATCGCGGCGATCATCGACCCGCGAGTGAGGTACTGACATGTCGGATGCCATGACCCCCGCCCTCTCCGACGACAGCGTGACGGTGCGCAAGGTGCCGCTTCGCGACCGCCTGCCGGTGATCTCGCACCTGCGCCGCAGCGTCGGCCTGCAGCGCACCATGCTCGTGCTCGGCCTCGTGATCACCACGGTGTTCCTGTTGACGGCTCTGTTCGCCCCTCTTCTCGCGCCCTACGGGTTCGCGCAGCAGGAGGCCGACGGTGTGAAGTTCGGCACCCAGCAAGCGCCCAGCGCGATGAACCTGCTCGGCACGACCGTCGGCGGGTACGACGTCCTCTCGCGCGTGATCTGGGGAGCGCAGACCGCGCTGCTCGTGATCCTCTGCGCGATCGCGTTCTCGATCTTCCTCGGCATCTTCCTGGGTCTCGTCGGCGGCTACTTCGGCGGCTGGCTGGACCGGATCCTCGTGGTGCTGTGCGACGCGATCTACGCGTTCCCCTCGCTGCTGCTCGCCATCGTCATGTCGATCGCGATCACCAAGGGGCAGTCGACCCTGTGGGGTGGCATCCTGGCCACCGCCATCTCGATCACCGTGGTGTTCGTGCCGCAGTACTTCCGCGTGATCCGCGCCGAGGTGGTGCGCGTGAAGGCCGAGCCCTTCGTCGAGTCGGCGCGCGTGATCGGGGTGCCCACGGCACGCATCCTGCTGCGTCACGTGCTGCGCAACTCGACGCGCTCGCTGCCGGTCGTGGTCACGCTGAACGCCTCCGAGGCGCTGCTGACCCTGGCGGGCCTCGGCTTCCTCGGCTTCGGCATCGAGGCCACCGCCGCCGCCGAGTGGGGCTACGACCTCAACCGCTCGGTGAGCGACGTGACCAGCGGAATCTGGTGGACGGCGATCCCGCCGGGAGTTGCGATCGTGCTCGCCGTGCTCGGCATCACCCTCGTCGGCGAGAGCCTCAACGACCTGAGCGACCCGCGTCTGCGCACGCGCCGCCGCGCGGGTCGCGCTCCCGCTCCCGTCACCGCGGTCGATCCGTCGACGTCTCCGGCCGAAGCCTCGACCACCGTGTCCCCCGCCGGGTCCCCGGCATCCGCCCCCTCCGATGGGAGCCCCTCATGACCGGCACCACCGCCCCCGTCGCCCGGATCGACGACCTGCGCGTCGCCTTCGCCACCGATGGCGAGCCGGTCGCGGCGATCAACGGGATCTCGCTCGAGGCCCACGCGGGCGAGGTGCTCGCGATCGTCGGCGAGTCGGGCTCGGGCAAGACCGTCACCGCCAACACCCTGCTGGGGCTGCTGCCCGAGACGGCGACGCTGTCGGGCGCGGTCATCGTGCGAGGTCGCGACGGCGACCAGACCGACATCGTGCACGCCACCCGCGCCCAGTTGCGCGAGATGCGCGGGCGCGACGCGGCGATGGTGTTCCAGGAGCCGTCGACCGCCCTCAACCCGGTCTACACGGTCGGGTGGCAGATCGCCGAGGGCCTGCGCGCGCACGAGAAGCTGTCGAAGTCCGAGGCGAAGACCAAGGCCGTCGACATCCTGCGCCGCGTCGGCATCCCCGATCCCGAGAAGCGCGTCGACGACTACCCGCACCAGTTCTCGGGCGGGCAGAAGCAGCGCGTGGTCATCGCGATGGCCCTCGTGCTGAACGCCGGCCTGATCATCGCCGACGAGCCGACCACGGCGCTGGATGTGACGGTGCAGGCCGAGATCCTCGACCTGCTGCGCACGTGCCGCGACGAGTTCGGCGCGACGATCGTGCTCATCACGCACAACATGGGCGTCGTCGCCGACCTCGCCGACCGCGTGATCGTGATGTACCGCGGCGACATCGTCGAGCAGGCGCCCGTGCGCGAGCTGTTCGCCGCCCCGCGCGAGGAGTACACGCGCGAACTGCTCGCGGCCGTGCCGCACGTGGGTCGCGGCAAGAGCTCGCGGCAGTCGCTCGCCGATGCGGCACCCACCTCGCCGCCGGCGGGAAGCCTCGTCGTGGCCGACAAGGTCGAGATCGGGTACCCCGGTCGCTTCGGGTCGCCGGGGGTCGTCGCCGTGAAAGGCGTGGACTTCTGGATCGGCCCCGGCGAAGTGCTCGGTCTGGTCGGAGAGTCCGGCTCGGGCAAGACCACGATCGGTCGCGCGATGGTCGGTCTCACCTCGGTCGTCGGGGGATCGCTCAAGGTCCTCGGCACCGAGATGAACGGCGCGAAGCCCCGCACGCTCGCCAAGACGCGCCCCGACATCGGCTTCGTCTTCCAGGACCCGGCGACGAGCTTCAACCCGCTGCTCACGATCGCGGAGTGCATTGCCGAGCCGCTCGTGGTGCACCGTCGCGTCTCGGGAGCCCGCGCCGCCCGCCAGCGCGTGAACGAGCTGCTAGATGCCGTGCAGCTGCCGACCGCGTTCGGCGATCGCTACCCGCACGAGCTGTCGGGTGGTCAGCGCCAGCGCGCTTCGCTCGCTCGAGCCCTCGCCCTGGACCCGAAGCTGCTCATCGCCGATGAGCCGACCTCGGCGCTCGACGTGTCGGTGCAGGCGCGTGTGCTGCAGCTGTTCGCGCAGTTGCAGGCGGAGTTCGGGTTCGCGTGCCTGTTCATCAGCCACGACCTCGCCGTCGTCGACGAGGTGGCCGACCGCGTGGTCGTGCTGCAGCGGGGCGTGATCCGTGAGCAGGGCACGACCGTGCAGGTGCTCACCGAGCCGCGCGACGACTACACGAAGCGCCTGCTCGTGTCGCTGCCGGTGCCGGACCCGGTCGAGCAGGAGAACCGCCGCGAGCTGTGGCGGTCGACCCGCGGGGTCTGACGACTGACGAGAGCGGGGCCCTCACGTACGCAGCGTGGGGGCCCCGAGTCGTATCGGCTGACATTGCGCAGGGTCAGTGATTCAGCGCGATGGGCCGGACGCCGGCGGAGCGTGCCCCGCGTCAGCGCCCGAAGACCGTCGTAAGGATCCACCACGCGGCGAAACCGGCGATCACGACGAACGACCACACGGGGATTCCCCGCTTCAGTCGCCGCCCCTCGCGGGCCACGCCCGCGGGCGGCGGGGTGAGCAGGGGAGCGCCCTGGATGGTGGCCCCCGGGATCCCGGATGCCACGGCCCCGGTCGTCGCTCGGGTCAGGCGGTCGTCGCGCCAGCGCGCCCACTGCGCGAGCTTGTCGTCGATCGCGGCGACCGTGGCGAACAGCCATTCCCAGGTCGCGGGGTCGAGGGTCGTCAGGTCGCGCTTGGCGTAGAGGAACAGCCAGTCGTCGACGATCTCGACGTCGAGGGCCGCGGCGTTGTCGACGAAGCGGGCCATGACGTCGGGGGTGAAGAGGTAAAGCGCGTCGCGCTCGTAGCCCTCGGGGCAGTACAGCGCGAAGTGCTGGTCGAAGTCGCCCTCGAGGCTCAGGCGCTGGTCGCGTCCGAACGTGATCGGCAGGTTCGAGCCGCCGAACAGACCGTTGTTGCCCGCGGCATCCAGCACGATGTGGGGCAGAGGGGTGTCGAGCCGCAGCGCCACGTATCCCCAGCGGTGGGTCTGCTTGTTCTTGCCCGACCCGGTCTCGTACGTGTAGTTGGCCACCTCGAGGGTGCGCGGCTGCGTCCGCCGCATCACGTCGTGCAGCTCCTGGTTGCGGCCGAGGTCGAAGATCATGCCCGGGAGTCGGGGGTTCGAATATCCCGGATGCCACGTCATGCCGTTCGCGCTCGCGAACAGGCTCAGCCGGTAGCGGCGTGCCGCGGCGCCGCCGACCCCGCGGATGACCGCCCACGCGATGAGCCCCGCGACGACGAGCATGATCGCGAAGGGCAGGAGCCCGAAGACGCTGCCGCTGCTGCCCGTGAACGCGATCGCCATGAACGAGACGAAGGTCGGAACGACGATGAACAGGGCCGCGAGGCCCACGAACGCGAACACGATGATCGTGAACGCGCGGCTCTGCAGCATTCCCTTCTCGCGCAGCGCCTTGCTGAAGGCGCGGACCTTCGCCCGGTCGATCGGCTGGGTCAGGGCGGTGGTGTCGAGAGTCATGTTCACTGTGCCAAGAAGAAGAGGAAGCCGGCCGCGAAGACGACGAGCGGGATGACGACGAGGGACCCGGCCACGACGAGCAGGGCGATGAGCCAGGCGTTGCTGCGTTTGAGCCTCTGACCGGGAGGGGCGACTCCGACCGGCGCGGGGGTGAACGTCATCGGCAGGGGCGCGGGTGTCGGCGCCGCGGCTGTCGGTGCAACGGCTCCCGGCGTCGCGGCGACCGGAACGGGTCGCGGTGCGAAAGCCCCCTCCTGCAGCCTGTCGTCGCGCCACCGCCCCCACTGCTCGAGCTTGTCGAGCAGCGCCGAGACGACCGCGAACGCCCACGCCCACCGGGCCGGGTCGAGGGTCGAGAGCTCGTCGGGCGAGTAGAGGAACATCCAGTCGTCGACGATCTCGACCTCGAGCGCCGAGGCGTTGTTGATGAAACGCGCCATCACGTCGGGGGTGAAGAGGTACAGCGCGTCGCGCTCGTAGCCCTGGGGGCACGACAGGTGGAAGTACCGGTCGAAGTCGCCCTCGAGGCTCAACCGCTGCCCGCGCTCCCACAGGCCGAGTTTCACCCCGTTGCCCACGGCATCCAGCACGATGTGGGGGAGGGGGACGTCGAGGCGGATCGCGATGTAGCCCCAGCGCGAGGTATGCGTGTTCTTGCCGTCGCTCGTCGTGTACGAGTAGTTGCCGATCTCGACGAACCGCGGCTCGCGCCCGCGCAGGATGTCGTAGCCCGTGCGGTCGCCGCCGACCCCGAACAGCACCCCCGGAAGCGGGGGAGTCGGCACCGCGGGCACGTACTCCATGCCCACGTCGCGGCTGAATCCCGCGAGCCGCCAGCGGCGGTCCTCCTGGGTGCGCTGGGTCCTCTGGCCGAGGAACCACGCCAGCGCCAGCCCGCCGAGACCCAGCACGATCGGGAAGAGGAACAGGATGCCGAGGATGAACGACCCTTCGCGCAGCACCGGCGCCAGCAGCACCGCCGCGACGATGATGACGACGCCGATCCCGCCGATGAGCGCGAACGCGATGGCGAAGGTGACGACGGCCGCACCCGTGCCCGGGAGCCGGCCCCTTTTGCGCAGGTCGGCGGTGAATGCCTTCGCGGCCCGGGGGTCGGGCGGCGTCAGCAACGCTCGTGCGTCGAATGGTCGGATCCCTGCCATGCGGCCCTCCGCCGTCGTCTGGTCACGTCCACGCTACCGATGTCCGATTCCCCGAGGCGAGCGGCATCCGTTAGACTACGAAGGTTGTCCGGCGACGCCCATGCGCGTGTGAGCCCGTGACGACGTGCAACACACCCTCCTGCTGCCGGGAAATGCCCGTCAGCCGTTCTAGTCCGAAGGAGGTGGGTTAGTGACGCACCAGTACGAACTCATGGTCATCTTCGATCCCGAGATCGACGAGCGCCAGGTCGCTCCGAAGCTCGACGGATTCCTCAAGGTCATCACGGCCGATGGAGGAACCATCGACAAGATCGACATCTGGGGCCGCCGTCGTCTCGCCTACGAGATCCGCAAGAAGAACGAGGGCATCTACGCCGTCGTCAACTTCGTCGCGACCAGCGAGGCCACGAACGAGCTCGACCGTCAGCTGAAGCTGAACGAGCAGATCATGCGCACCAAGGTCCTGCGCGCCGAAGAAGCGATCGCCCAGGTCGCCGCCGAGGCCAAGCGCTCCGAGGAGAAGGCCGCCCGCAAGGCCGCCGCTCCCCGCAAGGTCGAGTCCGCCGAGAAGGCTGCGAAGTAACGACGATGGCCGGCGAAACCGTCATCACCGTCGTGGGTAACCTCACGGCCGACCCCGAGCTGCGGTACACGCAGAACGGGCTCCCGGTCGCGAACTTCACCATCGCGTCGACCCCCCGCACGTTCGACCGTCAGGCGAACGAGTGGAAGGACGGCGAGGCGCTCTTCCTGCGTGCCTCGGTGTGGCGCGAATTCGCCGAGCACGTCGCCGGTTCGCTGACGAAGGGCAGCCGTGTCATCGCGACCGGTCGCCTCAAGCAGCGTTCGTACCAGGACCGCGAGGGAAACAACCGCACCTCCATCGAACTCGAAGTCGATGAGATCGGTCCCTCGCTCCGCTACGCGACCGCCCAGGTCACGCGTGCCGCCGGTGGCGGCAACGGTGGCGGTGGCGGTCAGCGCGCGCAGGTGCAGCAGTCGAACGACGAGCCGTGGTCGACGCCCGGTTCGAACAACGGCGGCGGCAACAACGGCGGCGCAGACGCGTGGAGCACTCCTGGTTCCTACGGAGACGACACCCCGTTCTGAACTTCGCCCCGCTCTCGAGCGAGACGACCCCTGAAATTCCGGATGCCGTGTCCCGGTCCGCGTGACCGACTCGGCGTCCGAACCACACGAAAGAAGGAAGCATGGCTGGAAAGGCCACTGGTGACCGCCGCAAGCCGCGGAAGGGCGCGAAGAACGCAGCCCCCGCGAAGGCGATCCGCGTCGGCGTCATCGACTACAAGGACGTCCCCACCCTCCGCAAGTTCATCTCGGAGCGCGGCAAGATCCGCGCCCGTCGTATCACCGGTGTCTCCGTGCAGGAGCAGCGTCTGATCGCCCGCGCCATCAAGAACGCGCGCGAGATGGCTCTTCTGCCCTACGCCGGCGCCGGCCGCTAAGGAGCACCCGATGGCAAAGCTGATTCTCACGAATGAGGTCACCGGGCTCGGTAGCGCCGGTGATGTTGTCGAGGTCAAGAACGGGTACGCCCGTAACTACCTCATCCCGCAGGGCTTCGCCGTGTCGTGGAGCCGTGGTGGCGAGAAGCAGGTCGCGTCGATCCGCGCTGCTCGCGAGACCCGCGCGATCCACGACCACGAAGAGGCCGTGTCGCTGAAGAACACGCTCGAGTCGAACACCGTCAAGCTGGCCGTCAAGGCCGGCAACGAGGGTCGCCTCTTCGGTTCGGTCAAGCCCGCCGATGTCGCCGACGCCGTCAAGGCTGCCGGTCTGGGCGAGCTCGACAAGCGCAAGATCCAGATCACCTCTTCGATCAAGTCGGTCGGCGAGCACGAGGCGACCGTTCGCCTGCGTGACGACGTCACCGCCGTGATCACCCTCCAGGTGGTCGCCGCGAAGTAATTCGCGACGCACGATTCGGCCCCGCTCCTGCTTCGGCAGGGCGGGGCCTTTTCGCGTTCGCCTTCATCGGTTTGGGGCGGGTTTCTGCGGTTGGGGCGTGAATTTTCCGCCCCGACGTGCGGGATGCGCCCCGAACCCGCCCGCCGCGGGGGTCGTCGGGGGGAGGGATGCCGTGACCCTAGGCTGAGTGCCGTGACCGACCATCGCGCACCCGAGCGCATCGTCCGCCGCTTCGCGCGCTCATCGAACCTCATGATCGCCGGACGCCCCTTCGCGGCGACAGGGGCCGGCGCCGATGCGCTGGCGGAGCTGTTGGTGGGGCTGGGCGGCATCCCGAGTCCCTCTCCGAGTGCGGGACGCGTCGAGTTCGACCTGGATGCCGACCGGATGCTGCTCGACGGAAAGCCCCTGCCCGAGCGGGGCGATGCGGCGGGGCGGATCGCCTTCGCGCGAGAACACATGCCCGTGGCCGCGGCCCTCGCCCAGCGTCTCGATCTGACCGGTCTGCGGGTGGGCGTGGCGATGGTGCTCGAGCCCAAGACGGCCGTGCTGTCGCTGCTGCTGCGAGAGCGCGGCGCCGAGGTGTCGGTGTACGCGCACCCGGACGAGACCGACGTCGCGGTCGCCGACGACCTGCGCGAGCGGGGCTTCGCGGTGACGGCGGATCCGGCGCTCGCGGGTGCCGAGGAGCGCGCGGCGGCCCTGGGGTTCCTCCGCGCGGGGCTCGACGTGCTGCTCGACGACGGGGCGCACCTGATCCGTCTGGCGCACGAGGCCGATCCCGCGCTCGTCGGCGGTTGGATCGGGGCCTGCGAAGAGACGATGAGCGGGCTGACCCCGCTCCGCCGGATGCAGGATGCCGGTCTGCTGCGCTGCGCCGTGATGGCGGTGAACGACGCGCGCACCAAGACCATGTTCGACAACCGCTACGGCACGGGGCAGTCGTGCGTCTTCGCGATCGCGGATCTGCTCGAGGAGCGGGGAATCGCGCTGACGGATCAGCCGGCCCTCGTCATCGGCTACGGGCCGGTCGGGCAGGGTGTGGCAGCGCACCTCCGCGCCCTTGGGGCAGAGGTGCGCGTCGCCGAGACCGACCCCGTGCGAGCGCTCGAAGCGCGGCACGACGGGTTCCGCACGGGCCGGGCGCTCGAACTGGCCGAGGGAGCCCTGGTGGTGTCGGCGACCGGCGCGCCCGCGACCGTGACGCCCGAGATCGCCGCCGGGGCCCGCGTGGTCGCGGTCGCCGGGGGCGTGCCGGGCGAGGTCGTCGAGGCGGGGTCCGCTCTGCTGCTGGGCGGCGGGGGAGCGGTGAACATCACGGCGGCCGAGGGCAACCCCATCGAGATCATGGACCTGTCGTTCTCGGTGCAGCTCGCGGCGCTCGGGGAGGTGCTCGAGCGGCGGCCCGCGCCGGGTGTCCACGCCCTGGGGCCCGAGGTCGACGACCTCGTCGCCCGCACGGCACTCGCGGTGCGGGGAGCGGCGGTCGACATCCGACGTGACCTCGACCCCGAAGGCCTCGACGACTGGCGGTCGCCGCGATTCGCGGGCGGTGACGCATGAGCGCCGTGTTGTATTCGGCATCCCTCGTCGTGCCCGTGACGGCACCGCCCATCCCGGGCGGGGCGATCGCCGTGGCCGGGGGGCGCATCCGGCATGTCGGGGATCGCGACTGGGTGCGTCACGAACTGCGGGCGCGCGGGGTCGCCTTCGACGAGGTGCACTGGCCGGGCGTCCTCACCCCCGGACTCGTCAACGCCCACTCGCACCTGCAGTACACCGGCATGGCCGAGGTCGGCCGGGGCTCGTACGCGGGCTTCGACGACTGGGACGAGGCGTTCACCCCCGTCTATCGCGCCGGTCACGACTGGGCGGCGGATGCCAGGACCGGAGCGCTCGCGATGATCGCCGCGGGGACCACGGCGGTGGCCGACATCGTCACCGACGTCGAGGCGGCGTCGGCGTTGCACGACGCGCGGCTGCACGGCATCACCTACTGGGAGGTGATGAGCTGGACGAACGCGGCGTGGGCCGAGCGCGGCCGCGCCGAGGTGGAGGCGCGCCTCGACGCGCTGCCCGCTCCTCCCGGGACCGGCCTCTCTCCGCACGCGCCGTACTCGCTCGACGTGGAGCCGTTGCTCGAGATCCCCGACATCGTGCGCGAGCGCGGCAGCCGTCTGCACCTGCACCTGGGCGAGGCCGCCTTCGAACGCGAGCACGGTGAGGCCGTGCCGTGGCAGCTGCACCGGCCGACGAGCTTCCGCGCGCTCCGCGACGAGGGCTTCGGCACCGGGGCGACCGAGTTCGTCGACGAGCTCGGCGTGCTCGGCCCCGATTGCCACATCGCCCACGGGGTCTACATGACGGCGCGCGATCGGGCGATCCTGCGCGCGCGGGGGACGACCGTGGCGCTCTGCCCGCGCTCGAATGCGGTCATCGGTCTCGACGAGCCGCCGGTCGCCGCGTACCTGCTCGAGGGCAACGCGCTCGCCGTGGGCACCGACTCGTTGGCATCCAGTCCCTCGCTCGATCTGCTCGCCGACGTGTCGGCGCTTCACCGCCTGGCGCGTGCGCAGGGGTACGTGAACCGCGACCTGTCGGAGCTGCTGCTGCGCGCGGCGACCCTGGGCGGAGCGCACGCGATGGGGCTCGACACCGGGCCCGCTCGCACGGGGTATCTCGCGGTGGGGGCCGTGGCCGATCTCGCGTTCTTCGACGTGCCGGTGTCGGAGGTCGATGACACCATCGAGCACCTCGTCGTCGACGGCGAGGGGCGTGCCGCCGCGACGTTCATCGACGGCGAGGTGCGCTCGGCATCCGCCGCCTTCACCCGAGAGACCGGAGTATCCGCCGATGACCGCTGAGCGTCCCGCCACCGCCGTCCTGCTCGATCTCGAACCGCACGCCGAGGGCGGGTGGTTCCGCCGAATGTGGACCGGCAGCGTCGAGGTAGACACCCCCGCCGGCACGCGGCCCGCGGCCACGTGCATCCACTACCTGCTGACCCCGGGCGAAGAGAGCGCGTGGCACGTCGTGACCAGCGACGAGGTGTGGCTCTGGCACGGGCCGGGAGCCCTCGAGCTCTCGCTCGGCGGCGGCGGAGAGCAGCCCGGGGCCGCGCGCACCGTGACGCTCGGGCCCGATCTCGCCGCGGGGCACGTGCTGCAGCACACCGTGCCCGCGGGGGTCTGGCAGGCGGCCCGACCGGCGGGTGACGCCGAGGTCGTGGTCAGTTGCGTGGTCTCTCCCGGCTTCAGCTTCGCCGACTGGCGCCTCGCCGAGTAGCCGCGTCCCGTGTCCCCAGGTTTCACCGGCGACATCCCCTGAAACATCCGCTCGGTACGCTGTGCACATCACAGCACTCCGGGGATGACCCCGATACGTCCACGAGGAGACATCGTGACCGCTTCCGCACGCCTGCGCCGCGCCGCCGCCCTGACCGCCGTGGCCGCCGCCACGCTCGTCACGCTGACGGCCTGCGCCTTCGCCCCCACCGGATCCGACGCCGGTTCCGCCCCCGCCACCGAGGGCGCCCTGCAGACCGTCGCCGCCGGCAAGCTCACGATCGCCACCGGGGAGCCCGCGTTCTCGCCCTGGGTCGAGAACGACGACCCCGCCTCGTGCCAGGGCTTCGAGGCGGCCGTCTCGTGCGCCGTCGCCGAGAAGCTCGGCTTCACGAAGGACGACATCGTCTGGGTGCGCTCCAACTTCGACAGCGCGATCGCCCCGGGCCCGAAGGACTGGGACATGAACGTCCAGCAGTTCTCGATCACCGACCAGCGCAAGCAGGCCGTCGACTTCTCGTCGCCGTACTACACGACCACCCAGGCGATCGTCACGACGGGCACCTCGCCCGCCGCCTCGGCCACGACCGTCGCCGAGCTGAAGAACATCCCCGTGGGCGTCATGAGCGCCACGACCAGCTACCAAGTCGCCCAGGACCAGCTGGGCACGGCCAACCTCAGCGTCTTCAACTCCAACGACGACGCCGTCGCCGCTCTCCAGTCGGGCCAGGTCGATGCGATCGTCGTCGACCTGCCGACCGCGTTCTACCTCGCCGGGGCCGTGCTCGACAACGGCAAGGTCGTGGGCCAGCTGCCCGACTCCTCCGCCGGTGGCGACGAGCTCGCCTACGTCCTGCCCAAGGGCTCGGCCCTGACCACCCCCGTCAGCGACGCGGTCGACGCCCTGAAGGCCGACGGCACCCTCGACCAGCTGCAGCAGGAGTGGCTCGGTGGCACGGCCGCCGCGCCCGTGCTGAAGTAACTCCGTGGCATCCACGTCTTCCGACACCGCGTGGCGCCCGAGCGAGCTCGAGCTCGGTCGGCGCGCCACGCGGCGTCAGCAGTCGACGAAGTCGGTGCTGATCGCGCTGGTCAGCTCGGTCGTCTTCGTCGTGGTCGTCGGCTGGGCGATCCTCTCGAGCCCCGGCTGGGAAGACGTGCGCCGCAGCTTCTTCGACCTCGACATCGCGGTCAAGAGCTTCCCCTCGATCCTCGCGGGGCTGTGGGTCAACATTCAGGTGCTCATCGTCGCCGCGCTCGCCGTGGCGGTGCTCGGCACGACCCTCGCGGTCATGCGCTCGCTGCGGGGGCCGGTGTTCTTTCCCCTGCGCGCCCTGGCCACGATCTACACCGACCTGTTCCGCGGCATCCCTTTGCTGATCGTGCTGTACCTGGTGGGCTTCGGCCTGCCGGCGCTCGGGATCTTCGGGCGCGTGCCGGTCGTGCTGTGGGGGACCATCGCGATCGTGCTGACGTACTCGGCGTACATCGCCGAGGTGCTGCGCGCGGGCATGGAGGCCGTGCACCCCTCGCAGCGCGTCGCCGCCCGATCGATGGGGCTGACCCACGGGCAGACGCTGCGGATCGTCGTGATCCCGCAGGGCGTGCGCAAGGTCGTGCCAGCGCTCATGAACGACTTCGTGTCGATGCAGAAAGACGTCGGGCTGATCTCGGTGCTCGGAGCGGTGGATGCCGTCCGCGCGGCGCAGATCGCCGCGGCCGAGTACTACAACTTCACGCCGTACATCGTGGCGGCGTTGCTGTTCGTGGCGATGGCGCTGCCGATGATCCGCCTCACCGATTACGTCTCGGCGCGGTTGGCCAAGCGCGAGCAGATGGGCGGGATCGTATGAGCGTGCTCGACGTCCGCGCGGTGCGGAAGGCCTTCGGCGACCACGTCGTACTCGACGGCATCGACCTCGACATCGCGAAGCACGAGGTGGTCGTGCTGATCGGTGCCTCGGGCTCGGGCAAGTCGACCCTGCTGCGCACCATCAACCTCATCGAGCGCGTCGACGACGGCCAGATCCTGCTGAACGGCGACGATCTGACCGACCCGACCATCGATCAGGATTCCGCCCGGTCGCGCATCGGCGTGGTGTTCCAGCATTTCAACCTCTTTCCGCACCTGCGCGTGATCGACAACGTCACGCTGGCTGCGCGCAAAGTGCACGGGATGCCGAAGGCCGAGGCCTACGCCCGCGGCACCGAACTGCTCGAGCAGCTGGGTCTCGGTGCGAAGGCACGCGAGTTCCCCGACCGGCTGTCGGGCGGTCAGCAGCAGCGCGTCGCGATCGTGCGCGCCGTGATGACCGACCCCGAGCTGCTGCTGCTCGACGAGATCACCTCGGCCCTCGACCCCCAGCTGGTGGGCGAGGTGCTCGACCTGGTGCGGGTGCTGCGCGACCGCGGGTCGACCATGCTCATGGCCACGCACGAGATGTCGTTCGCGCGCGAGGTGGCCGACCGCATCGTGTTCATGAAGGGCGGCAAGATCGTCGAGCAGGGCACGCCCGCGCAGATCTTCGACGCCCCGCAGCAGCCCGAGACGATCGCGTTCCTCGAGCGCGAGAGGCGCGGCGGGGCGCTGTAACCCGACGGGGTCGCGGCGCGCGGGTGCGGTGGCTCGGCGTGTGGGGCGGGTTTCGTATTTCGGGGCGCGAATTGCACGCCCCAAAGTGCAAAGTTCGCCCCAAACGCCGGCGCAGGCCGGTGCGGTGGCCCTGCGCGCGGTGACGGAGCGCAAGTGCCGGGGTCGCCGCGCGGCGCGCGGTGGCTCGGCGTTTGGGGCGCGTCTTGCGCTTCGGGGCGAGATTCGCGCGCCCCGAACGGCGAGATCCGCCCCGAACCCCGCGTAGGGCGACGCTCGCATTGATTCGGGTCGGCCGCCGTCCGCGAGTCACGTCCGGGCACGCCGCGACACCGGATGCCGGCCCGAGGGCGTGGCATCCGGTGTCGCGTTCTGTGGGCGAACGCTCCGGGTCAGGCGACCGAGCGGCGGCGACGCAGCAGCAGACCGGCTCCGAGGAGCAGGGTCAGCAGACCGGCGATGCCGAGACCGGCGGCCATCGAGCCGTCGGTGCCCGTCACGGCGAGGGTGCCGCGGGTGGTGCCCATGCCGGTGGCGGCCACGGAGCCGACCGACGCGACCTTACCGGTCACGGCGGGGGCGCCGTTGGTGCCGTTGGTGCCGTTCGTTCCGTTCGTTCCCGGGGTGCCGGGGGTGCCGGGGGTCCCGGGGGTGCCAGGCGTTCCGGGCGTTCCCGGGGTACCGGGGGTGCCGGGCGTTCCGGGGGTGCCGGGCGTTCCGGGCGTTCCGGGGGTGCCAGGCGTTCCGGGGGTACCGGGGGTGCCGGGCGTTCCGGGGGTGCCGGGCGTTCCGGTGGTCGAGCCGGTGGTGGTGCTGTCACCGATCACCGAGACCGCGTTGCCCCCGATGGTGACGGGGATGTTGATCGGCAGACCGATGATGTTGCCGCCGCCGATGCTGCCCGTGCCGTCGGTGCTGGAACCGCCGGTCGAGCCGGTGGTGCCGCCGGTGGTGGTGGCGTTCTCGGAGGTGCTGTCGCCGACACCCGAGACGGCGTTGCCGCCGATGGTGACGGGGGCGTTGATCGGCAGGCCGATCACGTTGCCGCCGAGGATGCCGTCGGTTCCGTCGGTGACGGTGGTGCCGGTTCCGCCGGTGGAGCTGTTGCCGCCGGTGGTGGTGGCGCCGTCGGTGACGCTGTCGCCGATGCCCGAGACGGCGTTGCCGCCGATGGTGACGGGGATGCCGACCGGGAGGCCGATCACGTTGCCGCCGAGGATGCCGTCGGTTCCGTCGGTGACGGTGGTGCCGGTTCCGCCGGTAGTGGAGCCGCCGGTGGTGGTGGCGCCGTCGGTGACGCTGTCGCCGATGCCCGAGACGGCGTTGCCGCCGACCGTGATGGGCACGCCCACCGGGAGTCCGACGACGTTGCCGCCGAGGATGCCGTCGGTGCCGTCAGTCACGGTGCCGCCGGTCGAGCCGGTGCCGCCCGTGGTGCCGCCGGTGGTGTCGGCGTCGTTCGAGACGCTGTCACCGATCACCGACACGGCGTTGCCGCCGATGGTGACGGGCAGGCCGACCGGGGCGTCGACGACGTTGCCGCCGCCGATGCCGTCGGTGCCGTCGGTGACGGTGCTGCCGCCGGTCGAGCCGGAGGTGCTGCCGCCGGTGGTTGCGGCGTTGTCGGTGCTGCTGTCGCCGATCACCGAGACCGCGTTGCCGCCGATGGTGACCGGAGCCTCGACCGAGATGACGCCCTGGTTGCCGCCGGCGACGCTGTCGCTGCCGTCGGTGCTGCTGTCAGCCGCGGGGGCCGCGGCCTCGGGTGCGGGCGCCGAGGTGTCGGCATCCGTGCTCTGGCTGTCTCCGATGACCGAGACGGCGTTGCCGCCGACCGTCACGGGGACGTTGACCGACACGAGGCCCTGGTTCCCCGAGCCCACGCCGTCGCTGCCGTCGGTGATGGTGACGGGTGCGGGTGCGGGGGCTGCGGGGGCCGAGGTGTCGGCGCCGTCGCTGGTGCTGTCTCCGAGCACCGAGACGGCGTTGCCGCCGACGGTGACCGGGAGGTTCACCGAGACACCGACCTGGTCGCCCGAGAGCAGACCGTCGACGCCTGAGGTGTCTGCGGCATTGGCGATGCCGGCTCCGAGGACGGCGAGGCCGCCTCCGACGAGCGTGCCCAGAAGGACACGCGAGTAGATCTTGCGCATGAGAGTTTCTCCTGTAGATGAATGAGGGTGCGCGAAAGCGCGGGGTCGTCTGCCGTGCGATGCACGGTGCGACCGTCCTCAGTCAGGAGAGACGTCGGTGCCGAAGACCGGGGTGCCGGGCAGGTCGTCGTCGACGACGTTCCGGCGGTCGAGAAGAAGCGAAGCGGTGAAGAGCTTGGCGCTGTCGGCGGTGGCGGCGCCCATGCCGCCCGAGCCGGAGTTTCCGGATGCCGACGAGCTGGTGCCCGTGCTGGCGCCGAAGGTCGTGAGGGGTTCGTCGGATCCCCGCGGCCCGGAGGGGGCGCTCTGCGCACCGGCGACGGCGGCAGAGACCTCGCCCGTCGAGGTGGCGCTGAAGACCGTCGCCGCCCCGCTCGAGGGGGCCGTGCGGGACGACGACGGAACGAGGGAGGGATCCGTCGAGAGGATGCCGGTGACGACCGCCGTGGCATCGCTCACGGCCGCTGCCGAGAAGATCTCGGCGGGCACGATGTCGATGATCGGGGTGGTGATGTCGCCACCGGGAACCGTCGGGACGCCCGGAATCGTGGGGATGACGGGGGAGATCGGGGGGAGGGTGCCGACGATGACGGGCAGGGCCGCGTCGACGGCGTCGGTGACGCCCGAAATGAGGTCTCCGAGGCCGATCGAGCTGACCACGTCGCCCACGACGGGGACCGTCTGAACGGTGTCGACCACGGGGGCGACGACCTCGCCCACGACCCCCGAGCCGGCGACGTCGGTGACGACGTCTCCGACCGTGTCGACCGTGCTGCCGACGGTGGAATCGGCGGTGTCGACGACCTCGGACACCGTGTTCGTAACGGTGTCGGTGGTGGTCGTCACGGCATCGGCGACGGGGGCGGGTGCGACCTCGGTGACGACCTGCGTCACGGGAGCGACCGTCTCGGTGACGTGCTCGACCGTGGGCGAGACGACCGTTCCGACGACCTCGTCGACCGTGTCGGTGACCTGGTTCACGGTGGAGCCGATGGTGCCGAGCAGCCCGCCCGAGCCGTCGTCCGCAGAGGCGGGAGAGGCCGAGAGAGCGACGGAGAGAGCTGCTGCTCCGAGGGCGGTGGACACGCCGACGAGGAGCATCCGCAGCATGTGCGGTGCCCCCCGACCGGACGCGTTCTCCATGATTCGCCCCCCAAAGGTGAATCTCCGAAACCTGTGGGCGGCGACGTTACGCCCGGATTCACCCGGGCGGAAGAGGTCGGGTGAAATCTAAGTAGTTGGAGGGTGACGAGCGGGTGAAAGGCGACACGCCGGAGGGTGAAGAAAAATTTGACACGGAGGGCTCCGGGTCGGTAGGCGATCGGCGAGTTATCCCCCGAGTTGTACACATGTGAATGCTCCTAGCAGGAACCTTCAACGTTCACTTCACACGGGATTTCCCCAGGAAAACTGTGGACAAATAAAGCCCAGATCAGCAGCGCATACACGCCCGATATTCGTCTCCATCCACGGAGTTCTCCACAGCACTTGTGCACAGACCTGGCGGCGTTTCCCGCAGTCTCTCCACAGAGTTATCCACAGGGTCATTTGCGTGTGGAGGAAGCGGTATCTAGCGTGGGTGCAGCCCCTCGGGCAGCTGGATGGCGTTGCCGCGCGCGTCGATGTCGGACGTCGGTGATTTCATGCTGCCGAGGCCGCCCCGAGCCCCGTTTCCGCGTCGTTCTGCACGCGCGCGAGGCCCGGCCGGGGGTGCCCGAGAACCGAAGGAGAGCCCGTGTCGATCGCCGATATCGCCGAAGAACGTCTCGGAAAGGCGCCGCGCCCCGAGCGCACGCCCCCGCACGACATGCTCGCCGAGCAGAGCGCTCTGGGCGGCATGCTGCTGTCGAAGGACGCCGTGGCCGATGTCATCGAGTCGCTCCGCGGACCCGACTTCTACGTGCCGAAGCACGAGCTGATCTTCGAGGCCATCCTCACCCTCTACTCGCACGGCGAGCCGACCGACGTCGTCGCCGTCACCGACGAGCTGATCAAGACGGGCGAGTTGCAGCGCGCCGGGGGAGCGGACTACCTCCACACGCTCACCTCGATCGTGCCGACCGCCGCCAACGCCGGCTACTACGCCTCGATCGTCGCCGAGCGCGCGATGCTGAGGCGCCTGGTCGAGGCCGGCACGCGCATCGTGCAGATGGGCTACGCCGGCGAGGGCGACCCGGTCGAGCTCGTCAACAGCGCCCAGGCCGAGATCTACAACGTCTCGGGCGATGACAGCGCCGAGGACTACATCCCCCTGACGACGGCGGTGGATGCCGCGGTTGAAGAGATCGAGGCCGCTCGCGGCCGCGACGGGTCGATGACGGGCATTCCCACCGGCTTCGCCGGTCTCGACCAGCTGACCAACGGTCTGCACCCGGGCCAGATGATCGTGCTCGCCGCGCGCCCCGCCATGGGTAAGTCGACACTCGCGCTCGACTTCGCCCGCGCCGCCGCGATCCGCGCCAACGCGCCCTGCATCTTCTTCTCGCTCGAAATGGGTCGCAGCGAGATCGCCATGCGCCTGCTCAGCGCCGAGGGTCAGATCCCCCTGCAGAGCATGCGCAAGGGAACGCTCGACTCGCGCGACTGGACCACGGTGGCCTCCACCCGCGGCCGCATCAACGACGCGCCCCTCTACATCGACGACAGCCCCAACATGACGCTCGTCGAGATCCGCGCGAAGTGCCGTCGTCTCAAGCAGCGCGAGGGTCTGAAGATGGTCGTCATCGACTACCTGCAGCTGCTCACCAGCGGTAAGCGCGTCGAGTCGCGCCAGCAAGAGGTCAGTGAGTTCTCGCGTGCGCTCAAGCTGATGGCGAAGGAGCTGCAGGTTCCGGTCATCGCCCTGTCGCAGTTGAACCGTGGTGCCGAGCAGCGTGCCGACAAGAAGCCGGCGCTTTCCGACCTGCGTGAGTCGGGCTCCATCGAGCAGGACGCCGACATGGTGGTACTGCTGCACCGCGAGGCCGCGTACGAGAAGGACTCACCGCGCGCCGGCGAGGCCGACCTGATCGTGGCGAAGCACCGTAACGGTCCGACCGACACGATCACGGTGGCGTTCCAGGGTCACTACTCGCGGTTCACGGACATGGCGCCGGGGATGTAACTCCGAGGCTTACGGCTTCCAAAACCCCAGCGTGCACAGCAGCACGGTCTCGTCGTCGGCGCCCGCCGGCGGGTCGATGGCCGGCGGGAAGACGCCCCACTGACGCCACTCGTCGGCGTGCGGGGTGACGTGTTCATTCATCCCCTCGATGAGCTCGGGGGAGAGGTGGAACGGGATGCCGAACTCCTTCGCGATCGACCACGCCTGGAAAGCGCGGTACGTCGCGAGGTGCGCGAAGCCCTCGTCGGCGGGGTAGTCCCCGTAGGTGAAGTGGAAGGTACCCGCGAACTCACCCGCGCGGACCGCGGCCGTGGCCTTGTCGTTGAGGGCGTCGTACGAGGCGATCGGATCGTCGCCCATCAGGTCGACATCGGCGAAGGGGTCGCCGTCGGCGGCCGCGCGTCCCGCGATCACGGCGGGAACCCAGGCTTCGTCGTAGGCGTGGCGCTCGAGGATGCCGAGCAGCGTCGGCGACTCGAGCTGACTCCACTCCTTCGGCACGGATGCCGAGAAGTCATCCGGATCGAGCTGATCGACGACCTCGCGGAGCGCGGCGTCGGCGTGGAGGAACAGAGTGGCGGGGCTCATGGTGGGGAGGGTACTCCGGGGTGACGACATGGGCTAGGCCAAGCCAGGACCGTCGCACGTCGGCGCCGGAGTCGACGACCTGCGCCAGTGCAGGCGTGAGTGGGCGCGAGCGAGCAAGATAGAGAGGGTTGCGTCCCGAAGCGCGTGCTCCCGAGTCATTCAGGCTCCGAGACCGCGGCTGATTCACAACGGGCGCTGGGGGGAATGTCTTGACTATCGATACGCGTCAGATCATCGGCGGCTCCGTCGACGACCTGGCAGAAGGCCTGCGCCCGTTCATTGAGCGAGTATTCGCGGAACGTCTCCCCGGGGGACCTTCGTGGGTTCAGATCGTGGCTCACAAAGATGAGCTCGCGGGCAGACCCACCTCCCACCATCACGCGAATGACGTCGGACTGATGTTGCGAGTGATGACTGAGAAGCTGGGTAACCTCGGGTACCCCTTTGATGGTTACCTTTCTCGCCAAGCCACGAATTGGGCGAGCGAGATGCGCGAGGTGCGCAACAAGCATGCGCACCAGGTCGAGTTCAGTCTCGCCGAGACGTACCGCGCTCTCGACTCGGCTGAGTTGCTCCTCCGCGAAGTCGGCGCGATCGACGAAGCGCAGCGGATCGCGGCACGTAAGCCGGTAGTGCTCTCGGCTTTGGGTGGCGGGGCTGCCGGCCGCTCGCTCCCCGCGCCGCCGAGCGCGCCGACGAGCGCGAGGCTCCCCGCGCCACCGACAACCGTGCTCCCTTCATCGACCTACCCGGCCGCCTCCGCCGCACAATCCGTCGCGTCGGAAGCGGAGACGACATCGCCGCTCACCCGCCGTCAGCTGCGCGAGCAGCCCGAGACGGAGGCGTCGGTGCCCCCGCCTGCGCCGACGTCGAGCGCGCGTCTTTCGCTCGACGCGGTCAGCGAGCTCAGCTACGCGATGGCGCACGCACGCATCGTGCCCGTGCAGGAGGTGCGGGTCTCGTACGGTGGGCCCGAGCTTCGCGGAGCATCGCTCGAGATCGAGGCCGCCACGGCCAGCGGTTCCCTGGGGGCGCCCAAAGTCGTGATTCTCGACCTCGCGCCCGGCCTTAAGACACTCGCGGGGCTCGACCTGCTCTCCCTCGATCCCGCTCCGATGCTCCAGGTCGATACGGAGCAGCCTGGCTCCATCACTCTCACTCTGCGCGGACCGGACGGTGCGGTGATCGCTGAGCATCGGCATCCGGTCACTGTTCTGGCCGCGAACCAGTGGATCGCGCGGGAGCTGCACCTCGGCCTCGAGCTCCTCGCATCCTTCGCTCAGCCGCAGGCGCCCGCACTGACGCCCGTCCTACAGCGTGCCTCGGACCTGCTGGGGGAGTCGAGCGGTCGCACAGAGCTCGACGGTTACCAGAGCGACAACCCGGCGAGGGTGGATGCCATGGTGACGGCCATCTGGGATGCCGTGCGCGAACGCGACATCCGCTACGCGGAGCCTCCGGCCAGCTGGGGCCTGCGCGGCCAGAAGATCCGCACGCCGCAGGAGGTGCTCGAAGGGCGACTCGGAACGTGTCTCGACACGACGCTGACGCTCGCCGCGCTGCTCGAGCAGATCGGCATCAACTCGACGCTGTGGATGGTGGACGGACACATCTTCCTCGGGTACTGGCGGGAGAACGGCAGCCTCGGTCTGCCCGCGACCACCGACATCGAGGAAGCGGTCAACCTCACGAAGCTGGGTCGGATCTCGTTGCTCGAGACGACGCAGGTGACCGGTGGTGCAGCATCCGCCACGTTCGACGTCGCCCGCGCCATGCCCCAGGCGTACCTCGAAGCCCGTCGCGATGAGATCCTCGGCATCACTGACGTGCGCGCGGCCCGGGAGAACGGCATCTTCCCGCTGCCCAGTCGTACCGTGGGTCCCGATGGTGAGGTGACCGTCGTCGAGTATCGACCGCTCGACCGCGTCCTGGCGCCGTTCGTCGCCGACCAGCGCGATGCGCAGGGCCGCGCACTGGCTCCACCGCGGGTGGCGCAGTGGAAGAACGCACTGCTCGACCTGAGTCTCCGCAATCGCCTCATCAACTTCACGAGTCGTGCCGGGTACCAGCTCGCGGTGCCCGGCGCGGCACTCGGCCGGCTCGAGGACATGATCAACGGAGGCGCCAGCGTCACTCTTCTCGCGTCCGACGATGTTCCCGAGATCGCGCGAGAGCGTGGCATCCGCTTCGGTCGCGATCGCGATCCCGCCGATCGGGAAGCGCTCCTGGCCGATAAGAGGCAGGCGCACCTCACCGACGTCACACAAGCGGCGTATACGACGAGGCTGCGGGCCCTGGCCGCGAAAGCGAAGACCGTCACCGAAGAGACCGGCGCGAACAACCTGTACCTCGCGTTCGGCACCCTGCGCTGGGAGTTCAACGACCGGCAGCTGCAATCGCCGCTCGTTCTCGTCCCGGTGACGTTGGAAAGTGTGTCGCGTGGCCAGTCCTTCCGCCTCGTCCTCGACGAAGCGGGTGCGTCCACGCCGAACTACTGCCTCCTCGAGAAGCTGAAGGTGAGCTTCGGCATCGAGGTGCCCGGGCTCGCAAATCCGGCGACGGATGCCGCGGGGATCGACCTCGGCGCGGCGTTCGATGCGGTGCGCCAGGCGATGGTCGATGCCAAGCGACCCTTCGTCGTCGAAGACACCGTGCACCTCGGCATCCTGCAGTTCGCGAAGTTCCGACTGTGGAAAGATCTCGACGACAACTGGGAAGAGCTCGCGACGAACTCGCTCGTCACCCACCTCATCAGTTCGCCGAATGAGGCGTACGTCGACGCTGTACCGGCGCCGGTCGACGTCGATCTCGATGCGCTCTCGGCGCAGGTTCCCGTCTCCGCCGACTCTTCGCAGCTCGAGGCCGTCGTCGAGGCCGTCGAGGGCCGCACGTTCGTGCTCGAAGGTCCTCCGGGCACCGGCAAATCGCAGACCATCACGAACCTGCTGGCTCGGTCGTTGGCATCCGGGAAGCGCGTGCTCTTCGTGGCAGAGAAGCGTGCGGCGCTGGAGGTCGTGAAAGACCGATTGGATGCCGTCGGGCTCGGCTCCTTCTCGCTCGACCTGCATGACAAGGGTGCGCGGCCGAATGCCGTGCGCGAGCAGCTGCGGGCGGCGCTCGACGCCACCGCCCGGCCCGATCGGGCCGCGCTATCCGCACAGCGTGAGGCGGCGGAGTCCAGTCGCGGCGCGCTGTCGCGCTACGCGCAGCGAGTGCACGAGCCCAACGCGGCGGGTCTGTCCCTGTACTCGGCGCGATCGCAGCTGCTGGCATCGGCGACGGACATCCCGCCACTGGATGTGCCGCATTCCCTGGTCGCGTCGGGCGATCACATCGACCAGCTGCGCACACTTCTGCGAGAGCTGCCGGCGGTCAGCGATCTCGCCCGCCCGGCTGCGACGCATCCGTGGGGGTTCGTCGATGATCCCGGTATCGACGCGACCTCTCTCCATGGTGCGGCCCGCACCTTCGACGACGCGCTCGCGGCCGTCGGTCCGAGCGAACTGCTGTCTCGCGTGCGCGCCCCGCAGCAGCTGGAGGCGTGGGCGGGTGTCGCCCGTGCGCCGCGCCATGCGCTCGATGCCCTCGACCGCGTTCACCCTGGCTCAGTCGATGACCTCGCTCGGCGGCTGTCAACCGCGGCCGCGCAACCGCCCGCATGGCTTGCTCAGGTCGATCCTCGTGTCCTCTCGCGGAATGTTCGCGACATCCACGCAGCCGCCCTGGCCGCCGATGTGTCCTCGTTCTTCGGTCGCAAGAAGCGTCGGCGTGCGGTACTCGCCCAGTTCGCGACCGACCTGCGCGTCGAGCAGACTGCGATCGACCTGCGCAGCCTGTCGGCACTGACCGGCGCCATGGCCGAGACGGCCGCGCAGGTCGACGAGATACGTGGTGAGCTGCAGCGCCTGCCCGTCGTGGTCGCGGCCCCCGACGTCAATCCCTACATGCCGGGCTCGGCGGACCAGGTCGTCGCCGCCCTCCGGTGGGCGGGTTGGCTTTCGATGACGCTCGCATCCGATGCCTCGACCGTCGGAGATCTCCGCTCGGACCTGCGCCGCATGTACGAGACGACGGCCCCGGACGCGGGGGCGGCTGAGCGGTACGCGGCGCTCGCCGCGGCGTGGCGCGCGGTCGTCGCTGCTGCGGCAGATGGCGCGTCGCCTGACCAGCTCGCCATCTGGGCTGGGGATGACGGAATCGCGTCGACCTGGGAACGCACGCGGACGGCGCGCAACCTGGCGACGACCGATCCGGTCACGCTCGGCCGCTGGATCGACCTGCTCCGGCACGTGGAACCCCTTCGGCGCCACGGGATGACCACGGCGCGGGAGGCGATTCTGGCCGGGCGCATCCGTGCCGACGACGCGGCGCTCGCCTTCGACAGGGGCGTCGCGGCGGCATCCCTCGGTGAACGCGAAGACGCCACCGCCCTCAGCGACTTCGATCCCGCGGCGCACAACCGGACGATCGAACGGTTCGCCGCGAGCTCGGCAGCCATCCGCGGCGAGCTTCCGCGGGCTCTGCCGGCTGACATCCTCTCCCAGCGGCGGTTCGACCCAAAGTTCGACGGCGGCGACATGGGCGCGCTCAAACGTCAGCTCTCGCGGCAGCGTGGTGGGGACAGCGTGCGGACGCTCATGGACAAGTACGGCGAGCTGATCACCCAGATCACGCCGTGCATGCTCATGAGCCCGGAATCCGTCGCGCGGTTCTTTCCGGCTCGAGCCGGGATGTTCGACATCGTGGTGTTCGACGAGGCTTCGCAGATTCGCGTCGCGGATGCCGTGGGGGCGATGGGGCGAGCGCGCTCTGTCGTGGTGGTCGGAGACTCCAAGCAGATGCCTCCGTCGACCTTCGCCGAGGTGACGGCCGACGTCGATGAGGCTGAGGCGGATGCGGGCGTCGTCGCCGATGAGGAGTCCATCCTCACGGAGTGCACGCAAGCGCGCGTTCCGAGCAAGTGGCTCTCGTGGCATTACCGCAGCCAAGACGAAGCGCTCATCGCCTTCAGCAACCACCAGTACTACGAGAGCCGCCTGTCGTCGTTCCCGGCGCCACTGCGCGACTCCACGGCGTCTGCGCCCGGCGCGCTCGCCGCGACGAAGCCCGACTACGGTCTCTCGCTCGTGCGCGTCAACGGTCGGTTCGAGCGTTCGGGTGGGCGTGGAGTCCTTCGAATCAACCTCGTCGAAGCGCAGGCGATCGTCGACGAGGTGACCCGTCGGTTCGTTGCCGCCGGCGACGTGGCGCCGTCGATCGGCATCATCACGTTCAACGTTCAGCAGCGAGACCTCATCGACAACATGCTGCGTGATGCTTCGGATGAACGCATCGGTCGCGCGCTCGACGAGCGCGATGGATTGTTCGTGAAGAACCTCGAAAGCGTGCAGGGCGACGAGCGCGACACGATTCTGTTCTCGGTCGCGTTCAGCAAGAACGACCGCGGAATGCTCCCGCTGAACTTCGGGCCGCTCTCCCGTGCGGGCGGAGAGCGCCGGCTGAACGTCGCGGTCACTCGTGCGCGACGGCAGGTCGTGCTGTACGCGAGCTTCGATCCCGCTGAGCTGCGCGCTGAGCAGACCTCAGCTCGTGGGCTGAAGGACCTGAAGTCCTACCTCGAGCTCGCCGCTCGCGGGGTCGCGCCGACCGATGACTCCACGGTTCGCGTCCCGGTGGTCGATCGCCACCGCGATGAGATCGCGGCGGTCCTGAGAGAGCGCGGACTCGTCGTGAAGACGGACGTTGGGCTGTCCGACTTCCGTATCGATCTCACGCTGGCATCAGCATCCGACCCCGCTCAGCCGCTTGTCGCCGTTCTGCTCGATGGAGAGGGCTGGCGCGCGCGCCGCACCGTGGCGGACCGCGATGGGCTGCCTGTCGATGTCCTCGGCGGACTGATGCGCTGGCCGGGGATCGAGAGGGTGTGGCTACCGGAATGGCTCGATGATCCGGATGCCACGGCCGACCGACTCGTCGCGGCGGTGGAGGCCGCCAAGGCCGGTGGTCGGTCTGCGCCAGACGCGCCGGTGGAGCGGGTCGAGGATCTCGATGAGCCCCCAATGGAGGAGCCGGTTGAGCTTCTGCGCGCGGCAGTGCCGGCAGAACAGAAAGACGAGGATGCCGTCAGCGTGGCGCATCCGCACGTCCGCGCCTTCGTGCCCTGGCCGATCCCCGTGTCCGGGGGAGTCTCTGTGCTCGACGCTCTCCCGAGCCCGTCTGCTTCCGGGCGGGTTCGCTCCGCCATCGTGGAGGCCATCGCCGCCGAGGGGCCGATCTCTCGAGCACGCTTGGCGCGAGTGGTGGCGGAAGCATTCGGACTGTCACGTGTATCGGGCGCCCGGGCCGCAGCGATCCTCCGGCTGATCCCGGATGCTCACACTCGCCAGGGCGACGGGCAGTTCGTCTGGCCTGCGGACGCGGATGTGTCGACGTGGCGAGACGTTCGCACGAGTAGCCCGGGGGAGAGCCGACCGCTCGAGTCCGTCGCTCTGGAGGAGATCGCGAACGCGATGGCCGTTGTCGCTGAACTCGGCGGTGGGGTGCGCGAGGACGAGATCAAACGAGAAGCTCTGCGGCTGCTCGGTGGAAAGCGGATGACGACGCAGATCTCCGAGCGACTTGCCGAGGCGCTGACGGTGGCGGTGGCCACCCGACGGGTCGAGCTTGCGCCGTCGGGAGCGTATGTCGCGCGATTCTGATTCCCGACGGCGGATAGAGTGACGTCGATTTACCTTGGGGGCGCAACATGGTGCGAGGATTCGCAGTCATCGATCTCGAGACGACAGGTCTGTTTCCGCAGAAGCACGATCGCATCGTGGAGGTGGCGATCGTTCATGTGTCGCCCACCGGTGTCGTCGAGGGAGTCTGGGAAACACTCGTCAATCCGATGCGCGACATGGGTGCGCAGCGCATCCACGGCATCAGCGCCGCTGCGGCGGCGCGAGCTCCGGAGTTCGGCGCACTCGCCCCGTCCATCGCCTCGCTCCTGCGCGGGCGGGTGCCGGTCGCGCACAACGCCAGTTTCGACGCACGGTTCTTGGCTCACTCGATGCAGCAAACCGGCCTCATGTGTCCGGAGTACGAGTACTGGATGTGCACGATGCAGCTCGCGGGCACATTCCTGCCGGGCAGTCGGAGTCTCGCTGACTGCAGCGCTGCGATCGGATACGCGATGGAGAACGCTCATCGCGCCTCGGCCGATGCCCTCGCTGCGGCGGCGCTCCTTCGCGCCTACATCGGTGCCGGTCACGACCCCGCCTGGTGGGATGGGTGGCTCGCGACCCCGGGGGAGTGGCCCGATGAGCCGTTCGATACGACGGCCTGGCTGGCGCGCACGGACTCCGACACGGCACCGCGGTCGGTTCTCGAGCGGTTGCACGTGGACGTCGCGACTGACGCCGCAGTCGACGACGGCTCCTTGAATCTGGATTACCTCGCTCTGCTCGATCGTGTCCTCCTCGATCGGTATATGTCCGCGACGGAGACCGATGACCTCATCCGGTTCGCCGCTGAGCTGAACCTTTCGAGCACCGCAGTCCGCCGCATTCACCGCGCCTACTTCGACGGGTTGGTTTCGGCGGCCTGGGCGGACGACCAGCTCACCACTGACGAGTGGGCTGACATCCAGAAGATCGGTACCTTGCTCGAGATCGACGCCCAGACGATCGCCGGCGCCGCGTCGAAACCGGATGCCGCGGCCCCGACCCTCACCACCGGCTTTCGCCTGTCGCCCGGTGACACCGTCGTCATCACCGGCGAACCGCGCCGAGATCGAGCCGCGTGGTTCGACATCCTCACCGAGCGCGGTCTGATTCCAAAGGACAGCATGGTGAAAAAGGCCAAGGTGCTCGTGGCCGCCGACCCCGACTCGATGTCGGGGAAGGCAAGGCAGGCGCGGGCGTGGGGGATTCCGATCGTTACGGAGGAGGGGCTGGAGAGGTTGATGGGGTTGGGGGCTGACGAGTAGCAGCCGCTCATTCGCGTTCGGGGCAGCCCGAACATGACGCTGGTCGAGATCCGCGCGAAATGCCGTCGTCTCAAGCAGCGTGAGGGTCTGAAGATGGTGGTCATCGACTACCTCCAGCTGCTCACCAGCGGCAAGCGCGTGGAGTCTCGTTAGCAAGAGGTCAGTGAGTTCTCGCGTGCGCTGAAGCTGATGGCGAAGGAGCTGCAGGTTCCCGTCATCGCCCTCTCGCAGCTGAACCGTGGCGCCGAGCAGCGCGCCGACAAGAAGCCCGCCCTGAGCGACCTGCGTGAGTCGGGCTCGATCGAGCAGGACGCCGACATGGTGGTGCTGATGCACCGCGAGGCCGCCTACGAGAAGGACTCACCGCGCGCCGGCGAGGCCGACCTGATCGTGGCGAAGCATCGTAACGGTCCGACGCACACGATCACGGTGGCGTTCCAGGGGCACTATTCGCGGTTCGCGGATGTGGCACTGGGGATGTAGCGACGCCTGTAAGTTTTTTTGGAGTTGTCCATTTCGCGGATGAAATGTCCGCGGTGTGTCCATCTGGACATTTGTGCGTCTACGTGGCCCCGCGAGTGAGAGATCGCCCGCGGCGATATCTCACTCCGAGAAGGACTTCTCGATGAGTTCCATGCCAGCGCGGATAGATTTCACCTGGCCACGGTGTCGGCCTTCGTCGTCGATCACGTCGAAGCTTTCGCCGCGCCCAGGCCGCAGCTCCCCAGCAGGGGAGCGCGTCGAGTTCCAATAGACACTGTGAACTCGGGTCCGCAGGTTCAGCGACGTGTGCAGCCTGCCGTGTGTGACCTGGCCAGGCATGCTGATCGATGCCCGGCCAGTCCTCGCTGATTTGCTCTCGGTCGACGGGGCCTTACCGGACTCCGCGCTCATGCTTACTGGAGTGGGTCGATGCGCGATGAAGGTCGCAATCAACGCCGTTGTCAATGCCCCCGATACCAGACCGATTAGCAGGACGATCCAGTCCCGTCCCGTGAGCTGTTGTGTAGCAACGAAGAAGATGACGCCGAATACGAGCGAAGCGGCGGTGAGAAAGCCGAAGAACCAACTCCACTTGCTACTCAACGGCATCTCCTTCGCCCTGCGCCGGAGCAACACCTTCACTGAGCGACAGCAGTCGGTCCGCTTCGGTGGCGATCTCTCGAAGCTCGCCAGCGGCCGAAGCGCGGGTGGTCTCCGCGTTTAGGATCTGATCCTGGGAAACACGGATCTCGTCGAGGAGCTTGTCCAGCGGCGGGTCGATGATGGCGGCAAGCTCGCGACGTGCATCAGATGCGATCTTGTCGGCATGACCCATGATCTCGGTGACGAGCGCGGAGTGCTGGCGTTCGCTTTGGATCTGCGCGGCTCGCGCCTCGCGTTCGTTCTTCCAGACTTCGTAACCCGCTGTCCCGGCCGAGATGACGAATCCACCGACCTTCGCGGCTTTGCCGATCTTGTCTGCGATCTTCAGCGCTTGCCAGGGCTTGAACTTGTAGCCGAACGTGTGGCCGACGTCCTTGACGAGCTTGTGACCGAGCGAACCTGAAGCCTCACGCAGTCCGTTGCCTGCACCCCACCAGCCCTGTCCGCGCTTGATGAGGTCGCCGATCTTCTGCCAGTCCACCGCGATCGGTGTCCCCGCTTGGGCTGCCGATGCCGAAACACTGGAGTGGACTCGATCGGGAGTGTCGAGCGAGACCGCGCCCGCCGGCCGGAGCAGCAGACTGAGTCGATTGCTCTCGCCAATCTCCAACAGCTCTTCGGACAATGTGTCGAACTCGGAGTCGGCGAGTCTGTTGATCCGTTCGGCGAACGCCGTCGCGTGACGTTCGAGAGACTCGATGAGACGAGCCTCTGCGTCGGCGAGCATCTCGCGAGCCTGCGTCTGGTCGTCCGGGAGCGTCGAGGCCGTGTCGACGAATCCGACGACATCCACGAGACAGTCCCGCTTGAAGTCAGCATCCGCTCTTCCGAAGCTCTGATCGAGCATGAAGCGCCGCTGCGAGATTGCACGGCTCTGCGCGGCAAGCAGTGCGAGGGCGGCGCGAGACGTGTCATCGGGCGCGAACAGTTCCTGCGCGTCATCGCAGAGCTGTCGGATCAGATGCAGCGGCTGGCGCAGGCGAGCGAGCTCGCCTCGTTCAGCGCTGACCTGGTTGATCATCGCGCGCAACTCGTCGATTCGGGACCTATCTCTGAATGCCTCGGCGCGGCTTCCACCTTGGAGGCTTCGCAGGTAGTCGACCGAGTCGACCTCGACGATGGGCAAGTTGAAGGTGGCGGTTCCGAGCGCGTCTTGCACCGCCTGATGTCTCACGCCTTCCGCGGCGGAACGCTTGCTTGTCTGTGTGATGACGACGATCATCTGCCCATGCAGCTGTAGCCCATTGGCCAGGCGTCGGAGAAAGTCGCGGGAAGCGTCGTCGAAGAGGCTGACGGTAACGACGAACAGGATGAAGTCGGCGTTGCCGATCGCATCCATCGCGAGTTCGTCGTGGCTACGCAGACCCGATTGGACGCCGGGTGTGTCGACGAGCACAACGGCGCCGTCCCACTCGTACTCGGTGACTTCGCCCGTGGCGACATCCGCGTCGATGAGCGGTTCCACCGCACCATCGGTCAGCGCCTTGATGAGACTCGACTTTCCGCTGCTGTACTGGCCGGTGAGAACCATGCGCGGCTTCTCGGCGTGATGGCTCGTCGCGCGCGCGAGCAACCCTGCTGCCGTGCTGCCCGATGCTTCACCCAGCAAGGCTTGAAGCCGTGCGAGCAGACGCTCCGATTGCCCTGGCAGTTCGTGGATGAGAACCTTTGTCACAATGCGTCTCCTTCGATGTGCTCGCTGATGTTCAATCTGACTCCCGTGTGGGCCAATGCCAGGGACTGCCACACTTCTTTGGCTCCGAGCGCGAGCGGATGTGCAAGTGCAACTCTCACCTGCGAGTCCGTCCACTCATGGACCGTCACCGCACCGTCCGACAGGTTTCGAACAAGCTGGATAGCGCTGGCCGAGGACGTCGCGGATGCTGCCGCGGGCAGCACGCGCTCGATGTCCTCCGCGATTGGGAAGAGGACCAGTTCGCTGAACTCAGGCTCGGGGAGTTCCACGGCCATACCTGCGCCTTGCCAACGAGTGGCGCGTATCAGTGCCGAGGCAGCCCGGCCTCGCCCCATAATCCGCAGGAGCTCACGTGCGATCTCGGTATCGACCTGGGAGAGTATGGGCTCGAGCTCCAACTCGATGGTGTGGTCGATGGTGTGCTCGGCCCGCTCAAGCATGTCGATCCAGACCGAGTGTCGTGCCGCCTCCTGATCCACTGCCTGCTGCCACACGGCACGGACCACCTCGCCTGACTGCGTCAACCGCTCGCTGACCTGAACCAGCAGCGGCGACAGCTGGTCGCGTACTTTCACTCGCCGTCGTTCGCGAACTTCGGCGGCGTTTCGGAAGACCTTGTCGCTGACCCAGTCGATGCCACGACTCAAGCCGAGCAGTCCGGTCAGAAGACCGACGATCGCGCCAAGGCCGAGCCCGATGGCGTTTCCCAACCCGGGGCCCAATGCAGTGCCAGCAAGTGCGCCGATCTTCGCGCCGAGAACGGTCGTACCGACCGCCGCAGCGAATCTACCCCCGACCTTTACCAGACGATTGCCCCAGATCGCGCCCCGACCCCCGAGTTCCTGGAACTCGCCGACGTCGAAGTGTGCCCAGTCATCGGCGACGTCGAAGGCAATCTGTTTCAGATCCCGCTCGAGGCGTCGGCCGGCATGGTCGACGTCCGCACTGATCTCGTCCTTGAGCACGACCATCTCGCTGGCCCACGCCGCGGTGATTTTCTTGTCGCTTAGGCCGACGTCGACACCTTCGATCCAGCGTTCTCGACGTGAGAGCGCCACGGAGAACGCGGCCATGAGTTCGATGTGCGCGTCATCTACCCGACGGTCGGCGCGCCGCTTGAAGTCGTTGAGGCTTCCTCGGGTGGTGTCGAGCATCGCTCGCGCAACCTTCGCCGACGCGGCGGTTGTGCTTGCGGCATCCAGCAATTCCGCACGGGTGAAGTCTCCGATACTCGCTGCGCGTCGAGCGTCCGCAGTTCGGTCCTTCTGAACATCAATCTCGGCGAGAAGTCGTTCGACCCTGCTCGCTCGACGTATTTCGCTCGCGTCCTCGGGAGTCAGATCGCTGGCCTCAGACATCAGCGCGGCTTGGGCATGAATCAGCACTGCCGAGATGTAGCGGCCGCCGGCACGTGCGAGGTGGCGGTCAATCGGCTTCAGATTGCCGAGAGTGTCGCCGCCGAACACGAAGTCCGGGTCCTCCAACAGCTCAAGCAAATCCAGCTGGTCCGTGACGTCTCGGAGGCAGTTCAGGGCCACCAGGATCGGCTTGCCGTAATCGGCGAGTTGCTCAAGCGCGCGGCCGGTTCGTTCCTGCGTAGCTTCGTTGGTCGCGACCCAAAGGATCAAGTCCGCGTCGGCAACCTGGCTGAATGCTTCCTCGTAGTCGGCGTCCCCGTCCATCGCGCCGACTCCGGGCGTATCAACGATCTCTATGTCGTGACCAAGGACTGTCCCCGTGTGCGACGCACGAGTCGTGCGCTGGCCTCCGCGGCCGACACTCGCACCATCCCCACCGGTAAGAAACTCGAACAATGTGCTCTTGCCAGCCATCGTCCGCCCCATAAGGACGATCCGGAAGGGGCGATCCACGTCACGACCCAGCAGTTGACGGCGAGCCTCGGCCACGCGATGAGTCGCCTCGGTCAGAGGAGTGAGGATCGCGTTACGCATCGCAACGACGTCTGGCGAATCCAGTTGGGATCTGACAGCCTCTGTCGACCGGGAGAGTGTCGTTTCCACGGCTCGCGCGAGCTCGATCAAACATGCCTTCAACGTGGCTGGAGAAGGCTCGCGCTGCGGATCGTCGCCATAGAGTTGCTGGCGCGACCGCTCATCGCCCGGGGTTCTAGGCTGGCTCGGGAGGATCATCAACGGGAATCGTTAACTGGCGGGCTTCAGTATCGGAGTGCGTCCGATCAGCTTCTCGAAGTCCTCCGCATTCGATGTCGCTTCGACGATGCGCTCCACGAGCTTCGGACGGTAGACGAACTGCTTGAACGCGGGCGAGTAGACGCAATAGCCGTCTGACTTAGGGAGCTGCTCTTTCGAGCCGCTCTTGGCCGGACCGATCTCCCAAGCCTTCCGCACGATGGTGAAGTCATTGACGCTGAAGACGAACGGAACACGCGCCATCACGGCATCCGCTGCAGCCTTCGGCAACATCTCGTCGCCGTGTACAGCTTCGCGATACTTCTCAGCGACAATCACGCTGCCCTGCTGCCCGAGCAGTGCCTGCAACTCCTCCTCACTGAGCTCATCCTGGCGGACAAAGTTCAGCGCGAGATCTGCCTCAGTCTTGGGCCCCTTCATGGGGAGGAGGAGTAGTCGGTACGCGAACCGTTCGTCACTACGCACCTCGTCCGTGAGACTGCTCTGGAACTCGGTGATGAACGTAGAGACCGTTGCGGGGAGGCCCCGCCGCAAGTCTCGCTGCTCCTCGTAGCGTGACGGGCTCAGAGACTGGACGAAGACGGGGAACTTTAGTTCGGTGCCGAGGGTCTCGGACGCACCGAATCGCCGAACGAGCTCGGTCTCGAAGTTGATGATGCATGCGTGCGCTTCCGCCGCGGTAGCAACGAGCACCGAGTCCTGGAATCGATGCTCAACGCGATTGCGCAGTCCAATGAAGAACTCGACGTTCGCCCTGATCGGGTCGTTGTCATTGAACTCATGCTTAACGCATAGGCTGAGGTCCCACGTCTTCTTCGAGCCGTCTGGGTTGCGCTTGAAGAGGCGGCGACCGCCCGACTCGCGATAAAAGATCTCTGCCTTGCGTCGGATGCGATCAGCGTGCAGGAGGTTCTGCCAGGAGAGATGGATGTGCACGATGAAGTCGCTAAAGCTGCGGCGATCACCCGGCCGGTTGTAGAAGTCGATCGCCACCAGCGCCTGCCGACGCGCCTCATCGAGCGTGTACCTCCACGCAGGTGGTCGTGCCATCCGCTCAGCTCGTCTCGAAGCCGGAGCTGGAGTCGAACTTGAGCACGCGCGCGTTCTCAGAGATCGTCCGCACCTCGCCCTCGTCGAAGCCGTCGCTCTTGCTGGCCTGGATGTCGATCGTGATCTCGAGCCTGGCGCCGGCGCCAGCGAGGCGATCGATGATCTCGCGAGTCACATTCCCTATGTCGCGTGAATACCGATCAGGATCGACCTTCACGGAGCCGAAGTAGCGGCTGGGGCGTCGCGCCGCCAAGCTCGCATCACTCGGCGCCTCCGCCTGGTCTGACTCGTCATCGATCATGACGATGTCGATCGGCCCGACCTCCGCGGCACCTTCCTCCGCGGCTCGCGCAGCAGCCTCGCGAGCCGCGGCGATTCGATCGGCGGACGCTTGTTCCTCAGCCTTACTCCAGTCCACGAGGAGCGTGCTATCGGTGACCTGGATCGCGGTGTCGTGCGCCGGCGGCACGATTAGCCCGCGGTAGCGGTCAGCCTCGGTGTCCTTTGCTGTCGCGACTGCGAACTTCTCGCCGTCGACCAGGACGGAGTTGAGTGACCGTTCGATCGCGGAGTCGAGAGTTTCTCGGCGAACGAGGCGCGGCAGGTAGACGTACCGAGTGAAGTATCCCCACAACTCGCCGACGCTAATCTCGCCCTTCTCCCGCCACAGCTGTCCAAGCTCCTGATGCAGCGTGGCGCCGAGGATCGGCGCACCCAGCTCGGTGACGAGCTGATCATCACGGGAGAGCTTTGCAGCCACGCGCTCCGCAAGAGAGCGGCCGTTGGAGTCGGGCACCTTGTCCGTGATCAGCTCGAACGGTTTGGTGGCGTCGAACTGCTCGGGATAGACCGCCCACACGAATGTGTCGCGGACCCGGTCCGACACGGTCCGGTCGAGGCGAGTGACCCAGTCATCGGTCTGCTTGCGCTGCTGCACCGACAGGTTGAGGCTCTCGCTGGTCGCCTGCACACGCTTCCACGCGAGGTAGCTGCGCGCAGCGGCCTCGAGGCTCTCGAGCTCGCTCTTGTCGGCGACGAGGAAGACGAGGGTGTTGCGGTGCACGCGCTGGCTGGCGCCCTTGGTCTCGATCGCGTCGCGCACCCACTGGTGAGCGGACGAGTCGGCGCAGTCCGACTTCCGCCGCGAGTGGCGCGGATGCACAATGACCAGTCGCGCGTTCTCGAGGTCGGGGATGTCGGCGCTGGATGCCGGGGCGACGTGAACCCGATCGAAGACACCGCGCGCGCGTTCTTCGCTGCGGAGGCGATCGGTGATTTCGTTCCACACTGTCTCGACATCTTCACGGAGTCGCTCGGCGTAGTCGTTCGCCGTCTTGGTCACCGAGGGCTGAGTGTCGAACCAGTAGTGGCCTTGCTCCTCGTAGAAGTAGGTCGAGCGCTGCGCGAGCAGCTCGATCGCGCTGCCGAAGTTGCCGAGCGTGTCACCTGGCGCTGCCGTGCCGAGCCAGACGTACTGCTTGTCGAGGCCTTTCCGAGACGCCTTGATCCGCGGGGCGGCGCCCATGAAGATCGTTCGCGCGATCCGCTGCGTCACGAACCTCTGTCCCAAGTTGGGGCGATCCAGGTCGATCTGCTGCGCCATCGATCCTGGCCCGTCGATGTCCGAGTCGATGATCGGCTTCCACTGGTCCTCAAGGTACTGGGTTAGGTCGGTGTTGACGGTTGTCGCTTCCAGCGGCACGTTGCCGGGGAGGATCAGCGGCGACGTGTCGTTGGAGGCCCACAGCTCGTGGACGATCGACGACACGAGCTTGAGCACGCCACGGGTGCGCTGGAATCGCTCCAGTGTCGACCAGTCTTCGTATAGTCGGTCGAGCAGTTCCGGGTGTAGCGGGTACGACGCGCGAATCCGCTGCTCGTAGTCGTCGCTCGGCGTCGCGGCGTCGCGCGGGAACAGTGCAGTGTTGGTCCGATACAGCGTTACGAAGCTGCGCGCGACTGCCGAGATGGTCGTGAGGCCTTCGGCGTTCGGTGCCTGGAAGAGCCGACGTCGCACGATCTCGAAGGACTCGTCTTTGCTCGACGGACGCCACTGGTCCGCGACGCGGCGGATCACGTTCTGCAGGCGCTCCAGCGCAAGCTGGCCATTGGCACCACCGATCTCGATGTCGCTTCCGCTACCCGCGTCGCCGGTGTCGGATGCCGGAATCGAGACGACGAGCATCGCGCCGGGCACCGAGCGCACGACCTCCGTCAACGACTGCGCAAATGTGAACTGCGTCTCGAACGAGCCTGACGGAAGCTCCTTGTCCGTGACGAGCTGCCGCGCGTACGCTACCCACTCGTCGATCAGGATCAGCGCCGGCGAGTACTTCGCGATCAGCGTCCGTAGCGATTCTCCGGGGTTTGTCCCAGCTCGGTCGTCATCAGCGACCAGGTCGTAGGCCTCACGGCCGCCGAGCTGCCAGGCGAGCTCGCCCCAGAGCGTACGCACCTCGGTCCCGTCATCCTTGATGAGCGGTGATCCCGCCTTCAAATAGGTGCCGACGAGCGCGACTCGCTTCACACCCAGCGTCGCAAGATCCGAGTTCCCGGTCTCGGCGATGAGCTCCTGTAGCTCCTGCGGGAAGTCCTTTGCTGGCGTGCCGCTGAAGAGGTGGTAGAGAGCGAGCATCGAGTGCGTCTTGCCGCCACCGAAGTTGGTCTGCAGATTGACGACCGGGCTCGCGTTCCCGTCCCCGTCGCCCACGCGTCGGAGCGCCCGCGACAGCAGATCCCGCAGACCTTCCGTCAGGTAGGTGCGGGTGAAGAACTCCACGGGGTCGCCATACTCGGGACTCGTCGCCTGACCGGTTCGCACGAGATGCAGGTCGGCAGCGAACTCGGATGCCGTGAACTCGCCGCGCGCCACATCATCATGCGGGCGGATCACCTCGCGCCAGGGCCGCAGACCCGAACCCGGGTCGAGCGTCACCGTCGTCCGCTTGACCTGCTTTCGTGTTTGATCTTCGAAGACCGTGCGCTGCAGGTCGACCCGGAGCTTGCGGACGTCCTCGGCCGAGTCGACCGCGCCGACGGCATGGAGCAGCCGTTCGATCGTGTCGAGGGCGCGCGCCGCGTCATCAGAACTGAACGGCTCGTTGTGCGCCCACAGGTTTCGCGTCTCGCGTAGTTCGGAGCCGAACCCCTGCTGCGCACGCGACAGAACGTCCTTGAATCGGTACCCCTGCTCGGTGATTGCGCGAAGCTGCACCTGGACATCGTGCTTCGTTAATGTTCGGGCAGGCCCACCTCGGCGCTGGGCGTCTTCTTGTGCCCACGCGGCGGGCCAGTCCGAGGTGCCCCAGGCGGCGGTCATCACTTCGTCGACGGAATCGAGCAGTCCTTCCGAGAGTAGGTCGAAGGCCTTGCCCACGCGGTCACGGTTGTTCATGGCCATCGAGATCAGTCCCCATCCTCATCGAAGTCGAACGCCTGTTGTACCGCTCGGGGAGAACCGGCGTGCTTTCGCGCCTGCTCGTTCACATCACCCCACGCGCTCACAAGGCCGTTGAAGAGAATCGCATCCTTGGTGTCGTGCTTCTTCTCCGCTTCATGGAAGAGGAGGAAGCCGAGCTCCTTCACCGCATCGAGATTCACCCGCGTCTGCACCGACGGGAGCAGTGAGGCGACCTGATCTGCGCCGTGCTTCGCCATGACCGCCGCGAGACGCACTGTCGCTTCCCAGACGCTGACGCGCTCATCTGCGCTCACGTCCCAGGCGTCCTCGAGCTGAGTCGGCGAGAGGAGGCGTGCTTTCCCGCCTCTCGCCTCGAAGATGCCGCCGCGCTCAAGCGCTCCGATCGATGTATCGGACGAGCGCGCGAGTTGGTCGGCGATGCCCGAGTTCTCCTGCATCCAGCCGTACTGGCGGTACCACTTGACGGCGAACCGGGTGTCGGGGTCGAAGTCGGCCTCCTGCTCGCCGATTACTTCATCGAGTGTTGCGTTCACCAGCAGTAGCGCATCCTTCACACTCATGTCGGAGCCGTCTGCCTCGCGTACTCGTGAGTACCGAGAGAACACAGAGATGCCAGGACCGATGGCTGCCTGCGCTAGGTCAACAGGTGCGATAGTTCCCTGCATGAGCGTGCGTAGCGCGGCGGGGAGCTCGGACTTGAGCGCTGCAACGAAGGCTCTACGAGTGGTGGCGGGTGCGGCTGTGGGCCGAGGGCGACATGCCAGGACGATCGACGAGGCGAGCGCGTTCGATCCGCTGGCGATCAGGCGGTTCCCGGTCTCGGTCCTCATCGGCCAGGTCGCGGTAATCTCCCAGCCGCCGTCTATCAGCCCGTCGAGCAGCGTGTGCCAACCAGTTGACGAGGTTCCGTCAGCACTGGAATCCTGCTGCTTGTAGGCGTAATACACCGTCAACGGAATATCGGGACGAGCGCCGTCGCGAACGCGAGCAAATACAGAGTTAAAGCCGTCGATGAAGAACCTCTCGGCTCCGGCCCTCCCGTTGTGACGGTAGGGGTTTGCCACGAGTTCCTCGGACTTTGGCGTGAGCATCGTTCCCACAGTCTTTGACTGGATGGTCGACAGTGACCGGCGTAGCCACACGTAAAAGAAGTCGGACAAGTCGGAGTAGCCGATGTTGTCGTAGTACGGCGGATCCGTTGAGACCACGAGCCCGGAGTAATCGCGTGACGCCGCATCTGCTTGGCGAACAAATGCTGCACCCTCGACGGGGAGCCGAAGCAGCGCCTTCAGCAGACTACCGAGGCTGACAGTGAATCCACCTGCAGCGGTGCCGAAAGGCATCGTCTCGGCGAAGTCCCAGACCATCGGAATCGCCTGTCGCCCGAAGAGATTTCGGACCTGCGTCTTTGAAACCTCCCAGCGGCAAAGTGAGTTCGAGATGTCGGTGAGACGGCTGACACCGAACGCGAGGTAGGTCGCCACCGCATCGGCGTATGCCTCTGCACCCATACCTCCGTCCTGCAGCGAGTCTTGATGGGCGAGCCCCGCGGCCACGGCATCCTCGAATGCTCGGCTGCGTGCCTCGCTCACCAAGTCGCTAAGTGTTGTGAGTGTGACGAGTTGGCGATTGGTGAAGAGATCGGCCCACTCGGTCATCCCATAGCGGTACACGTTGATGCGCCCGGGCCAGTCGAAGATCTCGCCCAGAGGGACGTCGTTTGGGCGTGCTACGTCAGCGGCGTCCCGCTGTTCCGTCGTGGGCGACAGAAACAGCCTGCCGCGGTCTCCCTCAGCCACCACCGCCATGAGTTGCGCCCCCATGCGGCCAGCACGTGCCTCCGCACGGATGTAGTTCAGGTCGATCGGTGTTCCGTCGGCGATCGAGATGGCACCCTGGCGATTGACTGTTCCGTCGGCATCAGGATTCGGCCCGCCTGCATCGTGTCGGACTTCGTAGCGGACCTCTCCGTTCACTACTTCGGCACGGATCCAGGCCTCGTTGCCCTTCTTCTTACTCAGCCACCAGGAACGTACCAACGGGATTTCGATCGGATTCGCCGGGTTCGGACTCTTGACGGTCCGCGCCCAGATCCACGCGATGACTGCGCGCGTGGTTCCATCACTGCTGGTCGCCTTCGGGTAGATGTGCCCGATGCGGCGTTCCGCTTCATCTCGCATCCATTGCCCGTACGCCCTCACATCCTCAGCGAGTCCCTCCGCCCCGCTCCACCCATTCCGGGTCTCTGCCCGGCCAGGAAAGACTGGTGCCCGCCCGGTGAACTTAGGGGGGATCTCGATTAAGGCCTTGTTGATGAGCACCGCAAGAGGGTTCAAGTCGCTCGCGTGCGCTTCCAGTCCGAGTCGCTGCGCTTCTAGAGGGATGGCACCGCCGCCGGCGAATGGATCGAGGACGGCTGGAAGCTCACCGTTGTTGCTCTTTCGGATCTCGGCTCGAGCCTGACTCAGCAGAGTCTCGTCATTGCTGTTCTCCCAGATGACCAGCTGCTCGAGAAGCCGGTGAAGACGAGCGCGCTCGGCGTCCTGCTCTTCAACGGTAGGGAACTCCGCAGGCCGCGAGGCCGGGTCATCCACTAGCTGTGCGAACAGAACCGCGCGTGCTGCGGCCAGTGGCCGACGCGCCCAGTACAGGTGCAGGGTCGAAGGATGCCCATGCCGGATGGACTTCTCTCGCGATGCCTCGGCGTTGATGGCTTCGAGCGGCAGAGACGTCTCGATGAGCTTCTTCTTGTACGGGGCCATATTCTCGATCCTTGAATGTGTGTCTACGCGTCGAAGGTATGGGTCGAGGTGAAGCGCATCGGCCCATGAAGCTGGCTAACGGGTACTGGGACGAGTCCAGCCGCTTCGATGTCATGGAGAGTGCGAGCGTGAGGGTGGCCGTAGAGGCCTTGTGCATGAGTAGTCACTCGCGTCCCGCGACGAAAATGCCGCCAGAAGTCCTCATCTGAGTTGTGCTCGGAACCGTGGTGGGGCGCACCGACGTATGCGACTGAATCAAGCCGGGGCCTACCGTAGTAATTGACGAACCCCGCGGACCCCGCGTCTCGGAGAACTGCGTCACCTGTGCCGAGCCATGCGGCGGGTGAATGGTCGGGCAGCAACTGAGAGCTACCCCAGGCATGATCGTGGGTGACCCGCCCGCTTGCGGGCATGGCATCTGGCCCCGCCCAGAGACACACAGAATTGGCATTGACGCCACCATGTCCGAACATGTCGGCGCTGAGCAGCTTGATCTTTCGGAGGGTGCCTCGATCGCCGCCGATCGTGCGCAGCAGTTCATCGAAGTCGAGTCTTTCGATGTCGATCTCGAGCGCAGTTCTGACCAACGTGACGAAATCTTCTCGACCGGAGATGGCGAGCTGATGTGCGTACGGGATCGCTGCCCAGACATGGCGCATGTCAGTAGCGTCCAATGACACCGAGTGAGGCGAGCGACCCTGCGACTGGGGTCGCTCATCCAGGTCGGCGAAGTCCGGGGCGGTGGCCGGTTCGAGCAACGCCACTTCTGCACCGGGAAAGAGAGATGACAGTTCGCCGTAAGGGTTCGCGAGGAGGTTCACGTACCACCTCGTTGGTGGATCGTTATGAGCGATCAACAGCAGTGACTCAAGCGGTGTGATCGCTGGCGCGAAAACACGGCCGACCTTGACATTGTGCCGCCGGAGCATCTTCGACAGCCAGGGCAGGCCGCTGACGTGGTCGTAGTCGAAGTGGGAAAGGATCACGAGATCGAGTGCACCAACTCTGTCGACCTCTAGGCGCCCGACATACTGGGTTATGCAATCTCTTAGTGGACCCTGACTGTTCTTCGTCCCGCAGTCGTAGATGAACCGGAAGTCAGTGACGGACGATCCAGGCGCGATCACCTGCGTGAGCTGGGTGTGGAAACCGCCATGGCCGACCCCCCACTGAGTGCCTTGCGTAACAACTGTGATCACGAGGGTGCACCTCCGCGGTCCCAGTAGTCGCGCCATTCCTCGTTGTACGACCGAGTTGTGGCGGACGGCTCGATGTGGGTGAACGCGTCGAGCACGTAGCGGAGACGATCCCGCTTCTCGCCGTCCGGCGACACGAGAACGAGGGCGAGTCGGTGGCGGTCGCCCTGAGTCTGAGCGAAGGTGACCTCGTTCGTCGTGATCGTGAAGGTGTCGGACCCCTCGATTCGTCCCTTCACCTCGATGTAGTGAATGCGCCCGTCGAGATCGAAGGATTGGATGTCGTACCCGGGATTGTTCCTGGGCATCTCGCGTGGTGTGCGGCCGAGTGCGCGTTCGGTGGCGAGGACGGCCTCGACCGCTCGGCGTTCGACGAGCTCGGTATTGCGCGCGAAGGTCTGGGGTGCGGCGTCGTCGACAGTCGACAGTCGTTTGCTCGGCACGATGAGTGCCGATCCGCGGACGACCGCGGGAAGTGCGACGAGTTGCGTGCTTTCGTCGAGCGCACGGAGTCGCTTGTCGAGACGCTCGTCGAGTTGGCGCGCTCGTTGCAGCGCTGTTTCCGCGCGAACCCTACCCACGGTCCCCGCGCGTTCGAGTGCTTCGAGGCGGTTGTGCTCACGGTCCCAGTGGTTGATCTCGGCGAGGAGACGTTCCTTGACCTGCGCGCGGGTGCGGTCGACGTCCACGGTGATGCGGGTAGCGAGCTCGTCCATACGGGGTGCGAGACCGTCTCGATACGCCCACGCGCGGATCGAGCGTTCGTGGTCGCTCTTCACCCACTCGTCGGCGAGAACCTCGGCGATTGCTTGAGCTTCATTAGCGTGTGGTGCGTCGTATTCGAGGTAGGGCGGCGAGGCAGCCAGAGTGACGGTGCCTTCGGTGTCGAGGACGGGGTAGTCGAAATGGTGCGACACAGTGTCGGCGCCGATGGTGGCGTTCTGTACGCGCTGCTCAACCGCGTACAGCAGCGCAGTCTGCTCGGATTGCTGCTCGCGACGGTCGATGAACACAGTTCCGCGTTTGAGCACGGGCCCGAGGTCTTCGATGGTGAGCTCGATGACCGCTTGCAGCAGCGGGTGGCCGGGGGCGAGGAGCGCGGCCTGTGTCTGATGCTCGGGTCGAACGAGTGCGGTCTCGAAGGTGACGCGTTCGTACCGTTCCGGCACGGGAGACCACCGGTTGAGCCTGCGGGCCGTGTCGATGACGCGCTGGGGCACACGGGTGATCTCGTACCTGCCCTTCTCGCGCCGACGAATGCGACCGCCGAGGCGTTCGAAGGCCGAGATGAAGAACGCCGCGATGTATCCGGGCTGCAGGCGTCGTTCGCGGGCCTTCTCTATACGTCCGCGGATCTCTTCAAGATTGAGTGACGAGTACATCTCGGGGTGCAGTGCGCGCTCGGCGACCATGGTGTCGAGCCCGTGGGCGACGCTGGCGTCGATGACGCGGTCGAGCTCGGCTTTGCGTTCGGGTTCGTCGCCGTACCGGATCGCTTCGATCAGCAATTCGCGGAGCGATTTCTCCTGGAAGGCATCCGCATCGCCGAGGACGTTGAAGAGGTTGCCGTTGTATGCGATCGACATCTGGTCGATCTTTGACAGCAACCGGGTGAACACGTCCCCTTCGCGGGTGTCTTTCGCGACCATGTTCCACAGGTGGCACACCTCGCGCTGGCCGATGCGGTGGATGCGGCCGAAGCGCTGCTCGATGCGATTCGGGTTCCACGGCAGGTCATAGTTGACCATGAGGTGCGCACGCTGCAGGTTGAGGCCTTCGCCCGCGGCATCCGTCGCCAGGAGCACGACTGTGCTGCGGTCGTAGGTGAACTGCTCGCGAGCCGCTTTGCGGTCTTCGCGGCGGGTGCCGCCGTGAATCGTGATGACCGACTCGGGGCGTCCCAGCTGCGTCGTGATCTTCTGGCGTAGGTAGTCGAGGGTGTCTTTGTGCTCGGTGAAGATGATGATTTTGCGCGGTTCGCCCGAGTCGTCGTGGACCAGAAGCTGGTCGTCGAGAATTGTGCGGAGCTGCACCCACTTCTTGTCGTCGTCGAGCAGGCGGACGCGCCGGGCGACGCGGATGAGGTCTTCGAGGATCGCGATCTCTGCCCGTAGTTCGCCGATTGACTCGGCAGCCGTGGCGAGATCGACGACCTCGTCGACACGGGCCTCGAACTGGGTGCGTTCTTCTTCCGTGACCTCTTCATCGAGATCGTCGAACTCGTCGGTGTTGAAGCTTGGCGCCGAAGTAGAGGCGTCTTCGAAGTCGAGTGCGACACGCCCGGTCGACCACTCATCGATCGCCGCGGTCATCGAGGTGCTGTACCTCGCCTCGTCGGTCGCGCGTTGCCACTCCCGCAAGCGCGTCTCGAGTCGCACTTGGCGTCGCTCAAGTGATCGGAGGATGGCTTCTGGGCTCGAGGCGAGGCGTCGCTGCAGCACGGTGAGCGCGAAGCCCACGTTGTTGCCTCGCTTCTTGTCGCCGGCCTGCGCGAGGCGTTCCGCCCGCCCCATCTCGGTGCGTACGTAGCCGGTGACTAGCTCGTAGAGCTCGCGCTCGGGGTCGCTCAGCTCGTACTCGACGGTGTACGCACGACGCTCAGGGAACAGCGGCTTGCCCTCGAAGGTGAGGAGCTCTTCCTTCACCATGCGCCGCATCAGACCGCGCGTGTCAGTACGGTGCACCCCCGCACGGAATTGGCCCTCGAAACGATCGCGATCCAGCAGCGACATGAACAGCTGAAAGTCTTCTTCCTTGCCCGCGTGCGGGGTTGCGGTCATGAGGAGGAAGTTGTGTGCAGTCTCCGCAAGGAGCCGTCCCAGTCGGAACCGCTTTGTTTCGTCGACCTGACCGGCCCACGATGAATAGTGCGCCGACATGCGATGCGCCTCGTCCACCACGACAGCGTCCCAGGCGACGTCGGAGAGTTGCTCGATGAGGTCGTCGCTGCGGGACAGCTGGTCCATCCGTGCGACCAGGAACGGGTGCTCAGTGAACACGTTGCGGCCCTGCGCGTCGTCGACCATCTGACGGTTGAAGATCTCGAACGAGAGATCGAACTTCTGCGACAGCTCTTCGCGCCACTGCTCCACGAGCCCGCCCGGTGCCACGATCAGCGCCCGCTCGCAGTCGGCGCGGAGGATGAGCTCCTTCAGGTAGAGCCCAGCCATGATCGTCTTGCCCGCGCCGGGGTCGTCGGCGAGCAGGAAGCGCAGCGGGATCCGCGGGAGGAGTTCCTCGTACACCGCGCGGATCTGGTGCGGCAGCGGGTCGACGTCCGAGCTGTTCACCGCGGCCATCGGGTCATAGAGGGCGGCGTACTTGATGCGCAGTGCCTCGGCTGCCAGCCGGAACTCGTCGGGGTCGCCGTCGAACGCTGGTGCGTTCCCAAGATCGGTGACCAGCTCGAGCTTGTCCGCGTCGAGTTTGGTGATGGTGCGTTCGCCGGTCCGACCCGAGTCGTCGCGGAAGAAGATCTCGACGAGGGCGTCGTCGAGCGGGCTCACACCGACGAGGGTCACCGGCTGCCCAGGAAGAATCCCGCGCAACCGCTGCCCGGCACGCAACGAAGCGAGCGTCACCGTGGGTGCGTCCACGTGGTTCCTCCCCTGGAAAATGGCAAGTCGATCAGGATACGTCAGGCCGCCGACATCGCGACCAATCGGGTCAGTCCGTGGCGCCGGCATCCCCTCGACGCCCCCAGCCGTCGACCGCGCTCGCCTGGAACTTCCACAGGCGTCCGACCTTGTGTGCCGGCCCCTTTGTCGGAGATCCAGGCGTGGACGGTGTTTTTGGTCACTCCGAGATGCTCAGCGATGTCGTCGGCAGAGAGCCAAGGCTAGGACATTTGTGCCCCATGCGGGTTGAGCCGGATGTTTCCGGGTATTACCGATCCTATCCAGAGCGACCAGATTCTGAGTCGTCGCCATTCGCCCGTGTCGTGCCCTCGTCGTCGATCGCGTCGAGCAGCGCCTCAAGCTCAAGGCGGAGCACGCCGCAGGCCAGCGGGTGTTCGAGGTCAGCGGAGCCGCAGGTCCGGTGCGCGCCCCGGAAGGATGTCTGTGAGCGCGACGCCCAGCACCTGCGACATCGCGCGCAGAGTTCGGATCGTCGGGTTCGCCGGCGTCCCGGCTTCGACTCGCCCTTCGCGTACTACTGGTACGTGTAGCGCGTCAGCCCCGAGCGGTACGCCACGTCTTCCTGGCTGAGACCCGCCTCAGGGCGTAGGCGCCGGAGGTTGATGGCGAGCTGAGCGGCATAGTCGGTCCAGGCCTCGTCTTCGGGTCTGGTGCGCCTCGCCACCAGCCCAGCGTTCCGACTAGGTCAAACGAGTGCGGCCTAATCAGCATGGCAACTCGCTCACCGTTTGCCGATGGCCGCCTTGAAACGTCCGGCGCGGGCGTCAATTCGTGCGCGCAGCAGCCGGACGTCGGCGGACGCGGCGTAGTCGACGTCGGCCGCGGCGACCCGATCCCAGCGTCGTGCCGCCTGGGCGAAGGCGCCGCGTCGTGCTTCGGCCGCCAGAGCGAGGGATGCGAGGGCGCTCGACAGCGCGCGGTGGCCAGCCGCATCGATGATCGCGGTGAGCTCGCGTTCGGTATCCGGGATGCGGCCGATCGCGATCCACAGGAGGGCGCGGTTTGAGCGGACGATCGCGATGTTCACCTTTTCGCCGGCGTCGGTGGCGATGGTGAGGGCTTCGGGGAACTCGTGGTCGGCGTCGATGTAGCGGGCGAGGACGCGCAGCACATTCGCCCGCGGCGTGACCGCGGGCCGAGCACCGGCCCGGCCCGAGCCTTTCGTGTTAGTCCGGTGGCGCATTTCAATTCGAGCGCGTCGCCGATGCCAAGCAACTATTGACTCCGATACTTGATGCATGAACGACGACTATGAATCTCGCTGGCGGCAGGTGGAGGCGAGCATCGGAAAGGCCGTGGTGATGTGGTCGCGGCTTGAGTTCTTCATAGGCATGACATTTCGAGCCTCGCTGCAAAATAGCCCCACTGCGGTAGGGGCTTTCCTGGCGAGACAACTTCAAGTCAGCGCGCTTCTTGAAGCCCTGAAAATCGCGGCCACGGAATTTCCTGACAAAGGGTCGGAATCGATCCGGGATTGGGTGGGGCAATGCAAATCCCTGAGTCAAGAGAGAAATCGTCTGTTCCACGGCTCGTACGCCGACCAAAGCGATGGAATCGAATGGCATCCCACTATTATTTGGACGAGCCGGAACGCTGGCGGCGAGGCCCCGGCCCACCTGGAGTTTGAGCGCTTCGACGCCTCAAACATTTACAATTTCGTTCACGGGTGTCAGGCCGCGCTCGAGGCGCACGCAAGTCTTCCCAGTTCGCTCGTCGACTGGGTGAAGAACGCTGACGAGTAGCAGGTTAGCCATCGCGGGGCTTGGCTCGCTGCCGGTCGCCGGCAGGTGCCCCTCCGCGGTGTCGCCGCCTCTCGCGTCCGATCGGGTGCGCTCGACGGCATGGGGAACTATCTGGGTCGGTGTTCTTGCCGGATGCGCTGAGGAGATGTGGGCGGCCGGTCGCGACGCGCAGCGAATGCGCGCCGCGACCGCACACGTCACACCGCGGTGACCGACGCGCTCCACGTCACGCCGAATCTGTCGGTCAGCATGCCGAAGCCGGCGCTCCACGCCGAGGCGGCGAGGGGTTCGACGATCGTGGCATCCGTCGACAGGGTGTCCCAGTAGCCCTGGAGCTCCTCGAGGGTGGGGGTGCTGATCGAGACGAACAACGACTGGTCGGTGACCGTGGTGTTGTTCTCGCGGTGGGTGGAGCCGGGGGCTGCGATGCCGCCCTCGGTGCGGCCGGGGATGTCGTAGCCCATGATGCGGAAGCCGTTCTCGCCGGCGACCAGGCCGAAGACGACCTTGTCGGAACCGGGGATCTCGGCCGGCATGCCGAAGTCGGCGTAGGTGTTGACGACGAGGTGGCCGCCGAAGACGGACTGGTAGAACTCGAGCGCCTGGCGGGCATCGCCGCGGAAGTTCAGGTGGGTGGTGGTCTGCACGGGCATGTCTGCTCCTCGATGAATCGGCCGGGATCGGCTCGTGAGATCACGTTCCCACCCGTATAGGTCGGTTTCTGTCCTAGACCGCGAGTACCGTCGGATGCATGGCCACGACGTCGCGATTGCTCACCCTGCTGTCGCTGCTCCAGGCCCGACGGGACTGGCCGGGGTCGGTGCTGGCCTCGCGGCTGGACGTCAGCGATCGCACGGTGCGGCGCGACATCGATCGCCTGCGCGAGATGGGCTACCGGATCGAGACGACGATGGGCCCCGACGGGGGATACCGCCTCGACGCGGGCGCCGAGATGCCGCCGCTGCTGTTCGACGACGACCAGGCGCTCGCGGTGGCGATCGCTCTGCGCGCGGCTCCCGCGTTGGGTTCGGACATCGGCGAGGCGGCGGTGCGCGCTCTCGCGACGATGCGGCAGGTGCTGCCGTCGCGGCTGCGGCATCGGCTCGACGCAGTCGAGGTGACGACGGTGGGCCGCCCGGGGGAAGCGCCGGTCGCTGCCGTACCGCTGGAGGTGCTGCTGACGCTCGCGCAGGCGGTGCGCGATCGTGTCTCCATCCGCTTCGACTACCTGCCCCGGGAGGGGGACGGCACTGAGCCCGGTCCGCCGCGGCGGGTGGAGCCTCATCACCTCGTGGCATCCCATGGTCGGTGGTATCTGCTCGGGTGGGACCTCGAGCGCGAGGACTGGCGGCTCTTCTCGGCGGATCGCGTGCGACCCCGGGTGCCGCACGGCGCTCCCTTCGTGCCGCGGGTCGTGCCGGGCGGTGACGTCGACGCGTTCGTATCCGCGCGGTTCAAGGGGTCGGACAAGAACGAGTGGCCGTGCCGAGGGACCGTGCTGTTGCACGCGCCGGCGCGAGACGTGCTGCCGTTCGCGGGCGACGGCATCGTCACCGCCGTCGACGACGAGCGCTGCACTCTCGAAGCGGGGTCGTGGTCGTGGGGTGCGCTCGCCGCATCGTTCGGGAGGTTCGAGGTGGCGATGGAGGTCGTCGGGCCGCCGGAGTTGGCGGAGGCGTTCGCGGTGCAGGCTGGGCGGTTTGCGGCGGCGGGCTCTTCCGCGGGGGAGCCCCGGCGAGGAAGCTAGCGGCATGACCCAGCCTCTCCGCTACGCCATCAACGTCACCCTCGACGGCTGCGTCCATCACGAGGCGGGTCTGCCGCCGGATGCCGAGTCCATGGCGTTCTGGACCGACGAGCTGCGCCGCTCCGACACCCTCCTTTACGGCCGCGTCACCTACGAGCTGATGGAGGGCGCGTGGCGCCAACCGGAATCGGGGGAGTGGCCGGACTGGATGGATGCCAGTGAGGTCGCGTTCTCGGAAGTGATGGATCCGATGCGGAAGGTCGTGGCATCCGGGACTCTCAACTCTGTCGACTGGAACGCCGAACTGGTCCGGGGCGACGTGGTCGAGGCTGTCCGCCGGCTCAGGGAGGAAGCGGGGCGAGGGATCGCGCTCGGTGGGGTGAAGCTTCCTGCGGCGCTCGCAGCGGAGGGGCTCATCGACGAGTTCACGTTCGTGGTGCATCCGGTGATTGCGGGGCGGGGGCCGCGGTTGCTCGAGGGCGTGCGGGACCAGATGAAGATCGAGCTCGTGGAGCGGTGGGAGTTCCGGTCGGGCGCCAGCGTGCAGCGCTACCGACCGGTGTAAAGCGAAAGGGCCCCGCGCGATCGATTCGCGCGAGGCCCCAAAAGCAGGACGGATTACGCCTGCAGGAACGGGTAGTCCGTGTAGCCGTGCTCGTCGCCGCCGTAGACGGAGGCCTGGTCGACCTCGTTCTCGTCGGCGCCCTTCTCCCAGCGGGTGACGAGGTCGGGGTTGGCGATGGCGGGGCGACCGACGGCGACCAGGTCGGCGAGGTCCTTCTCGACCACCGAGACGGCCTCGTCGCGCGTGGTGACGCTCGAGAAGCCCGAGTTGATGATGAAGGTGCCGCCGAAGGTGCGGCGGAGGTCCTGGATCAGGTCGCCGGCCGGGTCGGCGTGCAGCACGCTCAGGTACGCGAGGCCCAGGGGAGCGAGGCCCGACACGAGCGCTTCGTAGGTGGCGCGGGTCTCGGCGTCGTCGGTCTCCCAGACGTCCTGGATGTTGTGCGCGGGCGAGATGCGGATGCCGACGCGCGTGGCGCCGACCTCGGCCACGACGGCCTGCGCGACCTCGATGACGAAGCGGGCGCGGGCCGCGGGGGATCCGCCGTACTCGTCGGTGCGCTGGTTCGACGCGGGCGAGAGGAACTCGTGCAGCAGGTAGCCGTTGGCGCCGTGCAGCTCGACGCCGTCGAAGCCGGCATCCACGGCCTTGCGGGCAGCGGCGACGAACTCGTCGCGAACCGTGGCGAGCTCCGCGGTCTCGAGAGCGTGCGGCACGGCGTAGGCGACCTTCGTGCCGTCGGCGAGGCGCGTGTCACCGTCGATCGCGATCGCCGAGGGGGCGACGATGCGGTCGGTGCCCGTGATCTCGGGGTGCGTGACGCGTCCGCCGTTCATGAGCTGCATGAAGACGGTGCCGCCCTCGGCGTGCACCGCGTCGGCGACCTTGGCCCAGCCCGCGGCCTGCGCGTCGGTCACGATGCCGGGCTGACCCGGGTACGCGCGCGACTCATCGCTCGGGAAGACACCCTCGGTGACCAGCAGGCCGATGCCGGCGCGCTGCGCGTAGTACTTCGCGACGATCGGTCCGGGGACGCCATCCGCGCCGGCGCGCAGGCGGGTCATCGGGGCGAGCGAGACGCGGTTGCGGACGCCGATCTCTCCGACGGTGGTGGGGCTGAACAGGCTCATGGGTGTCCTTTCGTGGGGGAACAGGGCCGTGCCTCCCAACCCGCGGTGCGCAGCGGATATTCCGCATGCGCAGGTTGTCGGCGTGTCGTCAGGCGGGGTTGTGGCCGACGGGCGGGCTTCGCCAGGATCGGGGCATGAGCACTACCTCGAGGAAGCGATGATGGCGCGCGCTCCGTGGAACCGTCCGGGTGAGTCGGCGCAGACTCGTCGGCTCCGCATCGCGATGTTCTGGACGGCGGTCGTCCTCGTCGTGGCCGTCGTCGGCATCCTCGTCTACTTCGTCGTGCGGTCGGCGGGGATCGCCGGGCTCTGAGGGGCGCCCGCGTCAGCGCTGGTGGCTGAGGCGGCGGGAGGCCCGGGAACGGTTTGTCGTCACGTGCGACCGCCTCAACAGGCGTCGCGCAGACATACGCTGGCATCCCAGCCACCCACCGGAGGACCCGCGATGACCGAGAACCCCCTCGCCCACCGGCTCGACTACACGCTCGCCGAGCTGGATGACGACGCCCTCTCGGCCTCGCCTTTCGAGCTGCTGCAGCAGTGGCTGACGGATGCCGCTGACCAGCCCGAACCGAACGCGATGGTCGTGTCGACGGTGGGTGCCGAAGGCCGGCCCACCTCGCGGACGGTCCTGCTCCGCGGAATCGACGACGACGGGGCGCTCGTCTTCTTCACCAACCGGCAGTCGCGGAAGGGCCGCGCGCTCGCCGGGAACCCGGCGGTGTCGATCCTCTTCCCCTGGTACGCGCTGCAGCGACAGGTCATCGTGCTCGGCACGGCCACGCCGCTGCCGTCGGAGCGCGACGACGCGTACTTCGCGTCGCGGCCGCGCGGATCGCAACTGTCGGCCTGGGCGAGCCGTCAGTCGGAGCCGGTGGCATCCCGAGCCGCTCTCGAAGAGCAGATGGCCGAGGTCACCGCCCGGTTCGCCGACGATGAGGTCGTGCCGCGGCCTCCGCACTGGGGCGGGTACCGGGTCGAGCCGCGCGAGATCGAGTTCTGGCAGGGCCGGCGGTCGCGGCTGCACGATCGGGTCGTGTTCACGCGGGACGGGGACGGCTGGGTGGGGATGCGGCGGCAACCGTGACGCGTGGGGGCGCCCGCCCTGTACACGCGCCAAGACTCGCGCGCAGCCGGGTTGTGCGGTCGCGGATCGAGAGCGACAGTGAGGCATGAGCACACGACAGAGCCCCCGGTGAGCGACGACAGACGCCGCGAGGTCGGCGAATCCGACGAGGTCGTCGAGGACGAGCTGGCCGAATCGTTCGACGCCACCGTCTCCGAGGGCGCGGAACGTCTGCAGAGACCCTGGCGCATCGTGCTGATCACCGGGTTCTTCGGCGGGCTCGAGGTGGGCCTCGGCGTCGCCGCGTACCTCGCGGTCCTGCACCAGACGGGCGATCACCTGTTGGCGGGGGTGGCGTTCAGCATCGGACTCATCGCCCTGCTCCTCGCACACAGCGAACTGTTCACCGAGAACTTCCTCATGCCCATCGCCGCGCTGGTCGCCCGCGAGGGCACGATCGGTCAACTCGCTCGGCTCTGGGGCGGGACCCTCGTGGCGAACCTCGTCGGCGGGTGGGTCTTCATGTGGCTGCTGACCACCGCGTTCCCGCAATGGAACGACACCCTCGCCGAAGCCGCGCTCCACTACGTCGAGGCTCCGTTCGGGCTGCAGAGCATCGTGCTGGCCGTCCTGGGCGGCAGCACCATCACGCTCATGACGCGGATGCAGCAGGGCACCGACTCCGAACCCGCCAAGATCGTCGCCACCGTCATCGGGGGGTTCCTCCTCGCCGGGCTGCAGCTGTTCCACTCGATCCTGGATTCGCTGCTCATCTTCGGGGCGATCCAATCCGGGGCCGACATCACCTACCTGCAGTGGCTGGGGTGGTTCGGGTACACCCTGCTGTTCAACGTGCTCGGCGGAATGCTGCTGGTCACGGCACTGCGCCTTCTGCGGACGAAGGAGCTGTTCCAGCAGCGCAGGCCCGACTGACCCCCGCGCGCAAGGGGTACGGCCGAAAACGGCGTGGGGCACCTCGCCCCGTAGATTCGATCCATCCCGCACACGCGGGTCGCGACGCGAATCATCGGGGGTAGGGCCAGATCATGGCGAAGAAGAACACCGATGCCCGTCAGCTCGACGACAAGGCGTTCGTCCAGGCGACGTCCGAGGCGAAGTCGCGGTACGGCCGGTTCAACCTCGCGATCGTCGGTGCTTCGGGCGTGGGCAAGTCGTCGCTCGTCAACGCGGTGTTCGGGCGCGACTGGGCGAAGGTCGGGCGCGGCCTGCCGGTCACGCGCGGCGTGCACTTCTACAGCGACGACTCGCTCGGTATCTGGGACGTCGAGGGGTTCGAGATCGGCTCGCCCGTTCCGCCGGATCAGCAGCTGCGCACCCACCTCGACGCGATCGCCGCCCACCCCGGCGACCACCAGATCTCGGTCGTCTGGTACTGCGTGCGGGCCGCCGACGATCGGCTGACCCCGGCCGACATCGCGATGATCCGCGAGCTCGACGCGCGGGGGCTGCCGGTGATCCTCGTGTTGACGAAGGTCGACTGGATCAAGAACCCCCTCACCGGGCACCAGGGCATCGCGAAAGATCTGGAGGCGTTCGTCGAGTGGCTCAACGACCCCGTCGACCCGAACACCGGTGAACGACTGCGCATCCCCTACCGGCAGGTCGTCCTCACCTCGACCCGCGACAAGAACGGGAAGGGCAAGGGGCACGGCCTCGGTGACCTTGTCACGCAGACCCTCGAGCTCGCCCCCGAGCGCGACAAGGACGCGTTTCGCATCGCACAGCGGCTCAACCTCCCGTGGAAGAGGGAGATGGCGCGGCCGATCATCGCCGCGGCGGCCGCGGCCGCAGCAGGGGCTGCGACCGTTCCGCTTCCTGTCTCGGATGCTGTCACGCTGGCGCCGATCCAGCTGACGATGATGGGCCGCATCGCCGCGATCTACGACCTCGAGGTCAAGACCATGCTTTCGGCCGGTGCGCTCGCGCAGTTCGGCGTGCAGGTCGCGGGGCGGGCGCTCGCGACGAGCTTCCTCAAGCTGATCCCGGGCGCCGGGATCGTCGTGAACGCGGCGGTCGCGGGTGCGCTGACGGCGGCGACGGGCGAGAGCTGGCTGAAGATCTGCGAACTGTTGCACACCGGCAAGATCGACGTGCGCAAGCTCGACCAGGAGTGGGCGAGGTACGCGCCCAGCTTCATGGACGTCGCACGCAAGCTCGTGGAGCGGCGCGTCACGAAGAGGGGCTGAGCCACACCTTCCGCACGCGCCAGTCCGCGTCCCACGCGACGAGGTCGGCGCGCATTCCCGGCTCGAGGAGCCCGCGCGCGGGGTCGCCCAGCGCCGCCGCGGGAACGGCCGTCGCCGCTCCCACGGCATCCGACGCGGCAAGACCCAGGTCGACGATGGCCGCGCGCACCGCGCGGTCCAGCGTCAGCGTCGACCCCGCGATCGTGACGCCGTCGTCGAGCAACGCGCGGCCGTCCGCGACGTGCACGTCGAGCTCGCCCAGGCGGTACGCGCCGTCGGCGTGGGCGGCGGCGGCCATGGCATCCGTGATCAGGGCCACCCGGCGCGGCGCCGAGGTCAGCAGCATGCGGGCGACCGCGGGGTGGACGTGCACGCCGTCGAGGATGAGCTCAAGGGTGACGCGGTCGTCCTCCAGAGCGGCCGGCACCGGACCCGGCAGCCGATGGCCGATCGCGGGCATCGCATTGAGCGCGTGGGTGAGCAGGGTGGCGCCACGCGCGATCGCCTCGCGCGTGAGGGCGTAATCGGCCTCGGTGTGGCCGATCGCGACGCGGATGCCGAGGGCGGTGAGCTCCGTGATCGCGTCGAGAGCTCCGGGGAGTTCGGGCGCGAGGGTGACCTGCCGGACGAGGCCGGGCTCGGCATCCCGCACGAGGTCGAGGACGGGTCCGTCGGGGAGAGCGAGCGCGCCGGGGTCGTGCGCCCCGCGCCGGGCGGGTGAGAGGCAGGGGCCCTCGAGATGCACGCCCAGAATCGCGGGATCGGACCGTCGTGCGACGGCGACGTGAGTGAGCTGCCGACGCAGGACGTCGAGCGGAGACGAGACCAGGCTCACGAGGGTCGCCGTCGTACCGTGGCGGCGGTGCGCGGCGACCCCGGAGGTGATGGCATCCGTTCCGTCGTCGAAGGCGTGCCCGCCGCCCCCGTGGACGTGCAGGTCGATCAGGCCGGGGGTCAGGGTCGCCCCGCCCAGGTCGATGCGCTCGGACGCGCGCGGAGCGAGCCCCGTGCCCACCTCGGCGATCAGACCGTTGTGCACCCGCATCCACGCGTCGGGCAGGTCGCGCCGCGCATCGACCACCCGGGCGCCCGTGAGCAGCAGGTCGGCGGTCATGCCGAGGCGATCTCGCGGTGGTCCCAGGCGAAGCGGTAATAGTCGCGGTGCTCGAGCTGAGCGGCGGCCGCCTCATCGACGATGACCACGGCCCGGCGGTGCAGCTGGATCGCGGATGCCGGGCACGACGAGGTCAGCGGCCCCTCGACGGCCGCGGCGACGGCGGGGGCCTTCGCCTCGCCGAAGGCGAGCAGCACGAGCACGCCCGCGTCGAGGATCGTGCCGATGCCCTGCGTGAGGCAGTGCGTGGGGACCTCGTCGATGCTGTCGAAGAACCGCGCGTTGTCGGCGCGGGTCGCGGGCGTCAGCGCCTTCAGGCGCGTGCGCGAGGCGAGCGACGAGCCCGGCTCGTTGAACCCGATGTGCCCGGTGCGGCCGATGCCCAGGATCTGCAGGTCGATGCCGCCGGCCGCGGCGATCGCGGCTTCGTACCGCTCGCCGGCCTCGGCGAGCGGACCCTCGTCGTCGCCCGGAACGCGCACGAGCGACGGGTCGAGTCCGAGGGGGCCGACGATGTCGCGATCGACCACGGCGCGGTAGCTCTCGGGGTGTCCGGCGGGCAGGCCCACGTACTCGTCGAGGGCGAAACCCCGCACGGCCGAGAGGTCGAGCGAGCGCTCCGCCAGGGCCGCCCACACCGGCAGGGGCGTCGAGCCGGTCGCGAGTCCCAGCGTCGGGTCGCTGCGGCGACTCAGCGCGGCGACGATGAGGTCGGCGGCGATGCGGCCGGCATCCGCCTGGTTCTGCACGATCGCGATCTCGGTCACGAGCGGGCCTCCGTTCGGGGGGTGGTCGGCTCAGCCAGGATGACAGGTGCGGTCCACGAGCGGGTGACCTCGGGTCGCTGCGCGGCCTCGAAGGCCAGCATCGCGGCCCCGATCCGGCCGGCGTGCGTGCCCAGGGCCGCGGTCGTCAACCGGGGGGCTTCTCGCCACGCGAGCGCCGCGGTCAGCCGTTCGCGCAGGGGCTCGAGGAACGCGTCCCCGGCCTGCGCGACCCCACCGCCGAGAACGATCACCTCGGGGTCGACGAGCAGGGTCAGGGTCGCGAGCCCCGTGGCCAGGGCGTCGAGCCCCTCCGACCAGACGCGGGCGGCGACGGGATCCGTGTCGACGCGGGCGATGACCGACGCGGCATCCGGAGTCTCTCCGTCGATCAGCGGGGCGCTCGCCGCGTACCGCCGGGCCAGGCCCGCGCCCGAGAAGTACACCTCGAGGCAGCCGCGCTGACCGCACGCGCAGAGCTCGCCGCCGGGCACCACCGGGATGTGACCGAGCTCGCCGGCCCCGGAGATGGCCCCCTCGACGGCCCGTCCGTCGGAGGTGAGGGATGCCGCGACCCCGGTGCCGATCGCCGCGAAGACGACGTTGCGCGAACCGGCGGCCGCGCCGTAGGCCCCCTCGGCCGCACCCGCGGCGCGCACGTCGTGGTCGACCGCGACGGGGAGTCCGGTGGCGTCGGAGAGGAGACGGGCGAGGGGGACGTCGGTCCACCCGAGCGTCGAGGCGTAACGGACGGTGCCGGTGGCGCTGTCGATCAGGCCGGGGCTCACGACGCCCGCGCCGACGACCGAGCGGCCGAGGGCCTCGGCCGCCGCGATGAGGTCGGTGAGCAGGTCCGCGATGCGCGTGACCGTCTCGGCACCGGAACCGCCCGTCGCGATGCGCGAGCTGTTCAGCACGTGGCCGTCGATGTCGACGAGCGCGCCCTTCGCCGAAGTGCCGCCGATGTCGACGGCGATCACGGCCGGGTGCGACGCGCGGTCGCTCTCGCTCACCGCGAGCACCGTGTCGCGGATCACCGACTCGTCGGTGACGAGGTGTCCCCGTCCGGAGGCGACCTGCGCGCGCAGGTGCACCTCACGGGCGCCGGTGCGCTCGAGCAGCGCTGTCACGTTGTGGGCCCGGACCGAGCCGCCGACGAGAACCGTCGGCATCCGGGTGCCCTCCGACCGCGCGCGCAGCGCGGCGAGCACGTCGGCCCCCTCGCCGGCCGTGGCCTTTCCCCCGGAGGTGAGCACGCGGGCGATGCCGTGGTGGGCGAGCGTGTCGTAGGCGTCGAAGAGGTCGACGGTGTCGTCGAAGGCCTTATGGAAAGTGATCGGCACCCCTCCCGCGGCGGTCCGGATCGCCTCGAGTGCCTGTTCGTCGACGTGGCCGTCGACGGTGAGCGCGCCGAAGACGATGCCCACGGGCACCCGACTGGTGCGCGCCAGGGCGGCGATGGCGCGGACGTCAGCCCGCATCACGCGCAGCTCGTCGTCGGAGTAGACGAAGTCGCCGCCGCGCGAGCGGACCATGATCTGCACACCCACGCTCCGCACCGCGTCGAGGACGGACTCGATCATTCCGAGGCTGGGCGTCGTGCCCCCCTCGAGAAGGTCGGCGCACAGCTCGACGCGATCGGCGCCCGCCCGCTCGGCGGCGAGCACCCCCGCGAGGTCGTCGACGCAGATCTCCACGAGGGCGCGGGCGCGCGCGGAGGACTTCTCCGCGAGGGATGCCGGGTCTGCGGCGGTCGTCACGGTGCGGCGCTCGCTGCCGAGGCGTCGAGCCACGCCCGCACGTCGCGACCCACCTCGATCGAGCCGACCGGGACCCCGCCGCCGAGGATCGGCAGCTCGACGAGGTCGCCCGCGTCCGAGATGTCGGCGCCGAGGGCTTCGAGGACGGTGAGGGCGACGAGCGTCGTCGCGCGGGGGTTGCCGTCGAGGATCTTCATCGACACCGCGGCCCCGTCGGCCGTCGCCATGCCGATCACCCCCTCGGCGCCGCCCTTCGACAGCAGCCCCGGTACGCGCAGCATGGCGTCGGTGTTGGCATGGTGGTCGCCGCCGACGAAGCGGGGGTGCGACCGCATGGCATCCGCCACTCTCCGCTCCGACGTGCCGGGGGCGCCCGTCACGAGGGCGCGGAAGATGCGGGCGATGCCGAGGGGCGAGACGCTGAACAGGGGCGCTCCGCACCCGTCGACGGCGTCGTGCGCCACCGTCTCGCCCGACAGGCGTTCGAGCGTCGCGCGCACGAGCCGCTGCAGCGGGTGCGAGGGGTCGAGGTAGGTCGCCGTGTCCCACCCGTTGATCGCGCAGGCGAGCAGCATCGCGGCGTGCTTGCCCGAGCAGTTCATGCGCACGCGCGAGCGCTGCTCGCCGTTGCGGATGAGACGTTCGCGCGTGGGCTCGTCCTCGGGCCAGTCGACCGGACACCCGAGGGCGCTCTCGTCGAGGCCCGCACGGGTGAGCAGATCGCGCACGACGTCGACGTGCACGTCTTCGCCGGTGTGGCTGCCCGCGGCGATGGCGAGGTCGGCTCCGTCGATGTCGGCCCCGGCGAGCAGGCATGCGAGGGCCTGCACGGGCTTGACGGTGGAACGGGGCAGGATCTGTTCGCCGCTCCCGGTCTGCCAGGCCACCGATCCGTCGGCGGACAGGGCGGCGATCGAGCCGAGGTGGCGGCTCTCGACGACACCCGAGCGGATGACGACGGCGAGGTCGGCCAGGGGGGAGGGAACAGGGGGAAGGGACGTCATGGGTGGTTCTTTCGATGCCGGGGCGAAGGCGGATCAGCGGTCGACGGGGGCGTTCGGGGTGGTGAGGCCGGCCGGGGCGACCTTGGCGGGGGTCGCGAGGCTGCGGCGGCCCGGTCGCTTCTGCAGGCGAGCGGCCAGGCCCGAGAGGCCGCCGTTGAGCGCGAGGAAGATCACGGTCACCACGACGAAGGTCTGGATGAGCAGGCCGTTGAAGCTCGACAGCACCTGCCCGCGGTACAGCAGCTCGGTGAACGCCACGATGTAGCCCAGCGACGTGTCCTTGAGCAGGCTCACCAGCTGGACCACGAGCGAGGGCGCGACGAAGCGCAGCGCCTGGGGCAGGACCACCTTGCGGTCGACCTGCCAGCGGGTCATACCGAGGCTGAGACCGGCTTCGGTCTGCCCGCGGGGCAGGGCGAGGACACCCGCGCGGATGATCTCGGCGAAGGCGGCCGCGTTGGCGATCGTGAGCGGGATGACGAGCTTCCACAGCACCGGGAAGTTCAGGCCGAGCTGGGGGAGGCCGAAGAGCATCAGGTAGATGAGCAGCAGCACGGGGACCGTGCGGGCGATCTCGATGTAGGCGGTGCAGATCCAGCTGATCCAGCGGACGCGGCTGAGACGCCCGAGGGCGAGCAGCAGGCCGAGCACGAATCCGAACACGGCGGTCAGGGCCGCGGCCTGCAGTGTGCCGAGCAGGCCGACGCCGAGGTACTCCCAGATCGCGATGTCGAGGAACGGCAACCACCGGTCGCTGTCGAGCTGGCCCTTCGACGCGAACTGCACGAGGGCGAGGGCGATGAGGCCCAGGATGACGACCGCGCTGACGATCGACCAGATGAGGATGCGGCGGCGAGTACGGGGCCCGGGCTCGTCGTAGAGCGAAAGGGGGGAGGTCATCGGCGGATCCTCAACTTCTTCTCGAGGCGGCCGGCGGTGAGGCCGATCGCCAGCGCGAGCACCATGTAGATGAGCCCCGCCGCGGTGAAGATCAGGATGGGCTGAGCCTCGACGAGGTTGAGCTTGTTGGCGGCGCTCGTCAGCTCGACGACGCCCACCGCCGCGGCCAGGGCGGTGTTCATGGTGAGGGCGATCATGACGTTGCCGATGGGCTGGATCGCGGCCCGCAGCGACTGGGGGATGACGAGCACGCGCAGGGTCTGGCCGAGCGAGAACCCCAGCGCGCGGCTGGCCTCGATCTCGCCGCGGCTCACGGTGTTCACGCCGCTGCGGACGGCCTCGGCGACGTACGCCGCTTCGTAGAGCGTGAGCACGATGATCGCCGTCGGCGTCAGGGGCAGCAGGAATCCGGCATCCGGCAGGGCGAACACCGCCAGCACGAGGAGAACCAGAAGCGGGACGTTGACGAAGAACTGCACGTAGGCGAAGGCGGCCCAGCGCAGCACCGGCACCGGGCTGATGCGCGCGGCGGTGACGAGCGTGCCCAGCACGATCGATCCGATGCCCGCTGAGACGGCGAGCAGGATCGTCGTGCCGAGCGCTTGCGCGATCGGCCCGGCGCTCGAGGCGAAGAAGTCCATGGGGTCCTCAGAGGAGCGTGAGAGGGGAGGGGAGACCGGCGCCCGTCATGTGCGGAACGGACGCCGGTCGGTCAGGGGATCAGGAGCCGGGGACGCTGCCGATCGCGGGGGGAGTCGGAGCGCTCGACTCGACGGCCGAGCCCAGGGTGGCGTCCCAGATCTTGGCCCACGAGCCGTCGTCCTGGATCTTCTTCAGCCAGTCGTTGATGAACGACTTGAACTGCGCGTCGTCCTTCTTCAGACCGATGCCGTACGCCTCACTGGTGAAGGGCTGGCCGACGACCTTGATGCTCTTGTCGTCGATGGCGTGGCTCGCGAGCAAGGTGAAGTCCTGCACGTACGCGTCGCCGCGGCCCTGGGTCAGGGCCTGCAGGGCCTGCGGGTCGGTGGCGAAGCTGACGATGTTCGCGGTGGGCTGCTTCTCGGGCACGGCCGTGACAGCGGGGGTGTTCGCGCCGACGATGACCGTCTTGCCGCCCAGGTCGTCGATGCCGTTGATGTCGGTGTTGTCACTGCGGACGGCGACGGCCAGACCCGACTCGAGGTAGGGGCCGGCGAAGTCGACCTGCTCGGCGCGCTTCTCGGTGATCGTGTACGTGTTGAAGACGACGTCGACGGTGCCATTGGCGAGCAGGGCCTCGCGGGTCTCGGACGCCGGCGGGACGATCTCGACGTTGGGCTCGCCGAGGATGTAGATGGCGAGCATCTTGGCGAGGTCGGCGTCGAAGCCCTGCACGTCTTCGGGATTCGTGGGGTCCTGCTGCGACAGCAGGGGGGCGTCGAGTGCCTCGGCGACGATGAGCTTGCCGCGTGCCTTGATCTTGGCCATCGTCGAGTCGGAGATGAGGGCCGCGGCGTCGGCGACGGGCGCGTTCGCGTAGACCTCTTCGAGGCTGCTGGCCTTGGCCGACGCGCTGGGGTCGGACCCCGGGACGGCCGCGGTGCCGGACGAGCACGCGGCGAGAGACGCGACCGTGGCCGCGGACGCCAAGAGGACGAGGCCTCGGCGAAGGATCGAGCGAGAGGAGATCACGGGTACTGCCTTTCGGTTGCGGGTGCGTGCGGAACGAGCCGCGTCGGGGGCGGGGAGGATGTCAGTGGGCGAGGATCTTCGACAGGAACGCCCGAGCGCGGTCGCTCTCGGCGTGGGTGAAGAAGCGCTCGGGGGTGGTGTCTTCGACGATGCGTCCGTCGTCCATGAAGATCACGCGGTCGGCGGCGCGGCGGGCGAAGCCCATCTCGTGCGTGACGACGACCATCGTCATGCCCTCTTCGGCGAGCGAGGTGATCACGTCGAGCACCTCGCTGACCATCTCGGGGTCGAGGGCCGAGGTCGGCTCGTCGAAGAGCATGAGCTTGGGCTTCATCGCCAGCGCGCGGGCGATGGCGGCGCGCTGCTGCTGACCGCCGCTGAGCTCGCCGGGGAAGCGGTCGGCCTTGTCGGCGATCCCGACGCGGTCGAGCAGGGCCAGGCCCTCTTCCCGCGCCTTCTTCAGCGGCACCTTCGACACGATGCGCGGGGCGAGAGCGACGTTGTCGAGAACCGTGCGGTGTGCGAAGAGGTTGAAGGACTGGAAGACCATGCCCACTTCGGCGCGCAGGTCGGCGAGCCCGCGCCCCTCGCTCGGCAGCGGGACGCCGTCGATGGTGATGGTGCCCGAGGTGATGGTCTCGAGACGGTTGAGGCAGCGGCACAGCGTCGACTTGCCCGAGCCCGAGGGCCCGACGATGACGACGACCTCGCCGCGAGCCACGTCGAGATCGATGTCCTTGAGCACGTGGTGGTCGCCGAAGTGCTTCTGCACCTCGCGGACCGCGACGAGGGGCGCGGAGGCGGGGGCTGCGGGGGAGGCGGGCGTCGACACGGGGGTGGATCCTTCCCGCGGACTCGCCGCGATATCGGTACAGCCGACGCGGGAGGTGATTTCCGCGTCCTTGGTGAAATCAAACTAACGAGGCCATGTTACAGAGATAATTCGAGACAGAAACTCCAAGTTTGGAATAAGATACGGGTGTGAAGCCTCTCCACGCGGCCCTGCCGACCTACAGCCCGCAGACGCTCGCCGTGCTGACCCCGCTGCGCACGGGCGCTGCGCGATCTCGAGCCGAGCTCGCCGCGCACACAGGTCTGTCGCCGTCGACCGTGACCGCGCGCGTCGATCCGCTGATCGCGGCGGGCGTGATCGTCGAGGACGGCACCGACGATTCACGCGGCGGTCGCCGACCCCGACGCCTCGCGGTCCGCGGCGACCTCGGCACGGTGGCCAGCATCGACCTCGGGGTCGAGCGCAGCACGATCGGGCTGGTCGACTACGCCGGCTCCTCCCTCGCCCACCGGCACCTCGTGCTGGATCTGGCGGAGGGCCCGGATGCCGTTCTCCGCCGCGTCGCAGAAGAACTCGCTGCGCTGGCGGCGGCGAACGGCGCGCCCACGGTGACGGGGGCGGCGATCGCGCTGCCCGGGCCGGTGTCGGCGGAGACGGGTCGGCTCGTCGCGCCGTCGCGCATGCCCGGCTGGCACGACGTCGACGTCGCGGCCCTTCTGTCCGACGTCCTCGGGGTGCCGGCCCTCGCCAGCAACGACGCCAACTGCATGGCGGTCGGCGAGCTCGTCGGGGGCGATCCCGAGGCCCTCAACCAGGTGTTCATCAAGGCCGGATCCGGGATCGGGTCGGGGGTCGTCGCGGGCGGACGGCTCTACACGGGCCGGAGCGGGGCCGCCGGTGACATCAGCCACGTCACCGTGCCCGGTGCGGCGCCGGTGCCCTGCTCGTGCGGGCGCGTCGGCTGCCTCGACGCCGTGGCGAGCGGGTCGGCCCTCACCCGCGCGGCCCAGGAGGCCGGACGCGACGTCTCCGACGTCGAGACGGTGATCGATCTCGCCCGAAACGGGGACGCGCTCGCCACCGGCCTGCTCCGTGAAGCGGGGAGCATGACCGGCGGTGTCCTCGCCACGATCGTCAACTTCTTCACCCCCGACCGTCTCGTCGTCGGCGGCTCACTGAGCGCGTCCGACGTCTTCATCGCCGCGATCAAGTCGAAGCTGTGGGCCGACTGCCTGCCCATGGCGACGGAGAAGCTCGAGGTCGCCGTGCCGCGCCACCCGCGCACGGGCGGCATCCTCGGGGCTGCGCGCCTGTTCCTCGACGCGGCCTTCGGGCCGGAGTCCGCTCGTTCGGCCCTGCGGGTCTCGGCTCGCGCCTAGCCCGCGGGGCCCGCTCGGGCGCGGCGGTGGGCCCGTCCCGCAGCGGGCCCACCGCCTCTGCGGTTCCTCAGCGGGTCGGAACCACGTCCCAGTGCTCGCGGATCAGACCGCCGTCGACGCGGAACAGGTCGGCCGCCAGCAGCGGGTCGTCGGGCTTGGCGCCCACCGCCTGCGAGAACGTCCAGACGATGTCGCCGTCCGACAGCGAGATGACCGACTGCTGCGCCGGGAACTGGGCACCGCTGCCGAAGAGCTGCTTCAGCGCGGCCGTCCCGTTCGGGGCGATGGAGTTGTGCTGCAGGTACGCGGGGTCGAACGCCCGGTCGAGAATCGTCACGTCCTTGTCGCGGAACAGCATGTTGTAGGCCGAGACGGCGAAGACGCGGTTCTTCTCCTCCTGCTGCTCGGTCGGGGGCGGGGTGGGCTGCGACGGACGGTACAGGTCGCTGAACATCGTGTTCGTGTTGCCGCTGGCCGGGGTTCCGGTCGGTATCGCCTGGTCGAGCGACCAGTGTTCGACGATCTTGCCGTCCTGCAGGCGGAACAGATCGACGGCCGCGTCACCGCGGCGCTCATCGCTCGGGTCGGGGGCGATCTGCCAGTGCACCGCGACCAGGTCTCCGTCGGACGCGAGGTGTTTGATCACGGCCTGAGCGCCGGGGAGGCGTTCCCGGTCGGCCGCGAACTGGGCGAGGAGCCCCTGCGGGCCCGATGCCGTTCCGCTGCCGTGAGCGATGGCATCCGGAGCCACGAGCTGACCCGCGATCGCCTGCGCGAACGGGCTGTCGGGATCGGCGAACGTCGTGGCGAAGAGCGTGCGGATGAGGCAGGCGTCGAACTCCTCGGCGCCGACGTTCTGCCGGTCGTCGGAGGAGGCCGTGGACGCGGGCGATCCGGTCGTGGGTGCGGCGTTGGCGGGTGCGGCGACGACGAGTCCGGCGATGATGGCCGCCCCGGCGACCAGGGTGGCCGCGCGGGTGATTCGGGGGGTGAAGGGGGGCATGGTGTTCTCCTACGCAGTGCGGATCTTCGAGTCACCGTTCCGTCGACTCGTGGTCCTCTCGGCGACGGTGACCGGTGGAGACACGAGCACGCGATCGGCGGCTCGTGGAGTACCGGCAGGATCGCAAGATCTCGTCGCGCGCACACGTACGCACCTGACCGTTAGGTACTGACCCCGAGGTCGGATTCGTGGCGACGGCGGTCGACGCTGGGCGGATTCATAAGCCCGCCGGCCGCTCAGGCGTCGCGCAGATCGCGGTCCGACGCCACCCGGTCGGCCGCGCGACTGCCGACGATGCCGCCCGCGACGAGTCCGGCGATGATGACCACCGCGGTCAGGGCGGGATCGGCGTCCGACAGGGCCGGGACCGCCAGCGGCAGGACCGCGACACCGACCGCCACGAGAGCGAACACGCTATAGGGGAGCACCGCGGCGCGGTGCCCGGCCCGCCACGCCGCGTCGCTCTGCTGGATGGCGGGAAGCCGGATGCCGACTCCCCAGCCCCTCGGGATGACCCCGCGCCCGCACAGGGCGAGGATGGGGATGAAAGCGAGACCGACGACGGCGAGGATGATCGCCCCTGTGCTCATGGCGAGAGGATACGCCTGACATACGCTCGCCGTCGTACGCTCCACGTGATGTCCTCGTCAGATCGCGCCCCGCGGCGTCCACGTGTGTTCCGGGAACGCCGGGGCCTGCTGTTGGCGATCGTGGTGCTCGTGATCGCGGTCGTCGCGGGGGCGAGTCTCACCAGCGCCAAAGATCACGCGGTGCGCGATTCCGTCGCTCCCGTCGAATGGCGCGGGGCCTTGGACGGAGCCGCGCCCGGGAGCGAGATGCGCATCCGGCTGCAGCGAGACGGTACGGCGGAGGTCGTCGACGCCCCGCGCGGAGACGTGACGCGTCAGGACCGCGACGAGGCCCGGCAGAACCGCAACGGCCGCCGGCACCTCTGCTTCGCGCCCGCGGGGACGGGCGTCTACACCGGGCCCGCCACCTGGGAGGTCGTCGGCGAGTGGGGGATCCGGGTGCAGTTCGACGATTCGTCGCTCATCCTGCGCGCGGGCAAGGGCGGCTCGGTGCTGCGCGACCCCGACTGGAACAGCCCGCGCATGCCCGAGTGCGGCGAGAACGGCAAGAGCTGGCGGTTCACGCGCGTCGACTGAGCACGGCCCACCCCGCCCCGGGCCGTGAAACGCTGGATCCGAAGGAGGGATCGACCATGACCGACCCCACACCCGCCGACCGGCTGCGCGCGGCCCTCGAGCACTCCGACGCCTCGGCCCGGCTGCAGGCCGCGCTCGCCGCGGGAACGCGACCCGATGATCGCTACGTCGACGTGCTCGTGGCGCGGTGCGCGGTCGAATCCGACTTCTTCGTGCGCGACATGCTCACGTGGGCGCTCACGCGCCACGACCCCGCGCGCACCGTGCCCGCCCTGCTCCCCGCGGTGGGGTCCGAGATCCCCCAGGCGCGGAGCCAGGCCCTGCACACCCTGTCGAAGATCGGCGACCCGGTCGCCTACACGGCGATCACGCCGGCGGTGCTGCGCGACAGACTCCCCGAGGTGGCCCGGGCGGCCTGGCGGACGGCATCCGGACTCGTTCCCGACGATCAGCGCGAACGCCTCGCCGACGAGCTGTCGACGCAGTTCGGCCGGGGCGACCACGACACGCAGCGGAGCCTCAGCCGGGCGTTCGCCGCGATCGGCTGGCGCGCCGAGCCCACCGTCGAACGCGCGGCGGCCTCGCCGTACGACGTCGTCAGCGCGCACGCGCGGGCCACCGCGATCATCATGGACGACCCGGACGACGACTTCGCCGCCGCCGCGGTCGAGGCGCGGCGCCTGGTCGCTCAGCGCGCGCTGCCCGCGGAGGACTGAACGCGGCTCAGTGGTAGTGCGTGACCCAGGCCCACAGCGGGGGCCGACGGCGTCGCGCCGACGTCTCCCGGGCCTGGTTCACGGCGCGGAGCGCGGTGACCGGCTCGGCATCGGTGGTGACGGCGGCCACGGCGGTGGAGTCCGCCGAGACCGCGGCGACGGCCGGTGAATCCTCCGGCACGGGCCCGCTCCGCAGCTCGCGCGCGAGATCGGCCACCTCGCCGGCGGTCGGACGCCCCGCGGGGTTCGGGTCGGTCATGGCCGTGAGCAGCACCTCCCAGCCGTAGCCGAAGCCCTGCGGCACTTCGGGGTCGTAGTCCAGGGGGCCGAGCACGAGCTCCTGCATCGCACCGCCGCTCAACGGGCCCTCGGCCGTGAGCATCTCCTGCGCCAACAAGCCCAGGGCGTAGATGTCGGATGCCGGTGTCGCGGGCTCTCCGTGCAGTCGCTCGGGCGGGAGGTATTCGGCATCCGGATGCGTCTGCGCGGTGGCGGGCCGAGCGCCGAGCACCTGCGTCACGCCGAAGTCCGCGAGGACGGCGGTGAAGGGGCGGGGCGCGGCGCGCTCGGGGCGCAGCAGCACGTTCGACGATTCGAGGTGCTGGTGGACGATGCCGACCTCGTGGATCGCGGCGAGGCCCTCGGCCACGTCTTGGAGCAGTCCCGCGGCGAAGTCGGGAGCCAGCGCGCCGTGGTCGTCGAGATGCTGGCGCAGGGTCGGCCCCGGGATGAGCTCCATGACCAGATAGCCATGACCCTCGCGCGTGAGGTGCGCGTCGTACAGCGTCACGAGCGACGGGTGATCGAGGGCCGTGAGGATGCGCGCGGCCGCGAGTCGCCGCCGGGGATGAGCGACCTCGTCGGGGTCGAGCGGAAAGACCTTCAGCGCCACATCGCGCGCGAGCACGTCGTCGCGCGCACGGTAGACGGTGCCCTCGCGGTCGGAGCCGAGGGGCTCGATCAGCCGGTAGCGCCCCGCGAAGGCACCCCTGAGCGACGGGAGCGTCGCGTCGGGGGTGCTCATCGGATCTTCGTGGAGAGGCCGGTCGCCGTGCGGGTGGAGCTCGGACAGGGTCGTCACACGAGGGGGTCGCCGTTGTCGCTGGTGCGACGGGTGGTGACGCTCTGGCCGCTGGCCGGGTCGACGGTCGAGCGGGTCGTGGACTCGACCGAACGACGACGGAACATGAAGACCAGGCTGATCAAGAAGATGACGACGCCCGCGGCCATCAGGATGTACCCGATGGTCTGGAGATTCGCCACGCCACCGAGGTCGAGATTGACCGCGAAGGCCAGGATCGCGCCGATCACGAAAAGTGCGATGCCGCTGCCGATACCCATGGGAAACTCCCTCGTTGCTGTGCTTGTCTAGGGATCGCAACCGGTGATTTGGACCTTCACTGGTCGCGATCGCTCAAACGTTACTGAGCGAAACGCTTTTGCTGCGACCGATGGCGCGGCGCATTCCCGGGGTGCATAATGGACGACCTTCAGCGCAGAGTCGACGCTTTCGCGGCGCTCGGAGACCGCGGTCGTCTGCAAATCGTCGACCTTCTGGCGGTCGGTGACATGTCGTCGAGCGAGATCGCCGCCGCCCTCGGGATGAAATCGAACCTCGTGGCCTTCCACACCAATGTGCTGCACGAGCGGGGAATCGTGCGGAGGGTGCGATCCGAATCCGACGGGCGCCGCACGTACCTGCAATTGATTCCCGAGGCGTTCTCGGCGCTCGGGGCCGTGCCCACCCCGGTCGCGGGGCGCGTCGTCTTCGTCTGCACGGCCAATTCCGCGCGGTCACAGCTCGCCCAGGCGATCTGGGCGGACCACAGCGACATTCCCGCCGCCTCCGCCGGAATGCATCCCGCCGATCGCGTGAATCCCGGAGCGATCGATGCGGCCACCCGACATCGCATTCCCCTCGACCCGGATGCCGTGCCCCGATCACTCGACCAGGTGGCGCGTCCCGGCGATTTCCTGATCAGCGTCTGCGACCAGGCGCACGAGCAGATGCGCGGTCGCGACGATGTGCATTGGTCGATCCGCGACCCCGCCAAAACCGGCAGCGTCGAGGCGTTCGACACGACCGTCTCCGAGCTGCGATCGCGCATCGCGACGGTGGCCGCGCAGCTCGTCGGGGCGTGATCGAAACGAGAGCTGAGGGAATTCATAAGAATCTCTCGGGTTGTGATTCAATGCAGTAGCTCACCTCGCCGATCGTCGGAGATCGGGACATTCCGGGTGCGGCCCATTCCATTGGCAATGCTCCCGATCGCCCGCGCGTGCGCTGCCTTTTCTCCTGAGAGGGACACCCATATGTCTATCGACACTCCGCGCACCGCCACGGCATGGCGCCGCGCCGCAGCCATCGTTTCCGCCGGAATCCTCACCACCGCTCTCGCGGTCGGCGGGGCCAGCGCCGCGCAGGCCGTTCCCGTGCCGGTTCCCACGCTCGAGTCGAGCTCCGCCGTGGCGACGCCCACCGGTGCGCTCACGCTGACCGCGAAGGACTTCGCGCCGAACAGCGCTCTGGCCTTCACCCTCGACAACGAGCCGCTGACCGTCTCCTCGGTCAACGGCACGGCCGAGGTCGCGGACCAGAACGGCGCGTACGAGGGCTTCACCCTCCTGCCCGCGACCACGACCCCGGGTGAGCACACGATCACCGTGACGGGCGAAGTCGACCCCTCCGCCGTCCTCCTGCGCGCGCTGCCCGCCTCGGCGAGCACCACGATCACCGTCGTCGCCCAGCCGTCATCGTCGGTGACCCCGGCGACGCAGTCGCTGTCGTCGTACCTGAAGAACGGCGTCACCGCGACCTTCTCGGGCTTTGCCCCCGGCGCCACGGTCTCGTTCGGCATCTCCACCCCCGGTACGGGCGACCAGGCCGGCCCCGACGCCGTCGCCGACGCCACCGGCACCGTCACGCTGCGCTTCGTGCCCGAGGTCGGCACGAACTACGCCAACGAGGGCGAGTACTTCCTCAGCGCCTTCAGCGACGGTGGAGCCGTCCGCGCCGCGCCCCTCACCTTCGCCGTGACCGCTGACGCGGCTGCTGCTGCCCCGGCCCCCGTCGCGGGCCCGGCCACTCCGGTCAAGCGCGCCGCGACCTTCACCGGCTGATCGACTCGGCTGTTCGACGCCGGGCCGGGACTTTCGTTCCGGCCCGGCGTTCCCGTTTTCCGTTCCATCCCAGGAGATCCCCCGTGTCCACCCGCACGACCGCAGGCGTCGGCGCCTCGGCGCTTCTGACGATCCTCCTGCTCGCGGGATGCACTCCCGCGGCCACTCCGGACGCAGCCCCCTCAGCGACCGTCGAGGCGCAACCGACCCCCACCGCGACCCCGACGGCTTCGGCCCCCGCGGCGACCGCGACCTCCGCCACCGCCACGGGGTCGACGCTCGAGGTCTTCGCGGAGCCCGGCGGCAGCGTGACCACCACCCTGCAGAACCCGCAGGAATCCGGCGCCCCCCTCACCCTTCTCGTCGCCGCGACGCAGGGGGACTGGCTGCAGGTGCACCTCGCCCAGCGGCCCAACGGCAGCACCGGGTGGGTCAAGGCCGACGCCGTCCAGCAGCACCGTCTCGAATACAGCCTCGAAGCCTCCACCGAAGCCAATACGCTCACCCTGCTCAAGAACGGGCAGGTGGTGAAGTCGTTCAGCGCAGCCACCGGCACCGGCGGCACGCCGACCCCGCACGGCGCGTTCTTCGTCACCGAGCTGCTCGAGCCGACCAACGAGGGCTACGGCCCGTTCGCCTTCGGGCTCTCGGCGTTCTCGGACGTCCTCTCGAGCTTCGGCGGCGGGCCCGGCCAGATCGGCCTGCACGGTACCGACGACGTCGAGAGCATCGGCCAGTCGGCCAGCCACGGGTGCATCCGTCTGTCGAACGCCGACATCACCGAGCTGGCGAACCTGCTGCCGCTCGGCACCCCCATCACCATCAGCTGACGGCGGGGGCGGTCCTCACGACCCCGACCGCGCGGTCAGCGCGGGGATCAGCACCGGGGTGCGATCGCGGTAGGCGCGGTAGTCGGCCCGGTCGCCCCAGCGCTCGTCGGCGCGCTTCTCGAGCAGAGGGATGCCGCTGACCCGGGTCAGCAACAGCACCACGAACAGCGGCGACAGGACGGCGACCCACTGCCAGCCCTGCAGCACGGGCACGGCGACGACGAAGACGCCGACCCACACGAGGATCTCGCCGAAGTAGTTGGGGTGGCGCGACCGCGACCACAGGCCCGTGCGGATGAACTCGCCCTTGTTCGCGGGGTCGGCGCGGAAGGCCTGCTTCTGCAGGTCGGCGACGACCTCGAACACCATCCCGGCGAGCCACACGACGACCCCCGCGACCGCGAACCCGTCGAGGGGCGCCCGGTCGGCGGCATCCGCGCTCATGGCGATCCACGCGGCCGAGGCGGTGAGGGCCACCCAGAGCCCCTGGATGCACCACACCTGGAAGAAGCGCAGCGGGTTCGTCTTGATCTCGTCGAAGCGTCCGTCGGTGCCCGCGCGGTGCACGCGCGCGAAGAGGAACGAGCCGAGACGCGCCGCCCACACGACGACCATCGCGGCGAGGATCCACCCGCGGGCGTCCTGCGCGGGGGCGAGCAGGGCGAGGGCGATCGAGACGGCGATGAAGGTGAGGCTGCCGGTCAGGTCGAAGAACCGCTCGGTGCGACGCAGGGCCGAGGGGATGAAGACGAGGAACTGGATGACGAAGGCCGCCGTCACGGCGATCGCGAACACCGGGATGCCACCGACCTGCGCTCCGCGGAAGCTCCCGGCGGCAGCGAGCCCCGCGCCGACGACGAGGGCCACCACCACCGCGATGAGCGCCGTGCGGTTCTGGGCCGCGGGCGATCGTTCCGAGGTGGAGGGAACGGGTGCGGTCATGATGCGGCTCCTCGGTACAGGGTGTCGATCGTCTCGGCGGCGCGGTGCAGGACCTCGCGGCGCTTGATCTTGAGGGTGGGGGTGACGAGCTCGCGGTCGTCGAGGTCGGCGAGCACGAGAGTGAAGCGACGCACCTGCTCGCTGCGCGACACGAGGGCGTTCGCCGCGTCGACGGCGGTCTGCAGGTGAGCGGTCAGGCGGGGATCGTCGACCGCGCGCAGGGCCCCGGGAGTGCCGGGCTCGAGCGCTGAACCGTTCGCGGCCAGCCACGCGGCCGACTGCTCGGGATCGAGGATCAACAGGGCCGAGAGGTAGGGCTTGCCCTCGCCGACCATGACGGCGTGCTGAACGAGCGGGCTCGCCTCGACCGCGCCTTCCCAGCGCGCGGGCACCACCGTCTTGCCGTTCGAGGTGACGATGACGTCTTTCAGACGCCCCTCGAGGATCAGGCGCCCCGCGTCGTCGATGCGCCCGAGGTCGCCCGTGCGGAAGAACCCGTCCACGAACGCCTCGGCGTCGTGTCGCGGATCGCGGTACCCCGAGAACACGCCCACCCCCCGGGCGAGCACCTCGCCCTGCGGGCTGATGCGCACGGTCGAGCCGGGGAGCGGGAGCCCCACGGTTCCCGAGGCGATCCGCCCCGGGAGATTGCCGGTGAGCGGCGCGGTCGTCTCGGTCAGGCCGTACCCCTCGATGACCGGAACACCGATACCCCGGAAGAACAACGACAGATCGCGGTCGAGCGTCGCCCCGCCCGACAGGATGTACCCCACGCGACCCCCCATCACCGCGCGCAAGCGCGAGTAGAACAGGGCGTCGAAGACGGCCTGACGCACGCGGAAGCCGAACGGAACGCGGCGCGGGAAGCCGGCATCCTGGAATTCGGCGAAGCGACCCCCGCGGATCGCGGTCGAGACCGCGCGGGCCCAGACCCGGTCGAGGTTCTTATCGGCGGCCTTGTCGGCGGCGGCGGACTGGATCTTCTGCAGCACCCGCGGAACCGCCACCAGGAAGGTGGGACGCAGCACGGCGAGAGCGGGGACGACCTGCGCCGGCTCGGAGAGATGCGCGATGCGCATGCCGCTCGCGATGCAGATGAGCTGCAGGCCGCGGGCGAGCACGTGCGCGAGCGGCAGGAAGATGATCGTGTTGCCCTGCGGGTTGACGACCTCGCGGTAGGCGGCGGCGATGTTCAGCACCTGACCGAGGAAGTTCGCGTGCGTGAGCACGGCCCCCTTGGGCTCGCCCGTGGTGCCCGAGGTGTAGACGATCGTCGCCGGGTCGTCGTGGCCGGCGAGGGTGCGTCGGCCCTCGAGCTCGGCATCCGAGACGTCCGCGCCCCGAGCGCTGAGCTCGTCGAGCGAGGGGACTCCGTCGACGCCCGCCATCGCCCAGGTGCCGAGCGTCTCGCCCCCGGCCTGCGCGAGCGCGGCGGTCAGCAGGTCGGCGTGGGCGCGCGTTCCGGCGACGGCGAGGCGCACGCGCGCGTCGCGCACGATCGCCTCGACCTGCGAGGCCGACGACGAGTCGTACACGGGAACGACCACACCCCCGGCGAACCAGGCGGCGAGGTCGGCGACCGCCCACTCGTAGCGCGTCGGCGCCATGATGGCGACGGTGTCGCCGGGCTGGAGCCCCGCACCCACCATCCCCTTCGCGAGGGCGCGGACCGCGTCGAGGAACGCGACGGTGGTGACCGGCTCCCACCTTCCGTCGGCCGGCACCTCGAAGGCGATGTGATCGGGCGCCTCCTCCGCGCGGCGGACGAGCAGATCGGTCACGTTGGTGAACGCGTCCAGGCTCGCCAAAGCGGGCGTGTGCGTCTCGAACATCATTCCTCCGGGCGAGTGCACGGCCCTCGGGTGGGGGACCGCCACGCATTCTTCGGAGGAAGACGCCGATCGGATTGCCGCCGCGCGAGCGGGGTCAGGTGCTGTGCACCTCGACTGCACGGCCGGGAACCGCCAGCGTAGCCACGACGCCCCACGGGAGCCAGGAGCACGCACCTTTCCGTGCACGAGAAGGGATGCCGTCGCCGTCAAGCCCCGGCCCTTCCAGGCATTTCTTGACACTCGACCGGTAACTTCTCCCGGGTCGGTGTGGACTCGTGCGCCCCGCACGGGTCGCTCATCGCCGGCGCGAGAGACGACACGGAGGCGACGACCATCAGCACCATGACGGCACCCGTGGCTCGCGTGACGGCCGCGCCGACGGCATCCCGTCCCGCGAATCCCGCCCGTCACCTGCCCTCTCTGACGGGGCTCCGCTGGGCGACGGCGATGCTGATCTTCGGCCACCACCTCATGGCGGTCGAGTACTTCGGCGGCACCGCCGGGACCGTCTGGGCCTTCGTCTTCGAGGCCGGCAAGACCGGCGTCACCCTGTTCTTCATCCTGTCGGGCTTCGTGCTCGCCTGGGGTCACAAGCCGCACCAGAGCGCCGGGTCGTTCTACTGGCACCGCTTCGCCCGCATCTACCCCCTGCACCTCGTCGGGGTGGGGCTCGCCCTCGTCGCCGCGGCGACCCTCGTGCCGGAGATCCAGACCGCGGGACGAGCGCCCCTGGTCGCGAACGTCTTCCTCGTCAACGGCTGGGTGCCGGACTGGTGGCAGGCCGGCAACCCCGCCAGCTGGTCGCTCGTGTGCGAGGCGTTCTTCTACCTGAGCTTCCCGTTCCTCATCCGCCCCCTCGTGCGCCTGTCGGACCGCGCGCGCGGCGGCGTGGTCGTGGCCGCGCTCGTGCTCGTCGCCCTGGCCCCCCAGATCGCCGCGATCTCGCCCGTTCCGATGTCGGCGGCATCCACTCCACTCCTGCGCCTGCCCGAGTTCGTGCTGGGCGTCACCCTCGCGCTGCTCATGAAGAGCGGAGGCTGGATGCCGTGGAAGCTGCGCTACACGCTTCCCCTCGCGGTCGCGGGCTACGCGCTGTCGGAGGCGCCCCCGATCCCCGGCACCGACATCCACCCGGGCCTCGCCGCCACCGTCGGGTCGTTCGCGCTGCTGGTCGCCTCGCTCGCCGCGGCCGACGCGCACGGTCGCTCGACCTTCCTCGCCCGCCCGCTCTGGCAGGAGCTCGGACGCGTGTCGTTCGCCTTCTACCTCGTGCACCTGCTCGTGATCGCGTCGGTGTCGTCGTCGTGGCCCGAGGGGCATCCGCAGCTGCCGTGGCGGCGCGCTCTGCTGCTCGCGCTCGCCGCGTTCGCCATCGCCCTCGCGATCGCGTGGGTGCTGCACCGGGCCGTCGAGATCCCCGCGCAGAAGTGGCTGCTGCGCTACGACCGCTCGCGGCGCGTGTCCGAAGGCACCGGGGCTGCCGTCGGCGGGACGACGGGCGCGTCGACGGCCGCTCGCGCCGCCTCTCGCTAGGCTCGCGGAATGTTCGGAGCCCACTTCCTCTACCTCTTTCTCATGTGGGGCGTGGCCCTGGTCGCCGTCGGGGCCGTGCTGTACGTCGCGGTGCGCCTCGCCGTGCTGCACGCGCTGAAGTCGCACACGCGCTGGGTCGAGTCCGGCCAGCGCTGACGCGGACCGCGCCCGCCGCGAGAACAGGGGGCGCGACGAGAACAGGCCGATTCGCGGCGGATCGTCCTGTTGCGACGACTTCTCCTGTTCTCGTGGCGGGCGGGGCGCCGGGGTCGCCACACCCGACCCACCGATCGTTCAGAGTCGCCTCGGTACACTTCCCTGTGCCCGAAACACCCCTGAGCCCCGATCGAGACGCCGCGTCGGCGGCATCCATCGATCCGACCGAGCTCGAGATCGCGCTGCGCGTCATCGACGCCGCCTCCTCGCTCGACCCCGAAGACCCCGCGTACATCGCCCTGCGCCGCCAGACCGGCAAGCTCTACAAAGACGTCAAGCGTCAGTCGCGCAAAGAGAAGCGCCAGCGCATCGCCGACGCGGATCGCGCCGTCGTCGCCGCCACCGCGACCGGAGCCGCCGACCGCATCGACGACGAGACGCGCGGCATCCCGCTCGCCACGCGCACGACCACGCCGTTCGCGGGGGAGCTCATCAAGGCGCGCGCCTGCTACATCTGCAAGCAGGACTACACGCTCGTCGACGCGTTCTACCACCAGCTCTGCCCCGACTGCGCGGCCATGAGCCACGCCAAGCGGGACGCCCGCACCGACCTCACCGGCAAGCGCGCCCTGCTCACCGGCGGCCGCGCCAAGATCGGCATGTACATCGCGCTGCGGCTGCTGCGCGACGGCGCGCACACCACCATCACCACGCGCTTCCCGCGCGACGCGGTGCGCCGCTTCTCGTCGCTGCCCGACAGCGCCGACTGGATCCACCGGCTCAAGGTCGTCGGCATCGACCTGCGCGACCCCGCTCAGGTCATCGGGTTGGCGGAGTCCGTGGCATCCGACGGTCCTCTCGACATCCTCATCAACAACGCCGCGCAGACGGTCCGGCGCTCACCGGGGGCGTACAAACCCCTGGTGGATGCCGAACTCGCACCGCTTCCGGACGGCCCCCTGCCCGAGCTGGTCACCTTCGGCCACACGAACGACGCCCACCCGTTGGCGCTGGCGCAGTCGGTCTCGGCGCATCCGATCCTCGCCGCGGCCGCGCGCACCGCCGACGAACTGACCGCCGAGGCGATGGCCGCCGGATCGTCCTCGCTCGAGCGTCTCGCCGCGGGCACCGCCATCGACGCGGGCGGTCTCGTGCCCGACGAGGACCGCATCAACAGCTGGACGCAGCACGTCGACCAGGTCGAACCCCTTGAGATGCTCGAGGTGCAGCTCGCCAACATGACCGCGCCGTTCCTGCTCGTGAGCCGCCTGCGCCCCGCGATGGCCGCATCGACCGCTCGTCGCAAGTACATCGTCAACGTGTCGGCGATGGAGGGCGTGTTCGGCCGCGGATACAAGGGCCCGGGCCACCCCCACACGAACATGGCCAAGGCCGCTTTGAACATGCTGACGCGCACGAGCGCGCGAGAGATGTTCGAGACCGACGGCATCCTCATGACCGCCGTCGACACCGGCTGGATCACCGACGAGCGCCCGCACTTCACCAAGGTGCGCCTGGCCGAAGAGGGCTTCCACGCCCCGCTCGACCTCGTCGACGGCGCGGCCCGCGTGTACGACCCGATCGTGCGCGGCGAGGCCGGCGAAGACCTGTTCGGCATCTTCCTGAAGGACTACAGCAAGGGCAGCTGGTGAGCTGACGCGCGAAGCGCGGCGGTCGCAGCGGGTCAGCCCGCGGGCAGGAAGTACTCGCGAGCGAGGGGCGCGATCTCGAGACCGGATGCCGTGGCCGCGGTGACCCAGCGGAGCTCGGCGATCTCGGCATCCGGGATCGGCTGCTGGTCGCCGATGTCGACGCGGAAGACCTCGGCCACGACCTCGAACCCCGGTTCGTTCGCGGCGCTCGCGGCGTACGACCCGAGGGGCTCGAGCTCGTCGGCGCGGACGCGCAGACCGACCTCTTCGGCCAGCTCGCGCGCGAGGGTCTCGGCGGGCGTCTCGCCGGCCTCGGGCTTGCCGCCGGGCTGCATGAACGCCGTCGTGCCGGCCTTGCGCACGAGCAGCAGGCGCCCGTCGGCGTCGGTGATGACCGCGGCCGAGACGTGGATGCGGCGCGGGGGAGGGTCATCCGGGATCACTTGGGCACGGTAGCACTCGGGCGGGGAGGGCCCGAGCGCGTCGAGCGTCCAGAACACCCGGACGTCTCTCGAGATCGTCCGGGTGTCGTGGACACTCACGCACGGGGGTGGCCCCGGGTCAGAGCGCGCCGCGCCGGATGCCGGTCACGATCGGCCGCGTCGACGCCAGGGCCGCGGCGACCAGCGCGAAGCCCGCGGCGAAGGTCAGCGCGATCGTCAGCACCGACAGGGGCGCCACGATCAGGCTGATCCCGACGATCGGGAACGCGAGCATCAGGCCGAGCGCGGCGCCGCCCACCGAGGCCCATCGCAGCGGCACCATCACGGTGATGCGGCGGGCGCGGCGGAGTTCGGCATCCGGGATGCCGAGCCGGTCGAGACCCACGATCAGCTCGCGCTCCTCGAGCACCGACGCCGCCTGCGTCACCCCCACCGCGCACGCGAGCAGCACGAAGGCGATGCCGAGGGTCACGAGGACCCCCGTGCGGATGTCGGACATCAGCGGCCCGGCGTCGCTCGCGACATCCGCGATCGAGAGACCGCATCCGGCCACGACGGCGATGAACGACACGAGCGCCATGCCCGACACCCGGCGCCACGCCGGTCCCGCGTGCGCGGCGAGCTCGCGACCGGCGACCAGCTGGGCGGCGGTGCGGGCATGACGGGCCATCGCCCGACCGCGGGCGGCGACGATCGGCGCGCCGATGAGGTTGAGCAGCGCGAGGGCCCCGGCGAACAGTCCCAAGAGCACGGCCATGGTCACGGCCGGCCCGAGCAGCTGACCGAGGGCTCCGAGACTCGACACGAGCATCACGACCCCGACGATCAAGACGCCGCCGACGACGAAGGCGGTCGTCCTCTTCGCGGGCGCCTCGCTGCGGGTGCGCACACCGAGCGGAGTCACGGCGACCTTGCGCAGGCTCGCGGCCGCGCTGACCGCACCGATGAGCACCACGGATGCCACCACCCCGGCGCCCAGCAGCGGATCGACGACCACGGCCCCGACGCCCACCGGGCCGCCGAAGAACGGCAGCAACCCGACGAGGGGGAGGAGCGCAGCGTAGAGGGCGACCCCCGCGACGGCTCCGGCGGCGGCGATCGCGGTGGCCTCGAGCACGGTCAGCGACCACAGCTCGCGCGTGCTCGCACCGAGCAGGCGGAGGGTCGCGAGCCGGTCGTTGCGGCGACGACTCGTCAGACGAGCCGCCGCGGCGCCCAGGGTGATCAGGGGCACCGCGAGCAGCACCAGGGCGAGGACGGCCAGGATGCCGTACATCCCGCCCTCGGCTCCGGCCCGGGGATCTACGAGGAACATGCGCGCGCCGCCGGCGACGACCAGCAGCAGCGCGGTGGTGACGGCGAACGCGACGACGGGGAGGGCGATCGCCGCCCGGCCCTGGCGCGCGGGGCGCGAGAGCAGGCGGGCGAGAGGCAGGACGGTGCTCATCGGGTCGCCTCCGTCGAGGTGGAGGGGGAGGTGGGGGCGGAGGTAGGGGCCTGGGCG